>Ga0153916_10000002_pt1 | contig 218533 bp, 175 predicted proteins | sample Opewatmetagenome_FD_109642 | JGI IMG/M metagenome (GOLD analysis project Ga0153916, IMG submission 109642) | Freshwater wetland microbial communities from Ohio, USA - Open water 3 Core 3 Depth 4 metaG | ecosystem: Environmental > Aquatic > Freshwater > Wetlands | place: USA: Ohio, Lake Erie...
AGGAGCCGAAGCGGCTCCGCCCCTACGCGAAAACTGCGTGGCTGTTAATATTTGCCGTGGCGGGCTTCGACTAAATTCGCTATCTGCCATGGTGTGGACTGTGACAGCCCAGGAATTAGATCCGGCATTCCGCCATAGGCGGACAAGCAAGTGCGGGATGACAAGACGAGACCCCCCTTTTGTTCCCGCGTTCGCCGTAGGCGTCCATTTGGACAATAGAAGGGGGGAAGAAGATTGCTTCGCTCCCACCTGAGGCGGGCAAGGCTCGCAATGACCATGCACCCCCCTTTCAATTTCCCCCCGGGTACCGGGGGGAAGATTGGGTCCGGCATTCCGCCATAGGCGGACAAGCAAGTGCGGGATGACAAGACGAGACCCCCCTTTTGTTCCCCCCTACTGCGTAGGGGGGAAGATCCTAAAGGGCAGGAGCCGCAAGTCGGCTCCGCCCCTACGGGAAAATGGTGTCGACAACGACAGACGTGACCCCCCTTATGTTCCCCCTACTGTGCAGGGGGGAAGGTCAACAAGGGCTACGCGAAAACCCAGAGTCAGAACTTGTCGTGGCTCGCTTTGCCCCGAAAAACCCGCAGATTGTACATGTACCCTTTGCCGATCAGATAGACGAAACAGCACAATCCCAGAAATACAGCGCCGAGATTCAAGTACAACCGAATGCGCGGGAAAGTCAACGCTACCAGTGCAAGCGCAATGACCAATGACCCCAGGAAAATCTTGCCACCCTTGCCGGTGACAACGAAGCTGAATATGACGCAAAACAGCGCAAAAGCAATACCCACAAGGAATATGAAACTCATGATGCGCCTCTCTTGGCTGTTTTCTCCTATGAGCTATCGCATCTTAAGAATATAGCCCTTCCAGATAAGGTAAATCAGACAGCATCATCCGAGGATGGGAGCACCGATAGCCAAGACGATACCGTCTGCCGGTTCCGGCAGGACTAATGCCAGGATTACTAACACAATGGCTGCCGCTCCGTAGATGAGCTTCATCTTCGGTTCCGCAACGATCAAGGTCCAGATCACCGCTCCGACTGCGATGATCAACCCTGCAATCGGAAGCCCCATGCACCACCTCCTTCGGCTTGCTCCATTTTTGTTTACCGAAGCTTGAAAATATATCCTTTCCACAGAAGATAGATCAAACAACAAATCCCCAATACAGGGACGCCGATGGCTAAAACTGCGCCACCGCTAATTCCCGGCAGAACCAGTGTCAAAACACCCAACACAATGACGAGCACTCCCAGTATGACCTTTGTCTTTGCGTCGCCGACAATCAAAGTCCAGACAATCGCCGCGATGCCGATGATTAAGCCTACGATGATCAGAGGATGTAACATCACCCACCTCCAGAGACTTAATACCCTTCGCAGAAATCTTTCACAAAATCGGACGCTTTGAAGAACCGGTATCGTGTGATCTCCCGGCAGACCGGCACGATTGCATCCCGGAACTTGTCCTCGGGAATGTCATAGTTTGGAAAATCCTCGCTGCCGCGGCGATTATTAAAGAAGATGTTGTCCGCGATCCGGAAGCTGTTCGGTACCGCATGTTCCGCCAGGGCGCATTGGTAGCAGTATATTTCGGAGGAATCGTATCGGGAATCTTGTGCCGATTTGACGATCACGTTGCCAACGAAGTCGCCGGGACCGCTTTGAGTGGTACTGGTAATCGACGCACCGCATGCTCCGGTGTTGTAGATGACATTGTATTCAATCGCACCTACCGGCTTTCCGTTGTCAGCGTCCCACAGCGCGATGCCCCAGGTCAGCAAATCTTCGACAACATTGTAACGCACCTGCCCATTGGCATCCACGAAAAGACCGATCCCTTTCCAGTACCTTTTGACCAGATTATATTCGATATGCGCTTTGGCGTTCCAGGTCACTCCAATCCCCACACCGCGTCCGCCTCCGACCTGGTTTCCCGCCGCCTTGTCCACTCCGTCAATGATATTGAATTTGATGTCGGCATCCGCACCTCGATACAGCGCGATCCCGTCCCAGGAATTCCTGATAATCCGATTGCTCAGGATAGACAGCTTGGATCCCTCCCGCCCACAAATCCCCATGATCCCTACTATATGCGCCATCACGGAAGCCGAATCACCGATATTGTCGTGAATGATGTTGTTGTCGATAATTACATCACTATTCTTGACCACGACCGCCGCATCGGTGGCATTTCCGTCGGCATCTCGTACACCGCCGGTAATGGACAGATTTCGGATCAGACCATCCCTGCAATGATCGAAAAAGAGCCCATATCCTGCGTGGGTAACGATGATCGCGGAATGGTCTTCGGGTCCGATGATCTGAACTTGCCAACCGGTAATATGCAGCCCAACGGTGATCGGCACGGAGGTATTGGGGTCCTGGCAGTTTCCGCAGCTGTAATCGACCATGGGACTGGGAATCAGATGGTATTCGCCGGGCTTCAGGTTAACGATGACACCTTCCGCCGGGTTAGCGAACAGGAACTGGAGCTCTTCCGCCGTGGAGACCACATAGGATTTCTGAGCCACGGCGTTGCCGAACGCAATGGACAGCAGGAGGAGCAGAATCAGGCAATTCTTCGGCATAGGAAACAAGAGCAAGCATTGAAGAAGATCAGATGACGTTAGATGTCGACGAACAGGTGCCCTTCCAGGACTTTGGAAGCAGTACCGCCGATCTCGACAGCCGTTGGAGACCCGTCTCGATGATGGACTTTGACGCTAACCCGCCCGGGGCGATTCACGAAATCCCCTTGCTCGGCGACGTATTCGCAGGGATTGATGTCCTGGGCAAGCACACCCTGCCTGAAAAGAAGAACACCCAATGGCGAATTCGCCGCTCCGGTCACCGGATCCTCGTCAATTCCATAGGCGGGAGCGAAGAAGCGCAAATGCACGCGGTGGTCGGGTTCGATCGTCTCCAGACAGAACGGCGCGACGCTCAGACCGGTATCAGCAGCCAGCTTTGCCAGTTTCTTGAAATCCGGTTCCAGATTACCCAATAATTTCAAGGACTTCAATGGAAGGAACAACATGTGCCGATCATGAGCCGCCCAGGGTTCCAGGGTGGGATCGAGGTCGGCGACGCCGAGTCCCAATGCCGCCAGGAAATCCCACAGCGGCTGCCCTTCATACGAATCAAAGTCGGGAATCGGAGCCCCGATCCAGACGGATTTGGCGCGACCTTGTTCGCTATCGACCGTCAAAGTCAGAGTCCCGATCTTGGCTTCGACGTTAAACGCTACCGAGCCTCGATCCGGCAGCTCAATCATTTCCTGATCGCAGAGGGCAAAGGTAGCTGCCAGTGTGGCATGTCCGCAGAAATCCACTTCGTTGGCAGGAGTGAACCACCGATATCGAAAGCGATGAACGGGGAGCAGTGACGATGTAACGAACGCGGTCTCCGACAGATTCATCTCCCGGGCGATCTTCTGCATCAGGTCATCCGACAACCCTTCCGCCCGGCATACCACTGCTGCCGGATTGCCCTTGAACGGCTGATCCGCGAAGGCATCCCATTGTTGTATATGGATTTCCGCCAACTACGATACTCCTTTCCCTTCCCGCCCCACCAACATTTCCGCCATCAGGAAGCCCAACGATCCCAATAGCAAGAGGGGCCATAGTTCCTGCCCATAACGTGCGGTCAGAATTTGATCCTCAAGGTGATCGGGGTCGATGACTGCAGTCCGGTCCGCACCCAGAGACGCCTTCAATTGATCCAAGTTCGACCTTGCCAATTCGCTTTCGGTGGGATCTAAGTTGACCGCGAACGTCTGGAGCACACGGTCGCGGCTTTCCATGCTGTATATGCCAAGTTCTCTCGTGACTGGATAAGTCAACTCCACGACTTGCGGCAAGGCTTTGGGGATGATTTGAACCGTTTCTCCGGACGGTCGTCGCAGCACCACTTCCTCCGTAACCGACGCCTTGTCCGTCAGGAATTCCAGCGCTTTTCCCGCGAAGATCGCTTCGTGATCACCGGGTCGAGCGGTTGCCAGATAACTGACCATTCGGTGCATCATGGGCGCAAACAACCCGTGCCGCCACAAGTCAGACCACTCCGGAAGCGGATAGGTGGTCAACAGGAAGGCTCGACCCTTGTCCAGAGCAACCTCCGACAGGGTGGGCGACCCATTGGACAAGGTGACCACCGCCACGGCATTATGCCCGCCAAACGTTTGAAAGGTCGAGTACACCTTCGGAGGTTCCGGTCTGGCGTCGTCGCGGAAAATCCCGGAGAACAGCGGGTGCATCCAATCGATGCGATCCCATCGCAGCACTCCTCGGTCACTACCTCCCGATCCAACCTGGCTTCCAATTGACGGCAGACCCAATTCCTTCAACACTCCGTTGTTATAATTCCGGGCATCAAGTTTCGGTCCCGGGAGGATCAACACGCCGCCCCCTGTCGCCACAAAATTGCGGACCTTGTTGGATGCTCCGGAGGACAGGCTCGGCACATCCGCCAGAATCAAGACATCGGTGTCTTTCAGATCCGCAGTTTCCCACCGTGACAGAGGTTCTTCGCGGACTTCGACCGCACTGCCGGCGCCACCCACCGGAGCCAGGGCAAGCGTCAAATATCGCACTGCCGCTGGGTCCGATCCCACCAATAACACCTTGACCCGTTCCGGGATCGTCACAGTGAAGAAATTCCGATTATCCAGAAGTAATGCGTCATCATCTTCCAGGACTGCATACCCGGACAGGAATCCGGCTTTTTCCGGGATCACCGAGAACGGTAAAGCTCTGGACTCTCTGGGTCCCAGAGACAAAGATGATTGCGCCACCCGTCTGCCATTGAAGTAGAGACTGAGAAACAGATTGTCGGCGCTCTCGTCAGCGAGATTGGATACGGTGACCTCGATATCCACGGGTCGATTGGGTTCCAGGATTCGACTGGTGACTTGCGTCCTTAGAACGGCACGGTTGGGAATGTTATTGCGACCCACCGGAATCAGAAATACGCGGGCATTTCCAGGAATCTTGTCCCGCAGCACCGCTTTCCCATCCCAGCAATTCCGGTTGAAATCGCTAATGATGTAGATTTCGTGATTGGCTTCGGGGGACTCCTGCAGAGGAGTGCGCACCAAGTCCAGCGCAGAGGCAATGTCCGTGCCCAGCGGCAGTGGTGTCAGGGCTTGAATGCCTTCCTCGAGACGGTTGGCGTTTTCTGTTCCTTCGGGGATTGCCAACTCGGATGGGTCAGCAAGTCCCATCAGAGTCGCCTTGTCGCCCTCCTGCATCAAACCGGCAAGCCGAGAAGCAGTTTGTTGGGCTTGATGGAAAACCGTTCCCTCCGATGTCGCGGCTGCGGAAGAACCTGACACGTCCAGCAGGATCACCGACGCCGTGCCCGATCTGGCAGCCAGTCCAGGCAAACTTCCGCCCTTCAGCACAGGTCGAGCCAATGCCAGAACCGCAAACACGATAGCGAGCGTTCTCAGGATGAGCAGGATAATTTGCCGAAGCTTCACCCGTCTCATTTGATGCTTATGTAATTCCTGGAGGAACCGGAGACTGGGGAAGCGAATTCTCTCGAATCGCTGGCGATTCAACAAATGAATCAGTATCGGCAGCGCCCCCAGGACCAGAGCCGTTAGAAGGGCGACATTAAGGAAGGTCATCATTCACCGGAAGGATATCCGAACAGGTCGCATTCCACCAAATCGACCATGATGTGCCCGAGGGTGATGTGCGATTCCTGGATTCGGTCGGTGTGCTTGGACGGCACCGAGATGATATGATCCAGCAGTGGCGACATGGTTTCGACATACGAACCCAGAAAGCCGACCGTGATCAGTTTGAGGTTGCGGGCAGTTTCCAATGCCTTGACGATATTGGGAGACGTGCCGCCGGTGGAAAATGCTATCAGCACGTCGCCGGCAGAGCCCAACGCTTCTACCTGTCTTGCAAAAATCCGATCGAAGCCGAAATCGTTTCCGGCAGCAGTCAATGTGGAGGTGTCAGTCGTCAATGCCACCGCTGGCAAGGCTTGGCGGTTACGTTTGGCGCTCAACCTGACCACAAATTCGGTGGCGAGATGTTGGCAATCCGCCGCCGAACCGCCATTGCCGCAGAACAGCAGCTTTCTCCCGTTCCTGATGGCGTCAGCAACCACCCTCGAGACGGCGATCACAGGGGTCAGATAGTGGTCGCGGATTTCTGTTTTGACTCTGGCGCTGGCATCCAACGCCGAACGCGCCCTGTCGGCGGCTTTCTTGCCGTCGAACCACGATGGTGAGAACACCGTAGCGATGAGTTCCTCCGCATCATCCGACTCTTCGAAAGAGTCCGAAGTAACCTCGACTAACTGATTCGATCCTTCTTAATCGCCAAGATTAGCGACCGCGATGTTCCAAGAGCAGGTACAATCCAATAACTATCAAGATTAGGGGCCAGATCGGCAGGTGGATATGGAACCAATGCAGATTATTTCCCAACCAGAAGAATCCGGCGAGTAGCAGCACAATTCCCCAGAATGAATTATCCCAGTGCTTTCTTCTTCGCTCTCGAGGCTCACCAGAGATCCGCTCCAGCTTCTGATCAACCTCTTTCAAAGCGTCGTCAATTCGCTGATTGACCTCCTCCACCACCTTCTCGATTCTTCTGGGCACGTCAGACAAGTCATCGCGGATATTATCGCCTTCTGCCATGACGGCACCTCGTTGCAATGAGAGAGTCTCGGCTTAGACTCGGATAGGCAAACCGGCAGCTTGCGGACTGTCCTCCGAGACCGTTGCTACTGCCGATTAATGCCTTCCGGAGAACATACCAGGGTTGTGTGACTCTGGTCCAGAGCGGTCACAGTGATGGTATAAGAAGACGGCGACGCTCCGGAGTCGAATTGGTAAGCAAAAGATCCGAAATTAGTGCCATCGGGCAAGGTCATATAAGCAATGCCGCGTTCATCAATCAATATTGCGACAAGTGCGTCGACGCTATTGTAGCTCGAGGCGGGATAACTCAAATAGTCCACTTCATACATGCCCAGGGCGCGGCGCAATTGGTCAAGATCAGCCACAGCGGCACCTATCCGGGCACGATCCTGCGTGCCGATGAAGCGAGGAACCATGACCGCAGCGAGGATTCCGATAATCACGCAGACGACCATGATTTCGATTATACCAAAACCGGCTTGGCTAGGCTCTTTCTTCATAACGGTTTTTCTCCTATGCAGAGTTCTACCTGGATCGACCGAACTGATTTCGTTGGATGGTCAATCTATGTGCCAGAGAAGATAGGTAGAGCTTCTTCCTATATATCGACAGTAGTCGGCTGCACCTTCATCAGATTATTATTTACTGCGGAACTCCCTGTTGACTATAAGGTATGGACAGCTCCTGCGATTTCTTGCATGAGGCTCGAACCCGACGGTTGTTTTTCCAGGACGTTGCCGATCACAACCCAATCCGCACCAGCCTTGATTTTTTTCCTGGCTACTTCGGGAGAGCGAATCCCTCCTCCTACGATGATAGGGAGAGAAACCGTATCCCGCACGGCGGCGATCATTTTTTCCGGAACGGAGTACTTGGTGCCGCTGCCGCCTTCCAGATATATCAGCTTCATGCCAAGGTATTGTCCAGCCAAGGCATGGGCGGTGGCAATATCCAGCTTGTCGCGGGGAATGGGATTGGTCTGGGAAATATACTGAACGGTGGAAACCGTGCCCGATTCGATCAAGATATATCCGGTGGGGATCGGTTCCAGACCCATTTTTCGGATGATGGGAGCCGCCTGGACGTGATCTCCGATCAGGTATTGGGGATTGCGTCCGGACAGGAGGGACAAGAAGAGAATGGCGTCGGCAGAAGCCGAGATTTGCTGTACGCCACCGGGGAACAGGATCACCGGGACATCTACCGACCGTTTCATTCTCTGGACGACTTCATCGAAATTGCTTGTAGTCAATAAACTCGATCCGATCAACAAGGCGTCGCAACCCGCTTTTTGCGCCTCCAGAGCCCTGCGCTCAAGGATCTTGATGTCATGTTTGTCGGGGTCCAAAAGAACCATGAGACCCGCACCGCGGCGCTCGCGGACTTGCAGCAGGTATTGGTAGACTTTCACGATTCCCTTTCCCCCGGGATCAGGAGGACGTTTTCCGTCCCAAGCCCACTTCCCGGAATATCTCTTCACTATTCCTCAAGATCGATTCCAGCAAGGTCGGGTCTTTGCCGCCAGCGGTTGCCAGGTGCGGTTTTCCACCGCCGCCACCGCCCATCCGCTTCCCCACGGCTTTGGCGACCGCCACCACGTCAATGCCTTCGCGAACGAGATCCGGCGTTGCCACCAGCACCACTGCCGGGCGACCATCAAAAATCGCCCCCAGAATGCCAATCCCACTACCCAACTTGTCTCGAACGATGTCCCCCATGTGCTTCAGATCATCCATCGATGACACTGACACCAAATCACTGAAATATCGGATGCCATCATATAGTCGTACTCGGTCTCCCAGTGATTCCATCGACCCCGTCGCGACTCTGCTCTTTAGCTGCTCGAGTTCGCGTTCGAGCGTTTTTCGTTCTTCCAGGACTTTCAGCAGTTTTTCGTATGGATCTGACCCATGGCTTTGCAACGCATCTTGCATTCGATCCAGAGTCCGCGTCTGCTCCTGCGTCCACCTGACCGCCGCAATTCCGGTCAGCACTTCCATCCGCCGGACACCAGCAGCAGCAGCTGTTTCGGACCGGATTCTTGCCAATCCAATGTCACCGGTCGATCTCACATGGGTGCCACCACAGAGCTCTTTACTTATCCCCGGAACCTCCACGACACGCACCTCTTCCCCATATTTCTCCCCGAAAATCGCTATCACTCCTTGCTTGATAGCCTCTTTGAACGTGGTATAGGCGAATCGCAGCGGGATATTTGCCAACACCCATTCGTTCATCTGCCTCTCGATCTCTGCGATCTCGTCCTCGGTAGCTTTCCGGACATGGGTGTAGTCGAAACGCATGTAATCCGGATGCACAAGCGATCCTGCCTGATGGACGTGCGTCCCGTACATCTTTCTGAGCCCTGCCTGCAACAGATGCGTGATGGTATGATTTCGTTGGATGGCTTCCCGTCGAATGCGGTCAACTCTGGCACGCACTGCGGGCTCCGGATGTCCCCCCTTTGGTTCCCCCCTACTTCGCAGGGGGGAAGATAGTCGACCTATGTGCAGAATCTCATCGCCCGCCCACAACGTATCTTCCACGGTTATCGTGAAGCCCTTCCCATCCACAATCCCTTGATCGCCGACCTGACCTCCGGCTTCTGCATAAAACGGAGTCCGACTCAGGGTGAATTGCACTTTGTCTCCGTCCCGGAACCATCTTCGAATTTCGGCGTCGCATTCCAGCTCAGTGTATCCTACGAATTCCGATGGCGCACCACGCGTGACTGTCAGGAACCGGTCATCGATACCGGTACCGCCGGTCTTGCCGAATTTTTGTGCTTTTCGTGCCCGTTCCTTCTGCCGTTCCATTTCGTCGGCGAAACCCTGGGCATCTACCCTCAATCCATCCTCACGAGCCATCAATTCGGTCAAATCCAACGGAAATCCATAGGTGTCATAAAGGCGGAATGCGTCCTTGCCCGAAATCACTCGCTCGCTTCCCGCTTTTGATTGACCGGCACCTGCCTCGCTGTTCTTCAAGGCAGCAGCGATATTGCCGTAGATTTCCAAGCCTCGATCCAGGGTTTTCCCAAAAGCCTCCTCTTCTGCCCGGATCACCATCTCGGCATGTTCCCGTCGGTCGACGATCTCCGGGAAGACGTCACCCAGCACCTCCACCACCGTCCCGACTAATTGGTATAGCATCGGCTCATGGACCCCGAGTTTCCGGGCGAACCGAGAAGCCCGTCGCAGTATCCGTCGGATCACATAGCCTCGTCCGTCATTGCCGGGCATGACTCCATCGGAGATCGCAAAGGTCAGACACCGGATATGATCAGCGATCGTTCGATGCGGGATTCCATCATCACCCTGAGAATACGGCATACCGGTCAGATCGGTGATTTTCGAAACGGTGGGGACGAATAAGTCGGTGTCATAATTGGAGGTTACGCCTTGCAAGATCGCGCAGAAACGTTCGAATCCAGCGCCGGTGTCCACATGCCTGGCGGGCAGGGGCACCAAGACACCGTCGGCGATCTGATTGAACTGGATAAATACCAGGTTCCAAATCTCGATAAAGCGCTGGCAGTCCCCATTGATCCCACATCGATGAGGCGTCCCTTTCAAATTGCAGAACTTCTCGCCCCGATCGATGTGGATTTCCGAACAGGGTCCACAGGGTCCGGTGTCCCCCATTTCCCAAAAATTGTCTTTCTTCCCAAACCGAGAGATATGGCTGGGCTCGATGTCAGTTTCCGACTTCCACAAGGCTTCTGCCTCGCCATCAGCGGGCAGGGATTCGGTCCCCTGGAACACGGTGGCATAGAGGTGTTCTTTGGGGAGTTTGAATACGTCAGTCACCAGTTCCCAAGCCCAACCAATCGCTTCCTTCTTGAAATAGTCGCCAAAGGACCAGTTCCCCAGCATCTCGAAAAAGGTGTGGTGGTACAGGGACCGTCCGACTTCTTCCAGATCATTGTGTTTGCCGGAAACGCGAATGCACTTCTGCGTATTGACTACGCGCCGAGCCGGCGGGACGGCACGATCGAGAAAGTAGTCCTTGAACTGATTCATGCCGGCGTTCGTGAATAGCAGCGTAGGATCGTCATGCGGCACTACCGGAGAACTCGGGACCAGGACATGCTGCCGATCAATGAAGAAATTGAGAAATTCCCGTCGTATCCTTCCGCTGGTCATTGCTTCACACTTAAGTTGTTAAATTGTCCAATTGTCTCATTGTCAACTCCTCTTTTATTCCCCCCTACTGCGCAGGGGGGAAGGGATTATCACTTCAGGACGATCTTGACGCTCTTGTGGTCGAGGAGATTGATGACAACCGGTTGGGGGAATCTTCGACCCTTTTTGTTATGCAACAGCATCACCCAGGGGCGACCGGGATCGTCCTTGTTCGCCCGGAATACCACACCGCCCGCGTCTTCCAACTCCTGGTCCGGATGCACTTTGACTCGAATAGTGGCACCCACCGGAAACACATTAATCACATTGACGGCATTCCCCACAATATGGGAATTCAAACGGGTGCCGCCCTGGGTGATAATCTGCTCTACAGCGTCAACGGGCGAAAATGGCGGACGTGTGACAGTAGGATCAACCAGATTGTCGAATGTATTCGCCACCGCCAGGATTTCCGCCATTCGGAAGATTCTGCCCGGTTGGCGAGGGCGGTGCTTGAACGGTTCGGAATTTGTGCCCTTCAATCCTCGTGGATAGCCACTGCCGTCCTGATTTTCGTGGTGCTGCTCTACCGAGGCAATCTCAGCAAACGAGACCTGCGGGACTTTACTTAACAACTTCGCGCCCAAGAGCGGATGTTGCTTCATCAGCTCGACTTCTTCCTCGGTGTGCTGGTTCTGCGGCTTGTCGAGAACCGAAGGCACGAACATCTTCCCGATATCGTGCAGCAAAGCCCCCATGCCCAGGACTGTCAAATCCGGAAGGTCGAATCGATATTGCTTTCCGATCAAGACGCTCAGGATTGTGGTATTCAATGAGTGTTCGTAATGCCGCCCCAGGTATCCACGAAACAACGGCGCCTCGAACAGGGCGACATTGTTGGTAAAGAGGTCTTCCAGGATACTCTTGATGACTGTCCTAATCTCGACGACGTTCACCACGTTCCGGAATTGCTTCCCTTCATCCAATAGCTTGTTGACATCGGCGACAGTTGCCTGTTTGATCTCCGTCGCAGTCCTGATAATGTCAAACGAACGATTGAGAATTCGACTGGTGTGAGAGCGGACTTTTTCGGAAACCAATTCCGGCGGGATGATTTCCTCGGTACCCGGTTCCTCGATATATACCTGGAAAAATCCTTGCTTCTTCAGTCGATCGATGATACGGGCGTCCAACGCCACCCCGCCCGAGACCAATAGGCGATAGTTGTCATCATAGATCGACCGGGCAATGACCATGCCTGGTGTCAGGTCCTCTACGGAAATAAGCCTCATACTCGGTCGAACCTATTGATTCCAATTCGCTTCGGACGAATCATCGGACACCAATGCATCGAGGTGACGGCGGATTAGACCCCAATCGAATCCTCTCCGTGCCAATGACCGTGCCAGTTTGGCGACGTCCTCTCTGTCGTAGGCGTCCCCCCGCACGCGCCGCCACTTCACCACCAGGTCCGCCACCAGATTGTCTTCCTGGACATCGTCGAAGACTTCCGTAAGCGCTTCCTCAACGGTTTCCCGGGACACTCCCCGCTGCAATAGTTCCCCTCTCAAGAGCTTTTTGCCACGCGGCGATTGCCGCAACCGGTACCGGGCATAATCGGACGCGAATTTTCGGTCGTCCACATAGCCCAATTCTTCCAGTCGATCCAGCGCCCGGTAGATTTCGTCCGCGGGAAATCCTTTGCGAAATAGCTTGTTCTTCAATTCGCTGCGGGAATGCATCCGTCGAGCCAGGTATCCCACGGCTGCATCGAAGCTGGACAAAGAGGCTCTGGTCATGATTGCGCGGGAGGAGCCTCTTGGGAAGGAACCATCCCCAGTTTTTGACGGAGCTTCGACTCGATGGCGGCGTACAAGTCGGGATTCTCGTTCAGGAAGTCCCGGACTCTTTCCCGTCCCTGTCCCAGCCGCTCCTCGTCATAGGAAAACCAGGTCCCGCTGCGGCGCACAATGTCGTTGGCGACCGCCAGATCCAGCACGTCTGCGACGCGGGAGATTCCCTTTCCATATATGATATCGAACTCCGCTTCACGGAACGGCGGCGCCAGTTTGTTCTTCACGACCTTGACTCGAGTACGGTTTCCGACCACCTCTGCGCCGTCCTTGAGCGTTGCAATCTTTCGAATCTCGAGACGAATCGTGGAATAGAATTTCAACGCAATTCCGCCGGTGGTTGTTTCCGGGTTTCCGAACATGACCCCAATCCTCATGCGAAGCTGATTAATGAAGATCAGACATGTCATCGACTTGGCAACAGTGGCAGTCAACTTCCGGAGAGCCTGTGACATTAGCCGAGCCTGCAATCCGACGTGAGCATCGCCCATCTCGCCTTCGATTTCAGCCTTCGGCACCAGAGCCGCTACCGAATCGACAACCACCACATCCAACGCGCTCGAACGCACCAAGGTCTCAGCAATCTCCAACGCTTGCTCTCCGGTATCGGGCTGCGAGATGAGCAAATTGTCCAGATCTACGCCCAGATTCTTGGCATAGTGCGGATCCAAGGCATGTTCGGCATCGATGAATGCCGCCAGTCCGTCTTGTTTCTGGGCTTCAGCGATGATATGCAACGCCAGGGAGGTCTTTCCGGAAGACTCCGGTCCAAAGATTTCCGTCACACGCCCTCGCGGGATTCCGCCGATCCCCAAAGCATGGTCCAGCGACAAGGCGCCGGTCGAGATGGTGGGTACGCTTATTCGTGCCGTGTCGTCGCCCAGCCTCATGATTGCGCCCTGCCCGAACTGCTTTTCGATTTGCGCCAAAGCTAATTCTAACGAGCGCTTCTTTACGTCGTCTTCTTTCGCCATGGATTCAAGTCCTCCCCGGATTAGAAATGTTAGAAACTGTGATAATTACCCGAAAAGCTCGACGGAATGAAGTTGCGAATACACCGCGCCGCCGGGTTTCAAATCACTCTTCATCAATCGCAGCTCGTGGGCGCGGAATTCTTGTCGAGGGAATCCCTGCCGCTCCAGCTCGCGAACCACACGTTCGATGCCTTCGGGTCGACGGACCCGTCCCAGCGTCAGGTGCGGGTGGAACTTCCTGTTCTCCCGTTCGAAACCCAAAGGCTCCGTAGCTTTCTCAACTGCCTCCTGGATCGTCACCAAGGGCTCGCCTCCATCCAAGCCCACCCACAACACCCGCGGTCTGCGTGGATTGGGAAAACACCCGACTCCTTGCGCCACTACAGGAAACGGTGACACGGTTCCAGCTGCAGTTGACATTGCCTCAGTGATTTTCGGTATCACTGCTTGATTGACCTCGCCCAGGAATTTCAGGGTCAGGTGGATTCCGTCGGCGTGGGTCCAGGAAACAGAAGCGCCCAACCGTTTGAGCGAGTCTTGAAGCCTGGTAAGCTCCGTTTTAATCTCCGTGGGAATATCAAACGCAATGAAGCAGCGTAGTAGTCTGTTATCGGTGGTTGACATTGGTCGATGCGAAAGGCTGTCCGTCTGTTCGAAATACGTTAGTGGCTTCCGTAATCAAGGTCAAATTTGAGCCGGGGCTCTATCCTCTATCAAAGCACGCCACAGGCGGTACAGTAATGCCTGGGCGAATCGCTTCTTGTTGCCTTCCCGAAGATCAACGAAACGATATCGATAGCCTGAGCAGACTCCGTCGGGAGAGGCGATTCCGATCCAGAGGGTTCCTACCGGCTTCTCCTCGGATCCTCCGGAAGGTCCCGCAATGCCGGTAGTGGAGACACCCCAATCGCTTACGCTTCGTTCCCGAACCCCGAGCGCCATTTCGCGGGCAACCTCTTCCGACACGGCTCCATACTGGTCAATCGTCGCTTGGGACACTCCCAGGATCTCCACTTTAGAACGATCGGAATATGATATGACGCCGCGTTCAAAAAAAGCGGAACTACCGGGGACATTGGTAATAATGTGGCTGACTAATCCGCCGGTACAGGATTCGGCGGTTGCCAGGGATTGATGTCGGTTGGTCAGGATATGGCCGATGACCGCCTCGATACTGTCACCGTCGGAACTATAGATGTAGTCCCCCACCGCCTCTCGAATCCATCCCTCCGCTTGCGCCAATTGTGATTCCGCTTCCAGTCGATCCATGGATCGCGCCGAGATCCGCAAATCCAAGCCAAACACGTTCGGCAAGAACGCCAGTTTCACAAGTTCGTACAAAGCGTCCAATTTCGCGATTTTGCTCAGAATGTATGATTCTCCGACGCCACTAATCCTCAGAACTCTCTGATAGTATGGCTTGCTGCCCATGACGCCGCGGAGGTTGGGAAGGATGAATTCCTTCAGAATATTCTCCATTTCGGAAGGTACACCGGGCACTGCAAACACGTGACGGTCGTCCTTGACGAAATAGATTCCGGGGGCGGTTCCCAGAGGATTGCTGAGCGGTTGAGCCCCCGCGGGGAACATCGCCTGATCCTCCAGGGTCTGGGGCACGGGCATTCCCCGCTTGGTGAAGCGCTCTTTGATAATCTGCAAGAGGTCGTCGCGGCGCTCCAAATAGGTATCAAAGAACTTGGTGATCACCGGTTTGGTCAAGTCGTCGGGCGTGGGACCCAATCCTCCGGTAATCACGACGACCCTGGCACGGATGAACGCCTTGGACAGGGCGAAGTAGATGTCCTCCGCCCGATCGCCGATGGTGGTGATCCACGACGTCTCGATGCCTATGTTACCCAACTCGCGAGCAATGACGGTGGCATTGGTATTTACCACCTGACCATGAAGGAGCTCGTCGCCGACAGTGATGATCTCCGCAACGGGTCTGTCCAATGGATATTCCTAAATATAACTATAATTGCGGCTGATGTCAACAAAAAACGCCAGAGGTTCGCGGTTGCTATCGACCATTTCGCTTGCTTTTGACGCGGTAGTAATAATAATCCGCCTGATTCAGGACGCCTGGGTCCACCCAGGTGGTATCGGTGGTCATTCCCACGGAATCTGCGTGGGTCGGGACAAAATGACCCTCCCTGTTTCGATAGATTTCGTACCAATCCACCTCTCCGGGCGGCGTCCACCGCAGCCGAACGTCAGAGGCTTCCACCTGGACGTGGAGATCCCGAATCGGTGGTGGATTGCCGAATAGAATCTCCTCTAAGGCGTTGACAAATGCAGTCATATCCGCCATAGTGCCGGTCGATACCCTTAGCCAGGTGGGCATGTCCCAACCGTAACGGACATATATCCCGCGGTCGGCAAGCTGGTTATAGACGACTTCGGCATCGGTCTCCACATCGACCATAAGGAAATTAGCCTCCGAGGGAATGTAAGCCAATTCCATTCGGTCAAATTCGTCGTACAGGAATTGCTTTGCCTGGTTATTCAAGGCAATGGTATCCTGGATGTGCTGGCTGGAACTCAGCGCAGCCACGGCTCCGGCTTCGGTGACCCGTCCGATGCTTGCCATGATCTTAAAGTCCTCCATCTGGGCGATGATGGCTTCGGTGGAAATTCCGAACCCGGCACGCGCTCCGGCAAGACCATAGACCTTCGAAAACGTCTTGATGATCACGAATCGCCGACCGTTAGTAATATAATCCACAAAATCCGGATAGGTAGGGTTACTGATATATTCGTAGTACGCCTGATCCATCACGACCATCACCTCGTTTGGAACCTGCAACATGAAGGACGCGAAGTCGTCGGGATCGATCAAAGTTCCGGTAGGATTATTGGGATTCGTGATCATGATTATTTTGGTGTTGGCTGTGACCGCAGCCGCCATCGCAGCCAGGTCGTGCCTGTAGTCCGCTGTCAACGGCACCTCGACTACGGTTGCGCCACGCTCGATGGCTTCCGCAGCCATCTGACTATAGCTGGGATCCGCCCAGATCACCTCGTCACCGGGACCCAGGAAAGCATCCGCCGCCAGATGGATAATCTCCGACGCGCCGGCTCCGAAAATGAACTTGTCCCCACTCAATCCGTACTGCGTTGCCAGGGCATTACGAAGGGTGGTATTCGTCCAATCCGGATAGAGGTTCGAAGCCGGAACCTGGTTTTCCATCGCAATGATGGCGCTGGGAGACGGTCCCAGTGGATTCTCATTATAGCAAATCCGAATCGACCTCGGATCCATCTCGGGGATCGTCTGACGAGGATAGGTGTCTCCTCGAAGCACCTGTGGCAGACTCAACAACGCTATTCCCCCAAACGCCCCGAAGCTTCCGGTTCTCAGAAATCCACGCCGGCTGATTCTCTGGTTCACGCTTTCGGCAATGTCCATCACGCCACCTCCTTCGATCACATACATGCGTCGTCAGATTACACCTATAATCCGCCTTTGTGCTTAAAAATCTCCAGACCTAACCGTATCAAAAGAATCGCATATGCCGCCGCGAGCACGTCATCGATCATAATCCCCCATCCGCCGGGCAATTTCTGGGAAGTTCGAATCGGAAACGGCTTCAGCACGTCGAACAGGCGAAACAGCACGAATCCGATGACCCACACCAGAGGTTTCTTGGGCACAACCGCCAATACCAGCCACTGCCCGACGACCTCGTCGATCAGGATAGAATTGGCATCATGCCCCAGGACGGTTTCGGCATTGGTTGACGCCCACACCCCAATCAGGAACAGCAGCGGAAGCCCAATCCAGAGCCACAAGCCAGTAATCGGCGGCAGGAACCACAGAATCGCCAACGCCAACGCACTGCCTACGGTCCCGGAAAACTTCGTCAGATAACCGATACCAAAGAAGGCTGCAATCATCCGTGAGCTGAAACCGATCATTGCAATTTCAGCCTCTCGAAATATTTCCTCGTTCCAATCACGTAATCGACGCCCGAGATCACGGTTACGACCGTCACGATGCCGATCAGGACAAAAGTGAATTGGTGGAACCAGGGTACAGGCGTCAAAGTGCGAATAACATCCAACGTTAGAATGATCACAGTGGAAGGTCCTTGAAATGCGGCTTTAAGTTTCCCACTACGTCGAGCGCCCATCACGACTCCGTGCATCCCCGCCAGCACACGAAGATACCCGACAACAATGTCTCGATAGAATAGGAACGCAATCATCCAAACCGGCGCATAACCGGCTGCCATGAAGCACAGGAAAACCGTGAAGCGGCAGACACTGTCCGCCAGAGGATCGGCGATCTTGCCAAATTCAGTGGTCTCTCCACGTTTGCGTGCGATAATTCCATCGAGCAAGTCAGTCGATTCGTTGACGAGAACGATTACCAACGAGCCGACCCGCGCCCAAAGCCCTTGCTGAAGAAACACGGCAATGAACACAGGCGCCAGTGTGAACCGGGAGATCGTCATTGCGTTGGATATTGTCATGGAATTATCGCCTTCTATGGAGCGAGACCAACATCAAGAGAGGTAACACGGGTAAGACGCCCGTGCCACCTTTTTTGTGGCATGGGCAACTTGCCAATGACTAAGCACGGGCTGGTCACTAAAGGGGGCTCACGCCAAGTCCGTGCCACTGGGCACTTTTCCCGATGATAGCAAATGTACTAAAAAAAATGCTCTATTTCAACAGCGAAATGATGTTGATCTTGCCTTGAAGACCAAAAAGGGAGGTAATCACGTCACATTTGGAAGTGAATAACGTGGCGATATGACCGGGGATCTCTTCCCGGTAAGTGTACATGGTGTAGAAATTCGCTTGACCTTTCGTGATGACCAACTCCGCCCAGTCAATCGCTTCCGCAAGGTCACGACTCTTTTCACGCCAGCTGATTCCCAAAGTGTCAGGACCCGCCAGAATTACCCTGGTGGCGACATCGGCAATGCCGATCACCTTTCCGTCGTCCAGTGTGGCATCGCTGGTGATAGGACCGCCTCGAAGCGGCACCACAACTTCAGCGCCGAAATTCCTCAGGATCCCGACCACCAACTTGTCAAACGCCAACTCACCCACGTTATCAGGAATATATAGAATCTTCGTGGTGTTCCGACACAACTCGTATATCTTGTCCACGTCATTAACGGGGAATCCCGCATCCAATTTTGCTTTGAGCATGTCTTCAATCTGGCTGGGGGCGAATCCATAACCAGTTCCCACGGTGCGGAAATCCAGATGGTTGGCGACCACTGCCCATTTGACCGCTTCCACGAATCGATCCTTGTCGGGCAGGGTATCCAGACGGTCCTTCAGCCGCCCGGCCAGATCCACTCCTATTCGATTGCAGGCGTCGCGCAGTTCCTTGAACGGAATGGGATTCCCTGTGCCTCGTTTGATCTCACGATGGACTTCCGTGATGTAATAGGACGGCAGTCTTCCGCAGCGGAATTCGTCACGGAGAAATTCCAGACAGCGCTTGGTGACCTCCACCTGGAGTTCCTCATCGACGTCCATGAGTTTCAGCGCACCCACCAAGTCGTCAATAATACATGGCAAGCACTGCATCCGGGTTATCACCAATTCCTCCTAATCGCCTTCACCATCCCCTCTCATATGTCGTCCCTTCCCCCCTGCTATGTGCAGGGGGGAATATAAGGGGGGTTGTCTCGTCAATCTCTGCGCCTTTGCGAGCTCCTCGTGAGATACCTACCCACATCGCACCAATAATTCCTCCCACCGCCGATCCACTTCCGCCTGGAGTTCGTCGATCACATGACGGTAGTTGGGTCGGAACAGGTGCCGGAACCGCCCCTGCCCTTCCAGAAATTTCTCTATCGGCAGTTTTTCCTTAGGCTTGTAATTCAGCACCCACTTGCCGTCAATCACCTCATAATGGGGCCAGAAGCAGGTCTCCAGTGCCAAACGGTTGTATTCGATGGTCTTTGCCGAGTCGTACTTCCACCCCGGCACACAAGGCGTCAGCACGTTCAAGAAGCACGGTCCTTCGGTAGTGATGGCAGTCTCAAGTTTCTTCATCAGATCGTTGTATTTCGCCATCGAACCCTGTGCCACGTAGGGAATATGATGAGCCGCCATGATATAAGTCAAGTCCTTCCGTTGACCTTTCCGCCCATAGCTCATCTTCCCTACCGGCGTGGTCGTGGTATTTGTCCCCATGGGGGTGGACGAGCTCCGCTGGTTGCCCGTGTTCTGGTACGCTTCGTTGTCGTAGCAGATATACACCATGTTATGACCGCGTTCCATGGCGCCGGACAACGACTGCAATCCGATGTCGTACGTGCCTCCGTCGCCGCCCACTGCGATGAAGCACACTTTGTCATTGATCTTGCCTTTGCGCGTCAAGCTCCGATAGGCGGCTTCAACTCCGGAGACAGTGGCTCCGGCATTCTCGAACGCACTGTGTATAAAGGAGCATCGCCAGGCGGTATATGGGAAAATCGTACTGGATACTTCCAAGCAACCGGTGGCAATTCCCATCACCGGGAAATAGCCCAGGTGGTTGGCGACATTGACCGCCAATCTCATCACCGGCGGAACTCCGCATCCCGGACACAACCGGTGCCCCGGGGACATCAGGTCGCCGCCCGCCGCCAGTTCTTTCAACTTTATCATGAGTCAACTCCTTGTGATCAGGTTCTCAGGTTCAAATATCCATGGCGCTGTTTGACCTTGCCGGTGGCAGCGATCTGTTTCAAGTCTTCAAACGCTACCCGGACATGTTCGTTGTCGCAGGGCTTGCCGCCCAGACCGTAGATGTAACTGACGATTTCGGGGGGATTGGGCTTGCCGCACAACGCGCTGCGGACTTCGATGTGCACCGGTCCACCGTCGCCGCCATAAGCGATGCTGCGATCCAACACTGCCACCGCCTTCAAAGGCATGAGTACCTTCGCCAGTTCTTCCGACGGGAACGGACGGAACATCCGCAGCTTCACAAATCCAGCCGCCACGCCTTCGTTTCGGAGATCATTGACCACTTCTCGAGTAGCGCCCGCGGTCGAACCCAGCACTACCACTGCGATCTCGGCATCTTCCATCCGGTACGCTTCAAAGAAATCGTAGCACTGGTTGCCGCCGAACGTCTTCTTGAATTCCTGCCCGATCTCCAGGACCACTTTCGGCGAAGCATCGATCCCCTGCATTTGCGATATCTTATGCTCAAAGTAAGAATCCGAGAACGTCATGGGACCAAACGTCATCGGATGATTCCGGTCCAGAAGCGAATACCGCGGATGATACGGACCCACGAATTTCTTGACGTCCTCATCCTCGTAGATATTCACATTTTCCACGCCGTGCGAAATGATAAAGCCATCCAGACAGACCATCACCGGCGTCAAGACATCAGGATGTTCCGCGATCCGGATCGCTTGAAGGGTATTTTCGTACGCTTCTTGAGCGCATTCCGAATGCAGATGGATCCAGCCGGCATCCCGAGCACCCATGGTGTCGGAATGATCGCCCTGGATGTTGATGGGACCACTTAAGGCGCGGTTGACCACCGGCATGACGATCGGCAGCCGAGCCGCGGACACGATGTACAGAATCTCCCACATGAGCGCCAGTCCGCAAGCGGACGTCGATGTCATGGAACGAGCGCCCGCCGCGGCAGCAGACATGGTCGCCGACATGGCGCTGTGTTCCGATTCTACCAGCACCAATTCGGTGTCCACGTCGCCGTCCGCCACGAAATCCGCGAACTTCTGCATCATGGAAGTTTGAGGGGTAATGGGATAGACGGCGCATACGTCAGGATTGATCTGCTTCATGGCGTACGCCACCGCCTCGTTACCCGTTAATGCTAACAATTGGGACATTATGCTATCTCCGGTTACACGACAAAATTACTCTTTCCGTTCGTAGGTCAAGGCGTTGGCTTTAGGCGGGCATTCCGCCGGGCAGATCCCGCAGCCCTTGCAGTGCTTCAAATCGACGCCGACTACTTGACCGTCCTTCACGATTATCGCCGAGTCCGGGCAGACGATCCAGCAGATGAAACACTGAATACATCGCTCGGGCCAGAATTTAGCGTAGAACGCCGACCAACTGCCGGTGTCGTATTCAGCGGCGGTGCCCGCTTCCGGGATCAGAATACCCATCGGCAGTTCATTGTAAGGGACTTCAAGATAATTTTTTTTCATGTTTCAACCTCGTTTATGTAGGATCAATATGTCATCCTGAACGCGGTGATGGACCTTTCCTTCCCTCCTACGCAGTAGGGGGGAACAAAAGGGGGGTCAATTTGTGGCACGGGCTTCCAGCCCGTGTCCATGCGCAGGATCCGCATGGGACGGGAATCATGGGCAGGATGCCCATGCCACGATATGTGGTGTCAACTCTCCGCAGTTGACACCAATTGCTGCCACCTGCGGAGAGGTGGCAGCACATCATCATTTCTCCCCTCTTACACTTTCGTGAGCTTCTTTTATGGCTTCCACATTCCCCTTCACGATATCCGGATGGAACTTCCCCGCGAACTTTTTCTCAAAATCCGCCGCAATATTTTCGATGCTTAAAGGCATCTGTTCAGAAATCGCCTTGACCAAGGCTCCGATCATCGGGGTATTGGGGATGGCTTTCCCCAAATGCTTGATGCTGATGCCGGTGGCGTCCACCGTGAAAACCTTGCGTCCTTGCAGTTTCAGTTTGTCGCGGATGCTTTTCGGGTCTTCGTCGGTATTTATGACCAGGATGCCCTGGCTGGGCATGCCTTCGGTCACATCCACCAGTCCTAACAAGGTCGGGTCAAGCACCACTACCACCTGGGGAGTAGTGACCTGGGAATGGACGGTGATGGGCGTATCGGAGATACGGGTGAAGGCTTTGATAGGTGCGCCTTGGCGTTCGGAGCCGTATTCGGGGAAGGCTTGGATTTGTTTGCCTTCCGCCATCGCGGCTTCGGCGAGGACTTTGGATGCCGTAACGGCGCCTTGCCCGCCTCTCCCATGCCATCGAATTTCTAACATTTGTTTACTCATGTCGTCTCCAAGTTAGAAACTTAAGTTCGTCAACGCTTAGAATTGATCTCATTGCAATTTTGAAATCACACCAAAGAAATCGGATAGATCAAGCAGTCTTGATAAGCGTCCGTCAAGTTTGCATACTTCTGTCACTGCAGGTTTATGCACATGAATGGTTCCGTCAAGACATGTGTCATCAAGGATCTTGCTCAACCTTGCGGGGTCGTATTCATTTGTTACTAAAAAATACGAAAGCCGTAGACGATTACGCAAAGCTTCAGACTTATACACAGTGCACTCGGTTGAGACATCGCCTAACCGATCGTGGCGTACACTCCATTTGCATGAAATAATAACTCTGAGAACACCGTTATGCTTGCCAACAATGTCTATTCGTGGCTCCTTTGACCTCCCGGTCATCTTAATATCAGGGAATATCTTATTTGCGGGTTGTTCCGTAATGAATTGCCAATTGTTAGGAACAAACAGTCTCAAGCAATGCGCAACTAGGGCAACAAACCCAATACCAAGCGGGTTCTGCCTCTGCCGACCATGCCAATTTGGATGTTCGTAAAGTCTGCCAATCTTACTTGGCAATTCCGACACTGAAAACCCAACTTTTTGGGAGAAATACTCAGCCAATGCCAGCGCTCGTACGGGCCAAGCCCCAGAAAAGTCCACGCTGCCCAGCCCTTTACCCATAGCTGGACGCAACTTATCAGAATCGATTATGTGTGGCAGCAGTTTGGTTTCTTTGAAGGGGACTTCCTCCAACCATAGCAGAGTCTGGTAGATACCAAGCCATGCGGTCTTTTCAGTCAGCCCACCCGGAAATATGGCTCGGTTGAAGATCTCTACGGCGACATCAGCGGCTCTTGACGATTCATGGCTTTTCAAAGAATCCTCCAATCTGTCAGTTGGTCTTTCTTAACCCGATAACATATTCTTCATGCATGCGCATCTCAATTTGAGAGGATCTATCACGCTGGTTGCGGGCGGGCATCATGCGTTTATCTCGATCAATCAACCGTTTAGCAACCCCAACAATTTGAAAATCAAGTCCTTCCGCGATCTCGACCAGATTGAGGTGGGTCTGTGTTTCGACACCTCGCATAGTTGATGATCCGATTACAATAACAGCGTTCTTGTTCTTTTTCAGAACCCGGTGCAATTCTTTCAACACGATCTTCATTTCCTGAAAGTACTTTGTAAGGATCCGACCCTTTGCCTTATCTAATTCAGAAACACGTTCTATCGTACTCATTGCTAGAGCAGGCAGCCCAGTGGGACTCGAGTCATTTGCCCTTTCTGTGCCTATATATTTCGAACGCAGTTCTGTTAGACTCGCAATAGACCGCCCAAACCAGACTAACGAAAACTTGTGAGCACGCACATAGTCAATCGCATTAGCATACGGTGGGGATGTCACCACCAAATCCACTGATGAGTCAGGCAAGGGAAGCTGGCGCGCATCACATTGTCTTATATACGGTTCGCTAGCATTTTGCCCAAAATCATCCAAACCAGAGCAGGTCTTCTTCACTCGAGAAGAAAAGGCTTGCATTACGTTTTGGGGAATCTTAGACTTGACAAGGTGTGGTCTTGAATGAGCAAGATCACGAGCTCTTGACACCCCTCCCGACTTAGTAATTATAATTGATGAGAAAACCAGCTTGAAAAAGCGCTGTAAGTCCGTGTCCTCTATGCGCTCAATAGCAAGCACAATGGTCATGAGTTCCTTTTGAATCTGTGGATGGAACCAGTAATCGATGAATTTTCTGGTTCCTTCATCAAACCTTTTCTGCAGAGCCTCCTCTACTTCAGGAGAATTCCCCAAGACATACCTTATGGTATTGAATAGCTCGGTGTATGCCTCAAGTATTCTAGTTTTTTGGAGTCTAGTTGTCTTTACTAATGCGATTTCGACGGCTAAAGGATCAATATCAAAACCAATCGCTCTCCGACCTGTAAGAATAGTCTCCACAATTGTAGTCCCTGAGCCCATCATTGGATCTAAGACAACTTCCCCTGGCTTAGTCAAATACTCGATGAACAAACGAGGTAACTGAGGCGGGAATTTTGCTGCGAAAGAATGAAAATTATGAATAGCATTATACTTATTCAGCCCCTTGAAATCCAAGTCAAAAGACAATAGAAGACTCAGGATATCACTGTCGTTGGACTTTGAGATTCTTTCTGCCACCAAAGAAGATTTCATCTTAAGCCCTGTTTTTTTGTGGTTTCACAGTGGTCGTTTGACGGCCCTTGAATTTCTTCCAAGTAGTAACCTCTGCATCTTGCCTATTCAAGAGTCGGTTTATTATTACCCTTTTCACGTAGCACCAACAATGCTTCTTTTGCCCTTTCTGCTGCCGTTATACTTGGAATCCATATTGTCGTCTTGTGGATTTCCACCAATTCAATTTCATCCATGTTTTTCATCTTCTCTTTTCCCCTATGAACCATTTTCCAATTTTGGTGGTGTCCAAATGCTTTTCCTTTGACATCTCTCTTTATAACCGGTGGGAATATCTGGTCAAACAGTTTCTCTTCCCATAAGTTCTTAGGGAAAACGATGGATGCACCTGCTTCCTCGTCATGTTTGACACTGGCGCACCGCTTTGCCAGGTTGACAAAGTATCCAAAAACTGAACAGTTGTATTTATGAGGTGTCCCAACATAACCTATCGTCACAATACCCCTCGCTATTCCTATATGCGGGCGAAAATCCCAAGGATCACGGTCACCAATTGCTCTCGCAGTTTTCAAAGCGTCGATAAACGAATTCTTTGAACCAAACTGATTTGAAAACACTATCATGATTTCGTCACCGATATACTTGTCGACAATTCCAGTGCTTTCCACCAATCCTTCAGCAGTGATCCAAGTGAAAAAGTGGTTTAGATATATCAGTGTTTCTGTAGAGGAGAGTCCTTTTGTCGTGCTTGAGAATGAGGATATATCGGCGAATAGAACAGACGCTTCTATCTCTCGTCCTTTTGCTGAAAACAAAGCACCACCACCATTATCCATCTGAGTATCTATCGAAAGCGGATTGGCGATCAAATAGTCTTCTAAAGAATTGTATCTGAATTCAATTCTCTTCATCTAAGACACCTATATTTTGTGGTGCAGAATGTTCCCACCGAGCTAATCCTGTTATTCTATTTCAAACTCAAACTTCCAAAACCCATACCACCCCAGGGCATACTTGGGATACATCCGAAGTACTGTGTGGTCGGGATAGTGTGGCACGGGCTTCCAGCCCGTGTGCATGGGCAAGCCACTTTAGGGGGCTTACGCCATGCCCATGCCACCATGTCTTTCAACCCCCCTTCTTTTCCCCCCTACTGCGCAGGGGGGAAGATCTTTAGGGAAATGTTCTCCGCACACCCGAATCAATTCGGGTGTTATCTCAATTCGCACAGCCTCCCAGTCCAATCAATTCGGCTGTTATCGCAATTGGGACAACACCACAATTCATTGTGGTGGATACCGTGCCCCGTCCAACGAATCCCAACCGCTTCAGCGGTTTCCCTCGCTATGATTATCACGTGGTGCAGTGTGTCAGCGAATCACGATTCCCCACCCTGCACAAATACCCATCTCCTTCCCGCCGGGTGAGGACACCCCGCGGCACCGTTCTTATTTTATTTCAAACTCAAACTTCCGAAACCCATACCAGCCTTGGGCATACTTGGGATACATCCGCAGCACCCTGTTCTTCATCCGCCGTTACACGCCCCCGTGTGACGGTTCCTGGCAGACGAGGGCGTCTGCCAGCGGACGTCTCTGCAGCACGGTGTGATCGGGGTCGTCGGAATTCCATTTTCACGCAAAGGCGCAAAGGACGCAAAGAATAGCTTATTCCAACCCCCCTTCTTTTCCCCCCTACTGCCGTAGGGGGGAAGGCTGGATTCCTGCCTGCGCAGGAATGACACGCACGCGTCACGCCATCCCACCCGAATAAATTCGGGTGTTGTCTTAATGAGGACAACATCATGATTTATCATGGTGGTCAGGGACAATGCCGTCACAAAACCACCCATTTGCCCCCCCTTTGATTCTTCCCCGCAGAGCGGGAGGGAGAAATCCAATTTCCAAGCACCAAATGACAAATAAGCTCCAAGTTCCAAGCACCAAAATCCAAAGAAATCCGAATCTCGAAGCACGAAACCCTAAACAAACTCAAATTCCCGAAATCCAAAACGCTAAACAAGAAAACCAAGAATCCGCCGGGTGAGGACACCCCGCGGCACAGGAATTGACAGTCGGTCAATTCAGCATTCAACACTCAAGATTCTGTCAAACGGGTCATTTGACAGCACATAATCGAAGAAATCCGAAATTCGAATACTGAAATCCTAAACAAATCCAAATGATCCAAATTCAAAAAAGCCAAACCAAAATCCTGGATTCCCAATTTCGCGGTTGAGACATACCCGCCGGGTGAGGACACCCCGCGGCACGGAATTTGGCAATCAGTCAGTTCCTCATTCAACATTCAAAATTTAACATTCAAAATTCTGTCAAACGGGTCGTTTCGCAGCGCCTATTCCCTCATCGGGTACCGATTGAAGACGGCTTCGCCGCTGGGGAAGCAGTCATAGCGCGCAATCCAATACAACGTGTCGCTGCCCGCTCGAACCCGACTTATCACATCATGCATGGAACCCGAATAATTGGTGACGTCCGGCGTCCCGTTGCGATCATTGAAAAACAGCACCGTGGTCGTCCGTCCCTCCTTGTGAGGCCTCGCTCCGGCATATACATTCATCCCCACCCAATCCAGCTCTATCACGTACACGGTGTAGATCCGACTTCCGCCTTTCTCCCAGTATCCCACCTGCTCGAAAACCGTTCCCGTTTCATTGGTGGTTATAGTCTCCTGATCACTTGCCTTTTTTGAACACGACAAGACGATCACCATAGCCATGACAGCTATGAATAAGGAGATTTTCGATATAGTACTCATGACCTCAACCTCCGGTTTGATCCGCAGGGTGGGGACACCCTGCGGCACGAGATTCTCACGCAAAGGCGCAAGGACGCAAAGAAGCTTATGTGGTGCAGGGTGTCCGCACCCTGCACAGACAAACCAGGTTTTCCGCCGGGTGAGGACACCCCGCGGCACATGAATCCGCCTGAGGCGGACTTGTTCCCCCCTTCAGTAGAAAGGGGGAAAGTCTGCGTCGTGATGTCGACCCGCTACTCCCCATAATCCATGTCTTCTTCGGTAATGACCCATTCCCCGTCCAACCATTCCACATGGAACGTACTGCTGGCGACGCTTTCGCCCCCCTGGTACAGCCCACCGGTCGCGATCGCTTCCTTTTCCCCGATCCATTTTAGCGAGCCGATATTGAACACCACGCCTTTCTGACCGGTCGATCGGTCGTGCACGCCTCCGGTGCCCAGCCGGGACGACGCGGACACCTTTCTCACCGGCGGGACATGACCTTTGAACCGTTCCACCAAATCCGACCGAGGATCGCTGCGGCTGCCGACCGCCAGGTAATAAATCTCCACGTCAGCTTGCAGTTCCGGCATGTACTTATCGAACATGTACTTGTACACCGCTTCCCGCACGTCGTCGCCCCGATCCTCGGGAGTTTCCTGGGCTTTCTGACATCCCCAGCACCACGACATCGCCAGCGCGATCAATAGAATCAAAGCTACTCGCAACGGTTCCAACCCCGTAATCAATCGGTCCGCCCTCCCAATCATTCCGAACTTCTTGCCCTCAAAGGGGGCAGCGAAGAAACTTTTCATCGGTCGACCTCCTCGCGCTACAATTGCGCCATCTCGACGCCGATATGGCTGTTCAAAACCTGACTCTCTCCCTGTGCCCGATCCCCTTACTATAGTCAATGAACCACCCCTCCGAGGGCTCAATCTTGAATATCACGACAATCGGATTCGGTCCGGTGGCTGCGAATTCCGGGAATCTGCCTACCAGCAGCCGGACCGCGCTATCCAATTCGGCACGATCCTCCAGGAGTTTCGCTTTCCCTTTGATCTGGATCCCTTTGATATCAAAGACCTTATTGTAGGACTCATCCACGACGAACGCCACGTCCGGATTTTTCTTGATATGCATAATTTTCTCGGAATCCTTGGTCGTCACGCAATACACGGTGGATCCCACTGCCACATAACCCATGGTATGCACTGAAGGTTTGCCATCCAGACCGGCAGTGCCCATCGCAAGGTAGTTATGGGACGCCAGATAGTCGAGTATTTTCTTCCTGATCTCTTGGCTCATCGAGACTCCCTACGTTCCTATGGTCTTGAACTCGGCAGACTGGTCGTCGCATCAATTTGCCGAAGCGGTGTAAAAATCCAGGAATGCATTTGCGATCAACCGAGCGCCGTTTTCGTTGAAGTGAAAATCGCTGGGAAGGTAATATCGGTCCAGGGTTTGTTCCCGCTCCCGAATTGCTTGACTACGCACCAACAGCGGAAAGCAATCCAGTAGCGGTACATCGTGTCGTTGGCACCAGTTTTTCCAGAACGATACCCAGACCGAATTTGAATCGGCGTAATACACTTGATCCGGATTTGGAAACACGACCACGGTTAACTTAATATTATGTGTTTTCGTAAGTTCGAACAACCGATCCACGTAGGTCTCAATCTTCGGCAATCCTTCTTCCCCAATTGGCGGATCTGACCGGTCATCGATGGTCCAATAAGCGGCTTGCTCGTTGATTGCGTACCCCTTGTCGCCCCGCGCGATATTGAAAAGACGGTGACCCAGTTTGAATGCAGAAAAAGAAACGATGGTGTTGTTTCTAAGCCATTCCTTGAATTTTTTGGACAGCCCGGTGGAAAGAATGTGCCGATCGCCTTCCTCCATGTCCTTCGTGAGTCCAATTTGACTGTCGCCAGTGGGCAACTTCTTGGGGCTGTATTCGGTGACATTCCCGTTTTCATTCAGGAATCGTCTGGTTTCATCAATGGCGTCGGAAACATCGGGGAATACGACTAATTCATCGAAATGCAGCCCAACGTCTTCGATCAGATGGGCGGTCTTTCTCCAATAGATAATTGGGGAATACCCACAGACTGCGGCGTTCAACACCTCGATTCCTTTCTGCGACAGCGCAGAATCAGTCAGACCGACAAACGTGCGCTCGTATTCATAACCAACCCCCTCGGTGAATGAATCGCCCATGAAGACGATTCGGTGCTTATCGGAAACCAATGGGACGTCGCGCACCGCTTTGTCCTTGAATCCCAGCGAATTGGTTCGAATCCGGTACGTCATCGGTCCCCACCGGGCACAGTCACTCGAGGCGTTCGACGCCAGGGTATGATGATAAACCGGCGAACGGATACGATACGACCGCTCGATGGTCAGATACCCACTTCCCCACGGATGCCCGGCGATCAGTTTGTACCCGTTGGCAAAGAGCGCATCCAATACAAGGAAACTAATCAGAATTAGCCCGATAATGATTGATCTGGGATGCCCCTCGAACCAATTCGATTTTTCTGACGGTGAGACATCCATAAGATATTCCGTGGCGTAATGACTGCGCGGTCAACAGCCAAATCCATCAGCACAGGATACTGAGAACCGGGGCTATTTCTTGTCATAGAAATCCAGAAACGCATCAGCAATCAGGCGGTGCCCGTTGGCATTAAAATGATAATCACCCTTGATGTAATACTTGCCGATTTCCTTGATTCGTCCCCCGCCATTATTCCGATTGAAGAAATATGGAAAGCAATTCAGGAATCGCACTCCGTGTTTCCGGCACCAGTCTTCCCAATATGAAACTTGTATCGAATTCAAATCTCCATAATATATTTGACTGGGCCAGGGGTAAACCGCCACCATGAGCTTGATATCGTGCTCCTTAAGCAGATCGACCAACCGATCCATATAAATCTCCATCCTCGCCAACCCCTCCCGACCGTACGCCCTAAAACTGGCTGAGTCAGTTGTCCAGCGGCTCTCATCATGATCAACCACAGCCGGCTTTCGAACGCAGACCTGATCATACAGATCTCGGACAATTCTCAGCGCCAAGAACGTTGCAATCGTGTTCTTTCTGACCCACACCCCTATGCCATTAAGTTCCGATCCCGAACCGGAAGTGCTCCCCGAATTATCAACATAACGAACATTCTCATTGTCATCCAAGCAGAATTTTCTTACTTCATCCTGCGGATCCGATATGTCCAGGAATACCGCCAATTCATCAAATCGCAACCCCACATCCTCGATCAAGTACTTGATTTTCCGCCAATAGATGATCGGCGAATATCCGGCTACTCCGGCATTCAGGACTTCAATACCTTCTGGTGCCAGAGCCGAATCAATTAAGCCGACGAAGGTCTGGGGGTATTCGACAGCAATGCCTTCTGTGAAGGAATCGCCGATGAATAGCAAGCGATACTTGCCCGAAACACAAGGCACATCGCGGACGATTCGGTCTTTGAACCCCAACGAATTCGTCCGAATTCGATAAGTGATATGCCCGTACCTGGCATCATCCACTGATACATTCTTGATTAAGTCATGATGGAAGGGTTTCACCAAGGTCCGATAAGTGCTTGCGATACGCTCAACCTTAAGTCCGGCTTCATCCGCCCACGGATGCCCGTTGATCAATTTGTACCCGTTGGCAAAGAGCATGTCCAAGATCAAAAAGGCAACTACAAGTCCTGCAACGATGCTGATTCTGGGATGCCGCTCAAGCCAATTGGATGCCATTCTCCGATTCCAATTCTATCACATCTCCCCTCGCCCTTCTAATGCTCTGGTCAACGTCACCTGATCCACGTGTTCCAAATCGCTGCCCACCGGCACGCCTCGGGCAATGCGAGAGACTTTGACGCCCAGAGGTTTCAGAATCTTGGCGATATATAATGCGGTGGCATCGCCTTCCACGCTGGGATTGGTTGCCACAATCACCTCTCGAATCCCTTTCCTGACCCGTTCCTCCAGCTCTTTCATCCGAATGTCTTCAGGTCCGATCCCATCTAATGGCGACAACACTCCGCCCAGTACGTGATACAATCCATCGTACTCGCCGGTGGCATCCAGGAGTAAAATATCGCCCGACTCCTCCACGACACAGATCACCGACTGATCGCGCTTAGGACTGCGGCAGAATTCACACGGATCTTCCTCCGTCATATTGCCGCATTGTGAACAGAGCTTGATCCGATCTTTTGTCCCCACGACTGCCTTTGCCAAAGCCACGGCATCTTCGCGAGATCCCCGGAGCAGGTGCATCGCAAGCCTCTGAGCTGTCTTCCTGCCGATTCCGGGTAACTTGGCAAACTGATCAACCAGTTCTTCTAATGGAGCCGGAAGAGCCATATCACAACCCCGGCAAGCCGAGCCCGCCGGTCAAACCACCCGCCAGAGGACCCGCTACCTTCTTGATCGCTTCTTCTGCCATTTCCCTGGACTGCTTCAACGCTTCGTTGACTCCCGCCACCAGCAGATCCTCCAGCATTTCCACGTCATTTGGATCCACGACATCCTTTTCGATGTGGATTCGCAGAATCTCCTGCTGCCCGTTGGCGACGACCTTGACCATGCCGCCACCCACCGAGCTTTCCACTTCCTGAGCTTCCAGTTCCGCCTGGACTTTCGCGATATTTTCCGAAATTTTCTGTGCCTGTTTCAGCAAGTTTCCCATCCCGCCTTTCATCGAAAACTCCTTCCGCACTCGTCGTGTGCAGTATGTTAAATCCGTGAATTGAATGCAAATGGTCGTACTAATTCAGCGGCTGACCGTCGATCCGTTTCAGAAAACTGTCGATAGTGGAATTCTCCTTTCGAGCCTGATCCATGACTGATCTTGTAGAGGGCTTTGCTCTGGTTCTGGCTTTTGCCTCGGCCGGCAACTGCCCCAGTACGTAATTCAATACCGGTTTGGCGTTCACAGTTTCCTGAATCGCTTTCCGAACCTTGATATCCTCCTTCTTCAGCTGCTCGATATGAAATCCGTTGCCCTGATCCATTACAATCGTCAGGGTTTTGTCCTCGAGGTTTGTGGGGTGCCCTTCCCGCAAGAATGCCCCTAATGATGGGGACGCTTGCGCCAGCGCCTCGCAGATCTCACCCCATCTTGCCTGAAATACTTCCAATTCGGGCATGGCGTCCGTCACCGCCTCCGGGGTTGATTTGACAGTGGGGCTTTCGACAACCGGCGGTTTTGCCACGTCTGGATATGGCGATTGATCAATCGGCAGTTTCGACTGCAATACAGGCGGTTCCGACTCCGAAGGCTCTGGACTGACTAATGACCCTTCACCCAGGGAACTCAACTTCGCCAGCAGCGCATCCAGATCCACCGACGCATCTAAAGTGGCGATCTTCATGAAGTCAGTCTCGAAGCGAATCCTGGGCGCAGGGCTGCGTTTGACCGCCAATTCCGATTCTTGAACCAACCGCATCCATCGGAAAATATCATTCAAATTAGTCTTATTGGCTTCGGACAGGTACCGTTCCTGGACATCGACGCCCACTTCCAAATCCGCCGCCTGACCGGTGGTTTTGACCCGCAGCAGCCGAACCATATGCATCGCAAGCTCCCGCAAATAGTGACCGTAATCCGCCCCCTGTGCCGCTAACTGATCGCACAGTTTAAACGCATCACCACTGCTGCGCTCGCGAAAAATCCGGCTCGTTTCAAACAACGTATCCAATGGAATCATCCCCAGCACCTGCTCCACTTCCCGTGCCTTCAGCGTCTCTCCACAAAACGCAACTAATTGATCCAGCAGACTCTGAGCGTCGCGAAGACTGCCATCCGCTTTCCGGGTAATCAGTTCCAGCACTTCCAGATCCGCATGCACCTTTTCATGCTCACAGATCATTTCAATATTCCCCCGGATCGCCGCCGCCGAAATCCGATGGAAATCGAAGCGCTGACAACGGGACAAAATCGTGGGCGGCACCTGATGAGCCTCGGTGGTTGCAAATATGAAAAGAACGTGAGCGGGCGGCTCCTCGAGCGTCTTCAACAACGCATTGAACGCCGCCGAGGTCAACTGATGGACTTCGTCGATGATATACACTTTCCGAGTGGACGCAGCCGGAGCGAACTTCACATTTTCCCGCAGGTTCCGGATTTCGTCGATGCCGCGGTTGGAGGCTCCGTCGATTTCCAGGATGTCCAACGATCGACTGTCGTTGATGTCGGTACAGGTCGGGCACTTGTTGCAGGGCTCCCCATCTGTCAAATCGGTGCAATTGACCGCCTTCGCCAGGATTCGCGCGGTGGTGGTTTTCCCCACTCCTCGAGGACCGGCAAACAAATAGGCATGAGCCACCTTGCTCTTTTTCAGGGCATTCGTCAGCGTCCGGGTGACGTGCTCCTGCCCCACGACATCTTTGAAATTCAACGGGCGATAGCGCCTGGCAAGGACGGTGTAGGACATGAATTGGACTCCGATGAATACGGGTTTATTTGTCGGGTTTTTCATCCCGACGTTTCGGGATTCAGAACCCGACCTACAAGGCGCACGACAAGTCGGCGCCTACTTTAATAATATCATCTTCCGAACTTCGCTGTAATTGCCCGCCCTTAACTGATAGAAATAAATCCCACTCGTCCAATCATCCCCGTCAAATCTCACCGTGTGCTGTCCCGCCTCCATCACCTCTCCATCCACCACCACCGCCACTTCCCGTCCCAATATATTGTAAACCTTTAACGTCACCTTTGACATCACCGGCAACTGAAACGGAACACTGGTTAACGAATTAAACGGATTGGGATAATTTGGTAATAATAGGAAATCAGCAGGCTGTGCGAATGGCTGCTCACAAACGCTGACCTGTGGTGCCAAGGAATCTGGCTCGGTCAGGAATGGGATAGGATTAACGAACATGCTGGTTGAGTCTCCCAAACCGCTTGGATTCAAAGTGGGATGGTAAGGGCCCGAAATATCTCCCCACCAGTTACTCGGGCATGGTAACCATTGAGAACTACTAGCGCAGTACACACCCGTCCCGTTGAGCAAGATGTTGCACTGTGCGACATTGGGCAAGCAACCGACACCCACGTATATTCCGTCACCTTCAGACATCGCACGATTTCTTGATAGGGTGCAATGCTGAAAGAAAGGGTGAGAATCATATACACAGTATACTCCGCCACCAAATTCAGCTGAAAAATTACTGTCTATCAAGACTCCACTCAAGATGGGGCTGGATGACCATAAGTAAATTGCACCGCCACCATCAGCCCATGGAGAATTCCCAATCGTAGCATTCCCGCTGACTACACAATCACTAATCGTGCCGGTGGAATTCCCAGACATACTGAGTCCGCCACCGAGGAGAGCTGCAGAATTTCCTGAAATGATGCAATTCTCAGCAATTAGATGAGTTCCATCACAGTAAATCCCACCGCCGTTACCGTAGGTTGAGAGGTTTCCCGATATGACACAACCAGTGATGGTCGAGTTGCCGTGGCCAAGCTCGACCCCACCACCACCACCGGTCGTGGTATTTCCAATAATTGTGCAATTGATAATAGTCGGACTGCAAAGAGACCAGCAGTCAATCCCACCACCGTAAGCCGCTGAATTTGCGGAGATAATACAATTTTCAACGGTTGGAGTAGAAGTGTTTTCGCAATATATCCCACCGCCATAGCCCCCTCCTGCAGTATCACCCAAGCAGTGGTTGTCGCATATTGTGCAGTTCTTAATCGTCGGGCTAGAAGAAAAACAAGCAAGACCGCCGCCCATATAGACAGAGACGTTTTCCGAAAAACGACAATCTTGGATGGTCGGAGTGGAGTTATTTCTGCAAGCAACTCCTCCTCCATAGTATGCTGACGAATTGCCTACAATAGCGCTATTTCTGATAACCAAGCTAGAATTGTCGCAGCAGATCCCACCGCCCCATATTACATTTCCGCCATCCATGATTCCGAATCCTTGCATCACGGTGGAGGTATCAATATTGCCAGTGCCCGTGACGCTTATAACACTACCAGCGCCGCTACCATCGACAATAGTGTTGCTGGAATCGCCTGCACTGAACAATTTGATCCCATTCACGGGGGGCCAGATGATGTTTTCCACATAGGTTCCGGGTTGCACCAAGACAGTATCTCCTTGCGAGGCAGCATTCAAGCCCGCCTGAATCGTGGCATAGTCCCCGGGCACGTTGATAATGGTGGCATAACTCAGCGCCACAAACGCCCCAATGCCAACGACTGCAGTCACTAATGCGATACGCATGTCAACCTCCCCTGCTTAGTTGATCCCAACCCACTTGCAAACTTGCCAACTTTTCAACTTTCTAACTTTCCAACTTCTGAAAAAAGGCTGTGCCCCGTCATCGACCGCCGGCATCTCGTGCACGAATCAACGTCCGACTCGAGCCAAGCTGCCCCGCGGCACATCGAACTCGCACTTACCGCTGCTACCTTCCGGTCCTGACGGGGTTGGGCACGGTTCCATTGCACGGGACTCGACCGTCATCATCGTCCGTCAATCGATTCCAAGCGCCGGGCAGATCTCAAGGCGGGTCTTCAGTCCCGCTTACGCGGATTTCGGGCTACAGGGCACCGCGAGCTCCCCACCTAGCACAGCCAAAGCCGGGTGCAGGGCAAAGCCTGCACCGGAAATTCCAAGTTCCAAGCACCAAAATCCAAACAAATCCGAAATCCGAATATCGAAATTCGAAACAAGCTCGAAATCCAAAATCAGAAACAAATTACAAGCACCAAGCACCAAACAAACTCCAAAGCCGAAGCGCGAAATTCTACACTATCACCAAATTCAGAATTCCAACATGATCGATTTGCTGCCATTGCCTCCACTGACGCAAGCCCAAGCCGCCATCATCACCGGCACTCATTTTGAAATTTGGATTTGGAATTTCGGTCATTGTTTGAGATTTGGCGTTTGGTGCTTGGAATTTCTTGTGTCGCCAGGCGACACAAGGCGTGGAGCTGAGCGGGATCGAACCGCTGACCTGTGCGTTGCGAACGCACCGCTCTCCCATCTGAGCTACAGCCCCGAAGAATTTCTGGAAAATGTCAGGATCGCAGGGATCCTGACCTACTCATCTGTCAGGTGGGGACACCTCACAGCACCTTGACTCATCTGTCAGATGGGGACACCTCACAGCACCTTGATGACCCCACATGTCAGGATCGCAGGGATCCTGACCTACTGTCTGGCACACGAGGGCGTGTGCCAGCACAATGCAAGGAAGATGTCAGGATCGCGGGGTTCCTGACCTACCCTCTGATAATCTTAGATTTAAGAAAAAGTCCTAATTTAATATAATAGCAATTTTTGCAGCCATTGTCAAGCCTTTCCACTCTTTTTTCAGCCGCTCACGACGTTGATCTGTGGTGACGATTCGTCTGCTTGTGACTCGCTTCCGGTGACCAGGTGGATGATACACGCCTTGCTGAAACACAGAGTTGACCTGGGCTTCCTCGCTCTGCGGACAAGAAACCAAAAAAATCCCTTGACTTTATGCTGGATAAAACCTAAATTATTGAGTCAAATTTAGCAATCTCGAAAACGGTGCAAATCCTTTGTTGGCGCGGGGTTAAGGACTCTACCATGCGAATGAACCTGCTTGTTGGATTCCTGCTGTTCGCCTCGGCAGCAGCGGTCACATTGGGACTGTGGGCGTCGTCCTGGATCATCGGACCGCGCCGCAAATCACCTCTGAAAGACAAACCGTTCGAATGCGGAGTCGATAGCGAAGGGTACAACCAGGAACGCATTCCGGTCAAATTCTACCTGGTGGCGATCCTGTTCGTCTTGTTCGATATCGAAGTCGTCTTTCTCTATCCGTGGGCGGTGAAATACCGACAATTGGGAGTGTTCGGTTTGGTAGAAATGGCGGTATTCATTGCTATTCTATTCGTTGGCTTGCTGTACGTCATTCGCCGCCGCGCGCTGGACTGGAAGTAATCTCCTACCCTCCGGCAGGCGGAATCTCCTTAGAGGAATACTATGACAAACCATGATAACCCTTTGGAAGGGGTTGCTGTTACTTCCAAGTTGGATCAATTGATCGGCTGGTGCCGAAAGTACTCCCTGTTCATGTATCCGTTTGTCACCGCGTGTTGCGGGATGGAATACATGTCGGTGGCGTGCTCTCATTATGATCTCGACCGTTTCGGCGCAGGATGGCCCAGATTCACGCCACGGCAATCCGATGTCCTTTTGGTAGTGGGCACCGTCAACCAGAAGCTCGCTCCGATCATGAAGCGGGTGTATGAGCAAATGACCGAGCCCAAATGGGTGATCGCATTTGGAGCCTGCGCTTCGTGCGGTGGCCCGTATGATAACTATGCCGTACTCCAGGGTATCGATATGGTGATACCGGTGGACGTCTATGTCGCGGGTTGTCCGCCGCGCCCGGAGGCTGTTCTGTCCGGATTGCTCAAACTGCAGGAAAAGATCCAGAAGCAAAAGCACGAGTTGTTCTAAGTCGATATATTTTCATGAAATATACCATCATCGGAACTGGCGCTGCTGGTCGAGCCGCCTTGAAGGAAATCCTGCGTTTGGATCGCAACGCCGAAGTCACCCTGATTACCCAGGAGATCCAGTCTTTTTACCAACGCCCGTTCCTGGCGGACTACCTCGCTGCCAAGACCAGCCTGGATGATGTGTATGCCCCTCCCGGCGACAGGGAACCGGACAAACGTGTCACCCTGTTGACAACCAAGAAAGCGGTGGAAGTTATCCCCAAGGACAACCTCCTCAGGTTTTCCGACGGGACTGATCACAAGTACAGCTTTCTGTTGATTGCCACAGGTTCAGCACCCGTCCTGGGCGATCTGGACCGCTTCCCGGGGGCGGTGATGACGTTTCGAACTCTGGCAGACGCTCAGCGTCTTCGGCAGGTTTTTTCCAAGCGTCAGGGGCAAATTCTACTGTTCGGAGGGGGTTATCAGGCGCTCGAATTGTGCCGAGTCATGCACGCTCTTTCGATTACATTCAAATTCCTGAGCACCGACGAACTGTTCTGGCCCCGGGCAATCTACGGACTGAACGCCGACGACATCCGGACTATGCTGGGCAATCGAGGGATCGAAGTGGCAGTGAATGAAACCATCCGCGACATCATTGACCTCGACGGGACTCAATACCGCGCCTTCACGTCAAAAGGGCGCTGTCTGAATTGCTCCGCTCTCATCTCGGTGCAAGGCGACCGACCGAATATCGATTTTCTTCAGAATAGTGGACTGAAGCTGGACAAGGGTCTCCTGGTCAATGAAGAACTTCGAACCAATATCTCCAATATCTACGGAGCCGGTGACGTCGCTCAAGTGTACGACATCAACCGCGACATCAACCGCATAAACTTCGGCTGGAAATCCGCCGCCAAACAGGGCGCACTGGCTGGTCAGAACCTTGCCGGTCAGGACAAGGTCTTTATCCCCATCGAAAACGATTTCTTCATCGATTTGCTTGGCAAAAACTACCTGGAACGCTGGTAATGGAAGAGAATATCACTATCGCGAAACTCCGGCAGACGTTTCCGGACGAAATCCTGGACACACACGCCCAGCATGGCGATCATACCGCTATCGTCAGGCCGGATAGGATCCTGGACATCGCCCGATTCCTGAAAGAGGATCCGGATCTGCAATACAATTTCCTGACGGATCTGACGGCGGTAGATTACTTGGGGCGCGAGCCGCGGTTTGAAGTGGTGTACCATTTCTATTCGCTTCCGAAGAACGCACGAATTCGCATCAAAGTCCCATTGCCCGAAAGCAAGTTGGAGATTGAGAGTCTCACCCCCTTGTGGAAAACCGCCAATTGGCTGGAACGGGAATGCTCCGAATTTTTCGGCGTCAAATTTTTGAATCATCCCGATCCGCGTCATCTTTTTCTGTACGACGAATTCGTGGGATTTCCGCTGCGGAAGGATTATCCGTTGAAGAAACGTCAGCCCATTGTCAAATACCGTCCGGATGCGCCGAATAGGGAATAATTCAGCACTGCAGGGTGAGGACAGTCTGTCCGAGAATGCAAAAACCTCCGCCGTCACACGCCCTCGTGTGACGGAATAATCCGACAACTGCCGGACTGGCAGACGAGGGCGGCATCCAAAGCCCCTCAGCGGTCTGCCAGCGGCAATCACCGAAAGGGCTAATATTTGGAACCGAATCTGATCGAAGAATCCGTTGACATCCAAGACCGATTGCAGGAAACGCGCGCCGAGGAGATGGTCCTGAACATGGGACCGTCTCACCCCGCCATGCATGGCATCGTGCAGATCGTCGTGAAGTTGCAGGGCGAGAAGATCATCGACGCGGACATGATCGTGGGGTACTTGCATCGGGGATTTGCCAAGAGCTGTGAGAAGAGCACGTGGAACCAGGCGATCATTTTCACCGACCGGCTGAATTACGTTTCGCCCATTATCAACAATGTGGGATACTGCCTGGCGGTGGAAAAGTTGCTGGACATCCAGGTTCCACTTCGCGGTCAATATATCCGCACCATCGCCTGCGAGATCAGCCGGGTTGCAGATCACGTCACTTGTATCGGACCCTTCGCGATGGAAATGGGCGCCATGACGGTCTTCCTGTACCTTATGAAAGCCCGGGAATACCTGTATGACCTGCTGGATCAATTGTGCGGAGCTCGGGTAACCACTAATTTCACCCGAGTTGGCGGCATCTGCTGGGATTTGATCCCTGGTTTCGAAGATAACGCTCGCCGTGCGTTCAAAGAGGTGCGAAAGATCGTCCACGAGATCGACCTGCTTCTGACCAAGAATCGGATCTTCATCGACCGTTCCAAGCACATCGGGGTTATGAAGGCGGAAGACGCCATCAACTGGGGATTCACCGGTCCTTGCCTGCGAGCTGCCGGCGTGGATTACGACGTACGCAAATACCATCCGTATCTGGTGTACGACCAGGTGGATTTCCTGATCCCTGTAGGCGTCAACGGCGACAGCTACGACCGCTACCTGTGCCGCATGGAGGAAATCGAACAATCCCTTCGCATCTGCGAACAGTGTCTTGATAACCTGCCCGATGGTCCCGTAAACGTCCTCGACCGTCGAGTCACCTTGCCGAAAAAGGAAAAAGTATATACTACCATCGAAGACTTGATGAACCACTTCAAGCTGATCATGCCCGGCCACGGCATTAGAGTCCCCAAAGGCGAAGCATATCAGGCAGTAGAAGGGGGAAACGGTGAAGTCGGATTCTACGTGGTGTCCGACGGAGGCGACAAGCCCTACCGTGTTCGCTGTCGTCCGCCTTGTCTCCATATGGTGGCAGCCATGCCCGCCATGATCAAAGGACAGTTGGTGGCAGATGTGATCCCCACTTTCGGATCGGTCAATATGATCGGCGGGGAATTGGATCGTTAGTCAATCTTGCGGTCAGGTGGGGACACCTGACCGCACGGAAATATGCGTTCCATGGGCTTCAAGCCCATGGTTATTCACGGGCAAGATGCCCGTGCCACTAAACCGTGTGACATGGGCTTCCAGCCCATAGTTGAAGGTGCTGTCGGGTGTCCCCACCTGACAGCCAACAAATCACTTTCGCAGGAGAACCAGTTTCCATGCAATTTTCCGCGGAAACGACAGAGAAAATCAAACAGATTCGAGCCCATTTCCCTGAGGACAGGCGGCAGGCGGCTTTGATTCCGGTTTTGCATTTCGCCCAAAAGGAATTCAAAGCTCTGACGCCTGAAGTGGAAGAATTGGTGGCTCAGACGCTGAATCTACCCATCGTTCGGGTCCGGGAGGTGGTTTCGTTCTATGCGATGTTCCACCAGAAGCCCATCGGGACGTATCACTTCCAGGTGTGCTGGAATATCGCCTGTTCTTTGCTGGGCGCTGAGGACTTGATGGAATACTTGAGCCGCCGCCTGGGTATCGAAGCCGGCGAAGTTACTGCGGATGGGAAATTCTCGTTGTGGGGAATGGAATGCCTGGGAGCCTGTTCCGAAGCTCCTGTCATGTTACTAAATGAAGAATTATATCAAAACCTCACGGAAGAGAAGCTGGACAGAATGCTGAAAGAACTGGGAGTGAAGAGCGACGTGTACGTTCCGGAAGCCAGACGCACCGAATTCAAGAGCACGGAGGCGCCATGACCGAAGAGGTGGTTAAGATCACCAGCCGGAACTTCGACGTTCCCCAAGCCCATCGCCTGTCGGTGGCGCTGGAACGCGGAGCGTATCAGGGTCTTCGGAAAGCGCTGACTATGAAGCCAGATGACATCGTCGCCGAAGTCCGGAAATCCAAGCTGCGTGGGCACGGTGGCGCCGGATTTCCTGCCGGTGTAAAATGGGGATTTGTGCCTAAAGACACCGACAAGCCCAAGTATCTGTGCGTCAACGCCGACGAAAGTGAACCGGGGACGTGCAAGGACAGGCTGATTCTGCAGAAAGACCCACATTTGCTGGTGGAAGGCATTGTCATCACCTGCTTCGCCATTGGCATCCACACCGCTTACGTATACATTCGTGGCGAATATCATTACCCCACAAGAATATTCAACGACGCCATCCACGAAGCCCGAGAAGCCGGATTCCTGGGAAAGAACATCTTAGGATCGGGATTCGACCTGGAAGTATATACTCACCCGGGCGCCGGGATGTATATCTGCGGCGAAGAAACCGGACTTATCGAATCTTTGGAAGGCAAGAAGGGGTGGCCCCGAATCAAACCGCCATTTCCTGCGGTCATCGGCGTGTTCAATTGCCCGACCGTCGTCAATAACGTCGAGACCTTGAGCTACGTGCCATCGATAATTAAGAACGGCGCTGATTGGTTTCTGAAGCTGGGGACTCCCACCAGCGGCGGCACTGCACTGTTCTCTGTCAGTGGTCACGTCAAGAAACCCGGCGTATATGAACTGCGCACCGGTACGCCGCTAAGAACTATCATCTACGACGTCGCCGGAGGAATTCGCGATGATAAGAAATTGAAGGCAGTGATTCCGGGCGGATCGTCTGCCCCGATTCTGACCCCTGACGAAATCGACGTCGCCATGGACTTCGACTCCATGATGGAAATCAAGTCCATGCTGGGCAGCGCTGGGATCATCGTGATAGATGAGGACGCCTCGATGGTGGACGTTCTTTTCTGGTTGACGCGGTTCTACCGCCACGAATCTTGCGGGCAGTGCACGCCATGCCGGGAAGGCACGGAATGGCTGTTCAAAGTTGCGTCCCGTATTCAGGTAGGACGAGGGCGCCCCGGTGACCTCGACCTGATGTTAAATCTGTGCGACAGGATCGAAGCGCGAACCATCTGTCCATTGGGCGCGGCTGCTGCCATGCCCACCCGCGCCATGATCAAGAAATTCCGCGCCGAATTCGAAGAGGCGATACAAAAAGCGGCTGCAACTGCAGCGTAGGTCAATCAACCAATTGTTGAAACCCCGGATTTCTCCATGCCAACCATCACCATAGACGGGAAGACGATGGAGGTGCCGGCAGGCATCAAAATCATTGAAGCTGCACGACTGGCAGGCATCCGAATCCCGCACTACTGCTATCATCCCGGACTCAGCATCGCGGGCTCGTGCCGCTTGTGCCAGGTGGAGATTGAGGAACGAGGCAGGCGGCGACTGGACATCTCGTGCAACATTCCGGTGGCGGATGGAATGATCATCTATACCGACACCGATTTGGTGCGCGACGTCCGCAAAGGCGTGCTGGAATTCCTGCTGGTCAATCACCCCATCGATTGCCCGATTTGCGATGATGCCGGCGAATGCGATCTTCAGAATTACTATATGGAGCACGGGCTCTACGACAGCCGTTTCTTCGAGCCGAAAGTCCACAAGCACAAAGTGTACGACCTGGGTCCCACGGTCGTTTTGGATGCCGAAAGATGCGTTTTGTGCTCGCGATGCGTCCGGTTCTGCGCCGAAATCAGCAAGACCCACGAACTGGGCATCTTTGGTCATGGCAGCTATTCCGAATTGATCAACTATCCCGGCAAGGCGCTGGACAATCCTTACAGCCAGTGTGTGGTTGACCTATGCCCGGTCGGCGCTTTGACATCCAAAGACTTCCGATTCAAGCGCCGGGTGTGGTATTTGAAGACGACGCCTTCGGTGTGCCCGAGCTGCGCCAGGGGCTGTTCCATCGAAGTCCACTATGACTTGAATCATGTCTGGAAGGATCCGCGAGCCCGGGTGCATCGGTTGAAACCCCGGTACAATCCGCAGGTCAACGACTGGTGGTTATGTGACCGCGGACGCCAGAATTTCCGATGGGTGGACGCCAATGACCGCTTGATCTCCCCGCGAATCAAGAAAAACGGCGCATGGGGCAACGTTGATTGGGATACTGCCATTGCCGAACTCTCGTCCCGGCTGTCCAAGATCATTCACGAAAAGGGTCCGGACGCGGTCGGAATCATCACTTCACCCAAATCCAGCACCGAAGATGTCTACGTTTGGCGCCGGCTCGCAGATGACCTGAAAGTCTCCAACCGCGCTGCGGTGTTCCCCGATGAGCTCAAGGGCGAAGAGGATGACTTGCTACGCAAAGCCGATCTGAATCCGAACCGCTACGCCGTTGACCTGATCGGCATTGAACAGAAAGGTTCTCCCGGGACGGCTCAAGAAGTGCTGAACAAAGCCGTCCACGGCAAGATCCAGGCGCTCATTGTCTGTCATCATGATCTTTCGCCGTACCTACAATCCAGCGGAGGCGCGGACGCATTAAGGAACCTGGAGCTGCTTGTCTTCATCGGTTGTTCCGATAACCCGACTCAGAATGGCGCCCACATTTCTTTGCCGACCGCGGCATGGGTTGAGCGCGAAGGCACCTACATCAATTTCCGAGGCTGGATACAGCGGTTCTTTCTGGCTGTCCCCCCGATTGGCGAAAGCATGCCTGAATGGAAAATCACCGAACGCTTAGCCGCCAAGATGGGGCACCCCTATAAGTACACTGACATCTCCCAGGTTTTCCAAGACGCTGCAAAACAGATTCGAGAAATGGAAGACCTCTCGTGGAGCGATATCGGACCACACGGTAGTCGGGTGCAGGGGGCGGGCAAATCCGACAAGCCGGAACGCCAGAAATCCTTTGATCTCGCTCCCACCGGCTGTTTCGTGGAAAGGGTGTGGCAGCGGAAGTACTTCTAATGTCCCTGATGGGTGATAACCATTATCATTGGACGGTTCACAAGGGAAGCACATAAAGTGGGCGGAAATCAAATTGGAACGGGCGCAACATTTGTCGTTTATATCGACGAGTCAGGGGACGAAGGATTTTTGTTTGGGAAGGGTAGCTCTGATTGGTTTGTGCTCAGCGCTGTCATTACACGCGTGGCACGGGATTTAGAGGTCGTTAAGCTTGTCGATAACGTGCGGAAGAAGCTTGGCAAACCCGAAAGGAAACCGCTCTATTTCCGCGATCTTAAACATGAGCAACGTATCCCTTATGTAGACGAAATCGCTAGGGCGGACCTACGAACCGTGTCGGTTTTGGCTCACAAACCATCATTGAATGAGCCTGAAAAATTCGGAGAACGTTATCGCCTATATTTCTATGCAACTCGCTATCTTCTCGAACGGGTATCCTGGTATTGCCGAGATCGCAAGACGGTACATGATACCGGAGACGGAAGTGCTAGTATTGTGTTTTCCAACCGGTCAGGAATGAGCTATGATGAGCTGAAGAACTACTTGAATCTGCTCATGAACCAGACCGATATTCTCGGAGTTAGGATTGAATGGTCGGTTATCAAGCCGGATCAGGTTGTCGCCTATTCCATGGGTAAGAGAATGGGCTTACAGATTGCGGACGCTGTTGCAAGCAGCTTCTTCTATGCAGTTCAAAAAAGCCAGCATGGCTTTACAGAAGATCGATACGCAAGGATGCTGAAACCAATAGTTTTCAACAGGTATGGGCGCTATTTGGGTTATGGCTTGAAGCTGTGGCCACGAGACATTGACATAACGCTCAAGAATGATCCATCTCTACAGTGGATGGTCAGCGAATACCAATAAAAAAGCAGGTTCCGGGCCTCAGGATCCCACTCGCTTGGGGCTGCCGTCCTTTCGGACAACCAGAGGGAGTTCCCGCGCAAACCTGCGTATATAATATAATCAAAAACCTCACGATTGTCAAGGAAATTCTCCACATTTGAGGCATCATGATTCTGGACATCGTTATTGTCTTAGTCAAAATCTGGTTCGTCCTAATCCTGGTATTGAACATGGCGGCGGCACTCATGTGGTCCGAGCGAAAACAAAGCGCAGTCATGCAGGACCGGATCGGAGCCAACCGGGCTAACATCTTCGGGATCAAAGCGCTGGGCTTCGTCAACATCATGGCGGACGCTGTCAAGATGATCGTCAAAGAAGACTGGGTGCCCCCAAAGGCTCACAAGACCCTCCACGCCCTGGCACCAATCGCGGCGTTCTTCCCGGTCATCCTTGCGTTCGCCGTTATCCCGTTCGCCGGTCCGCTTCACCTTGGAACCAGGGAAATCCCCCTGCAAGTCCTCAATATCAACATGGGGATCCTGTTTGTGTTCGCCTTCGCGTCCTTGACAGTATATGGCTTGATCCTGGCAGGATGGTCCTCCAACAATAAGTTCTCGATGTTGGGCGGCATTCGCGGTTGTTCCCAGATGATCTCCTACGAATTGGTGGTCGGATTGGCTGTGGTCGGTATCTTCATGGTCTTCGGGACTCTCCAGCTCGACAGCATCGTCCGCCAGCAGAACCAACTGCTCTTCGGATTCCTGCCCAAATGGGGCATAGTAGTACAGCCGTTGGGATTTCTGCTATTCCTGCCTGCGGCGCTGGCGGAAACCAAACGGGTCCCGTTCGATCTGCCCGAAGGCGAGTCCGAAATCATCGGATTCAACACGGAATACAGTTCCATGAAGTTCGGAATGTTCTTCATGGGCGAATTCATGGAGGTGACGCTAGCTGCCGCCCTGCTGACCACCTTGTTTTTCGGCGGCTACAACATCCCTTATTTGTACAACGGTGATCCGGTGATGGGCTTCCAGTTCCCGTGGGGCGGAACCTGGTTACTGCCGCAAATATTAGTGGTCATTTTCCAGTTCTGTTCCTTCATGTTCAAGTTGGTATTCTTCTGCTGGTTCCAACAACTGGTGCGATGGACATTGCCCCGATTTCGATATGACCAGTTGATGAATCTGAGTTGGAAACAGCTGTTGCCACTGACGCTGGCAAACATCCTGGTCACCGGGTTGGTGATGACGCTGGTCAAGTAAGGGGGATTGCTTCGCCCCGCTACAGCGGGCAAGTCTGGCAATGATGGATTGAGTTGCGCCGTCACACGCCCTCGTGTGACGGTTGGCTGGCAGACGAGGGCGTCTGCCAGCGGATCAACGGTCTCCAAAGGACATCAAAGTGCTGCCACCTCTCCGTAGGTGGCAGCAGGTGGTGCCAACTACGGAGAGTTGACACCACAAACCGGTCTGCCGGGGATCTAATGGATGGTCACGGGAAGGATGCCCGTGAGAGCCTCGGAATGACAGATTGAGGAATTCGCATGATAGATCGAAAAGTCATCCAAAAGAGCTACGAACCGGGCTTCTGGGAGAAGATCTACTACCCGGAAGTGTTCAAAGGGCTGTGCATCACGGGCTGGCATTTCGTCCGGAATATGTGGAGCCACACCCTAAGGTACGTGTTCCATATCAAGTCAGTCAAGCCGGGATTCGTCACGATCCAGTATCCGGAAGAACAGCGACTGATTTCGCCGGTGGCGAGGATGCGTCATCGGTTGATGCTACGTCCTGACGGCACTGTCAAATGCGTGGCGTGCATGATGTGCGAGACGATTTGTCCGGACGAGTGTATCCACATCACCGCCGCGGAAAGGGACGATCCGACTGTTGAGAAATACGCTATCGCGTTCGAGATCGACCTACTGCGCTGTTGTTTTTGCGGGTACTGCGTGGAAGCGTGCCCGGAAGATGCCATTCGTATGGATGCATGCTATCTAGATCTGGCGGACTGGACTCGGGGTGCACTTGTCATAGACCGTGAGACCATGATGAGTGATGGGGCGTTGAGCCGCAAATTCCAGGTGCAAAAGGAATTTCAGGAAACTATCAGCAGGTAAGAGGTCAAAAAAAACATCGACCTTTACCCATACGAAAAGCCCCCGAATTCGGGGGCTTTTTCAGTTCCGTCCCATGGGCATCTTGCCCATGATTGGTCACGGGCTGGAAGCCCGTCATACAGCTTCGTGCTGCCACCTCTCCGTAGGTGGCAGCCATTGGTGTCAACTGCGGAGAGTTGACACCACAAACGCCTACATAGCAGGCTTACTTGATCAGCAGCAACTTCTGAACTTCCTGGAAATCACCCGCCATCAGCCGCACGAAATAGACCCCGCTGGCAAGTCCGTCGGCGTTGAATGTTCTGGCATATGCGCCGGCATCAAACCAGCCGTCCGCCAACCGGGTGACCTCTCGCCCCAATCTATCGAACACGATAAGTCCCACCTCGCCTGCAGCCGGCAAGTCGAAGCGGATATTGGTGGATGGGTTAAAGGGGTTGGGATACGCTGGATGCAAGTCGTACCGGTCAGGAACGGCGCTCGCCACGCCAGGATTGATCGCGGTCGCGGGTTCCCCGATGCCGTGCAATGCCACCGCGACCAATTCGGCATTGGTTTCGATGGACATAGTCCGGTTGAATTCGATGGCAGCGATGGGGCTAAACTGCACCATGATCTCCAGACTATCGCCGGGGACCAACAGCGTATCATTTGGGTCCCAGTTGGTGGTGAAGCTCAGGTTATTGCAGGTCACGTTGTAAATCTCGAGCGGCAACTCCCCAATGCTATACACCGTGACCGGAAGACCGGTTTGCTGCCCAACTTCCACGGTTCCGAAGTCCAGCGACATGGGCGATACCGAGACAGCAGGAGCTTCAGGCGGCTCAAAATCGGCAATATATTCCTTGTTCGCCTGAAGGACAGCCCGCCGGTTGACGTCACGATTCTGGATGAAAACTGCCAGGTAGCAGTTGTCAGGCACCCATGCTTCGTCAACGTGAAAATTGGCGGTCAACGTGTACGTGCCACCCTGCTCAATCGTGATAGGGATTCCTTGATCCTCCGGGATCATGTCACGCACCACGCTGCTGTACTGCCCACTGGACACGTCGTCTTCCGCCAGGACATAGAAGATCCGATAATCAGGGTTCGGAATCGGTGGCAGTTCCCCTTCCACGTAAACCTCGACAGTCACAGAGCCGTCCCGTGTCGCCACATCGTACTCCCCATAAATTGTGATTTCCACGGGGCTGGAGATAGTCATGTGATACATGAGCGAATCCAGCCAGTTTGGGTCATAGGGCCAACCGGCATCGATACCGTCGTCAAACATGGTCGGATAGGCTGTGACCCCGTACCATGCGACTCTGGCATGCGTCTCGGGAGTCGACATTGCATCGCTGTAGTGATACTTCAAACCCACAATTCGATCCGGGTACTGGTTAAAGATGTGAGCTAACCAGGGATCAACGATCCCGCAGGTCCCTCACCACGTTCCGGTGAATTCCTCTGCCAACACATTTCTCTGAACGGCGAAACTGGACGTTGAAGCAAAGATCAACGCCAACAGGATCAAGATGCTCTTCTGCGCCATGATGTTACCTCCGCGTTAGAAGCACCAAAACAAGTTCCGGCTGCTCATGGAACTAGCAAGCCGATCTTGACTCTAAAATGATAATATTGAATAGGTTCCATTTATCGCACCATGGGCATCCTGCCCATGGATGGTGGCGGGCAGGATGCCTGTGATACCTTCACTCGTGCCATGGGCGTCTCGCCCATGGATGAGCACGGGCGGGACTCCCGTACCACCTCGATCTGGTTGAGCGGAAATCGTGGGATACTTCACAAATATAATCAACTTCGTGACGAAAGTCAAGCACTTAATCACTTTATGCGAGCGGATAACAAAGCCCGAGATGAGATGGATCAGTTTGTGCAGGTATGAATCGGCAGCATTAGTGGACTGAGACATTGAATACAGCGGTAATGAGCACTTGACTTTATGATAAGTATTGGGTATATTATCAATTTAGAGCCGCTGCATCCCAGCACTGGCTCTGTGGGAACTTTTGCCTACAATGCGGGTTTTCTTAGGGAAACCACTTATGCCGAGCCTCTGATTTCCGTTGTGAGCTCATCCGGAAACGCATAGCATCCCTTGGATTCGGTACCATAATGATACTCACATGAGACAAGTATTGCCCGATACATATCGCGCCGTCCGACACGACGAGTTGATTTCGCGAATCAAGGAGATAAAGAGCCGCCTTGGCAAGCGTTTGGTGATCCTTGGGCATCACTACCAAAATTACCAGATCGTGACGCTATCGGACTTTAGAGGAGATTCGTTTGAGCTTTCCCGCCTGGCGTCGCAACAGAAGGATGCCACGGACATCGTGTTCTGCGGTGTGAACTTCATGGCGGAATCCGCTGCGATTCTGGCACAGGATCACCAGCGGGTCACGCACCCCGACACTGATGCCGGCTGTCCCATGTCTGATATGGCGGACATATCGCAGGTGGAGGAATGCTGGAATGCGCTGCATGACGTCTTTCCGGAAGGCGACATTGTTCCCATTACCTATATGAATTCGTCCGCTGCCATCAAGGCGTTTTGCGGTGCCCGGGGCGGACTGGTTTGCACGTCATCCAACGCGGACAAAGCGTTCCGATGGGGACTTCAGCATTTCGGACGCATCCTGTTTCTTCCCGACGAACACCTGGGTCGAAACACAGCCTATGCCTGTGGTATCCCCCGGGGGGAAAGGGTCGTGTGGGACCCCACCATCCCTGGCGGGGGAATCAGCGGTGAGGATCTGAAGGGAGCCCGGATTATCCTGTGGAAAGGCTACTGCCACGTCCACACTTATTTCCGCCCGGAGCATATCCAACGGTCACGAACTTTGTTCCCCAGCGCCCGGATTATCGTCCACCCGGAATGCTCGGAAGAGGTGGTCGCCTTGGCAGACGAAACCGGATCCACCGGCTACATCAATCGAGAAGTCTCAAATGCACCTGCGGGTTCGTCGTTTGTGATCGGGACCGAGATCAATATGGTCATGCGTTTGGCTCTGGAGAATCCGGACAAGAGCGTTCAACCCCTCGCCCGTTCGCTATGTCCCAACATGTACAAGATTTCCTTGAATGACCTGCTCTGGGTTCTGGAGAATCTTGGCGAAGTCAACGTGGTCACGCTGCCGGACGAGATCAAACAGCCCGCGAAATTGGCGTTGACGCGGATGTTGGAACTACGGTAGAGAATATTGCTAAGGCGGCACCGAACGGTCGCTGTTAAATTGTTCGATTGTTCAATTGCTCGATTGTTGTATGATCTCTTTCTCCACGCCGATCACGAAATTGTTCGGAATACGATATCCCATTATCCAGGCGGGGATGGTGTGGGCGGCGGGTTGGAAATTGGCATCGGCGGCTTCGATGGCTGGCGCTCTGGGTCTGATCGGCTCCGGTTCGATGAAACCGAACGTGCTACGCCACCACATCCGGCAGTGTGGTGACGCCACGGACAAGTCTTTCGGGGTCAACGTCCCTCTGATGCGCCCGGATGCCGACGAACTGGTCCAGGTGGCATTGGAGGAAGGTGTTCGGATCATCTTCACCTCGGCTGGCAATCCCGGCAAATTCACCGGGCTGATCCACGAGCACGGGGCAAAGGTCGCACACGTAGTTCCGTCGGTGGCTCTTGCCAAGAAGGCGGAAGATCGAGGCGTAGACGTAATCGTCGCCGAAGGAACCGAAGCCGGCGGACATAACGGGGTCGATGAGATTACCACTATGGCGTTGGTGCCACAGGTGGTGGATGCGGTCGAGGTGCCGGTCATCGCTGCCGGAGGAATTGCCGACGGCAGAGGAGTTTATGCCGCATTGGCACTGGGTGCGTCCGGGGTTCAGATGGGAACCCGATTCGCGTGCACGTTGGAATCGTCTTCTCATCCAACTTACCGGCAGGCGGTCGTGGACGCTCCCGACAACGGGACTATACTGGGTCTTATCAAGATCGGACCGGCACGAATGATCAAGAATCCCTTTGCCCAGGCGGTTCTGGAAGCTGAAGCCCGGGGCGCCAACGAGAACGAATTGCGCGAGTTATTGGGCTCAAGTAGGACCCGAAAAGGAATTTTCGAAGGCAATCTGGAAGAAGGTGAACTGGAAGCCGGTCAGTCCAGCGGATTGATCCACGATGTCCTTCCGGTCGCTACGCTTATGGAAAGATTGATCCAGGAATTCATCGACACACGCAATAAGCTGGAATCGCTGTACCGATGGGAAGAGTAGCACGGGCTTCCAGCCCGTGATCAACCATGGGTGGGCCACCCATAGCACAACAACACGCGCGGGAAACACTGAGACGAATGAATGATTGACCTACATTGTCATGTATTGCACGGAGTCGATGACGGACCCGATCGCATCGACCAATCCATACAGTTGCTAAAAGAAGCCGCCACCCAGGGAGTCTCCACCATTTGCGCCACTCCGCACGTGGACAGTTGGGCGGACGGACGCACTGAAATGGTACTGACTGACCGGCTTAACCAGCTCCGCAATGCCATCACCAAGCACAATATCAAGATGGAAATCATCTTAGGGTCGGAGATTTACTTCGGGGTCGGGATTGAGAGTATCAGATCCTACACGTTTTCCACTTTGGGCGGGAACGGGAAATACTGGCTGGTGGAATTTTCCAGCGAGATTTTTCCATCCATCATGGAGAATTTCGTCATCAAATCCATGTCCTGGGGGATTATTCCCATCATTGCGCACGTGGAACGGTATTCCCTGCTGCACCTCCGCCCGAAATACTTGAAAGCGATCGCCGACGCCGGAGCTTTGTTTCAAGTAGACGCAGGGTGTTTCGTGGGGCAGTATGGCAAACGTCTGCAGAAACGGAGCGAACATCTGGTAACGAACGGACTGTGTCATGTCGTCGCCAGCGATGCCCACGACATGGTCAAGAAACCGATTTTCATGACCGGTGCATATAAGGCGGTCCGAGACTTGAAAGGTCCCAAGACGGCGATTCGACTGTTCCACGACAATCCGGAGGCGATACTGCAGGGAATGCCGATTCCATCGCATCGAGACAGAAAGAAGCTCCCGGTCAATAAGCCAGCATCTTGATATCCGGAACTGCATAATTGACAGCTATTTCGAGAGATCACCTGATGGAAGGAATATCGACAATCAAGATCGGCAATTGGCATTTGAGTCCGGTCGATACCGGTCGTTTCGCGTTGGACGGGGGCGCCATGTTCGGCGTAGTGCCGAAAGTTCTGTGGTCGAAAACCAATCCTGCGGACGATCTTAATCGGATCAATATGGCATTGCGTTCCATGATTATCAAGGGCAATGACCGCAATATACTGGTGGATTGCGGTTTGCCATTTGGCACTGACGACAAATTCAACAAGATCTACGCGGTTGACCATTCCAAGTTCTCGCTTGTTAAGTCATTGAATGATAATGGCTTGGTACCGGAAAATATTACTGATGTGATTGTTACGCATCTTCACTTCGATCATGCCGGAGCCATCACCAAATTGGACGGGAACGACCGGGTGCCCACGTTTCCCAATGCCAAAATCCATATCCAGAAGGCACATTGGAAACATGCTCTGCATCCCACGGAACGCGACCAGGCAAGCTTCATCATCGACACCTATCGCTCGCTTGATGGCACTGGAAATCTGAATTTGATCGACGGACCAGGCGAACTATACCCCGGAATTCATCTGGAGATCATCAATGGGCACACTCCGTCCCAGCAGATGGTGAGGATCACGGACGGGAAGAGTACTGTCCTGTACACGGCGGATTTGATTCCCACTGCGTCCCATATTCCCTTACCGTACATTATGGGTTATGATCTGAATCCCCTGAAGACTCTGGAAGAGAAGAAAGCGGTGCTGCCACGTGCGGTGGAAGAAGAATGGACGCTGGTCTTCGAGCATGACCCATTTCGCCCGATGTCGAAAGTCATTCAGGACAACAAAGGCTTCCACCTGGCGGAATAACTCATACCGGCATGGGACTGATCTCATGTGACCCTCATGTATTCCCCAATATTTCGTATGAGGGAAGGATAGGAAACTTGTATGGATTTTCAATCCCTTACCACGACCGTCGTCGGCGACTACCCGAAGATTCCAAATCGCCCCAAACAAGCCAAGCATCGTCAAGCGATGGCGAGATTCGCGAAGGGTGAGATAACTTTCGAGGAATTACAGACCGTCGAGAACGAAGTGACTATCGAGGTGATGCAGGAACAGGCGGAAGCCGGAGTGGATATCATCACCGACGGTCAAATCGGCTGGGAAGATGCCCAGACATACTTCGCCGCCAAGCTGGATGGATTTGAAATCACCGGGTTGATTCGGTACTTCGACTCCAACTGTTACTACCGCCGACCCAGTGCAGTCGGTCGTGTGGCGTGGAAAAAACCGATCACGGTACAGGACTATCGTTTTGCACATGACAATTCCGACCGACCGGTAAAACCAATAATCACGGGACCTTATACTCTGGCGAAATTGTCCCTGCATCCCGCCTACGACCGTTTCGGAGATTTCGTGCTCGACCTGGCAGATGCTTTGAATCACGAGATGCTTGCGCTGCAGCAGGAACGACCGATACTGATCCAGGTCAACGAACCTGCGATCACCTGGCATAAGGAGGACGCCGAGATCTTTGCGGAAGCCATGAATCGCGTGATGAAACGTGTCGAGATCCCTTGCGCCCTGTACACGTATTTCGGCGACGTGGTGGGATTGGAGGACGTGTTAAAGCAGTCGCCATTCCAAATTATTGGAGTGGACATGGTTTGGGGCAAAGCGAATTGGGAACTTATCACAAGCGACTCCTGGGAAAAGACGCTGGCATTAGGATTGTTGGACGCGCGAAACACCAAGATGGAGAATTGGGACGGGATTTTCGAACAACTGGCGCCGATATTTCGGACGATTCCCAAGGATCGCATTATGATAAACCCAAGCTGCGGATTGGAATTTCTGCCCCGCGAAGTCGCATTTGCGAAATTGACGCACATGGTCAACGCAGTTAAGAAACACCGGAATTAGCCACCGTGGACTGAGGAGATAGTTGTGCCAGCACTTCAAACCACAACTGTGGGCAGTTTTCCCAAACCCCCGTATCTGCAGAGGGCACGCAATGCTTACGCGCGGGGGGAAATCCCCATGGAAGAACTTGAAAAATCAGAAATAACCGCCACCAAACAGGTCGTCGCACTCCAAGAAAAACTGGGAATCGATGTGTTGGTGGATGGCGAAATGTATCGCGGCGACATGGCAACTTATTTTGCCGAGAACCTGGGCGGCTTCACCATCAGCGGCTTGGTACGCTCGTACGGCAATCGTTATTACCGGAAGCCTATCGTGGTTGGTCCCGTCGAATTCAAGAAACCCATCACGGTGGAGAGGTGGCTCTTCGCCCAGAGCCTGACCAAGAAGCCGATGAAAGCCATTTTGACCGGTCCCTACACCATGATGGACTGGTCGTTCAACGAATACTACGGGACGCGCGAAGACACGGCTATGGCTCTCGCAGAAGTTCTCCATCTGGAAGTGAAAGCTCTGTATGAAGCCGGAGCCAGGCACATCCAGGTGGATGAGCCGGCATTATCGGTCCGTCCCGAAGAGGTCGGCTTGGCGCAGAAGACCTTAGCGGTCGTGACTGACGGCATCGATGCCAAGTTCTACGTCCACGTCTGTTACGGTGATTTCCAAAAGATCTACCCCCGGATTCTGAACCTGCCGTGCCAACATTTGGATCTGGAACTCGCAAACAGCCGCTACGAATTGTTCGAACAATTCAAAGCACATCCCTTCACCAAGGAATTGGGATTGGGGGTACTGGATGTACATACTCATGTTGTGGAAACGGTGGAGCAGGTGAAGGAGCGGATCTTGCGGGCGTTGGAATATCTGCCACCCGAACAGATAATGGTGGACCCGGACTGCGGCTTGAAAACTCGCACGTGGGAGGAAGCGAAAGTCAAATTGGAGGCGATGGTCGAAGCCGTGCGCCAGGTTAAGAAAGAAAAGCATCTGACCTAACAGAGAGAGCCCTATTCACACGGTGTCAACTACGGAGAGTTGACACCACGTCTTTCATATAGTTGTTTCTTGAATTGCCGCACCGATCAATAGGTATGACGGGTTATGGCAAAACGCACACATTCCCGCCCATTCTGGTCCGCGACGGATGACGATATCCTGCAGGGTCGTATCACGGATACGTACTTCCATCGGACCATGTCGATCCTGGAAAAAGAAGGCATCGATCACCAGGTGGCGATGGAAATCCGTCCTCATTCCCTGCCTCGCAATTGGCAATGGGCTGTATTTTGCGGCTTGAATGAAGCCCTGGCGCTTCTGAAAGCGACAGGCGGCAAAGCATCTGTCCGTGCCATCCCGGAGGGAACGATTTTCCAAGCCGGAGAGACGGTGTTGGAAGTATCGGGCAAATACCGAGACTTCGGCGCTCTGGAAACGGCGCTGCTTGGGTTCTTATGTCAGGCTTCGGGCATCGCCACCGCCGCCGCCCGATTTCGGGTGATAGCCGGTGACCGAACGTTGATGTCATTTGGCGCCAGAAGGATGCACCCTGCGGTCGCTCCGATGATCGACCGAGCTGCCTACATCGGCGGCATGGATGCCGTTGCGGTGGAGGGATCAGCGGAACGGCTGGGACTGCCCCCATCGGGGACTATACCCCATACACTTATCTTGTTGATGGGCGAGACTGTGGCAGCCACTAAGGCGTTCGACCGACACATCGACAAGCGGGTTCCCCGGATCGCCCTGATCGATACCTTCAACGACGAAAAGTTCGAGGCAGTCCGAGTTGCGGACGCTTTGGGCAAAAATCTTTTCGGCGTGCGCTTGGACACGCCTTTTTCCCGCCGCGGCGACTTCCTGGAAATCCTTAAAGAAGTTCGCTGGGAGCTTGATCTACGGGGACACAAGCATGTGAAGCTTTTCGTCAGCGGTGGCATCGACGAGGATTCCATGATCAGGCTGAATCCGGTGGTGGATGCGTACGGAATTGGAACGGTAGTCTCCAATGCTCCGGTCGTCGATTTCGCACTCGACATCGTGGAAATCGACGGCAAACCCATCGCAAAGCGCGGCAAGGAGTCGGGCAGGAAACAGCTCTGGGTCTGCGAAGATTGCAAGGAGAGGCGTATGCTGCCATTGGAGCACACTGTGCCCCGCTGCGGAAAAAACAAGAAAATGGCGCCCATGCTGATTCCTATGATGGAGAAGGGCAGAATCGTCAGAAGAGAGGAACCAGCATCTACGATACGGAACCGGACTCTTGTACAACTGACTATTTGGGGAGCCGGCTTGTAACAGTCGTGTCATTCCCGCGAACGCGGGAATCCAGCCATGTTTGGATTCCGGACGCACGAAAAGCCTGACGACATCAATTCAATTTAGTGCATGAAGGGGGTCGAAACATGAAATCACAAACCGCTTTGCTTGTCATAGACATGCTGAATGACTTCATCCGGGAGGGCGCGGCGCTTGAGGTGCCTGCCGGTCGGTCGATTGTGAAGAGCATCCGCCGCGAAATCGACAAGGCTCATAAGACCAATGAGCCAGTAATCTACCTGTGCGACCGTCACGCCCCCAAGGATCCGGAATTCCAGTACTGGCCCAAACATGCCGTCCGGGGCACGGAGGGCGCCGAGATCATCGAGGAGCTCAAGCCCGGTCCCAAAGATACGGTGATCGCCAAGACGACGTACTCGGGTTTCTTCGATTCCGCGCTGCAAGACACTTTGAAACAGCTTGGGGTCGAAAAAGTCCGTCTGGTGGGCGTGTGCACCAATATCTGCGTGTTGTACACTGCCGCGGATGCGGTGATGCGAGGGTATGAAGCTGAGGTCATTGACGATGCTACTGCCGCCCTGACTGACGACGACCACAATTTCGCCCTCCGCCAGATCCACGACGTTCTGAAGAAAAGATAGGACAAGCCCCTTCGCTTCGCTCAGGGTGACAGACGAAAATGGAACCGTCATCCCGCAAAGAACATTTCCTCCACGAGATCCAAGACCACGTCATTGTTGCCGATGGAGCCATGGGAACCATGCTGTACCAGCAAGGTTTTCCCGCCAAGAGCTGCTTCGATGAGATGGTCTTGTCACATCCCGACGTGGTACTGGGAATCCACCGTTCCTACGTCAAAGCCGGCGCTCGGCTTTTGGAAACCAACACGTTCGGAGCCAATCCGATTCGATTGGCGGATTTCGCCTTACAGGAAAAGACCGAGGAAATCAACAAAGCCGCCGTTAGACTTGCCCGCCAAGCTATTGGCAATAACGGCTGGGTCGCTGGCTCGGTCGGACCCTTGAACCGACCACTGGAACCAATCGGACCACTCACTCTTGATGATGCCAGGAGCGCCTTTGGCGTGCAAATCAACGCTCTGGTGGAGGGCGGAGCCGACATCATCATTCTGGAGACGTTTTCGAACCTCCGAGAGATCACCTGCGCGTTAGAGGAAGCTCGGCGATTTCCTCATGTGCCCATCATCGCGATGATGACTTTCTCCGAAGATGCCAAGACCATCATGGGCGACAAACCCAGGGAAGTCGTCAAAGTATTGGAGGACCTGGGCGCCGACGTGATCGGAGCCAACTGCTCGGTGGGACCGCAGGGGATTTTGGAAGTGATGGAAATCATGGCGGAGCATACCAAGTTGCCTCTGGCTGCCATGCCGAATGCCGGATTTCCGCACATGGAAGGCGGGCGGTACATCTATTTGACGTCTTCCGCCTACTTCGCCGATTACGCAAAGAGATTTGCGGATTTGGGTGTCAATATCATTGGCGGCTGCTGCGGCACAACTCCGGCTCATATCAGCGCGGTCGCGCAAGCCGTGGCAGGCAGATCTCCCGGAAGGCGCGGGAGTAGAGCTGCATCTGCAAAGGGCTACATTACGGACGTCGAAGAGGTCTCGCCCCCGAAGCCAAGGGAAAAAGCGGCTCCGTCCCAGTTTCGGGACATGCTGAACCAGCGTTTCATTGTTTCGGTCGAGATTGACCCGCCCAAAAGTACCGATCCCAGCAGGGCGTTGGAAGGCGCTCGGCTGCTTCGCCAGGCAGGTGTCCACATCATTAATGTTGCCGACAGCCCGCTGGGTCGCGCCCGAATGAGCCCGCTGGCGCTGGCGTACTTGATCAACGGCAAGACCGGCATGGAGACGATCCTGCACCTGACCTGCCGGGATCGAAACGTCTTGGGGCTGCAGTCAGAACTGCTTGGCGCCCACGCCTTGGGCGTGCATCACATCCTGGCGATCACCGGCGATCCACCTTCCGCAGGCGACTACCCGTTTTCAAAAGGGGTATTTGAATTGGACTCGGTGGGTCTGGTGCGCTTGATCCGGCAACTGAACGAAGGCAAGGATTTGTCCGGAAAAGATTTGGGAGAACCCACCGACTTCACCATCGGCGTCGGTGCGAATCCCAACGCGGTGGACAAGTCCGCCGAAATCGCCAAGCTCAGACGAAAAGTGGATGCCGGCGCTCAATTCGCCTTCACCCAGCCTCTGTTTCAGCTCGACACTCTTTTGGAATTCATGGACAGCGTACAGGACACTCCAATCCCGATTTTTGTTGGCATTCTGCCTCTTCGCAACGCCAAACACGCGGAATTCCTGCACCATGAAGTTCCGGAAATGATCGTTCCGCAGGATATCCGCGACCGCATGCAAAAAGCTGGCGACAAAGGATTGGAGGAAGGAGTTGCCATCGCGCGCGAATTCATGGAGCAAGCAAGCAAATGGGTGCAAGGCGTCTATATCATGCCGCCATTCAATCACTTCCAGATGGCGGCTGATGTGATCAAGGACCTCGTCCCGTCTACATTCAGCGTCAAACAGCCGGTCCCTTTGTGAATGAGAACAAAGAGGAGATCGAGTCCTATCTCAAGAAAATGTGCTGAATTCTGCCGATAATACATATAGGATACATGCGAGAAATTGAATTGGAACCCTATCGGTTTGTAGCATATCTATGGAATTTGTAGTCCTGCAAAAATTCGCCATTTCTTTGATCCTTGGGGCATTGGTCGGTGTGGAACGCCAGTTTTCCCGGGTGGAGACCACGTTGGCTTCCATCGGACTGCGCACGTTCATATTCATGAGCCTATTGGGGACGACTTCCGCACTACTCGCCGACAAGGTCGGGATGGCGTTCTTCGCCGTGGCATTTGCCGGGGTGTTCGGGATGGTTGCGGTGTCATTCATGGTGGTGACACGCCGCAGCGCTGACGTGGGCATGACCACTGACGTCGCTGCCTTGCTGGTGTTCTTGATCGGCGCCCTGGTGTGGTGGGATATGAAGGAACTGGCGATAGCCCTGGCGATAGCGGTCACAGTCTTCTTATCCTTGAAGGAGACCCTCCACCTGTGGGCGCACCGCATCGAACGGGAAGACATCTCCGCCGCCTTGAAATTCGCGATAATCACGTTCATCATCCTGCCGGTGCTGCCCGACAGGACCTACGGTCCATTCAGCGCCCTTAACCCCCACGACATCTGGCTGATCGTGGTGCTGATTTCAGGGATAGGGTTCGTCGGTTACATCTTGCTGAAGATCTTCGGACCATCGCGAGGCATCGGTCTGATCGGGATTCTCGGAGGGTTGGTTTCTTCTACTGCCGTGACTCTGGCATTCTCACGCCGCAGCAAGCAGGAGACAGCAGTGGCACCGGCATTTGCGCTTGCAATCGTGCTTGCTTGCGCCATCATGTTCCCTCGCGTCGCCTTCGAAGTCTGGGTAGTGAACCGCAGTATTCTCCCGAAGCTAATCCCAGCCATGGCGATTCTGACCGCCGTGGGCGGGATTTTTTCATTCTGGTACTTTTTGCGAGTCCGCCAGCTGCAGAAAGCCGACGCCATCGAATTCCGAAATCCTCTGGACTTCAGCATGTCCCTCAAGTTTGGGTTACTCTACGCATTGATTCTGTTCCTCGCGCAAATGGCGCTTCACTATGCCGGAAACGGCGGTTTGATGGTGGTGTCGGTATTGTCCGGAGTCACTCATATCGACGCGATAGTCTTGTCTGTAGCACGGATGGGGAAACTCGATATTACCGAGGACGTCGCCACTCGAGCCATAGTCCTGGCGACCCTATCGAACACGTTTTTCAAGGGAGCCCTCATCTGGATTCTGGGCTCACCGCAATTGCGAGCGTGGGTGGTGGGCGCCCTGGGGTCGATACTGGGCGCCGGAATCATCCTGTGGTTGATTCCCGGAATCTTGTGATCCATAGGACCGAATGACTCATGAAGAGCGTGGAATCAGAATACAAGATCGCCGATCCTCTGGTCGTGCAGAGCAAGATTTTCGAACCTTACCAGGATCGGATTCGTGCCGGCATATCCCTCCGACTCCTGGGGAATATGTCTTTCGAACGGGAGCCTGAAGCCACGGTTACGGATCGCAGGTTGGAGTTTTTTCGACGGATGGGGATCAGTGCCAACGACGTGGTGGGAATGAGATTGTCCCACGGCACGCGCATCCGAAGAGTAACCGCCCGAGATCGAGGCATGGGCGCCACGAATGCCCAAAGCGGTTTCCTCGCCACCGACGCCCTGATCACGAACGATCCCGTGGTCTGGCTGATGAGCACTAATGCAGACTGCGCTCCCGTTTTCCTATTCGACGTCAAGAAATCAGCAGTGGGCATCGCGCATGTCGGCTGGCGGGGTGTGCTGGCAGGCTTCATTGCCAAACTCGTCGCCAGATTCGTGATGGAATTCGGCACCAATCCGGCGCATCTGGTCGTGTGGGTGGGTCCTACCATCGGACCGTGCTGCTTCGAAGTCGGCGAGAATGTTGCCGACGCTTTCCGCAGCGCCTATGCCGGCGCCGGCGCCGTCATGATCAGCAAAGGGAAACCGCATGTCAACTTGTGGCGCGCCATCGAATCTGATCTACAACGGGAAGGCATTCCGGACCAATCCGTGGAACTACCCATGGAGTGCACCTCGTGCAACTCCCGATACGGGTCCTACCGCCGGGACAAAGACAAAGCCGTCTCCATGGGCGCCATCATCGGATTGCTTCCCGGGGGTTGACCGCAGTAGGGGCACAACATGTTGTGCCCCTACAGATTCTATTGGCTGTCAAGTCTGACATCAGGATGCCGATGATACTCTGGAAGGACTCGCGCCCCTGATCCGTTCCGCCCAGGTTCTGGACTCGGAGCAACCTGGCGTGCTGTTGTTCGAAGACACTTCGATCAATTAGTATAGGAGACCCCGTCGTGATTGATTCCTATCAATTCGGAAAAATCGTCATTGATGGGCAAGAGTATTCCAGCGACGTCATCATTCATTCCGACGGTAGAGTCGAAAAGTGGTGGCGTCGGGAGGGACATATCGTCGCCCTGCAGGACATCACCCCGCTGTTGCTGGACGCTCCGGAAATTCTGATCATCGGAGCCGGATTGCCGGGGATGATGTCCGTTCCGGGTGGTCTGATCACTCACCTCCAGGACAAGGGTCTTCGCGTCATCTATGACCGCACCGACCGAGCCGTCCAAGCCTATAACCGTATCGATCACGCTAAACGGATTGCAGCCGCTTTCCACATCACGTGCTGATCTCCATATCCGCCGGCAATCGTTCGATCCTCCCTTCTCATCGCAGCTTTTCGCGATGATACCCGTTCTCACTCGCCCCCTTCGCAATCAAGCTCTCCCTACAAAAATCGCTTGACAATGTCAATTATATTTATTATCTTATTTGTAGTAACAATTACTACTTGAAAAAGGAACCCACATCAACAGGGTGGGTTGCCTTGTCGTGCAGGACTACAAGGTCTGCAAGACGAAGGCACAACCGGATCACTTTGTCCGTTTCGGGGTGATGCGATTGTGCCTTTTTTGTTGTCGGTAGGCAGTGTATGGGTGGGGTACTGAAGAGCCGTGAGAAAACCCGACCTCGCCCCTGAAGCCCGTTGATTCCGTCTGGGAATCACGGAACCCAAGACAGGACAAAATAACGGAAAAAAGGGCCGTCCCGGGGCTCGGTTGGACGCCCACCCCGGAAACGGCCCGTCGACGTCCGTCCCCTTACAGTCACGTTTAGGGGCGGCGTCTATTATTCACGATGTTTGCACACACTAATAAGATAGCTAAATCTGGGCTTCTTGCCAAGTACAACTCGTGGCAAAAAGACATTCCGAGCTGTAGCAGTTCCCAGATCAATGGATACTCCTCCCACTCCCCTCAATTCCGCAGATCTCGCTCCTTTATTGGTCTTCATATCTTTCCGTTAACTCTATTACCAGCCGCACTTTTTTTCAGCAATTGCCCGGCAATAACGATGCATGGACGCTATCTAACCTTTCACGGGAGTCCGGACACCTGCATCACTATCACGTCCCTATGGAATGAAGTTGACAGCATCAGAGTAATCGTTGGCACAGATATCGCCTTCTTAACTTCGGACACCGTGACCAGTTTTTCTGGACTTCGTCGGCACCATGTGGAACTCAACGGGCTTCAACCCGCCACAAGATACTACTACAAAATCCAGGACAAAGTCGGAATCGACCATACCGACGTCGATTCCTTCAGGACGGCGCATGCGTTTGGATTCGATGAGAATCTGACATTGCTCCTGGTCTCCGATTTTCAACCAGGTAGTTCCATATCTGGACAAGCGGAGCGCGATTCGATCCGGGGCATGATTGATACCATTCGCACGCAGATTTCCCAAGGTCGATGTCCCTACCCCGACCTCATTCTGAACCTTGGGGACTTCGTAAACGCCGCAACCAGCGCCGATTGGGATACCATTATTGCTATTCTGGATACTCTGCACGAACTGGCGCCTCTGCTCGCCACCATTGGCAACCATGATGGTTTTCCAAAGGGCAAACTGGATCCGTGCGGGTACGTCTATCATTTCAATCTACCACGGACCGGCTTGGGAACCACCTGGTCCGGTGACCATCAATATGTCCTTGATTACCAAAATGTGCGTTTCATAAGTCTATCGGTAGTCGATGCATCTCGATCGTGGGGACAGGACAAAGTGGCGGTGGGGTCACCGCAATACCATTGGCTGGATTCCACCCTTGCCACCATACCAAATGAAATACAACATATTGTTGAATTGCACCATGTGAATTTGACACCCCTTCCCTGGAATATGAAGAACGGGGCTCCGGACAGCCGAAAGATGACATGGCAGATAGGCATATACAATGACCCGGAGGCATGCAACACGCCCTACGATACGCTACGGTATGAATACTATCGCGACGTCCGACCGCTATTGGAGGCTGCCGGTGCGATTTCCATTGAAGGACATGCCTGGTTTTGCACTGCAACAAATCCTCTGGCTGCTTCCATATACTTTGGAGGTCTTCCAGTCATCTGTTGCGCTGGTGGAAATGGATGGAACACGAACAAGCAATCATTCTTGATCGTGTACCTGTCCCAACAAGGAGAGGTTAATGTCGATTACCATAAGGTCGATACTTGGCCAGGTGCGGCACAAGTTACCGCTGGCTATCCTTGGTCGGCTGCCGCCACTGAGCGTATCTTTAGGATATTTCCGTCTGGTGATAGCCTCTCGCTGAACCTGATCGCCAGAATTGATGCGTTGGGGCGCCTGGCTCTAAGCTGGTCTCCTATCCCCGGAGCAGTGCAATATTACGTCTACATGTCCACTGACAACTGGAACGCTGGTTATGTGAGAATCGATTCCACTTCCAGCACCCAGTATGTCGATTCCGCCGCTATAGCTATTAGAAGCAGGAGCTTCTACACGGTAACCGCCGATCCTGATGCTGGTATTGCCCCCCTTAGCATTCGTCGTCCCGATTCCGACGACAACAAACTGCAACACAAGCTCCCAAACGTCCAATAGGGCTGCAACCGGTAATCTCCACAAGGCGCTGGTCAGAACGTCAACCCATCACAGGTGCTGTCATTTCTTTTTGCGATTGGGGGCCAGAAGTCCCTGCGCTTCTCTGTAGAACCGCTCATCGATCTCGAACGGCTGATACCCCCTCCCTAGTTCCCGAGCTGCTATCACAGTTGAAACCAAGAGCTTCTACTACGTCACCTGCGATAACCAACCCAGATAGTGCCCGTATTTCCCGTCAGGTGCCCACACACGACTACCCTGTGTGCTGGCGGACGCCCTCGTCTGCCAGTCTTTTTCCTGTGCTGCCGGGTGTCCTCACCCTGCAGCGTGTAGGTCAGGATCCGTGTTTGCAGCAGGTAAGCCTGTGGTTGTAATATCTGCAAGCCCTGAAGGGGCATCACAAATTCCTGTCCTGTCAGATCCTGCCGCTATTGGGGACGTGACCCCATAGAAGCACCCCATGAGTCATAGCCCCTGGCATTGTGAAAATCTCCTCCAAGCCCCTAATTTCTCTTGACTTTTTCATTAATTATAGTTATTATACAGTCAATCAGCTTGTGAGTGTCCACTCCGTTTAATCCTTAACGTCCTTGATTCTCTCATCTCTCTGATCTGGCGATGATGAGATCGAGCGAATCAACGGGAGGGTGATATGCGTCTCTCTACATGTGCACTAATGCTGGGAATTCTTCTTTCCCTGAATCTCCCACTCCTCGCTCAATATTCAGGTACCTACGACATCCCGGGTAGCCCGGGCTTTTCGAGTATTGTCAATGCAGCGAACCTCATCAGGGCTAATGGGGTATCTGGTGCGGTCATCTGCAATATTCACAGCGGTACCTTCTGGGAGGGTCAGGTGAACCTAAGGAATATCACCGGACTCAGCGTCGTCCACACTCTGACCTTCCAAAATGCCCCGGGAGAGAGTCCAGTGGTACGGGCACCCTATTTCAATGTGAATGTCTTCAAGATCGATAGCGCCAACTACATCACGATTCAGGGATTGGAAATCAGAGATTGCGAAGAAACGGCAATCCGGATAGTGGGCTCCGCAACTGATTCCTGCAAACAAATTCGGATCAAGAACAACTATATTCATAACATCGGAACGACCGCCCCTTCTGCTCAAGGCATCTTGTTGGATTATGGCGCGGATTGCGAAATATCCGGGAATAAGATCGATGGTGATGTATGGGGAATCTCAATTTGGTATAGCAATAGAACTCTGGTTGCCAATAATATGGTTTACAGCTGTTACTATGGCAATTACTGGCCCGGCACCTGCATCTTCGGTCAGGAGAGTGGCTATCTGCGGGTGTACCATAACTCTTGTTATGGCACCGAGGGCAACCCTCTGTATTTTGATACCTGCAATAATCTTATAGTGAAAGACAACGCGGTTCACCAGACCGGCACTACCGATGCCTATGCCATACGAATCTATCCGGGTACGGGAACAACCTGTGACTACAATGACCTCTATGCACCAAGTGGATATGTAGGAATGTATGGCGCCAATGACTATCAGACCCTGGCTCAGTGGCAAGCTGCCTCAGGATTTGATACCCATAGCATCAGCGCCAATCCCAATTTTATCACACCTGCTTCCGGCAACCTTCATGTCAACGAACCTTCGCCGGTGGGTTTCGCTGGAATCAACATCCCCGAAGTCACCACTGATTATGATGGGCAGACTCGAAAAACGCCGCCAGATATTGGCGCCGACGAATTCATTTTCCGGCTGGCGGGCTCTTATGACGTGGGCGGAGGCGCTAACCACTACGCCACTCCCATCCTGGCCGCAAACCGGGCTGTATTGGTGGGCGTCAGCGGCGCCGTGACTTTTAACCTCTATTCCGGCACCTATAACGGTCAGGTCAATCTGCCTGTTATCTTCGGTACCAGTTCGACCAATCGGATCACTTTCCAAGCAGCCGGCGGACAGTCGCCCATCATCACCAACACGATCGGAACCACCCAAACGGACGGCAATGGGTTCTATCTGACCGGCGCTGATTATATCACCATCCAGAACCTTCAGATCACGAATACCGCCGCCAATGGCATCATGAATTCCTTCACAGGTTCTGACTCCTCATCCTACAACCGCTTCATCAGCAATTATATCCACGATGTGGGCACTTTGGGAGATTATTCAGGGATCTACCTGCTCAATAGCCCCAACTGCCAGGTCCTCAAAAACAAAATCAAGAGCGACTACTACGGGATTCAGTTGACTACCAGTAAGCGGGATACGGTGGCGAACAACATGGTCTACTTCGCGGGACTGACCGGCATCTACGAAAACGGCGGCACCGACAACCGGTACTTCTACAATTCCGTGTACCAGGAAATGAATCCCAGTACCACATATGCTTTCTATATCTATCACGGCACAAACATCACTCTCAATGACAATATCCTATACCACAGTGGAGGAGGCACTCACTACGCCCTGTCCGTTACTGGCGATTTGGTGACCTATCCTCTCACCTCTGACTACAACGACTTCTATGCCCCCAGCGCCTATGTCGGCTACTATAACGGCAACCGTACTACTCTGGCGAATTGGCAGACGGCTACCGGGTGCGATGCCCACAGCCTGAGCGCCGATCCTTCCTTTCTAAGCTTAGGCACACCCGACCTTCATATCAATCAAATATCTCCGGTGGAGATGGAGGGAATAGCGGTCGCCGGAATTGCTGAAGACTTTGATGGTGAGGGCAGACCGCCGGTCAATCCCGACATGGGAGCCGATGAAGTCGCTGTGCCACTGTCAGGAGTCTTCGACATCGGCGGAGGGAACTGGGATTTCACGGATCCGGTGTCCGCGGCGAATTATATTGCTTCGAGCCGAATAGGGGGATGGGTGACATTCAATATCTTTTCCGGAACCTACAATGGCGAGATCCTGATCGGCGGCAGCGAACTTGGGACAAGCCCCACCAATACCCTCACCTTCCAGAACGCCCCGGGACAGTCACCCGTGATCTCATCCACCAGCGGGCGAGGATTCTACCTGACCAACTCAGACTATGTCACTATTCAGGGTTTGGAGATCGCCAACTGCGCCTACGAAGGTCTCCGAATCGTCGGCTCCTCGGCGGATTCTGTAACTCACAACTCTGCGATTGGAAATTACCTCCACGACGTAGGTACCAGTACCGGAATATTCATCCAAAACGGCGCCGATTGCCAGATCCTGGGCAACGAGATTAGCGGCGGCAGCCTGGGGCTGACCAATGGAATCTTCTGCAGGAACGGCAGCCGAAATCTCATCGCCAATAACATGATTTACCAAAGCACTCTTGCCGGCATCAACAGCAACAGCGGCACCAATGACCAGTTCTACTTCAATTCCATCTTCATGAGCAGCGGAACTGCCCTGAGGTTTAGCTATTCAAACAATACTGTGGCAAAAAACAACATCTGCTTTATGCAGGGTTCGGGTGACGACTATGCCATAACCATCACCCACAATTTGTCCAGCTATCCAGTAATCTCAGATTACAACGACCTTTACGCCCCCGGCAATGATGTAGGAATTTACCTTGCCACTCACTGCGCCACTTTGGGAGATTGGCAAACCGCCACCTCCATGGATGCCCACAGCATCTGCGCCAATCCTAATTTCGTCAGCATCAGCATCCCATACAATCTGCATGTCACTCCCCCTTCGCCGGTGGATGGTGCTGGCACTCCCATTGTGGGAATAACAACCGACTTGGATGGCGACGTTAGAAATGCAGTCACCCCCGACATTGGGGCGGACGAATTCGCACCTGCCGGACCACCCGAAGCCATCGACGACCTAATCATCACGCTATCCGGCTCTACCGACGACAGTACTAATATCACTCTGTTCTGGTCGCCGGTAGTTGGCGCGGTACAGTACCATGTATACAAATCCACCACGGATCCGGCGACCGGCTACGCCCTCATCGGATCCACCGCCGCCACTAGCTACACCGACACCAATGCCATCCCCGGCATCGTCAAGAGCTATTACTACGTCACCGCCGACAACGAATGATCATCGAAGGTGCTGTCAGGCGGGGACGCCCAACAGCACTTTATTGCGTGGTGCAGGGTGTCCCCACCCTGCACCACAATGATTCGCTGACAGCGCCATAAGCCATCACATCAAGTCGAATCGCCCCTTATCGATAGCTTAAGTCAAAGCCCGCCCTCTGTGGACGGGCTTTCTTGTACCCCCACGACCCCAGAAATTATTTTCCAGTCAATTATTCCTCTTGACTTTGTAAAAAATTATAGTTATTATATATTGGCTTATCCCGTAAAGAGTTAATACGACAATTTACACCCGGTTGCTCCCTTTCAATCCACCAATTCGGCAAGTACCTGAATGGGGGAATCACGCGGAGCGACGTATGAAACATTCCACACTGCTTCTCATCGTGGGAATCTTCCTTCTTTCCTTGAATTCCCCACTCCTCGCTCACTATTCCGGCACCTACGACATCGGGGGGAGCAGCCCTGACTTTCCGAACATTGTCACTGCGGCGAATTCGATCAGGGCGGAAGGTATTTCCGGTCCCGTCATCTGCAACATTTACAGCACCACCATGTACGAAGGTCAGGTGAACCTATATAATATCCCCGGACTTAGCGCCATCAACACTCTGACCTTCCGAAATGCCACCGGACAAACACCGGTGGTACGAGCCCCCTATTTCAATGTGAACGTTTTCAAAATTGACAGCGCCGACTACATCACCATTCAAGGGCTGGAAATCCGAGACTGTGAAGAGGATGCCATCGTTGTGTGGGGCTCCGCAACTGATTCCTGCAAACACATCCGCCTTATAGACAACTACATTCATAACGTCGGTACTGGCTTCACCCTTGCAAGCGCAGTTTTGCTCGAGCTTACTGCCGACTGTGAGATCATTGGGAACGAGGTTGATGGAGCAAATAGGGGAATATCAATTATGTACAGTAAGAGAGCCCTGGTTGCCAATAATATGGTATACAGTTGTTCTGGTTCCGTATATATCTCCGCCGCTTGCATTTATGGATACGACTGCGATTACCTCAATGTCTATCACAATTCCGGCTATGCCGACGGAGGGGATTACGTTCTGCTCATGAGCGGGTGCGATTATTCGACAGCGAAAAACAACGCACTCTACATAAGTTCGTCCGGGGAGTCCTATGCGGTGGCCATTGGTACTTCTCCGACCTGCGACTACAACGACCTCTATGCGCCAAATGCATACGTAGGAACGAGTGGTGGCAACGACTATCAGACCCTGGCTCAGTGGCAGGCTGCCTCAGGTTATGACACCCACAGCATAAGCGCCAATCCCAATTTCTTAGATACGTCATCCCCCACGTACAACCTCCATGTAAGCGAGCCCTCGCCACTGGGACTGGCAGGTACCGCAGTTGCGGAGATCACTACTGATTTCGATGGGCAAACTCGGAAAACCCCCAATCCCGATATTGGCGCCGACGAATTCATTTTCCGACTGGCTGGCTCTTATGATGTGGGCGGGGGTGCCAACCATTATGCCACCCCTATCGCGGCGGCAAACCGGGCAGCATTGGTAGGAATCAGTGCCGCAGTGACGTTTAATATCTATTCCGGAACGTACAATGGGCAGGTCAATCTCCCGGCGATCTATGGAGTAAGCTCAACCAACAGGATTACTTTTCAAGCCGCCGCCGGACAATCGCCCATCATAACCAACACCACCGGAACCACCCAGACTGATGGCAACGGATTCTACCTAAACGGCGCCGATTACATCACCATCCAGAACCTCCAAATCACCAATACTGCCGCCAGCGGAATCATGAATTCTTTCACCGGCTCTGACTCGTCAACGTACAACTACTTCATCAATAACTACGTTCATGATGTAGGCACCCTGGGTGATTTTGCCGCCATTTACCTGTTGAACAGCCCCAACTGCAAGGTACTCCGAAACAAGATCGAAAGCGACTACTACGGGATTCAGCTGACCACCAGTAAGCGGGACACGGTTGCCAACAATATGGTCTATTTCGCGGGGCTCACGGGCATCTACGAGAACGGAGGTACTGACAACCGATACTTCCACAATTCCGTGTACCAGGAGATGAGCCCCAGCACCACGTACAATTTCTACATTTATCACGGAACCAACATCACCCTTAAGAACAATATCGCGTACCACAGCGGCGGGGGCACGCACTACGCCCTGTCCGTTACCGGCGATTTGGTGACTTATCCTCTCACTTCAGACTACAACGATTTCTACGCCCCCAGCGCCTATGTGGGTTACTACAACGGCAACCGAACCACTCTCGCCGATTGGCAAACCGCCACCGGACTCGATGCCCACAGCATCAGCGCTAATCCGAACTTCATAAGCCTGGCTACCCCGGATTTGCATATTAATCCACCATCTCCAGTGCAAAGAGTGGGAACAGGTATTGCCGGAGTCGGAGTTGACTTCGACGGCACCCTCAGACATCCCTCACGTCCCGACATAGGCGCCGATGAGTTGATGGTCCCCCTGGCTGGAACCTTTGACGTAGGTGGCGGCAGCAACGATTTTCCTAATCCGGCATTCGCGGCAAATTATGTGAATTTGTCCGGAGTCGCGGGTCCCGTGATTTTCAATATCTATTCCGGCACCTATAACGGACAGGTCAGCATTTCCGGCAATATCGCAGGCGCCAGCCCCACCAATACAGTGACCTTCCAAAATGCTCCAATGCAGTCACCGGTCATCTCCTCCACTAATCGAGGATTCTATCTCTACAAAACTGACTATGTCACTATCCATGGTCTGGAAATCTCGAATTGCGATTTGGATGCTATAACAATCTCCGGTTCTTCATCCGATTCAGTAAAAGCCATCCGCATTATCGGCAATTATATCTACAACTTTGGCGCAGGTTCACCCAACTTCAATGGAATCTTCCTCTCTTACCCCTCCGGATGCCAAGTACTGGGCAATGAAATCAATGCCAATAGCCCCGGAGCCCTCAATGGAATTTTCGTCAGCCGAGGCACCGGAAATCTCGTCGCCAATAACATGATCTACCGAAGTCCATACAATGGCATCAACAGCGAATATGGCACCAATGACGCCATTGTTTACAATTCCATTTTCATGGTGCAAGGCACTGCCCTCAAACTAACCACTGCCTACCAGGCGACTGTGAAAGATAATATCCTCTACCAGGCTGGTTCAGGCGGCACCCGCATGGGCATAGCCATTATGTCCAGTCTATCAATTTATCCGGTGTATTCGGACTATAACGACATCTATGCCCCGGGTGCGCTGGTAGGTTTCTATGGCGGCTACTGCCCGACGCTTGCCGCCTGGCAAAGCGCTACTTCTTTGGATTTGCACAGCATCAGCGCCAATCCCAATTTCGTGAACACAGCGAGCTTTCGCCACGACCTCCATGTCAACACCCCTTCGCCGGTGGACGGCGTCGGGACACCGTTAATACAGGTCACTACCGATTTCGATGGTCAAGTCCGCCATGCCTTGACTCCGGACATCGGAGCCGACGAAATCGGTGCTTCCGGTCCTCCTGATGCCGTGGATGACCTTGTTATTACCCTATCCAGCTCCACCGACGACAGCACTAATATCACCCTGATCTGGTCGCCGGTGGTTGGTGCAGTTCAATACCATATCTACAAATCCATTACGGACCCCGCCAGTGGATTCGTGCTCATCGGCTCCCTACCCGACACCACCTACACCGACACCAATGCCATCCCCGGCATGGTCAAGAGCTATTACTACGTCACCTCTGATAATGAACCGTAGCCGATTCAATGTCACCGATTTCTTCTGATAAACCTCAAACTATGATATATGAAAGCCTGTCCCCATATCGGACAGGTTTTCAGTTCAGTCCCACCACAAGACAAAAATTTCACCGAGGCTATGAAAACGCTTGATTCTTACTGAAATTATATTTATTATATATCGGGTAATCATCGGCTCGTCTCATCCGTGATTGATGCCTCAAGAATTCTTAGATACGAGATTCGCATAACCATGATCCAACGCCGATAGCAATTGATAGGAGGGAAAAATGCAACGCCTCACCACCACAACTCTCATCGCGGCACTGCTTTGCTTCGCGACATCCTTGACTGTAGCACAGTTGTCCGGAAACTACGATGTCGGAGGCGGCAGCAACGACTTCCCGAATCCGGTTGCCGCAGCAGCCGCTCTCCAGACCTCTGGGATTTCTGGACCAGTCACGTTCAACATTTATAACGGAACGTACGACGGTCAAGTGGACCTGCCCGGAACCATCGCAGGCATGGGGGAATCCAATCCAATCACCTTTCGAAACTCTCCTGGTCAAGATTCGGTGGTGATCACATCCCCGGCACACGGGTTCAATCTGACCGGCGCCGACTTTGTTACCATCCAGGGTCTTATCATCACCAATTATGGCAACTATGGCATATACAACAACTATTCCGGCTCAGATTCATCCAAGTACAACCACTTCATCGGGAACTACATCTTTAATGAAGCGGTCGCCGGGAAATACGGCATATACCTGAAGTACGGGTACGAATGCCAGGTACTCGGGAATTGGATTGACGGCAACTACTACGGCATACACGACTATTATGGAACCCGGATTCTCTTCGCCAACAACATGATCTGCGACGCCGGATACCATGGGATCCGAGAATACTATGGCATGGACAATTCCTTCTACTACAATTCCGTGTACACCACCAGTCCTCTCGGAACTGGGACCCGCGCCGCCTTATACCTGGGTTATTGCACCAACGCCACCCTCAAGAACAATATTTTCTACCAAGGCGCGACAGGCGGTCCAACCACCGCGAAGTATGCGATTATCTTGACCCCGTATCCCGCCTACGCAACGGTATCTGACTACAATGACCTGTATGCTCCATTTGTCAACGTAGGACTCTACAACTTGTCCCAGCAAACTCTGGGAAGCTGGCAAAGCGCGACTGGTCAAGATGCTCACAGTATCAGTGCTGATCCCGACTACGTCAGTCTTTCCACCCCCTTTGATCTGCACATCCAAGAAACATCCCCGGCGATAGGCGCTGGAACGCCTGTCGGCAGGGTTACTGATGATATCGACGGCGATTCTCGCGATCCTATCACGCCGGATATCGGAGCTGATGAATACGCCATTGTGAGTCCCCCGGGAGCCGTCGATGACCTGATCATCACCCTGTCAAACTCCACTGACGACAGCACGAATATCACCTTGAGTTGGTCATCAGTCCCCGGCGCCATCCAATACCATATCTATAAATCAACCACCGATCCAAACAGCGGATATATACAGATCGGCTCAACAACAGATACTAACTACACCGACACCAACGCCGTCATCGGGAATACAAAGAGCTTTTACTACGTCACTTCCGACAACGAATGAACTTTTCTGTGGTGCAATATCAAGGGGATATTCGAAAGCTATAGGAAGTGAACATACCGACTATCATTAATTAATGCAATGTCTTAGCGTCTAAAGTAAAGACAAGAGAAGTCACGAATTGCTAAGTGGTTTCTGCTTGCGAAAAATGGTCAAAGAGAGAAGGAGAGATTATGTCTAGACTACACATGTTATTATTACTTGGCATGGCATTGCTCCTGACAGCCACATCTGTCGGGGCGCAAGCTGTCAAGGTCATGGAAGTGATCCCAACAGCGGACGTGTCACCGTTCGTCGGACCGGTGATTCCATATTCACCGACCGACAATCCTTGGGACATACTCTGGTTCTCGGACGTGGAAGCAGCTTGTCTGGACAACCAGTTATTGGGTGCTGAATTTGCTGCCAATAAGTGGTTTGTGAGTGGAGGGAACACTGGCGTCAACCCCAACAAGCTGTACATTTTGGACTATGATGGTACTCTACTCAACACTATCGATCAGCCGACCACTTCCAGCTGGGGCTGGCGTGACCTTACATACGATGGGACATACCTGTATGCTGGGGATGAGGGAAACCTGATTCATGCGTTTGACACTGATGGAAACCTGGTGCCTTCCATGAATATTCCCCGACCAACGGGTATCACTTGTGCCCGCGCCCTAACCTATGATCCGGCGACGGACCACTTCTATTCGTCCAACTGGGGTCCGCTGACTCTGGAATTCACTCGCACCGGGTTGGTGGTTAGAACCTTCAACTGCCTGGCACCCTCAACATATGGACTTGCCTGGGACGCTACAGCAACCGGTGGTCCTTTCTTGTGGGCATTTGCACAAACTGGACCTACTACAAATTATCGTACTACGATTTTCAAGGTAAATCCTACTACCGGCGACACGTTAGAGCGTCATCAATTACAAATATTGGCTCCGGACACCGCTCAGATTGCGGGTGGTTTGGGGATGACCAACCAGTACAATCCTGCTTTCTGGACACTATTTGGTATCACGCAGGGAACTCCGCATGATATGCTGTTTGTCTTAGAGTTGTACAATACCGGGCCATCGGAATGCGTACCCATAAGTAATTCTGATACCCTCTTCATTCCCTATGAAGTTCTCTACAGTTCCGAAGTAGAAACGCTTGAGGTCGCGATGCCAGACACGGTTATCACCTGCTGGATTACGCAATCGGGCGACACCATTTGGGATGACACCCCCGATGAGACAATCGTTGGGGCCACGGTTTCAATTTCGCCCACTTACTACATCGGAAATTACACCGAAGGATTCTACCACACCCACCCCACCATGACCGTCTACGACGAAGGAGGCTTGTTTCTCCAAGCTACGCTGGTTGACTATGGTCCGGAGATGGGCGATTTCGAGTTCGTCCCTCCTGAGCCCGGGGACACTGTAAATATCGAGTTTGACCAGCTCATTTTCTTCGAAGACCTGATCGTCAACAAGTCAAGAGTCTCGGAGTACATAGATTTTCTAAGCCCATTGGGCGGGTCAGATCCGGACTACATCGATAGCCTGGCAAATCTCCCCGGAGCCCTTTTCCTGCCACATGGCGGTTTCCTTCTGACAGAAGTTGCGGGAGTGGAAACCACCAAAACCGAATACAAGGGAGGGGATAACATCACGGTTGTGTGTACGGATACCGCAGTGACTATCATTAAAAAAGAGGAAACGGGCAACAAAGGGAAAGTCACTTTGCGGATTCCTTGCTATCCTAGTCCGGCGTGCACCGTTGTCGTAGATTTCGAAAAAGTTGGGCCTATCGATAAAGACAAAATCCAGGCACTATTGGACTGGTTGGGCGCACAAATTCGCTGGATCATCAACCTTAGAAATAAAATAAAGCTCTTACAAAAGGCAGCGATTTTGTTGTTCCCCGATCCCGGACTTGGTCGTTCGTCGCTTGATGAGGAGCGCATACGACCGCCAGGGGTCATCAACTTGTTCGAAACCCAGAGCGATATAGACTGGGCAGCAACCTTCTTTCCACTCGATTCTGAGGAAAGCTTCACCTTAATGACAGGCCCCGAAGCGTTTATTGGGTCAAGTGCCGGCGACCTTGGCGTGACTTCCACAGCATCTCTCAGGTATGAACGCTGGGGAGAGAATGCTTTTGCAGGGGTCTTTGCCCTCTATGCCGGACAGCCTGGAACGCAATTACAATTCGATCCGGACATTTCGGGAGGCGAGAGAGTTGTGTTAGATGTGCGCAACGCCGGTAACTATCCTGTCGATGTTCAAATTACAGGTCACACGCCCGGTGGCACTGCATTTAGCCCCGGTGACCAGATCTACCTACGACCTACTGAGAGTGGAACCCTGCGATTCTGGATTGAGGATTCCGAGTTAGAGGGTGCGGACCTCACCGACATGCGCCTGTTTTTCGTAACTATTGGCACCAGCCCAGGCGTTGATTCAGTAAAGGTTGATTTTGACAATTTCGGGGTTGTGGGACTGGTTGCACCGTCTCCGGTGAGCGATCTTGTTATCTCTGCGTCAGGCACGAATGTTATCTTGACTTGGAGTTCTGTTCCTTTCGGGCTAAACTATAAAGTGTATGAATCATCAGTTAGTCCGCAGGGTCCGTGGTCGTTGCTTGCGACAACTTCGGATACAACATATACACACGGAGGTGCAATCAGCAGCTACCCAAAACTCTTCTACTATGTAACTGCTAACAATCCATGAGACTCGGTTCAGTATCCGAACCAACACCATCATTGGAGAGACCAAAAGCTTCTACTACGTCACCTCCGACAACGAATAACCACAAAAAAAGCCCCAATCAGGGGCACAAAGGACAAAAGCCGATCCCGACACTTCGGGATCGGCTTTTAAGTTTTGCCAACAAGTTTTAGTCCTTCTCGATAGAATCGCGGATCGATCTCAAATGCCAGGTATCTCCTCCCTGCTTTCCGAGCCGCTATCACGGTGGATCCGACCCCCGCAAACGGATCCAGGACGATTTCGTTGGGCTTGGTGCTCTTTTCGATTAAGAACCTCAAGAGATCCACCGGCTTTTGCACTGGATGGCGCCGGGCTCTGGATGACACGATGGGGAATTTCAAAATGTCGGAATTGCGTTTCCCATTCAGTTTCCGCCGACCCTTGGACGCAAAAATCACCATTTCGTATTGGGGAGCATAAGCGCCTTCCAGATCGCCGCTGCCGTGGTTACTTTTCAACCACACCAAAGCGTTCTTGATCTGAAACCGCTTCTCAATTGCATCCTTGAACACGGGATACGTATCCCAGCGGCAAAAACAGTAGAAATGCCGGTTGTCCGCCAGAACACGGTAGGCTTCATCTACGAAGCGCTCCAACCATTCCAAACCGCAATCTCCCGCGAACTTCGGCAACTTCTCCCAGACCACCCGGCGGTTGCTTTGGTAATCGATCCCATACGGCGGATCGGTCAAGATCAAATCCACTGACTGGTCGGGGATCTTAGGCAACAACTCAAACGCATCGCCAAGCACGTACCGATCCCAGTCCGCGGAAGTGTCAGTTCCGGTCTTGGTCACTTTTTGTCCAGCCCTAATATGGCTTTGAAGACATATCCCGCCATTTTGGGGTTCTCCTTCAGACGCCGGGTGGAATAGGGATACCAGTCCTTTCCGTAGGGCACATACACCCGAAGCTTGTGCCCCTCTTTTAAAATAATCTCCCTCAGAGCCTCATCTACGCCCAAGAGCATCTGGAACTCATACCGGTTCTTGGGCACGTTCAAGTCCCGGATCAGCCTGGTCGCTTCGTACACCAAATACTCATCATGGGTGGCGATTCCCAGATAGTTACCGTTCCGGAGCAATCGTTCCAGCAGCGTCACATAACTCCGCCGGACAATGTCGTAATCGCGATAGGCGATGGCGCGGGGCTCGACGTAGATCCCCTTGCAAAGCCTTAGATTTGCCTTAATCGCCATCAGAGGCGTTAGATCATCGGCGGTTCGGCGCAGATAGGCTTGAATCACGACACCTACGTTGTCGAACTCTTTTCGCAGGCGTGCGTGCATATCGAGAGTTGTCGTAGTGTACGGATGATCCTCCATGTCGATTCGGACGAAGTTGTTCAACTGCGCGGCATGCTCCACAATCCGTCTGATATTCTGCAGTCCAAACTCCGGGTCAATGCTGACTCCCAATTGAGTGGGCTTCAAAGATACGTTGGAATCCAGAGACTCCCGACGGATTGCATCCAGAATGTGCAGATAGGTCTGCGTGGCAGTTTCCGCTTCCTCCTTCAGGACCGAGTGCTCCCCCAATAGGTCGAAGGTCGCGCACATCCCCCTGGAATTCAAATCTCGAATGACCCGAATCGCATCTTCGATCGACTCACCGGCAATGTATCTTTTAGAAAAATACCCTACGATCGGTTTGGGAACGACCGGGATGGAAAATACCACCAGCTTGTCCAGCAGACTCATGGCTTCTCAGCCCTCCGCATCACAATAAGATCGTAATCGCCCGCCTGGGGACACCAAAGGAATTTTGGCAAGCGATAGAAATCGACAACCAGAAAGTATCAAAAAGTATAGAAATAATCAAGGACTTTTTGAACATTTCTGGTCACTATGGCGCCCAACAACCCTCACATTTTCAGTCATACGCCCCGAGCAGGAACTCTGGATCCCTCGACCAGTTAAATAGGGGAATTCCGACACCGCTGCTGTCACTGCAACGGGGCAAAAAAACGCTTGACTTTCCCGATCAAACCCATAACTTATATAGCATGAACTTATCAACCTTTCAGACATGGCTTCGGACCGCGCAGTGCGCAGCAGTTTTCACGCTGACGCTCGCCGCGGTGTTGTACGCCGCTCCGGCGGATAATCCCGCCCCTCGCCTCCTGATCCTGCCTTTCGTCCCGCTGGAAACCGGTGAAGCGTCCCAGCTCATGACATCCGACCTGTTCCATATCTTCGTGGATACATTCAGCGGCAAGCCGGGAATCGAAGTGCTGGGGGATCATGCTCATCCGATGACCACGAAATCCTATTCGGATGAGGACATGCAGGCGGAGGGCACGAATACCGGGGTGGATTGGGTATTAGCCGGCGAATTGCAGGGGGGTCCGCACAACTGGGAATTGTTTCTAAGGATCATGGATCCGAAGGACGGGATCACCCGCCCCTCGTCTATCAAAGGCATCAACACGTACCAGATGGTAGAATCGGTGGATGATTGGATCCAGAGAAACATGGTGTTTCTGACGACCACCGATTCGACGGTTCGCGCCCAAAAAGAAGGAGAGATTAATCAGGAAAGCGCGGTGAACTACTACAAGCAGGCGCGAAGGCTGACGGGCGACGATCCCAAGACCCTCAACCAGAAAATCGACCTGCTCCAAAAAGCCATCGACCTCATGCCGGGATTCGTCTCTGCATACTTGTCCCTGGGATATGCCTATCAACAACTGAGGAATTACGATGCAGCGCTTGATGCCTACCAAACTGCCATTCAGATCAAGCCGACGTACGACAAGGCATACTACGATATGGGAACCGTGTACCAGGACCTTTCCAAATGGGCTGAAGCGGCTAAAGCGTATACCAAAGCCATTGAACTGAATCCGAAGTATCGGGAAGCATGGTTCAATCTGGCATGGGTGATGAAATACAATGCCAATAATCAGGAATACGGCGAGGGCTTTGACGTGGACAGCGTGGAACATTGCCTCCGCAAGATCATTGAATTCGATCCAAGCTGGCTAAAAGCTTACGTCGGTCTGGGGAATCTCTATATGCACACCGATGAGCTGGAGAAAGCGAAAAGTACCCTCGAAGAGGCAATTCGCCGAGATGACCGGTTCGAAGAAGGGTGGTACACTCTCTCGATACTGTACGACAACTACATCCACGATTATCCCGCTGCCATCGACTGTTATGAGAGATACATCGAGTTAGGCGGTCACCGTGCTCCGGGCGCGCGCAATCGCATCGCATACCTCCAACAGCAAATCGCTTTGCAGGACAGCTTGAGTAAGCTGAATTCCCAACCACAGACTGCCCCGTGACAGCGGACTCAACTCTGCATTTGTTCGAGGGATAGGTTGGGTTAGCCTTGAGTAACCCAACACAAATACTGACAAAAGCCGGTAACACTGCCGGCTTTTTTGACATCCCACCAGTGTAGGTTGGGTTAGCCTTGCCCGCCTGAGGCGGGCTTGCGTAACCCAACATTCGATGCACTTCAGGGTGTACCCACCTTGCAGTGGTATCGCGGGGTTGTGCTCGCAAGCCGAACTTGTAGGCTGACCCCCCTTTTATTCCCCCCTGCACTAGCAGGGGGGAAGTGGATAGGTTGGGTTAGCCTTGCCCGCCTGAGGCGGGCTTGCGTAACCCAACAGAATCCGGGAACACCGAAACTACGCATTTTTCGATTGACAATCCCGTGAGCATGTCATATATTACTGTAGTGGAAACAAAACGGTAGGTGCGTCATGCCCCGTGTATCGTTGATACTTATCATCGTCCTGATCGGGATCTCGGGATGGCTTGGGTGCGCCAGGCACGCACCCGCGCAGGACACCCCTGTCTTGGTGGAACGTGATGGAGACATCGCATTTGTGTCGCTTCGAGCCCCTGGATTTGACAAATTATCCCTTCAGGACAGACAAGTCGCCTACCACCTTGCCCGGGCAGCCATCGCCGGCAGGGATCTCGCCTACGACCAATCCTATCCGCATTGCCTGGAAATTCGGAATCTCCTGGAGGAGATCATTGTACACCCCAAGGGTATCCCTTGGGATGTCTTGGGGAAGATCACCCGATTCCTCAAGAGATTCTGGACTCAGACCGGTCAGTATGATATCATGACCTCCCGAAAATTCGTACCGGAATTCACTTATCAGGAATTGGTGACGGCGGCGGACTCGGCGTTAGCCAACGGCGCAGATTTCCAGGTCTCGGATCGCGATCAATTGCACGCCAAGATTGAGAGCCTTCGAGAAACCCTGTTCGACGCCGAATATCATCCTATCAAAACCAACCGATCGCCCGAGCCTCCTGACGATATCGTAACGGGCAGCGCAGTCAATTTCTATTCCAACATCACTTTGACAGAAGCGAAAGATTACGCCGAGAAATATCCATTGAATTCCCGATTGATCAAAGACGCACACGGAATCCAAGAGGAAGTCTACCGCGCCGGAAGTCCGGAAGTGCCTCCGGGGAGAATGGCTCCAACCCTCGCGAAAGTCATCGAAGAACTTGATCAGGCGCGTCTTTTGGCTCGCCCCAGCCAGCGCGAGGTCTTGACCCATCTGATCGAACATTTCCAGACCGGTGATCCAGAAGCATTCCGCCAAACCAATATCTCCTGGGTTCGAGATCAGTCGCCTGTGGACTTCACTATCGGATTCATTGAAGTCTATGATGATCCCAGGGGACAAAAAGGCAGCTACGAAGGCATCGTCTATTTTGTCGATTCGACACACACCAGGATCATGGAGCAGCTTGCGGCTAAGGCTTCAACGTACGAGGAACTGGCTCCCTGGGATCCTGCATACAAGAGGACCGAACCGGCAGTCATCACGGGCAGGGCGGTCAATTTGCTGACGGCAGTCGGCGACGGCGGTCCGATTTGCGCCACTGGCATCAACCTGCCCAACGACGAATCGATTCGGGAAGCCTATGGATCGAAGAGCGTATTACTGACTAATATCGAGGACGGCTACAACCTGGTGTGGGGGAACGCATTCGCACGGGAATTCGCCGAAAACGACCTGGTTTTCCAGCAATGGGAGAAATGGGGCGGCGTCACTGATTTCTTGATGATCGCCATGCATGAGATCATCGGTCACGGCTCTGGAAAACTCGTGCATGAGCTGCAGGGCACCGATGCCGACCCGCTGGGGGAATATGCCTCCACATTGGAAGAAGCCCGTGCCGATCTGGTTGCGTTATACTTCATCATGCACCCCAAGAGCCGCGAGCTGGGCATCGTGCCCGATGAGGCTTGCGGGGAAGCAGCCTATCGAAATTACGCCCGTGGAGACCTGGTGAGCATGGTTTGGGCGGACGATCTCGACCAGTTCGTAGAGGATCACGACCGCGACCATCACATGATCGTCGAATACCTGCGTCGTGTCACCGGCGCAATCGACACCCTCAGAAAAGATGATAAGCTGTACCTGGTGGTCACGGACCTGCGGAAAATGCAGCAGGGCGTGGGTGAACTCCTGGCGAAGGTGATGAAGATTAAAGCCACCGGCGATTACCAAGGCGCCAAACAGTTGATAGAGACTTACGGAGTGGCGCTTGACACCGTATGGCGCAATGAAGTCCAGGCACGGGTAGACGCGATCGACCTGCCGATCTATGTGGCGTTCGTCATGCCGGAATTGACCCAGGAAGCGCTGCCATTGGGACGAGTAACTGATGTCAAGATTTCCTATCCTCGCGATTTTGTCGCGCAGATGCTGGGGTATTCCGGCAAAATTCCTCAACCACCCAGACAATGAGACCGGAGAGCTGTAGGTTGGGTTAGCCTTGCGTAACCCAACATCTTTCTATGGAGTGCGCAAGCCGCGCTTGCGCCTTGTGGCTGGGAAGCCATGCTTCCCGATTGTGACGTGGTGCAGGGTGTCCCCACCCTGCACAATTCCGTCGTCTTTCCCATTCCGCAGGGTGAGGACACCCTGCGGCACTTAAGGACGGGTTATGGCATGACCGACTGGGATAACCTGGTGCAATTATTTCGGAAGTCCGAACGCTGGATTGCGTTTACAGGTGCGGGGATTTCGGCGGAAAGTGGAATTCCCACCTATCGTGGCAGTGGCGAGGAATCGTTGTGGTCGAAATATGACCCCGATAAGTATGCGCGCATCGACAGCTTCCTGGATGATCCGACGTACTATTGGAGTTTTTTCCGGGACGAACGGTACCCGCAGTTGACGTCAGCGCCGCCGAATATGGCACACCACACCTTGGCGCACTGGGAAAGCCTGGGGAAACTGACCTGTGTGATCACCCAGAATATCGACGGGCTGCATCGGATGGCGGGGTCGAAGGATGTGATTGAATTGCACGGGAATGCGCAGCGAATCTATTGTATGGACTGCCAGGCTCAATACACTGCCGACGAGGCATATCAGCGCTTGCAGGTCGTCATGCCGCCTGATTGCGAAAGATGCGGGGGGCGGATCCGACCGGATGTGGTGTTTTTCGGGGAGATGTTGCCGGAAGGAGCTCTGGAACGGGCATACAAGGAAGCCGGCGATTGCGACCTGATGCTATCGATCGGCAGCTCGTTGGTTGTCTATCCTGCGGCGGATATCCCGTACCAGGCACAGAGGTCAGGGGCGGCATTGGTCATTATCAATCGGGATCCCACGCCATTGGACGTCATCGCCAACGCAGTCATCCACGATCCAGCGGGGGAAGTCCTCCCGAAATTGTCAGAGGCGCTGGGAATATAGTCATAAGCTCACGCAAAGCTCGCCAAGCTCGCAAGTTGGAGAAACAAAGCAGGCTCCGCTTCGTTGCGTGAAGGAATCGTTGACCATGACCCACAATGAGATTGCGAAGATCATAGTAGGTGTTGCATTGGATGTTCATCGTAGGCTTGGTCCTGGGTTGTTGGAATCTGTGTATCAGGAAGTCTTAGCCTACGAGCTCAAAAGAAAAGGATTAGGTATCGCAACTCAAGTTCCGGTGCCGGTGGAATGGAATGATGTTCGGTTGGAGGTAGGATTTCGAGCCGACTTGGTCGTGGAAGGGAAAGTGATGGTGGAGTTGAAGTCTGTGGAAAAGGTGCTGCCGGTTTTTCAGAAGCAGCTACTAACCTATTTGCGATTGGCAGACAAACGACTTGGGCTCCTCATCAATTTTGGGGAGGAACTCTTGAAGAACGGTATAGTCCGTATCGCGAACAAATTGGAAGAATAGACAAAGCAAAGCGCAAGAATCGCGATGACAAACCTGCAAAATCCTTGCGAGCTTAGCGAGCTTGGCGTGATCAATTCTTTGGAGGACTTATGGCACATGTGAAACCGTTATCCCCTGACAAACTGAGATGGCATTGCGATCCGTCACAGATTAAGGTTGCAGCCACCAAAGATATCCCGTTCTGCGACATCATCGGGCAATGCCGCGCGGTGGAAGCGCTGCGATTAGGACTGCAGATGGAACAGCCGGGATACAACGTCTTCGTGACCGGATCGGCTGGCACCGGTCGAATGACCACAGTACGGCGGATGCTGCAAGAGATCGAGTCGAAGGGCAAAATTCCCGATGACCTGTGCTACATGAACAATTTCAAGAATCCGGATCAGCCGATGGCGATACAACTTCCGGCGGGCAAAGGCAAGGCGCTTCGCGCCGATATGAATCGGCTGGTGGATGGACTGGTGAAGGGAATTCCCGCAGTGTTCGAAAGCGACGAATATCAGCAGGCGCGGAAAAAGGTTGCCGAGAGATTCAACGCTCAACGGCAAGTGGTGATCAGCGGATTCGAAAAAGAGTTGACTGCGAAGGGATTCAAGCTAATCCAGGTGCAGATGGGACCGTACGTGAAACCGGATGTACTGCCTGTCATCGAAAACCAGCCGACTCAGCTCGAGCAGTTAGAGGCATGGGTTCAAGAAAAGAAATTCCTCAAGAAGAAGCTGGACGAGATCAAAAAGATCCGGGAGAAGCTGCTTGAGGAGATGGTACACGCGTTCAAAGACACCAAGCAGATTGAACGGGAATTGCAGGAAGCGCTCGATGAGCTGTCGAAAAGCGTGATTTCGCCGATTATTCACGAATTGATCGCAGGGATTCAGCAAAGATACAATAACAAAAAGCTGGACAAATACCTCGAGAGCCTGGAAGAATACATCATGGAGAACCTCAATCGCTTCCAGACCTCGGAAGAGGAACCTGCGAAGGAGGAGCCAAAAGAAATCGGCGGCAAGGTGGATAACTTCCTGGAGTTTCGGGTGAACGTGATGGTGGACAATTCGGACACAAAGGGGAGTCCGGTGATTATCGATACGTCTCCGACATATCGGAATCTTTTCGGGAGCATCGAACGCATCATCGACCGAAGCGGGGCGTGGCGAACCGATTTTACCAAGATCAAAGCCGGGTCGTTTCTCAGAGCAAACGGGGGATTCTTGGTAATCAATGCGATAGATGCGTTAATGGAACAGGGGGTATGGGAAACGTTAAAACGGACCTTGCGAAATCGGAAGGTGGAGATTCTGACCTACGATCCCTTTTTCAACATGTTCACGGGCACATTGAAGCCGGAGTCCATTGATGTCAAAGTCAAGGTGGTAATGGTGGGGGAACCGTTTATTTATTATATGCTCAGGGAACGGGATTTCGATTTCGTCAAGATTTTCAAGGTGAAAGCGGATTTCGATACTGAAATGCCCCGAACCGATGAATCGATTCAGGAGTACATTTCGTTCGCCCGAATGATCATCCATGACAACAAGCTGATGCAATTCCGAAAGACGGCGATCGCGGCGTTGATCGAATTCGGGGTCAAGCTTGCCGGCATGCAAGACAAGCTGTCCACCAGATTCAACCATATTTCCGACGTGATGAGCGAAGCAAATTATTGGGCGAAGCAGGACAAAGCGAAGACGGTCACGGACAAGCACGTACAGAAGGCGATTGACGCATGGATTGAACGGGTCAGTATGGTGGAAGACAAGATCCAGGAGAGAATCCAGGAGGGGACTTTGTATATCGACACCAAGGGTTCGACGGTAGGTCAGGTCAACGGTCTGTCGGTATATGATCTGGGAGAGTACATGTTTGGTGTGCCGTCCCGGATCACGGCTCAGACGTCTCTGGGGCGGTCGGGTGTGATCAACATCGAGCGGGAGGCAGAGATGTCAGGTCCGACGCACAGCAAGGGTGTGATGATTCTGTCCGGTTACTTGCAGGGGATTTTCGCCCAGGATAAGCCGATGTCGATGAACGCCAGTATTTGTTTCGAGCAGTCCTATGGCGGCGTGGATGGAGATAGCGCATCGTCCACTGAGATCTACGCGATCCTGTCCAGCCTGGCGGAAGTACCGATTCGCCAGGATCTGGCTGTGACCGGATCGGTGAATCAATGGGGCAAAATCCAGCCGATCGGAGGAGTCAACGAAAAGATCGAAGGATTTTACCGCGTGTGTCTGGAGCGCGGATTGACCGGAACCCAGGGCGTGGTCATCCCCAAGTCAAATGTCAAAGATCTGATGCTGAAGCAGGAAGTGATCGATGCAGTAGCGAAAGGGAAATTCAACATATACCCTGTCGAAACGATTGAACAGGGTGTGGAGCTCTTGATGGAGATGCCGGCGGGTAAGAAAAGTGCGAAGGGTGCCTATCCGCCGAGTACAGTGTTCGGAAAAGCGGATCGGAAGTTGAGGCGCTATGCAGAGCTGATCCGGGAATATGGGGTCGAAGAAGAAAAGCACGAACGTAGGTTAGGGTCGCCTGCGGCGGATTAACCCCGCGTAACCCAACGGCTGACCGCTGGCAGACGGCCCCGTCTGCCAGCTGAGCTCATGGGATCCCATCACACGAGGGCGTGTGACGGCGGTAAACCGATTGTAGGTCGGATTAGTCCGCCGTAGGCGGATTAACTTCGCATAACCCAACGAAATCCCCGCTATCTTTTTCCACATGGCAAATCCCAACATTACCACGCCTACATCATCAGAAGACATGGCGGCTTCACACCCGCTGGCAGACGCCCCCGTCTGCCAGCCAATGTTCTTGCCGGGCGATGGGACGTCAGATGTGACCGTCTGCATTGTTAGTTATAATGTCCGGGACCATCTGAAGCGTTGTCTGGAATCGATTCGAAATTGCGGATCCGCTTTGAGCATGCAGATCATCGTGGTAGATAATAATTCCACCGACGGAAGTGCGCAGATGGTTCGTGAGAATTTTCCGGACGTGCGGTTGATCGCTTTGGAGGACAACATTGGATACGCCGCGGGAAATAACCGGGCGTTGCAGTTTGCTCAGGGAAAATACATCCTGATCCTGAACCCGGACACCGAGGTCGAAACCGCGGCGATTGACGCCATGGTAAGTCACCTGCAGACGCATCCGGAAGCCGGTCTAGTCGGATGTCGATTGCTGAATTCAGACGGCAGTCTGCAGCACAGTATCCTCTCCTATCCAAGATTAGGCAACATATTTGCAGGTTTGTTCAAGCTGGATCATACCCTATTGCGCTGGATACCTGCCTTCCAAAGCTATCGCGATGATTTGGATTATGACCAGATTCAGTCTGTGGAAACGCTTTTGGGAGCTTGCTTGATGATCCCACGCGAAACGTTCAGAGCCGTGGGACCAATGGATGAGCGCTTTTTCCTGTATGCCGAGGAGACCGATCTTTGTTATCGCATTCGGAATATGGGAAAGGAAATTCACTACGTACCCTCCGGCACGATTATTCATCATCGTGAGAAATCGACCGCAAGTCGAGGAGATCTGTGGCGTCTGATCGCCAGACTGAAGGGCTCCTACCTGTTCTTCGAGAAGCATCGATCCAGAAACCAGACATACTTGTTACGATGGTTGATAAGGTCATATGTTTCGCTTCGAAAACTGGCTTGCAGCCTGGGATTGACAGGTGGCGCCCGTGACGGACGTTCACAGACGATCTCACAATTGAACGAAATGACCAGGTGGTTGAAAACACGCGCCACGTAATCACCGCTGGCAGACACCCCCATCTGCCAGCCCAAGAAGTCATCATGACTGGAATGAATGCACAAATCCCATCGGTCTTATTCGTATCGAATGTGGAGCGGGGACATCCACTGCTGCGTTCGCAGGGGATTCCGCTCATCGACCGATTGAGCCGGGAAGGCTGGCGGGTGGGCTTTTTGTCGATTGAAAACCGGCAGACGTCGAGCTCCACGGAAGACTTGTGTATCCGGGACTCATTTCAGGATCGGGTGGCGTTGTATCCGGTCAGGATGGATCGATGGATGTGGCTTCGGGGATGGGTTCGGAAAATCCTGTGGGGAACTCTGCGAACTCTTCAGGTGCAGAGACAGCATCGGTACCGGATACTGCATGCCAGGAGTTTCGAGCCCGCGGTGATGGCGTGGTTGGCAACCATGTTCTATGGCGGGAAATGGATTTATGATACCAGGAATTTTTTCTGGGAGGAAAAGGTGGAATTGGGGCGAATCGGTCGGAACATATTCACGCGAATGGGATTTGCATTCGACCGGTATTTGGTGCGGAAAGCGGATACTGTGATCGCCGTGACCGAGGCGGCACGATTTGAATATGCGAAACAGATGGGCGCGGGCTCGCCTGCCTCACGGCGTCAATCCCCCTCCCCCCGTCGTCATTCCCACGAAAGCGGGAATCTGGATCCTGCCGACCGACTCAGCGTGATACACAACAACTATGATCCACAGCGGTTCACAATAGATGCGGCTGCACGTTCCAGCCGTAGAATGGAATTGGGCATTAGTGATCGACATGTCCTCATCTATTCGGGGTCACTCATCAAGTGGCACCGATTCGAAGACATGGCAACGTTTTGCAACCAATTGCAAACCAAAGACACCTCTGGTTATACGTTATGGTGCTCCTACGAGTGGAATGAAGAAACGGAGAGATGGGCTAAGACACTGTTGACCGGGGATTATCGGCTACTGAGGCTGGCGCCGGCAGAGGTGTGCCCAACCTTGCAGGCGGCTGACGCAGGATTGATGTTTCTGACATTGACCAAATCCAGGACGACCACTATTCCGATCAAATTCGCGGAATATCTGGCTTGCGGAATGCCGGTGGTGGTCAACCAGGGCATTGGTGATCCGGAAGAAATCGTCAGGCGATACCGGGTGGGAGTGGTGGTGCAGGATATGACGGATGACAGCATCGACCGAGCCGTTAACGAATTATTGGAGTTGCTGCACGATCCGAACATGCGGGATCGGGCAGTCGAGGCGGCGAAGAAGGAATTCCATCTGGATATGGCGATTGAAAAATACAAAGAATGTTATCACAGATTAGCCACGACATGACTCTGGAACCGGATCCGAATTCAATGCTATCGGAGGCGAAACCCCCGGATGTGTCGGTGGTTATCTTGACATATAACACGCAAGACCTAGCGCTGGACTGTATCGAGTCGGTGGTCAACGCATCGGATGGGTTGAACGTTGAGATCATCGTAACAGACAATGGTTCCACCGACGGGACCGTGGAAGCAATCCGCCAGAAGTTCCCGAATGTGGTGCTGATCGAGAACAAGAAGAATCTTGGGTTTTCGGGGGGGAATAATCGCGGGATAGAGGTCAGCCGGGGGCGGCACATCCTGGTGTTGAACCCAGACACTATCGTGCGCAAGGAGGCGCTGAAATTGACGATGGAATATGCGGACAGTCATCCGGAATGCGGGATGGTGGGATGCCGGGTTTTGAATCCGGACGGCACGGTGCAGAAATCGTGGTTCGCAGAATGGACGCTATTTCAGGCGATTTGGGAAGCATTTGGATTGCAGCTGATAGCGCCGCTGAGCCGGATCGATGGGAGATTGACTTTTTCCCGGCTGGTTCCCGATCATCCTGTCGCAGTGGACAGGCTGTTGGGATGTTTCATGTGGATGAGGCGGGAAGCAGTGGACAAAGTAGGGCTATTTGACGAGCGATTTTTCCTGTACTGTGAGGAAGAGGATCTGTGCCGACGGATCCGGGATCACGGGTTGCAGGTGCATTTCTATCCGACGCCGGAAATCGCGCATCTGGGGGGGCAGACCACTCGCGACATCAACGATTTTTCGCGGGTGCAGACCAACATCAGCAAGGCTCTGTGGATGAAGAAATACCGGAGATCCGGGGCATTATTTGCGTTTCGGGTGATCTGGAGTCTGGCATTGATATTGCGGGTGTTGCTGCGGATGCCATTTGCGGTGGGGAGTCGATACTTTCGACAAGTCGTATCGGGGGAATGGATGTCTATCGGGGCGATATGGAGAGCATAGGGGTCAGGCAAGAACTGTGAATTTGCTGTTGTCACACGAGTCGTTTGACAACACCATTACCGACCCCCTCCATTTCCCCCCAGCACTGTGGGGGGGATATGCTATGATCGTATCCCTCCACCGACCATTGGATTCAGAACAATACCTTGACACCCATATAGAATTCCCTGCCCTCGCGAGGTCCCCATAGCGGACCGATGTCCGACTGGACAAAGTTGAACAGGTTCTCCACCCCTGTAAAGACTTTTGCCGGTCCAATGGTATATTCAACGGTCACGCCGACAATCCCATAATCGGGTGCTGTTTCCCGATACGGATTTGTCGGGGTCTTCTGGCTGCCCACATATTTCCCCTCAATTTCGATTCTCAGTCCCGTTTTTTCGATTTCCCAATCCAGTTCGAAGTTCCCTTGATGTTGGGGCAATGGGAGCATGGTTCCGGGGGATTTCTGGTAGTAACTATTGGGCGCCAGATAGGTGTACCCCATGAGTGCCGCCATATCGTCGCCGAAGTCAAGTCTGGAGAAGACTTCTGCACCAGGAATTCGATAGTCCTTGTCTGCATTCCGCAATACCGATTGGAATTGACCGGCACTACCTTGATTTTCGTAGACGTCCACGTGATCCATCAGCCTGGTCACAAATAAGGAAAGGTTGCCCGTCCAGCGAATCGTCCCGAAAGTGTTGACAATCCTCGTGTCCAGATTCGCACTCGTAATACGCTCCGGTTTCATGCCATTGGAAGGAAGCAGCATCCGGAAATCGTGAGACGATGGTAGAAAATAGTGGCTCAGCGTGGGCACTGTCCCGTAGCTCAGGGTCAGTCGGTGACTCAGATAGTATTTGGATTTCCACAGCAGCGACACGAATTGGTCCGTGCCTGTGTTCGTGTATGTGGAATCATGATACTCATACGCATTTAGAGTGTCGATCCCATAGGGACCGGAACTCCTCGTCCTGTCAATGAAAAGCCTCCCGCCGTACACGACACCAACCCCCTTACTGATGTCCCAATCGACCTGAGCGAATCCCGCCACCCTGTTGACGTTGGTAGCCGCGCGCTCCTGCGATATTTCAAAATCTTCCTCATATCCATCAAATCCCGCAACTACCGTGAGTGATTTCGCACTCCGAATTAGCTGACCAGACCCATATCTGATGGTCGAATGCGACTCTTGTTGAGCGGAATTGGTGGGATACCAGTTGTCCTGATCCGCCGACGACAGATTAAGCATCAGTCTGAAGGTCTGGGAAATGGGGACATCGATGCCGCCATTCACGCCGATTCGCTTTGGCAAGGCGGAATCGCTTTGATGGTAGCTGTTAAAGATATTTCCCGACACAAACCCTCGGGTCGTGCCCGACTCGTAATCAATCCGAGGAATTACGACATTCGATAGATAGTTAGAGTCGGAATTCGCAATGTTCTCCGCAGAGAGAATGGTCGATATGCCAAATCTGCCCACTTTCCTGCCGGCATACACCCCACCGTAGTGATCATCTTTGAAGTTGCTTCGGACGAGAGCGAAGGCTCGAGTTGAATCGTTCATAGGATTGCGCAGAACCGCATTGATCATGCCGGAATACCCGAAGCCGTACAAGGCGGAATGATCCCCTTTTACGATTTCGATTTTCCTTATGCCGACCAGGGGGACCGACCAAATACCGACGTTGTCCGGTTGGAATCCGACAACCGGCATTTGATCTGACAGCAGCAGAAGATAGCGGCTGTCCACGCCCCAAAGTCTGATATTTTCCGACTCATAGAGGTTCTTTGACGTATTGATCACGATTCCGCCGGAATAGCGAAGAGCTGCATTCGCTGTCGTTGCAAAGGCGATTTTGTCTTGCACTTCCTCCGGAACCATGACCTCCACTCGTAGCGGAGTGTTTTCCACGGAAACTTCGTGCTTGGCAACCGATACGCCGATCGTAACTTCCTGTAACTGTATGACTTGGGATTCGAGTCTCACATTTAGGGTGGTGTCAGAATCGGCACTCAGTTCGATGTCCAATATCTGACTCTTGTATCCCAGGCATTCTAAATGGACGCGATAACCTCCTGCAGGAACGGACAGGATCACATAGTTGCCAGCCAGATCGGTGGCTGCGCCTAAACCTGTCGCCACGGTATCTTCATACAAGACGACATTAGCGCCCAACAACCCGGCAGGTGAATCAGAAGATGTGACTTTTCCTCGCACTGTGGCGCAATACGAGACGGAGGCGACACATACCATGCTAATAGCAATCAAGACGAGCGTTCTCATGATGCGATGTCTCATCAGATTTCCTCGACGGATGACATGCGACTGGCTATTTGCGGACGGAGCGGAAGTTGGCACCCTTCCAGCGGAACGAAAACAGGTGCCCTGCGGTAGCGAACAACAGAATCATAGGGATATGCAGAATTTCTGCAATCACGATGGGCTCCATAACCCGTCTGATTCTGAAAACACGGCACCCGCGAATCAGTACCGATATATCCATCGCCACTTTTCCAATCAGAACGGCTGCCCAAATCGGAATCATCCAATGCCACCAGAAGAAGGAGAGGGGCGCGAGCAGCAGAGTCAGGTAATATATGTACGTGATGACCAGAATTGACTTCAGGAACGGACGATACAGCAGTCCTTTCGAACCCCAACGGAAACGTTGATGGAACAGCTCTTTCAAAGTTTCAACCGGTTTGGACAGGACGATGGATGCGGGTTCGTGGGCAAATCGGATATTCCATTGGGTGTTCCGATTCACTTTTTGGGCAAAGAATTCGTCGTCGCCGGACACAATCCGATCCACGCCGGAAAAGCCATTGACTTCCCGGAAGACTTGTCTGCGGTACGCCAGATTCGAGCCGTTACAGTTGAACGCGAATCCGGAGCCGATGGCGCCGGCTGATACGAAGGAATGGCTGATGAAGTCCAGCCATTGCATTTTTTGCCACAGGGGGAGAAATTCCTTGCGGAGCCAGAATCGGGTCAAGCCCGCCACAATGCCCACATCCGGGGCGAAATATCCCACCATGGTGGACAGCCAGTGAGGATGGAATGAGCAGTCCGCGTCGGTGGTGACGATGATCTCCCCGGTGGCGTGTTTGATGCCCTGCGTCAACGCGTGTTTCTTGGGCGACATGGACGGAGGGCATTCCACAAGTGACACTAATTCGATGCGGGGGTGGTTCTGCGCGTAAGTGGTGACAATGTGTGCCGTGGAATCTGTGGAGCGGTCGTCCACGACGACAATCTGAAGGCGGTCCTTGGGATAATCCTGATTCAGCAAATAGTCCAGAGCGATCCTGATCGTAGCTTCCTCGTTGCGTGCCGGGATAACTACTGACACAGACGGATAAGACTCAGTTGGCGCGCAAGTCCAGGCTCCAACCTTTCTCAGACCGCGGAAAATAATGCCGAGGAACAGCAGGTAGGCGCTTAGCCCACCGATCAAAAGCATTGTGACTATCCAGAAGGGTATCGATGTCATGATTTAGTTTCGGGCTGGCTTTTCTGGGGCAATTTCAAAGCGGGCAGGAAGAACAAGCCGACCAGGCTTGGGACGACGAGATTGATGAAGAATGCCAGGATGGAGGCATTGAATGCGGCGGCTTTGGGGACCCCGAATTGCCCGAAGAAATGGATAGAAGCAGCTTCGCCAATGCCCAGTTCGCCAAAAGTGATGGGCAAGGCGGTTTTCACGAATACTACCGCGGCAGTCGCTCTGAGCCCGTCGAAATATCCTATCGATGAAAACGAGGACACCAAAATGACGAATTGGCTGAAGAAGGTCACAACCAACATCAAGGAAAACACATGAGCCACAATGCAGTCGCGAGTATTCAGGCGCTCCAGAGTTGATATGATTTTCAACAATTTCTCGCGGAACGGCAGGACTCGGCACATTCTCTCCAGAAGGCGATTCAGCGTCCGGGGGCTTAGGGCAAGCCAGATAATCGTGATTGCCGCGGGGATCCAGACCCAAGACAAGGCGGGAGGAACTGCAAAGAAACTGAAGAATCCTGCGGCGCCGATCAGAACGACCCACACCAGAGTGAAGAGCTTGTCAGCCACAGTCAACCCGATAGTGGGAAGGGTGGGAGCGCTGGGGACGGCAAAGGCACGGGCGAATTGACCTACACGTCCTGGGGTCAGGATTCCCAGAGTCCATCCCAGGAAAAGGGAGGCGACAATTTCTCTCAGAGGAACACCAGGGGTTTGACGGCGCAGCAGATAACCCCACCGAAGTCCTTGAAACAGTACGTTGGGGACCAGTAACACAGCCGCCAGGATCAGCATCCCTGACCTTGCGGTCAACAAAGACTGGACGAGATCTTCCCAGCGAATCCAGTAGATCAACACCACGAGAAACGCCACCGCCAGAGCGATTTTGATCCACCCGATCCACCGACTGCGTTTGCTTCTCCTGCCGGTCGGTGACTCCCCTTGAGCGAGGCTCACCGGACTTTGACGTATAGCTTCGATAGTCCTTCCGTACAGTTATGGCAGATAGGGAATGCACGTCGCCTCATGGTCTGTTTTCGGAATTTTCGGTACGGGTCGCCATGCCAGATTTCGGCGAAGGATTGGGTGAGGAGACTACCCATAACATATTCGCCGTCCTTGTCGAAGCAGCACGGGACAACCGATCCGTCGCACAGGATTACGGTGCTGAACCACGTCCGGAGGCATCCCTCCCACCGACGCTTCGTCCTTAGCTCTCCGTCTATGATGCGATACCGCCACAGATTTTGATTCTCCGGCAACGTCTCTCGCGCTTCTTCCACCGACCCCACCTGAGCAGTCTTCCAGACGACGCGATCCGCGCCGTTGTCGATCGCCACCTGCTGCACGTGATCCAGATGGTCTTCCACCTGTTTCAGCAACAGGCATTGCGCCGTGATCACGGGCGATTTTGATCCTTTCTCGCTCTTGGCGGCAGCAATCGCGTGCATGCCTCTGAGCACAGTTGGCAAATCTCCTCCGGACCGGACTGCGGAATAAGAGTCAGAATCAATGTCGTCCAGGGACACCACCAATTCGCCCAGTCCGGCATCCACCAAGGCTTGCGCAGCGCCATTTCTGTCCAGGAAATGGGCGTTGGTGCTGGTGATGGTGTGATAGCCACGATCCGACGCCATTTGTACCATGTCGAGAAAATGCGGGTTCATAAACGGCTCCCCCTGGTTCCAGAGTTGCAACACGCGGACGGTATCAGGCAGCCGACTCAGGATGATCTTGAATTCTTCCAGGCTCAGGTTGCGAGGTAATCGTTTCAGCTTACCGGATCCTACATGGCACAACGGGCAGTGCAAGTTGCAGCGGTCAGTCGGCTCGATCATCGTCAGGATTGGCGTGCCCCACACCAAGGGTTTATCGGTCAGACGCGACACAAGATGGGACAGCCCAAGACCGATCAAATTCAGGGGATAGTGGTCTCTTGGTTGAGATATCATAGCGATTCCCCCGGATTGGGCGCGGGGGCGGCGGAACGGGCACGCCCTTTCCAGGAAACTTGCCCTACCAGAGACATAGGTATCAACAGAAGCATCGCCCAGGGTCGCAGGATTTCGGCGACTGGCAGCCAGCGCCACGGAAGCTCGATCTCAAGTCTGGCGGCAGCTTTTTTCAATATCAATCCATCGCCCAAAGTCTTGATGGCGGAACAGAAGAGCCATGTCAGGAAGATCGGAAGGACAAACAGCCCGACCACCAAGCCCAGTGCCAATAGAGCGTGGTATGCCGCGACCAGGGCAGCCAGGACTACAATTTCCGGGCGATACCAACGCACCACGGACAGGTGGCGGCGTTTTTGACTGACTGCATTCTTACCGGTGACGTGATGTCGATGCGGCACAGTTGCCGATGATTCCAGAGAATAATGGACCTTCCACCTGCCGTCTCGTGCGATTCGCTGGACGAACAAGTCGTCGTCACCGGAAAATGTCTTGCCGGATTCGCCGAAGCCCAGCGCATCCCAGACCTGGCTGCGGTAGGCGAGATTGGCGCCCTGGGCGCCTATCGGGAAACCCAAACCGACGCTGCCGGCGTATATGGCGATATTCCCAAGATTCTCCAGTTGCAGCCAACCTGTCAGCCAGCTATTGTTGGCGCTCAGGATAGACGGACCGGCAACGGCACCGATTCCTTTATCAAAGCAAGAGACCATGTTCGTCAGCCAGCTTTTGGGCGGCGTACAGTCGGCATCAGTAGTGATAAGGATCTCACCCTTGCATGATCTGATGCCCCACCGGATGGCGTTCTTCTTGGGTCCTAAGCCTTCAGGATTGGGACCGGCTTGGATCATTCGGACCCGAGGATCGATTTCTTGAAAGTGCTCGACAATCGCGGACGTCCTGTCCGTGGATGCATCATCGACGATGATGATTTCGACGCGATCCTGAGGATAATCTTGCGCCAGAAGGGCTTCCACACAAGTCCCGATGTTCTCTTCTTCATTGCGAGCCGCGACCAACACCGACACATGCGGTCTCTCATCATTGCCCGATGCTGCATGTCGGGACAATCCGATGCTTAGTATCACCAAAAGAATCAGATACCCAGCAGTGCCTATTATCAGAAGGAGAATCACAATTGTATATTGTGCAAGATGTTGAAAAAGTGATTACTAATATATCCAAAAAGAATTCTTGAATCAAGTTGAAAGTAAAAAAAGATTGACAGTGTGCGATTTTGTTCGTATCATATATGCCGGTTGTCAAATGGGTCGTTTGACAACACCGTGACGGGAACACGGCAATTAGAGGCTGTCAGGTGAGGACACCTGACAGCACGTGTATCGGATTAATCGGAGACTGCCAGGTGAGGACATCTGGCAGCACACAGGATGCACACAGATTGATGATAGCGAGTCTTGCATACGGGACCGGGGAAATTTCGCTGAAGGGGCTGCCTCTCGATCGATTCGAGACGGTCGAGGGGGCTCCTTTTGTCTCCATGCGATCGGAGAAATCCGTCTTCTTGGAAGCATTGGACAAGCCAGTCAGTGGAAGAACACTGGGGGATCAGGTGCATCCCGGCATCAAGGTCGCGGTAGTGGTACCAGACCGAACCCGGGTGTGCGGCAGTGACCGATTCCTGCCCTGGCTGCTGGAACGGTTGACCGGAGCAGGATTGACGGAAAAGGACGTGACGATTCTGTTTGCGGTGGGAAGTCATTCCGCACAAAGTGAAGGTGATCGAGAGAGATTGGTCGGGGAGAGCATCTGGGAAAAATGGCGGGTGCTGGAACCGAATTGCCGGGACGAGGGGAGCCTTGAGAAGGTGGGAACCACTCGAGCAGGCACCGTAGTGTTTTTGAACCGCTATGTGGCGGGAGCAGACTTGGTGGTGGCGGTTGGCTCGGTAACTCATCATTACTTTGCGGGAATGGGTGGAGGACCGAAGCTGATCGTGCCAGGTGTAGCCGGGGAAACTACGATTTTTGCCAATCATCGTCGCGCGATTGCCCCGGACGGGAATTCTCATCCGGACTGCCAGGATGGGAAAACCTTCGGGAATCCCCTGTGGGACGACATCTTGGAGGCATCCCAAATGGCTCCGCCCACTTATCATGTCGGGCTGATCCTGGATGATCATGGGCGAATCGCGAAGGCATTTGGGGGAGAGTTAGTGCCATCGCATCAGGCAGCCTGCCAAGAAGCTAAGGCGAGGCACGAGATTCCGATCAAAGAAAGGCGACAGGTAGTTGTTGTGTCGCCCGGTGGCTCTCCTCGGGATGTCAATTTTATCCAGAGCCATAAGGCGTTGCAGCATGCGTCGTACGCATTGTTGGACCGCGGAGTGATGATTCTGGTGGCAAAATGTCCCGACGGCGTCGGCTCGCAGACATTTCTGGATTGGATGCGTTACCCATCAGCTCAAGAAATGGCGAAGGAACTGGCACAGAGATACACGCTGCATGGTCAGACCGCGATGGCTCACCGAAAAAAGCTGGATCGTGCCACGGTGATCTGTATCAGCGACATGCCGGATGAGTTAGTGAGAAAGCTGGGGATGCTTCCGGAAAAGACGATTCCGGATGCATGGAGGAGAACTCAGGAATTCTTACCAAGCGATTGGACAGGATACGTCCTTCCGAATGGGTTCGCAGACATACCTTACGTTCGAAACGAGCGCTAATCTCGCACCCGAGCAAAAGAAGCAAATAGTGAAAAAAACAGTTGAAAATCACCCAAAATAGTGGTAAATTTGACTGCTTTTGTCAAATTTCTGCAATTTTGGGATTTGTGTTTTTTGGACGATTTTCCTCGCATAGAAACCCTCAGGAAGGAGATCCGGGAGCACGACTATCGGTACTACGTCCTGAATCAACCGACCATTTCCGATCAGGAATACGATAATCTGTTCCATGAACTCCTGGAACTGGAAAAGCGGCATCCGGAACGGGTGACACCCGATTCGCCCACGCAGAGGGTGAGCGGTCAACCGTTGGAAGGCTTCTCTCAAGTCCGCCATCCACAGCCGATGCTGTCGCTCTCGAATACCTATTCGCCGGATGAGCTTCGGGACTTTGACCGTCGGGTCCGAGAAGGATTGGAGGGGCAAGCGGTCAAATATGTCGTGGAATTGAAATATGATGGCGTCGCGGTCCGGTTGCATTATCGAGACGGGCTGTTCGAGTTAGGGGCGACGCGGGGAAATGGCGAAGCCGGGGACGATATCACGGCGAATTTGAAGACGATCCGGCAGATTCCACTGAGGCTGCATACGCCCGAGGACGGGTTTCCAGCACTGGATATTCGAGGGGAAGTGTATCTGCCGATTAAGGATTTCAATCGGCTGAATCAGGAGAGGCGGGAGGCGGAGGAGCCGCAGTTTGCCAATCCGAGGAACGCCGCGGCTGGTTCTTTGAAACTGTTGGACCCAAAAGTGGTGGCGCAACGTCCGCTCAGGATTTTCTGCTACGAGATGTGGTATCCGGAAATCTGGAACCATGAGGAACATCGCAGCCATGCACGTGGTTTACAAATCATGGAATCGATGGGGTTGCCGGTCAATCCGCGTAGGGAAATCGTTGATACTATTGATGATGTGGTGGATGTCTGCCGGCAATGGGAAGGATTCCGGCGGGATTTGCCTTATCAGGTGGACGGGGTTGTCATCAAAGTGGATGACTTGAGGCAAAGACGCGCCTTAGGGGCGACTGCGCGAAGTCCACGCTGGGCGGTGGCATTCAAATTTGCCGCGGAACAAGCGAGGACGATATTGCAGGGGATTACCCTGCAAGTGGGACGCACCGGAGTCATCACACCCGTGGCGGAGCTCGATCCCGTGTTCCTGGCGGGATCGACCATTCGGCGCGCGACACTGCACAACGAGGACGAGATCGCCAGGCTGGACGTTCGAGTGGGCGACACGGTTGTGATCGAAAAGGGGGGTGATGTGATTCCCAAGGTGTCGGGGGTAGTGATCGAGGCACGTCCGGGGGATTCCATGCCGTTCCAATTGGCGGAGCGCTGTCCCGCATGCGGAACGAAATTGGTCAAGGACCAGGGGGAGGTCCAGAGTCGGTGTCCGAATCGGGATTGTCCCGTGCAGGTGCAACGGCGGATCGAACATTATGCAAGTAAGGGGGCGATGGACATCGATGGTTTGGGGACACAGGTGGTGAAGCAATTGATCGATGCGGCGCTGATTCGCGATCCCGCTGATCTTTATCAATTGAAACCGGAGGAGATAGCCGCATTGGAGCGGCAGGCAGAGAAGAGCGCGGAAAACCTGATTCGGGGGATTGGCGAAAGCAAGACGCGTCCGCTGTCTCGGTTGATTTTTGGGCTGGGAATTCGATTTGTGGGCATTGGGGTGGCAAGAACCCTGGCGAAGCGGTTCAAGTCATTGGATGCATTGTCCAGGGCTAATAAGGAAGGCCTGGAGGAAACTCCTGAAATCGGACCCAGAATTTCCCAGAGTATCGTGGACTATTTTGCAGACCCGGTGAACCGGGATTTGATCCTGAGGTTGACAAGAGCGGGGGTGCGCGTTCAGGAAGAAGAGGTGCAAGCGGTTTCGCAGCATCTGGCAGGTAAGACCTTTGTGCTGACGGGAACTCTTGCCAGTATGAGCCGCGAAGAAGCCAAAGAAAAGATCCTGGAACGGGGTGGGAATGTGACTGGGTCGGTCAGCAAAAAGACGGATTATGTCGTGGCGGGAGAGGATCCGGGGTCGAAATTGGCGAAGGCACGGGAGTTGGGGATTGCAACGATTGAGGAGGAGGAGTTCCTCAGGTTGTTGGAGGGGTAGGGCCGAATCGTCAAATTGCGCTATTGTTCGATTGTCTCATTGTTCGATTGTTGGATTGTCGCACCGATTGAATGAGTTGGGAGAGTGTAGCGGCACTGAATTGAGACTGTCAATAAGGGAGGATATATGGCATCCACTGCGGATTTCCGCAATGGTCTGGTGATTCTGTTCAAGGACGAACCCCACGTACTGGTGGAATTTCAACATGTGAAGCCAGGGAAAGGCGGTGCGTTCGTCCGGACTAAATTGAAAAACGTCGCTACCGGCAGGGTCCTGGAAAACACCTTCCGATCGGGGGAGAAGATCGAAATCACCCGGTTAGAAGAGAAGGAAATGCAATACTTGTACCCTGAGGGTGATTATCTGGTCTTCATGGACAACGAAACTTTCGAACAGATACATCTGGAAGAGTCATTAGCTGGCGACAACCACCGGTTTTTGAAAGAGGGGGAGGTGGTGAAGGTACAGTTTCACGGGGAGAAGGCGTTAGGAATTATCTTGCCGTTTTTCATAGAATATGAGATCACAGACACAGAACCGGGTGTGAAAGGAGACACGGTGTCGGGCAGCGGGAAGCCCGCCACTTTGGAAACGGGGGCAGTGATTCAAGTTCCGTTCTTTGTAAACGTCGGTGACATGGTTCGGGTAGACACTCGGACCGGAACCTATATGGAACGAGTCAAGAAATAATTTGTCAATCACTAAATTCAGAGGTGATCCATGGACCTGAATGAAGTGAAGAAGCTGATCAAGTTGGTGGAACGCAGCCAGATTACGGAGATTGAGATTTTCGAGAAGGGGATGAAGATCCGAATAGCCAAGAACGGATCGGGGACGGCACACACCCATGTGGCGGCTCCGGTGGTTCAGACCGCTCCGGCTGTTCCAAGCGTGGTCGAACCCGCGCCCAAGCCGGAAGCTCCGGTTGCGGCGGTAACTGCCGCGAATATTGTGGAAGTCCGGTCGCCGATGGTAGGGACGTTCTACCGGTCGCCGTCACCTGATGCGGATCCCTACGTCCGGGTGGGCGATAGAGTAGAGCCGGGGAAAGTGCTATGCATCGTGGAAGCTATGAAACTGATGAACGAAATAGAATCGGAAATCCGGGGCAAGGTGATAGATATTCCCGTGGAGAACGGGCAGCCGGTGGAGTATGACCAAGTCTTGTTCCGAGTAGAAGTGACTTCCTCAAGGTGACATCCGCGCAACAGGGTGTCCGCACCCTGCTGCCGAGCAAAGAAGATGATACGGAAACTGCTGATTGCTAATCGGGGGGAAATCGCGCTGCGGATCATCCGTGCCTGTCGCGAGATGGGGATTGCAACCGTGGCGGTGTACAGTCAGGCAGATGAGGAGTCGTTGCACGTGCGGTTTGCTGACGAGGCAGTTTGTATCGGACCACCGCCCAGCAGTGAGAGCTATTTGAATATTCCTCGTTTGATTTCGGCGGTAGAGGTCACCAACGCAGACGCCATCCACCCCGGATACGGTTTCCTTGCGGAAAATCCGGAATTTGCGGACATTTGCGAAAGCAACGGAATCGTGTTCGTCGGTCCTTCCGCCGAAACCATTCAGAAAATGGGAGACAAGGCGTTAGCCCGGAGAACGATGCAGGAAGCCGGAGTCCCGATTGCTCCGGGCAGTGACGGCGAAGTGGAGAGCGCCGAACGTGCCAGGGAAGTGGCTCAGGAAATCGGATTCCCCGTCATATTGAAGGCGGTGGCGGGGGGAGGCGGCAGGGGGATGAGAATCGTCGCAGATCCGGATCATATCGAGACTGCGTACGACATGGCGAGCGCAGAGGCGTTGTCGGGGTTTAAGAATCCGCGACTTTATATTGAAAAGTACCTGGAGAACCCACGGCACATCGAGATCCAGGTGCTCGGCGACAAGCAAGGAAATGTGATCTACGTGGGTGAACGCGATTGTTCCATCCAGCGCCGTCACCAAAAATTGATCGAGGAGAGCCCATCGCCAGCTTTGACGCCGGAATTGCGAAAAAAAATGGGGGAAACTGCGGTTAAGGCGGCGAAGGCTGCCGGATACTATTCCGCCGGCACTGTGGAATTCTTGCTGGACTCGGAGGGGAATTTCTATTTCATGGAAATGAACACCCGAATTCAGGTCGAGCACCCCGTGACGGAAATGATTTCCGGGATGGATTTGATCAAGAAGCAAATCCTGGTGGCGATGGATGAGCCTTTGAAATGGAAGCAGAAAGAAGTCAAATTGACAGGACATGCCATCGAATGCCGCATCAATGCGGAGAATCCGGATCGTCAATTCCTGCCGACCCCGGGCAAGATCACGAGTTTCCATGTGCCGGGCGGACCGGGCGTCCGGGTGGATACCCATGTGTACGCAGGCTACACGGTTCCGCCCTATTATGATTCACTCATCGCCAAGCTAATCACTCATGGTCGGGATAGGGACGAAGCGTTAATCCGGATGAAACGAGCTCTGGATGAATTCATCGTCGAAGGGATTCCCACCACGATACCCTTTCACAAAGTGGTATTGGAGCACGAGACATTTCGCACCGGTAATTACCACACCGGCAGTTTGGAACAGATAATCAGTTAACTCATTGACACACGGAGGAGGATCCAATGAACATTCCCGAAGAACTATTATACACCGAAGAACATGAATGGGTGTCGTTCGAGGAGGATGTGGCCACCGTCGGCATCACTGATTACGCACAAAGCGAGTTAGGAGATATTGTTTTTGTAGAACTTCCGTCGGTGGGCGATACTGTCACCAAAGGTGAGAGCTTCGGCACGATCGAAGCGGTCAAGGCGGTATCTGACCTGTTCGCTCCCGTGTCGGGAGAGGTGATCGAGGTGAACGAGAACCTATCCGATAATCCGGAGATTATCAACGAATCGCCCTACGAAGAAGGGTGGATGATACGAATTCGGGCAACCGATGAGACGGAAAAGGAGATGTTGTTGAACGCGGAAGCGTACAAAGACATTATCGGGTAAGCTCTTCTTCTCATTTTCATACCTTCTCGCTTCGGCAGATGAGCCCGGCGCAGGATTGCGGAATTCGTAAGTCTTGATATGCGGGCATCTGTATTGGAGCATCTTCTAGAAAGTCTGTCATGCCTTATCTATCTCACAGTGATACTGACCGAAAGATGCTGCTTCGGGCAATCGGAGTGGAATCTGTGGGAGACCTGTTGACATCAATTCCCTCCGAGCTCAGGCTGGATCGCGCTTTGCACCTCCCCCCCGCCATTTCTGAAGCGGAGTTGCGACGCGAGTTCAATTCCATGGCGCGCAAGAATCGTGCTGATCTGGTCAATTTCATGGGAGGCGGGGCGTCGGAACATTACATTCCGGCGGCGTTGAATACGCTGGCGTCACGCTCGGAATTCGTAACGGCGTACACTCCGTACCAAGCGGAGGTGTCTCAGGGGACCTTGCAGGTAATCTACGAATTCCAGTCCATGATCTGCGAATTGACCGGTATGGACGCTGCCAATGCCTCGATGTACGATGGGGGTTCGGCTCTGGCGGAGGCGGCGATGATGGCGGCTGGCGCTGCCAAACGGAGCAAGATTGTAATTTCGAAGGCGGTCAATCCCCGGTATCGTCAAGTTCTGGCAACCACCACCAGAGGTTGGGGGTTCGAGATTGAAGAGGTTGCGGTGGTGGACGGAGTGACCAATCTTGGGCAACTTCGAAAATCAGTTGACGATGCCACGGCTGCGGTCATCGTGGCTCAGCCCAATTTTCTGGGATACCTGGAACCCGGCGAAGAATTGTCGGAAATAGCGCATGCGGCAAAAGCGGCATTTGTAGTGTCGGCAGACCCGGTGTCGTTGTCGGTGCTGAGTCCGCCGGGGGAATATGGAGCAGATATTGTGACAGGCGAGGGGCAGCCTTTGGGGATTCCGTTGAGTTTCGGGGGACCGTACCTGGGATTTTTTGCAGTGAAGAGTGCGTTTGTACGGCGGATGCCGGGCAGGGTGGTGGGGGCGACATCCGACGAGAAAGGGCGCAAAGGATACGTGCTGACTTTGCAGACCCGGGAACAGCATATCCGCCGGGAAAAAGCAACGTCGAATATTTGCACCAATCAGGCGTTGTGTGCGCTTCGGGCAACCATCTACTTAGCCCTGCTGGGGAAAGAAGGATTCCAGACGGTAGGAGAATTGTGCCTGCAGAAAAGCCACTATCTGGCGGACGAGCTTTTCGGTCGGGGAAAGGTGCCTGACCGTATGTCGAAGTTGGCAGGAGTGAAAGGGATTTCGATGATCTCGTCGCGTCCGTTTTTCCGGGAATTCGCGATCAGGACTTCAAAACCTGGCAGGGATGTCGCCTCCCGATTGCAAGAGGCTGGATACCTGGTTGGTCCCGTGCTGGATGATCTGGACGTGGGCGTCGGCTCGGGATTGTTGTTGTCAGTGACGGAATTGCGGACAAAAGAGGAGTTGGACGGATTGGTGAAGGCAATGTCGGGATCGCAAGGATCCTGACGTATCCGGCTGCCGAGTACGGAGACTCGACAGCACAACAGTGCGAACTCGACAGCACAATAGGACGACCACAGTCATGAGGAGGTCAATATGAGAAGGCTGGTACAAGTTCTTATATGCGTATCACTAACCAGTGCCCTGATTCCAGTAATTGCGATCGGGCAATCCAAGATGATTACGGTGGAAGGGCTCGGTAATACCAAGGCTCAAGCCATCGAACAAGCCAAACGGGAAGCGGTCGCGACCGGAATCGGCATGCTCCTGATCTCGGAAACCGAAATCCAGGATTTCCAATTGAAGCGGGATCAGATTATCACGCGAGCCAACGGATACGTCAAGTCCTACCGGGAATTGACCAGCGCACAGGAATCGGACGGAACATGGCGGGTCAAGATCGAAGCGGAAGTGACTGCGATGTTCGACGAAATCTTGAAAGACCAAATGGCTTTGCAGTTAATGCTAACCTGGCTGAAGAAACCCCGATTCATGGTGGTGCTGGACGAAGACAATATGGGCGACAAGTCGTCGATCGTGGCGGCGAACGAAATCAACAAGGTATTGAAGGATAAGGGATTCGACGTAGTCAGTGCGGAACAGACCAAGGCAATCCTGTCCCAGCGGGAGGCTCAAGCCGCAATTGGCGGGGACGTTTCGGCGGCAGCCGCTATCGCCGGTCAGTATCAGGCGGAGATTATCGTGACCGGCAGGGCACGAGCAACCAAAGCCGAAGGAACGAATAAGATGTTGGCAGGGATGACGTCGGGTCAGGCGGTGATTTCTGCCAGCATTATTCGGGCGGATAACGGGCAAATCCTTGCCACCAGCACGACGGAAGGAAAGAAAGTGCATATTGCGCCCGAAACAGCGGGTGCGGAAGCGTTGCGGCAAGCCGCCGACAATTTGACGACTACGCTGATGGCGGAGACGATTAAGGGCTGGGGCTTAGAGCAATCGAATACTAAGACTGTCACCCTGCACATAGTGGGGATCGATACTCGGGCTCAGAAGAAAGCGGTCTTTGACGTATTGGAAGGCGGGATGTCTTTTGTCAAGAGCGTCAATCAGCGACAGTTTGAGGGTGGGGTGTTAGAAGTCGCAGTGGAAATCACCGCTACGACGGAGGATTTGGCGGACGAATTGGACGGAAAGAACTTCGGCGATTTCAAGCTGGTGGTTACCGGCGAGACGCCCAACACGTTGATGTTGAAAGCGGTGAAGTAGTCGGGTCGCGCTGTCAAACGAGTCGTTGGCCGTGCTGTCAAACGACTCGTTTGACAGCACCATAGAACGTTGAAAGCGCTGAAGGGTCGTAGTGCTGTCAGGTGTCCTCACCTGACAGCTGCCCTGATTTTCTGTGCCGTTAGACTAATTATCTGACAACCGTCTCTCTTGGACCCAGTTTTGAATTTGGCGCTTCGAATTTCGGCCATTGTTTGGAACTTGGAATTTCGTGCTTGGAGCTTTCTACCGGCAGTACTTTCAAGCGTCCTCACCTGACGGCACAGAGATCGTGACCCGGACAGCAAGTCAAATAATCCTCTGGAAGCACATAGAAAAAGACGTAGCATGGACGAAAACATCAGCATTGTTAGTGGGCAATTGATATTTGATCTGGGACATCCGGGACGACAAGGGGTCGATCTTCCGGCTATTGATGTCCCGCGAAAAGAGGATTTGGTTCCGGCAGCGTACCGTCGAAGAAACGCCGCAAGACTGCCGGAAGTATCGGAAAACGAAGTCGTACGCCATTACACGCATTTGTCGCAGTTGAATCATCACGTGGACAAGGCGTTCTATCCTTTGGGGTCGTGTACCATGAAGTACAACCCCAAGATCAACGAGGAAATGGCGGCGTTGCCGGAATTCGCCAATTTGCATCCACTGCAGCCGGAAGATACTATTCAAGGAGCGTTGCAGTTGATGGTGGAACTGTCGGAAGCGTTGTGCGAAATCGTGGGATTACCCGCCATCACATTGCAGCCGGCGGCAGGCGCTCATGGCGAATTGACCGGATTGCTTATCATGCGAGCCTATCATGAGTCGAAGGGCAATCCGCGAAAAACGGTCATCATCCCGGATTCGGCGCACGGCACTAATCCCGCAAGTATCGTGATCTCGGGATATCAGGTAGTGCAGATTCCGTCGAATCCCCATGGATTGGTAGACTTGGAAATACTGAAGAAATCGGTTACCGAAGACACGGCTGCCTTTATGATCACCAATCCCAATACTTTAGGGTTATTCGAGAAGCAAGTGTGCGACATTTCCCAGGTAATCCATGATGCCGGAGCCTTGCTCTACATGGATGGGGCGAACATGAATGCGTTGATGGGGATCGCCAGACCCGGGGATATGGGATTTGACGTGGTACATTTGAACTTACACAAGACGTTTTCGACTCCTCATGGCGGCGGCGGTCCCGGTAGCGGTCCGGTGGCGGTCAAACCACTACTGGAGCCGTTCCTGCCTTATCCGCGTGCGGTGCGAAAGGGAGACAGGTACGGTTGGGAGGCGCCCCGGAAAACTGCCATCGGCAGAATGCACAGCTTTCAGGGGAATTTCGGGATGGTCGTCCGAGCGTTGGCGTATATCCGCCGCATGGGGGCACTGGGGCTTCGGCAAGCCAGCGAGGATGCGATTCTGAATGCCAATTACCTGCGGGTGAAGCTGCAGGATATTCTTGACCTGCCTTACAATACGGGCTGCATGCACGAAGTCGTATTTTCGGCGAACCGCCAGAAGGCACGGGGAGTCAGGGCGACCGATATGGCGAAGCGGCTTTTGGATTTTGGCATGCATGCACCTACGGTGTATTTCCCCTTGATTGTTCCGGAAGCGTTGATGATTGAGCCAACCGAGACGGAGTCAAGACAGTCATTGGATCGATTTATTGAAGCCTTGCAACAGATCGACCGGGAAGTGGACGAGGCGCCGGAAATGTTGCACAAGGCGCCGCACAATACACCAGTGTCGCGACTGGACGAAGCGGGGGCAGCCCGAAACCTTGACATCAACTACTTCGCCGGCAAGGTTTGACCCACGGGAAGCATGACGCCTCCCGTTTTTTTTCTGTGGATTATTGTGAAGAGTGCTAACACACACAATGACACGTTGGCATGGGCGCCGGACACGAGCGTCTTGCCATCGCCGGAATCCCTTGACAGGTTGGGGCTGGGGACGTTCACAGCTATTGATGTGGAAACCACCGGAACCGAGCCTGAGAAGGAGCGGGTGATCGAATGGGGGGCGGCGAGATTCGTGGATGGGCGATTGGATGCCACTTTTCAGACGCTTGTAAATCCCGGAAAGCCTCTGCCAGCGGAAATCACCGGATTGACCGGTATCACGGATAAGGATCTACAAAGAGCGCCTGATTTCACGCAAGCATATTCGGAATTCGGTCGATTTTGGGAGCCGTCGCCGATTGTGGGGCATCATGTGGATTTTGATCTGGATTTCCTGAAGGCGTCGGTGCGGAGATATGTTCCCGCGGCAGTGCCTCCCCTATTCCACGGCAGACCTATATATGACACGGCTCAATTGGCACGGGCGCTCCTGCCTTCGGAGATCGGCTATGGATTGACCGCGCTGGTCCGATCCAGGAAAATTCATCGTCCCCGAGCGCATCGTGCGCTGGAAGACGCTACCGCCACCAGCTGGTTGTTCTTGATGCTGGTGAGGGATGCCCTCGAGTTGGATTTCCAGACGGTAGCGACTCAATTGCGATTCCTGGAGGGAAGCCGGCATTATATCCAGCGGTTCCTGGTTAAGTTGGGAAACGTATTGGCGAAGCAGGAATTGTCGCGTCCGATTCGGACATCGTCGGTGGTGCCGGTGCCGGCGGGACTGGAGGACATCGAAGACGATGCGTTGCCACGTCAGGCTCCTCTGTGGCGGGAAGAAGATTATGTCAGGATTTTCAGCGCAGGGGGCGACATTGCCCGCGCGTTCCCGGGATTTGAGGAACGACCACAGCAGGCGACGATGGCGGCTGCAGTCCACAAGGCGTTTCGGGAAAATCGGCTTTTAGCCGTGGAAGCCGGGACCGGCACTGGAAAATCGCTTGCGTATCTGGCGCCGGCTTTGGCGTGGGCATGTGCCAACCCTGTCGAACGGCGTCGGGTCGTCATTTCCACAGGAACCAAGAATCTTCAGGAGCAGTTATTCAACAAGGATTTGCCGGATTTGCGGCTCAGTCTGCCATTTCGGTTCCGCACGGCGCTGCTGAAGGGCAGATCCAACTATGTGTGCATTAATCGGTGGAAAAGCGTGCTGGCAGATCCGGTGTTCCGTTTGACACCGGAGGAACGCCTGGCGGCTCTGCCATTGGTCCGATGGGCTCAGGAGACCAGGACCGGCGATTTGTCGGAAGTATCGGCGATGCACGGACAGGTGGCGCATTCCGTTCGGTCGAAGATCGCATCAGATCCCGGAACGTGCAGCGGAAACGCCTGCAAGGAATCCAGAGGTTGTTTCTTGCAGCAAGCGCGGCGTCGGGCACAGAACGCTCACGTCGTGGTGGTCAATCATGCCCTATTGTTTTCGGATGTCACTTCCGACGGCTCGGTGCTGGGAGATTATGACCGACTGATCATCGACGAAGCGCATCGACTGGAGAAGGCGGCGGTCAGCCATCTGGCGATCGAGTGGAGCGAAGCAGTACTATTCCGACCGTTGAACCGGCTGTATCAGGGCGAGAGAGTGGAACGGGGGATTCTGGCTCAGATGAAGCAGAAACTGGGGAATCGGGACGACCCACAGTTGAAACGCCTGCTGACTGAGATCAAAGCGACCTCTGATCAGGTGCTCCGGTTGGGCAAGTGTGGCAAAGATTTCTGTCAGGAGTTTCAGAAGAAAGTCGAATCCATGCTGCCTTCCGATAATGATGGGTTCGCGCTCCGCAAGCGGTATCGAAAAGAGCAGTCACCGCTCGAGCATCTGCAGCAGCCGATCGGGACAGTGGCGATTCATTACAAGGGAGTGGTCAATGCGTTGAGCAGGATGTTGGAACTCCGCGGAGATGTGAAGGAGAAGTTCCCGTTCTATACGGACGACATTGCCGGCGAATTGTCCGCTGCGAAAGACGAGTTGACACGGGACCGTGACAATTTTCTGTTCCTGTCGAGCTGCGACGATCCCAATTGGGTGACGTGGTATGAGATTTCCGGAACCGCCGAACACCGGTGGGTCAAATTGCAGGCGGCGCCTTTGGATGTGTCAACTCTGATTCATCAGGCGTTGTGGCAGCGGATCAAAACTGGGGTGATGACGTCAGCCACTCTGGCGGTGGGAAAGTCGTTCGACCATTTCGTCAAGACGGTGGGATTGGAGTTGATTCCTGAAGAACGCCGGGATACATTGCTCTTGGGGACGCCTTTCAATCTGGACCAACAAATGGCAATCTTCTCGCCGAAGTACTTTCCCAGTCCGAAAAATGCAACACCATATCTGGAAGAGGTCTCGGAACTGGTCAAGCGGGTAACTGCAAGCCGGCGCGGTACCCTGGTACTATTTACCTCGTATCAGGCATTGAACCACGTTGCCAATACCATCCGCCCGTTCCTGGATCAACAAGGGATCACGGTACTTATCCAGGGACGGGATGGCTCGCCGGAATCGCTGCTCAGACGATTCCGAGACGACAGGTCGTCTGTATTGTTTGGCACGGACAGCTTCTGGGAGGGAATCGACGTGGTTGGGGAAGCGCTCGAGGTCTTGATCGTCACCCGGCTGCCATTCGACGTGCCCACTGATCCCTGGATCGAGGCTCGCAGCGAGCAGATCGAAAGCAGGGGCGGAAATGCATTCATGGACTTCTCGGTGCCCGAAGCAGTTATCCGGCTGCGGCAGGGTGTGGGACGATTAATCCGGACCAAGACCGATCGTGGAGTTGTGCTGGTTACTGATTCGAGGATGATAAGCACTCGGTTCGGCAAGGTATTCCTGGAGGCGTTACCGACGAAAACGGAAACCATCCAAAATCGGGAACAGTTGGAGAAAATGTTCAACCAATTTTGGAGCGGGCGACCCTCGCTGTCGGGATCGCATCTCGATTAATCAGATAGATTTGCTCCCAATCAGGAGGCTATGATCTCTGATCAAGAAAACAAGATTATCGACCACATCGGGATGGCGGTCAGGTCGCTTGAAGACGCCCGGAAGCTGTTCGCAGAAGGGCTCGGGATTCCGCCAAGCGGCACCGAAGAAGTTCCTACCCAGAAAGTCCGGGTCGAATTCTATCAAATCGGCGGTACTCGGATCGAATGCCTGGAACCCACGACGGACGACTCGCCAATCGCCAGCTTCCTCCAGAAAAAGGGCGAAGGAATTCACCATATCGCCATTCAAGTTTCAGACGTGACGAAAGCTCTGGAACAGGCAAAAGCCCATGGGATTCAAGCCATCGATTCGGAACCGAGGCCGGGAGCCGAGGGAACCATGATTGCTTTCTTGCATCCAAAAAGTACGCTCGGGGTGTTAATCGAGTTGGTGGAACACCCAACATAATGTTGTCTGGTGGCATGGGCATCTTGCCCATGCAGTTGTGTCTGGTATCATGGGCATCCTGCCCATGCACCAGTGTTTGGTAACATGAGCATCTTGCCCATGCAGTACAATATGGCACCACAAGAGTTACTGGAGAAGTTGGATCGATTGCCCAGGTCGCCCGGAGTATATATCTTCCGGAATGACCAGGGACGGATCATCTACATCGGGAAAGCCAAGGTTCTTCGGAATCGAGTGCGGTCGTATTTCCTTAAGGGGTCGGACGGGCGATCCCAGTTCGAACGGCTGACCCGTGCCATCCGCGATGTGGAAGTGATCGTGACCGACAACGAGCTGGAAGCCATGATCCTGGAAGCCTCCATGGTCAGGCGCCATGCGCCCCGATATAACGTGACGCTGCGTGACGACAAATCCATGCCGTACGTCAAGGTCACCAACGAATTGTATCCCCGCATCTATCTGAGCCGGCGACCCACTCAGGACGGGTCGCGATATTACGGTCCCTTCGCCAATGTACAGCACATGAAGCGGCTGCTTAACACCTTGAAAAGGATCGCACAGATCAGGCTCTGCAACTGGGTCATCACCGAGGAGGCAATCGCAAAACAGAAGTTCAGGACGTGTATCTACTATGAGATGGGGCAATGCAGCGGTGCGTGCCAGGGAAAAATCTCGCCCGAGGAGTACTCCAGGAATGTCGAGCGGTTTCTGGATTTCCTGAAAGGCAGAACCCAGCCGTTGCGAGAGCATCTGACGCGGGAGATGGAGGAATTGGCGCAGCGCCAGGAATACGAGCGAGCTGCGAATCTGCGGGATCAATTGAAAGCATTGGAACAATTATCGATGCACCAGAAGGTGATTTCGCCGGTGCCAATTTCCCGTGATGTAGCGGCGTTGGCGAAGGAAGAGGATGATGCCTGTTGCGTGCTGTTCCGAATTCGGGACGGTAAGTTGGTGGGGCGGAATCCTTTCTTCTTGCGAGGAGTGGGATCCAGCACCGATGGCGAGATATTGCAAGCATTTCTGCAACAAGTGTACCTGGAGGAAGCGGATCTTCCCGACGAGTTGCACCTGCCGGCAATGCTTCCGGACCTGGAATTGTTCAGGCAGTGGTTGACAGGCAGGAAAGGGAAGAAGGTCACAGTCGAGTTCCCGAAGATCGGGGAAAAAGCCAAATTGATGAAACTGGCGCGAGAAAATGCTGTGCTGCTATTGGGGGAACGGCGCCTGGAAGTGCAGCGTCGAGCCGCGGTTCCGGAGGCTCTAAGAACGTTGAAAGAGCAGCTGCGGTTGCCGCAACTGCCACGGCGGATCGAGGCGTTTGACGTTTCCAATCTGCATGGGCAAGACGCCGTGGCATCGATGGTGGCGTTCCACGATGCGCGTCCCCGGAAAAGCGATTATCGGCATTTCAAGATCAGGACGATCGAAGGGATCGATGATTTCGCGATGATGGCAGAAGTGATCGGGAGGCGGTACCGACGGCTGAAACGGGAAGAGAAGCCTTTGCCGGATTTGATCCTGATCGATGGGGGAAAAGGGCAACTATCCGCGGCGAAGCAAGTGCTAGATTCGCTCGAGCGCAGCAAGGGCACAACATATTGTGCCCCTGCTGGTCATGGGCAAAATGCCCATGATGCGTTTTCCGCCGTCGCACGCCCTCGTGCGACGGGTCCTGGCAGACGAGGGCGTCTGCCAGCGGATACGCCCGTACCAGGTTACCGACGAGACACCGATACTTCCGCAGACTTGAGCAAGGTACCGGTTATCGGGCTTGCCAAGCGACTCGAGGAAATATTCGTTCCGGGTGATTCGGAGCCCTGGATCCTTCCCAAGACATCTTCAGCGTTAAAGCTCCTACAGCACATACGCAACGAAGCTCACCGATTTGCCATTCAACATCATCGCGCCCTGCGAGGAAAACGCGTGTCCCGGTCAGAGCTGGACAACGTACCCGGAATTGGAGAAGCCCGAAGGCTCATGCTTTTGCGCTATTTTCGGTCTCTGAAACGCCTGAAGTCGGCTTCAGTGGACGAGATAGCATCCCTTCCCGGTATCTCCCGACATCTGGCTGAGGACATCGCAAAGCACCTCTCATCTTCCTGAGTCATCCTCACTTCCTACTCGTCATTCTTACTTTCCACTCGTCATTCTGAACGCAGTCAAGAATCTGCCTCCTGGTCATTCTGAACTCAGTGAAGAATCTGTCTTTGGTGTGCTGCTAAACGACGCGTTCTCGGTGCTGTCAAACGACGTGTTTGACAATTCTTGTTGAATCCCTGCGAAACGTCAACAATGCAATACCATTGTGCATTTTCCGCATTCCATCACATGGGGTGGGTCACGAAAAGTGTTAACACCTTAAAATTATAAGATATGCATATTTGGAGAAATATCAAAAAGGCGAAAAAAAGGCTTGACAATAAAGAAAAAAACCATATTCTTATATAATTAAAGATAGCAAACTCAAGCGCAAGGATTATGACATTGCCGTTCACGTATTTCAGGCACTGAGGCATAGAGTATTGAAAAACTGTATCACAAACGTTGTATGCAAAAGGAGGTGATGCTGGGTTTTATCCGTTTTTTCGTTGTAAGTCATGTTTTTTCAACTAAATGGAGGCAGGTATGTATCGATTCGCTGCCATTCTGATTGGTCTCCTGTTGCTGGCGAGTTTTGCATTCGGTGGTACCACCGGTAAGCTCTCCGGCACAGTCATCAACACTGAGACCGAAAAACCCCTTGCGGGTGCCAACGTCTTCATCGAGGGGACTCGTCTGGGAGCGGCGACCGACCTGGAAGGGAATTTCTACATCTTGAACATTCCCGCCGGAAGGTACTCGGTTACTGCGTCCTCGATGGGGTATCAGAGTGTCACGGTCAGGAATATCCTGATCACCGCCGACTTTACTACCACCTACGATTTCGAGCTGTCCTCCAAGATCCTGGAGGCTGGCAAGGAGATCGTGATTGTGGCGGAACGTCCGCTGATTGAGCCCGACCGGACGTCGTCGGTTCGGGTGGCTACCGCCGAAGAGATTCAGAGCCTTCCGGTTCGAGGCTACCGGGATGTGGTGGCGTTGCAAAGCGGCGTGGTGGAGTTCCAATACTTCCCCGGCGACGCGCACCAGAGCGATGACGACACGCAGGGCGGTCAGCTGCAAATTCGAGGCGGTCGTCCCAACGAGGTCGGCTACTGGGTGGACGGATTCTCCCAAACCGATCCTCAGACCGGATTTTCCACGACCGCCATCAACAACACCGCGATTCAGGAAGTGGTGATGATGACTGGTGGATTCAGCGCCGAATATGGCAAGATCATGTCAGGCGCGGTGAATGTCATCACCAAGAGCGGGAGCGCTCATTATTCCGGATCGCTGGAAGCGGTGACTGACAATTTCATCAACACGGACGTACGCAGCACTGATTACAACGTGTACGCCTCATCGTTCGGCGGACCCATCATCCCCGGCAACGACCGCTTCACCTTCTACCTGTCCGGCGAACGGCGCTGGAGCGGCGATCGCAGCCCTCGGTGGAATGCCAGGGACATGAACGGATTGTACCTGGACTTGACGCGTAGCACGGATACGCCCACGTATCGGCTTCGGGGTAATAGCTTGTCCGGGTGGACGTACCAGGGTAAGTTGACTTTCAAACTCAGCGAGCCGATCACTTTCGATGCCGGCGCCTTGGGTTCCAGGGACGACTGGCGGGAATTCCGCGAGGTGTATCTGTTCGACGTCAACCACACGCCTCGATATCTCGACACCAACAATTCCTTCTACCTGAAGATAACCCACACCCTGAGCCGCAACACCTTCTACACCGCCGCGGTCAATTACTATCAGACCGAGCGGAAACGCGGCGACGGCGTGTACTTCGATGACGTGTTGGGCTACGCCAGAGAGAGCAATCCCAGCTATGACGTCATGACGCTGTTCTTCAACGGTTCCGGCAACGGCAATGCCGATTCTACTTATACGGACTCGACCGGAACCCACACCATCTACCGCGAGCACGTGTGGGATGATTACCTGCACCGCTCATCGTCCTACTACGGTTTCAAAGCCGATATCACACACCAGCTGACGACTCACCACCAGTTCAAAGCCGGTTTCGATATCGAGCGCAACACGTTGCGCTACTGGCGCCATCTGTTTCCGGTGGACCTGTTCCATCTGGGCGATCCCGCGGTGGACACCAACAACAACGGCATTCCCGACAATATCGAGCGCGCCTACTTGGACGTGGATCATTTCGGATATGCCTTCGATGATCCGCAGCAGAACCAGGATTCCGGTCTGGACGGCGCCAAGCATCCCATCACCGCGGCGATCTACCTCCAGGACAAAATCGAATACGAAGGACTGGTGGTCAACGCCGGGGTGCGTTACGATTACCTGGATGTCGCCACCAAGCGACTCCGGTCCGAATCCTATCCCCTCGATCCGAATCACACCGGGCTGAGCTCCACCCTGGACGAATCCGACTTAGAGCCCGCCAAGATCCAGCAAAAGGTTTCCCCAAGACTGGGCGTCGGCTTCCCTGTGTCCGACAAAACCGTCGTGCACTTCTCCTACGGCGTCTTCTTCCAGCAGCCCAATCTGAACGACCTCTACGTCTCCTACCGCTATCTGGAGCACAAAATTCAGAGCGGCGGCTACTTCTATCCCTTCGGAAACCCAAACCTGCGTCCCGAGACCACGACAGCGTATGAGGTTGGTTTCACCCAGGAGCTCGCGGCGAACGTCCGCTTCGATCTCACCGCCTACTTCAAAGACATCAAAGACCTGGTCGAAGTCAAAACCATCCCGTCCTTCCCCAATAACTTCTCTTCCTACCGCAATACCGACTTCGGGACGGTGAAAGGCATCGACCTCAACATCACCATGCGGCGCACCCACAATATCTCAGCCAACGTAGCGTACGGGCTCATGTGGGCTATCGGAACCGGATCCGCCTCCCTCACCCAAAGAAATATCGCCTGGACCGCACAGGATCCACCCAAAATGACCGCCCCTCTGGACTTCGACCAACGCCATAAAATTACTCTGAACCTGGACTACCGGCTTTCAGCCAAATCCGGTCCCATGCTGGGCGGCACGTATCCCCTGGAGCGTGCCGGCGTAAACCTGGTCTTCTCCGCAGCATCCGGATTGCCTTACACCCCCGAAGTACCTTGGAATGAAGTCACCCTCGCCGCAGTTTCACCCACCCCCGACGGTCCCATCAATTCCAGGTACGGACCTTGGACCTGGCGCGTAGACGCCAAAGCCGACCGCGAATTCTTCGTCAAAAACGTCGGCATCGACGTCTATATCTGGGTGCTGAATCTGCTCAACACCCAAAACTGGCTGGACGTGTATGCCTCGTCCGGCATCGCAGGCAATACCCGCTGGCTGTCCACTGCCGACGGTCAGGCGTTCCTGCAATCGCCAAACTATCCGACCAATGCCGCCTCCTACTACCGGCTGGCGGAATCGGACCCGACCCGGTACGGCATCCCACGCCAAATCCGAATCGGCGCTCTTTTGTCATTCTGACGTAGTCATGGCTTGCGCCATAACCGTGCCGTCTTACCCCGCCGTCACACGCCCTCGTGTGACGGTAAACCGTGCCGTCATGCGTCGGCGTAAGCCCCCTCGGCGGCCCGCGTGACAGCCTAACTTCTTAAGCCCTTCAGTGGCAACCGAACTTACTTCGGAGGAGATATGAGATTTACGCGAACAATGCGTAGTAGGGTGGGTGGTAATCCCGCCCTTCTAATCTGTGCCGACTGGCATGGCTTACGCCATCTGCCGGCGCTCTTCCTCATCTTCATGAGCGCCGCAGCCGTGGGAGGATCGCCCCGGGGTCATTACATCCGACCCCCGGCTCCCTCTCCGTCCGTGATCGATAACTCCACCCGCATCGATGCCAACCTGGTCGATATGTTCGTGACCAATCACGGGTCTTTCGCCTGGGATATCACTACGGGGGATCCGGGACTGATCTACCCCAAGGGGACGAACAAGACCGCGGTGTTTGCATCGGGACTGTGGTTGGGGGCGATGATCAACGACACCATTCACGTCACGGTGGCGGCATATTCGATGGAATATTCCCCGGGGGCGATGTTGAATGGCGGTCCCGCCGCAGATCCCAATGATCCACATTGGCGGGTGTACCAGATCAACCCCAATTCCGGACCAGGGGATCCGGATTGGGACGAGTGGCCCGTTCAGGATGGTGCCCCAGTGGATGGCAATGGGGATCCCTTGCTTTTAGGGGACCAGACGTTGTGGTGCGTGTACAACGATGCCGATCCGTTGCTGCACACTGATGGTGCGGGTTCGACCGCGCCCCTCGGGGTAGAGGTGCAGCAGACCGTATTTGCGTACAACCGGACGGGGGCGTTGGGGAACATCGTATTCATGAAATTCCTGATCATCAACAAGGGCAGCAACTCCCTGCATCAGTCGTACGTGTCGTTGTGGTCGGATCCGGACCTGGGTGGAGCTGGAGATGATCTGGTGGGATGCGACACGGTGTTGTCGGTGGGATATTGCTACAATGCCACTAACAACGATCAGGTGTACGGGACGACGCCGCCTTGCGTAGGGTACGATTTCTTCCAGGGACCGATAGTGCCGTCGGCAAACGACACGGCGTACGTGTCCGGAGTCGCCTATCCCGGGTTCCGGAATTTGCCGATGACGGCGTTCAACAAGTACATCAACGGGACCGATCCTCTGAGCCCTCAAGAGAGTTACTGGTACATGCAGGGATTAGATGCGACGGCGCCGGGGCATCCGCCATACGTAAATCCTCAGACTCTCGACACGACGACATTCACATTCCCTGGTGATCCGGTGACGAATTCGGGGTGGTTGGACGGCAGCCCGGCGGATCGGCGGTTTTTGCTGGTGTCAGGACCGTTCAATCTTGATCCCGTTTCGGCTCATGGTGACTCCGTCATCGTCGGCGTCACCGCTCAGGAAGTGGTGGCAGCCATTGTCATGGGTCAAGGGTCAGACCGGCTGAATTCTATTACGGTCATGAAGAACAACGATGTTTCTGCGCAACTGGTGTTCAATGCCAATTTCAATATCCCGAATCCTCCGCCGCGACCGTCGGTGTATTTCCAGGCGCGGAACGGCTACATCAATCTGATTTGGGGCACCGAAGCCGACGGCAACGTCCAAATCAACCCAGACCTCGGTCAGGAATTCCACTTCGAAGGCTTCAACGTGTATCAGGGTCCCTCCGTGGCTGGACCTTGGACGAAGATCGCCACCTTCGATGAGATCAACGACTATACCTACATCGACCCCGTCTCCGGCGATACGTTGACCGCCGACCTCGGAAAAATCTACATGGACGTGTTCGATCCTGCCTTCGGTGGCTTGGTCAGGTTGATCATTCAGAACGGGAATAACACCGGTCTGGTGCACAACCTGGTCATCGACAGCGATGCGCTGTTGGGCGGATCCCTGGTCAACTACAAGCAGTACTTCTTTGCGGTCACGGCGTACAACTTCGAAATCAATAACGCCACCCCCTACCTCCTGGGACCAAATGTGATCGGCTGGATATCCGAAACCCTGGAAAACGCAGCCAATCCCATCGTGTGCATCCCCGGATCGCAAGGGCTCCAGGACTCCCTGGTGGCTGACCACGTCGAAGGCACTAGCGACGGAGCCGTCACAGTGCACTACATTCCGGAATTCCAGAACGACGTGACCGGACACGAGTACCAGGTGACCTTCGACACGTCCGCAGGCGAAGTTGTTTGGAATCTCACCGACCTGCAGACTGGAGTCGCAGTGCTCGCCGACCAGACCAATCAGGGCGGCGGCTGGGATTACACCATCGTGGACGGCATCATGGTGCGCGTCATGGGTCCTGCCATCGGCATCAAGGGCATCTGGGAGACGGTGGCTGGAGGAACCCCGCTGTCTCCGTGGGATAATGTGGCGTACTCCAGCAATTCGACCCATGACTGGTACGTCAGCTCCGACCAGGGCAGCAACTGGGACCGCTTGAACTGGCGAGGGCTCATCGGTATCGACAACTGGGAATTCCGGTTCGTGGATCCTGCGGGAACTGAGGGCAGCGAATACTACAATTGGGCAGACGATTCCAAATTCCCGGGGCGCTGCCCGTTCCAAGTCTGGAATATGGGTTCCAATCCATCCGCCACGCCGATCCGTATCCAGGTGTTCATCATGGACGACGATGCATCCGGTGGCTGGTCTTACGGCGACAGGATTTATCCGTTTGAGGAACCCTATCCAGCCGAACCTTTGCCGGAAGTGCCGGTGTACACTTACCCGGATCAATTCCACATTGGAAGAATTATTTTCAATGACTATTCCGGGGCGACCACGTCGCCTGCCCCTGGCACGGTGGTGCTGTTCGAAACCAACAAGCCGAACGCCCTGGACGACGTGTTCCGGTTCCAGACCAGACCGCCGTGGGAAGGATTGACGTGGGATTTGAACAGCGTCAAAGTGGTACCGAATCCGTACTACGGGCATTCGCAGTACGAGATGAGCTCCTATTCGAAGCGGGTGAAGTTCATCAATCTGCCGCGGCAATGCACGATTCGGATCTTCACGTTGGGCGGCGATCACGTCAGGACCTTGAACAAGAACGACACGACTACTGAGATCTTCTGGGATCTGGAGACCAAGTATGGTATTCCAGTTGCCAGTGGGATGTACATTTGGTATCTCGATGCCCCCGGCATCGGGACAAAAGAAGGGAAAACCGCTGTCTTTATAGAGCGGGAAACGTTGGGGACCTTTTAGCCTAATGGTGCGCGGCAGAGCCGGCACCTTCGCATAGGCGCCGACTTGTCGTGCGATTTGGCAAAAGGCCTCAACTCATGCTCACAAAAGGAGGAAGCATGATTACCAGAACGATAAGCTTGGTCTTGCTATCCCTTCTGGTCCTGAGCCTCCCGCTCTGGGCTGGAAGTGGCAGAGTAGGCACAGCCGGTGCGCAAGAACTGAAAATCCCCGTGGGATCGGTAGCAACAGCGCTGGCAGGTGCCAACGTGGCAACCACGTCCGGCGTGGAAGCCCTGTACTGGAATCCAGCTGGTGTGGCGGTTCTGCCTCACACGGAAGCCATGTTCTCATACATGACTTATATCGCCAACATCAAAGTCAACTTTGCCGGCTTCACCACCAATATGGGACAGTTCGGGTCCGTAGGGCTCAGCGCCAAAGTGATGAGTCTCGGAGACATTGATGTGACGACCGAGGCGAATCCCAATGGAACCGGAGAGACCTATAATCCCAGTTTCATGGTGCTAGGCGCGACGTATGCTCGGCGCATGACGGATCGGGTATTCTTCGGCGGCACATTCCAATATGTGTACGAGAAAATCCGTACCGAACAAGCCACTGGCGTCTGTTTTGACTTCGGTCTGCAGTACGATACCAAGTGGCAAGGCGTCAAATTCGGACTGGTCATGAAGAATTTCGGTCCGGATATGACGTTCAGCGGCCCGGGATTCGAACACAGCGTGTATATTCCGGGAGACGACCCCCAAGCGCAGCGACGAATCGTCCGCATCGTGCCGGCGTCATTCAATCTGCCCACCTCGGTTCATATGGGCGTCAGTATGAACCTGGTGGACACGGAGGAATACGCGATTAGTCCGCACTTCACCTTCCAGAGCAATAATTTCTCCCATGACGAATATCGATTGGGATTGGAAGGTAGTTTCCTGAGGCGGATCATTTCGCTGCGGGTTGGAGTGGTGCAATCCGCGGCAGCTTCCGGATTCCTCGATGAGAACGACAACTACTTGTTCGGTTTGAATGCCGGCGCTGGATTGAACATCCCGATGGGCATGTCTCATCTGCTGTTCGATTACAGCTGGGGCAAGACCGACTTCTTCGACGACATCTCCTGGTTCTCCTTGCGGTTCGCCTTTTAGCGAAACTGCAAGCAAGACCGACGTAGGCGCCGACGACTGAAGCGCTTAAGTCGCTTGTCGTGCGCTCTTAGAGGTCGTTGGAAGCCAAGCAACACCGGGAAAGGGGACGAGGTCATCTCGTCCCCTTTTCTGCGTTAGAAAAGTTTCTTTGTCATTCCCGCGACTTGTCCAACTACGGCGGAAAGCGGCAACCCAGGTCTGTGGAAATCCGGATTTAAGTGCCGTCACACGCCCCGTGTGACCGAAATTCCCTGTAGGACGGGCTTCCAGCCCGCGCCCATGCATGGATAGGATGCCTATGTTACTGACGATTTGGCGGAAATAGTCCAGCGAAAAATAGCAGGAAACTCGTTGACTTCACCGAATTTGGATATTATATTTCCAATTGCAGCAGTTTGAATCTAAGATCGTTCGTGCGGAGGATCGATGTTCAGCAAACTCCGGCGGTTTGCATCTCGAAACGTCAGACAAGGATGCCTTACCTTTCTGGTCGTCTCTTTGGTCCTGTCGTCTTGCACTCGGACCAAGCCGGGAGCCGGGAAGTACTCGCTGGAGACCTTCATGTCGGTGCACAAGACATGGGGCGCATCGTTCTCGCCTGACGAAAAGACGATTGCATTCGTCACCAATCGATCGGGGCAATTCAATATCTGGACGGTGTCCGTGGCAGGCGGCGAGCCGACTCAGTTGACGGATTTCGACGATGCCGTATTTTTTGCGACGTGGTGCAGGCACGAGAATTCCATCATCTTCTTTCGGGATCACAATGGCGACGAGAACTATCATATCTATATTATGGCGGCGACCGGCGGTGATCCGGTTGATTTGACGCCGGGCGACAGTGTCAATGCCATATTTCTGGGGTGGGCGTATGACGGTTATCGATTCCTGTACCAATCGAATCTGCGAGATCCAAGGTTTTTCGACGTCTATGAATACGATTTGCGGACCCGGGAGTCCAAGCTCGTCTATGAGGATAAAATGGGGCTGATGGTATCGGCGATCGATCAGGATTTGACCCGGCTGGCTTTTAACCGACCCTACACTCAACTCGACAGCGACGTTTACCTTTACGACGTTTCACAGAAGTCTCTGACTGCGCTCACATCACACCAAGGCAACGTCAACTTCGAAGCTCTGGAGTTCTCGCAGGACGGACGGGAATTGTACCTCTTGACCGACAAGGACAGCGAATTCACGTATTTGATCAAGTTAGACCTGGAATCGAAGGCTACCACGGAGGTGCTGCGAGCGGATTGGGATGTGGTCTGGGCTGGATTTTCCCACAATGGGACCTATTTCACCACGGCGGTCGATGAGGACGGCAGCGTCAAGCTCCAGGTGACCGAGGCAGCTTCGGGAAATCCTGTGGACTTGCCCACTCTGCTGGATGGGGAGCTGTCGCATGTGGATTTTTCACTTAGCGAACTGTTTATGACGTTCTATTTTCAGGGCGATCTGATCCCGTCCGATTTGCACGTCGTCGATTTGAACAATCATTCCATCAAACGCTTAACGAATAGCTTGCCCAAACAGATTGACACGGATGATCTGGTGGAATCGGAGCTGATTCGATACTCCTCGTTCGACGGGGTGCAAATTCCCGCGTATGTGTACCGCCCAAAAGGACTTGCCTCCGACGAAAGGGCGCCCGCGGTATTGATGATCCACGGTGGTCCCCAGGCGCAGGAGCGAAGGGGATTCAGTTCGATCAAGCAGTGGATCGTCGATCAGGGCTGGGTTTTGATGGTGCCCAATGTCCGAGGATCGGCGGGATACGGGAAAACGTACTACTCTATGGATGACAAGGACTGGGGCGGCGCGCCGCTTCAGGACGTGATTCAAGCCAAGAACTACTTGGCAAATTCCGGATATGTGGATCCGGACAAGATCGTGGTCTTGGGCGGAAGCTACGGGGGATACATGGTGTTGGCTGGTCTGGCGTTCACTCCGGAGGAATTCGCTGCCGGAGTAGATATTTGCGGTATATCGAATTTGACCTCATTTCTGGAATCGATCCCCCCGTATTGGGAACCGTACCGGAATTTGCTGAAGAATGAGGTGGGCGATCCCAACAAAGATTTCTTGTTCTTGAAAGAACGGTCGCCCTTGTTCAGTGCGGATCAGATTGTCAGACCACTGTTCGTGATCCAGGGGGCGAATGACCCCAGGGTCAAAAAGTCCGAATCCGATATGATCGTGGACGCGATTCGTGCCAGGGACGGAGTCGTGGAATATATGGTTTTCGAGGACGAGGGGCACGGACTCAGGAAAAAGGAGAATGTCATCAAGGCTTTCACGGAGGCATTTGCATTCCTGGATTCCAATGTCAAGTAGTGCGACAACGCCCCTGGTAGGCGTTCTTGGTCGAGGAGTATTCGTGGCTGCACGGGTCGAATAAAATTCCCGTAACATGGGCATCTTGCCCATGTTCGATCACGAGCGGGACGCCCGTGCCACCTTCTCGCAACATAGGGCTTTATGCCCGTTTCAATTTGCGAGTCTCTAATGGACACGATTCAATTGCCGGACGGGGTCACGTCAGATCTACCCTCGATCGAGGACCGATATGACAGTGCAGTCCGCGGATTGATGATGCGGATCAAGAGCTTGTACGACGCGATCATTGATCGCTTTGGATTGGAGGGGTTGGAACTGATCCGCGAAATTAGCGGTGCGGAAGGCGACGCGATTGCGGACAAGCTTCTGGCGCGAGGGCAACGGACGGATTTGAAATCCATAACCTTGCTGCTGGCAAGGATATTCGAAAACGTCCGAGGGATTGGCGAAGTCACGGAATTGACCGATCAGCGAGGCGAGATCATGATATCCAGATGCCCGTATCCGTTCGACAGTGCCGACGTCTGCAGAGCACATACCACCATGGAAGAACGATTGGTGCACCGGTTGAATCCGAATCTGCGTTATCAGATTGAAGCATGCATCCCTCGTGGGGACAAGTATTGCCTGCACGTGGTGACGACTTGGGAAATATCCGCATCAGAAACTCGACAAGGCTTCAAGGACATTTGACCACATCGACTGACCAAGTCTTATGGAAAATGGCAAGATGAAAGACAAGCAGCCCGTCAGGAAGAAGAAACCTCTGGTAAAGCCGCCACAGAGCAAGAAGGTGCGGTTTTCCATCTGGTATCTCTTGCTGGCGTTCATTGCTCTGTACATGTTCGAGTCCTACTTGACGAGGCAGCAGATCGAGAAGATCCCATACAGCGAATTCAAGAAGGACCTGCGGGCGGGGAAAGTGGTGGTGTGCGACGTCGGCGACCAGAAAATACAGGGATTCCTGGCGGCAAAGGACTCCACGGAGAAGGACAGCCGCAAGGTTGTCATGCCCGACACCACCTTTTGGGGAATTGGTTTCGAGACCATCCGGGTGGAAGACAAAGATCTGGTGAGCGAGATGGAAGCCGCCGGAGTCAAGTTTGCAGGCAAGATACAGTCGAACTGGCTCAGGGATTTGCTCTTGATATGGATCTTACCCATCGCGGTTCTTTTCGTCATCTGGGGATTCGTCATGCGGCGGATCGGACCGCAAGGTGGATTGATGAGCATTGGCAAATCCAAGGCGAAGATCTATGTGGAGGATAAGACCAAGACCACATTTGCCGACGTGGCGGGGATCGACGAAGCGGTGGAAGAATTGAGTGAAGTCGTGGAATTCCTGAAGCATCCTGACCGATTCCGAGCCTTGGGAGGCAACATCCCGAAAGGAGTGCTCTTGCTTGGTGCGCCTGGGACAGGGAAGACATTGTTGGCACGAGCGGTGGCGGGCGAAGCCAAAGTGCCGTTTTTTTCGCTGTCGGGCTCGGATTTTGTGGAGATGTTCGTTGGGGTAGGGGCAGCCAGGGTACGGGATCTGTTTCAGCAAGCCAACAGTCAAGCACCGTGCATTGTATTCATCGATGAGTTGGACGCGTTAGGAAAGGCTCGCGGAATCAATCCATGGGGAGCCCACGACGAGCGGGAGCAGACGCTGAACCAATTGCTGGTGGAGATGGATGGGTTTGACGCGAACAAGGGTGTGATCATTATGGGTGCCACCAACCGACCGGAAATTCTGGATTTAGCGCTACTGCGACCAGGGAGATTCGATCGGCAGATTGTGGTGGATCGCCCCGACATCAAGGGGCGGGAAGCGATTCTGCAGGTGCACGCGCGGGGAAAGAAGATGGCGGACGGCGTTGACTTGAAAGTGGTCGCGGCACGGACGCCCGGATTCGTAGGAGCCGACCTGGCGAATATCATCAACGAAGCGGCTCTGTTGGCGGCTCGCCAGGGCAAGAAAGCCATCGAGATAAGCGATTTGGAGGAAGCGATTGACCGCGTGGTGGCTGGTTTGGAGCGCAAGAGCCGGGTTCTGAATCAACGGGAGAAGGAAATCGTGGCGTATCACGAATCGGGACACGCCATCGTGGCGGAATCAGTGCCAGAGGTGGATCCCGTGCATCGGGTGTCGATTATCCCCCGAGGGGTGGCGGCGTTAGGTTACACCCTGCAATTGCCCACCGAAGACCGATATTTGATGAGTCGAAAGGAATTGGTCAGTCGAATGAAGGTGCTGTTGGGGGGGCGGGTTGCCGAGAAAACCGTGTTTGACGAAATTTCCACCGGCGCTCAGAATGATCTGGAAAAAGTGACCGATATCGCCCGCTCCATGGTCACCGAATACGGCATGAGCGAGAAGCTGGGACCGATCAGTTTAAAACGACGGGGGCAGACGTTTCTCGGTCAAGATATGAGCTCAGGATATGAAGCCTCCGAGGAAACCCAACGGGAAATCGACTGCGAAATTCGGAAGCTGATCCGAGAAGCGGAGGAGGCAGTTCAGAGTATCCTCACTAAAAAACGGGGAGTGCTTGATTGTCTTGCAAAGCAGCTCTTGGAGAAAGAAGTCATCGAAGGGGACGAATTGCGAGAGATTTTGAAATCTGGCAGCAATGAGAACGCAGGAAAAGTGTGAGTCAGGATCACAGGCTTGCCCGCCTTAGGCGGACTAGCGTAACCCAACATCAAGGTGCTGCAGGGTGTCCTCACCCTGCAGAATCGGTTTCCCCCCTTCTACTTGTCCGCCCACTGGCGGATTGAAGGGGGGAACAAAAGGGGGGTTGCCTTACACCAGAGTATAGTCAGGATCGCAGTAGGTAGGTTGGGTTAGCTTTGCGTAACCCAACATCAAGGTGCTCCGCTTCCCCCCTTCTACTGAAGGGGGGAACAAAAGGGGGGTTGCCTTACACCAGATTATAGTCAGGATCGCAGGGGATCCTGACCTACACAGGAGGTAGAGGTAGGTTGGATTAGGGCTTTGCCCGTAACCCAACATCAATGCGCTACAGGGCAATCTGACCCCCCTTCTTTTCCCCCCTGCAATAGCAGGGGGGAAGAACTCACTCACTTTTTCTACTTGACAACCACCATCTTCTGGGTCTGCACAAAGCCCGGAGCCAGCAGCCGCACAAAATAGACTCCGCTGGATAATTGTCTGGCGTCGAATCCGATCCGATGCAATCCCTGCGGGTATTGACCTGCCGCCACTACCGCAGCCTTTCTGCCCTCGATAGTATAGATGGTAAGGGAGATCTGACTCGTCCTGGGCAGGCTGAAAGTGAACGTGGTTACAGGGTTGAAAGGATTGGGATAGGGGGGAAGGAGAGCAAATTCAGATGGATTATGATGACCTCGGTCCAATACTACCGATGCTTCAGCTCCAAGGCGAATCAACCAGACATCGCCATTGCCTGCCCCATAGGAATAGGTCCACCCGGCAATGATATACCCCCCGTCAGTGGTCTGTTGAACACTGTTACCATAATCATAATTGCTCCCCACGAAAGTACGATCCCACTGCTGGTTTCCCGTTGAATCGGTCTTAATCAACCACACATCGTAGTAGCCTGCGCCATAGGACCCGGTAGTTGCGGCAATGATATACCCCCGTCGGTGGTCTGCTGTACACAGTAACCACGGTCATCACCGCTCCCCCCGAACGTACGATTCCACTGCTGGTTCCCTGTGGTATCGGTTTTAATCAACCAGACATCGTCACTGCCTGCGCCATAGGAAGAGGTTTCTCCGGCAATGATATACCCCCCGTCAGTGGTCTGCTGAACACTCCGACTATAATCCCAGCCACTCCCCCCGAAAGTACGATTCCACTGCTGGTTTCCTGTTGAATCGGTCTTAATCAACCAGACATCCGCATGGCCTGCGCCATTGGACTCGGTATCTCCGGTAATGATATACCCCCGGTCGGTGGTCTGCTGAACACTGAAACCATAATCTGAATTGCTCCCCCCGAAGGTACGATTCCACTGCTGGTTTCCCGTGCTATCTGTTTTGATCAACCAGTCATCGCGATAGCCCGCCCCGTAGGATTCAGTATATCCGGCAATAATATACCCCCCGTCGCTGGTCTGCTGAACACTCTGCCCTTGATCCCACTGGCTCCCCCCGAACGTACGATTCCACTGCTGGTTTCCTGTTGAATCGGTCTTAATCAACCAGACATCCCTGTCGCCTGCACCATAGGAATAGGTATATCCGGCAATGATATACCCCCCGTCAGTGGTCTGTTGAACACTGTAACCATAATCATAATTGCTCCCCACGAAAGTACGATCCCACTGCTGGTTTCCCGTTGAATCGGTTTTGGTCAACCAGACATCATAACCGCCCGCGCCATAGGAAGTAGTACTCCCGCAAATGATATACCCCCCGTCGGTGGTCTGCTGTACACAGTAACCACGGTCTTCACCGCTCCCCCCGAAAGTCCTGGTCCATAAGGTATCGGGAATCCCAGACTCGATATGCAAGTCAGCAGTCATTGTTGATTGAGAACCGCTGATATTTTCGACTCCCACATAGGTGTTTTCGAAGGCATACGATTGGCTGTTCGGTGTGGAATTGTTGTTAAAATCGGTATGAGCACTAATCCCGGGCCAGGGGTCGCCATTATCACCACTGTTCGCGTTTTGCTCAAGGTCCCAGTTACCATCGGCTTGCTCCAGCGCCACCAGATAATGACCATATGAAGTGTAGCCGGGGTACCACTGATTGTTATTGTTGCTCTGGGTTTGGTCCACATGATATATCAATAATCCATCACCGGGAAGGTATTGGTCGAAGCCAATCCGTTGTCTATTTTCTACCAAGAAATATTGTGATCCAACAAGCCCGTCAGTCCAGAGCTTGTACACGACTTGATCTGTTTCCACCTGGGGAAACGACACGGAGGCGAGATTGGTGGTTGGGACGTCCGGGGTCAAGAATCCCGCCCGAATCTTACAGTAAGCATCCAAATGAGCAGGGGTATGCCCACCATTTAACCAGCCGCCATATGCCATCAGAGACCAGAGACCTAACCCCCATGAATTATCCGGCGGCGCGTCATAGTCGTATAGGTCTGGTAAGCCGAACACCAGATGACCGGTTTCGTGGCAGAAAACGGCTATGGTACCATCCTCCGGTTCGGTGCAATACTCATCTACAATGACACCGTCCACATGAGGGTTGTTGACAGTGGACCATTTGTGTGACCAGATGTCTGTAGAGTCGCCGGTGACCTCGGCGCCGGGTCCGGCATGCACTACAAAACACGCCTCTACATATCCGTCACTGTCATTATCATACCGAGAGAAATCCACCTCCGGATCTGCCGCCCAGACTGCATCCTCTGCCATCTTCTGAGCATTCTGGGGATAGGAGCCAAAGCCAAACTGGTTATTGGCGTAGTAGGCGTATGTTTCCGGCAGGCGGTAGTATCTTGTGACGTCACCCTGAAACTGTATCCCATGGTACGAGACTTCCAGGTAATAATCGGTCAAGCTGCCCGTAGGGTAGGTGTTTTGTGAGAAGAGTAACTCCTGAAAATGGGATGGGGGATAATTGACAGTATCCGCTTGATTATCGGAAAAATCAACCAGAATGACAATGGCTCGAAGTGTGTCGGGTTCATCAGTCGAATCCTGGTTCCGCAGGCGGAAGGGATGTGTGGTCGGTGAGTCAATACCGCGGGTACGGGCGTCTCTGACGAGTGCTTGAATCGCAGTGAGTTTTCCCTGGGCGCGTAGTTGCGCCTCGATGTCAGGTCTCAGTGGAACTGCCTGGGCTATCCCGATGAGAAATAAGAGGCAATAAATAACCGCCGCATAAGATTTCATCAGACCCTCCGACAGCTGTGCGTGAGACCTTTGGCTGTTTTGGCTTTCATGGATCTGCTGCATTATCCATGTCCCGCCCCATACCCCTAAGGGGATTGTCAGGATCACAGGCTTGCCTGCTGCAAGCAGGGATCCTGACCAACCACCTAATTGCTTGATTTTTCCATAATATAGTGAATATGTTCGCGTTTGTCAAGCGGTTTCTTAGGCAGGGCGATATTTTCTTCCACAAAGAGAATTGTCAGGATCCAAGCTTGCCCGCTGCAAGCGGGGATCCTGACCTACACAAGAAAAGCCATCTCGATTGGTCGGGATGGCTCTATGATACTTGAGGAGATTGCTTTGGGCTTCGCCCTCGCAATAACGAAAAGAGCACAGGGTAGGACAACATGCGCCACAATAGAAACCCGCCACGTTACACTTCGTTTGAAACCTGGGCGTGAGCCCCCAAGCGGCGGGAACGACAAGACTGACCCCTTTTGTTCCCCCCTACAATAGTAGGGGGGAAAAGATTAAATAGGGTAGGTTTCTTCTTTGAACTCAATGTTTAGACGAGCCAGCTCGTCCAAGACCGGATTATAGATATCCGGCGATACCGGAATGTGGACGCCCTTGGCTTTGATCTTGCCCTCCAAAATCAAGCGGGCGCCGATAGCTGCCGGCAAGGAAACCGTACGAGCCATGGACGAATCGCCGCCCGGAATGCCGTAATCAATCAGGGTAGAGGTGATCACTTCCTTGCGGACAGATCCTTCACTGCGTTCAGGATGACCGGATCCGTGGCGGTCCGGATACTCGGCTTCAAACTCGTGATACAGGATGATCATGTCGCGTTCGCCAGGTTTGTACGGCATTTTCTCGTTCATGATATGGCTCATGGCGTCCAATACAGTGCCTTTTTCGAACGGCAGCGGAGTATTGCTCAGCACACCCAACCATTCCAGTTTGGAGATCGCGACATCTTTGACATCGGTTTTCCAGAATCTGGCAAGGTCTTGCTTCAGGTCGCTGCCGGGCTTGCCACTCGCCAGCTTCCGAATCATATCGCCGTAAGTCATGCCTTTGAAATCCTGCTCCTCCAGAGTCAGAAGACCCAGGTCCGCCCATTTCTTCACGGTATCGCACCACGTCGGGTAGCGTAAGGTGCCCCGGAACATGGTCTTGATGCCCTGCAAACGGTACAACTCGATATAGGGCAGCGAATTCCGGTTGGTGTAAGCTTCCAACTTGGGAAGATTGCCGACCTGCATGGGCCAGTGATGCGTGAATAGGTCGGGACCGGGGACATATACTTCTTGGCCGTCTTTCAAATAACGACCGTCGTTCCGACCAGCTAACAGCACGGCACGGGGACTCCAGGAGAATTTGTACCCCAGCGGATTGTCGTTGGCTTCCGGTGCGGGCAAGCCCCCACAATACGACCGGAAGCTCGTGACCTTGCCGCCTTTCTTCTGAACGTCGTGGATGATTCTCATGGCGGACATGTGGTCGATGCCGGGATCGACGCCGATTTCGTTCAAGCACACCACGCCGGCGGCTTTGGCTTTGCCATCCAGAGCCTTCATTTCCGGACTGACGTAGGAAGTCGTGACCATTTGTTTCTTGTGTTTGACACACAATTCCGCCACTTTGACATGATAGGCGGCAGGCAGCAGACTGATTGCCAAGTCTGCCTGCTGGATCATCTTCTCCAATGTCGCCATGTCATCGATCACCCAGGCTTGTGTGGAACCATTGGGATGACCGTCGATCAGGCGGTCGGCTTTGCTGACGGTTCGGGTGGCGATCTTTACATGGATATCGTGATCGAGTAGATATCTGACCAGTGGTCGTGATACCAGTCCGGCACCCAATAATAGAACATGCTTCATATTTTACTCCTTGTCAATCAGTGATGTGTCAGGCGGGGACGCCTGACACCACGGTAAACCCGTCCTTCCTGACTACAGATACTTCTCCAAATGCTTGAAACGAGGGGTGAGTTCACCATGGTAAAGGATCATGGCGTTTTTTATTTCATCGGGAAGATGGCATTGATCGAACGGTACGGAATAATCGGCACCGGCAATAGCCGGAACGAAAGGAGTCAAGGCTTTGCTAAAATCGTGCGAGGACACTTGGGGAATTTCGCAGGGAAGGTTGTCCACCGCCAAAATAACAGGTCCGACACCTCCCACACCCTGACTACTTTCACCCGTGAAGGGATTATACACATATACCGGATCTCCCGGATCGGTAATGTGAGTATTACATTCGATAGAGCCGTCCACGTCGCACGCCAGATCGCCGATCATACGCAATCGAGGTTTGGAAGTCCCCGAATACAGCTCTTTTAAAGCGGTCTTGGTCACGAGCCTCGGATACCGGCTCTCCCAGTAGTTTGCGTTCACGAGCACCGTAAGATAGGGCAAGTATTCCTCGAACTTGGAACGGTACTTTTCGGGATGCTGGTAGTAGTCGCCCAGATCGAAGCGGTGCTTGGGAGACACCGGTTTGACCAGATGCTCTTCTTTGAAAATGACCTTATAGAGTGTGTGGCAATCGACAGGTCCGTTTTTCAGCAGTTTGGGAATCTGCTCGACCTCGATCGGTGTCACGGGCAGCAGGTCAAAGATCTCCTGTGCCCCTCTGGACACATTGCCATAACCGGCGATGCCAACGATCACAGGGCACAGCTTCGCCGGCAACCCCTCGGACTTGATTCGTTTCCCGATGTCGGAATACTGCTGTTTGGCATCGTCCAGGCTTGGATACTGGTGAGCCTGCTTCAATTCTTGGAACGGGGTGGTGAGATCTTCCCACGCCAAACGTTGACCAAACGCCCACATGGTATCGAGGATTCCAGCCAGCCCTGCATGCCTCCCGAAGAAAATCAAGCGGCGACCGATGCTGTCTTTGATGCCTTCGTAATCGATCAACTGGCATTTCAACGCCATCATTTTCTTCAACATCGGCATGTTATATTGTTGCCCCTTCATCACATGGGCGAAGAATACGTATGTCGTTCCGCGTTGGAACAGTTCTTTGGGGATTTCTTTCACTGCGAACACGCAGGAACAGGGAGACAGATCCTCCTGGACCGTGGCGCCAACTGCCAGAAATTCGTCCACGGAAAAGGCGCGGATCGGGGATGACTGCACCAAGACTCTGAGCCCATACTCCTGAATCAGCTTGGCAAGATCTTCGGGAACCAGCGGAGTTCTTCTCTCCCACTGATTCTTATCTTCACGGCGGATCCCGATCACTGTATCCATAGCATTGATAATAGGTTAGATGTTGCCTTTCCAGATATTCCGGACCGGCGCCAGTCGGCATCCGAATTGTCGGCAGTCTTTGGAAGCCGATGCGCATTTGAGAGCCACCGAAGGGAATTGAACCCCCGACCTAGTGATTACGAATCACTTGCTCTACCGGCTGAGCTACGGTGGCTTGTTTTTCCAGAACAAAAAATATACGAAAATAATTCTTTAATGGCAAGAGAATTCGTATCCATCCGGCGCGCTACTTTCATAATATTATTCCAAGAATCCACTGTCTCGGATAATATTAGAAAACCGTTTCTGATCTCCACCGTCTCAATCGCGTGTCATCAGGGAAGTCCCAGGACTAAGGAAACACGAATCGAGCCCACGAATTGAGCCGTGGGGTGTCAGAAAAAGGTCAGGATCGCATCATACCGAAAGTCGAGGTTCCGTCATCTCATCGCTGCTTATCCCAAAAACAGAGACAATCCGTCGATGGCGGATTGTCCCTTGACCGAACAGGGGCTTAGCATGCTAAACCCCTGCTGTTTTCCGAAGTCCGATAATTTGCTGATCCTACTTCACCAGCAGCATCCTGCGAACATCCTGGAAGTTGTCGGATTTCAACTGGTAGAAATACATGCCGCTGGGAAGGCTATTGGCGTCCCAGGTCACCGTGTAGGAACCAGCGGACTGATTTCCGTCCACCAGGTCCGCTACCTTTTGACCCAATGCGTTGTAGATTGTGAGGGTCACTTTGCCGTTAACGGGCAACTGGTACTGTATCTCCGTGGTCGGGTTGAACGGGTTGGGGTAGTTCTGATTCAGCAGATAGCCGGTGATCACGGTCGGTTCCTGGTCGGCGGTCACGCCGGCAGCACCGAATCCGGTAAGGACTGCATCCACATAAGCGGCGACACGGAAGGCACCATTGACCAACCCTTCCACACCGCAAGTGGAGAATGCGGTATAGTAGGCACCGCCGTTATATTGCGCCGCAAGGGAATTCGGACCGCCATCGGCATTCAATAGCTTCTGGGCTTGAGGTCGGGGATTCAGTTGATCCGACCACAACGTGGCTTCAGGATAGGGAGCCAGACAGTCGTAACTCAGTCCTTCGGCAAATCCACCTGGCGAACCTTGAACGTTAAGTGGAGGCCAGAATATATCCTGATTGGCACTGGCAAGACCCAGGTAGTCGTAGGGGAATTGCCCGGCGCTGAACGCTCCAGCGGCAGGATAGCTTTCCCAAAGATAATCCTGGGCGTTCAGGAACAGGGTTCCGCCGCCGCTCAAATAGGTCGCCAGGTTCGCTTCGTCGAGATTGGTCAGGGTATCATCGCCGTAGTAACCCCAGGTTTCGCCGGTGAACCAGATCACGCAGTCGTAGTTAGCCATGGTGGCGGCGTCGGGTCCACTCTGGGGAGGGGTGGTGATGCTCCAGTCCACCACGAAGTTGTCATAAGCATAACCGGCTTCACTCAAAGCGGCAGTGAAGTAGCTTTGGATATCCAGATAGGTTCCGCCGTTGTTGGGTCCGCCGTCGTCATCCACCAGGAGGATCGTCTCGATATCCAGGGGCAGCTGGGCACCGGGATTATGGATTCGCTGGATGGGGGGTGCCGGATCAGAGGTTACCAATCTCGTGGCACCCGGATACTTCTTGCCGGCGACATTATCGTTCGCCAGCAATGGCGACATCACCAGGAAGAGCGCCAGGGTGATCGCCAGAATTGATGATGAGATTTTCAGCATGACAGCCTCTCTTGTTTCAGAATATCTGTTTCGGTCGAACGGAATCTGTGAATCTTTCTGTGCGTCTCTATTACAGATTAGCAAAAAAAATGCTTAAAATCAAGGGAAAAAACCGAAAAATCAAATCCCAACCGAGCTCACAGGCACGATAAATATACTCTTTGGGCGAAAAGGGGCTAGTGGCATGCGGAATCCATTGACTGGTGAAGATGGGACGAACCGGAGATTCCACGGCAAGGCGAAATTCCCATTTTGTGCTTGACATTCTCTTTATGAAATGTTACATTTTTTGGTCATGAGGAAAGAGTTTGTAACAATCATCACAAATTCTTGGGATATTAATCCTTGAATTTTCTTGGGATTAACGAAACAAACCAAAGGAGATAGCGATGGCGAAAACTATGAAGGCGGTTGTGAAGACGAAACCTCAATTGGGTGCGGAACTGCTGGAGATTCCGATTCCAAAGATCAAGGATGACGAAGTGCTGGTCAAGGTTCGAGCAACGTCGATCTGCGGGACGGATGTCCATATCTACAAATGGGACCCGTGGTCGGAAAACCGGATCGGCAGGAAGAAACTCCCTCAAACGTTGGGGCACGAGGTAGCTGGCGACGTGGTGGAAATAGGGAAGGCAGTCAGGGGGATCAAGGAAGGGGACTATATTTCTGCAGAGACCCACATCCCGCATCCTCAGGATTTGCAGACGTTGCTGGGTCAGATGCACATCGGGGAACGGATGAAAATTCTGGGTGTGGACTGCGACGGCGCATTTGCGGAATACTTTGCCGTACCCGAGGTAGTGTGCTGGGTGAACGACAAGACGATTCCGCCGGAATGGGCGACGATTCAGGAGCCTCTGGGGAACGCATGTTACGCGACGTTGGGCGAAGATGCCGATGTGGCTGCCAAATCGATGGTGATCTGGGGCGATGGTCCCATATCGCTGTTTGCGGTCGGTGTGGCTCGGGCGTGCGGAGTGACGAAGATTTTCCTCATCGGGAAATATGACTTCAATATGGAGATTGGCAAGAAAATGGGCGCTGATTTCCTGCTGTATGCCAACAAAGACAATGTGGACCGCGTGAAGTTCGTCAAAGACAACACATACGGATATGGCGCGGACATCGTGCTGGAGATGGTCGGGAATTACTTGTCGTTAGACGAAGGGTTCAAAATGCTCCGCAAGGGTGGGCGGTTTACGGCATTCGGGATTGCACCGGAATCACCCTGCCCTATCGATTACAATAATGGGATCGTGTTCAAAGGCTGCCAGATTCATGGAATAAGCGGTCGGAAGATGTTCGACACCTGGTACCGGGTGCGGAATTTGCTGGCATCCAAGCGGCTGGATCCGTCGCCGGTGATTACGCATAAGTTCTTGCTGGATGATTTCGAAAAAGGATTCGAGAAGATGATGGAACGCCCGCGGAAATCCGCGAAGGTAGTGTTGTTCCCCGATCCGAAGGAGATGAAGTAATCTGCCGTTTTCCTTCGTACCACGGGCATCCTGCCCGTGTCATTGCGAGCGTAACGAAACAATCCCGCGTAGGGGCTATTCCCCGCAGGGGAACATGCCCTCCAACATACAGGCATCCTACTGGTCGCTGCTGCTCGTAGGTCGGAATAGCCTTGCGTAACCAAACGGACCATACTCTTCTATGGTGTCTGGCTTTCCTTGTAGGCACCGGCGTTCTTTGGCAATTGGGCGGACAGTTGTATGCCGACGTGAGATTCCGACCGGGCGAGACGGATCCTCAAGACACCCTTTGGGTGCCGGACGATTACGCGACCATTCAGGCAGGGATTGACGCCTGCCCTCGTGGAGGAACGGTGATGGTTCGCCCTGGTACATATCCCGAAAATGTGTCTTTCCATGGGAGCCCATTGAGCTTGATTGGATTGGAAGGCGCGGATAGCACTCTAATCGATGCTCCCGATTCCACTCAAGCGGCGATCTGGTTCGATGCCGACGACGAATTCGTGTCCAGGATCGAAGGATTCACCCTTACCGGCGGCAGGTGGGGCATTCAATGTCACGCACAGCAACAACAGGCTTATCGCCTCTGGATTACGAATAATGTCGTGCAAGGGAATAGCGGCGGATTGGAGCTGAATCAGACCAGTGCCCGAATCCGAAACACCACGGTCTGGCATAATCTCGATTCCGGCGGGGTGGTAATGCAGAACGCGGACAGCGTGGAAATCCGCAATTGCATCATCGCCTGGAATCGGAGCGAGACAATCGGTGGCGGCATTTTCATGGATAATTCCGTGGGGAACCTCATCAACAGCACCGTGTATCACAACACTACAGAGGAATTCGGCGGCGCCATTGCATGCATTGTGGCTGGATCGCTCCGAGTGGAAAATTCTATCCTGTGGGCTAATCAGGCGAGTCAGGGGTTCAACGAGATCTACGGAACCGCCATACCCTGGATTTCCGTGACCTACACTGATATTGCCGAAGGGTGGACGGATACCGGCAACGTTGACCTGGACCCCCAATTTGTGGATACGTTGGAAGTGTCACCGGATTTCCATTTGAGCGAAGGGTCGCCTTGTGTCGATGCTGGAAATCCGGCTCCGGAATTCAATGATCCGGATGGCAGCCGCAACGATATGGGAGCCTATGGCGGACCAGGGGCGGAAGGCTGGACCGGTATTCCGCAATCCAGACGGGCAGAAATGCCGCCACGCGGTTTTCGCATTGTCGCATTGTACCCTAATCCGGCAAATCCTTCGGCGACGTTGATCTACGAAGTCGAGCGATCCGGACATATCGAAGTCACCATTTACAACGTCCTCGGGCAGAGGATCGCGGCGCTTGCAGACGAGGTTAGATTGCCAGGGAGGTATTCTCTCACCCTGAATGGGTCAGAATTGGTGTCCGGACTATATTTCTGCCAATTTGACTTTCAAGGCACGGATGGGATCAAGCGCCACGACACGAGCAAATTGCTGATTCTTAGATAATAATCAAACATACTATCCCAAGACACAATCAACAACGGGACAGATCCGTCGGATCGGTCCTTCGGCAAGGAGGTCACAACGTTATGTTCGGAAAAATGAAAGATTGGATTACGCAGGAATTAAAGGGCGTGCGGGAAGCAGGGCTCTTTAAGGAAGAACGCGTCCTCATGTCCCCCCAGGGTGCGGAAATCAAAGTGGCACAAGGTGAGGTCATCAACTTCTGCGCCAATAACTACCTGGGATTGGGCGATCATCCGGAATTGATCAAGCGCGCCAAGGAGATTCTGGATGAACGCGGGTACGGGTTGTCGTCAGTCCGGTTTATCTGCGGAACGCAGGATATCCATAAGGAATTGGAACGGAAGATCTCCAAATTCCTGGGCACCGACGACACCATCCTGTATTCTTCCTGTTTCGATGCCAATGGCGGCTTGTTCGAATGCACGTTGGGAGCCGACGACGCCATCATCACCGACGCGTTGAACCATGCTTCCATTATCGATGGAATTCGGCTCTGCAAGGCGCAACGATGGATTTACAATCACGCCGACATGAGGGATGCGGAAGAAACCGATAAGGAAACCGGCAAGGTGGGTAAGGGTTTGGAAAGATGTCTCAAAGAAGCCCAGAAATGCCGTTTCCGGATGGTCGCCACCGACGGCGTGTTCTCGATGGACGGCGACATCGCAAAGCTGGACGAAATCTGCGACCTGGCGGAGAAATATGACGCGCTGGTGATGATCGACGATTCCCATTCCACCGGCTTCATGGGTAAGCACGGCAAAGGAACCCATGAGCATCGCGGTGTTCTGGGTCGGGTGGACATCATCACTTCGACGCTTGGTAAGGCGTTGGGCGGTGCATCCGGCGGCTTCACCTCAGGTCGTCAGGAGATTATCGATTTACTTCGGCAACGGTCACGTCCGTATCTGTTCTCGAACACCATGCCGCCTCCGGTGGTCGGTTCTGCGATCAAGGTGATCGATTTGCTTTCAGAAACCACTCAACTGAGGGATAAGCTGGAACGCAACACAATGTATTTCCGGGAAAAGATGACGGCACGTGGTTTTGACATCAGACCCGGAGTGCATCCCATCGTTCCGATCATGCTCTATGAAGCACCGTTGGCTCAGAAGTTCGCGGCGCGGCTGCTGGACGAAGGCATCTACGTGATCGGATTCTTCTACCCGGTGGTTCCCAAAGGGCAGGCAAGGATCCGAGTGCAGGTGTCGGCGGCTCACGAAAAGCATCACCTGGACAAGGCAATTGAAGCCTTCACCAAGGTCGGGAAAGAGCTGAAAGTGCTGAAGTAGGGGAACCGTTGTCAGCGGTATTGTAGGGCACGTTCCCGTACGGGAACGGCCCCTACGCGGATTCCTGGTGCCGTCAGGTGTCCCCACCTGACGGAATCGGCTGTCACGTGAGGACACATGACAGCACAAACGCGCCACCCCCCTTCTGTTCCCCCCTACTGCGCAGGGGGGAATAAAGCCGTCAGGATCTCAGGGATCCTGACCTACTCCCTGGCACACGAGGGCGTGTGCCAGCACCGCTGAACTCACTGATTCCAGGCGGGCTACTGTGCTGTCAGGTGTCCTCACCTGACAGCTGCCGCACCCCCCTTCTGTTCCCCCCTACTCCGTAGGGGGGAAAGGCTGCGCGGATTCCAGGCGGGCTGGACGGAACGATCTGGTCCGCCTTGCTTTTGCACTGGAATCCATCAATTCCCAGATCTGGAGGCAGGGGAACTTACCTTGAAGATTGCAGCTTCTGCCTCCCCAATGTGACTTCGAAAGATTGATTCGGCGGCAGGATACAGAGTCTTCGCTTGTCTCACTTCGTCGAAATTGAGGGCAATAATATAGGCAGGTTCTTCCGGGGCGGCAGACACCCCATCTTCGACATGATGGAAATGCAAATCATCTCGTCCGGCGATTTCGAAATAGCTTGGGTATTCGTAATATTTCGCTGGTCGAAGGCTGGACAAATGTTCCCTCGTATAGAGAGCCGACTTATCGTGAGCTTGAGTCCGGCTGTACTTTGATGCGTCCTCACTTGCTCCACCGCGGAAAAAATAGACTTGGGACGACCTTGGAATTTCCTGCGTTCCGAGAAACAACACCTCTCGAAATGTCCGAGAAATCTCGGACAGGTACCGGATTTTCCTGACAGGACTCCGGGCAACAGAAACATTCATCGAACCTAATCCAATTGCGATCAGCACCAACGCAGTTACATATGCTCCAAATCGCGGAAGCAGGCGGTTGTGTGGTGAGGGAACTTTGATCCAGGCAAACAGTCCCTCAAATGCGCTAACCATGCCAATCACCGCAATGGGAGTGCTTCCGAAAACCAGGAATCTCAGGTAATTGGATGATTCCGATCTCACTAAGAAATAATGCACGATGCCCATCAATGCCATCACCGCGAATATCCGGTAACTTGGGATACGGATAACGATGAAGGACAGGAGCGCCACCAAACAGACCAATAGCGCTGTCTGACCGAAATCCTGCGGAAGGACCTTCAGGACGAGGACCGCAATTCCGGCTGATACCACTGCCCAAAGCGGAGTAGTGGAACGCCCGCGACTCAAGTGGTGTGCAACCGCCTGAACTGTCCCTCCAAAAAGTACCAGCGCGACGCGGGGGGTCATCAGGATTTGCGCCAAAAGTCCGCTTCGTTCGGAAACATATCCCAGCAACGTGGCGCCCGGCTGAAGAAGCTTCCCACCGCCAGGCTCCAACACCGGAATTAGTCCCAAGCAACCAATTGATATGCCCAAGCCGACGATAAGTGCGGTACGATTCCGAACCGCGGCAGGGAAATTGAAGACCAGATATGTGATGATGACTGCAGCCAAAGTCAAGCCGGAGAAGGCGTGAGTTCCCAAAGCAATTACGGACGTGATCGCTGCCAGGATCAAATAGCGATTTCTATTGTCAGTGACTTCGAAAGCTTTCAAAAACAGATACATGCTCAAGCAGAACCATCCCACGTCCCACGAGTAAAATATCCCGTGCAGCGCATTAAAAGGATAGTAGAGCACCTGAAAGAATAGGGGAAAAAGTGCTATAGCACTGAAGTAAGCCACCGTGTTGCTCGTGAGGTGACGAACAAAGATGTAGTACACGACCAGAGTAAACAGAAAACCGACGAAATTTGCGAGAACATAGGGGAGAGCAGTGGTGCCAAACAAATGGTAGATCACGGACAGCATGAAGAACGACACCGGTCGATAGTGCTGAATCATTCCGGGGTATTTCAGGGCATCCCAGAATTCGGGGTGGTTCTGGAACCAGAGCAGATGAGTTCCGGCTTCGTTGCGAAACCAGATATCCACGCCCAGCGAAAGCACCGCAGCATTCACGATCAACGCACACAAAAGCGGCAGGTTCTTATGTGATTGCATCGCCTTCCATGCATTTTTGATGAGGTCGAACAGGTCGCCGGACACGACATAGATTTAGAAGGGTCAACGCCTTCCGGTGTCGGCTCAATATACAGAAAAACCCGCGCAATATCAAGGGAAAAGTCGCCGCTGATTAGCAGAAATCGAGATGGCACCCACGAGTTTCGGACAGAAAAGGACGACCGACACGTCAATGGCGGTATCAATGATCGTGCTGTCGGTGGTGACGATAGTCGTCGGACTTAGGTTATCGTTCTCGCAGGATGATGCATTTATTCTGTACCGGTATGCCTCAAACTTGCTGGCTGGCAGAGGACTGGTATTTAACCCTGGTGAATGGGTGGAAGGATACACTTGCCCGCTCTGGCTGGTCATTTTGACCGGAATCGGAGCGGTAGGGTTGGATATAGTCGTTTGGGCGAAGGTGTTGGGAATGTGTTTGGCGGTGGCAACGGTGTGGGTGTTATTTGCGATAGGCAGGATGATATCTCTTGACGATGATCCGTGGTGGCTTGCTTTGATCGCGCCTCTGATTCTGGCATCGAACCCGACCTTTGCCAGTTTCGCAACCTCTGGACTGGAGACGGCGCTGTTTACGTTTCTTCTGACTGGAACTACCGCCGGATTCATCGTATCAATCAGGCAGAACCGGTTCCCATTGTGGCTGTCCTCGGGATATGTCCTGCTGACATTAACCCGACCGGAAGGTACCCTGGTATTCGGAGTCATGTGGCTGCTGAGTTGGGTGTCCGAAGGGAAGCTGTGGTCTGGGCTCAAGAAGATGCTTCCGTCATTGGCGATGTATTTGGTGCCGATAGTGGCGGTCACCGCCTGGCGCTGGATTACATATGGGTACCCGCTTCCCAATCCGGCATACTCCAAGGTATCCCTGGATCGGCAATCATTCGAATACGGTCTGGATTACGTGTGGATGTTTCTCAGGCAATATGGATGGTTCGGCGGATCGCTGGCTGTGGCGCTGGTACCGGCGGTAGTTCGCAGTCCGAAACGGACGATCTATCGATATCTGGGGCTTCTATTCCTGCTCTATTCCCTTTATATTCTCATCATCGGCGGTGATGTATTGAAAGGACTACGTTTCTTCGTCCCAGTCCTCCCTATCTTTGCGTTGATGATTCAGGAGGGGCTCGCAGTTATAGGAACGCGCCTGAAGCCGACGAGGGGCAGAATAGCCGTCGCCGCTTTGGTGGCAGTCCTCGTCGTCGGGCAAGTCGCCGGATATCCGAGGGAATTGCGAAGAGCCAGGCTGGAAAGCGGGCTGGTGGAGAAAATGAGGGCTTTGGCAGAGTGGTTCGCAGCGCATCAGCCGTCCGCGACTGTGATTGCAGCGAATTCCATCGGCACCCTGGGTTATTATACCGGATTTCGAATAGTGGACATGGTGGGATTGGTCGATGCGACCATAGCCCATGAGTCCAAGCCAGTGGAGGGCATTCAGGCACCGACCAGGGAGCGTACCTACGATGCCGGGCACGTCCTGGCGCAGCATCCCGATTTCATCGTGTTCGACACCTACGAAAAACCCAATCATGCCGGGGATTTTGCCTTATACACGCACTCGGGATTCCGCCAGGGATACTACCGATATCCGATTTGGATGCCGAATCGTAATCGAGAGATGGTGATCTTCAAAGCGAAGCCGGCTCAGGACGGACGCACATTTTCTCCGTCGGACAGCACAGACGTAGGTATCGATTTCGTGTATTCTCTCAGAGAAGGAATGATCGAAGCGGAAAGTCATCCACTGAAGGCGGAGCAGATCTTCCGAAAAGCGATAACGACAGGTCCGCAGGATTTTGCACAACCTCTGGAATGGCTGGGGATGCTGGCTTTGCAGCGTCGGGACCGTATCGAGGCTGACAGGCTGTTTCGCCAGGCGGTGGCATTTGATTCGTTCTCGGTATATGCTGTCCGCTATTTGGCGAAAATGACCTATAATGACGGCAAGATCGAGGAGGCGCTGACTTGGGGACGGAAATTGATTCGGATCGACCCTTACATTCCGGACGGGTGGCTGATTGTGGGGTGGATCTTGAGGGAGCAGGGACAGGAAGATGCGGCGATTTCCTGCTGGGAAGAGGGACTATCCGCGGTAGGGAATCATCCGGATCTGATGGGCGTGCTACATTCGACCAAGCAGTCATATCAGAAGTGATCGGTACGTGGCACTTTGAGAAATTTAGTGCATCTTTGGAGTTGACTTTCTGCTAATATTTTTGTAGATTTCTTGGTTAGTCAGTGCGTCCTACGGGGCGACCGAAGCGCTTGAGTCGAACCCTGCTCGTGGCTTATGTAGGTTGGGTTAGGGCTCATGCCCGTAACCCAACAGATTAGTCTTCAGCGCTTGAGTCGCACCATACTCGTGGCTTATGTAGGTTGGGTTAGGGCTCATGCCCGTAACCCAACAGATTATTCCTCGGAGGCAACATGCATCGGAAGCTATTCATTCCCGGACCGTCGGAAGTCATCGAAGAAAACCTGCAGTATTTGGCTACGCCGCAGGTGGGGCACCGTTTGCAGGAATACAAGGACATGCACGCCGCATTGATCCCGAAATTGAAGAAGATGTTATACACAGAACAAGATGTGTTGCTGTTCACCTGCTCTTCGACGGGTGTGATGGAAGGGGCGTTGCGTAACTTCACCGCCAAGAAGGCGTTGATCATGGATAATGGCGCGTTCGCCACCCGCTTCGACAAGATTGCCAAGTCCAATAATCTGCCCCATACTACCATCAAGATCCCGTGGGGAAAAGGTGTGACGCCGCAACTGGTGGAAGAGAATCTAAAGACTGGTGATTACGACGTGCTCGCGATGGTGTTCAATGAGACGTCGGTGGGGGTTCGGAGTCCGCTTGAGCCCATTGCCAGAGTCATGAAGAAATATCCCGATGTGTGCTTCGTGGTCGATGCAGTCAGCGCCATGGCAGGGGATATGATCAAGGTGGATGACTGGGGCATTGACTGCGTGTTGGCTGGATTGCAGAAGTGTTTCGCATTGCCGGCGGGACTGACCGTAACAACGATGTCGAAGAAAGCGGCTGCGCGTGCGGAAAAAGTGCCGTATCGGGGCTATTATACCGATTTCCTTGACGCCAAGGACAAGAACGACAAGAATCAAACTCCGTCAACTCCATCTATCCCGCATATTTTCGCATTGAGTCATCAGATGGATCGAATCCTCGCAGAAGGTTTCGAGAACCGCTGCGCCCGGCATATCGAAATGGCGAAGATCGTCCGGAAGTGGGCGATGGACAGGACTTTCGAACTATTCCCCGACAAGGGATTCGAATCCAATACTCTGACTTGCATCAAGAACACCAGAGGCATTTCGGTCGGGGGATTGAACGATCACCTGAAAAAATACTGGGCAGTGATTTCCAACGGCTACGGCGATTTGAAGGAAAAGACATTCCGGATCGCTCACATGGGGGATTGCACCATTCAAGAAATCAATGAATTGTTGGGCTGGATCGATGAGTACCTTGGGTAAGCCATGATGTCGGGAACAATCCTTGATTCGAATCGTTGATATTATGTATGAGTGACCGGTTGGAAGCGCTGTTCGCTGCCAACCGGTTTTCGTCTTGACAAGATTATACCATATTGCTCAGCTCCAATTTGCATGCAAATGCCGGGTGCGACCCGGTCGAATTCTCGTATGGGAGGCATGATGGACAAGATAATCGTATTCGTGGATGGCAACAATTTCTATCGCGGTTGCAAAGACAACTTAGGTCGCGTTGATGTCGATATTGCCAAGTTAGGTCACGTGTTGTCAGGAATCCTGTCCGGATCCCTGATCCGCACCTACTACTACAACGCCTGGATCAGCGATCGGTTCGACCCGATCGGACATGAGAAACAACGGAAATTCTTCGAAAGCCTGGAACGGGCGCCTCAAGTGACGGTGAAGTTCGGCAGGTTAATATACCATCCGGTTCGCGAAGGCAGTCTGGAAGGTCGGTATTTCCCGACCGAAAAGGGAATCGACGTGCAAATTGCAGTGGACATGATTCGGATCGGGTTGTTGAAAGCGTGTGATTCGGTGGTGTTGGTGTCGGGTGATTCCGATTTCGTCCATGCCATTTCGTTCGTGAAGGACCTGGGAATCAACGTGTGCGTGGCGAATTTCCAGAAGGGCGCCTCGCGGGAATTGCTGTCTCAGGCAGACCAACGCATTCTGCTCTCCGAGGAATTGCTGGCATCCTGTTTCATCCGCCAGGGGCATACTGAAGCCGAATATATACCCCCTTTTGTTGACGATGTGATCCAGGGATTTGAGGCGCCGCCGAAATCCGGTACCGGGAGTGAGTAATCTTGACCTGCGCGAACCCATCAGGTGAGGATTCCTGAGTGGCAGGGGCTTAGGTAGGGGCTTAGCATGTTATGCCAGCGGTAGGGGCTTAACATGTTAAGCTCCTACGAAATGACATCAGGATCACAGGAATCCTGACCTATACCGGGCAGACGATGGCGTCTCCGGCACTTCAAGTCATAAGAGAATGACCTCTCTCTCAGAGCAACCCTATGCCCGCTCGGACTTTTCCGAGCGGGCATTTTTTATTGTGGAGCTGACAGAAGTCACCGGGTTCGCAAGGAAGACCAGAAAGAGAGCGTAATAAGCCGCCCTCTGCGGATGGATTCCGCCAGACACCGGTCTATTTTCTGACCCAAAACAATAGGCTGACGCCCGCAATCCCGAATATGCCATTGGCAGCCCACGCCGCGACATGGGGGCTCAACGTGCCGTTATACCCCATGATTTTCGTGATCTGCAGGCATCCGAAATAGATGAAGCACACGAACAGTCCGATTCCGAACGCCACCATGATCCCGCCTTTCTGCCTCATGGCAGCCAGCGGCAGACCAAAGATGACGATGATCAGATTGGTGAACGGCTGCGACAGTTTGAAATTTAGATCCACGATCCATTTGACGGCTTTGTTTCCGCTGCGCAGGAGCTTATCTATAAAATCTTGCAGCTCATAATAATTCATCTCTTCCGGAGCGGTCTGGACGCTAAGCAGGTCTCTGGGAAGGAACGTCAGGAACGAGCCGTCCATATCGTCTTTCTTCACTTCGTTGATCTGATCTCCCCGGAAGGTCAGATCCCTGACACGGTAGAGAACCCAACGCTCGTCACGATAATCCATGCGTTCGGCGTCGATACGGCGAGTCAGGCGATCGTGCACTACGGTCTGGATCGTCACCCGAAATGCGGTGCGCGGTTGAGGATCGTAATAGTCGATGTACACGAATTCGGTGGGCGAATTTTGCAGGTAGATTCTGCCTCGACGCGACGTGGTGGGTTTGGGGATTTTCTGGACTTCGTAGCGGTAGATGTCCAGACGGATTTTGTTGGTAAACGGCACCACGGTTTCGCCCAAAGCCAGGTCTCCCCCACTCAGCAAGACTCCCAACAACAAGACCCATGCAAACAGCCGGTAGAAGCTGATACCGGAGGCTTTCATCGCCAGGAATTCATTGGTCTTCATGAAATGCCCCATGGAGAACAAGGACGCCAGGAGCATTCCCACCGGCAGGATCAGATAGATGACGTAGGGCAGATACAGAGAGTAGTATTGCAGGACCGACCCCAGCGGCACGCGACGGTCGATGAATTTGTCCAGGTGCTCCACCAGATCGACCACCACGAAGATGACGATAGAAGCCCCGACTGCCAACAACAATATGGTCAGGAAGTAGCTCAGGAAATATCTATCGATGAGTCTCAACTGGCGCTCTCAGGTTTCTGATTATTCAGGTATTGAATAGCGTTCTCCAGCCTGCGTAGAACCGTGCTTTTCCCCAGATGCTCCATCGATTCGAACAAGCCCGGGGAAAAGGTGATTCCTGTCAACGCAAGCCGGGTCGGATGTATCAGCTTGGATGCCGAAATTCCCATGAGAGCTGCCAGTGCCCTCATTTCGCTTTCAATGGTCGATGCGGCGAAAGGTTCCACCGTGCTTAGGGTTTCGGCTAATCGAGAGAGGTGCGAAGCGGTTTCCGGGGCTTTCCAGTGCTTTGACACTCCCTCCGCATCGTAAGAATCCGGATCCTGGAAAACGTATCTCGCCTGAGCCGCGATATTCAACAGCAAGCCGGGACGAGACCTAAGCAACGATATGGCGCTGATCCATTGCTCTTTGGATGGGAAGAAGCCAAGGTCTCTTTCCTCAAAGGAATGGAGATGGTGATAGATTTCGTCCGGAGTCAAAGTTGACAGGTGCTGACCATTCATCCATTGCAGTTTTTCAGGGTCGAAAATGGCGCTGCTGGCGGAGATATTCTTTACAGAAAATGCGGCAATCATCTCGTCGCGGGTCATGACTTCCCGGTCACCGCCCGGCGACCATCCCAGCAGAGCCAGGTAATTGAACAGCGCCTGGGGCAAAATCTTCCGGGCACGGAGTTCGCCCAACGATACCGCTCCGTGCCGTTTCGACAACGGCTTCCGATCAGGTCCCAGGATTAAAGGCAGGTGGGCGAATTTGGGACGGTTCCAGCCCAGGGCACGGTAGATCTGAATTTGCTTGGGAGTATTGGAGATGTGGTCGTCACCTCGAAATACGTAGGTAATGCCCATGTCGTGATCGTCCACCACTACGGCGAAATTGTAGGTAGGGGTCTTGTCGCGGCGCAAGATCACAAGATCATCCAATCCTTCGCCGGACACTTCGATGGAACCGTGCACGCCGTCGATGTAAGAAATAGGCTGGGAATCGCTTCGGAGACGGATGGCAAACGGCTGGTCGTTGCGGGATGAGATTTCCTCCGGCGTCAATATGCGGCAGCGACCGTCATAGCGGAAGGCAAATTCCTGCTTCCCGGCGGCTAACCGGCGGGCTTCCAACTCAGCCGGATCACAGAAGCAGCGATACGCCATGCCTTCCCGGAGCATTCGATCTGCCAGATCCCGGTATACTGTCATCCGCTGTGACTGGAAAACCGGTTCGTCGTCCCAATTCAATCCCAACCACTGCAGTCCCTCCAGGATGACGTCCACCCATTCCTTCCTGCTGCGTTCAGGATCCGTGTCTTCGATTCGGAGCAGGAATTCGCCATGGTTGGCACGGGCGAACAGCCAATTGTAGATGGCAGTCCGGACGTTACCCACATGCATCGAGCCAGTGGGACTTGGGGCAAAACGTACTCTAACCGATTCGGGCATCTGCTTTTCCAGGGATAGCTTGACAGCTTGCCACTCAGCTCAGAATTTAAACTTACGAAACATTTTGTACAAAAACAAGCGAAAAGTCATCGGCAAGTGGTGCGGCACGATGCTACACTAAGTGCAAGACTCGGCGCCGAATGCGTATGATAATGCAAAAAATGGTTGAATTCTATTCCAACAGGTGTTATCTTAATTCCAACAGTCAGTCACATTTCCGAGATACTATGGAGCACATCAACAATCTGCCGGCGTTACGCTCGGCGCAGGATATCATCGATCGGGCGAAAGCAATCGGCAAATCTCAAGGCACGAAACGAGTGGTGATTGCGGCGGCTCAGGATGAGGACGTGTTGGAAGCCGCGCATCTTGCCCAGCGAGAAGGGATTGCGGAAGGCGTCCTGGTGGGCGATCGGAAGCGGATCCAGGGGCTGTGCAAAACCATCAATATCGATCCGAAGGCATTCCAAATCGAAGACGTCTCGGACGAAACGGAGGCTGCAATTCGAAGTGCGGAAATCGCCGCAGCAGGGGAGGCGTGCGCGATTATGAAGGGATTCTTGCCCACATCGACTCTCCTGAAAGTCCTGCTGTCAAAGAAGTATCGGTTGAAACGCGTGGAAACGGTCAGCCACGTGGCGGTGTTGAGCGTGCCTGGATATCATAAGCTCCTCGGCATCACCGATGGCGGAATCGTAGTACGACCCAATTTTGAGGAGAAGCTGGCAATCATCTCAAATGCCGTGATGACTTACCGGGCAATGGGAATTCTGATCCCCAAAATTGCTTTGCTGGCGACGGTTGACATGGTCCGGGAAGAACTGCCCGAGACTCTGGAATGCGCCACCATCTCGCGGATGGCGGAGGAAGGACAAATTCCTCATGTGCAGATCGAGGGACCGGTGAGTTTCGACACCGCAGTCGATCGGCGGGTGGCGGAAGTGATGCGGTTCGACAGTCCGGTGATGGGAGATGCGGACGTAGTGGTCGCCAGTTCCATCGAAGAAGGCAACATCTTAGCCAAGTCGTTAGTCAATTTTGTCGGGGCGATTTTCAGCGGAGTGATCGCCGGCGCTAAGGTACCGATTTGCCTCGTCAGTCGGGCGGACACGGTGATGAACAAGATGTCTTCCATCGCGCTGGGGATCGTGTGCGGGGCAGCGTGGGAACAAATGGACCTGTCGTACCCGATCAGCACAAATACCTATCGTCAGAAAGCATGGTTATGAAAAGCTTCCCGAAGGACAAGGAACATCGATATACCAGCTTATCCCAGCTCCACCAATGGACCCATCAGCAATTTTTGAGGCGGGCTCAGACCAAACCGGACCGACGGTGCCGTGTTGTGATCGCTCCGGCTCAAGACGGACCCTTCCTTCACGGGATGGCGGAGGGTTACGCCCGAGGGTTTGTGGAACCGATCTTGGTGGGCAATGAGCGGCAAATCCACCGAGTGGTCGATGAGTCACAAGTCCCCTTGACTTCCGACTGGGAGATCATCCACGAACCGGAACCAATCAGCGCAGTGATTCGTGCCGCAAGCCTGATCAAAGAAGGCGAAGCGGACGTCTTGATGCGAGGTCGGATATTGGTATATGATCTCTTTAAGGTGCTCTTCCATCCGGAACACGGACTTCGGGACAGACGGCAATATTGGAGCCAGGTCGGGATTCTGCAAATTCCGAATTTCCCGAGACTGTTGATCATATCGGATTGCGGTCTAAACGTCACACCGGACCTCCACCAGAAAGTGCGCATCATCGAAAACGCCATTTCTCTGGCAGCCGCCTTGGGGATATCAAAACCGAAAGTGGCACTGTTGGCGGCGGTAGAAGCGGTGTATTTGAAAATGCCGGTGTTGGTGGAAGAGTCGATTCTGGCTCATTTCTCTGAGCGAGGAGGATTCAAAGGGGTGGTGGTCGATGGTCCATTGTCCCTGGATCTGGCGATTTCCCCCGAGGCGGCGGAGAAGAAGAAAATGACCGGGGAAGTGGCCGGCAAAGCAGATATTCTGATCGTCAACAACATCTACGTGGGCAATTCGTTGTACAAATCGCTGGTGACGCTGGGGCGAGCGGAATCCGCCAGCGTCGCTGTTGGAGGGGATCTACCCGTGGTACTTCCTTCCAGGAGCGAATCGCCGCAGAACGTGCTGCATTCACTGGCACTGGCTGCTGGCCTGTGGGCGAAACGCGAAGCGGGCAACGAAAAAGACTGAGCCCACGAAAAAACGCCGTATATGCTAAAAGCGCTTGATTTTGTTGCTTAAAATTCTTATATTTTTACAGATAGATATATTTAGTACATCAACGACGGTCGAGTTGAACCTTCGTGCGATGAGGCACAGGCGATGGTTCGACCAAGAATACTAAAGAATATAGGGCTGGAAATGGTAGCTAAAAAACCGAGTGTCAGAATCGGCTGGGCGTTTTGGATGGCGGGAGCAGTTGGGATAGGTTCGCTGACGAGTCCGCTTCAGGCGGCGCCATACTTCTACATGTACGAAAAACAACAAATAGAACTGACCGTTCGGCGGAATACGATCAGCGTCGGGTTCATGGAAGGGATCAGCCAAGCTCAGAAAGATGAAATCACTGCCAGGCTTACCGTACTCAGCGATCCGAGTCAATGGATTGAACTCCGCACTGTGGGAGTCACGCAGATTCCGTTCAAGCGAACGGAGCCGATCACCTTAATTGAATCCACCGTCAACGCGCTACGGTCCATGCCTGAGATTGAGTGGGCAAATCCGACATTCGAAATCGGCGGGTTGATGTACATCGTCTCCGACCGCTTCATCGTTCGATTCGTGCCTGATCTGGCGCGAGGTGTCATTACGACTTTGAATGACAAACAGGGCGTAGAGATTGTCAAGGAGACGGATTGGGCACCTAACACTTTCGTCTTGAGGACCACGAAACGAAGCGGATCCAGTGCCCTGGAGATGGCGAATTTCTACAATGATTTGCCGCAGGTCGTGTATGCCGAGCCCGACTTTCTGGTACAGGTCAAGCCGGTCACGAATGATACCTATTACAGCGCACAGTGGTTCTTGAATAACCCGGGCGGCTACCCTTATTATGGAACGGTGGACGCCGACATCGACGCACCGGAGGCTTGGGCAATCACAACCGGCAATTCCGGCATCATAGTTGCAATTGTCGACGACGGACTGCAGATTTCTCATCCGGATTTGAACGACCACGTGGAGACCGGATACGATGCGGTGGAGGGGGACAACAATCCAACCCCGAACAGTTGGGACGGACACGGGACAAGCTGTTCCGGATTGGCGGCAGCGGAAACCAATAATGCTCTGGGAGGCGCCGGCGTCGGATACAACTGCCATGTCATGGGCTGCCGGATCTTCTATTCGGAATACAGCGGTGGTCCGCTGATCGGCTACATTTCGTGGATCACTGATGGGATCAATTATGCTCGAGACCATGCGGACGTGATGAGTTGCAGCTGGACGATGTCGTCGCCGAACAGTTCGGTGACTTCTGCATTCAACACCGCCAGATCCACCGGCAGAGGCGGATTGGGCTCTATCATCTGCTGTGCCACCGGCAACGAGAACGCCAATGACGTCGCCTATCCGGCGGAGCTTATGAGCACTATTGCGGTGGGAGCCACCAATGAAGACGATGACCGCTGCGATCCCGGCGATTGGGGCGGAGGGCAAGGTTCTAATTATGGACCGGAAGTCAACGTCGTGGCGCCGGGCAAGTGGTTAGTCACGACGGACTTCACAGGAAGCGGAGGCTACTCCGGAGGCGATTATACTATCGCCGGCAACATGGGAACGTTTGGTGGAACTTCGGGAGCGACGCCCATCGTGGCGGGAGTGGCTGCTCTAATTCTCTCCGTCAATCCCGGGCTGACCGCGGGGCAAGTCCAGGGAATTCTGCAGCAGACCGCCGACGACCTGGTTGGTGATCCCGCGGAGGACACCGCAGGCTGGGATCAATACATGGGATGGGGACGAGTCAATGCTCGAGCGGCGGTGGATTCCGCTACCACCAGCAACTTCCTGCCTCCACGCAATCTCGATGCCGGGGACGGGTTCGACGGATATGTGCCGTTGAACTGGGACCCACCGGAGCGAACCCTGAGCTATTATCGGATCTACCGATCGACCTCAGGATCGGGAGGACCCTACGGGGTTCTGGATTCCACAACTACCAACACCTACAACGATTCCGCTGTCGTCAACGGGAATACGTATTGGTACAAGCTGAAAGCGATCTACGTTTCTCCGAATGGAGAGAGTGATTTTTCCAATGCCGACAGCGGGACTCCGGTCGCGACAGTGTACCAGCCGCCTCAAAGTCTGACGGCGGTCAGCGGATTGGATGGGCGGGTGTATTTGCATTGGTATCCGCCGGCTCGAACCCTGTCTCATTACCGAATCTACCGGTCGGAAACCGGAGAATTCGGGACGTATGTGGTGCTGGATTCCACGACGAACACAGAGTACTATGATTATGCGGTGATCAACTGGCACAGTTACTGGTACAAATTGAAAGCCATCTACACTTCCCCCAATGGCGAAAGCGGTTTTTCCAACGCCGCCATGGGGCGACCGGGATTGCCCAATCAGCCACCGGTCATCGTGCATGACCCCATGCATGACAGCGACATGCCAACGCCTACCCTGACGGCAATGGTGACGGATGACTACAGCACCAATATCACCGTGATCCTATATTATCGCCAGGGCGGTGCTTTCGTGCCGATGCCGATGACCGCATCCGGTATCCCTGATCAGTACATGACAACCTTACCTCCGATGGCACCGGGAAAGGTGGATTACTACATTTCCGCGGGAGACGATTCCGGATCGACCGCCTACGATCCTGCCGGCGCTCCGGGCGTATGGCACAGTTTCGATGTCGGTGATATTGCAGGCGATGAGCTGGCATACGATGATGGAGGTTGGGAGTACATGACCTATACCCAGGATATCGACGAACAATGGGCGGTTCGATTCACTCCCACTGTCTATCCGTTCTATCTCAAAGGCGCAATGATCTCGGTGGGGCATGGATGGCCCGATATGCCGCATCAACGCATGGTGGTCACTGTGTTCGCCGACGATGGTCCCGCGTACTTGCCGCAGACCATATTGTGGGGACCGGATACTACAGGATCCATCGGCAACGAGGTCGGAACGATGGTGGCGCTGGATCGGCACGTGGCGTATTGGGCGCCGGTCGTCATTCGCGACAGTGTGGGACTACCGCTGCTCATCGAAAGCGGCGATTTCTTCGTGTCAGTGAAGAACCTGAACGGATGGTCAATCGAAGCCTTCAACCGGGATTCCAGCAGTTGGACGGAAGAACAGGGGAGTCGGTCGTTTTTCTACGATGCGTGCGAAGAAGGCTGGTACTCCGAAGATGATACCGTAGCGAATTCGAACGCTCGGCAGAGCCACCGAATGATCCGAGCCCTGGGCGGGACATTGGCGCAAGTTTCGGTACTGTGGATTGAGCGACAAGATACCGATGTCCGCTTGACCTGGGTCGGAAACGGATCGCCATTCTACAGCATCTATTCGGACTCAACCTCCAGCGGAAGTTTCGATAATCAAGTCGCCGTGCTCCCTGACACGACCTGGATTGACATCGGCGCCACCGCCGTCGAGACCCATCGTTATTACCAGGTCCGTGGATCACTGTACGGGAGTTGGGGAAATTGATCAATATGCGGTAAGACGAGGGTGCCTGACCAAGCAATAGTGAGACCCCCCTTGTGTTCCCCCCTGCACATAGCAGGGGGGAATATTTTTGCGGCAGGGTGGGGACACCCTGCCGCACATTATTGACAGCGAAGTCAAAAGGGCGCAAATACCCTGCAACACGTGGTTATTTCAGATATACGATCTTGGCAGAGGCGGCGGCACCTTGATGACTCAATCGCACCCAATAGATGCCTGACGACCAGCCGTCTGCAGTGACAGGGATGCGATAGAATCCGCCGGACGGGACAAAATGCTCCGCATGATACACCTCCCGACCCAGTACATCGAAGACCGCCAATTCCACATTCCCCGACTGAGGCATCTCAAAGGAAATAGTGGCGGTGGAATTGAAGGGATTAGGATACACCGACGTCAACTTGAATGATCCCGGGGCGGTTGCCGCAGGTCCGGGTCCGACACCGGAAGCGTCGGCGGTCGCCGAGTACTGATAATTCGGAGATCCGGAGGAGCTGATCCTGGAAACCACCATCAGGACGTGGTCATAGTCGATCCCGAACGCTGGGAATGCGAACGAGCCAGCATTGCCCGCGCCCAGTTCCCCGTAGATCACGGTGTCAATTTCAGCGTCATAGCTGACGAAAGGCAAAGCAAATGTCGTGTTGTCGGCGCCATCGAATGTCGTTTGAAGGTTGTAAGCATCCCGGAAGATGACATAATCCGCCGCCCAGGAATTGACACTGGCGGTCGTGGTCGGAACCGGAAACGAGCTGTGATAAGTCCCGGAAAAGACCGGTAGTTCCACGTTGAAATATCCGTATCTGCCGCCGGCGTAGGTGGTGTCGTCCATGTAGTTGGCGATCGTCCAGTCCACGAACACGCCATCAAAACTGACATCGGTGTAGCCCATGGTATGGAGAGCGAGCTCCACTCCGTATTGACCGTTCTGGGGCTCTTCGACCACCGTTCGAATCATGTCGGCGCCGCCGTATTGGTCGTGCAGGTACATGAAGAACAAATAGCACTGGATGTAATCCGTCCACTGCTGACCCCAGATCAGCAGGTTGTCGTCGGGATTTGATGGAAAGCCAGTGATGGGATCGGGCAGCCCATACAGCCACATGGCGAATTCCGCGCACCCTTCATCCACCCAGGTCTCTTCGTTGACGTCCATGTTCCAGTGGATCATGTGCTCCAACTCATGAGCCAACACCGACAGCCGGGCTGGTTCCGCCGGCGCTAACGGGTAGCAGGTCATGTAGAACATCTCCACTTCGTTGGAATGGGCGCCTTGCGCCTGCGCCTGGGCTTCGGTCATTTCGTTGAAGGCGGAAAAATAACCATCGAAAACCGATCCTCCGAAACTGCCCAGGGCGGAATAGAAGATGTAGACGTGACGGTCATGGTCCAGTTCGTCGGGAATGGTGCCGAAGTTCTCGACGTCAAGCTGCACGATGCCCTGATTCGGGAAATTCAGGGTGTGATGTTCGAAGTGCTCCAGCACGGTATCCACGTTCGCCTGATTCATGTGCACGTTCCACTGGTTATCGGCGACGAAAATATAGCAGGAATCGCCCACCGCTCGGCAGGTTGCCGGGACTCGAATCCACTGCGGCGGCATGACGCTCAGATTCCAGGACCAAAAGGTCATGGTGTCGCCGACTTCCACGTCCATGTCATCAGTCAGGGGTCTTTGTGCTCTGACCTGCTGGTTTTCCAGACGAATGGCGCTCCAATCGAGATTGGCGGTGGCATGCTGGATCCAGGACGTCACGCATTGGCCACGATTTTCGGGGAAATCCGCCCAAGCTATGTAAGTTAGAGCCAGAATGGCAATCGAAAGTAAGATCCATCGTCGTGTCATGGTGTTCAACCTCCTTCGAATTCGCAGTTTATAATCCGTAATCATTTTCGCGCGATTGGTTACGTGTCCATCGGTATCTCTTGCCTAACCGCAGCCATAACGGCGGGAATTAGTTCCTGGAGCACGTTCGACAAGTCTGTTCCCGGTTTGGTGTCCGCGGGCTCGACGCTGATGACTATGACTTCCGGAGTGATGCCAAGATACCGTGCCATATTAATGGTTTCCATCAACACCTCCCCGTCGGAGGGATGATCGTCCTCCGGTTCGGCTCGCGATTCTGTCATGCAGGCGCCTTCGGTCGGCTTGACGCCCGATTTCGGTCGAGCCTCAAGCAGAGCTTTCAGCTCGAGAATACTCATGCGGCGCACCGTCCCCGGATCGCTTCCCGTAGGTAATGCGCTCACGAATATTACCTTGTCGCGCTCGTCCATCCAGGGGATTAGATTCAGCCCCGATGCCCCCTCTTCGATGCATTCCACATGGTCAGGAAGCCCCTGCTGCATCAGATTCCTGACAACATGCACTCCCAATCCCTGGTCGGAAAACATAAGGCTTCCGATACCGATAATTGCCACTCTTCGCGATTCCATCAATCACCCTTTTCTTGCGCCCGTCAACTTATCATCTATAATAATATTCGCAACCTTCGTGCAAGCGCTTCCTGACCTGCCCGGATTCGACCATCTGATCCAGGATACCGGCGACAATACCGTCATCCATGCCTGTGACGGATGCGACATCCTTGACCCGTCCCGGTCGTTTGCAGATAATGTTGAATACTTCTGCCCTTATGTCGTCATGCTGGCGGTCACGATGCTTTGATGCAGGAATGTCCGGCACAACCTGAGCAACGTCGCCGATAGCGTGAGCCAATGTCCTCAGAGTATCCAACGAAGCCGGCGTGACTTCGCGGACAGGTGACGGACGGTCGGCAGTGTGCACATGGACTTTGTCGGGTCTCAAATCCCGAGCGGCTTTCGCCAGTTTTTCGATCTCGTCATCACTATCGTTGATTCCTGCAACGATCAAGATTTCCAGCCAGATTTGACCTTTGTATTCCTGGCGAAGCAAATGCAAGCCGGAGATGGTCAAATCCACCTTCATGGATGGTTCCGGCTGATTCAGCCTCCGGAATACCTTGTCTGATACGGCATCCAGCGACGGCAGAATGATATCGGCTTCCATGACGTCGTCGCGGACTTCGGGTAGATACAGCAGGCTCGAATTGGTAATCACAGCGACGGGAATTGACGTCATCTCTTTCACTTCCCCAATCATTTCACCCAGGCGGGAATGCAAGGTCGGCTCGCCGGAACCGGAAAAGGTCAACACGTCGGGGACTGGCAGACGAGGGCGTCTGCCAGCACTTTGTCCTGGATTCCGGCTTCCTCGGGAACCACACTCCATGCTGGAAAGGTAGTCGTGTATCTCCCGAAGTATTTCACCTTTAGGCGTATAATCGGCTCTCCGAAGGGTGCGGTGGGTGGTCTTGCCGACCTCACAGTACACGCAGTCGAAAGTGCAGGTTTTAGTAGGCAAGACATCTATTCCCAACGAGATGCCCAGCCGTCTGGATGGCACTGGTCCGAAGAGGTACTTCATACGGTTCTTCGGCTGTCAGGTGGGGACACCTGACAGCACAAGGTTTTGATGCGCCCAACAGGGCTCCAAGTGTCCTTGTTGGCTTTACCGTGAGGACAATAGCTATTTCTGTTCCGGAAATGGCAGTCCGTCCCAGGCGGATTCCACACGCCCAATGGTGTCAAGTATTCGCGGGCGCACCCGGGGCGGATTATCACCTATTTCGAAAGCGCCTTTGATTCTTGACATCGCCTCATCGATGACTTCCGCCCTGTCGGTATGCAGGACTGCCAGCGGCTCACCGGACTTGATCTCGGCTCCCGGCTTCGCCAGTATGGTGATACCAGCACCCGGGTCGATGACGTCGGTAATAGTCCGGCGACCAGCACCCAGCAAGACGCTGACTTTCCCGATCTTCAATGCATCGACCGTCTGCAGCATTCCACTGCGACCAGCCGCGATCTCTTTGCTATGTTTCGATTTGGGAAGCAGCCCCGGTTCGTCAAGAGCCGCGGAATTGCCGCCCTGGGCTTCCACCATTTCCTGCAGCTTTGCAAGTCCTTTCCCCGATCTCAGCAGTTTCTTCAGCGTCGATTCTGCCTCTTCCAATGTGGCTGCCTTTTTCCCCAGCACCATCATTCGACTGCCGACTGCCATCGTGATTTCGATCAGGTCGTCGGGACCGACGCCGTGTTTTAGAATTTTGGCACATTCGGCGATCTCCAAAGCGTTTCCGACTTCGGAGCCCAACGGAGTATCCATATCGGTCACGACGCCGACCGTTCGCAAGCCCATGGCATTGCCGTATTCGACCAAAGCTCTGCCGAGAATTCTCGCTTCTCGGTACCCTTGTATTACGGCGCCGACTCCGGTTTTGACATCCAACACCAATGCCTTGGCACCTTCCGCCACTTTCTTGGATAATATACTGCTGCAAATCAAAGGCAGCGATTTCACGGTAGCGGTGACATCACGGAGGGAATACAATTTCCGGTCCGCGGGCACTAGCATATCTGATTGACTGACAATTGCCAGTCCGACGTCCGCTACGATGTGCTTGAAACGCTCCACACTGAGAACGGTCGTCAATCCTGGGATCGATTCCAGCTTGTCCAGAGTGCCCCCGGTGTGACCCAATCCGCGACCGGATATCATGGGGATGGGTACGCCGGCTGCCGCCACCAATGGCGCCACCAAGAACGTAATCTTGTCTCCCACTCCGCCCGTCGAATGCTTGTCCACCGGAACACCAGGCAGGTCGGAAAAATCGATGATAGTGCCGGAATCCACCATCGCCCGGATCAATTCCCGGGTTTCGTGGCTGTTCATACCCTGGAAAAACACGGACATAAGCCAGGCGGACACCTGATAATCGGGAATGTGCCCGTTGCTGAAGTTGTGGATCAGGAACCGGATTTCTTCAGCATCAAGTTCTTCGCCACGTTGTTTCTTCTCGATCAGATCGACGACTAACACAGATCCACCTTATACGGAAATGCAAACGCCGATCACTGGTCGGCGCTCCTGTCAAGCTGCGATGATGCACCAGATCGACGCTTCGTCATCTACCTTCCACTTCGAAGATCTTCGTTTTTTTTCGCAATGTTCGCAACACCAGGAATATCAACAGCCCCGCTGCAAAGGCAATTATCCACCCCCTGTCTAATTCCAATCTATGTTTTGCAAAGAATTCATGGATAGTTTTCAGTATAGTAAACGCCGCGATTATCGCAAAGAACCCGGAATATTCCCTCTGGAGAATGCTGCGAAATGCCATCGGTAGATCGGAAGGCTTCCAGAGCCTGAAATTCGGCACGAATGCCGGAGTCCTTTCCGCCCATCTTACGAATTCTTCGCCGAATTTTCCACGCAAGAATGCCTCTTCGGTGAAGATAATTCGTTCGTAGTACAACCAGAATGCAAGGGCGAAGATGATTACGAACCACCACACCCCTGGGAACAAAGCTATCCCAAAGAAGATGAGAAAGTTGCCCAAGTACAGAGGATGCCGGACGATGGAGTACATGCCCGTAATGTTCAACGATTCCGCTTGTTGAGCCTCTCTGTTTCTTCCCGACGTCCCTTTTGGCGTGGTGCCAACCACATAACAACGAGCTGCCAATCCAAAGGCAGAGATGGCAATGCATATCCCCTGATAGATGTTTTCTCCGACCTCACCCAGTCCTTTTTCAATTGATTCCGAATCACGGAGGGCAAGAATCAAGACCGGCAGCAGGAGCAACGGCAAGTAGCTTCGTCGCCGAAACAGCCATCTCCCCTGCTTTTCCAACTCCTCCGGTAACGGCATTCGCGACCTCAAATTAGCAAGTAGTGTCAGGTCTCCGGACCTGACACCGTCCAACGCTGTGGTGAGTGGTGTCTTGTCTCCGGACTTGAGTGGTGTAATGTCTCCGGACTTGACACCACTCAATATAATAGCTGTGCCTTCCTACCACAAATCGAGAAAGCGACTCTATTCAAACCGGGCGACGTCACCGCGCTGGAAACCGGATCCTTCCACAATGTCGCAGCTGGAGGCTTTCCCATTGCCAAGACCGGGATCCACGACTTTGATGACGCCGACTTTCTCCTCGGTACTGAACAGCACTTCACCGGTAGCGGGATCAGTAACTTGTTCGCCCTGTCGGAACACGGACAACACCATGTCAGCTCGGAGCCCGGATTCCGATCCTTGATTCAGGAAGATTTTGTCACCCGTCACGGCTGCCACTAACGCCTGCCACGGGACGGATCCCACCTGCTCGGTCAGTTTCTGGACAGTCTCGTCGATGGCGGCGCGCGTCGCCTTGCCGATCAAAGATTCGTCGAAATCCTTCTGGTCTTTGAAGGCAAAGTCCGGTGTGCCAAGGCTTAGCCCAGTTTTCGTCTCTTCTTTTCGGACAGTTCCCGACCATTTGATCTCGCCGGAATTGGCATCGACCAACCGGACATCGACTGCTACTATGGCAGACAGGGTTTGAGTCCCTATTTTGATCTTGCCAATAGCGCCTCCGCCTTCGGATCTCTTGGCTCCGAATTCGGTAACCGCTCCCATGACGATCAATTCCGCCCCTAATAATCGACCGGCTTGCGCTGCAGTCTGCTCCACCACAGCCCCACTCATCCCCAGTCCCTGCTCCTGCATGACGGATTCCAGCTGGCTGCGTTCGAAGATCCGGAACCTGCCAGACTGCACCAGACCGGTAGTCAACATGTCCGACATCCCATCGCCGACATTCTGCCCGGAGTACCAGTGGATTTTGTGGTCGGTCTTGTCCTCGAAACCGTACACCGCCAGATTGCGTTTTAATCCATTCTTGACGCTCGGAGCCGGAGCCTGAGCCATGACTATCGCAGCGGTCAACCACACACAGAGAATCGTGGTCGGAGACAGTCTACTCATTTTCATATGATCCTCCAACTTAGATTTGCAATATGATCACAATGCCTGCTGGCTCATGATGCTTCGGATCAAAGCCAGGGAATTTTCAAGGTACTCATGAGCCTGCTCAGAGCTCGCAGCCTCTGCGAAGACTCTGAGGATCGGCTCGGTATTGGAAGGTCGTATTTGTATCCAGCCATGCGGCATTCGGCATTTCAAGCCGTCTCGGGTATCGACATCGACGCCCGTCCATCGTACCCGAAGCTCGGACAAGATGCCCGGAGCGGCGCCTTCGGGAAGCAGAATTCTCTCTTTGAGCATGACGTATTGAGGAAAGGTAGAAAAAAGCTCGCTGGAAGTCTGCCCGCCTTCCGCCAGCGATTGGAGAATAAGGGCAATTCCAACGGCTGCATCCCGGGCGATGTGGATTTCGGGAAACATCACGCCGCCGTTGCCCTCGCCCCCGATGACGGCATTGACTCGCGCCATTTCCTTTGCGACATGGCTCTCCCCCACCAAACTTCTATATACCGGAACACCGTAGTTCGCGGCGATATCCTCGACCGCCTGAGTCGTGGAGAGATTGACTACCACAGGTCCAGGGCGTTTCCGCAGAACGAAGTCCGCTGCCGCCACCACGGAATATTCCTCGCCAACGGGTTTACCAGTGTTATCCACAACCGCCAGACGGTCGCCGTCAGGATCCAGCGCGAAGCCGATGTCTGCGTCTTGTGTCGTGACTTCCCGGCAAAGCTCGCTTAATGCTTCGGGGAGAGGTTCCGGATTTCGTCGGAATTGACCGGTAGGTTCGCAATCTATCGGGAAAACCTGACAACCGAGGGCGTCGAGCAATCGAACGACCAAGGGTCCGCCAGCGCCGCCAACAGCATCGACCGCCACCTTGAAACGTCGATCCCGAATCATGTCGGCTCTTATCATGGAGCATTCCAGAATAGCATCAATGTGCAATCGGTTTGGATCATCCAGCGCCTGATATGTCCCGACTTTTCCTATCCCCCCTACTATTGTAGGGGGGAATATAAAGGGGGTCTCCTTTTGGAAGATATCTTGCACCGCCAACCCCTGTTCGGCATCAAGGAAAAAGCCATTGCGGTCGAACAATTTCAGAGCGTTCCATTCCACCGGATTATGACTCGCGGTCAACGCGATGCCGCCCCTAGCCGCCTGTGTCTTTTCCACCCAGAGCTGGATGGTGGGTGTGGCGGCGATTCTCAGGTCTTGCACATCGCAGCCTACTGCGGTCAAGCCGGCAACCGCGGCTTGCTTCACGATATCCCGACTGGGTCGCGAATCCGTTCCCAGGATGACCAGACCACCGCCGAGCCAGGTTCCAAATGCAGCCGCGTATCGAGTCACGATGTCCGGAGTCAGGCTTTCCCCCACAATCCCCCGAATTCCGGCGACGCTGATCATCAATTTTGACATCAATCGCTTGTCGTTTAATGTGACGGGAACCGCAGTAATCGCGAGGACGTCAGCACTTCCACGCCGGTCGCCGTGACGAGGACATCGTTTTCAAGACGGGTGCCACCATGTGTCAAATCGACACATCCCGGTTCGATTGTGAAGACCATGCCAGGCTCCAATGGAGTCTCGACCCAGTCTTTCAGAGCGGAGGGATCTTTGGGCTTCAAGCCCAGCAGGGGTCCTTCATGCACTTCGAGTCCAATGCCATGCCCCAAGGAATAGTGCATGTTCATTCCCTGTGCCGCCAGAGCGCCGATTGCTTCGGCGGCGATTTCGTGGGCGAGGGCGCCGGGTTCGATTCGGGAGATTGCCGTATCATGGACTTTTTGCACCATGTCTATCATCTTCTGCTGAGTGGGATTCAAGTTGCCAAACGCCATCGGCACAGTGACGTCGGTGGTGTAACCGTCCCACACCAGTCCGAAATCCACCAGGGCAAGACCTTGTTTCGTCAGGGGTTCGGTAGACGCGGTGGGGTAGCAGTGGATCTGCGCCGACCGAGAGGCATTGGCGACCAGAGTCTCGAAACCCGGCTTCTCGGCACCCAGTTTCCGCATCTCCGTTTCCAGAAACAGCGCAAGATCTATCTCGCGGCAATCAGGGTGATTCTGCACAAAGGGGGAAATCATATCTATCAACCGGTCGGTCTGGCGACAACCTTCGCGAATCACGTCGATTTCGTGTTGTTCTTTCACCCGCCGGGCTCGGGAGATGGCGTAACCCGTGCCTTTGGGATCACATACGATATTGACATCGGGGAATTCCTCACCGATTTTGCCAACTTCTAAATAGGACTCGTTTGGCATGACCTCCAGCGCGAATGTCTTCCCCAAGCGGCTGGATAGGGCATGGCTCCGAGCTCGGCGGTATGATCGGTCGAAATCCTGGACATTCAATATCTCGTGGGCTTCAGCCATTTTGCCCGCTAATCCCAGATCCCAGGGTATCAGGACTGTGTGCCCATCGGAAAACAGCAGTAATTCAGCGTCAGTGGGCAGTCCGGATAGGTAACGCAGGGAGGTGTCTCGTTTTCGCTCAAAGTCGGTAATCAGCACCACGTCCACACCGCGGTCTTTCATGCTCTGGCAAATGGCGCCTGATTTCTGTTCCGTCACAATTCTCACAACGGTCTCCGGTATTTCCTGTGGCTATCGAGGGAATTCACCGTGATGTCAAACGACCCGTTTGACACGGCATCAATTCAGCGACCGGGCGAAAAACGAGGCTAATTCATCGGTTGTCAGACAATTCAAAATGTCCTTCGCTTCACAGCCGCCTTTTCGCGCGATGCCCACGCCATAGGACATGTCGTCCAGTCCGTCCACATGGTGGGAATCGGGATTGATGGAGATCATGACCCCCTTGTCCCTCGCCATCTTATGATACCGCCAGTCCAAGTCGAGGCGGTAAGGATGGGCATTCAACTCCACTGCAATGTGCCGTTCCGCACACTTATCGAGCACTCGTTCCATGTCCAATTCATAGCCGTCACGGGCTAACAGCAGCCTTCCGGTGGGATGTCCAAGGATGCGGACATGGGGATCATCGAGGGCTTTCAAGATGCGCTGAGTAGCTTCCTCCTGGGTCATCTTTAGTTTGCTGTGCACGGAAGCAATGACGAAGTCGAACGAAGCCAGTATCTCATCTGTATAATCGATCCTGCCGTCGCCCAGAATGTCGGCTTCGATGCCTTTGAAGATTTTGAAGGGCGCCAGACGGGCGTTCAGACGCTCGATTTCTTGATGCTGCACCTTGATTCTCTCGGGTTTCAGACCTCCGGCGTACGCTGCAGCTTGACTGTGGTCAGCGATTCCCAGGTAACTGTACCCGCGACCGAGCGTAGCTTCGGTCATTTGTCGAAGCGTGCTCAGACCATCCGAGTACTCGGAGTGGACATGCAGGATCCCGCGGATGTCGGTTGCTTCCACCAGTTTGGGGATGGCATCAGCCTCTGCCATCGTGATTTCGTCGCGTCCTTCTCGAAGTTCCGGCGGAATCCAGGGCAATCCCAGCAACCGATACGCGGTTTCTTCGTCTGGAACCGGTACCCGCGCCTTGTTTCCCAATACTTGGAACCCGCTTATTTCCAAGCCCCGAGATGCCGCACGCGACGTCAGTAACTTCAGATGGTTGGCGGATCCGGTAGTCTGTATCCATGCCCAGCCAAACTGGTCGGGAGCACACAGGATCATCTCGACTCGGACGCCGCTTCCCCGTCGGAATTTCGCAGATTCCTTGCCGTATTCCACCTCAGAGACGGCACCGGCACGAGTGACCAGGCTCTTGGCAATATCCAGGAAATCGGCTGGGTCGGCGGAGACGATCAGATCGACATCTCCGATGATCTCGCAATGACGTCGCACGGAGCCTGCCACTTCGGCTCGACTAACGCGAGGGTCTTCGCGCAATATGGTCAAGAGCTCACGAGCTTCCGACATTCCCAGGGGTATCCGATGCTTGTCTTTGGTCGTCCGCAGAAATCGCAAGCCTTCGAGGATGTTGGCTTGCGTTTTGACGCCGAATCCCTCCAGTTCGACCAGCCGGTTTTCCAGACAAGCGTACTCCAGCTCACCGGGAGTAGTGATGCCCAGAGCGTCATGCAGGGTCTTGATTCGCTTGGCGCCCAGACCAGGGACGCGGGTCAGTTCCACCAGTCCCGGCGGCACGTCCGACCTTAATCGGTCAAGATCGGGCAGGGTTCCTGTAGTGGCGATTTCGCGAAGTGCCTCCAGCATCCCTTTCCCGATTCCCTTCATCGCCGCCAACTCACCGGATTCGACCGCATCTTTCAACGGAATCTCAAGCCCCTTGAGAATGCGGGCGACATTCTGATAGGCTCGAACTTTGAAAGGATTGTCGCCGCGAAGCTCCATCAAGACGGCGGTTTCGTCCAGCAGCGCGGCGGCTTCTTTGTTCTCCACCTCTACCCTCTCAACATCCGGATCAATTCCCGGCAGAACGCCGGCAAGTCATCAGGCTTACGGGACGTGATTAGATTGCCGTCCACCACGACCTCCCGATCTACCCAATTCGCACCGGCGTGGATCAGGTCATCCTTGACCGCGACGAAAGACGTTAACGTCTTATCCCGAACGATGTCTGCCGACACCAGCACCGACCCGGCATGGCAGATAGCTGCCACTGGCTTCCCAGCGGCATTGATTTTCCGAACCAGGTCAATCACGTCAGAATATTGACGAAGTTTGTCGGGCGCCCATCCGCCGGGGATTACGATGGCATCGAAATCGTCAGCGTTGACCTCGGATACGGTTTTGTCAGCGGTAATGGGATAACCGTACTTGCCTTTGTAATGCGGTCCGGTGACGGTTCCAATCGTGACCACCTGAGCGCCGGCTTCAGTCAGCCGAAGCTTAGGATACCAGACCTCCATGTCCTGGTAATCTGCTTCGACCAGCAGGGCGACGCGTTTTCCTTGCAACTCCATGTCTATTCTCACTTCTGTGCTCTCCAAAGTTGTCGGGATCCTCGGGATCCCACCCATTCCTACGACTTCCTACTGTTCAAAATCGTATCAATGAAGATCCTCTGTTCCTCCAAAGAATCCAGGACCGCGTCAGGATTGGCGTCGATCAAATCCTCTTTGGGGTACGCTCCGGAGGCGACGGCGATGGTGCCGGCGCCAATGGATTTTCCAGCGCCAATGTCTCTCGGCGTGTCGCCGATGACCCAGATGTCAGACAGCAGGAAATGGGTCTTCCAATGCTGCTCCGAACGTTGGATAGCGATTTGCAGCACCTGGGAACGATCCTCAGAGTCGCTGCCGAATCCCCCTACCTGGAAAAAATGGTCGACGTCATGGATACGCAACTTCTCCATGGCAGAGTCTTCGATATTACCGGTGCCCAGAGCCAGCGCAAATCGAGGGTCCAGCGATAGAGTCGTCAGTAATTCGCGGACCCCGGGAAGCAATCTGGCGCCGGTCGCTTTCCCCAATTCTTCCCTCACGATGGGCAGGAACAGGTCCTTGAATCCGGCGAACAAAATGGGGAAATCGTAAGCACGAATTCCAGCGGAATCCAGCATCTCCCGAAATATCTGGGGATCAGTCTTGCCCGCGGGAAGTCTCACGTCCGGGACCGCGCTGATTCCGATCAGACGAGCGAAAGCCCGTTTGAACGCACGACTGGTAGCGCCGTCACTGTAAGTAAGGGTGCCGTCGATATCGAAAATCAACAAGATATGGGGGGCGTCGGCGCTCATTGACCTCTACTTCCCTCCGATCATCAACTCGCTGACTCGAAAAGTCGGACAAGCAATGACCGATCGCCAATCCAGATCGTTGGCAATGGCATCGACGTTTTTCCATAGGTCCAGCAGGTTTCCTGCGATGGTGATGCCTTCCACGGGATAACTCAATTCGCCGTTTTCGATCCAGATGCCGCCTCCGCCCCACGAGACATCGCCCGTGACCAGATTGACTCCGCTGCCCAGGATTCGGGTCAGGAGGATCCCGTTCTTGACCGTCTTGATCAGGTCGTCGCGAGTCAAATCACCGGGCACGACGTACAAATTCGTCGGTCCAAGGGAAGGCAATGATCCATAGGAACGCTGCGCGTTTCCCGTGGGTCTGGCTCTGGAGAGGCGCGCCCCGCGGATGTCGTACACGAATTGCTTCAATATGCCATTCTTGACCAGCGTTTTCTTGCGGGCGGGCGTTCCTTCGTCGTCGACATTCTGAGTTCCCAATTTGCGAGGCATGTACCCGTCGTCAATGATGGTCACCAGATTCGAGGCAATGGTTTCGCCCTTTCTGTCCACAAGGTAGCTGCTCCGTTTGCGAACCGTCTCGCCATCCAGGGCTCGGAAAAGGACTCCAAGCATCTGCGATGCAACCTGAGCTTCGAACACGACTGGCGCTTTGATTGTGGAGATGCTTCGCGCACCTAATTGGACCGCGGCTCGTCTACCGGCTTCGGCTCCCACTTCTTCCGGGGTATCCAGATCGCTTCGATGACGGGCTTGCGACCACCACCACCCACTTTGCAACTGACCATTGCCTTCCGCTACCGCCTGTCCGACAATACTGACACCGGTACCCCGGGAGGTTTGCGATAGTCCCAAAGTGTTAACGATCGCCGTTTCCTCGTCCCCATCGTGCCAATGACACCCCGCTGACCTGGCGATTCTGCGATCCGAGGCAAGCATCGCTTTCTCCAACCGCAGCACCTGGTCAATTTTCTCCTCCAACGGGACGGTCAAAAGGGTGTGATCGAACATATCTAATTCGTCCGACGCAGGGACAGGCGCGGGTTTCGCGATACCATGACCCCGGTCGGGAAAAGCTTCCTTTGCCAACATTATCGCCCTATCAACGAGTGATGACAACGAAGTCTCCGACACGTCGGAGGTGTGGGCGAACCCCAGCCTGCCGTCGATGATCACTCGGATTCCAACGCCGCGGCTGATCTGGCGTCGCACGGTCTCCACCTGTTCTTGTCTCACGGTGACGCTATCTTCGCGACTCCGTTTCGCGATAATATCAGCAGTGTCGATACCCCGTTTCTTGATTTCGCTCAATACGATATGTGCCAAATGGCTGATATTGTCGGTAGGTTCGTCACTCTTGAAATTCATGGACGGAATTGCTGTGAGTTATTGATGATTAGACCATGACGGGGGCTGCAATAGCGGTGCCTCCCACCGTCATTTCCCGGATGCGAAGGTGCGGTTGCCCCACACCCACCGGCACATGCTGCCCGGCTTTGCCGCAGGTGCCAAGTCCGGGATCCAACGCACAATCGGAACCCACCCGATCCACCTGCTTCAGGACTTCCGGACCGTTGCCGATTAGAGTGGCTCCTTTGACGGGCGCGGTGGCTTTGCCGTCTTCGATCAAGTAACCCTCGGTGACGTTAAACACGAATTGTCCCGATGCGGTATCCACTTGCCCGCCGCCGAATTCCACCGCGTAGAAGCCCTTCTTCACCGAACGCAGAATTTCCTCCGGGTCGGAATCGCCCGCTTCCAGGAAGGTGTTGGTCATACGGGGAATTGGCACATGCAGGTAGCTTTCCCGGCGACCGTTTCCAGTCAAAGGCAATCCCATCAACCTGGCATTCAATCGGTCGGTCAGATAGGCTTTGAGCACGCCTTTTTCGATGAGCACGGTCCTTTCCGAACGAGTCCCTTCATCATCGATTCCGATCGAGCCGCGATAGCCGGGCAACGAACCATCGTCCACCACAGTACACAATTCGGACGCCACCTCTTGACCGATCTTGCCGGCGAAAATGGTGGAACCTTTTCGGGCAGCGTCGGCTTCCAGCCCGTGCCCGACAGCTTCATGGAGCAGCACTCCCGCCCAACCGTTCGCCATGACAACCATCTGAGGACCAGCAGGCGCTTCCCGGGCGTCGAGCAAAGTGACAGCCTGCCGGGTCCCTCGCCTGCCGCATTCCCGGGCATCCAATTTGTCGAATATTTCGAACCCGGCATGCCCCCCGATTCCATATCTGCCCGTTTCGCGCCGGTTCCCAGCTTCCACCACAGAACGTACCACTAAACCGATGATCTGTGCACTGTCTTCCACCCACAGTCCTTCAGAGTTGCAGATCATAATGTCCCGACGAAGATCCGCGTATTGGACGACGACCTGGATCACGCGCGAATCCTGGGATCGGGCGCCTTGGTCAGCCAATTGCAGGAGTCTGGTCTTCTGCGCCAGAAGGATGGAATCCACGTCTTTCAGAATTGGGGAAATCGTCGGAGTCATGGATGCTTCCGACGGAATGGTAACCTGACGATCCGGTGACGGAGAGTCGGCAATTTGAGCTGCGGTGGAAGCCGCCGCCATCAGAGTGTCTTTGGATAGCTCGTCCAAAGCGGCGTAACCGGTTCGTTCGCCCTTGATTACGCGGATCCCCACACCCAAACGCGCTCCACTCTCCACCTCGCGAACGTGACCCTCCTCGAAGCTTGCGCCATTCGATGACGACCGCTGGGCGAACAACTCTGCGAAATCACCGCCCCGTGACAAAGCGGCTTCGATCACATCCCGGATAATCCTGCGGTCTAAGAACGAAAAGTGATTGGTCGGCAAATGCTCAGTCTCCTATCCTGCAATCGGAATCTTTAAACTCGAAATCTGCTGATTAGTTGCTCCTCAACCATCGTCATGATACTACTCGTCACAAGCTGTAGAGCTTGGGTCGTCGATCCTCGAAAAGGTGATTCTTGGGGGCAGCATATTTGTCACGAGCCAGAGCAGGGTCAATATCGATGACCCTGGCGGCGCACTCGTCTTCGGAGACAGAAATCAACCGTTGCCCCAAGGGATCGATGACCTGGCTGTTTCCGATGAAGTGGTAATGAAGCCCATCATACGATTCGTCCCCGATCCGATTAGCGGTCACCGCAAATATCCGATTCTCAATGCAGCGCGTCCTCATGGATTCCGGACAATGAGGCAGTACCAGATTTGATGGATGCGCAATGATGTCGGCGCCTTGAAGCGCCAGGCTGCGGCTTACCTCCGGGAAGATCCAGTCGAAGCAGATCATGATTCCAATCTTGACGCCGTCCAGGTCCCATACCTGAGGAGGTCGGTCGCCCGGAGTGAAGCCTTCCTTTTCGCGATCGAACAACTGGATTTTCCGATACACGCCGATGACTTCCCCCTCCCTGGAAAGGAACACTGCCGAGTTGAATATCATCGTCCGGTGGCGTTCCGGAAACCCGGCGATAATCGCAGACTTCCGATCCTTCGCCAGCTTCCTGAGCCGCGTAAGAGATGGACCGTCGGGCACATTCTCAGCCCAATCCAGAAGCTGATTCCGGTCGGCGAACAGATAACCGGATGTCGCCAGCTCCGGTAATACCCACAGATCAGCTCGCTGCTCATCGATCACCTCAGCGGCTTGATCTATATTATTCGGTCCTGCGCCACGCTCCGGCGCAAATTGCACAAATCCTACACGCATAAGAACCAAAGGTCTTGCACTGTCGTGCATCGGCACCGATTACAAAGGGAATCCGGGAGCGTATCTGGTTCTGGAGGTAGATTTCGCCAGCCATCCGCCCACCACGTCTTCTCCTGCCATCGCACGTCTCAGTCGCTCTATTCCATGCTTAAGAAAATCGTCGTCCCCGTATTCGATGCCATAGAGTAGTTCGTGGAAAATAATCCGTCTGCAGTGGAAGAGGACTCGGTCGTGGAACGTGCCATCACGGCGACCGCCATAGTTGCTCAAGACCTCTTCCAAAAAGTCGCGTCCGTATTCGGCGAGAAGACCGCAAAGATCGCAGGCGGGGTCGCCGATGCAGGATTCCTCGAAATCGATGATCCCTACAATCCTGGCACGGCAAGGATGGTACAGAATATTTGAGGAATCGAGGTCCCCATGGATCAGCGTCGGTTCGAAGCGCCAAACCGATTCCTCGGACAGGAACTCTTCAAAAATCCGCCGCGCCCAATCCTGCTCCTCCGGACTCAACCGAGGAAAAACCACATTACGAACATCTTGATAGAAGCCTTGAATCTTGGACCTGTGCTTTTCGGGGTCGAAGGAACCCAGGATTTCTCGCAGAGCCGGATCGAGGGAAAGAGCATGCAACTCGGTCAGGAATCGAGCGATCTGAGGAGCGAGGACTCGATGCTCGGGACGCTCCAGCGGATAAGCTTCCAAAACGACGCCGGGGAGCTTCTGGTATCCGGCAATGGGTCTGGGAAACGATGGAATGCCATCGGAATAATAACGGTAACCCGGAATCGGCAGTGAGAACGAGGACTTGAGACGATCGCAAAGTCGTTTCTCAGTGACCAGCAGGTTCCCGTCTGACCCGTGGGGGAATTTGAAGATCAGAAATCCGCTGATCTCGAACACTCGATGTGAGCCGCCACCCAGGAAGCGGATGGTGGACACCGTCACATCCGGGAAGCACTCTTCGACGAAGCCCTTGTAAAGATTGGTGTCCGTGGCAACCTCAAATAGTGATATTCCCGCTCACATCGTGAGGGGAATCAGATTACTTATGATGGCATGTGACCATAAGCGAATTTTCGTGCCTGGATACCGACCACACGCCACGTAGAGCGGGCAAGACTCAGGCACCTTTAAAAATATGAAAAGGAATCCTATATGTCAAGAATTTTGAGGAGATTCTTATGGCGGGGATGTCAAGAGAGGGATAAAATCGACAACGCCGACATGCGTCGTATCATAACGGTCCCAAATGCTTGAAGCGATAGTTGTACTATCGGTGGTTCCCCACCAGTTCTGCTCAGCATCGATGCGATTTGGTGTCTGGTTGAACACGGTCCAGGTGTTGTCCGACAGGTCATTTTGGTGAAAGTAGGGATTGGAACCGGGACCGGGTTGAATGGCTTTCGTATTGTTTCTGATCATGTTATCGGTGATCTCAGGGGAACTCCAGACCAGTCCGACCCCCACATTATTGCCTTCGACCTCCGATCCCCGAAGAGTCACGGTATTGTAAGTATAGAGAAAGGATATTCCGGTATCACAGTCAGAGACAAAATTGGAGTCGATAATGGTAAAGGATACATATCGACATTGAATTCCCTGGACATGACCGGTGACTCGATTGCCGTGGATCCAGGGGAAAGCATAGGGGTCGCACTGGATACCGATGGTACTCCCACCCGGATCGGGATCCAGGATATCGTTGTCCACAATCTGGGCTTCTGCTAAGTATCCCACGTAGATTCCGATATTGGTAAAATTCTGAATCACACAGTGTTCGATGGAAGGGGAAGTCAAAGAATTGCACACGATCCCGGCATTGCAGTACTCGATGATGCAGTAGGACAGGCTGGACAGAGTGTCGTTGACGCCGCCTGTGAACGCCAAGCCGCTCCAAACTCCGTCAATCGCGGAAAACACTATCATGGAATCCGGCGTGCCGTCGGCGATCAAGGAGCCAAGTACCGCGATGCCCATTTTCCATTCAAATCGAATCTCCACGCCGGGATCGATCGTTAGCACCGCATGGCTGTCCACGATGACAGGTGACATGACCAGATACGGCGACATGTCCCGCGTCCAGCTCATCGAGGAATCGATGTACCCGCCGACCTGGCTGGCTTTGACGGGAATGTCAACCTCCGTGACCTCGGTACCGCAGCCCATCATCAGGGCAAACACAGCGGGAAGCATTACCCCCAGAATCGCCCTTGCCTCATGCACCATCGATCACTCTCCCATATGCCACGTAGGTTGGGTTAGCCTTGCGTAACCCAACATTCCCTCGCATCATACACCATCGATCACCCTCTCGTATGCCTCTTCCAAATGCGGAACCATCCGTGCCCATGAGAATTCGTCCTCGGCGGTCTTTCGGGCAGCGGCGCCCAGTTGCAGCGCCAGTCCGGGATTCGACAGCAATTCGATGATACCTTCCGCAAAGTGCTCCAGGTCGCCATTGTCCGCGATCCAGGCGTTTTCCAGATGACGAAGTCCCTGGGCGGAACCCCGGCACGAAACAATGGCTCGTCCCGTCATCATATAATTCAACAATTTGATGGGAAATCCCCACCACCCGAATCGCGGATTGACTGCAACCTTCGACCGCAGCAATAATTCCAGGGATTGGGAAAACGTGAGATGGTCTTTGACGTCCATATGAGCCGACAGACCCTTGCGGCGGATGCAATTGCGTAACCTCGTCCCGTCGCCGTGGGTGACGATAATCAGCCGGCTGGTTGCGACAGCGGCGGCGACCAATTCCCAAGCATCGAGAAGGAATTCCAGATTCTGATAGCCGTCCAGGTTGCCTTGATAGATGGCGGTCGGGACAGGAAATAGCTGGTGACCATTCTCCGGAAGCGACTCGATTGCCGGAGGAATGCACAGGGTCTTTTCCTGATACCCGCCGCGGGCAATTATTGCATCCCTGATTCCTGAAGTCAGTGCCAGACACAAGTCACCTCGCGGTGGGACATAGCTGTCGAGGGCATATCCCAATGACCGCATGCTGGACTTGACGCAAGGCGTTCGGAAATAAGTGGGCAGTTCTTCGCCCAGCATGTTATGCGCATGGTATATGACCGGAATTCCAGCCTTCCGCCGGACGGCGTAGGCCGCCAATGGCGCTTCGTAGTTATGCGCGTGGATAACGTCGATGTCATAGTCCTTGACCACTCTGAGTAGCGTCCGCGTCAGGCTCCAATCCAGGAAAGGTTTTCTCCAATCCGGACCCGATCGAATACGACGGTAGCCCGGGAATCTGGAAGTGCGATGTATTGTGAGATCCGTCGACCGGTCGGGGTCTCCATAATGGTAAGCTACAATATGGACGTCGTGACCGCGACTGGTCAGAGCCCGCGACATCTGCTCCACCAGCACCTGGGTCCCCTGAGCGGCAGGAAACGGGCACCCCATCACCATGGCAATACGATAAGCTTTCATGGCACGACCGCCTCGCTCCGCCTGGCTTCATCGGTTATCGGAACGCCTTCCATCCATTCAGGAATGGCTTCGCCCATATAACGGAGAATGGTGGGCGACACGTCGGCAATACTGCAATCCATCACCCCGCCGGATTGGATTCCCGCTCCCATCGCCAGGAACACCCCGTGCTTACGGTGTGTGCCGGAAAACCCGCGTCCCTTCCCACCCCGGTAGCGGCTTGCTGGAACTTCCTGGATGGGATCATGCGCCCGGGCATGACTCGAGCCCGAAACCGCATAGCTTCGATTGTCGATCAGCGCGGGTTCCAGGATGAGGTCAGGGATCAAGGACAAATAGGGACCGTTGAAGATATCTTCCCTGCGATGTACCGCCGCCATCACGGGATGACCGGTAGCTGGGTTTCGCCATGCCAGCAGCTTGGCTCGAATTTCGTCCAATAGACCATCGCGGTCGGCGTGCGAAACGGTTCCCTCAGAATCACGACCCTGGAGGCGGCACCAAATTCCAGGGAAACTATTACTCTCGTCGCTGAATGCGACAGTACGCTTCCAATCGATATTCCGAAAACGGCGGCGGGATTCCAACAATCCCATCCATGGAAATCCGCGCCGGAACAACCATTGCGGCAGCTTGTCAGGAAGAACGCCTAACACTCGATCGACCGAGATTGCAAAATCGAGTCGATGAGTTCCGGATTTGAATCGCAGATAGCCCTCTTCCTCCAGCCACAAATTGAGGAAAATCTCATATATGCCGGCGCCTCCAAAGCCATGATCGGACATGACGATAAGCACATCATCGTCGGTCATCTCATCGACGTATATCTGGAGAATCCGATCCAACCGCGGATAGATTTCTTCGATCGTGGAGCCAAATTCGACCGCCAGCCGGGGGTCGTAACGAGGGGAATCAGGATCGTGCAGGCTCCAGAAATGGTGGGAGGCAGTATCGGTTTCCGGGAATACCATCCAGAACAAGTCGTACCGTTCCCGCCTCCAGAGCCAGCGGAAAATCGATTCCCGTTTTTCCAAATTCGCCAGGAGAACCCGGCGGGCTTTGGGATACCAATCGGGGTTGATACGGAATTCGGAGATGCTGCCGTAAGGGTAATCGCCAAACTTTCGGAAAAGCTCGGACGCCAATTCCGGTGGGTGGATCATGGAGCGATGGGCGGTGACTGCCACCGGACAGTCGAATCCACCAATCATAACGCCATTGATGGGATCAGGAGGGGAAGTGCAAGGGATTCCGAGGGATGCGACCTTTCGATTCCGTCGGCTGAGGACGTCGAAAATGGTGGGGACCCCACGGTGCCGCGAATTCAGGAACTCCACTTTGTCTCGACCAGGATTCCGACGTGTGAAGTCGGTGATGCCGTGCCGGGCGGGATTGACACCAGTTATGGCGGTAGTCCATGCCGGGAAAGAGGAAGGCGGAATCGTGGAGGTCAGCCTGCCGTGTATTCCACCATCCATTATCCGTTTGAACGCGGGAAGGCGCCCCGATCGAACCATGGGGACGATTATGTCCCAGGTTCCCCCATCAATTCCGAATACAATAGCTCTATGGCGATTCGCCATCGCAGGAGATTCTTGCGCGATGTCAAACGAGTCGTTTGACACCACATATGCTTGATTCGCGTCGCATCGCGGTCTCGTCGGACAGTTACAGGACTTATTTGGTATATCCCAGAGCTCGCAGACGTTCCTCGGTCGCTCGATCGATCGCCAATTGCGGGATTACGCCCTTTTGAGCCAGTGCCTTGCCGCGCACTTCCAATAGCCGATTTCGCATTTCTGCCGCCTGGATGGGATTCCGTGGTGAAACATCGGCATGTTCCCCGGGATCATTGGCAAGGTCGTAGAGGGCATAGGCGAGCAAGCCCCGAGGATTGCCGGGATTCGCCTCAATCCACACCCAATTGCCCTGGCGGATGGCGCGCACTTGATTACCTTCTTGATCAACCTCGGAAAACCTCACCCGATCAGAATCGGCAACCTCGGAAAACAACGGAATTCCTGCCCAGGTCTCAGGACGCGGGACACCTACCAAATCCAATACGGTGGGCGCAATATCCACTCCCATCACCGGGTCGGAGCGCACCGTCCCTGCCAACCGTTTCTGGGGAAGCCGGATGATCAGCGGAACATGCACTGCCTCTTGATACAACGTGGTGCCGTGCCACCAACCCCCATGGTCCAGGAACTCTTCGCCATGATCGGCGGTGAAGATTACGATGGTATTCTCCGACTTGCCGGATTCCTGAAGTGCACCCAGAATCCTACCCACCTGCTCGTCCATGTATCGGACTTCCCCCGAGTACCGGTCGAAGAGCACAGGAAGCTGCTCGATAGGCGGGTTAGGAGTCACAACACGCGCGGTGGCTTTTCCGTTGTACGGGTGTTCGAAATAAGGATCATGCGGATCCATGAGGTACACCCAAAGAAAGAAGGGTTCCGGCGGCGATGCCCTCATCCAGCGGGAGGTCAGGTTGGCAACCGCTTCTCCTTCCCAGTAGTAATGCCGGACGTGGTAGATGCCGGCACTAACTTTCTCCATCAATATCCGTGCCGTGCCATAGATAACCAGGTTGGAGGCATCGTCATTGGCTCCGAAATACAAAGACGGCTCGAGGTAGCGATACACATCGAATCCGTGGTCGAACCCGAAAAATGGCGTCAGGTTAATGTTATTGACCAATCCAACCGTGGCATACCCCAATTCGCCCAGGATTTGGGGAAAGTGCACCAGGTCAGGCGGCATCCCATCCATCTTCTTCTCCACTCCATGAGCGGGTGGGTACAACGAGGTCAGGATCGAGGTGACGGACGGCCGGGTCTTGGAGGATTGAGCCTGGCAGTTGGTGAAGCGGATGCCGGACGCTGCCAACGCATCGATATTAGGAGTTGGCACATAATTCCGAGTTCCCTGAGTGAGGACATCCTCCCGCAGCGTGTCCACCACTATCAACAGAACGTTAGGTGGCGGAGTGCCGGTGTCTTTCCAATGCGCAGGGGACCACCGGACGGATCCGGGTCCCACCGGGCTCAGTGATCTCAAGAACCATCCTATCACCATCAAGACCAGCAACACCGCCCACGAGGAAGCCACCAACAGTCGTGGGGAAGCGTCGGCAAGACGTCGCAGTATTGCCCGGATTAGGATAAATCCCACCGCAAGAGAGACCAATGCGCCAACCAGCAGCAGCCAGCCTGCGGGTTCGAACCAACTCACGGTCTCATCCAGCACGTCCCTTCGAACACGAAACAGGGCAATGCTGACAGCCAACATCGGAACCATGATTGAGAAGCAATCCAGCCACGCAATATTGGCTTCCAGTTTTCTGGGCAGGCGGGTGATCGACCAGATCAAAGCGATGACCAGACCCGCCAAACCGTACCCAACAGCCCCAAACCATAAAGCCGATAAGGAAGCAATCCCGCCGGAAGATGTACATAGGAACAGCGTTTCCAGCAACCCAACGATGGCACCTGCCAGCATCCCTCCCGAGATGCCAGACAAAATGACAGACAGTGGACGTGTTGATCGTATGTTCGTTTTGGTGCGAATGTAAGGATTTGACATGCCGAACCCTTCGTGAACCGTGCAGACGGAGCAAAAGTCTTGTGCACCACAAGATATCTTCGTCTTGTGGAACGCAGCTTAGAAAGCCCCTTTCCCTTTCATTACAGCAGGAATGGTCTTCAGAAGAATAATTAGATCCAGAACCAGAGACTGGTTCTTGATGTAGAAGAAATCATATTCCAGATTTTCGTGCAGATAGAGGTCTTTGCGACCTAAGATCTGCCATAGCCCGGTCAGACCTGGTTTGATGGTCAATCGAATCCGCTGCCATTCATTATATTTGGCAACGATGAACGGCATTTCCGGTCTGGGTCCCACCAGGCTCATCTCCCCGCGAAGAACGTTCAGCAATTGGGGTAATTCGTCCAGGCTGGTACGCCGGAGTATCCGTCCGATCCTGGTGATCCGGGGATCAGTCTTGACGCGCGGAGCTTCTTCGTAATTATTGACATCCTCATACATGGTCCGGAATTTGTAGATGTTGAACAGCTCGCCGTCCTTCCCAACGCGTTCCTGACGAAAAATGGCTGGTCCTTTGGAGGTCAAACGGATGGCTGCCCAGATGACAATCCACAACGGCAGACTGATGAGAAACATAGCCAGGGCTAACCCGTACTCAAACACGTTCTTGATCGTGGCGCTGAACGGGCGGGTTCGCGGAGGAGGAATCTCAATAATGGGGATGTCCGCAAAACCGTTCAGTTCTGTTCGGGTGGTGATGATCTCGTACAAATCCGACACGATTTTGACCGGCAAATTCAGGTGCCCGATACGGACGATCAGTTCCAGAGTTTTTTCGCGGGAAACCATGGGATCTGCGATAATGACTTCGTGGATTTGCTTCTGGCGTACCACCGCCGGAATGTCTTGATAGGTGCCCAGCACCGGCACTCCACGCACATAGCCGCTGGTGCCGTTCCCAGCGATCACCCCGATGACCTGATAGCCCAATTCAGGTATCTTGCGGAGTTTCTCCACCAGGAGTTGGCTGGTCTCGCCTACCCCCACAATCAGCACGCGCGATTGGTTGATACCACGTCGCAGCGCCAGCGTCCAGACTTTTCGAAACAGCCATCGGGACACGGTAATCAACACTAAGCTGATTCCCAGAAACAGGAACAAGGTCAGCCGCGAATAAGTCAACTTCAGCAGATAAAAACCCGCCATGACGGTCAGTGCCATGATCAAATGCGCTTTCACGATCCTGGTGGTAGTGTGGAAATCAGTATGCGATGTTTGCACACGGTACAGCCCTTGCTGCCAGGATGCAATCACCAGGATGACCGGAACAATGGCGCCCAGCGTAACATACACTCTGACCGGATAGACGAAGTCTTCCGGGTACGGAATCCATCGCGTCCGAATCAAATACGCTGCGGTCTGGGCTATCACGCATATCACGACGTCCTGCGCGACCAGCCCGGTCCGAATCCATGAGCTCTTCCGGTCCAGGAACACCACGCCGAACAAAATCCCGACTCCGAAGATTAGCCCTCGGATCAATAGCAGCGGCGGCGACAGAACCGTCACGACCGGATCCTTGGTGATGCCGGATGTCCAGAATGGCAGGCATGATATTCCCAACCCCACGGCGGAGATTACCACTGGCAAAACCGCTTGTGGGAAGAACAGCCATGCCAGGCAGGACAGCAGCAGCGTCCAGCTGAAGGCGATCTGCAGCTTCAAGGTCTGCGGCGTGTAGGAATCACCCACCGCTTTGGCTGGATGTTTCTTGTACACCAGCATTCGCCAGAACGCCCGGGCGAATTTCAGCCGCAGGTAGTTCGCCAGACCCTGCGGGTGTGTGTGTTGCACCACAGCGTTGGGGTTGAACACCATGCGTCCGCCGGAACGGGCGATACGGAAGGACAGGTCAACGTCTTCGTTATTAGCCTGGGGGAATTCCAGGTCGAATCCGCCCAGGGAATGGAAGGTGGAGGTGCGGAAGGCTGCGGAATGGCTATCGACGAAGTCAATAGCGCGGTGACTGGAAAGCTTTCGGTACCGTTCCTCGAATTCCAATTGGATCATCCGGGGGATGACTCCCCGCTGGGTCGTCCGATACCTGCCCTTGACCCCTACCACTTCGGCATTCTCAACCATCGGCAGAACCATCTGAGACACCCAATCGGATACAGGAATGCAGTCGCAATCGGTGAAGAGCAGAATATCGCCCTGAGCCTCGTCCGCCCCGCGATTCCGAGCCGCGGCTGGACCAGCGTGCTCCTGTTTGACATACTTGAGCGAACATGTAGGTTGGGTTGCCTTTGCGTAACCCAACGTGTCATCACGTTCCGCAGGCGCGTCAAACGACCCACTCAACGCCCGATCCACCAGCGGACGTTCGGAGCAACTTGCCTGGAAGGTTTTAACGACGTCCTCCGTTCCGTCGGTGGAACCATCATCGACCACGATGATTTCCAGCTCGTCTTTGTGCCAGTCCTGCTGTGCCAGCGCGGTCAGACACGCGCCCAACGTCTTCTCTCCATTCAGGACTGGAATCACAACACTAACCATCGGACAGCTCTGACAGAGTGGCGTCACATGACCCATTTGACGCCAGATGCAAAGTGGCGGTGTCAAACGACTCGTTTGACACCTGAATAATCACATGACCATCAACTGGCATCATGGTTCGGTCTGGAATTCCTGGATCGTCTGCGCCGGTGCTTCGAAGGTCTGAAAACCCGCCGAATCCTGCGCCACAAGGATCGCTTTGTAGACTCCTCGTCGCCATAATAGTAGTAGTAATAGTAGTAATACCCTTCACCCGCACGAATTCGGTTCAATGCGGCGCCAACCAACCTCACCTTGGCGGCTCTGAGCATCTCTACCGCCTTCGCAATGACCTTCCGAGACCCCTGATTCGCCGAGATAATGAAGAGGACACCATCGGTTTTTGATGCCAACGCCAGCGTTGCGTTATGATGCAACACCGGAGGCGTATCGAAAATGAGCATGTCATAGGTGTTGTTGGCAGACTTGATGAAGTCCTCCATTCGCTGTGAATCCAACAGAGTCAACGGATTGGCTGGCTTCTGTCCCGAAGTCAAGACGTCGCACCCTTCCACATCCAGGCGGTGGACGGCCTGCTCCAGGCTGACTTCTCCGGTCAAAACTTCGGTCAATCCTTGATGATTCTGGACATTAAGGATTTTCCGAAGCGACGATTTGGGGTAATCGGCGTCCACCAGAAGGACTTTCTTGCCGTTCCTTGCCATGGTGAAGCCGAGGTTGACCGCGATGGAGCTCTTCCCTTCCATCGGGATGGAACTGGTGACCAGGATTTGCTTGATGGGCAGATCCAACGCCTCCAATTTGATGTTATAGGCGAGGGTATTCATGGTCTCACGCAGATGAAGCAGAGGCTTGGTAGTTCTTTCGCTGGTGACCAGGATGGGCTCCCTCTTGCTCATCAAGGGGACGGCTCCTAAGACGGGGAGATTGAACAGGTTCTTGACCTCGTCTTCGTCCTTGATGGTGTCGTCCATATATTCCATGAGTAGCGCGAGCCCTATGGCGAGGATTAGAGACAATCCCACAGCTAAGCCGGTGTTCCGCCAAATTTTGGGGCTGTACAAGGACGATTTCCACGGCGGTTCGATGATGCTGACTTTGGAAAGCTGCATCGCAGTAGAGATATCCAGGCGATACTTCATCTCGGTCAGCATTTCGTAAAGGTTTTCGTACATGGAAGCCGCTAACGTCAGTTCGCTATAGCGGTTCAGCATCGCGGGAAGCTTCTTCAGTTCATCCTGGTACTCCGCCAGCTGCTTGATCAAGCCGTCGATGCGGGCTTGGGACGATTCGGTGTACAATTGTTCTTCATTTGCCAACTGTTCGCGGATGTCCTTGACTTGCTGTTTAAGTAGTTTGACCTGGGGATGGTTTTCGGTCCACTGGGTCAACTTGCCCTGCAGATCGGTTTCCAGGTCTGACAGGCGCCCGCGCAGTCCCAAGATCGCCTGCATCTGGGAGAACGTGACGCCGGTAACGGTGGGACCGCTGATCCCGGTCGTGTCGTTGATGATAATTTCCTGGTTGGCAAGTTCCAACATCTGATGCTCGGCTCGAAGCTGGCTGATGTGCTGGATGAGTATCTGCATTTCCTGGGTGAGGTCAACGAATCCGACTTCTTTTTGAAAGGCTTCCAACTGGTTACGAGATTCCGTCCAGGAATTCATGGCGTTGATACTTTGCCCGAACACGAATTCTGCGGCGGCTTTGGTTTCGGCGTGGCGAGCGGCGATATCCTGTTCTTTATAGACGTCGATCAGGGTTTCCACGACCTTCTTGACTTCTTCGCGATCCGGCGAATATCCGGTCAAAGTCAAGGCGTTGGTATGACTGACCTGCTGGATTTTCATGCCGTACTGGGGTTTCCATCGCAGCAAGGATGGCGACGCACGTAGTCTTCCGATGGGGATTGGATTCCCATGCTCGTCATGCAGATTCAAGCGGCGGATGACTTCTTCCAGGACTCCTTTGGATCGGATTTTCATGGTCTCCACCAGGACGGTTTCGCGACCGGTGCCCATGCCGGTGGTGGAGAGCAGGTTGGAGATGTCTTCCAATCCGATAGCGCGCAAAAGCGTGCTCTGGGTGGTGACGTCTTCCAGCAAAATAGTGGCTGACGCGGTGTACATGGGTTCTCGAACCACCGAGAAAATGTAGCTTAGCACCGTCACGACCACGACGCATTGCAAAATCAGCCATTTGCGACGTTTCAGAATCGTCCAGAGAACCGTAAATTCCATAGTTTCAACTTCCTGGCTGTCACGCGGGGATGTAGGTTGGGTTAGATGTAGGTTGGGTTAGCTCTGCGTAACCCAACAACCAGTTCCTGGTGACAGCGCTGCAATTCCAGGGTTACAATGTTACTATTTGCGGTGTCAGGTGTCCCCACCTGACACCGACGACAACCGCCGTCACAGGCCTTCATGTGACGGAGCATCAAAAGTCTGCTTGCTTAGTAGCTCACGACGCCGGCGCGATGGTCTGACCAGCAGCAGAACTCCGCCGGCGCTGCTCAAGATCATATCGACCCAGAAGCCCAGGTGCGAGAATAGGAAGGCAGTTTGCGACGCCACTCCCACCCGACCCAGCAGATACACGAATGTGCCTTCCCGAATGCCCTCACCACCCACCGACAAGGGAAATCCCACAGTGGCGGCGACCATGATTGGGGCGGCGAATAGCAGATCGGTCACTGCGACGGTGGACCCAATCGCGCGGGACGTGCACAGGTACACGCCGATAATGGCACTGTGGACGCCTAATCCGCACGCTGCAGCCGCAATCAGGATTCCCCGATGCCCCCGATACTTGGCGACTGCATCACCGGTTTTCCGCACGGTTCGGCTGATCTTCCCGTCCCCGGGTGCGAAACGTTGCGCCAGTTTCGTCACTCCTCCGGGCCACCATAGGATTGCTGAACTGACCAGCACCGGAATCATCAGAAAAAGAGCCAGAGCCCAAAGGACTCCTGCACCGAAAATACGTATTCCAAAAGGCAAAGTCAATAATACCAATACTGAAAGAGCGAAGAATCCGGTGACTTTCTCCACCAGGATCACGGTGATGGATTCCACAGTCTGACCGGTGACCATCGCGACATCCCAGGCACGGTATCCGTCCAGTCCGATGGTGCTGGGTGTGAAAGTGCCGATGAATCGACCTTCCAGGAATGCCGTCACCAGGTGCCGGGCGGAAAGCCGAATCCCCTGACCCGTGAGCAGAAGATGCCATCGGAACACGGTGCAAGCCATTCCGGTCGCCTTGATCACGAGGGCAAGGACCATCCAGGGGATGAGCTTTGACAGTGAGAGCCCGCGGACTTCCTGCCACAGGTCGTGCAGATTGACTGGAATGAAGGTACGGTGAATTCCCAGCAGATCCGGTCGGAACAGGAGTGTAAAGAGCGCCAGGGTGATCGCGATTCGCACCAGGTGCCAGACCAGGGTACGGATACCGATTTTCCGCTTTGTGGCGGACAGGGTGCCAGGACTCGGCTCGTTTTCGCCCGTTCTCACCCTAAGTATCCCAATGCGCGCAGCCGTTCTTCCACCGATCGCTCCTCCTCCGGGGAATACTCTCTCGCGTCGGGGGAAATCTCCGACTCAGAGTCGCCGTAGCGAGGTGGAACCGTCTCCAACGATTCCGGACGAACGAATCCTGCGACAATCTGACCATCCAATTTGTCCGGAATGGCTTCTCCCATCAAGTATGAGGCGGTCGGCGTCGTGTCCTCTATCTTTGCCCCCGTGATCTTGCCAGGTTGAATATCAGGACCCAGTCCAAACAGGATTCCCTGGGTTCGATGGAAACCAAGGGGCGTTGCCAACGAGGGGGAAAACCACTCGCCGATATTCAACAGCGGTCGTCCCAGGATTGCGTAATCCCGCGCCAGGAAAATCAGATCCGGCGAATATTGCGCCTGAGCGCCACGATACAAATCCTCCCCCCGCCAGATCTTGTCAATTACCGGCTTCCCCGCATCGTCCTTCAATGCCCTCAGTGCATCCTCGATTTCGGTCACGAGATGCTCATCCGGCTTGGTCAGGTAAATTCCTTGCGATGGAATCGATGGGAAATAGGCGCGAGTTCGCTCCCAATCGATGGATGCCTCCAGGTCGGATTTAAATGATGACCTGGTGCCGCGGACTCTACCGCGCAACCAGCTTTGAAATCCGTCGGGCAGCGATCGTTTCACCCAGGGTTCATCATTCAGCTTCATGGCAGCAAAAAACAGGCGTTTCTTGATGGCAGCGCCCGGTTTGACTTTCAGCCATCCGTGATCCTGAAGCCATTGGTTGACGTTGAAGTATGCCTCCGTCCCGCCGAAACCGTGGTCGGACACGATGATCAAGTTGGTGTCCGAAGGGAGGTTTTCTGCGATGTCGCCTATTGCGTCGTCCAGTTTTCTGTACAGATCTTTGACCCGGGGGCGGATCAACGACGCCATGTGGGAATTATATAGATCGAAAGCGGGGTCCAGATATTTCCAAAACAGGTGCTGAATCCGATCTGTCAAGATGAAGACCGCCATCATGAAGTCAGGCTGGAAACGCTTTTGCAGATAGTGATATGCTTTGACCCTCAGATCGAATGTCCGTTCCACATCATCCAGAAATGCCTGTGCATCGCCGGGTAACTCCGTATCGTAACGGGGAATATCGATATTGACGATGTAGTCGCCCAGCGCCTGCTTCATCTCAGGCACCAGCTCCGGCGGATAAGTGTAATTCTCATCCCCGTCGGGGGTCATGAGCCCGGAAATCATGGCGCCGTTCACCGGTTCCGGAGGATAAGTCAGGGGGACGTTCAGCATCACCGTGGATCGCCCGTTCCGGTTCAACAAATGCCATATCCGGGGCATGCGGACTGACCGCGATGAGATCAACGGTCGATTGCGGTCCCGTTTGGGCGATTCCCGAAAATCCAATATCCCGTGACGACCCGGATTGACGCCGGTGCAACAGCTTGCCCACGCCGGAGGGGTAGTTGCCGGCATTGTGGAAGCCAGCTCGCCCCAGGCACCTTTTTGCCGGATGGCACGGAGGTTGGGCATTACGCCTTCCTTCATGTACGGATCCAGCAACGGGAAGGCGGCGCCGTCCAGACCAAGCAGTATCAGCTTCTTCTTCATGCGGAGGGTAATTGAATGTTACTATTTGGCTGTTGGGTTACGCAGGGCTAACCCAACCTACAGAACCACCCCCTTTTTGTTCCCCCTCCAATAGGCGGGGGGGATGGTGTGGTGTCAGGTGTCCGCACCTGACGCCAGTATTGCAATCTTCCGCAGGGTGAGGACACCCTGCGGCACGGGGAATTACACAAATCAGACTATCTTTGCGCCTACCATCTGCGCGGGCGGAGTAATTCCGAACATCCCAAGAATCGTAGGCGCCAAATCCACGATGGACGGATCCCCTGGCGTAAGCTGCCAATTGGTGAAGAGCACTCCGCTGGTATCCTGCACGTCCGAGGCGGAATGGTCACCGGACCAAGCATCTCGGTTGTCTTCCACGAGGTCGGCTCCAAATCCGCCCAGCAAGGTCTTCACGGACGCGCGGTAGCCGTCGGCGTATCCCAATTGCAGATCGGGAGCTTCCGATGCGGCACCGCCTTGGAACACCTGACTGCCAAAGTATATCTCACGGAAAATCGACTTTCCGGTCAGCGGATCGTTCTCCTCGAGCAACTTCCGGCGAAGATTTGTCAGCATTTGATCGGCATCGTTTCCAGGGGACACCGTTCCCGACTGTTCCCGACCTCTGAGATTCACGTACACTGCGCCGGTGCCCAACGCATAGGCTTTGGTTCGCCGCCAATCCACGTTGGGGAAAAAACTGTCCGTAGGCACGGGATCGGGAAGTCCGCCATCCGGCAGATTGCGGAAGCCCAGGTAACCATTTCGGGCTAACCACGAATTCAAATGGAACCCGCGGCGGAAGTGATGGAACCCGTGATCGGAGAGCACGATCAGCCGGACGTTCTCATCGATCCGTTCCATCACGCGTCCCACCACTGCGTCCATTCTCTGGTATACCGTCTTCAAAGGTTGCCCCAGACGCGCCACTGCTTCAGGATCATGACGCGGATGCCACGGGTCAAGATAGCGGTAGAACATGTGCGCGGCTCGGTCCGTGGCGGTGAATACGGACATGAGAAGGTCCCAATCCCGCTTGTCGAGCTGAGATAGTAATAATCGTTCGCGGAAATCCATGACGTCGAGCACCCGACCCAGGAAGTGATCGTCGGGCAGGATACCCGCGTCCACCGCCGATGTGTCATGCACCCAACCCACCGTGGAAAAATCGCCCAGTTCCCGATGGATATCGGTTCCGAACTGTTCGGGATCACTCACGGGAATGAATTGATGGGTTGGGTCGGTGCCGATCGGCGTCAGGTACGCCCGAATCTCCGGGTGGGATTCCAAAGCCAGGAAACGCCCAACGCCGCGAATGGTCCACAAGGATGTCACCGGAAATCCGAAGGTCATCCACGGACTCCATGCCCCAACCGGCACATCGCATTTCTGTCCGGACACGGTAATTCGGACAGCGCCATCGAGACGCTCGAATTGTACCGGGATATTAAGATAGTCGGCGTTTCCCGACTTGTCGGACGACTCCGTTCCCATCGGCGGTCCTGGAACCACACTCTCCGCTCGGTTCCCATCGACTCGGAGTCGGAACAGCCGCCCGCCCGACACTCCGGTTTCCTCGGCGCCGGACAAATCGGATCCATAATAGAAGAAAGTGCTGTTGGTTCCCCGGAGGTCAGGGGTTCCCAGACCGGTCAAAGAACGTCCTCCCGGCAGCGTAACTGCGGGAAAAACATAAGGGACGTGCAGAGCGACAACTCTCACGCCGTTGTTTGCCGCCGAAAGCCAGAACGGATCGCCTCGTCGCAGATTATCCGCCTTCAGTTGTCCGCCCGGCAAAACCCCCAGGCGCGGCTTGGGAAACTCAATGCGATTCAGGGCAAAGTTCGGCAAATGGGTCGAAGGGTCCCGCTTGATGAAATCGAATATCCCATGCTCGCCCGGGTGCGTCCCGGTCGTGAACGACGACCACGCCACCGGTGATTGCGGAGGATTGGTGCTCCCCAGATAACTGTAAGATCCCTGCTTCGCCAATCTTTCCAGATTGGGGAACGCACCTTCCGCCATCCAGGGTTCCAGCAGACTGGGCTCCACGCCGTCGAATCCAAGAACGATGACTTTTGCCTCAATGGGAGGGCGTCGTTGCGTGGACGACCGTGCACACCCACTATTGACAATCAGCGGTCCCAATACGCCGGCAGCCCCCAGCACCTGCAGAACACTCCGACGATCCATTATGAACTGCCGGGTTACGCAAGCCCGCCTCAGGCGGACAAGGCTAACCCGACCTACCTCGTCAAATCCGTCTATGTTGTCAATTTATTTCGTGGTGCAGGATGTCCCCATCCTGCACTTCACAGGTCGTAGCGTCCGCAGGGTGAGGACACCCTGCGGCACCAGCGGTTCGTGGTGCAGGATGTCCCCATCCTGCACTTCACAGGTCGTAGCGTCCGCAGGGTGAGGACACCCTGCGGCACCAGCGGGTGGTCAATTTCTTGAGAAAATCAGGTACAGGGTGGTAACCCCCAGGATGATGTTCAAAAATTGGCTCCATTCCGCCCAACCTGACACTATGTAGGGAGATCTACGGGGGATGTACACCGTGTCTTCGGGATAGATGGGGATTTCGAACCGCTGCCCTTCCTGGACAAATTTCTTCAGATTGACTTCCTCCCGCAGATCGGTAGTACCGGCTCTGATGATCATACATTTCTTGAGGTTGGCGTTGGGAGTCGTCCCGCCGCACAGAATCAAGTAATCCGCCAACGTCCGTGTTGAATCGTACGGGATGGGTCCAGGATTGTGCACTTCACCAATAAGATAGACTTTCTTAGCCTCGAACATCCCCAGGGACACGGATACTACAGGATTCACCAGGAATTTGGTGTACAGAGTCTCCAGTTTCTCTTCCAATTCGCGGGTGGTCAGCCCCATAACACTCACTTCGCCGATCAACGCGAAAGATATGATCCCGTCGGGCGGGACAACGGCTTGCTTGTGCAGGTCCGGGTTGGCGAATACCGATATATCGAGGACGTCGTTGTATCGGATGTGATAGCCTTCCAGGGAACCGGTTTGCGCTATGGCGCTGAGGCAAGACAGCAAGACAAAAAAGAGTGCGCATGTGATCAAACAGCTTGTTCTGCTCATGTCCCGAAGGATCTCCAAATTAGACTGATGATTTGGTGAGATGATGTGCGAACGTCCGGAACGCTTTGACTGTTCGGGAAATCTGCTTTGGGTGCGAGGCGGTTCGCAGGAATGTCTTTGCCAGGTATCCCGGGCGAAGGTAGAATTCGCGACGGGCACGGTCGCAGAATCGGGTCAGGTCGTCACCGGAAATCTGCGGCGTATCCACTATGCTCGCGTGCAAGCCTTCCGGGGTCAACCATTGACGGTAATCCTGTGACCTTAAATACCCAAGATCGTCCAGACGGCGATATTCCTCCGTGCCCGGGTACACCATCATCGGGTAGAATTGCGCGGTGTCCAGAGGCAATCGCTTCGCCAAATCCAGTGTCTCCTCCATCGTTTCGGGAGTCTCTTCGACTCCGCCGACCAGGAAACAGCCGTGGAGGTATATTCCCGCCTGATGGGCATCCTGGGCGAATTGCAGCATCCGCTCTGGAGTGCTATGTTTCTTCCAGGCTTTCAGCACCGGATCGGCGGCGCTCTCAAATCCCACGCACAATGTGCGACAGCCCGCCCGCTTCATAATCTGCAAGGTTTCGAAATCGACATCCGGACGGCAATTCGCGGTCCAGGAGAGCTTGAATTTGCTGTCGATGATCGCCTGGCACAGCTCCCGAGTCCGCTTCCGATCAACTACAAAGGTGTCGTCTTCGAAAAACACCGCCTTTACGTTGGGAAAAATCTCCCGAACTTTCTCCAATTCCGTGATGACGTCGCCGATGCTTCGAGCTCGATAGCGCCGACCGGTCATTGTCTGAGGGAACAGACAGAACGAACATTGATGTGGGCATCCACGGCTGGTGATCAGCGTCAACTGAGGGTACAAAGCATTAGGATTAAAGTACCATTCGGATTTCAGGAAACGCCCAAACACGTCGATGACGTGCGGCAACTCGTCAAGGTCTTCGATCAGAGGACGGTCGGGAGTGGATAGGAATTCGCCGTTCTGTCGGTAGGTCAGTCCCGGAACCTGAGCAAGCGACCGATTCTCGGACAGTGCCTGCGTCAATTCTCTGACGGTATAATCATATTCGCGCCGAACGACAGCGTCCACCGCATCGGACATTGCCAGAGTTTCCTCGGGCAAAGCAGAGACGTGAGTGCCCACCATCACACAGAACATTTCCGGGTTCTGTTCTTTCAGCCTTCGAACCACCCCGACGTCGTTATGGACGCTGGGAGTGGAAGTATCGACCACGATGATCTGAGGTTGGAAAGAACGGACGCGAGCAGCCACGATGTCAAAATCCAGGTCTTCCGCAGGAGCATCCAACAACAGCACGTCGTGCCGGTCACGGATCAGGATTCCGGCGGCATACGCCAGCCACAACGGATAGTACAGAGTTCCGCTCTTGGTGACCGCCGGGGATCTTTGAGACCGGGAATAATGGCGATGATAAGGTGGATTAAGCAGTAGAACCCGCATAGTGGCGACGCCGCATGTTGATTAACCCGCACAATTCAATAATATACTCAAAATCTTGGTCAAAATCAAGAATAATCCCCTTTTCCAGCACGCCATCAATCCGGGCGACGGCTCTCCCAGAGTTTTGCCGCCGCGTTCCAAACTTGATCGACCTGCAGATCGTCAAGACATCGCGGATTGGTGCATCCGGAAAAGATTCCGTGCCAGTAACAGGGGCGGCATTCCGCATCATGGTACACCGGCACGAATTTGGGATCGTTGGGTAGGAGGGTTTGAGGGTCGGTGGGACCAAACAGAGCGATAGTGGGGGTACCCACTGCCACCGCTAGATGCATGGTAGCAGTGTCGTGAGTAATACACAGAGCGGAACGGCGGATGATTTCGGCGGAACCTGCTAAGCTCAAATGTCCAACGCCATCGACGAGGACTCGATCATTGCTCATGGATATGTCCCGAGCCACGTAGTAGTCACCAGGACCTCCGAGCATCACCGTTTTCCCCAGGGACTCGTGGATCCTGTCCGCGAGTTCCGCCCATCGATAGGGCTGCCATCGTTTCTCGGGAACAGCTTGCCGGGGATTGACTCCTCCCCCGGGGCACAGCGCGATCCAGGGACCAGGGCGGTCTTTCAGCAGCCGATTCGCCTCATCCACCGCGTCAGGCGGGATGGTCAAATCCAGTCCCATTCCCCGCTCCTCACCTCCGGTGGCGCGGACCAGATCCAGATAACGTTCCGGACCGTATCGGCGGTCGTCACCAATCCAGGGAATGCCAACCGTCAAGGTGTGATTTGACCCAAAATGGTGGAAACCGATTCGCTCCGGCACGCCTGCCATCTGGATCATGCGATGTACTTCCGGGGCGGGCTGGAAAATGTAGGCTTGATCAAATTGCTCGGTTCGCAGATTCCAGATTAGTCTTGCCAACTGGATAATGCGACGCTCAAACAGGTCGGAGTCATGCACCACGATGACTTCGTACAAATACGGATTGCTCCGCAACGCTTGATGCGACCATGTACCCGTAAGATAGTAAATGTGAGCGCCGGGATTCTGGTGGTAGATCGCCCGCAATGCCGGAGTGGTCATCAGAACGTCCCCGATGGCATGGGTCTTCACCAGAAGGATGCGCCTCGGTCGCCTATTTCGGTGGTTGGGCATGGTTGAAATCCGGACGAATCTGCAGTTTGATACCTTCGATCAAGAATGATCGCTCTGACTTCCAGTCTTCGGATGAATTCGGTTTCAGAAGTCGTCTCGCAGTTCCAAGAATCAATCGGAGGGACAGGAGCAGACCCAAGAACGCGCGATGTATCAACAACGTAGCGCCGCCGAAGTTCTTCTTCAGGAACAGATGCTTGCCTTTATAATACTCCAGAACCACCTTGTTCCCCCACATTCCGGATACGGTTTGACCTCCATAATGTATGACGCGGGCGTCAGGGACGAAATACACTTTCCAGCCGGCTCGCTTGATCTGCAAACACCAGTCGGTCTCTTCGTGGAAGATGAAGTATCTTTCGTCTTTCAAGCCAACTTGCTCCACGGTTTCCCTCCGCACCATGAGCGAAGCGCCGATAACCCAATCGACTTCCCGAATCCGATCGTGCGCCGAAAATTCGGGGAACCATTGTCCTGCCAATCGAGGAAACAACTTCCGGGGAAAGAAATGCTTTAGGATCATCCAGCCTGGAGTGATGAAGGCTCGACACGTAGGTTGCAGAGTCATGTCCGGATTCAGCAAATTCGAGCCCACCGCGCCGCAATCGGGATGGCGATCCATGAAATCGACCAACGTGTCAACGGCTCCATCCAACACCACGGTGTCAGGATTCAAACAGTAGATATATCGACCGGTACAATGAGGAATCGCTTGATTATTGGCTTCCGTAAACCCGCGGTTGCGGTCATTGGCGATGATCTTGACCCGGGGAATGTTGTTTCGGACCGCCTCCACGCTGCCATCGCTGGAATTGTTATCGACGACATACACTTCCAGTGAGGCACGCTTGGTGGTGTCGAACAGGCTTTCCAGGCAGGGGATTAGCAAGTCCCGCGTGTTGGTATTGACGATCACGACGGACGCATCGGGGCGCTCGTGATCCTTCAAATCGGTCCCTTGCACAAATACCGCAGATGTCTCGGCTGGAATCGACATAATCTACACCGGCGCTACCGGCAGCCCTATCAACCGTGCCAGGGCGCGGAATATGTGCCGGATCGAATCGCTGTGATAGAAGAAGTAGAGATTGGCAAGCACTACCACTGATATGAGGGCGTACGGCATAGGATTCTTGACGGTGAATCTCCGGAATAGCGCCACACCCGAGGCAGCTCCAAACAGTATCATGAACGGTTCGTACGGGAGCCTGAACCGAGGCGTGGCGTGGAAAATGACCTCCAATAGGACCAGACTCACGAAGAATAAATAGAACGCTGTCAACTCTCGCCACCTGGTGCGCGTGATCCACAAGCCGGCTATGAGAAATGGCAGGAGGCAGCCCCAGGAGAACACATATCGTCCGAAATTGTCGAAAAAATAAGGGACACGGAGAGTATCCTTGATGATCTTGACCACGACCGTGCCGGGGTGCTGTCTCATGAATTCCACGGTTCGGGCGAAGTAGGCTCTATTCAACTGGGCTTCATCGGGCGGAACCGGCTGGTCAGGATAGATCTCCATGTATATCTGACGCAGGATGGGAAATCCCAACAGGTTGTCTTCTGCGGCTAATTGATAATAGACTTCGCTCTTGGCGCGTCTGCCTTCCTTCGCGCGATAGGCTTCGGCGCGGGTGAAGTCCTGATTCCCGGCTCGGTCCAACTGGTGGAATCCCAGCCAGAAAATATGCCCCCCGTTAGACGACACCGGGATCAGAGCGTCATGGACGCGCCAATTACGCGCGGTCCAGGGCAGTACCGTCACTACTGCCACTGCACCGATTACAACGCCCTTAAAGAACCCTTGGACGCGGGCTTTGGGGAATCGCCAGAACATCCAGAACGGTATCAAGAGCATCAAGGTGGCGGCGCTGGCACGTGCCAACAAAGTCAAACCAAGGAAAATGCCAGTTACGAAAATCCTCCCCCACGTCGGATCTTCTTCCACCAGGATCAGCCCGAGGATTACAAGAGCCAGCATCGGAACAAAGATCGTTTCGGTCATCAAAGAACCGGACATGCCGATGAACGCTGGATACAAGGCACAGATGACTGCTCCGACCGCAGATTCTGTCGGTGAGAACCGTCGGCGGGCAGCCAGGTACACAATGACCGGGAGTGTGGCGCCGATCAAGGCTTGAACCAGTCGCACCACGGTATGATTGATGCCAAAGATCCAGTAAATTGCCGCCAGAAACAATGGATAAATCGGGGGGCGAAATGACGACAACGCGTCTGGACCGTAACCGAACCCGTCGCCACGGGCGACATGCCTTGCGATCTGGTCGTAATCCACTTCGTCCAGGTCCACGATGCTCGGAACGGCTGGAGCAATCAACACATACAGGACCCGGACGGCTAACGCCCCCAAGCTCAGGATGATAAGGAATCTGCCTGCGCTTCGATCGATCCCGACGATAGCAGCGGCTCGACTTTTTCCCACAGGTCATCCACAGTTATGTCGTATATGCAAGGCGGCATCGGGTGGTCGCAGTGGACTTTCTTGGCATTGTGAAAACTGATGCAGGGGCTGCACGGCAAACCCTTGTATATCACCTGTTGGTGCTTGGATCGCGGTCCGTAACGCTCCGGACTTTCCGGTCCGAATATGGCTACAGTGTGGGTGCCTTGCGCTCCCGCCATATGCACCGGTCCGCTGTCATTGGAAATAAAGAGGTTGCACCTGCCGAGCAAGGCGATCATCTGTCGCAGACTTGTTTGCCCTGCTGCAATGATGGGACTACTGGTCATCTGCGCGGCGACTTCTTCCACATACTCTTGTTCCGCCGGGGAACCCAGCAGCAGAATCTTGACCGGACTTGAATCGACGATGCGGTCCGCCAATTTCGCGAATCGCTCCTGGGGCCAGCGGCGCTCTCGTGCCACGTCGGAGGCGTTAACGTTGATGCCGACCAGGAAATCGTCGTCGGCAATGTCATACTTCTGGCAAAACCGACTGACGAATTGATGCTCATCGTGATTCAGGGTGACGGGAATCAATTGACCGTCGCCTTTGGCAACGCCAAGGGACATCGCCACCGACTGGAAAATATCACTGATATGCTCATTCTCATTGAAGACCACAGCATGGGTGTAGAGCGACCCGGCTCCTGGCGACCGTACGAATCCGACCCGGGACGCGGCGCCGGACAAATACGCCAGGCTTTCCGAAAAGTTGGTCAAAGGGTCCAGATCGATCACCCAATCGAATTTCTGCCTGCGCAGCTTGACAATCAGCTTCCCGACTTCCCAGGTGAAGGGCAGCATCGACTTCAGCGGCAAAGTCAGCGTGTGATCATACAGATTATTGTTGTCGTACAATCCTCGATTCTGTGACAACGTCATGAACGTAATGGGGCAACCAGGGAATCCCTGCCGGATCATCTTCAGGGTCGGACCAGCCTGGATGATATTCCCCAGCCCCCAGAACTTCATAATCAGCAAACGATCTCCGGGTACTGGCGATGACAGAGCGGACCGGGGCTTGCCCGACAGTAATATCAAGATATTCCGGACAACTCGGACCAGCTTTCGATCGATGAAGCGAATGGCATCAATGGTCACGGTGCAGCCTGCGATTAATTCCGGATGAGATTGCTTCGCTTCGCTCGCAATAACGAACAGTCAAATCCAACTCAGGTAACGCCGGACGGCTTTCAGAAACCGCCAGGCTTCCGAGGGTTTCCGAAACCGGGTCACGGTACGGGCGATCAGCTTGGGGCGCAAGTAAAACGTCTTGACGGCATGATCCCGGAACGACTGGATGTCTTCCGCGGACAGATGCGGATAATTCAATATGGCATGGCTTTGATCGAACGACGCCCAACCGTGGTTGTCGATCCATCCAGAAGCCCGCGCTTCCTGGTACAGGTCGGATCCGGGCCAAGGAGCTGCGCAGTAGAATTGGGCGTAATCGAGGTCCAGATCCAGCGCCAGTTCCAAGGTCTCCGCCAGCGTCTCCTTCGTGTCACCCGGCAACCCCAGGACAAAGTGACCGGCAATCTGGAATCTGTGTTTCCGGGCTAAGGCGACCGCAATGCGGGTCTGTTCCACTGTCTGCTTCTTCATACTGCGGTCGAGGATGCCCTGATTGGCAGACTCGATGCCGAAGGATAACATCCAGCAACCCGCAGCCCGCATGGTCGCCAGAAGCTCATCATCCACGTGATCCACACGGCTATTGCAGACCCAATGCACCGGCGGCGACAACTTTCGCACTTCCTGGCATAGCTCCAACATCGGGGTACGCCCGATCGTAGTGGACTCGGACCAGAAGAAAAAGTCGCGGATGCCGAAGCGTTCGCCTGCCCACTGGATTTCCTCGATGATGCGTTGGGTGGATCGGCGGCGGACTTTCTGCCCGTAATAGCTTTTGGCAACGCAGAAAGTGCACTGATAGGGGCATCCCCGAGCCGTGGTCAGTAACAAAAACGGTCGCCCCACAAACGGCAAGCGGTATTCCGTGACCGGAAACAAGTCCCACGCCGGGAATGGCAACGTATTCAAATCGTCGATATAGTCGCGATCGGGACCATGCTCGATTTTGCCGTCCCGCCGGACTGAGATTCCAGCGCGAGGTTCAATCGCGCCTCTAATATTCAACGATTCCGCCAGATCGCGCAAGGAGAATTCCGGTTCGCCGCGTATGATGGCGTCCAGGCTTGGCGCATGGGCAAAGCTGTCTTCCGGCAGGACGCTGACGTGGATCCCGATGGCAGCGATCACTGCGTCAGGTAAGACTCTCCGAATTTCCTCGATGGTCAGCACATCCTGCGGAAACGAAGGCGTCGAAGTCGCCAGGACGACCAATTGGGGACCGGCGGCAACCAGATGATCCAGGAATTCCGACAGATTCCAACCCTGAGTGGGCGCATCCGCTGCTCGGACTTCAAATCCGGCATCCCGAAGAACCGCGGCAGACTGCGCCAGCGACAGGGGGGGCCAGACCGTAGTCCAGACGCCCTCAGACTGCTGACATCGACCCTCCCGGGTAAATCGGGAGTCGTCGGCGGTGGGTGGATTTGCGAGGAAAATTCTCATGGCTCAGGCGGCGTTATACTTGCCCCTCATGCTGTTCCACCGGATTCGAAAGAGATCTGTCACCATCCGGGAACCGTGGCGGAACAGCCTGATGCTTGTATTGGCATCATTTCGCCAGCGGATTGGCACTTCCGCAATGCGGTAATTCAGTTTCTGCGCAATCAGCAATGCTTCGACATCAAAGGCGAATCCGTCAATAGTGGCGCGCGCAAACACATCCCGGGCAGCCTCCTGCCGGAACAATTTGAATCCGCATTGAGTGTCTTTGATTCCCCTGATGACCAATAGCTGAATCAGATCATTAAATACGAAACCTAACGGTTCGCGATAGAACGGCTGGTGCACTTCGATCTGGCTGTCTTTCAAGGCACGAGAGCCAATGGCGATGTCAGTTGTCCCCGCTTTGAAAAAAGGCAGCAATTTGTCCAATTCCTCGATGGGGGTGGATTGGTCGGCATCATACATCAGGACGAGATTTCCGGAGGCTTCAAGCATCCCACGCCGGACCGAGAAGCCTTTGCCTCGATTGACCCCGTTACAGACAATCTTCAAACCTGGGAATTGCCCAGTCAGGCTGCGGGTTACCTGAGCGGTATCGTCCCGGCTGCCGTCGTCCACTACCATGATCTCATGAGTCAAGTTCCGGGAACTGGCATAGTCTTCGATCGCCTGTAGAGTCAGCGGGATATGGCGAGCCTCGTTGTACGCGGGAATCACCACCGACAATTCGGGGACCTGTGGCATAATGCTGACCTTCTCCTGTAACATTGACTCATCCGATATCATGTATTGTCTGACGGACTTGCTGGAGCCATGGAGCTGCGAAGAGCATGATCATGATATTTGCAAGAATCACAGCGCCGATTACGATCCAGGGAACCCATTGAGTCTTGTGACGGCGAAACAGGGCGATGACCGCGGTTGCGGCAAAGATCATTCCCACAGTTTCGATCGGCAAGCGATACCGAATTACATGCAACCCTACCGCGCTAATCACCCAAAAGGCGATGATCGCAATAAAGAGCAGCATGAATCGTCGCCGCTGATGCCGCGACAACCATAATCCCCATGCCATAAAGAATGCCAGGACTCCATAAGACAGGCTGTACTGTCGATGTCGGTGTTTCAAATCCGGATCGTGGAAGGGCTCCCAGTATTTGATCGCATTCTTGACGATCTTGACTGCGGATCTGCCGGGGAATTTGATCATGGTAGCGAATGCTTCCCGAAACAGGCGTTTGTCAACCTGGGCTTCATTCATTCCATCGAAACTATGCACGTAGCGCTTCTCTTGGGGTCCCAGACGCAGGAGATACCCGCGGACCGTCTGAGCCATGTAGGGACGCATCACGGCAATCGGATCTTCCCCCGCATCAATCCGAGACTGGGTGATTTCGTAGATGCGAACAAGTTCCTTCTGGATGTCCTGACGGCTATTGACGGTGCCGTCCGGCGGCAGAGGATTGTACCGCTGCCACAGAGTATAACCTCCATTGGTGGTGATGGGAACCCATCTGCCAAAAACTCGATGATTCCTCAGACTCCATGGCAGAATCACCAGGAAGGCGACTACACAGAACACCGCCAGCCGGACCAGATGTTTCCAACGTTCGCGACCGCCGTCAATCAGCAGATACAAAACCCAGAGCGCAATCATGGGCAGGACCGTGGATCGGGTGAGCATCGCCAAACCCAGGAAAATACCTCCCAAAATAATCAACCCCCACCCGCCGTGAGTGGTCTGTGAAAATCGGCTCCAGCACAGCAAAGTCATGAGTAGCAGAAGCGCAAACGGAGTCTCGGTCATAAAGGAATTCGAGAAGGTCGCCAGGGGCGGATAGAATACCGCAATGCCCGCCGCCAACAATGCTGTCGGCGGCTCCACGAATTTTTGAGCCAGGGCAAACAACACGGGAGGGACCAACGATCCTAAGAGGATCAGTACCACTTGAACTGCAACGGGGTGTGGACCGGTCACAATATATACTGCGGCGCCAAGCAGCGGCAACAAAGGATTCCGAAACGCCGTCGGAACCCCGGGATAGAATCCAAACCCGCCTCCCGAAGCGAGGTTCCGTGCCAGGATGTCGTACTCCACCGCATCAGAGATCATCTCACCCCCGATCAGCCCGTGATATGGATAAGGGGAGATGACCATCACGATAATTCTAACCAACAGCGCCGCTACGAAGAGCAAGCCCAGAATCTTCTTACCCGGCAACGCAGCCACTCGATCCCACGTACTCAAGATGTTCGTAGAACTCCTCTCCATTCTTCAGGAAATATAGTACATTCAACATTCATCATTCAAAATTCAACATTCCCCTATCCCCCTCTGATACTGAAATCGATGGTCGTAATTCCTGCTTTAATCACTCGCTTGAGTTCGCCGAAGTTGGAAATTCGCGTCAATGCTTTCAATAGGTACCCCGGACGCCAATAGAACCGACGATACGCAATCTTCATCCACTGCTCCAGTTCTTTTGGGTCCAGATTGGTGAAACTTTCGTTGAAAAAACTCGCGGTGTGGAGGATCTGGAGGTCGCATCGGGATCCGTCCCTGATTTCGGGCCGGATTTCCGCCACCATGTCGAATAGTTCGGTACCGGGGTAGGGCGTCAGGATTCCAAACGCGGCGTTGGATGGATTCAGCTCTTTGACGAAGTCGATGGTGCGCTCGATGGTCTCGCGGGTCTCGCCCACATTGCCCAGCATGACATGCCCGTGCGTGTCCAGTTTCAATTCGTTGCACCACTTGAAAATCTGCCGGATCTCGTCCAGCCTGATGCCCTTATTCATCTTGTCCAGAATTTCCTGCACGCCGGATTCGACCCCGAACTTGATCATGTGGCAGCCGGCTTCCTGCATCAACGCCAGCATCGGCTTGTCGATGCCGGTGAGGCGACCGTTGCAAATCCAGCCGATGTCCCATCCCTTCTCGATAATCCCACGGCAAATTTGTTCGTTGCGCTTACGGAACATAGTGAAGGTCTCGTCCCGGAAGAAAACCTCCTTGTATCCCTGTTCCACAATCAATTCCAGCTCCGACAGCACGTTTTCCGCGGATCGAGCTTTGATGACATTTGGATATAACCGCGGCACGGTGCAGAAGATGCATTTCCCGACGCACCCTCGGGACGTCACGGACACGGTGTAGGGATATCGCTTCACCACCGGATTGAAATAGTCGTGGTCGGGAAGCATGGAACGATCAGGGAAGGGCAGGTGATCCAGATCACGATCAATGGTGCGCGAGTTATTGACAACCACATTGCCGCCGTGGCGAAACGCAATGCCGGGGACTGTTTTCCAGGAATCGCCATCCCTGGACAACTGGTCCACAATATCCACCACGATATCCTCAGGATCGCCCAGGATCGCAATGTCGATGCCTTCCCGAGTCAGGGTCTCCTGCGGCAGGAATGTAGGATGGGTTCCGAAGACCATCGTACGGCATCCCGGGCTGTGTTGCCGGATCTTGCCGAGGTTGCGGGCGTCTTCGTTCACCGTCATGGTGGAAGTGGAGGCAATCACCACTTCCGCATCACAGCCACTTTCCAGCAAGTCGAAGAAACGCTGCCTTTCCACCGCCCCGTCCAGGAATTCCACGTCATGCCCGGCGCATTTCAACACCGTGGCGACGTAGAGCACCGAGAGCGGCGGCATCTGCATCCCGCCGATTTCCTTCCCCTTGCACCAGCATCCGAATATCTGATCCCTGACCACGTTGGAAAAACTGGAGCTGGCTGGATTTATCACCAGGATTTTCATTTTCTTTTGGAGTTATGTGCTGGCGGACGCCCTCGTCCGCCAGGGTTGACAAGTCACCTCACTTAACATACCCCAGAGCCCGGTATCGTTCCTGAAGGGCGGCATCGATCCGAGATGGCTCTGCACTGGGATTATCCCGAATCTTGGTATCATAGGTATCCACATACGTCACCGGCGTGCCTCCGCCATCCATCGCCTCTGTCAACACGCGACCATCCATGTCATGACCCACCGGCAGTCCGAACAGGGACAAGACAGTCGGAGTGATATCCTTCACGCTGGCGCTGATGGTTTCGCCATGCCGAATGTTGTCCCCGGACATAATCAACACCCCAGCCGGCGCCTTGGCATGCTCATATCGACCCTCGGGGTAGTATTGGTGGTCAAACCCATGATCGGAGACCACAATAATGGTGGTATTGGAGTCAAGAGCGGCTATGATCTGCCCGATGGCTTCGTCCAGGAATACTGCGTATTCCGGCACCAGGTCCTTTAGCCGAGCGACATTGTCCGGCAGTAGCCGACCGCCATGCCTCTCATGGAAATAATATGGCAGGTAGAAATGCTCCACCGGATCCATCCCATTCAAGTAGATCGCGAAGAAATCGGGCTGCGGTCGAGTCTTCAACATATGCAATGCCACGCCAATCATGGTCTTGTCTTCCGGGTAGGCGAATTTGAATAAGGACGCCCTGGCTTGAATGTCGAAAAGTCGATAGTCTGTGGTGTTGGTGTACCATTCCCGATCTTGAGCGGATCTGAAGTGAATGAAACGACTCACGGAATCGACCGGAATATCTTCCGGTTCTACGTCCAGGGGTTTCAGTTCAGTAAGGAGCTGTGGAGGAAACACGGTATATGATTCCGCCTGTTGTTTGACCCCAATATCGTACTTTACCACTCGATTGTACAGGGCATGGTCTGAGACGACATATCCATTGACTGGTTCCGCCGGATAGCTCGCCCACCAGTTCAGAACGCCGACCGAAAGTCCGGCGTCCGACAAAATATCCCACACCGCCTCCGCTTTTCGAAATGTTGAATTGATCGGCATTACCTGGATAATGGAACCTTGCATCCAGTTCAGCTCGTCACAACTTTCGGGAATCCTGGTGATCGGCAGGATGGTTCCGGTGATGGCGAACTTCCACACGGTATAGGACGTAATGTGGTGTTTTTCCGGCACCTTTCCAGTGGCAATCGTCGTCCAGATCCGGGGCGATTCTGTCGGAAGCAGTGTTTGAAGACTTGAGCGAACCCCCCGCTCGATCAGATGCTGGAATACAGGCATCCGTCCCTGCTGGATGAGCGGATCGATGACTTCCCACCATGCTCCGTCGATCCCGATCACAGCCACTTTCGCGTTCGGATTCGGCGCAGGCAATATCGGCGGCGACACAGTCAAAGGCACGGACGGAACCCAGATCAACGGGACGATACTCCAGACCAGACATCCCGATGCCAACATCACGCTGACCCGCAAAATCCACGCTCTGGCACGTTCTTCCACCCATAGCAGGCTGCGATACACACCCCAGCACACTGCGCCCCAGAGAATGCTCCCGACGATCTCAGCCAGCCAGCGCAGACTGCCGGCACCGGAAAAGACATGGATGGACAACCGATTTCGCACATAATAGAACAGTGCCAACGACAAAAGAACAATGACGCCGTGCGATACCAACCTGATGTGATGCCGCCTTCCAAGGAACAGAGCGCCGGCGACCAGTCCGACCACCATCATGATCAAGGCGTAGATTATCCCCAGATGCAATCGCAGTTGAGCCTGCAGAAACGCCGAGTACAAAGAGCTATTGAGCTCAGCAATCCGAGTCGCGAACACTACGCCAAGGATGATCCCTACGATCATCCCTGCAACCATACCGGACCACATCCGCTGCAAAAGGTTGTGCCGTCTTGCGGACAAGGTCATTTTGCCTCCAGTGCACCGTTAGCGAACAATCATCATGGACCATCGAATTCCCATAAGTCATTCGAGCAGACGCGAGAATCCGTGTGACAGCAAATGCTGAGAATTGACAGCCTCCTCTATTTGGTATATCCCAGAGCCCGAAGTCGCTCCTGGATCGCCTCATCCATCTGCGATGGTTCCACCCTGCCTCGGTCTCTGATCTCCGTCTCATAAGTTGGCACCCAGGCGACCAGCACGTTCTCCTTATTGAACGCACTGGTGACCACTCTGCCGTCCATGTCTCGACCCACCGGCAGTCCGAACAGTTGCAGGATGGTCGGGGTGATATCTCTGACGCTGGCAGTTGTAATCTGGGCGCCCTTCCTGATGTCGTCGCCGGCTATGAGAAACACGCCGGGCGGAGCGTTCGGATGATTATAGTTACCATTGGGCTCCAGCCCATAATCGAAGCCATGATCGGAGACCACGATGATAATGGTATTGGGATCCATCGCCGCCATCAGACGACCCAGAACCTCATCCAGGTACACATAGTATTCCGGCACCAGGTCCTTTAGGCGTGCAATATTGTCGGGACGCAAGACATCCTGGTGTTTCTGGTAGAAATAGTAAGGCAGATACTTGTGTTCCATCGAATCCAGACCGTCCAGATACACCGCAAAGAAATCCGGCTGTCCGTGGCTCCTCAAAAGTTGGAGCGACGCGCCCACCATGGTCTCATCTTCCGGATACGAGAATTTGAACATGGCAGCTTCAGAATTTTCGTCGAAGATGCGGTAGTCTTTGGTGTTCCGGTACCAATCTTGATCCTGGACGGTCTCGAAATGGATAAATCGTGCCACCGAATCCACCGGTACATCGTCAGGTTCCACCACACAGGACTGGATTTCCGCAAGGATTTGCGGTGGAAATACCGATCGCGGATCGCCCGACGTCTTGTCATTTAAGACATAGCGAAGAGTCTTATCATAAAGGGCATGATCGGACACGATGAATCCGTTGACCGGCTCCGCAGGGTAACTTGCCCACCAATTCAGGACGCCAACTTTCAAACCGGCGTCGGACAAAATATTCCAGATGGCTTCGGACATCCGAAAGGTGGAATTCATCGGTGTCCACTGGATTACCCGACCCATCATCCATTCCAGTTCGTAGCAGATCACCGGGATTCTGGTCAGGGGCAGCACCACGCCGGTGACAGGAAACGTCCATACCGTGAATGCCGTGACATGATGCTTTTCCGGATTTTTCCCGGTGGCGATGGTGTTCCAAATCGGCGCTGACAACGTGGGCGACAACGTATGGCATTGCGATCGAACCCCCCGTTGAATCAGGCTCCGGAACACCGGCATCCTGCCTTCATTGACCAGCGGATCGATCATATCCCACCATGCACCATCGATTCCGATCAAGGCGACTTTGACGCCCGAAGTCGGAGCCGGCAACACAAGCTTCTCACCAACCTGAACGCTGGGAGGGGGCGCTTTGGACACGTGATACGCGCTCCAAATCAGGAGGAATCCTCCGACGATCAGCGTGAGTCGGACCGTCCATCCCCTGCCATGCTCTTCAAGGAATAACAAGACCTTATAGAACATCCAGCACGCGAACGCCCATCCCACGCCGCCTGCGACTTCCACAATCCAACGCAGCATTCCCAAACGCGCCCAGATGTGGTATGACAGCCAATTCCTGCCATAATAAAAGATCAGTAGCGCCCCAAGCAGGATAATACCTTGAGCGACCACCCCAACTTCCCGGCGACGTCCTAAGAAAAAGGCGCCAACGATCATCCCGGGAATAATTAAGAAAACAGCGTAGAGAGCCGCCATGTGAAGACGCAACTCCCCGCGCAAGAAAGGCGTGTGCAAGGAATCGTTGATCTGTGCCAGGCGAAATGCGATGGCGATTCCGATCAAAACGCCAATAATTACGCCAGCCGCTCCCCCCGAAAACAGACGTTGGGAAAGTGGGCGATACGTCAATGGTCGTGCCATCAAACCTCCAGGATGTAGCGCAGCCCCTTGCGGGCGTTCACAACAAGATGCAGTCCAAGATCCAGCCGCAGTACCCCTGACGTACTGCCGATGATGGGACGAGGGATCGACACCCCCATCTGTCTCTGATAGTATCTGGAAGAGTCAAGCAGGAAAATCCGTCCTCCACTCATTTGAAATACCCCAGAGCTTTCAGTTTCTCCAGGATGGCTTTGTCTGTATCGGAAGGTTCGACTCTGCCTCGGGAACGATTGCCGGTGTCGTAGCTATCCACCCAGGTGACGGGACCATTATCGTGTTCAAAGACTTCCGTCAGAACCCTGCCATCCATGTCTCGCCCGATCGGCAAGCCATAGAGTGCCAGAATGGTGGGGGTGATGTCCTTCACGCTGGCGTCGGTGATAGTGACGCCACGTTTGATCCCGTTTCCGGCGATGATGAATACCCCCGGCGGTGCCTCCAAATGATCGTAGATGCGCTGCGGCATTCGAAGTCCCCGATCATAGCCATGATCCGAAACCACGAGCACCGTGGTCGTGGAATCCAGAGCAGCCAATAACTCGCCCAGGACTTCGTCCATATATACATAGTATTCCGGAACCAAATCCTTGAAACGAGCGATGTCTTCCGGTTTCAATATGTCCCGATGCAGTGTATTGAAATAGTAAGCCAGGTACATATGTTGCATAGAGTCCATGCCGTCAAGGTACACCGCGAAGAAATCAGGCTGAGGACGATTCTCCAACAGGTGCAGTGCTGCCCGGACCATGGTCACATCTTCAGGATACGAGAATTTGAACATCGCCATTTCCGAATTCTCTTCGTCCCTGGAAAAGGACTGCGCGTTGCGGTACCGGTTCCAATCACGGTCAGACTGGAAGTGGATAAACCGAGCCACGGACTCTCTCGAAACGCCGTCAGGTTGTACAACCAGCGGTTCCAATTCCGGGATCATGTTGGGTGGGAACACGGAACGCGGGTCGCCACCGGATTTGACCTGCATGACCATATCCATCGCCTTGTTGTAAAGCGCATGGTCAGAAACCACGTATCCATTTACCGGTTCCGCCGGATAGCTTGCCCACCAGTTGAGCACGCCGACGGTCAATCCGGCATCAGACAGCATGTCCCAAACGGCTTCCGACAAGCGAAATGTGGAATTGATGGGCGTCTGGCGGATGACCGGACCCATCATCCATTCCAACTCCTCGAAACTGCCGGGGATCTTGGTCAGGGGCACGACCACGCCCGTTATAGGAAAAGTCCAGACCCGAAACGAGGTGATGTGATGCTTGGAAGGCATTTTCCCGGTCGCAATGGTCGTCCAAATCAGTGGCGACTGCGTAGGAAGAATTGTCGAAAGCGGCGCCCGCACACCCCGAGCCACCAAACTCTGGAATGTCGGCAGCCGTCCGGCTTCCATCAACGGGTCAATCATGTCCCACCACGCCCCATCGATCCCAATCACCGCAACTTTGACATTTTCTTTGGGCGCCGGGAGCGTCGGTCTCTGCGTTGTCGCCCCGGATGCAGAAGGCACCAGGGCAATTTGGAAAATACTGACGGCTAAGATCACCACTGCCGCAGTCGCTGAAATCCACAGAATCCAACCTCGGAACCGTCTTTCCACGAACGATGCAAACCTATAAAGCAGCCAGCAAACGACCCCCCACGCCACTGCGCCTACGACTTCCAGAAGCGAGCGCAGACTGCCGAAATCCGCCCAGATGCGGACTGATAGTTTGTTGCGTCCATAGTAGAACACAACCAAAGCCAGCAAGACAAGCATCACGTGCTCGGTCAGATTGACCTCCCGGCGTCGTCGCGAGGTCAGCGCACCAACGATAGCACCGAGGATCATCATCATCACGCCATATAACACCGCCAGGTGGATGCGAAGCTGCCCCTGCAAGAAGTGAGTGTAAAGAGAATCGTTGACTTCTGTCAATCTAAAAGACACGCCGATTCCGAGAAGCGCACCAATGACCGCTCCGGCGAAGAGTCCGGACAAGAGGCGCTGAGATAGCGGGCGAGTTCGAAGTTTAAGTGCCATTATATTTCCTTACCACCGAGTTCGGCACGGTTGCCAATCACTCCATGCAACCTGCTTCATGGGCAACAGCAGCATCCTTTCGACGGCTCGAATCGACTCAGTTGAATGCCCAGATCGGCAATTTTCCGTTGAATCGTCGGGGAGGTCAATGCAGAGGTCTCTCCGTTCCAATCATAGTTCCACTGATAGCATTTCGCCAGTTCGACGTTGTCCGCTCCGGGGTGGCAGATGAGTTCCGTGGTGCCATCCGGCAATTCGGTCAGAAGGCAATCGACGGTCTCCACGGTCAGACGCCCGCCCAACGACGTGCCCGCCACGTGATCCGGACTCCAGATTCCGGCTCTGTCCATGTCCGGCGCCGACCGCCGTGACAAAAACTCCAGCCCACGGCTCTTCCATCCTCGGTGATTGGCAATGACTTCGCGCTTCGCCAAGCGAATGCCCGGAATTCTGGACTTCTGAATCACAGGTAACAGCCTTTTCCCTAACGCCGGAAACAGGTGAAGGTGTTGATGAGAATCGACGTGGGTCGGAGTTATGCCGCTATCAAGAACTTTTGCGATTTGAGCCTCGGCTTCCGTTTGGATATCCCGCCACCGAATGCGACCGGTGATCAGACAAAACACCATGCTCTTCCAAGACGCCGGGAACCTGCCATCGCTGTCCACGAGGGATTCGATGTCTTCGCATCTGGACAACGGGATCTCCGCCACGAATGTGAGGTGGATTCCCACGCCCAGCTTGGGATTCTCTCGGGCTAACGCCACGGCGTCGTCAAACGCCTGCCCGCATGGCACAATGGAAGCGGACGTCAGAATCCCGTTTCGGTGGGCATCGATGATCCCTTGATTGATCGAACGATGTATCCCAAAATCATCGCCGCTGACAATAAGCCGCTTCATCGAGATCCCCCCGAAAATGGTGGTTCGGACAGACGGTCTCTTCTGTCAGAAGGTCGGTACCCATTGAGCAGGTACGAGGTCATATCGCACACGATTTTCCAAATGACGCCGGGACTTGCCATAGTGCTCTCGCCCACCACCCGGGGATAATATTTGACCCCCATTTCCCGAATCCGGAAACCGGCGCGCTTGGACGCAACCAATAATTCCGCGTCCAGAAACGAGCTGGCGGTTTTCAACGTGATGGTCTCCAGCACTTTCCGCCGAAACAGCTTGAACGAAAAATTGACATCTCGGACTTTCAGCCCGAATAACAGCCGAATCAATATGTTATATGTCCGAGAATAGATAGCTCGCTTCAAGGGTTCGTCCCGATTCAATCGGTAGCCGATAACCACATCCGCTCCGTCCATGAGTTCCAGCGCCCGACCCAGGTCTTTGAGATCCACCGGATTATCTCCGTCCACGTAGAATATCAATTCTTTGGACGCTTCTGCGAATCCCGTCCTCATGGCGCCGCCCAATTTGCGATTCTCGGGATGGTGGACCACACGGATCTTCGGATTCTGACTCGCCAGACTGTCCACAATCTCGCCGGTGCGGTCGGTGGAGGCGTCGTCGACTACCAGGACTTCGTAGTCGGAACAGAGGTCCGATAACACATCCACCGCGGATCGCACCGCACATTCGATATTCCCTTCTTCGTTGTAAGCAGGGAAGAAGATACTAACCTGGGGCTTTTCCGGCATATTAAGCTAATTTGCTTTCAGATTAGTCGGTGACACGGGTCGAAACAGTCTATCCGGCAGCCAATACAGCGCTGACGAGGCGAATAAGATCAAGATCGCGTCCAGGGGCAAGCGGTGCGGAATCCCTGCTGCAGCCACCGTATGCACCGCCACATAATACAAAACCAACAGGTAGAAGTAACTATAATAGATCCAGCGGCGTGCGTTGATTATCAGCCCAAGGAGTCCCACGATCAATACCAAACCCATGCTGAGCATCCCTGCCAATTTCCCCACCCATGTAGGTAGGAACCCGGGGACGATCCGGATCAGCGAATAGAATCTCAGCGCTGCCAACTCTACGCCGACTTTAGGATTGGCGCTCAGGAAATCGATCACCTGGCGCGTTAACGCGCGATCCCGCTGGAACTCATCCATCTCTAGCGGAAAATCAGGAAATTCGATCAGATCGGTGCGATTCAATTTGTCCAGCCGCGACACTGCGTACCGATGATAGATGCCGGTCATCCCATCTGCCGAGGCGGAATAATTCAAATACGGCTTCGAAAAGATGCAGTTATTTGCCTCCCACAGGTTCCGTCCGCCCTTCGTGGGGGTCGTGGTGAGGTGTCCCATCACAACGGCATTGCGAATCGCCCATGGCATCGCCACTACTACTATACCGGCGGCGATAATCACGGGATACTTCCACTGGTGACTTGGTCTCAGCTTTCGGTTCGACGGCACGGCGGGATCGCTCGTCCGCAAGGCACGTCGAGTCTGCCACCACGCCAGGATCAGTATCAATATCATCAGTGGAAGGGTGGCGGAACGGCTAAGTTCGTTCAATCCCCATGCCATGCCCATCCACAACGCCGACCAGCCGCTGGGACTTTGCTGGAAATGCACAGTCAACGCCATCGCCAGCACCAAGGTGAAGACTCCCAAGCCGATGGTCCAGAGCACTGTTGTCAGACCGATGAACGCCGGATAAACGGCGTAGATCAGGGCAGCGAGAACGCCCTGGCGTTGACCGAACAGTCTAACGCCCATCCACCCTACCAGGAAACAAGCCAGCGCGTCGAAGAACGATTGAAAAAGCCTCGCGGAACCTGGATGCGGACCGAACGCACCATAAGCCGCAGCCAGCATCACCGGATAAGCCGGCGGAAAAAATGCCGTCGGGCGGTTGGGGATAACCACCCCGAAATATCCCAGCTTCTTGACGTCCTCCTGGACAACACCTCGTTTGGCATCCTTGTCGAAAATGTCCGGAATCTGGAACCCTTTGCCAGCCAGGATGTTCCTGGCAAAGGCGTCGTACAACGGCTGATCCGCCGCCGGCAGCAGCCGATCCCAGCCGATTGCCAATCCAACCGCAATCCGAATGACCAACGCCGCCACCGCTATCAGGACGATGGGCTTCAAATCTGTGGATGACATGGTGGTCATGGCTCAGGAGCCCCGGTCTGAATTCGCTGAAAAAGAGCGACACCGGGACCGGACAACCCCGCCACCGGTCGATAATTCGCCAGGAAATCCGGGTGGGTCAGCAACTCCTGAATACCCGGATCGGGATTCCGGGGCGGTTCGACAGCCAGATTTTCCGCCGTCAACACTTCCACGTAATCGGGCCGGCGGGACAAAACGTAATCCGAATCGTACCGCCGCTTCAACGGACCCTTCGGCGCAGTTCGGGCGATATGGCGATCCGCCAAGCCGCTCATATCGAGGGTCGGACGACGCGTGACGTACGGCACGGTTCCGGCGTTCTGCACCGCAATCAATGCGTCCTGGGTCGAATTCTGGATCAGATATTCTGTCACCGGCAGGTACCGTTGGTAATCGTCGAATCCACCGTAGCGCTTGATGTCACGGAACCGGGCGATGTAAGTGACGTTAAGGCTCAACACCACGATCAGGATGCCTACCAATAGCATCGACAGTTTCCGTGCCCCAGGGGAAATCGCTTCGGATCCCGGAAGTATCTTGTCGCGCAGCCATTCGTTAAGCAGTGCAAATCCCTGGCTAATAGGGATGATCAAGAGCGGAATTACCGGCACATAATACCGGAACAACGCCATCCAGTCCGCGCCCCCAAGGAGAACCACATACGCCGCGAAGATGCCGGAGATGCCAAGACAGTACGCCATCCAACGGCGCTTTTCCGAAGAGAGCAGAGAAAGGAAGCCCATTCCGATCAAGGCTCCCCCGCCGAACACCCCGAGGAATTCCAGGGTATATCGAGCGCCTCCCAGGATTCCGCGCAACCCGCGTCCGGTCTTAACATAGAACGTATTGGGGACAACATCGCCGTAGTACATCCATCGCGCCAGCACAAATGGGATCGCCAGCACCAGGAAACCCAGCACACGCTGCCAGTCGGAGGATCGCCAGGGATGAGTCCCGCGGAATGACTCAATCAGTCTGATCAGGACGAACGACGCCAGGAACAGCAGTCCTTCCGGGCGCGTCATCCCAGCCAACGCAAACAAGATCCCACTGAGCCAACCTCGCCCATTCCGATCTTCCTCGCGGAACGCCGTGATGGTGGCTGCGAGTACCAGGAACCCGAACAACGGAGTTTCCAAGCCGCCAGTCGCCCAGCACGCCATCGGAGCGGACGACGCGAACAGGAACGCCGTCCACAGGTCGCCGTCTCCCTCTAAAAAAGAACGTGACCATGCCAAAAGCAGGACAAAACTACCCAGAGTCAGCAGAGCACCCAGTATTCGGGACACTAAGGCTAAGTCCAAATCCAGCGCGGCGGCGATCGTCAAAATAGCGACCCACAGCATGTTAGTCACACCTTCGACCCGCTCGCCGGGATTGTACACCGGACCAGATCCCTTCGCCCAATTCTCCGAATACCGGAACGAAATGAAGGCATCGTCCACCATGGTATTCCAATAGATCAGGCAATGGAATACCAGCAGCAACAGAGCAACAATCCACAGAATACGATGCCGATTCGTCAACCGATTATGCCCTCTCAGCTTGAGCGCAGACTTGACTGCGGCAACCTTTCGCCGTTAGCTATGAGTAACCATGACTACGCCGGCGACGATTACCAATACCCCGCCGAAGCGAAGCCAGGTCACGGGTTCTTTGAAGATAAGGTACGACAATATAACGATCAAAATATATCCGGTGCTGAGCAACGGGTACGCGAAGGACAGCTGCACCCGGGACAAAATTATCAGCCACATCACAGTGGACAAGCCATAACAGCACAGTCCCAGCCACACGAAAGGGCTGGCAGCCATGGCAAGCAGTCCGGTCGTCAGGTGACTGAAATCGATCGACCCCACTCGCAGCATGGCGTATTTGAAGCACAATTGCCCGCAGATTCCCAAGACAACGCTAATCGCGACCATAATCAGGGGATGCATACTCCCTCCTACTTTCCCGGGGGATAGAATTTCGCCACCATGGTTTCCGGAGTACTCCAAATGTCGGATCGATAGACGGCTCGGGCTTCCTGCATGGGTTCCAGCACCGATTTGTCCAAACCGTATTGGATGAGGTACCAGACACCGGAAGCGCCGTTGTCGAACGCTTGTTTGAGGTCATCCTTCAACAGAGTGGTCGATTGGAATCGCCCCATTTCCACGCCCTGTACCCAGAATTCGAACTTATATTCGTCGAAATGATCCCTGGCGACGAACTTCTTGGGGTAATAGTATTCAAAGACCGCTGTGCCGGTGCGGCGAAGATCAGTCATGACGACATCATCCGCTTGGGATTCGGCGACAATCCGCTGGGCGACGGCTCGGAAATCGGTGATGCCGAAAATATACGGCGCATTGTTACTGCCATAGATGCCATAGCCGACACCGTTGATGATCCATAACGGGATCATCGCGATCCACCAGCGGCGCTCCATCCATTTGACGGCGGCTGACGCCGCCAATAAGCCGAATACCGGCGCCAGATTTGGAAAACTAAGGACATCAGCCTGGCTCTTGATCATGCCGGCAAGATGCACCACCAGGAAAATCCCGAGGAACAGTGCGACTTTGCGCCTGGAAACAATGGCAAAGACCCCAGTGACCGCCATGCCGAACACAATAACCACCGTCACCCAGAACAGAGGATTGGTCATTACCTCCCGCCATCCGGGACCGTGGAATATGTAACCCGCACCCAGATGATATACGACACCGATCAGCCTTTGCCCAATGGTTGCCAGCGAGTCGCCGCCGGGTCGAACTCTTGCCAACGCCCCGATTCGAAGCGTCAATTGCGCGATAGTGGCACTCAGAATCGGGAGATACAAGATCAGCACTACCGCATTAGCAATGACCCACGGGATCCACTGCCTTCGGCGTCCCTTCAGAGTCACAAGGAAATACAGGTTGACCGCGGCGAACGTCCCCCAGCCATAGTGATGAGTGTACACGCAGGCGGTCTGTGCGATGGCGTACAATATCCAGGCTTTCGATCCGCCTGTTCCTTCCACCGCCCACCAGAACGCGAACAGGGATGCCACCGACAATGCACCATAGAAGCTGTATGACGTGGCGTTGCAGGCGGTCTCCAGTCCGTAGAACGAGATGGCTGCCCACAATCCTGCCGCCCATCCCACACGGGGATCGATCACCTTGCTCCCCCAGTACCAGGTCATCACAACAATCCCCAGCCAGGAGATCGCCGATAGCAACCTTGCGACGAATTCGCTCTTGCCGAACAGTGATACTACCACGTGTTGCGACAACAGATACGCCGGAGGATGGAAATCATTTCGGGCGGCGAAAACCACCGTCCCGGGCGATTCCCCGGCGATTTTGACGTAATAGGCTTCGTCAGACCACAGGCTTTTGTGACCCAACTGAGGCAGCGTGATCAGCAGGGAGACCAGAATGATGATGCCTCCCGCGATCCACGGGCTTGACTTCATAGTTGTCCGATCCTGGAATTGGATGGGAGATCCGGTCGCTCTCGTCACACCTCGCAAGCCAGGTCATCCAGTCGATTTCGCCGGGATAGCGACGGAATTCGGGTTCCAATATATCAAAGAACCTCCGGGCGACTTCGATCATCTCTTCGGAGGACTTGACGGAAGAAGGTATCACAAAGGGCGCATACATCTGGAGCAGATGGCGGTCACCGGATCGATGACGGATCAGGCTGGGCACAATCCTGGCGCCGGTAAGAGCTGCCAGGCGAATCCATCCCGAGGGCAAGTAGAGCTCTTTGCCCAGAACTCGCACCCATATGCCTTTGGTTCCGGACTCCGCAGTGGAGGCAATTTGAAGTATCCCGTTCTTCCGAAGCCATTGGATCATCCACCGAGGAGAGTCCCCTCGAAATCCCACAGGGTGGATTTTCCGCACCGGATCCAGTTTCGCCGCTCGGCTGGCTGAGGCATAATCTGCATAATCGGAAGACACCACCGACAAAGGATAACCGCGAAGAGCTATCGAAATGTGATGGATCCGCTCATCGCCGAAATGAGGATAGGGAAGCAAGGCTCCCTTGCCGGCTTTCAATGCCTCGTCAAGATGTTCCAAACCTCGGAATTCCACCCAGTCCTGGATATTATCAGGCATCAACCGAGGAACCAGAAACAGCGAAAGGAATTTGCGCTGATGATTCAGCCAGAATTCGGAGAGGATGCCGTCGGCATCGGAACGACTCGTCCCCGGCGAAGCTTCTTGAATGGCATCCAGATATCGTTTCGGTGACCGGTTCCGTCCGATATACCCTATCCGCCGCCGAATCATTCCCAGAGGTTTCGCCAGGCGATCCAGACTGACCGGATCGGCGACAGCCCAGCGCACCACGTTCTTGAAGATCGTGTAGTGCACTCCCATGGCGGCTCGAGTGAGGCGGTTCACTGTCTGCCTCCCAAACGATCTCTGATCCAGAACGTGGCATCCCTTAAGTCGCTCCAGATGGGATGGTGATTGCGCCACACCGCGCTGCAATCGTAACACAGCGGCAGATTATCCAGGTTCTTGACTTTCAAAAGCCTCCTGGCTTCCGTCATCGCCGGTCCGTTCCAGACGTCCAGGATTCTCTGTTCCGGGAACTTCCCGATCTGCCAGAGGTGATTCAAGTCGCCACAGCAACCCAAAAACGATCCGTCCCACCCGATGGACACCGATTGCCACAATGCCTGGCACGGAAAATATCGCGATCCCTTGCGGGCGACGAACCCGGTGGCTTCCTGTTCGGGCCAGGTAAACGGCGCCAGAATTCTGACTTTGTCCAGCGGCAAACCCTCGAAATGCTTCTTAAAATCCGGTCGAAGCCCGTTGGTCGTACCACGGGCGTCCCGCCCGCGGCTGGTCATGGGCGTCCTGCCCATGATATCGTTGGACGCTTCAGGCATTGTCTGGATCATCTGGAGTACCGTCAAGGGGGTCTTGCTTTTAAGCGATTTCTTAACCTCCAAGAACCCCACTACATTTGCCAGCGTGGTCTGGTAGGCTGCACCCTGGTGGACTGCCTCGTATTCCTCCGCATTCTGACCGTTGAAACTGAAGCTGATCTCGTGAAGCCCTGCCTGGATCAGATTCCGCCCCAGATCAGGAGATAGCCGAGTGGCGTTGGTATGGATAACCGTCCTCAGTTTGGAACGCGCGGCATGCTCGACCATTTCCGGCAACCTCGGATGCAACATCGGCTCTCCTGCCAGGAAAAATCGAACTTCGCGCACGCCGCTGTCCGCCGCATCATCCAGAATGGCGCGGGCAAGATCCAAATCCATCAAGCCGGAAGGGCGACGGCGGTCCAGGGAACACACCGTGCAGGTCAGATTACAGGCATTGGTCGGTTCCACATTGACGTACTCAGGCGGATGCTTCAGATGAGTCCGCCTCTGGTACCACGCCAGTCTCCACCGTATCGAATGCATGACATTTCGCATTAGACCAGCCTACATGTCGCAGGGACTTAACATGTTAAGCCCCTACGCCGGAATTCCGTTACCGCTGTCGTCATGGCGATGCTTGAATTTCCACAACGCCACATATCCTTTGTACACCTTTTCTATCATACGATTGTCAGGCGGCGTGTAGAACATCTCAATCAATTCCCCGTCGTCGTCCGGCAGCAGATTAGTCTGGGAAGTGATGGCGCCTTCCTTAACCGCGAGGTCAAACACGGCGGTGTGCGGCTCGATCCGAATCTTGCCGAGCAGGAAACCGTTCCACCTGCCTCTGAGCTGCCATCGAGCTTTCAGGAAAAAGCCCGCCAGGGAGAGGAAACCTCCTAAGGTCTGTCCGGGCGGATTGGCAAAAAAATTGTATCCCACCCGAAGTCTGGGAAACTCTCGAACCAGTTGATAGGCGTTTTGAATATCCGCTCTGGTCATATCTTTGCCCAGACGTTTCAGGGCTTCGTCGGTATAGCCGTCGGGAGAAAACGACACCTCGTAGCAACCCGAATCCACCAGCGTATCCAAGAAGTCGCGGTCGAGATCCTTTTCGTGCAGCCAGGCGGACCAGCGCAGCGGCAAATCACGCCTGAGCAGTTCCCGACAGATGGCTTCGGCATGATCACGGGGATGATTGAATACCGAATCCACGAACATGAATTCGGGCACGCCGAATTCTTCCCACAGCCGCTGAATCTCATCAACAACTTTCCGGGGCTCGCGAAGTCGGTAGCACTTACCGTTCAAAAATCCGTAGGTGCAGTATACACACGACAGAGCACATCCCCGCTTGGTCTCGATGCCGACCGACGCCGATTCGTGCAGGTATTTCTTCGGATCCCACAACTCCCATCGAGGTTGACACCATTGCTCCTGATTCGGAAACGGACGATGTCCGGTATTATGCACCCCATTACTCCTGCGAGGGTCATCCCCGCACGCGCGGGAATCCGCCGACCCGTCTCGATAGTAGATGCCGGCGACCTTCTCAGGATGATCAAGATGCTCCAGAAGCTCGGGAAACACCTCTTCCCCTTCCAACGGAACGCCGAAATCCAGGTCGGGATAGCGTTCCATGATGGACTTGGCGTGCACCGAAAACCCCGACCCGCCGATGATCCGTTTGGCTCGCGGCACGATCGTCTTGATGCAGTCCAGGGTCGGCTGAAGGGTCTTGATATATGCGAACCGATCCCGGAATTGAGTCGTATCCACATTGCGAAGCGACAATCCGACCACTTCGGGCTGGAACCCGGCAAGTTCCTGTTCCAGGGATTTCCAGGGGTCGGGAACAATGTTGGGATCGATCAACCGGACATCGTGATGCCGCAAAGCGCCGGCAATCGTCGCCAACCCGATGGGGTAAATCGGCTTCTCCTTCCGCCCCAACCACATCTGTACTAACAAGACTCTCACAACATCAAGTTCGTCCTTGTTTCGCTGCTATGCTGCATTGTTGACCACGCCCTCTACGGCGCCCTCCCGGCGACCGAGAAGCCGGCGCTTCATGGTTCGCAACATCTTCGCCGATTCGTATATCGACTTGTACAACGGCTTCAAATAGTTGCGATGGAATATCCTCACCATCGGCGTACAGAGCAAAAACCGGAGAATCCAACGAGGATATTGTCGATATATTAGTGACAGCAGGACACTGAAGTATGTGAATTCGCGCGACTGATAGTGCTTTTGATACACTTCTTTGTGGATGTCGCCGATCAGACCCTCTCGGACGCCTCGTTCGTAGAGTTCTGTGCCAGGGAACAACGTCAGGGAAAATAGCTGCAGCAGGTAAGGTCTGGGCAGCTCGACTATTTCCCGAAGGGTTTGCACCGTGTCTTCGACCGGTTCCCAGGGATTATCGATGATCACATCATACAGCACTTCGATGGAGGGATGCCCGCTGAAAATTAGTGCCGCGTTCCGGACGTGCTCCACCCCTCCCCATTTCCGTCGATACATCGCCAGTGTTTCCGACGCACAGCTTTGGATGCCGACTTCCACATAGCACAAGCCGGCGGACTTAAGCGCTCGAACCTTGCGCTCGGTGACGGCGTTGGGCGTGGCTAAGCACCGGAACGGAATCCGGAAGCGTCTCTTGTACTCTTCGGCGAAGGACTCCAATTCCTCTTCGGAAGTAGCGAAAAAAGAATCATCGGAAAATACGAAATGCCCGATGGGAAAACGCGCCGCGGCTTGCTCCAGTTCCTCAAAGACATTAGGGAACGACCGGCGGCGATATACCTTCTGTCCTTTGTACAGTTTCCGAGTGTACCAGTTGACGCAAAACGTGCACCCGTATGGGCATCCCCGCGACGTCAATATCTGGTACAGCATCTTGTCGTCATCCCACAGCACCCGGTTGGAAGCGTAGCTGACAAACCACTGGTCGGTCAAGGGCTCAATATTCTCGCCGTCCGGCAAAAGCACAAACTGCTCGTCAAAATTGAGGTCACTGAACGGCAGTGAATCCAGGTCCGTGATCAGGGGTCTAAGCTCAGGGCGGTCTCCGCCCCGATTCCAGATATTCCTGATCCCCGAAAATTCTTCTGCCTTGACATGAGCGGGACGCCCATACCAGGTATTGAGGTCTCTGACGTGCTCAAGCCGCTCCATGACCTCAAGCATGGCATCTTCCCCTTCGCCGATGCAGGCTGCATCCGCATGTTCAATACATTCCTCCGGACGGACAGTGGGGTGGATTCCGCCCCAAACCACGGGGATTCCCAGCTGCTTGTGAAGATGGTCAGTCAACTGGACGGAATGGTGGAAGTAATTCGTCATCAGCGAAATACCAGCGAGATCGAATCCCTGCGCCAACTCCGCCACCTGGTCCAACACCCGATTCGGATATTTCCGAGCGAAGTCAGGCTGGAAACGGTTTTCCGGAAGCAGTGTCACATCCTGCAAAAACAAGGATCGCACTCGATACCCGGCTTGCCGCAAAACCGCCGACAATGCCCGAACACCGGGAGCCGTAATGTCAGAATACGGACTTATCAAGAAAAACGATGCGTGCTTGGAATCTGTCATATTCTCACCAACCTTAGTGATCTGTCAGTGGATGAAGCACGGGCTGCCAACAACCCGCGCCGACTACCCTATCCTTTGGCACTATCTGGAATGACCTCGGGGCGACCGCTAAGTTGATATTTAATAATCTTCAAAAGACGCACGGTCCCGAACATGGCTTTGTACAGCGGTCGCATCATGTCGCGCTGGAACAACGTCACCATGGGTCTGCACAGAAGAATCCGGAGCAACCACCGTGGGAAATTACGATAGATCAGCGACAGCATCAATCCGAAATACGAATACTCTCTGGACAAATAATGCTTCCGGTATATATCGTCCCTGGGGTCGCGTACCAGTCCTTCTTCGATTCCCCGGTCATAGAGTTCGGTGCCGGGGAACAGCGTCAATGAGAACAACTGCAACTTGTATGGTCTGGGGAGTTCGACCATGGCGCGCAAGGTTTCCGCGGTCTGCTCCTTCGGCTCCCAGGGATTGTCGATAATGAGGTCGAAAAAAACTTCCATACGCGTCATATAAGGGCTGAGTACCTCGGCAGCCTTGCGGACTTGTTCCACACCACCCCATTGCCTCTTGAACAATGCCAGTGTATCCGGCGAACAGCTCTGCACACCTACTTCCAGCCAACACATGCCTGCCTCCACCAACGCCTTGACTTTTCGATCCGTGACGGTGTTGGGGGTCGCCAGACAACGGAATGGGATTCCCACCGTCTCCTTGTACCGTGCCGCGAACGATTCGATCTCCTCCTCTTTGCAAGCAAAGAACGAATCGTCGGAGATCATCAATAGCTTAATCGGAAAGCGGTGCGTGACCTGTTCGATTTCCTGAAAGAGGTTGTCGAATGACCGGCGGCGCAACGTCCTCTGTCCCTTATACAGCTCCTTGGTGAATCGGTTGATGCAGAAGGAACAACTGTAAGGACATCCACGCGTGGAGATCACCTGGAAAAACATGTCATCGGTATCCCACAACGCTCGAGTCGATGCGTAATGCACGAACAGGGCATCTGTCAGGGGTCCGATCGTCTTGCCGTCCGGCAACAGCACGAATTGGTCGTCGAAATCCAAATCCATGAAAGGCAGGGATTCCAGATCCTGCACCAGAGCCCCGACTGCCGGTCTTCGATCGCCGCGAGCCCATATCCCGTCGATGCCATGGAAGTCTTTCCCATCCATCAGCCGCTGCATCAGTTCCAGCATGGGGATCTCCGCTTCGCCAATGCACACCATGTCGGCATGTTGCAGGCATTCCTCGGGCAAGACCGTGGGATGTACCCCGCCCCAGATGATAGGGGTCTGCAGGTGCCCACGGAAATGGTTCGTAAGCTGAACGGCATGATTGAAATAGTTGGTCAGCAAGGATATTCCGATCAGGTCGAATCCTTGTGCCAGAGCGCTCGCCTGATCCAAAACCAACGCAGAGTACTGCATGGCGAAATCAGGACGGTATCCGAATTCGGGCTGCAGGCTCAGATCGTACAGGAACAGGGTGCGAACCCGGTATCCCGCCCGCCTTAGGACTGCGGAGAGCATCCTGACGCCGTTCGCCATGATATCAGCGTACGGACTGATCAGGAACAGGGATGCCCGCGACCTATCAAAAGGGCTTACGCCTTGTCGTTCCATTGCGTCACAAGATCGGTGATGCGAATGACCGCACAGGGTCCGTCTCATGGGCATCCTGCCCATGACCAGCCACGGGCTGGAAGCCTGTGGGACGACTGCTATACTTCCACATTTGCTGTGCTGTCAGGTGTCCCCACCTGACAGCCATCGACGTCCGCAGGGTGAGGACACCCTGCGGCACTTCATTCTTCCCCCCTACTACCGTAGGGGGGAACAAAAGGGGGGTCACTCACGGCAATGACACCCTGCGGCACTTCATTCTTCCCCCCTACTATCGTAGGGGGGAACAAAAGGGGGGTCGCTCACGGCAATGACACCCCGCG
>Ga0153916_10000003_pt1 | contig 207894 bp, 167 predicted proteins | sample Opewatmetagenome_FD_109642 | JGI IMG/M metagenome (GOLD analysis project Ga0153916, IMG submission 109642) | Freshwater wetland microbial communities from Ohio, USA - Open water 3 Core 3 Depth 4 metaG | ecosystem: Environmental > Aquatic > Freshwater > Wetlands | place: USA: Ohio, Lake Erie...
CCATATAATAAGTATATTATAATGATAGATCGGACTGACAGAGATTTGTGGTACCACGGGGCTTCCCGGCTCGGAACCCAAGATAACCGATCGGGATTCCACCGGATCTGATCCCCGTAATTTCTTGAGGAAATACTTTCAAGCAGATTCGCCTTGTCGCGAGAATGCCAGGCACGATGAGTAGGATGCCAATTCATAGCGTTGATGTGATCGGGCATATTCTTCTTGAGGCGACGAATCATCTCGATTCCTAAATGATCAGGCGAGGAGGAATTCATGAGGAGCTTTAGATGGCTTTGCGCGATGCTATTGATGACTGCGATATGGGTGCCGATGACTCAGGGAGCCGTCGTCATCAACGAGCTTTATTATGATGCGCCGAGTACAGACGACAATCACGAGTTCATTGAGCTGTACAACAATGGCGCTGCATCTGTTGATCTCTCGGGTTGGGTGATTGAATGGGCGGGGACGTCGTTTCCCACTGGATCCTATGCCATTCCACCGGGAACGACAATTCAGCCTGCTGATTACCTGTTGATCGGCGGATCGTTGGTCCAAAGCGACTTTGGGGTAATTCCGGATCTTATCACGATGTTCATCTTTCAAAATGGAGGGGCGGAAAGCGACGGCGTCAGGATCACCAATGGCTCGGGCTACTTCGATACCATTCTCTATGATAGCCCGAATACAAACCTGTTGCCTGGCGATGATGCCAACCCGGGCGCCGAGCTTTGCCCTGATGTGGTCTCAGGTCACAGCCTGGAACGAGTGACGGTCGGAGTGGACAACAACCTGGCGTCGGATTGGGTTGATCGAATCACGCCTACGCCGACCAGATCATCTACGTTGCCCGGGAACAATCCACCGGTTTTGACACAGACGACCTGGTATCCGAATATTGTATCTCGCATCGACCAGGTCAATGTCACCAGCCGGGCGTATGACGATTATGCGCTGGTGTCCATCAATATCCGGTATCAGGTCAACGGAGGCGGTTATGGACGGTTCACGGTCCCGATGCTGGACGACGGACTGCATGGAGACGGCGCTGCGGGCGACAGTGTGTATGGCGGATACATCCCGACATACGATCCGGGCACCGACATCGACTTGTATGTGGAGGCTACGGATGATTCCGGAGCAGTTTCCACTTTTCCGGCTGGCGGGTCCAGCGATCCGATCAGCTATACTGTGTACAATCTCCCATTGAGCACCATTGCCTCAGTCAAGATCATCGACGCAAACGGCTCTCCGATACTGCTGGATACGCTCGTTATGGTCAAGGGATTGGTCGAAGCTGCGAATCAGTTTGGGACTACTGGACCGGCATATATCAGGGATGCTACCGGTGGTATCGCCGTGTATGGACCCTCAGTCACTGCCAGGGGAATCGCTATCGGCGACTCGGTTCGCGTCATGGGTTGGATTTTCGGTTACAACGGGCTAATTGAAATATCGCCGAGTCCCGGCGGCGGGACTACTCCTCCCGTGTTCTTGATCCTGAACCGAGGCAACACGGTGACGCCGCAGGTCGTGACCATTCCTCAAGTCGGGGAAAGCACGGAAGGGCTTTTGCTTCGGATCAACGGCGGGCATTTCGTGCAAACGGGCAGTTTCGCGATTGGCAACTATGATTTTGTGGTCGGGACCGACAGCCTCCAGGTATATATTGACAACGCAGTTACCACCGTCATCGGTACCGCAATTCCAGCCGGCACTTGTGATATTGCCGGGTGTCTTGGTCAATACGACACCGTCTTACCGCTTTTTGAAGGCTATGAGATTTTGCCACGATTCATCGCAGATGTCATCACAATTGGCAATCAGCCTCCAGCAGTCGGGACTACGCTCCGCTTGCCATTGTTCCCGACTCCAAGCGATACAGTTTGGGTCACTTCCCGGGCGTATGATGACCACGGTCTGGCGAGTGTCACTTTGTATTATCAGGTTAACGGGGGCGGATGGTTCCGCACGCAAGTCATCATGTTAGACGACGGTTTGCATCATGAGGGCGCCGCAGGCGATAGTGTGTTTGGCGCTTGGATTCCACCGCGACAATTGAGCGACGTGGTCGATTTCTACGTGTCTGCTCTGGATGATAGTTCCGCGATTACCACCGACCCCATCGGCGCCCCTGGAAATCACTATACCTACACCGTGTCCAGCGGACCTCATGTCACGCCGATTTCGTATGTCCGAGCGAACAATGTCAGCGGCGTGCCGATCCGTCTGGATTCCTTGTTCGTCGTCAGAGCGCTGGTTACCTGTGCCGGTCAGTTGGGAACCAGTGGTCCGGCGTATGTCCAGGACGCCAATGGTGGAGTCGCTTTCTTCGATCCTACCGTTGCATCAAGCGGCATCGCGATTGGCGACTCCATCGAGTTAACGTCATGGGTCGGATTCTACAATGGCTTAACGGAGATGGTAGACGAGCCCGTCAGTGGCTATGATCCAATTATTACCATTCTGTCCAGCGGCAATATGGTGACTCCCACACCGGTGACCTTACCCACTTTTGGTGAATCATTCGAAGGGCGATTAGTACGAGTCGATGGCGGACAATTTGTGGAAGCCGGCAGTTTCGTCGGGAGTACCACATATCATTATGTGGTTGGGACGGACACACTGGACATCTACATCGATTCCAGCACGGACATTGTTGGCAATGTCATTCCGGTGGGATCAATCGGGGTGATCGGTTGCGCCGGTCAGTTTGACGCTTCGTCTCCATACTCTGAAGGCTACCAGCTCACTCCACGGATGTTCTCGGACTTCGTGACGTCGGCGCTGCAACCGGTAGATGACCTTGTGATCCGAATCTCGGGCAGCAATGTGGTCTTGACCTGGACCGACGTAGTGGGCGCGGCGGACTACAAAGTGTACTACTCCAGTGCTGCCACCGGTCCGTGGGTGGTTCTGGCGACATCAACCAGTGGAAACACTACCTACACCCATGTCGGTGGTGCCGCTGCACCAACTTCGATTCGCTTCTACTACGTGACAGCTAACGATTAGAATAGCGGCGCCATTTCTGCGGATTGCTCGCTTTCAGGCGCCACCGAACAGCTGACTCATAATTACCTCGACAAGTTTGCTATCTTGTCTTGCTCAATGACTTGGGACCGGGATCACCCGGTCCCGAGTCTGGCATTGGTTCCATCCGGATTCGTCTGACAATCTGTTCCCGGTCCATGGGTAACCTGACCTATCGCTTTATCCGTTGGGGCTGCATGTCTCGACTCTATCCGTCCGTTCTGATCACGGTGATTCTGGCACTTTCCCTCACCGCACCGTCATCCGCCCGCCAGACTCCTCCGCCGATCCGGCACATCGCCATGGATGACTATTGGCATTACACCGATGTCGGATCCATTGGGCTAACCATCACCAATTTTGGCTTGTTGGGTCAAGGGTATCGACGCGAAGACCAGCCTTCCTGCATGTACAAATTGCCCCCAGCCCTGGAAATTGAGCAAGTTGAGCATTTGAGCTATGCGGGTCTGTGGATAGGCGGTAAGGTCGGGGGCGTCAAACGAGTTTCCACCGGCATCGTGGACGGTGTCTTCGAATTCGGCGAAGCTGGGTTCGAATTCACCAATACCGCGGATCCGGCTGACACGATTCAAGTGCGCTCGTCGCTCTTGACATCGCCGGTGTTCTCGCCTGACGCCGTGTCGCACCAGGACTTCCTGTGCGACTTCACCGACACCAACACGGCAGTACCCGGCACCGAACCTCCGGTGGAAATTCCTGATCATGTCCCGTTGGGGGTTGCTGTGCACCTGGAGTCATATGCCTGGAATTACTCTTTTGCTGACGCCTTCGTGATTTTGAATGTCGCGATTACGAACGTATCCGACCACCTGATCGAAGATGTGTACGCGGGCTACTGGCTTGACGTGTCGGTCGGGAATATGAATTACACCAACATCTACCAACCGGGCGGCGGATGGAACTGGTACGACAATCTGGACGGTTTCGATCAGGAACACCGCATGGCATATTCGTTTGACGCCGACGGCGACGACGGCTGGTCAGAGAGTTACATTGGCGTCCGCTTTCTGGGCAGCGATCCAATGCCATCCGACCTTGCCGTCAATTACAATCAATGGGAGTGGAACCGATCCAGCTCGTTCGAATATCCGGATTTCGTCATGCCCGTGGACGACATTGAACGCTATGACAAGATGTCCACTCAAGGGAATCTTTCGGCGATTCCAAATGATCCTGCGAATGACGACGGAAGTTGGATGATATTGATCGCCTGCGGGTCTTTGGGCGATCTCCAGCCCGGTTCGACGATACACGTCGTGTGTGCAATCGTATGCGGACGATGGGGAACCGGAGAAGAGGATTCGCCTGAGCGTCGCGCCAATTTGACATTGAATGCCAACTGGGCGCAAATTGCCTACAACGGCGAGGATTCCAATGGAGACGGCATTCTGCAGCCCGAGGAAGATACCAATCACGATGGAGTCTTGAACCGCTATATTTTGCCGGCTCCGCCACCCTCGCCTCGTCTGCATGTCGTGCCTGGGGACCGCCAGGTAACGTTGCTGTGGGACAATTCCCCCGAGAGCGCTATCGATCCCATTACTCGATTGGAAGATTTCGAAGGGTATCGCATTTACTCATCGCGAAAGACCGCGGGAATCGAAGGCGGATATACGCTCCTTGCCCAGTTTGATTTGGTCGACAATTTGGGTTATGACACTGGACTCGATCCAATCCGGCTTCCGGAGCCCGTCACGATTGATGGTGTTACGTACCAATATCAATTCGTCAACGAAGGTGTCTTGAACGGCTGGCCCACCGGCAATGCGTTCGCAGTGACTGCATTCGATCAGGGCGATCCTCAGAACAACCTGGAAAGTCTGGAAAGCGATATTGACGAAAATCTGACCTTCACGTATCCCGGGACGCCACCAGCCACCGAAGCAGGTAATGCGTACGTCTACCCCAATCCTTACAAAGTGGCAGCGGCTTGGGATGGGTCAGGAGACCGTGAACGTTTGATCTGGTTCGCAAATCTCCCGCAGCGTTGCACGATCAAAGTCTTCACCTTGCCAGGCGATCTGGTGAAGACTTTGGAACATGACGCGTCCACCTACAGTGGGTCAAACGTGGAGCGACTTTCGACCGGTTTTGGGATCAGTCGTCGAGCGCTTCCAGGAGGGGAGCATGCCTGGGATTTGATTTCCGAGCACGACCAAGCTATTGCGACCGGATTGTATCTCTTCACCGTGGAAGACCACCGCGGGAATACTCAAGTCGGGAAATTCCTCGTCATCAAGTGATCCTCACCGGCGGAATTCTCAAACACGCTTTCGATTATACTTGACATATTTCATAGAATCGTTTATATTACAACAGATAGTCCAACTGCTCTTCATAGAGAGGTGCATCATGTTCAGAACGTCACCCATCGTCCCGCGATCGCCAGTTTGGGTGTTTTGGGTGCTAACCATCGCGATCGCTGTGGCGGGAACCGTTCTTGCCCAGCCCATCATGACCATCCACGAGATCCAGGAGGTACCGCTGGGTCAAGATAGCTCGCTTTTCGTCGGAGACACCGTCACGGTCAGGGGCAATGTGACCGCTGGCGCCGGATTGTTTTATGCCGGCACTCACATCACCTTCTATATGGGTGAGCCAACCGGTGGTCCCTGGAACGGAATCTTGGTCTATAACTCGGATAACAGTGCTTTTGCGACGTTGATCGGCGATTCAGTGGAAGTGACTGCTGTGGTCGGTGAGTACAGCACATTTTCCGGGCGCCAATCGAGCATGACGGAGCTAGTGACGATTAGTGAGGTGCAAATCCTAGACGAGAATCGACCCCTGCCCGCGCCTATCGTTCTGACTTGCGGCGTCCTCGATTCCAACGACTTTGCGGATTCATTGGCGGAACAATACGAAGGCTGCTTGGTGCGTGTCGAGAATGTGATAGTAACCGATAACTCGTCGCCGTACCGGCAGTTCAACGTCGGCGATGCGACCGGCGAGTGCATAATCCGCACTTATTCCGACAGCTTGTACAATTATGGTCAACCTCCGCTCGGGACGCCGTTCGAGTCCATCACCGGGTTGATTTACCAGGTGTACGGTAATTACACCATCATGCCTCGCACGTCCGCGGACTTGATCCTGGCGACGGGACCACCGTTGATCTCCGGAACCCATCACGAACCATTGGCTCCCACATCCGATGACACCATTGTCGTGATCACGTCGATCATGGATAACGGTGGCGTGGACGAGGCGTCACTGTTCTATCGTTTGAATGGAGGCACCTTCCACGAAACGATCCTGTGGCCTATTGGAGAGATCACTTATCGCGGAGTGATCCCCCCGCAGCCGGATCAAACCCTGGTGGAATACTATGTGTGGGCAATGGATGACGAGGGATTGGAATCCACCGATCCGCCGGATGCTCCCGATTCGCTCTATTCAGTTCGCGTCAGCAACGCAACGGCGTCCACTATCTACGACATCCAGTACACTACCGATCCCAGCGGAGCCTCCCCTTATGAGGGAACTGTGGCAACCGTTACAGGGGTTGTGACAGCAGATACGGCGGATTTCCCGCTGGCGTCCGGTCGTCGGTACTACTTCCAGGATACCACCGACCCGCATGGCACCGGCGGAGCCTGGAACGGAGTTTACATCTTCAATGGTACTTCCGACCCAGTCGCAGTCGCCGCTACGAAGGGCGACCTGATCTCCATCACGGGCACGGTTGCCGAATACTACGGATTCACCGAGCTCGGCACTATCACAGCATATTCCATCCTCTCCACCAGCAATCCTTTGCCGCCCCCTGTTGCCGTCACTTGCGCTCAAATCAGAACCGGGTCATCACAAGCGGAGTCTTTCGAGGGCTGCCTGGTCCGATTGTCAGACATCACCGTCGTCAATGCCGACCTGGGCTATGGCGAATGGTCGGTTACGGACGCGTCCAACGACACTTGCCGCATCGATGACGATGGAGTGTATACCTATGTGCCCCATGTCGGGGATCACATCGATCTTGTGACAGGGCTTTTGAAATACGCCAACAATGATTTCAAGTTGGAACCACGGGGTGACGACGATTTTGAAGGTGCGCCTTCCGTGGGAGACGACGGCAATGTGCAATTGCCTCTAGTGTGGTCGTTGGCGCCCAATTATCCCAACCCGTTCAACCCAAGAACCGTGATTCCATTCTCGGTCCCGGAACCGGCTAACGTGACGATTATCGTGTACAACATTCTGGGACAGCAGGTCCGGAAACTTATGGACAACCCTGTGGCACCAGGCATCCATCGCGTGATCTGGAATGGAGATTCCGACCAGGGTGTACCCGTGTCCTCTGGAATCTACATCGTGCACTTGTCGTCGGGCAACCATATTCTGTCACAAAAGATAGTATTTCTCAAGTGAGCCTGTTTTTCGCTGCCGGGTGGCAACACCTGTCAGCAATCTGGCAGATCCAGTGGTGTCAAGTGAGGACACCTGACACCACATTCCATCCACATCGTGCATTTGAGTGATGTCGAGTGTCCCCACCCGACATCACAATGCCGCCAACGGTTAACGTGTGAGAATTATCCCCGTATTCCTCCTGACTATTTTGATCGTTTCCTGCGCGGAACAGCCCACCCAGAATCCCGTCGGAAATCTGCCGCCGGACACGCACCTGTTCTTGGTCATGCCCGATTCCACCACTCTACCTGACACCACGTCCAGTCGACAGGAAGTCTATTGGTGGGGACAGGATCCAGACGGTGAGGTAGTCGGCTATCAGTACCGGTGGGATTACGACAGTTCCTGGGTGGAGACTGCGGAGGAATCGGCGGTATTCTATCTACCGCTTCGGGAACCGTTCGACATTTTCACTTTCCAGGTCCGAGCCATTGACAACGACGGATCTCTGGATCCCACACCGGCGCAACTCACCTTTCCAGTGTTCAACACAGCGCCATCCATCACTTTCCGAGTCAACTCAAACCCATCCGGAAATCCGGAAGACACGACCGTCACCTTCCCCACCCGCACCTTCATCTGGGAAGTAACTGATGTGGATGGGGATTCCACAATTACCGGTCTCTATTGGACCCTGGACGACACCACCAATTGGAATTATCTGCAAGGTTGGGAAAGCTCTATCACGTTGACCGAAATTCCGGAAGGATTCCACACATTCTATATTTTTGCGCGGGACACCGCCGGAGCCACCAGCCAGACGATCCAATTTCCCGACACCGCTGACCACAATTCCCCGAATGATTGGTGGGTGCAGGAACCTATTGGCGACATTGTGCTGGTGGATGACGACGAACGAGTATCAGGAATTAACGAAGATGTGGCCCGTGAGTTCTACATGACGATCCTGGACTCCCTTGCGCCGGGCGGGTACTCGGTTTGGAACGTTGCCGATGGTCTGCCCTATTCCACCACCGACATCTCAGCGAGTCTCAACTACTTCAATAAGGTCATCTGGTTCTGCGATCCCAATTCCAACCTGGCGAATGCGTCATCGTCCTTGACGGCTTACATCGAAGACGGCAGGCATGTGATCGTATTTTCCACAGACCTGGGGGAAGGGGCAAACTATGACGATCCGCCTTTCGAATTCTCCCACATCGACAGCGTCACCAACCAGGTCAATCGAATATCCAACGGCAACCTGATCGAATCGCAGATCGTACCGTTCCCAGACTTGCAAGCCACGGCATTCATTCCACACCTGGATGCCACGGGATTTGGATTCATGCCCGACAGTCTGTCCGACACACTTTACATCTTGATCAAAGAATCCAATCCCTGCGTTGGACTGCGGTATCCCGCCAGCGGTCCGGCGCGACTGATTTTTTGCGATTTCCCTTTGCACCGAGTCGATGGATTGAATACTGCCGCGGAGCTATTGAACTACGTCCTATTCTCTGAATTCGCGGAACCCGTGTCTTTCCTACACCATATTCGTTTTTAGCATGGAACACCTCTCGAACAAGCTAACCACCATTTTGTCCGATCCCAAGACAGCCAACCATTTCCATTACATTGGTTCGTGGCATTCGATTCTGCTCGGACTCGTAATAGTTGGCGAATTGGCAATTTCTTCCACAGTCTGGGCGATTTCCGGTTCCATTGAAGGTCTCGTCTCCGATACGGAATCCGGGGAACCTCTCTTATCGGCGAACGTCATCGTCAAAGGCACATTCAAAGGGGCAGCTACCGACATCAATGGGAAATTCACTATTTCGGACTTGTCCCCGGGATCCTACGATCTCCAATGCACTATCCTGGGCTATACCGAGCAACTTCATACCGGAATCACGGTGCGGGCGGGCGCAGTCACCCGGGTGGAATTTAAGATGAAGCCCACGATTCTGGCGGCTGGTGAGGAAATGACGGTTATCGGCGAACGCCCACTGGTGGAAACCGATCGTACCAGCTCGGGAGTACGACTCTCGTCCGAGGATATCGCCACGGCTCAAGTGGAGGATGTGAAGGACATCGTGACGGAACAACTGGGCGTGGTGTCAGACGACAACGAGATCCACATTCGAGGTGGCAGATCTGACGAGAGCCTGACCATTGTGGACGGTGTCCGTGTTCGTGACCCAATCTCAGGCGAAGGATACGGGACTTACCTTTCGGCGGAAGCGATCAAGGAAGTAGAAGTCGTCACCGGCGGGTTCAATGCGGAATACGGGCAGGCAATGTCTGGGGTAGTCAACGTCGTCACCAAGGAAGGCGGTGACCGCTACGAAGGCGCGGTCACAATCAAAAGCGACCACCTCGGAACCGCAGAGTTCGAAGGCAATCGCACCAATGTGGCTGAGTTCAATTTCGGCGGACCGGAACTATTGACCACATCAGCTCTTGGCGCAGGATTGGGCTTGCCAGGGAAAGGTTACTTCTTCATCAATGGATATGGCTATATTTCCGATACTTACCTCCCTCATGCAACTGAATTAACGTCAGTCAAGTCTTCCTATGACATCTTTGCTCCCCGGGAAGAAAATAACTGGTCGTTCCTGGGAAAAGTCCGATGGGAATTCGATCCGAAACGGAAACTGTCTTTCGGCTACGGACGGTCTTTGCAAATCAATCAAGGATATTTCGAACCACTGCTGGAAGACAAGGAGTACTTCCCGTTCGCTTATATCCATATCCTGGACAACTACAACACGTTCACGCGCGAATCCATCCAGACGTCGGTGCACTGGAAGCACACCTTATCCCAAAAAACCTATTACGAAGCGATTCTCGCACGCTTCTTTATCCGAGTCCACAGCGCGGTCAGGAACCTGAATTGGACTGACTATGTCGAACATCAGGATACCGATCCTGTGTACTATATTCCTGATCCATTGGGAAATCTGACCATCCGTCAAGGAGACGGCTTCTGGGACAGCGGCGACGCCGAGACCTGGCATGACCATTTCAGCGATACCTACAGCCTGGATGCCAACCTGACTTGCCGTTTGAGCGACACGCATCAGATCAAGACGGGTTGGAACGGCGAATACACCGAACTTCAGCTCTTGCATATCAACGCTCCGTGGCTTGGGTCGTCAGGTTTGGGGCGGAATTGGGATATGTATCATGTATACCCCAATGCCGGAGCCGCCTATGTACAGGATCAGATCCGTTACAAGGGCATGATCGCCAACGTGGGGGCAAGATTCGACTACTGGTTCCCTGGCGAATATGTGGAAGATGTCATCGCCGATCCAACCGTCGCCACCTTGACCGACGAAGCTCGCCGGAAATTCCGGGAAGATACGTTTGGTCTCTTTGGGCATCGAGGGAAAGGGCATCTATCCCCGCGCATCGGTATCTCACACCCGGTCACGGATCGAGACATGCTGTTCTTCTCCTACGGTCACTTTTCCCAGCGTCCAAAGTATTCCTACGTATACGCTCATCTAAGGTCTCAATCTGCGGCGACTTATCAGTTGTTCGGCAATCCTAATTTGAATCCTTCGATCACGGTGGCGTACGAACTGGGACTCAGACACAAGTTTTCACAGAATCAGGTGCTGGAAGCAACCGCCTTCTATAAAGACCTGTTCGATTACCCCACCAGCGAGGATATTTCGTGGGACAATCCCCGCTATGGAAATATCTCGTACTTCATGTATTTCAATCAGGACTACGCCCGAGCTCGAGGGGTCGAACTCCGCCTGAGGCAGCGCGCCGCTCGCTACCTGACTGGCAGCCTGGAGTTTACCTACAGCATCGTGACCGGGAAATCGTCTTCGTCGAACACCAATCTGCTGGTGGCAGCGGGCGAGATCCAGGAAAAGACATTGGGCGAAGAATATATGAGGTGGGACAAGCCGATCATTGCCACCTTAACGTTGCACTTTTACCGAAGTCCTGATGACCCCAGACCATGGGGAATTCCATTCCCGAAAGACATGGGAATTCGATCCAGAATCGAATTCCAATCCGGGAAAAGATACACGCCACTTATCCGGCTCGCCAGCGGTGCGGAAGTGTACGATGAGGAAAGATACGGCACACTGTCATCAAGCATCGTGACCTGGGATTTGAATATATACAAGAATTTCCAAGTCAAGGGCATCAGGCTCAAGTGGTTCCTGGAAATCGAGAACCTGCTTGATGACCGGACACCCAATACCATCAATCCGTTGACCGGTCGTGCCTATGAGCCGGGCGACGTGATTCCTATCACCTGGCAAGACAGCCCTCAGGATTTGCCGCCGGACGATCCGTCACGGTTCGGATGGCCGAGGACAATCCTAAGCGGCATTACGATCTCATTCTAAGGACAGAAAGCAGTGTCCATCTTCAGCGGCATTCCCACATATCTGAGGCAACCACGGGCAAGATGCCCGTGGTACGGTATAGCAGGGATTGTGGTCATATTCCTGCTGCGCACCTCCACCAGCACAGCTCAGATCATTCCGGCATTGGGTGGTCAGCGCACTGGGACTTCGTCCATGACCTTTTTGAAGATCGGAATCGGCGCACGGGCGGAAGGAATGGGCGGCGCATTTGTGGGAATGGCGAACAACGTCGACGCCTTGTTCTGGAATCCCGCCGGCATCGGATGGATTCAAAAGCCGGAATTCGCTTTCCACTATTTGTCATATCCCGCTGACATTTACTACGCCACGGTGGGAGCGGCGATCCCGCTGCATCGATGGGGCACAGTCGGCATAGCCTTAGGTAGTCTTGGCACGAACGAAATGACGGAACGCACCGAGTACCTACCCCAGGGCACCGGCAACACGTTCGTCTTCAGCGACGTATTTGCAGGAGTCACGTATTCCTATCTTTTTATCGACCGTTTTGCCGCCGGAGTCGGCGCCAAGATCGTTCGGGAGGATTTGGCCGGAATCCACATGTGGGGCGTGATGATGGATTTGGGTACCTGCTACTATACGGGATTTCGTGACCTCACTTTCGCGGTCACCCTGGTCAATTTCGGACCGAACCTCCGACCGGAGGGGCATGCTCAAGTGACTGACGCTGACGGCAATATCATCGAACGCCGCTATGATTCGTTTTCGCCACCCACCATTTTCAGGATGGGTGGCTGCATGAGCCTATACCGGAACCACGGCGTTCGATCCGTGGTTGGGGTTCAGCTCAATCATCCGGTCGATACCGAAGAAAGCCTGTCCCTGGGCGATGAGACAACCTATTTGGAACGGCTGGTCCTCCGGGTTGGATACAAGGTCAATCACGATTCCGAGTCCTGGTCGGCAGGCGCTGGCGTCATTATTCCCTTTGCAGGTCATCGTTTCCAGATTGACTTCGCTTATTCCGATATGGGCATTCTGACTCAGGCATACCGTTCATCGCTGACTATCGCACTGTAGCCGGTAAGATGTGTGTTGCAAGCACTTCGAACGATCTGCCGACACACGGAAATGCCTGATACTTAGGATAACCATGAAGATACACGTCCGCTGCATACTCATCCCCATCTCGTTCCTGCTTATTATGTCCTGCGGGGAGAAGATGAAGCTGCCGACTCCCAGCGCGGGAACCGGCAATTTCACCGCGGGCGAAACAACCCTGGTTCGATTGAATCCGTCCTGGCAAGGATTCTCCGATCCGGTGGATGCTGACGTGGGATCGGACGGGATTGTGTTCGTGGCGGATCGGAACAATCCGTATATCACCGCTTATGATGCCACTGGGAATATTCTACGTAGCGGCGGATTGGATCGGATCGGTCCGGTCAATTCGCCGGTTGGGGTCGGCATGGATAGTCGATTGAATTTGTTTATCGCCAACGGGTCGGACACGCTCTATCGCTGGAATCACTACATCAACCTGTATGGCGTGCAGGCTGTAGCTGAGACCTTCGTCCTCCTGGACACTGTCACGGGCGACACTTCTGTGGTGGACTTTGCTGGAGCGCTTGACGCGTATTACGGCGGGCAGACTCCCGGCGACAATTGGATTGTCATCGATGTCACCTGGAATCAAGACCAAGCATTGATCGACTCCTTGATGGGCGTCACGCCGTTCTACACGGAGGACAATGCGTCATTCCAGGGTGTGGCGGCTTCCACGTCCTATCCTGAAATCTACGTCACTGACAGCGGTCGGAACCGGATTCACAAGATCGAAATAGTATGGGATAAGCTCCTACTCCTCGGAAATGGTTCGATTGGGTACTCCTTCACTTCTGAGGAAACCGGACTGGTCGCCACTCATGGAACCGGCGCTGGCACGACCACCAATCCTCGAGGCATATCCGTCGATAACGAAAATCAGATCTACTTCACTCAAATCGACGGCAATTTCCTGGTTCAGCTAATGCGGGAGGTCGGTCAAACCGGTGCTTATACCGTGGGTTTCTCATTCGCCAGTGATATCATGCAGTTGAACCGATTTTCCCAACCATTGGATGTGGTCGCGGCACCTTTGACGGAAACAGACCTGGGCTGGATCTATGTCGCCGACACTGACTCCAACAGAATTCAGGTGTTCGACCAGGATGGCAATTTCCGACAGAATGCCGCTGTCACGGCCATCCCGACTCCCACTATCTGGACCGACACGCTGGTCACTTATCCCGAAGGATTACCTCCAGAAACTACGTTTGTGCAAAGGGACACGGTACTTAGTGTTGAAATCGGAAACCTGTTAGACCATCCTTCCGGACTGGCTTATCATAACGGAGTACTGTACATCTGCGACCGAGGTAATCAGCGGGTCGAACGCTACCGTTTGTCTTTTTCAAAGGAAGACCTGCCTGACGAATAGAATAGTCTTTTGGGTTTGTCCGACAATGGTCAAGTCGTGCTGGCAGACGCCCTCGTCTGCCAGTTAATCGCCTGTTTTTCCGTCACACGAGGGCGTGTGACGGCACGTCGCACTGAATTCTCGGGCAGACTTTTCTGAGATTGCACCAAAAGCAATTCCGTTCCCCCTGCGTGATCGCATCTTCATGTACAAACGACTTCTAATCACCTTTGTTGTCTTCTTTTTAGCGGCGGTGGCAATCGGCACCATCGCCAGTCTGCTCCTGTTCCGTCATTATCACATCCAACCTTGGAATCCTCGCGCTCTAACAATCCTGCCTGTATTGATTCTACTGACTTTCTTAGGTCTATTGTTTCGTTTCTGGCGATGGCATTATATTCTGCGACGAGCCGGCATTCGACTGCCTACGCGCTTGAGCATGGGCATCTATCTCGCAGGATTCTCCCAGACAATCGTCCCGCTTTTCATCGGCGAAATCGCCTTGAAAGCTGCCCTGGTCAGACGCCATTCTCAGGCTCCTTTGGGACGGATAATCGCGGCGATCTCCTACGATAGGTTGTTGGACTTCCTGACGCTCGCTATCCTCACTCTCCCCTATCTGATATTGGTCTCCTCTGCAAAACCGTTTTGGTCGTACCTGCCGATTTGCATCGCGGCGTTGATGCTGTTCGCTCCCATTCGTAAAGCGTTCTGGAGGACAGTGTCTCGCGGCTTGGCATCCGTTATCAGACGGCTAATTTCTCGAGAGGCTGCATCCCTTAGCGGCATTCCGGAAGCCCTGACCTCCTATCGCGTAGGTGGAGTTGCGCTAGTGTTTTCTTTGTTGTCATGGTTGGCAGTCACTTCGATCTTGCCGATATCAACTGCCGTACTTGGGGGCGATATCACCTGGCTGCATGGCATTGGAGTCTATGCGATGTCGTCTTTTGCAGGCGGCGGATCTCTTTCGCCAGCCGGAGTGGGAATTACGGGCTCATTCATGGCTCAAGCGCTAATCCAGTCAGGGATCATGCCGTCCACCGCCGGTCTTGCGGGCTTGGTGACCCGATTGTCCACTTTTGGGCTGGTTTTTGCGCTGGGAGTGATTTTCTTGGCGATCTACTATTGGAAGTACGGAAAACCCGCCGAAGGCAAGAAGAAGACAGCCACCAACTACGAGACGGAATTCGCCGAAGAAGCCCGTGATTACTATGTCGAGAAGAAAGCGCACCTCATTGAGGAAGCCGTTCATCACGATCAGTCACGAGATGCATTTGATAAGTCCTTAGTGCTGGATGTCGGCTGCGGTCCCGGCTGGTACTTGCCTCTCATCAGCGATGGTAATTCTCATGTCATCGGTATCGATGCCAGCATGTCTCAACTGCGCCTAGCTCGAAAAAACGTGCCGGAATCGACTCTTCTGACAGGCGACATCTGCGATTTCCCGTTGAGAAGCAATCAATTCGATGTCGCCTACGCCATCAACATCTTCCACCATCTACCATCGGTAGAAGCACAGCGCCGGGCATTTCGCGAAATCCACCGAATTCTAAAGCCCGGCGGCGTCCTGATGTTACACGAAATGAATGTCACCAATCCGTTATTCCGATTCTACTTGGGGTACGTGCTCCCGCTATTTAACAAAGTGGACCAAGGCACCGAATTCTGGATCCGTCCGGAGACTTTGAAATCATCTCCCCTATTCCAATTGCGTCACACCGAGTATTTCACTTTTCTTCCCGATTTCCTCCCTGGCTGGCTGCTGCACTCGCTTCGCGGACTGGAATTGACCCTGGAACGCTCGCCTTTTCGCAAACTCAGCGCACACTTCATGGCGGTGCTTCAGAAAGCCTGAGCGTGCCTTTCCCGTTCGGAGATAACATTTGCCATTCGTGGGGGAATGCCCCCCGTGCACTGGAAAAAGACATTTTGCCCTTGACTATTTTGGAAAAATGACGTATGTTATAAATTTGAAAATAAGGCAAATCGCCAATTCTTAGGAGGTCTTAGTGAACACCTTTGCCGCTGAAAATATCAGAAACGTCGGTATCGTCGGTCATGGTTCCGTCGGAAAAACCACCCTGTCGGAAGCGATTGTATATTCTATGGGTGTGACGACCAGGATGGGCTCCGTTGACGACGGAAATACCCAATCGGACTATCATCAAACAGAAATAGACCGCAAGATTTCCATCTACTCCACGTTGCTTTGCGGAAAATGGAAGGAGGTCAAGGTCAATCTCATCGATACACCAGGATTCTCCGATTTCTACGGGGAAGTCAAGAGCGCTATCAGGGTAGTGGACAGCGTGCTGGTCGTGGTTGACGGGGTTTCGGGCTCTGACGTTGGCACCGATATGGTCTGGGAATTCGCAGACGATTTTCAACTGCCCAGGATGGTCCTTGTGACCAAGCTGAACAAGGAGCACGCCGATTTCGACAAGACTGTCCTATCTCTGGAAAAAGCTTTTGGATCCAGGATCATTCCAATTCAATTTCCAGTCGCAGCAGGCGAGAAATTCGACTCGGTGATCGATATTTTGATGATGAAGCAGATTACTTTCGCACCAGGGTCTGGTAAGCCACAATTGAAGGATATCCGGGCGGAACACAAGGATCGAGCCAATGAATTGCGTGAGAAATTAGTGGAATTGGCGGCGGAAAGCGATGACCAATTATTGGAAGTCTTTTTTGACAAAGGCGAATTGACCGAAGAAGAATTCCACCGCGGTCTGAAGGCGGGGATTGCGTCCGGGCATATTGTACCGGTGCTATGCGGGGCGGCGGACAAGAACATGGGCACTCATCGGTTGTTGGACGTTCTTGCCGATTTTGGTCCGTCGCCATTGGACCGTCCTCCGGCGAAAGGTGTCAGACCCGGGACCTCAGAGGAAGAAGTCAGGAAGTGCGATCCATCGGCACCCACCAGCGCCTTCGTGTACAGAACATTGTCGGAAGCGCATCTGGGGGATTTGTCCTTCTTCAGAGTGTATTCCGGCAAAGTCCAATCCGGATCGGATTTGCGGAATCCCGTTCGCAATCAGACCGAGAAAATCGGTCAGATATTCATCATGAGCGGCAGAGAACGGAAGAGCGTCGATCACATCACCGCCGGCGACATTGGAGCTGTGGTCAAACTGAAGAACACCCGCACTTCCGATACGTTGTGTGATAATCGGTCTCAGATTGAACTACCCGCCATCGATTTCCCGTATCCGGTCATTCGCACCGCATTGGTCGCGGAAAACAAGGGCGACGAAGAAAAGATCGGCGTCGGACTGAATGCACTGCAGTCGGAAGATCCCGCATTCACCATGTCCATCGACGCCGAACTGGGTCAGATCATTCTTGCTGGTCAAGGGGAACTGCATATTACTACAATTCTTGATCGCCTGAAAGAAAAGACCGGGGTAAGCGTTACACAGACGGAACCGAATATTCCTTATCGCGAGACCATCCGCGGGTCCGCCGATGCCGAAGGGAAGTACAAGAAGCAGACCGGTGGTCGCGGACAGTTCGGGATTGTGAATATCAAATTAGAGCCGCTGCCGCGTGGCAGCGAAGACCCGTTGGAATTTGTGGACGCCATTGTGGGCGGCGCGATACCAAATAAATTCATTCCTGCCGTGGAAAAAGGAATTCGCGAAGCCATGACAGGCGGCGTCATCGCAGGATATCCGGTGGTTGATGTCAGGGTCACGTTGTATGATGGCAAATTTCACGAAGTGGATTCCTCGGAAATGGCGTTCAAAATCGCCGGATCCCTGGGCTTCAAGATCGCGTTCAAGGACAGCAAACCAACCATCCTGGAACCAATATATGATGTAGAAGTAAAAGTCCCTAAGGAGTATATGGGGGATATCATGGGAGACCTGTCGTCGCGGCGCGGGAAAATTCAGGGGATGGATACGGAGGGGCGGTCTCAAATCATCCGAGCGAAAGTGCCGCTGGCAGAGATTCACAAGTACGCCAACGACCTGCGATCCATGACCCAGGGACGCGGGATGCACCGCCGAAAATTCTCGCATTACGAAGAAGTGCCGCACGAGATCCAGGCAAAACTGACAGCGAAATACGACGCGAAACGGGAAGAAGGATACTGAGAAGCCTCTTGCTCATGCTAATTGGGATATCAGAGAATGCCAATTGAATGCACACCTAGTTATTCTCGTTTCCAGAGGCTGATTCATAATAATGCCATGCGGAGGGAATCGTGACAGAACTGTTGCGGCCACAAATGCTAATTCCCCTCTTGGTCCAGCTCGTACTTGCGGGCGCGGCGCTTTGGTACGCCATCGAAACACGCAAGTACCGAATTCAAGGAGAACGCCAAATTTTGGCGATGAAGAGACAGCATTTTCTGACAGTCGCTCCCTTTCTTCTGGTCGGCGCAGTCCCAAAGAAGAAGCTCCAATATGACCTTGAGCATCATCCCGAAAATTTCCTTCCTCCTCAACCCGGCCAAGATCCCGCTCAGGTAAAGGAGACCTTGAGCAAGCAACTGGAAGGGAGTCCGGAATTTCATATCTGCACGGTGTCAAATCCGACGTCAAAGCTTGCTCGACAAGTGGGAACAATGCTCTACAGCTCGCAGAACAAGAACTTCCTAAGAAGCCAATTGGGAAGAGAAGTAATTGCGGAGAAAGACACGTGCCAAATACTAATAGCAGGGACCCCGCTGAGCCAGATAGAAGCGGTCGACAGTTTGGCGAAAGACTATCCGGGAATCGCCGGAATTGATGTCAGACTGTTGAAGCACGAAGACGTATCGTATGTCCTCGTATTGTATCGAGACATAGAAGGCGCTGTATATGCAGTCAAGAGAGCATTTAACCTCAATGCTGAAGGGGATCTAATAATGGGGTCGAGCGATTTCACGATCTTGTCATGATGGTTACCCTGACAACCTTGAGGAAATCATGCCGGATACCGGTATACGTTCAAAGAATAGACAGTTCTCTTCGTTCTCAAATAGAAAAAGATTTGACATGATGCGGGAACTCGCATTTGAGCACATGGTGGAAAGGGGTTTAGCGGATTCCCGAAAAGGACGTGTCATTTCGAATGAAGAAATGAGACATCGCATCCGAACATGGCAGAGATAACGAAAAGAACCAATACCATCATTGAATTAATCGCTGTTGGTGAAAACTGCGTTTACTCTATCGGAAAAATCCAAGTTACCAAACAAGGAGACATTTATCTGGCTTCAAAAATCAAGGCTACGGGACTTGAAGGACTTCATTTTTCTAGACATCGAGACGGCACTTGTCATATTCGGATGAAAGGAAAGGAAATAGAAAACGGTTTTGAGAAAAGAATCCCCATCAGTGACTTTGATGGATTTGAGTTTCTTCAAGGATGGGGTTTTGGACTAGAATCTCTACCCATACTCCATAAAGAATATAGATTAAGTCCGACTAAATGCAATTCTATTGTTGCAATAAATATGAGGCATTTCAAGGATATGCCCTTTTGCCTAGGCATTGCGATATTGACAGAAAGTGGCGTACATCATTTGCTGAATAGCTATAAGGACTTCAAAAATCGGCAGGTTTATATTTGCGCAAATTCTCAACCAATGGTTGGAATTGTTTTTGGTGCTGTCAATGAAGACAAAGCATTAGCCAGAGCTATCAAAGAAGGAGAATCCACAGCAATCGTTAATCAGGATTTTGCAGAAATCGCTTCAAAGAAAACTTAGCTGGCATTATGGTGTCAATAAAAAACCAAACACGATGGCAGTTTGCTCAGAATTATGAGCTGAATTGGTGGAAAAAATATGATAGCGATGTCGAGTGGTATGAGGTTTTCTCGCAGGAAATTGAGACCCTTCTCAAGCCTTTTCTTGAAATAAATAGGGAAACTAAGATACTGGAAATCGGCGCTGGACCCGCTGGCGCTTTGACGTTATTGCCTTCCGACCACAAATATGCCATCGATCCACTGGAGGACTACTTTTCGACAAGAAAAGAGTGGGTGCAAATCCGTGATCCCAGGGTGCAGTACCAGACCGGCAAAGGAGAAGCGCTTCCTTATCACGATGATTTCTTTGACCTGATTATTGTTGATAATGTGTTAGACCATTGCGAGAATCCGATATCCGTATTGGACGAGATGGACCGGGTGCTGAAAAAAAGTGGGGTGATATTCTTCAGACAAAGTGTATACCATTGGTGGGCAAGACGGATACGCAATTTGATGGAACTGGTGACGCTGGATAAAGGTCATCCGTTCACTTTTGGCAAAATGCAACTAATGAAGTGGTTCAAGATACGTTCTTGGGAAATAAAAAAATGTCTATCCACTGGATATACCAGGACTTGGATTGAAAATTTGAGGACGTTATCGGCTAAGGGACTAATGAAGGCGCTCTTGCTCGTCAATCATAACAGAACCACCTTTGTGCTGCAGAAATAAGATTGGGGATGAGTTCTTAGACAGTGTGAGGCAGCCCTTGCGGTTATCAACTGCATTCGTGACGGAATCGTCTCTTCGAAATCGATCCTGCCATTAGCATTTGGAGTGGAACACTCATATGGATCACCTGTGGGCGCCGTGGCGCATGGAATACATCGTGCATAGCCTGAAAAATGACCCGGACGAGGGCTGTGTCTTCTGCACTAGCCTTCAGGACGACCGAGATGAAACGCGCTTCATCCTGCATCGCGGACATAACGCTTTCATTATAATGAATTTGTTCCCCTATAATAACGGTCATCTGATGATCGTGCCCAATCGCCACATCGACGAGTTCACTAAGCTTTCCGACGACGAACTCCTTGAGATTAACAAGCTTATCAACCTATCGGTTCGTGCATTGAGACATGCTATCCATCCGGATGGTTTCAATATCGGCATGAATCTGGGCAGGGTCGCGGGAGCCGGAGTGGCGGATCATCTGCATTATCATATAGTCCCGCGTTGGAACGGCGACACCAATTTTATGCCGGTGCTTGGCGAAACCAAGGTCGTGTCCCAGAGCCTGGAGGCAGGTTACAAGCACCTTAAAGTATCATTCGAGGCGGTTCTGAGTGAGGAGGAATAGCCGTCAAACTTGGGAAGCTATTATGAAATACGGTCAAGGTGAGATCGAGATCATCCAGGGCGACATCACCGACCAAGAAGTCGATGCGATCGTCAACGCTGCGAATAACGACCTGGTCCTGGGATCCGGGGTTGCCGGAGCCATCCGCAGGAAAGGCGGACCTTCGATCCAGGAGGAATGCGACCGGCATGGCGCTATCAAAGTAGGCGAGGCGGCGCTGACAGGAGCAGGATATCTTAAGGCGAAATATGTCATCCATGCCGCTTCGATGGGTTTCAATCGTCCAACCACCGCAGAAACGTTGCTGTCATCCACGAAGGCGTCTCTGGTCATCGCAAACGAGAAGCGGTTGAGTTCGACAGCTTTCCCCGCTTTGGGAACCGGCGTCAGCGGCTTCCCAATGGACAAGTGCGCCCGGATTATGATACAAGTCGCAAAAGATCACCTCAGGAAGAATGCATTTCCCAAGAAGGTGCTGTTCGTGTTGTTCGATCAGAAGTCACTGCAGGCGTTCAAAGATGAGTTGAGTGCAGACCGTTAACCGACTCGAACCTTACTCAGCCAAACATTTTCCGGGAATACGGGGCACACCGGTTGAAACTAAAGATAGGGGTGTGTGTTGTGAACAGGGTGTTGATTACAGGAGCAAACCGTGGATTGGGATTGGAATTCACACGTCAATTGTTGGCACGCGGCGATAGGGTATTTGCCACGGCTCGCGATCCGGAACACGCACTGGACCTGGCGAATCTGGCAACGGGTCACTCGGACCGGTTGACTATCATAAAGTTGGATGTGTCGGATCCGCAGTCCATCGAGGATTCTTGGAATGAGGTACATCGCCACACTGATGCGCTGGATATTCTCATCAATAACGCAGGCATAAGTCCAAATACTCCCGGCAGCGGCGGATCGGAAAAACTTTCCCGGCTGGGCACATTGGACATGAGTGCCCTGTTGAACATACTCAGGATCAACTCGGTGGCGCCCATCATCATTGCGCAGGGGTATTTAGACTTGCTTCGAAACGGAAGGTCGCCCAAAGTCATCAATATCACATCGGTGCTGGGATCTTTCACGCAGCGAACTCCGGCGCACGGCTACGGCTATAGCGCCAGCAAAGCGGCATTGAACATGTATATGCGGATTTTTGCATCTGACGTCCTTCAATATGGAATTGTATCGGTCGTGGTGCATCCCGGGTGGGCACGGACCAGGATTGGGGGCGCGAATGCTCCCCTTTCCCCCGAGGAATCAGTGGGCGGACTCCTTAAGGCGATCGAGGGCTTGACGAGAGACGACGCCGGTCGATTCCTCGATTGGAAGGGGGAAGGAGTCACCTGGTAACCATGAAAGTCCTGTATATCTACCCTCACCCTGACGACGAATCATTCGGACAAGGGCATGCGTTGCACAAGATGCGCCGAATGGGGCACGAAGTCCACTTGCTGACACTTACCAAAGGCGGCGCTACCAAGCTGCGGCACAAGTTCGGATATTCAGTCGAACGGATGGGAGAAGTCGGGCATCAAGGATTTCGTCATACAGCACGACTCTGCTTTCGAGCTTTTCCATAAAGTCTTTAAGCCGCCTGTCGCGGATCTGTTCGAAGCATTGCCGTAATTGACCCCCCTTTGTTTCCCCCCTGCAATAGCAGGGGGGATAGGTGACCTGCAGGGTGGGGACACCCTGCAGCACGATGCGCACGACAAGCCGGCGCCTACGCGATTCACCGATTCCAGAGTATAGGACACCCTGCGGCACCAAGCATCTAAGATGGACAACAGTAGGGAACATCCAATCCGCTTCATACAGGGAGACAACAAGGACCTCGTCTCACCTCACCGCTGTGGAATCTCCAGCGAACAATCGTCCGACGTCGAGCTGCTCGATGCTTATTCCCGTGCAGTCATCACCGTGGTTGAAACACTGGGACCCGCGGTCGTGAGCATTTCCGTGGGGAAAGAATCGAGAAGGCAAGAGATCGAGCAAGTGGGTGCGGGATCCGGCGTTGCCATCACTCCCGACGGATACATCCTGACCAATGACCACGTCATAGACGAAGCCAAACAGGTAACGGTTATCCTTTCCGACGGCACCAGTCTGACCGCCGCATTGGTTGGAAAAGATCCTGCCACGGATCTTGCGATCATACGCGCCAACGCTTCTGACCTACCACACGCCTCCTTGGGTGATTCCAACCGCTTACAAGTGGGTCAGTTGGTGATCGCCATCGGTAATCCTCTGGGATTCCAATCCACGGTCTCTACTGGCGTGGTCAGCGCGTTGGGCAGAGGTCTTAGAAGCCGAGAGGGGCGTTTGATCGAGAACATTATCCAGCACACTGCCCCATTGAATCCGGGTAACTCCGGCGGACCTCTGGTAGATTCCCGAGGATGCGTGGTGGGCATCAACACCGCGATCATCTCAATGGCGCAAGGGATCAGTTTCTCCGTTCCGTCCAACACCGCCCGATGGGTTGTTTCCGAAGTGCTCACGCATGGTCATGTCAGACGGGGATACCTGGGTGTCGCAGCTCAGCAACGACCGCTTGATCGAAGACTGGCGCGGTTCCATAACCTGAAGCAGACCCACGCGGTCGGGATTATTTCGGTGAATGAGAACAGTCCTGCAGCCAAGGCTGGACTACGTGACGCTGATATGATCGTGACGATCAACGGCACCTCGGTCGCCGGTGTCGACGATCTTCACCATGAACTCAGCAAACTGCCGATCGGGACTGCAGTGAAGCTGACGGTGGTGCGGGGTACTGAACGGTTGGAGCTTGAGATAGTACCGGTGGAGATGGTCTCCCAATGATGGGGAACTCACCTCAACGATGACATTAGATAATAATGATTAAATCCTCTGTCATGGATCACGACTGGACAGAAGAAAGAGTACAAAGGAAAAGATGGAGGTTCGATGTCAGATGTGAAAAAAATCACGACTCCACTGAGCGCGGAGGTTGTGAAGGATCTCAAGGCGGGTGATACGGTACTGATTACCGGCACCATCTACTCCGCCCGGGACGCCGCTCACAAACGGATGGTAGAGACGATTCAAAAGGGTCAGGAAGTGCCTATACCCCTGAAAGGGCAGATTATCTACTTCATGGGTCCTTCTCCGGCGCGACCTGGGAAACCGATCGGCTCGGCGGGACCCACAACCTCATATCGAATGGACCCATACTCCCCCACTCTAATCGCGCACGGATTGGCTGGGATGGTCGGCAAAGGCGCCCGCGGCAAAGAAGTAGTGGAAGCGATGAAGAAATATGGCGCGGTGTACTTCAACGCCACCGGAGGAGCTGCGGCACTGATCTCACGATCCATCAAGGAAGCGGAGATCGTTGCCTACGACGATCTAGGAGCGGAAGCGATCCGCAGACTCAAAGTCGTGGACTTCCCTGCCACAGTGGCTCAGGACTGTCACGGCAATAACCTGTATGAACAAGGGGTGGCGAAGTACAAAGTCAATTAAGAATTACGAATTAGGAATTAAGGGTGCTGTCAAACGACTCGTTTGACAGCACGAGGATAAGGCATGGGCAAGGTGCCCGTGCGACGCAATGCGGAATCTGGATCCCTGCTTACGCGGGGATAACAAAGATGCACTGTCAAACGGGTCGTTTGACAGCACAGAATCAAGGCATGGGCAGGATGCCCATGCGACGAAATAGGAGGAGCGATTCATGCGTTACCGGGTGAAAACTGGTATGGCAGCATGGCTGCTGCACCGAATCACCGGATTAGGACTGGTGGTGTACTTGATACTGCACATCAACGTCATATCAAGCCTCCACGATCCCGCCGGGTTCAACAAAGTCATGGCGTTTCTGGGCAGTCCGGTGTTCCGATTCCTGGAGATCGGGCTGCTCGCCTTTGTGCTTTATCATGCCATCAACGGCATTCGGGTCATATGGGTGGACTTTTTCGGAGGCAGCACCCAGCACGCCAAAATATTCTGGGTTTTAGCCGTCATCGGGGTGATCATCTTTGTCCTGGGCGCCATACCCATGATTCAACACGGCGTCCACGGCTTGGATGCAGGTTTCATACATTGGTAATCGCTACGTCAAAGAAAAACATATACAAAGGATACACATCATGAGACAACCCGGAATCGGCTCGGGGGGAGCCTTTGATTGGTTTTTTCAACGTATCACCGGAGTGGTACTGTTTGCGGCATTGTTGCTGCATTTTCTGTTCCTGCATTATTTGAACGCCGGTCAAGTCGATGTGCAGGGGGTCTGGGACCGGCTGCAACATCCTTTCTGGAAGACGGTGGATTTGCTATTTCTGGTCACGGCGATCTTCCATGGTGCTCAGGGCGTGATTATGAATATTCACGACTACGTGCACAAGCCGTTCTGGCGTTTGGTGCTGGTGTCGTTGGTCTGGGTGGTAGGTCTGAGCTTTCTCTTGGGAGGAGGCTTGACCATCCTGACTTTCGAGCTGACGCCGGAGCACTTACGAATGCTGACCGCATTGGGTCGTTAGCGAGCCCCTGCGACAAATTGTCTCCACACAGAAAGGGTCATCATGATTCATAAGCATGACGTGATAATAGTGGGATCGGGATTGGCTGGACTTCGAGCAGCATTGGAGGCATCCAAAGTCGCCAATGTTGCAGTGGTCACCAAGGTATTTCCCACTCGGTCTCATTCCGGAGCTGCCCAGGGTGGCATCGCAGCCAGCCTGGCAAACGAGAGCCCGGAAGACAATTGGGAATTCCACATGTTCGATACCGTGAAGGGATCGGACTACTTAGGCGATCAAGACGCCATACATCAAATGGTCACGCAGGCTCCGGAAGTCGTGATCGAATTGGAGCACATGGGCGTGCCCTTCAGCAGAACCAAGGACGGGAAGATCGCTCAGCGGAAATTCGGCGGGCACACTTTGTTCCATGGCGAAAAGGCGGCGTTACGAGCCTGCTATGCCGCCGATTACACCGGGCATGTGATTCTGCACACCCTGTTCGAGCAATGCGTCAAGCACAACGTTCGCTTTTACAATGAGTTCTATGCTTGCCAATTAATCGTCCGCGACAATTCTGCACATGGATTGGTGGCATGGGATATTCGAAATGGCGGGCTGCACACGTTCCATTCCCGCGCGGTGATGTTCGCTACAGGTGGATACGGACGAGCCTTTGTAGTGACATCCAATGCACATGCCAACACCGGCGATGGCTTGTCCCTGGTGTTTAGGGAAGGATTACCCATTCAGGACATGGAATTCGTGCAGTTTCATCCTACAGGATTCTATCCTCACGGGATCCTGGTCACGGAAGGCGCTCGAGGTGAGGGCGGACATTTGAAGAACGACCTTGGCAGGCGCTTCATGGAAGACTATGCACCGTCGCTCATGGAATTGGCGCCTCGAGACATGGTGGCACGCGCCATCCAGACAGAAATCGATGCGGGTCGCGGCATCGGCGGAAAACCGTGTGTCTATCTGGACCTGACACATCTCGGCAAAGATCTTATCAAAGAACGGCTGCCTCAGATCACCGACCTGGCGATGAATTTCGTGGGCGTTGATCCGACCGTGTCACCAATTCCCATCATGCCGACTGCTCACTACTCCATGGGCGGAATTCCCTGCAATATGCACGGACAAGCCACCATGGACGAGAAGAATTCCATCGTCAAGGGATTCTATGCGGCGGGCGAGTGTGCCTGCGTTTCGGTGCACGGCGCCAATCGTCTGGGAACGAACTCGCTTCTGGATGCGGTGGCGAACGGACGGGTCAGCGGTCAGACGATTGCGCGAGATATCAAGAACCTCGATTGGGCTGAGCTGCCGGCAGATTTCGACGGGAAATCCAAAAAAGAAGTCGAGTTTTTCTTCACGAATCCCCCCAGCGGCGAGAAAGTTGCGTCCATTCGCAAAGACCTGCAGGAATCCATGATGTTGAATTGCGGAGTCTTTCGAAACGAAGCTGACCTGAAAAAACAGGCGGAAAAAGTCAAAGAATGCAACGCACGATTCAAGAAAATCGCGCTGGAGGACAAAGGCGAGAAATTCAACAGCGAATTGACCGAGGCGATGGAGCTGGGGCACTTGTTGGATTTCGCAGGGGCAATCGTTGAAGGCGCTCTATTACGGACGGAAAGCCGGGGTGGTCATTTCCGCAAAGATTTCCCGAAGCGCGACGACGCCAAATTCCTCAAACACACGCTGGCGTGGAAGAAGGACGACGCTATCCGTTTGACGTTCGAAAAACCAGTCGTAATCACCAACTACCAGCCGATGGAACGGAAATACTAAGATGTTCGGGGACAATCACGGGCTCCGGACGAATTCTTCATGACCCCCCTTATGTTCCCCCCTACTACGTAAGGGGGACGGATTCTTCGCTTCGCTCAGAATGACACAAAAGAGGCGCTCGGAACGACATTAACAAGGAAGGATATCGCATGGAACGGACTTTCAAGATTTTCCGCTTCGATCCCGACAAGGACAAGAGGGGACATTATCAGACATTCAGAATTGACGTCCAGCCTGCCTGGACAGTGCTGGATGCGCTGAACGAAATCAAGTGGTTCCACGACGGGACGTTGACGTACCGCCGCTCGTGCCGACATGGGATCTGCGGATCGTGCGCCATGAAGATCAATGGAATGAATGTGCTTTCTTGCGAACTTCAGGTCAGCGCCATCACGCGGAAGGAAATTGTTGTCGATCCGCTCGGCGGCTTACCGTTGTTAAGAGACTTGGTGGTTGATATGGAGCCCTTCTACAAAGCGCTCTACGATGTCAAGCCATACCTGATCAATGATAACCCTCCTCCCGATAAGGAACGCCCACAGTCTCCCGATGATTACCACAAGATCATGGAGGCGACATTCTGTATCTTGTGCTCCGCCTGTACCACTTCGTGTCCAAGTTTCTGGGCGGACAAGAGTTATCTGGGTCCAGCCGCACTTTTGAAGGCGTACCGATTCATCTTCGACACCCGGGACGAAGGGGCTGCTGACCGGATGGATATGATCAACAACAAGCAGGGATTGTGGCGATGCCACACGATTTTCAACTGCATGGACGCCTGTCCGAAAGACATCAACATCACGGACGCCATCAGCAAGCTGAAATCCAAGGTGGTACTGGAGAAGTACTAAAGTTGGTGCTGTCAGGTGGGGACACCTGACAGCACAACAGTGCAGCCATCAGGTGGGGACACCTGACGGCACAGTGAAGAGCACGATTCATAGCCGGAGACAGCTCCGGCTTTTTTTGCGCTCAAGAAATAATGAGGTCATGCCAATAGTGTCTTGCTTTTTAGCCACTTATTTCGTATATTTCCGCCAGGGCATTTCTTCAATAGATTTTCGTTATCGGGACTCGGCTCTATGCGAACGAAAAAAGGAGAGCGTCATGTGCTGTCTCCGTCCCCTTCTCAGCTCCTCATTTCTGCTCTTGGTGATCTCGGCACTATTGGCACAGCAACCGGAACCATATCACATGGTGCGATTCGAGCGCCTGAGCGCGGATCAAATCCTGCAGCTCAAGATTGCCGGTCTTCCTATGGAGGAGGCGCAGGTCTCCAAGCAAGGATTTGTGGATCTCCCACTCTACGAATCCGAGGTTCAGCTTGTGGCGGATCTTGGGGTCGATTACGAGATCATCCAGAAGGATCTGGGTGCGTACTATGCCGCGCGTTATCAGCGGGAATTGCGCCAACCCCTGCCTCTCAGAGAACGCACCGACCCTCAGCATTTCGAGTACGGCAGTATGGGCGGATTCTACACGTACCAGCAAATCGTGGCGGAACTGGATTCCATGCGCTTGTTATACCCGAATCTCTGCTCAGTGAGGGATTCGCTGGGCGCAGGTTGGGAGGGACATACCATCTGGATGACCAAGATCTCCGATAATCCCGATAGCAATGAGGATGAACCCGAAGTCGAATACGATGCGCTGCATCATGCACGCGAACCCGGGTCTTACACCGCGTTATTCTATGCCATGTGGTGGCTATTGGAAAACTACGGCTCGGATCCTGACGCGACCTATCTGGTGAATAATAGGGAATTGTACTTCATTCCAGTTGCGAATCCGGACGGACTTCTGTATAATCAATCGACGAATCCGGGCGGCGGTGGGAATTGGCGGAAGAACCGAAGGAATAACGGGGGTTCCTACGGAGTGGATTTGAATCGAAACTACGGATATCAATGGGGATATGATAATCAGGGTTCCAGCCCAACCCCCAGCAGCGAAACTTATCGAGGGCCGTCGGCATTCTCCGAACCGGAGACCGCAACCATCAGGGATTTCTTTGTGGCGCACGATATCAAGACCGCCATGACGGTACATACTTACGGAAATGACTATCTGTATGCATATGGTTATGACGACGTGATGCCTGAAAGCCTGGCGGTTCATCAGGAATATGGCGCCGAGGTCAGTCGAGACAACGGCTACATCTATGGCACTGCCTACCAGGTTCTGTACGCCGCCAATGGTCGGGCACAGGATTGGCAATTGCACACGTTCTTAACAATCAACATCGAGCCGGAAATCGGAGCATACGGCTTCTGGCCACCCATGTCTCAGATTTTCCCGGAAGCCAGAGACAACCTGCATTGTATCTTGTGGTTCGCCTGGTGCGGAGGTGCCAAAATCGACGTTCTGAACGCCACGCCGGTTGGTGGGATCATCGAACCCGGGCAAATGGACTCATTGGTGGTCAATCTGAAGAATCGTGGAATGGGAAGCACACAGACCAACGTAACCGTCACATTGACAGAAGACAGCCCGTATATAACGCTTGTTAACCCCACCCACAATTTCGGTGCCTTTTCAACGCGCGAAACCAGGAATAACAGTGATGATCCATTCCGCTTTTCCACGATGCCACTGACACCTCAGGGTACTACGGTGGTTCTTGGTGTGCAGGTGCAATATGAGGGGTACAGCGCGACCGATTCCGTGTCGATCGTCATCGGAACCCCGATTATCGCATTCCAGGACGACGCGGAAGCAGGCACCGGCAATTGGAATATGGGTTCCTGGGGCGTCACCAGCCAATATTCGCACAGTCCGAGCCGTAGCTTCACCGACAGTCCTTTCGGCAATTACAGCAACAACCAGACCAACATCATGACTTTGCAGGGAACCATCAATGTCAGCAACCTGCAGAATCCATATCTGAATTTCTGGACTCGTTGGGAGATCGAAGCCGGCTACGATTTCGGTCAGGTGGAAGCCTCCTCAAACGGCGGCGCGACCTGGGCGCCGCTGGAAGGGCTCTACACCCAACCCGGGTCCGGCATAGGCGTGCAGCCTTCCGGGCAACCCGGATACGACGGATTCCAGACAACTTGGGTGGAAGAAACCATGTCACTGGAGGCATTTGCCGGAATCAATAATCTGAAGATTCGGTTTGAACTCCGATCCGACGAAGGGCTCACTGAGGACGGCTGGTACGTTGATGATATCCGAGTAGCGGGGTACCAGCAGACTACTCCGCCGGAGATTTCGGATTTGATTATCCTGTGGACCCCGGACGGTGCCCGCTTGGTATGGACGCCTATCCCGGGAGCCCTCGCTTATTATGTGTACATGGACACCGCGCCTATCTATAATGTGAATATGTTGTCCCCCGACAGCACCGTCAGCAGACCGCCTTACATTGACACCGATGCCTTGAACGTGACCCGGCGATTCTATGCAATTACCTATGAATATTAAGGACGCGGGGCAAAGGCACCAGAAGACATGAAATTCCATACGGAAACCATCACGTTCAACACCCGGAATCACAGGGAATACATCAATATTACCGACCGTGTGGAAGATGCGGTTCAAAAAAGCGGCGTCAGTGAGGGGATGGTGCTGGTCAGCGCCATGCATATCACTGCCGGAGTCTTCGTCAATGATGCTGAACCGGGATTACTTCAGGACATTGACAACTGGCTGGAAAAGCTGGCTCCTTATGCCGATTACCGCCATCATCGCACCGGAGAAACCAACGGCGACGCACACCTGAAGAACCTCCTGGTGCATCATCAGGTGATTCTGCCAATCACGGACGCCAAGCTGCACCTTGGTCCCTGGCAGCAAGTGTACTATGCCGAATTCGATGGACAACGACCCAAAAGACTGATCATAAAAATCATGGGAGAATGAGGAGAGGGCACTCCCTTGACAAAGACCCCATCGCGATGGATCGAGATGGGGTCTCCTATTTGGACCCAAAGATCATGGAGTCCACAGGTCAGCCCAAGTGTTGTTTCCGTCCTATCTTCTCATCTCAAAAGAATAGCCTTTTTCACTTCTCTGCTGTTGCCTGCCACCATTTCATAGAAATAGACACCGGACGAGAACTCGGTTCCGTCAAAGAGAACAGTATGGGTGCCGGGATTCAGATCCTTGTCTAATAACGTAATCATCTTCTCGCCCAAGATGTTGTAAACGGAAACACGGACATGGGTAGAATACGGCACATAGAAATGAATGCTCGTGACCGCGTTAAAGGGATTGGGATAGTTCTGACGGAGGTGAAAACCGTCGGGGATACGGTTATCAGCCGCGGTAACCGAGAGCGGATAAAACTCTGGCGGCATTCCGGTGCTGTCGATGTGCAAGGGGAAAATTGGCATATATGGGGTTTCTGGGATTTGGTTGACCGGCACGCGATGATAGCACACAGGATTCCGGGACCATCCTTCCTCCGCAAGATCGCCAAGGTATGAAAGGTGCAACGCATTCTGTTCCACGGTCTCGTTGCAGGTGATATCGCGCTCACAATAGGAGAAAGTGACGTCGTCATTCCGCCAATGCGTGTTCGACACATTGGTCCCGACTGACCAGCGGACGCCGTCGAACATGGCGCGGGAGACCATGACCTCGGGTCGAGCGATTCCGTCCGGTGCAATATCGGCGGTATCATGCTGCTGATAAGTGATGAAGAGGTCGCGTGAAGTTTCTTCAACAGCCAAGCAGGGTCGCTGAACAAAATGGCTGCCGACTCCGCAGGCGTATTGAACATTGCCGTACCAGCCATCGGCGACCAGGGAATAGTATCCAGTCACTTCCGTCCAATGCCAGATCATGGAATTGCAGGGATTCGGCTGGTTTCTTCCGACCGTGGTAAAAGCCACATGAATATCGTCCATATCGTCGAGCAGGAGCGAGCAATCTCCGAAGGCGGTCAAGGTATCGCCGTTTTGACCTGCAGAATCCGGCAAGATGAAGTCAGTAACGTTGATGGGATGGCTGAAATCCCACGTCACCCCATCTTCGGATATCACCAAGTAAACATCATCGCCATGGTGATTTCCATTCACATACATTGGATGCGCGTACACAAAAGCTACTCTGTCTGAATGGCGACCGGCAGCGACATCGGTGCCAGGAGTCTGCACCCAATCCACGAAGTGTTGGTCAATAAACTCCATTTCGGAAAGCATTGGATCGTACGTTCCACGGCAGTAGTAGATTCTCATAGAATCGCCCGGTGTGCTGGGATTTTCGGTGTTGACCAGGTGAATCCGACCGATTTGATCCAAGGCAACGCTGGGCCAGATTAGCTCCAGCTCATCACCTCCTGCGAACACCTGCGGGCATTCCCAGTACCAGAAGACTCCTGCTCCCGGGAAGAAATCGACCGCGACTGCGGCATGAGCTCGCGGGTTGGCAGCGCCGCGAACCTGAAAAGCAATAAATGGATATCCATGGCTGTCAACCGCCAAATCAGCATATCCGGCACGAACAGATAAGTCAACGGGCACACCATTGATACCAAGGAACCAGCCGAAGGGAACACCCTGAAAATAGTAATTATAATACACATGCCGCTCTGTCGCCCCCATACTCAGACCGTTTGTCCAAACCACGTGCAAGTTCCTCGCCAAGTCACAGCAGACCGACCGTCCTCCTCCGCCGATTCGTTGTTGATCGTACCATGTGAAACCGACGGTGTCAATGTCGCCAATCTGCTGCGCGGTTGATTCTTCCGCAATTGCCAAAGCAAAGAAGATGAGGCAAGAAAGCACAACAACGCGATTATTCGTTGTCATCTGCTCCTCCCCTGTTAACTAATTCCCAATAGCTTTTCGCTGATTTTTTCTTCACTTCAGTAGTACCATTTTTCGGGTTTCTGACCTATCGGAAGATGCAAGCCGACAAAAGTAGACTCCGGAAGCATATTCAGCGGCGTTGAATTCGACCCGATAACTGCCGGGCAGCAAACGGGCATCAACCAACGTGAGGACTTCGCGACCGAGCACATTGTAGATTTTCAACGTAACATGGGCAGAAAGGGGTACGTCAAATCGGATGGTAGTTGACACATTAAATGGATTGGGATAGTTTTGGTACAGACGAAATTGGTCGGGGATAATGCCGGCGTGTGGTTGCTCTGGAACCGCTAGAGGCGGCATGCCGGAACTGTCCACGTGCATGGGACGAACGGGCATCAACGGAGTAGCTGGAATTTCATCGATGGGGACTTTTTGATAGATCACATAGTCAAGGGTATACTCTCCATACGGATTCAACCACTGCATTCCATCTGTATCGACAAACTCAAGAATGTGAACGTGACCGTCTTCAACCGTTTCGTTACAGGTGATACTGTACTCGCTCAGACAGCTGTCGGGCTCTGCACCCGGAGCGTGCGTGTTCGTCACATCAATGCCCGTCGACCAGTACAATCCTGCTGACGTGGACCGCGAGATCATGACCTCGCTCTGGTAAAACCCGGTCCCGGCAAAATCAGACGTATCGAACAACTGGTACGTGATGAACAAATCTCCGGTGGTCTCGTCTTCACAGATGCAGGGGCGTTGCACAAAACGCTGCCAGGGACCACAGGCATAAGGCACATCACCAAACCAGCCGTCCGCAACCAATGAAAAATATCCCGTTTCCTCTGACCAATGCCAGATCAGGGAATTGTTCTGAGAAATAAAGCCTCGGATTGCGTCATAATATGGCGTGGTGAAAGCGACATGGATGTTGTCGTTGTGATCGAAAAAGACGGATGCGTCCGTGTAGGCACGCAACGTATCCCCCATCGCCGCCAATGTGTCGGGGAATAGGCTGGTGTCGGGGTGGATGAAATCGGTGACATTGATGGAACGTCCGAAATCCCAGGTTACGCCGTCTTCGGATATGACCAGGTTGATGTCGTTATTGTACTGATTGGTATCGCCCTGCAACGTAGTCCTGATTGCTGTATAGACTGATGCTACTCGATCGGAATGTCGGCTGGCTGCGATGTCGGCGGCGATGGTCTCAGTCCAGTCGACCAAGGTCTGGTTGGGCTGATACTCGATGTTGAAGGCGATAGGATCGTATGTGCCACGGCAGTAATACATCCGCATGGGAGTACCGGAAATTCCGGAGACAGGATTCTCGGTACTGACCACGTGAAGCCGACCTTGAACGTCCACGGCGATCTTGGGCCAAATCACCTCAAGTACCGGGTTGCCCACATAAGGAGCTTCCCAGAATTGGAAGGGATATGAGTGCATGAAATCGGTTGCAACCGCAGTATGAGCTTTCCCAAGAGGACTTATCGGTGTCACCACATGAAAAGCCGGGAAGGGACTGCAATCTGTATCGACACCGAGAGTGGTATAGCCGCCACGAGTCGTGCTTTCTACCCACCATCCTACTTCCCCCCACACCCAACCCTGAGTCGAATCGTAAAGGTTGTAATAGACATGCCGGTTGACAGATCCGGCTTCGTATCCTTTTGTCCAAACCACATGGATATTCCCTGACTGGTCCACGCGAATCATCCGTCCGCAAGAGCCATGATGCTGCAGAGGATACCATGTTGTACCGACCGTGTCGATTTCGCCGACATAATCGTCAGTGGAAAATGGAATGAGATGTCCGGGCGGCTTGATTCTTGGTGGTGAAAGCCCGAGGGTTTCGTCGCCGGACAGCAAAGGTAGGTTTTGAACGGGGACTTTGTCTTGAGTGCGGGGATAGGCGACGGAGGTACAGAATACCAGGAAGGAAAGTGACAGCCCCAGAACTGCGTACTTCATTGCAGCCCCCTTTCTCTTACACCTGATATTGTCTACTGAATTATCAAATTGCTCTCAGTCAATTGATTGAGGTACCATCCGAAATCTTACATAGCATTCCTTGTAACCGAGTTCCCACGTGCTGTCAAATGAACCGTTTGAAAGGAACTGCATCGTCAGGTTCAGAAGGAAACCGACCTACACTATTTCATTAGCACCATTTTGCGGACAGCGTTGAATTCTCCTGCCTGCAGACAGTAGAAATAAACTCCGGATGAGAGGTGGGATGCATCAAACACCATCTCATGCGTTCCTGCGCCCTGCCAGCCATTAACCAGAGTCGTCACCAGCCGACCATTGATGTCGTACACATCCAATCGAACCTGTGATGCTACCGGCAATTCAAAAACCAACGTGGTCTTCGGATTGAACGGATTGGGATAATTCTGCCTCAGAGCGAATTCTGTGGGTATGGGTTGTGTCGGACTCGGAACGGAGTTTATTATGCACTCGCCGGTCAACGAAACCCAGGCTGTATCTTGATAGGGATCATTGCTGAGCAGCATAATGGAGCCCTGGAATTGCCCTTCGCTCTGCGGTTCGAACACAACCTCGACGGTCAAAGTATCCAAGGGCTGCAGGCTTTGCTGACCGGTGGGATCGCAAAAGAAGGTCGGGAACGGAGATGGGGTGATTTCGGTGATGTTCAGTACCTGCTGTCCGTCGTTCACGACTTGCATTAGCCAGGTTTCCGATTCCCCAACGAGGACCTGACCGAAGTCATGGCTGGTATCCGGTAGAAACAGATCAGGATAAACTAGCCAATCGATTCGGTTATATGGATCTTGTTCATAGGCAGCTCCCGCAAAAACGCCTGAGGCATTAATCATGGTGACGGTTCCGGCGCTCACCGTCTTCCGGACATTGATCCATCCCATCGTAGGAAAAACGGCATTTCGAATCTCAAGATGTTGGGAATTGTTGAGTGTCAGTAACACAGCGCCTTCGACATTCTGACCGTTCTGGAAACGACAATGGTCGAAACAATTTTCCGGAAGTACGGTCGCACCGTCAGCGGCGATGTTGATTCCCAGGGAATCCATGTACTCGAATGTGGCGAAACGGGCTCCAATGACTGCCGTGGCTGATCCGACGGTGAAAGAGTAGAAATCGCTGCTGCTTTGCGGTCTGCTGACGACGGGTCCCCCCGCCCAATTATCTCCGACTGCTGAAAACATCCCGTTTGACCCGAATGTCAGAGTTGAGTGGTCAAGGAGCAATCTGCTGCCTTGATCCACATATAGAGGTCCATTAACGGTCACAGCGCCGTGAGCGGCGAGATCATGCCCCATGAAATAGAACAGGGCGTCTGATCCTGTCATCAGGTTGCCGTGCACCAGGACATCGCCATCCAATATCTTGTATCCGGCGCCGAAAACATTCAGGTTGCCGTATTCGAAATCCGCCGAAACAGCCTGGTCATCCAAGCCATTGTACTCCACAGTTCCATTCAACGCATCGACTATGGCGAATCCAGTAGGGAAATCCCGCGTTCCGATTCTCAAAGTCCCCATTCGCACAGCCATGAAGGCGCTACCACTTCCTACGATAGTATTCGTTCCGGTCTCGAGCTGGCAGGTATCAACCAGGCAGTATTCGCTGACTGTGATGTCGCCGGACAATGTCGCGATGGAGGTCGACGGACCAAAGGGCGTCACTATATATCTGGCGAAATTCACAGTAGTGAATGAGCAAGGACTGATGAGACATGGTGTGGCACCTCGAAAATTGATCTGCCCGCCGCCGGGGTTGAAATTACCGGCAAAACTCCAATTGCCGTACACGTTGACCTGGCAATTCCCCTCCGAATACATCGAAAGGGTGGTACCTTCATCGGCTTGCATGTTGTTCATGAAGACCCAGGAATAGGTCAGGTTGGGATAGAATGTCAACCCGGACGGCAAGTGAACGTCATTTTGATATCCGGGGACGTAGCCCAGGTCCCAGTTGGACGAATTCTCCCAGGACGTGGAATTCCCCAGCCAGGTGACCACCTGGCAGGAAGCGTCCCTGGATTGGGTGAGAACGAGTGCGAGAATTGCCATGAAAACAGCAGCGGTAAACGCTGAACGGATGTGAGTCTGGTAACACATGGTTTTCTCCTCGAGGTGCGCAGAAAGTGAACAGCTTAACAGCAAAAGACGCAGAGAGATCCCCGGAAAAACCAAAAGGGAACGCCCTTCGCTGATTTCAGAAGAAATCCGGGATTTTGTACGCAGAAATAGCTGATTGCCCAGACGGCGGAATCTGACGTCGCGCCTGTGCTCAATTTACATCGAGAAAAGCAAGATGTCAAGTAGAATCTTACCCTGAATGATACGAGACTCTGGATAGACGGAGGAAGAAGATCAGCGGGTTGGAATGGCAGAATAGAATTCCGCTTTTTGCTTGACAATGGAAGGTGAATTTGTTATATTTAAGGCTCAAAATTGAATGCGGATAGTCGCGTTCCTGTGCTTGGCACAGGGATTGGAGTCATGGTGAGTGTAGCTCAGCTGGTGGAGCACCTGGTTGTGGCCCAGGCGGTCGTGGGTTCAAATCCCATCACTCACCCCAAGAACAAGGTTGACGACTTTTTGTCGGGTTTCATGCTGCGCTTGAAACCCGACCTATATGGCTTTTTGTCGGATTCACAGGGAACCCGACCTACAAGGCCCCATCGTCTAGTGGTTAGGACTCGAGATTTTCGATCTCGCAACAGGGGTTCGACTCCCCTTGGGGTCACATTGAGACTATCTGACCACCACTACTCGTGGTGGTTTTCTTTTGCCGAATTCGAACTCCCAATCACGCCGCCTCAAGAAAATAACATCGGACAAAATACATCTTGACATTTTCTCCAGTTTTCCGTATCATTATAGTAAATATAATCCTTCGGAAGAATACAGAACCAACTTCCAGGTCAATCAGAATATGATACGGCACTCGTTGTGGAACGCTAACAGCCGCTGCCCCTAACTGCAAGGAGGGAAAGATGAAGAGGCGTATATTTCTGTCACCTTTTGCCACGGTCGTCCTGATGTCGCTGTGCTTTCTCCATCACGCATGGGCAAAGCCCCGTACTTTTCAGGGAAAGCCAGTCCTGACCGGCATCTGGCGGGGAAACACCACGGAATATGTGGGGGGCGAAATCTGCATCAATTTCCGCGATGTCAACGTGCGGGCGGAGGAATACGCACAGCGAGTTGGCGGACGTCTAATCCGAGGGGTGGAACCGAATGGCTTTGCCATCATTCAGGTCGATCAATCCGAGGACGTCCCGGCGTTGTGCGAACAGCTTTACGGCGATCCGATGGTCAACTGGGTGGAGCCGAATCTGATTCAGACGATTCAGGAATGGGTTCCCAACGATCCCTATTTCCTGGATTCCACACAGTGGGCTCTGAAAAACTACCACCACAACGAAGCATACGGAGTCCCCGATGCGGACATCGATGCTCCGTGGGCATGGAGTTACACCGTGGGCGATGCGGACATCGTACTGGCAATTCTCGATACCGGTATCGACATGGACACCACTACCATGACTTTGCGCCATGCCGACTTGAATTTGGCTGGCAAAATCATCCTGGGACCGGACTACATCGGCGACGGCTATGGGGTGGCGGACTTGAACGGTCATGGGACACATGTTTCAGGGATCGCGTCGGCGGAAACCAATAACAGCACGGGTATTGCCGGAGTAGCAGAAGACTGCAAGATACTCATGATTCAAGTGTTCGATTCGGAAGGTTACGCTACAACGACCTCGGTCAGTGATGGCATCAACTACGCCGTATCATACCAGAACAGCCATCCTTCTCAACGAGTGATCATCAACTATTCCGGAGGCGGTTCCGATTATAGTGCTAACAATTTCGCTGCGTTGCAGAGTGCAGAGACGGCGGACGTGCCCTTCGTGACCGCTTCAGGCAATCAAGCTTCTTCGACCTGTCTGTACCCGTGCCAGCATTCTTCTGATTTCGACAACGTAATCTGCGTGGGTTCGACAACGCCCCAGGATAGCAGATCGGGCTTTTCCAACTACTGTAATGACGTAGATGTCGTGGCGCCCGGGGGCACTGATTCTCCGAATGATGAGAACGATGTGTTTTCGTGCCTCCCCCCCAATGACTACGGGTTCAAGAAGGGGACTTCGATGTCAACGCCGCACGTGACCGGAATTTGTGCTCTGGTTGTGTCCTTGAATTGGGACATCACTTCGCTGGATCTGCGAAATCTGATCCAGAACACGGCTGACGACGAAGTCGGACCAACAACTGAAGACATTACTGGCTATGACAACTACTTTGGATATGGGCGTGCCAATGCCTGGAGTGCAGTTATTCACTCCCCTATCTACACCACTCCCTACCTCAGAAACGACGAACGGTGCTCGAATACTTACTCCGCAATTACGTCCAGGGACTACCGACTGGACGCCCCACCGACGGGACTATGGGAGACCGTCGCTGCCCGACCACATTCCTCCATTAACACCAATGTCAGATGGCTGGACACGGACCAGAGCACCATCCTGGCGACCAGTAGCTACACCGGGGACAACGTGGATTTCGTGCTGGCACACGGTCGTCCGACCACGGGTTCAGACTACTTCGCCCGGGTTTACAACAGCAGTGGAACCGGCAAATTCGCGGTGGAGTATCAGCAGGCGGCAGAACCGTATGTCGAAACCATGTTGGACTATGCAGCTCACTGGAAATCGGGACACGTAGTGGAGATCTACGAGCTATACTTGAAAAACGGTCATGACTACGAGTTCAAAGTCACGTTGTACGGCGGTGGATCCATCGACGCAGGAATCGCGCTTGTGGGTCCTGCTCCTGCAGGAGCGTATTTCACCAACAGAGCCTCTGCGGTCTTTCAGTGCGATGTGGGCGGGAATGGAGGCTGGGAACGTGATACTCTGACCGTCAGCACTGGAAGCGGTTGGTACGCATTCGTGGTCTATTCCAAGGACGGCAGGAACGGATCCATTGATATTGGATGCCGGGAATTACTTGCATCGGAGGTCCCGCACCGGACAAGCGATGCAGGCGGAGTGGATGCCGGGAACGGCTACTATATTCAGGATTTGACCGGCGGAACTACGATGGGGGTCATGGCGGTCCGACCTAACTCCGGGAGCAATTACAACTTGTCGCTTTATGAATTCGACAGTTACGGTGGTGTCATGGGATACGTTGCCCATTCGGGCTATTCCTTTAGTTCCATAGATTTCATACTGTTTGACCGGGCAATAATCTCGCCAAGGACCTATTACCCGTTAGCCGAATTCATTTCAGGGGGCGCGGACAGTAGCGGCTATGTCATTCAGACTGAGCAGACCGACGAAGTACTTGTTTCCGGGACGAACGGACCGTATTCGTTCGTCGATGACAACATCGTGCACGCCTGGGATCTGGAGATGACCGATGGCGTCGAATACGATATGATTGCCGACATCGTATCAGGGGCTCTCGATATCGGGATCGCTTTGTACAGGAAGGATGACAACTTCAAAGCGCGAAATCTGTATCTGGCGCAGGATTACTCATCGGGTCCGGGTTCTGATGAGGACATCACCTGGCTGTGCGATTCCACCGGATTTTATACCTTGGTCGCGTGGGCGCAGACTTCGGACACCGGCAGCTACTATATCGACTTCGAGCTCACGCCTCCCAATCTGGAGACCGTCGTCGCTACTGGCTGGGACTACGAATTCGTGCCACGAGATGCCGGAGGCTCCACTTTCGACAATTGCCATATAACCGCGACCCTGCCGGGAAATACCACTAACACCTATTTGAACTTCGCTTGCAGGAATGATGGGGGGAACCCGGTTCCGGCTACCACCTTTTACAACCAATTGTATCTCGATGGATCATTCTTCTATGAGCGACCACGAAGTACAGGTCTCCCTGGAAATACCAATCTGTTTCATCTCAATTGGCTAAGTACGAATCCGATTCGCGGCGGAAAACACACCGTGGAGCTGCGCCTGGACGGCACCAATACGATCCTCGAGAGCGACGAAACAGATAACAGCAGGTTCCGTCAGTTCGTGTGGTCGCCCTACGTGCTATCCAATGATGTTCCGATCAATAGAGCGCCGGCACCTCCCTACAGCTCTATGTTTGTTCAGCCGAATTGCGATGGATTCCAGTACACCCGAACCGGCGTCTATGCGTATGGCGTTGCAATTTGCCCCGTAGCCAATGAGGATTACGAGCTGAAGCTGTACGACGATTACACGGGGTCTCAACAAGGCTTTGATAGTCTTAGAGCCTACACCCATTACCTGAGTGGCTATGTGGACTATGCCATCGGGAGCTACACCGGGGTTCAACCCACGGTTTATCCTGGGATTTATGGCTTTTCTTCCACCCCGGGAACCAACAATTTCGTGATTCATGCCATCGATGCGACAGGCAGAATCCTCACTGCCACGGACGAAGTCCGACGCGACACATTGACCGCCAATGAGATCATCAATGTGTACGAAGCCCAACTGACCGCCGGCACCAGCTACACCATTACTACGACCGGCGTTTCCGGAACAGCTGATATCCACTTGTATCTCTACGGTCCGGGCTACGGCTACTATGGTCGAGGGAACTTCGTGGCAGCCTCATACAACATCGGGACTATGAATGAGCAGATCGTGTACACTCCGGCATCCACATCATACCATGTGATCGTGGTATGCAAACCGAACTACGCCTCACTGCCCGGACAGGCAGTGTACGACATTTCCCTCGGACTGACTCCGCCGAATTTGACTTACGGCACTCCCACAGGTTGGACGTATCCAGTCGTGCCGCGGAACGTGGCGGGTGCAGATTCCAACAACTGTGTCCTGACAGCATCTCTGCCCGGGAACACTGCTAACACCTACTTGAATTTCTGTTCCTATAACCAGGGACCGATTCCGACCTCGGCATCATATATGAATTACATTTTCGTAGATAGTGTGTCCTGGAACGGGATTGCCGCCATCAATCCGCATCCGATGGGTGTCTATTCCAAGCATTTGAACCGCCTGAGTGCCAACGTGATTCGCGGCGGACGACACACCATGGCAATCATGATTGACCGGAATAATTCCATCGCCGAAAGCAACGAAAGCGACAACTGGTACGACCGCCAATTCGTTTGGACTCCGTATATCTTGACCAACTACACGTCGGTAGTTCGAAATGCTCCGCCTGAGCGGGGCTCGATGACATACCCCAACTGCGACGGATTTGAATTCACCAGCTCGTGGTGGGGTGCCACGGGAATCCTGTCCCAAGAAGTGGGTGAAAACTACGACATTAAACTCTTCGCACCGTGGGTCAACAGCGAAACGGGCTTCGGGGCACAGTTGACCGCGTCAGCCTATGCGGCAGGATATTGTGATTTCATAATCACTACGGACCAAACTGGTGGCTCTGAAACCTATGATGTGGGCGTGGTACAAAGTTTATACAATCCGGGATCAAATTCGTTCAGCATCCAGCAAGCCAATGAGCAGGCGACGTGGTACGACCCTGGAACATATGGACCTTATACCATCGCCGCTGGGCAAGTCCTGGGCGTTTGGGAAGTGTATCTCGACAACCCTGGCGCCTATACTTTCGCCGTGGACGTGACGTCGGGAACCGCCGACATTGAAACCTCGATCTATACCAGCGAAGTCCTTTTCCAAAGCCGGGCTGACTACTTCACCGGAGGACATAGCAATTCGGCACCTGGCGGCGGCGATGAGAGTTTCACCATCACTAATCCTTATGAAGGAATGTACTTTGGCTGGGTCGTGCACAAAGTCAGTTCGGTGGATCGCAACCTGTCAAGTACTTTCAATCTCATCTGGGGACCGGCTGCCAATCCTGTTCCCATGGCAGTGGATGATTTGGTTATCGAACGTGTCGATAGCACCGGTGTCAGGTTGATCTGGACGGAGGTGACTCAGGATACAACCGGCAACCCTCTGACGGTTGATTATTACCGCATCCATCGGAATGTCGATCCGGAATTCACCCCCAGCCCTGGGGATTCCCTCGGTTCCGCCACCGATACGACTTACTTCGATCCAATGGTGATTTGGAATGACCAGAAGTACTTCTACAAGGTGATTGCGGTGATCCTGGATGGGATGGCGGCAGCACGAGCTTCGGGAGACACAGGCGCTCCCGCGGTAATCGGTCGTCCTCCGCGATCCGACGCTCCGGATGGCGTTCGCAGTCAATTCCGGCGGTGATTGGATTGTGCCTCTGCCGTATCGAATTTGAAGACCAAGAAACAGCCCCCTGCCTACCTGGGTTGAACCTGGAGGCAAGGGGCGTTTTTGTGAAAGAGGAGGATAGAACGGTAGAAGCTGCTATTTGATCAGGGTCATTTTTCGGACTGAATTGTATGCCGGTGCGACCATTCGACAGAAGTACACGCCGCTGGACAGACCGGACGCGTCAAATGTTGCTTGATAGGTTCCTGCGGGGACCCATCCCCGAATCAAGTCTCCGACCTTGCGACCACGAACGTCGTACACGGTTAGAACGACGTTCCCAGGGACGGGTAGCGAGATGGTGACATTCGTCACCGGATTGAATGGATTTGGGTACGGAGGATCCAGCGCGAATTCCCGGGGCAGTTCAATGGCTCCAATTCTTCTCAAGCCATTGGCGTTGATTTCAAGAAGCACATGTACTTCCTGCGGACTCTGCAAGGCGCCTTCTGCCTCGACCGTCAAGACATATTCGTAGCTCCCTGAGCTGAATCCAGAGATATTGACAACAGACACGGTGTCGTCCACAGACGGAGGCACCGGTCCCCCTGAATCATTCCGCACCTCCAGCCAGAGAACGTCACACAGAATTCGAAAATCCAAACTGCCCCCTCCCCCATTGGAGATAGTCACAATTTGAGGAAGCGGATCGGGTCCGCCCTCCGTCGCATTGAAAACCAGCGTGATGGGTTCGACCAGAAGTACCGGCGCCGAATCAATATTCAGCACCACGTGCACGGTGTCTGGACTACCTTGGGCTCCTGCCGCCGTCACGATAATATCGCCTTGGTATGTGCCGGCAGGCAATTCGGCAATATCCACTGACACCGTCTCTGTCGCGATAGGTGGCACCGGTCCGCCCGACATTGGGGACACCGTAAGCCAGGCGGTGTCTTCGAAAATCGAATAATCGAAGGTCCCTGTACCGACATTGTCTATCAAGAAGGTCTGATGTGGTGGATTCTCTCCTTCAGCTAATGCTTCGAAGGTCATCGTGATCCGTGATAGGATCAGGGCAGGATTTTGAGTAACCGTTAATGTGACATGCACGGTGTCCGGACTGTTCTGGGCACCGGGCGCGGTCACGAAAATGTCTCCTTCATAGGTACCGGCTGCCAACCCGGAAAGATCCACTGCGACTGTGTCAGTAGCTTCCGGAGGCACAGGTTCGCCATGCATCGGCGTCACAGTCAACCAGAGGATACTCTCATCGATGGCGTAGCTGAAGGTCCCGGTCCCCAAGTTGAAAATCGTGAAAGTCTGAACGTTCGGATGCGAACCAACTTCACCTTCGAAATGCAGCTCCTCAGGCCAGACCGTGAGTATTGGATCCACGGTGATGGTCAGAGAAACATGCACCGTGGCAGGGCTGTTGGAGGCACCATTTGCCGTAATCAAGATCTCGCCCTGATAGGTTCCCGCGGGGAGACCGGCAATATCGGCTGATACGATTTCAGTTACATCAGGTGGAACCGGTCCACCAGTCATTGGGGACACCGTCAACCATGTAACGCTCTCGGAAATCGTATAGTCGAATATGCCAGTCCCAATATTGTTAATCTGAAATGCCTGCTGCGAAGGATCCCCGCCGCCCATTACCCCGAAGAACACCAGCGAGTCGGGTGACACCGACAGGATCGGGTTCTGCGTTACTATCAAAGTCACCCGTATGGTATCCGGACTACCCCCCACCCCCACGGCAATAACGACAATATCGTCTTGGTAGACACCGGCAGACAGCCCACTGATGTCGACCGAAACCGTCTCAAGCGCTTCCGGAGGCACCGGTCCCCCACTCGAAGGTGACACGGAAAGCCAATCGGCGTTTTCGGAAATGGCATAGTCGAAAGTACCATTCCCCGCGTTACTGACTTGAAATGTTTGACCGACTGGATCCCCTTCGCCCAATTCTGCAGCGAACTCCAGCGAATCGGTTGACAAAGACAGCACTGGATGTTGGGTCACCGTCAAGCTGACATGGACAGTGCCGGGGCTCCCTTGAGCGCCCGCAGCAGTTACAATTATGTCGCCCTGGTAGCTGCCCGCAGCTAATTCCGAAATATCCACCGAAACTGTCTTGCTGGCAGAGGGTGGGACTTGCCCGCCGCCCGCCGGCGACACCGTGAGCCATGGCACGATTTCGGAAATGCCGTATGTATAGGTGCCAGTGCCCGTGTTCAGGATTTGAAATGACTGATTGGGCGGATCATTGCCTCCGACCTCGGCTGCGAATTCCAGGTGGTCGGGGACGAGCGACAAGATTGGATCCTGGGTCAGTATCAACGTCACATGCACCGTGTCGGGACTGCCAGGGATTCCGGCGGCAGAAATTATGATATCTCCGCTATAACTGCCCGCCTCCAGGTCTCCGGCATCCACCGACACCAGCTCGGTGGCTGCTGGCGGAGCAGATCCGCTACTGGGTGACACCGACAGCCAGACGCTGCTTTCCGAAACGCTATAGCTGAGAGTCCCGGTTCCGGCGTTACTGACTTGAAATGTCTGATCCGGCGGATTTCCGCCTCCGAGCGCTGCATAGAATGTCATCGAACTTTGCGATACGGACAAGATCGGATGTTGCGTGATCTCCAGAGTTGCGTGAACGGTAATGGGGCTATACTGCGCGCCAGGTGCCGACACTGTGATATTGCCTCCATAAGTTCCGGCGGTCAATCCAGAACTGGTGACAGAAACTGTCGCCGTAACGGCGGGGGGCACAGGACCACCGACTGACGGAGTCACTGACAACCACGAAATGCCCTCGGAAACGGTATAAAAGAATGTGCCGGATCCCATATTGCTGATCTGGAAAGTCTGGCTGACAGGATTGCTTCCGCCGACCTCAGCAGCGAAAGTCAGGTTACGCGTCGATACTGTTAGAACCGGGTGCTGAGTGATCGTCAAGGTCACATGGACTGTTTGAGGGCTGCCCTGGACGCCTGGGGCTGTCACGGTAATGTCCCCTTGATATGTTCCGGCTGACAGACCAGGAATACTAACAGAGACGGTTTCTGCCACCGTAGGCGGCACCGGCCCCCCGTTCGTGGGCGTCACGGCCAGCCACGCCATCCCTTCCGTAATGCTGTAATTGAAGGTTCCAGTGCCATCATTGAAGATTTGAAAAATCTGATTAGCAGGATTATTTCCTCCTACTTCAGCATCGAAAGCGAGACTGTCCGGCGTGATTGACAGTATCGGGTGTTGGGTCAAGCTCAGAATCACGTGCACGGTATCCGGGCTGCCCTGGGCACTTGCTGCAGTGACCACGATATCCGCCTCGTGTGTTCCGGCAGCCAATCCGGAAATATTCAAAGACACCGCTTCTGTAGCCGTCGGCGGCACCGGTCCACCGCTTGTTGGGGCGACGGACAGCCAGGACGCGGTTTCTGATACCGTGTAACTGAACGTATTGCCGCCGGAATTGCTGATATTGAACGTCTGGTTTGCTGGATTGTTGCCCCCCACTTCCCCATTGAAAGACAATATCAGTGGTGACACGGACAGTATCGGTGTTTGGGCAATTTCAAGTGTCACATGCACCGTGGTGGGACTGCCTGACGCACCGGCAGCCGTAACAATGATATCGCCTTGATATGTGCCCGCTGACAGCCCCGATATATTGACCGACAGCGTTTCCGTGGCAACTGGTGGGATAGGACCGCCTGTCATAGGAGTCACCGTAAGCCAGGTGATACTCTCCGTGACCACGTAGGAAAAAGTCCCGGCGCCGGTGTTGCTGATCGTGAAGGTCTGATTGGGTGGATTGGTTCCGCCTGACTCTGCGTAGAAGCTCAAGGAGGAGGGTGAGACATTCAGAATCGGCGGTTGCGACTGAGGAAAGTACAACGCGCCCATGTCCGCCCTGGTACTGTCAGGATCCAGGGAACTGCTCGGATTTCCGGTGTCGATGCAGGGTGACGTTGCCTGCAAGCCGTATTGATAGTATTGCTGATTGACAAATTGGGGGCTCGCGGTGTTGTTCCCCACGCCCGACATGGAGGTGGACAAGCAGCTATAGGTGAAACTTACGTTACCATGTACCTCAGGATCGGCATTGGCTTGATTAAAATAGATGATGTTGTTGCACCCGCTTGCCGAAGCGCTACCTGCAGTAGCAGCATGCACGCCCGCGCCCAACGATCCTGAGACCGTGGTTGGTTGATGGTTGGAGGCCACGGTGTTGTTGTTCATGACTGCTTGGGAATTGACCAGGAAGATGCCCGCACCCTGCAAAGCAGCGCTGTTGCCGTAGATGAGACTGTATTCCAGCGTTACGGTCGAACTGTCACAGCGGATCCCGCCGCCTCCACACGAACTTCACGTACTCGTAGCCGAATTGCCCCCGATCCTGCAATATGTGATCTGGACGTTGGAACAGCCGTTGAGTTGAAGCCCACCGCCACCGTTGGCGAAACAGTTGAAGATGCTGCAACTGTCAATGACGCTGTTATCGGCGCCTCTAAGGTAGACGCCACCTCCGTCCGCTGCGCTGCAATAGCTCACCGTGCAATTTCGCATGGTAACGGCGACATGGTCGGAATAGATGGCTCCGCCTTCAGTCGCGGGGCTCACAACGTTTCGGCTCCAGGAAAGCTGGCACCATTCCAGAAGGCTCGTATTTGGAGCCCCCTGGAAAAATCGGATACCGCCCCAAGTGTTTGACAAGGAAGGCGCCACGTGATTGAAGATAATCGGCGCTGAAGGTGTGCCTGCGGCGTGCAGTTCGCCGTATATATTCCAGGTAAAGTGGTCAGTGTGCAGGAAGGTAGTGCCTGGGTTGATCGTCAGTGTTTCGCCCGCCGGAACTTCGCAGTCGCCGTCCACGGAATAGGTACCGGGTCCCAAGATTCCTGTCAATTGCCCATGAATGGATAACTGCGCTGCCGCATATATTGGCAGCAAAAGCATGACCAAGAGTATAAGATTGGCACGGTTCGGGCACCGCATTCCCGTCTCCACAGAAACGACCGACGCCGATAATACTTATCGTTTTCGAATACTTGCAACAACCCAGATAGTGTTTTGCAAACGGAGTGCCAGACCTATCTGTGGGGTGCAGTCGTTCCGGGAAGACGATGTTTAACACGAGATTGGGGAGCTATTCTGCCGCAATCAGGGTGATTGGACAATCAGGAAGCAAAATAGCTGGGCAAGAAATACCGGGAGAGTGAGACGTAATCGTGGCAGAGAACCGACGGTGAGTATGCGTTAAATGTTACGTTATCAATAGTATAGTTGGGTGCTGAGAGAACGTTACGAAAGGGTGACGCTCCATCTCTTGTTCTCCCCTCATGGGATCAAAATCCCAGTGGAGCCGCCAGCATCAAACGAAATGCGGACTCGGTCGAAATCACGGCGACGCCGGCGCAAACTCCAGGATTCCGTCGTCAATCCAATTCTTGATGCTCAGAATATCAGCGGCTGACAACATTCCACCCTGGGGCATTCGACCGACTATTGTGGACGTACCGGTTATCGCTTGATACAACAGGGAACCGTTCGAGTCTCCTGCAATCACCACCGGACTATGAAGCCCGGTGGTTGTTGCGTGGGCGTAGGTATCCAGGTACAGACCGCCATTGCCTCCGTGACAGGTCACGCAATTCACTTGAAAGATCGGGCGGACATCCGCCCAGACCATCAATGTGTCTCCGGGATTAGGCTGTCCAGGGATGACGGATTCGCCCCCCATATCGGTGCACGCTGTGAATAACATCAAGAATCCGATCGGGATCAACGCCAGTGATGTGATCGCGGAGACTCTTGTCATTTTTCGTCCTTCGCCTTAGCCCAGAATTCGAAAGTAACCTGCTGCATATCGGCTACTCTCATCATGAGAAATTGGGGACGAGGGATGTCGAAATCCGATAAGGAGACAGGAAAGCCGCCAGTGATATGTAAGACCGTGGCGCGATTGTCATCTGATGAAGCCCCTTCGCCCGTAAGCTCTGTGACGGTGACCGGCACTTCAATCCGTTTGGTGACTCCGTGGAGACTGAGATCGCCCACGGCGGTGAATGACACAGGTTTTCCTATCTCCAACTTTACGGGTTCCTTGACGGATGTCAACGTGAAGGTTGCCTGGGGATATCGATCGGTGTGCAAATGGTTGTCGCGCATATGACCGTTTCGGACGCCGATGCCGGTGTCCAGGGTTCCCATTTCCACAGTGAAAGTGGCGCTGGCAGAATCCACCGTGTCAGAATCCATCCTGATCTGACCCGTGACCTGATTCGTCACACCCTCAAAGGACTCTATGGTCGCCCTGGAGTGGAAGGTCACATTTTGGGGATCGCCGGGAGCAATTGTGAATGTGGTCGCGCCTGCCTGCGAGATCGCGGCGACAATGAAGACGATGATTATGCTGATTTTTCTCATATACTTCCTCGATCAGAAAAATAAATGGACCTGTGCATCAAACTCTCTCTGATCGGAAGTCGTTCCCGCCGCGCTTTCGGTTTTTGTCAAGCGCAGATTAGCCTGGAATTCCAGGAAGCCATACGGGAACCATTGCGCGCCGCCGGTGTACCTTTGCCGGGAACCGGTTTTCCAGTCGATGTCATAGTCCTGGAAATCGTAACCCGCCCTTAACCTGCATCCCTGGAAAATCCTAAGAAATGCCATCTGCGAGGTGATTAAGCCGACCGGTTTGTTCGAGGGACTGCCGCTGGCGAAACTGGCTGGCAAAGCTCTGGTTATGTCCACCTCCCCCATCACGGTGATTCGACCGTAGTGAAGTCCATAGAACGGTCCGTACCAAAACTGTTCGTTATTGCCACCGATGTATTCGTCGCCGTAGGCAGAACCTCCCAACATCACAATTAAACTCTGGACATTGAGCCGAAACGCCGTCCTCACCGAGAACGCATACGCTTTGTTGTCATTTAGGGGAGCGGAGGTGCCATTCAACACCGCGGCAGCGAATTCCCAATTCTGCGGATGGAAACCGATTTCGATGCCCACGTCCGAGTAAGTGGGAACTCCGAATAAACCGTCGCGGATATACATAGTGTGATCATCGGGTCGCAAGCCATAAGTGGGTAGGAAACGTCCGATTTTTAGATAGCCGTCCATGGGCAGAATGTGGGCGATCCCCGCGGTCTGATAGTCCAGATTCCAGTCTTTGCTGATATAGAGAGTGTACTTCGGACCCAGCTGCACCGTCAGATGAATCGCGCCCTGCATAATCTGATCCGCATTAAAGGGCACGTTCTGCGCGTCCGCGTGCAACACCCGAAGATCGGCTCCAAGCATCATCCAACTGTTGATTACCGGATTGAACTTATCCAGGACTTCAATACTGTCTGACCATGTGGGCAATTCCGTCCGAGCGACAAACTGGCTCCCGAATAACGAGCGGGGTCCTCCCCCGGAGGGATCCACATGACATAGAAAACAGCTCTGCCCATATTCCATCGAGAGATTCGGCAGAGCGTAGATTCTCCCATTGCCAAAGACTCCGGAAACCGTTATCAGAACGCACGTCCATCGAACGGCAAAGCTCCCCATTCTGCCAATTTCCGCTTTCATAAGACTACCTACAATTTGAGGACAAACGAACTACGATTACTTGGTTGTCGTGTCAGAATCACTTCAGGGTCAATCGTAACCGCCTCTTGAGTCTCTCATGCAAAAAGCGAGGACTCGCTCTCACTCCTCCTCGCTCTAGGCTTGGTCACTATGGAATCGCCAGCAGCACGTCACTCGATCGTACCGTCCACATGCAAATCAGGATGGATAATCCTCCCGGTCGAATCAATCACGGCACCATGACAGATATAGCACTGGAAAATGGTTGGAGATTGAGTATGCGGAGGTGCAGGCGGGATGTGATGACACGCGCCGCAAACCGCTTGAGTTCCATCCACTACTGTCCAGATGGGAGCTCCCGGGCGATGGCAGTAGGTGTCGGTGCAGGTACGTGATTGGCGATCCCATACTGGATTGGCACCCTGCAATACTGAGATGCCACCGAACACCACTTCCGCCGGAAGCGGGTCGATGTGCCCGGGCGAATTCCATGCACTCGGAACCTGATGACAATCGTGACACGGGATGCCGTCGGTATACAGGCGACCTGTCATGTGTGTCGAATGCGCACCGACTCCGATGGAATCAGTGGACGCATTGCGAGCCACATCAACAGGAGGCGCCTGGTTGACCGGCAGGCTTGGATCTGCCACATAATTGCCGTGACACGTGTTACACGCTTCAGGTCCACCCAGGTAGGTATGGCATTCCAGGCAGCCATGCTCGCTGATACCGCCGGCGTAATCATCACCATGACACGCCTTGCACACATCCAGCGGGAAGAGATGATCGCGCAGATATCCGGTGTGATTTTCGACGAAAGGTTCCCCGAATGGATGGTTGGACTCCAAATTCACCTGGACGACCCCATCGATGTGCAATGCAGTGTTGATAATATTGGTATTGGCGTCCACCACACTCCCGTGACATAGGTAACACAAGGAAAGCGCAGGATGGGGCGATGGAGGAGGCATGGCATGACAGGTGCCACAAGCTTCCGGTCCACCAGGCTGTGTGTGGCAAGTTAGGCAGGATCTCCCGCTGATGCCTCCGCTGTAATCCGATCCGTGGCAATCTCTGCAGCTGCCCAGCGGATCCAGATGGTCATGGAGGTAGGTCGAATGGTTGACGACCAGTGGTTCGGGAAACGGATGAATGTTGCCGAAGCCGTTCCAATTTTCATTGACTATAACGTCGCATCCCGACAGCCACAGTGTGACTTGCCAAACCAAGATCCCACAGACAAGGATTGCCGCCACTTGAACTGCAACGCTGAAATGTGATCGAAGTTTCATATGAGCGATCCTATGGACTAATGACAACGAGCACAGGTTGGATCAGTGGTTCCCAGGTCATGACACGAAACGCAAACCTCAAAGAATGCCGTGGCTTCGTCAGTATGACTCCCGCCCTCCTCAGAGTTGGCAAATGTCGGATCTCCCAAGGGATGGGGAATGGGGATCGTAACCCGATGACAGGAGGAACAGAAAGTGCGATCTTCATGGCATATCAGACATTCAGCGCCTGCAGACGCTTCCGCGGCGTGTACGAATATCCAGCCCTGCGGGTGGACTTCACCTGCCAGATTCAGCCCCTGGTGGCAGTCTTCGCAGTCGCCCGGCTCGAGATACTGGCGGTACTTGTCAGGATCCAATGCGGCGTCCAAACCGTGCGTGGTCCGCCTTGCCATGATATCGTAATCATCTGATCTGGGATGCAGACCGGTATGGCAAGCGCTGCAATCCAGTGCCTGTCCATCTTTGCGATGGCAATTGACGCAGTCCGCCATCCTTGGCAAGAGCGATGCGGCTTCGGTCACCTGCGTGGATTTTTCCGCACCGGCGTGGCAGGTCCCACAATTCAAATTGGTTCCCAGGTGTTCTTGATGGCTGAAGAAATGGTAGTTCGGCATCTCATACGGAACGGGGGCTACAGCCTGAGGTGTGCGATGGCATATTCCGCAAGACTTCGAGTCTTTCACGTCATGACAGCTGCCACAGACGTCCATACTGGGAAGCAGGCGATCCGTCGGAACCGTCGAATTTTCAGCCGATTGGTGGCAGTCTTTGCAGCTCATTCCGGCGTCCTTCAGATGAATGACATGGCTGAAAATGAGATCCGCACGGGGGTCATTCTGGGGATTGTCCTTTCCCGCGGCGACTACGATGTAAGTAAGCAGGAGAACTGCACCCGCAAGGATTAGGAGACACTTCTTCATAGTTGGTGGCTTTCCTAATTTCCAAAATTCCATTGGAACCCGAGGATAAACCGACGGTCAGCGCTCAGCTGAGGCGTCTTGTAGTTCTGCCACTCCGCCCGCCACTCGGTGGTCTTGAGGAACGGTGGGCGAATGGCGGTTCCGACATTATACATGGTAGTTTCCTGTGAACTAACGTCAAAGGCATCCCACTGATATTCTATCTGAGCCGCATAGCCGTACAAATCCACGTATGCCACGGGTCGGACTTTGGCATATCCCCATAATACATTCTGGTGTGACTGGTCGCCCCAGCTATGATGGTACCCGACACGCCCATACGGGAAGACCAACATGGGACCGCCTCGGAAGCCAAGTTTGTTGTTGCCGAACACCAGGGCAGACAACCCGACTCCCCACAGATGCGGAACGAAGTCATATTCAGCGGTTCCCCTCAGTCGAAGAATCGGCGCCACAGCAAAATCCCCGAACCAGGAATATGCCGCCACATCCGGGGAAATTATCCCTGCCTCCAGATTGTGCTGCCAGCGATCACCGGCGTAATTCCACCGGGTCAATACCTTGCGCAAGGGGCTGGCTGACAATCGAAGATGCACCACATTCAACGCACGCCAATGACTGCCCACCCGAAAGCTAAAGGACAGTCCGACCAATTCTCTGACCGTTTGGCTCATGCGCTCCTGATGGGTATAGCTCAGAGACAACAAGAGTTGTCTCACATAGGGCGCATGCTCCGGTCGAAACCGAATCTCGCCGCCATAACTCGGGGACTTGTCGGCATTCGCAAAATCCCATTCCCGATTCAAATTGCCCTGAACGCCGCCGAATCCGGTGACCTCCCATTGCCGATTCAGCTTATAGGATAACTCACCGCCATCCAGCACTCCCAATGCGACACCTCGAAACAGGAAAAATCGCCCAGCCCTGAAAGAGACCGGCTTGGCGGCGTCTTCGTACTGAAAATAACCGTGATAAAACCGGAGAGTGCCGGAACCGGAAACATCACGCGACGTGTCGCCATAGTACTGAAGATAGCCGTGAAAAGACAACGACTGTGATGCGAGATCCTGGACATGGAACCTCAATCCTTGCGCCAGAATAAAATGGTCGTTTTGCTCAAGGTCTTGGTACCCTTTGCCAAGAGTGATAAAGCTACCCCTCACCGACACTGCGGATGCGACTCCTGCCGAAAGCAACGCCACCAGGCAAATAATTGAACAAGGTGGTTTCGCAAATGATTTCGGCGTCGCCCGCCAATTTCGAATAGTTGTTCTAATTCTCACGGCGCTTACCAATTTAGGATCGACAAACCAAAAACCCTGGGTCATTAATACAGGTGAAATATAAAAGATTAGATTCTCTTTGTCAAGCGATTTTTTTGGAGAAACACAAGGCGAAGCCGAATTCGATGTAAAGTATTGTCTTATTTGACATAAGGTGACCCAAAGAGTCGCACTCAAGTTAGGGTAAGAACCCGATCCAATTTCCTAACGCAAAGAGCCGGGTCCAATCAAGGATCCGGCTCTTTTGATTTCCAATGATGGTCGCTGTCAAGCGGGGACGCCTGGCAGCACTCTCGATTTGATGGCTGCCAGGTGAGGACACCTAACAGTACGAGAAAGAAGCCCCAATTCTGCTTTTCCGTTTGTAGGGGCATAACATGTTAAGCCCCTACCCAAAGCGATCCCACCTGACATCACAAGAAAAGCGGTACCAAACTGCCACATTGAAACGTCGACCCGCGCATGTTCCCCCCTGTGATAGCAGGCGGCAGGAGAAGGGCAGGATCCGAAGCGGATCCGCCCCTACGCGAGATTGGCTGCAATCTGTCATGGTGCGGACCATGACAGCCCAGATTGACCCCCCTTTTGTTCCCCCCTGCGATAGCAGGGGGGAAGAAGTCCTACTTCATGAGTACCATCTTCTTCAGGTCGGTGAAGGAACCTGCGGACAGGCGATAGAAGTAGATTCCAGACGGCATGTTGCCTGCGTCCCACACTACGGTGTGGTAACCAGCATCGAATTGCTGATTCGCAATAGTCGCCACTTCCTGACCCAGGACGTTGTAGATCGTCAACGTGACGTTAGAACTGACCGGCAGCCCGAAACTGATCTCGGTCGAAGGGTTGAACGGATTGGGATAGTTCTGCGTCAGGCTGAATTCCCCAGGAAGAGTTCCCGGCTCGGGATGATGGACGCTCTGAGTCGTTCCACTGCCTTCCACGCGAACCAGATACGGGGAGACTGCGGTGTTGTTCATCATTCCCAGGGCGCCATTATAGGCTTGTTCCGCGGCGGGATGGAAATTGACGTGGACTTCCACGCTGTCACCTTGGCCCACCGAGAAATCGATTGGGCTCGCGCTGTACATGGGTGAAATGGGGACCGGGTTGAACAGAATATTGGTCACATGTAGCACATCACCGCCGCCCACATTCTTTACCCATAAGCCGAGTTCCAAGGAATCGCCGATGGTGACAGCGCCGAACCGCAAGGTATCTGCGCTTGTTTCAATCACTGGATCAGGCGGAATAGCTTCGGTCGGGCTGGCAAAGCAGCGGAATGCCCAGTCGCCGGAGGACTCCGGACTAAAGCCGGTGCCAGTTACTTGGTATGCAGTAGTGGGCATGTTTTCGTTGCCCGCCGCGATGGGCGTATTGTCGTCCTTCTGCATCGCGCAGCCTGTCTGGTACATATACACAACTATGATTGAGCCGTCAAAAATCACCACCTCTTCGGGATCAAATGAAAAAGTGTTCCAACCCTGCGTTACAGCGCCGGTGTATTGCCAGAGTTGTGTGTAGGTGCTGGCAATAGGGTCATAATGGTATATTCTGATGTCGGTAACCGGATTGTTGGATCCCAATCCCACTTTGATGCTGTCCACTTCGGCAGGATGATCCTGCACGTCAAACCTCTGCCCGTAACCACCATTCTGAAACTGGATTTGTGATTCGAAGGAGCCGTCGTCGAACTTCATCCAATCCCAACCTAAGTCGCCGACGCCCAGTTCCATCAGATAGATATTGTTGTCGGGATTGGCGTCGCCTGTGACGATGGCATTGCTCTCAAGTTCGTAATATCCAGGGGTGGAAGGCGCAAACTGGGTGGAAGCGGTCTGAATGATGGACGCTCCGGACGCCAGGTTGGTGTAATTGCCGGTCTCGGTCCATACGGTGGTTCCGGATGAATTCCGAGCTGTCCAGTTGATCGTGTAGGAGGCGATATCATCGGTTCCGACGTTTTCGACTTCAGCTTTGACGTCCATGGTGGAACCTTCTTCCATGAACCACAGAGCCGGATTGGTAAAGGTGGAGATGGCTGCAATGTCAGTGTAACTTTCCAGCACACCGCCGGCTCGAAGCATTAGATTGTAACTGGTCGCCGTCCATGGACCGTTCTGACTCGGACCATATGCGCTGCGAGTTCCTGGACCTCCATCCAAATATAGGAACCAGCCGGTCGATCCCCCGGGCGCAGGACCGAACACGATATGGAAGCTCTGACCCTCGGTAAACTGAAGATACGGTGATGGGACTTCGGCATCAGAAAACACATAGCTGGTAAAAGGACCATTGATGTGATACGGACCACCGATTACGCCGCCGGGATTTCCGGCATTATCGGAACGAACATACACATCGCAACCTGCTTGGTTTCCAGAGGGATTTAGACCCTGAACATAGATAGACCTCAATTCAAAGTCTGCGGGGCAGGTGAACCGGACTTTGCCCCAATAGTTTATGGCGCCGGATAGATAATACTGCCCGGCACCATTGTCGTATTGGATGGTGTCCGGCTGCGAAGAATCCAGACCCGTCTGGACACGGGAATTGTCGGCGGTACTCGGTGCCACCATCTCAAACTGGGCAGCCAGCGCAGCGCCCCCCATCAAAATCAGCAGGATCGCAAGGCTCGCAATGATTCGTTTCATGATCTTCTCCTCGGTTGATGTTATTGTTGGTATGATTGCCCTGGCTAAGGTGCCCGTCCCAGTAGGCACCTTGGTCAGGACAGGCTCAAGACATTACGTTAATTCTCTGTCATGGTATGGACCATGACAGCCCGGATGCGAGCATGGGCAGGATGCCCGTGCTACGAGATTGCTTCGCTGCCCTGCCTGAGGCGGGCAAGGCTCGCAATGACAGCCGTTCCTGTCAGGTTTCAAGCGAAGCGTAACCTGACAGGATCGATCTCCGCCAGGTTACATCCCGAAGCGAGATTTGAAACCCGGCGGGAACCAACCGACGGCTCACCCCCCTTTTGTTCCCCCCTACTGCGCAGGGGGGAATTGCCTCCGCGGTCAGGTGTCCGCACCTGACGGAATTCTCTGTCATGTGAGGACACATGACAGCACATTAAGAGATTGCTTCGCTGCCCCGCCTGGGGCGGGCAAGGCACGCAATGACAGCCGTTCCTGTCAGGTTTCAAGCGAAGCGTAACCTGACAGGATCGATCACCGCCAGGTTACATCCCGAAGCGTGATTTGAAACCCGGCGGGAACCAACCGACGGCTCACCCCCCTTTTGTTCCCCCCTACTGCATAGGGGGGAATTGACTTGTGGGCGGGACGCCCGTGCTACTATGATGCAGAGCGCCTCAGTTCGTCCAGCAGGCGTTGGAATTTGCGTTCGGGATCGCCACCTCCACGACGGTTGCTGACCGCGAGGTGGAAATCGGCTTTGCCCTCGTCTTTGGGGACCACCAGCGCCCACACTCTGTAGAATCCAATATAGAATGCCAGTATCAAGCCCAGGGTCATCAAGATGAAGCCGACCCAGATGACATCGGCGCCCGGACTTTTTCTGACCTGCAGAATTGTCTTGATCAGCCGCTCCGACCTGGGATTTCGGATATCCACAAATTGCAGCGAAACTGGAAGATCGGTTCGGGACTGATGGAATTCCTTGCCCAAGAAACTCCACTGGTAGAACGATGCCGAATCATCTTTAAAGTATTCGATCCTCACCGCCGGATTATTCAACTTAGTCGAGACCGTAGTCGGTCCGGCATCGGTGATGCGAAAATCAGGCAGGAATTGAGTTGCGGTGACGGTATAACCGGTTGCGGGCACGCGCACTTTCTGATCGGGCTTCAGCCAGAGCGTGTCAAGCACAGAACCGTCAGACGTCTGCATCACTCTCAACGCCAACGAATCATAGTTGGTGGTAATTCGGGCGTTTTCGGCGTCATACGACGACTGGTAAAACTGATAACGTTCGTACCGGAGCGGGTGATTGACCTCGATAGCGGCACTCAGCTTCTCCTGAGCACCTTCCATGGTAGTGCGTGCCTTTTCCGCCCCACTCTGGAGGACGGTCAATCTGCAGATATAATCCTTGATATTGCCGCGGTCGCGCTCGAGGTCGAATTCGTTCTCCAATTCGGACGCGCCCAAGGTATCGACTACCCAGGTTCCGCCGTGAGTCATGTGTTCGACGGCGAACAAGTGATCAGACAACTTCTGCTTGATGCGCCCCAAGGAGGCGTTAGAAACAAGCACCGTCTGACCGGTGTTCAGCGGATAGTATTCGATCCGGAAATCGTCGATGCGAACCTTGAAGTCCGCTCCGGGAACATCGACCACGTCGCCGGCATATCCCGAAATGCTTGTCGATGTTCCGAACAGACTCATCCAGAGTCCGCCGATCACCAGCGACAAAATACCGGCGTGTATGGCGAGCGGTCCGAACAAGTGCAGCCATCCCCGACTTCCATAATAGGCTTTTCCCGATTCGGTATCGCGCTGGTACACCCGGAACCGGCGCTTCAGATAGCCGACGAATGCCGCCTCGTTTTGCGAACCGCTCCAACGCTTGTATTGAGGCATGATCGACAAGTTGTCCGGCGTCAGCCGAAATTGGGGAGAAAACGCCAGACGAATCGTCCCCTTAATCCTATCCAATGTGCATGCAGATAGGCTCAGCGCGAGAATCCCCAGCAGGCACTGATACCACCACGATCGGTAGGGATCGTACAACCTGAAGATCTTGAAAAGCGCGAATGTCTCGCCGCTCATCCCGTATTGCTTCTGGTAGAAAACCTCCCAGCCCGGAAAAGCCGCCTGCATGGGATAGAATTCGACCAAGAACATCGAAAGCAACGACACTACGGCAATCACCACCAGGATGGTCACCGCAAACTTCATGGAAATAACGTACTTCCAGACTCTTTCGAGGATGGATTGGGAGGGAATATCCTTGGCTTCTGTGCTCACTGAATGCAGTGCTTTCTTATGGACAAATGAGATTGAGCGAGGCGGCTCAATATATATTACGCAAATTTCGACAAAATGTCAATGTTAATCTGCACTAACCTCCGCCGGTGGTAGCAGCAGTCGTACGATACAAGCCGTTTTGGGCTATGTACTCCTCGACCTCTTTGGGCACCAGATATCGGATGGATCGATTCGAACGGACTCGTTCCCGAATCTCCGTCGAGGAAATGTCAATCAAGGGCATAGGCACCCAGTGCGCCTTGTCCCGAAATATTTTCGGGGCGGTGGACACATCGTACCCTGGGCGTGCGAATACCGCCACGGTGATTTCCGAAAAAATGATCTCCGGATCGCGCCAGGTGCCAAATTCCAGCAAGCTGTCCGCACCGATCAGTAGAAAAAGTTCGAAACGGTCAGGCGGATAGTCTCGGCGCAGGTCTTTCAGCGTCCTGACGGTGTAGGATGGGTCGGGACGTTGAGCTTCCAGGTCCGAGATTTCGAAGGAGGGATTGCCCTGAATCGCCAGATTCACCATGTCGCGACGTGCTGCATATGGTGTCACGGAGTCAGATCGCTTGTGAGGCGGATGTGCGGCAGGCAGAAAAAGCACTCGGTCAAGTGACAACGACTCTTTCGAGGCTTGCGCTGCGATCAAGTGACCGATGTGAATCGGGTCGAAGGTGCCGCCCAGGATGCCGTACCGCCGCTTAGCCATGTGTGGAAGTCTGGTCCGCCTTGACGTTCTGGAGAGCTCTCAAACGTTCCCCGGCGCGTGAGTAAAAACGATGATCCGGATATTTGGCGAGAAACAGCGTAAATGCCTGTCTGGCTTCCTCGGTCTGCATGTTCTTCTGCAGCGCTACCCCTTTGTAGTACAACGCCAACGGCGCATACTTGGTATCGTAGTAGTTGTTAAGCACATCGTCAAAATACATGACCGCCGAGGGATACGCCGCCATCTTCAAATACAACTCTCCTGCCGTGTATGACTTCTTTGCCAGCTTCTCACGGCACAGGAACAAGTATCGTTCAGCGTTCGGAACCTTCTCGTGATCAGGATAGTCCTCGATGAACTTCTGCAACTCGGTGATAGCCTTGTGGGTGAATTCCTGGTCCAGGGCATAGACTGGCGACATGAGATAATTGCTTTCGCCGATTCTGAACTGGCTCATTGGAACCAGGGCGCTTCGGGGATATTGAGTGATCACGCGCTCATAGGAGGCTGCCGCCAGAATATATTCCTTCATGGCGAAATGTGACTCAGCCAAGTAGAATTCCGCGCTATCGACCACCACAGACCCCGGAAAATTCAACGTAATCGTGGAAAATTCGTCCTGCGCCTCCAGATACTTCTCCTTGTTGTACAACGTCATGGCATGATGAAGGCTTTCCGACGCCGACAGAATCTCACCTTTCCGGGCTTTACTGCATCCGATTACTGTCATCACCAGACAGCCGATTGATAGGGTCAGGACCACAGACAGCGCGATCCTTGTAAGGCGGTAATGTGGATTGTGGATACTGAGTGAGTGCGAGATTGCTTCGCTACGTTCGCAATGACTGACCCGGGTTCCAGACCTGCAGAAAATCATGATTGATTAACCTCGCATAGAGAATATCAGATAGGTTGCCGTACCGACGACGACCACAGCAGCGATCGGAATCAGAATTCGCGGCACCCATGAAGACGAATCTTCAGAAGATGCCGCCTTAATATTCAACAATGACACCGGCGCATTGCATGACAAGACGGAACGCTCTAATTGCAAAGTCATGGCAAATTGCTGACACGTGAGTTGTGGCAAGGGCAGAGGTTCCGCACCTTGAACCACCCATCCACTGAGGATTATCGTTACCAAAATAATTGAGCCTGTCCGCCCAATATTACAGAGACAAGCCATGACGACGCCTTAGAATCGAATGCAAAGGGTCAGAGTGTGATATATCTTCTGTAACCGGTCGCCGTATTCCAGGGCGATCCCATATTGAACCGCGTAATTCGGCACTTCCAGTCGTCGATTGAAGCGGAGAACCTGATTCCAGTCGAAAACGGCGATTCCGCCGGAAATGACTTTGTGATCACTCTCGGACATTAGGGCTCCACCGCCTCTGAGGGTGAGATGCGGGTGGATTGCTTGCTCCAATCCGAAGTGAGGTTCCAGGAATGCAATCTTATTCTCGTCCGTAATATTCCTCAGATCGAAGCTGGCTTGCGTGGTAGAAGACAGTCGAACCGCCGATCCAATGTTAACCGTCTCGTCCGCCATGCGGATGAGAGGGTGCAACACCTTCTGGTATCTGGTCGGCAGATCCAGATAGGTGATGCCGACCTGCACCCGTGATCCGGGACGAAGCAAGACTCCGTACGAATACCCAAACTTGTCGATGGAGTTGCCCCGGGTGTAGCCCATTGTCTGAACGCCGACCGACACGTAAGGGTGAAGCTCGAACCTGAGCAGGATGGTATGGCTGTGGAACTGGAAAATATCCTTGTTTGGGAATAGTTCGCGATCGGTATCAAGGGGGATTTCGTCGCAGAACCGGACACCCAGATCCATGAATTGGTAAGACACTCCGACGAATCGCACCAACATCTGCAGAGCGATAGATACCTGCTCCAAAACTTCTTCCGAATTGGGAATGGCGTTCCGGGCTGAGTAGACGCCGATCGGATTAAATATCACCAGTCCACGGCTACCCACCGGAAGTGGAAACAGCCTGAAAGTGGCGGGATTCAATCCGATGGATAGCGGATCGCCCGTCACGGCGGTTGTGGCTCCACCCAAGGCAAGAGTTCTGGGCAATGTCGTGGAAAGGGTCGTATAGTATTGATTTTCGGCGTACGCCGAGAATTCCGCCAGTAGGATTGCCAGTAATCCAATAGTCAGACGATTCATCGCCTGAGGTCTTTTTTCTTGTGAAAAACCAGTCCAAGAATCAGGAGGAATGAACATGCCCCGCAAAACGCCGGAAACCAATTGCCATTGCGGACGAAGAAGGTCTGGTCGCGGCGAAGTTCGATATAATGCACCAGTGTGCCTCGCTCAAGCAGCGGCAGTCGATCGACGATAGTGCCATCCGCTGCGATGATGGCGGATATCCCGGTGTTGGCGGCGCGGACTAACCATCTGCGCGTTTCAATCGACCGGAACCGGGTCAATTCCAGATGCTGATACGGTTCCGAACAGCGCCCGAACCATCCATCGTTGGTGATGTTGACCAGGAATTCAGCTCCTCTACGGACGAAATTCCGGGTCACTTCCGAGAAAATCGATTCGAAGCAGATCAATACGCTGAACGTGCCGGAACCCTGATCCAGGGAAAACACAGTATAATCGTAGCCGGGCGTGAATTCCGCCTGACCCAGACTGAAGCTGCCCAGAAACGGAAACAACCGTTGAAAAGGGATCCGCTCCCCGAACGGCACCGGATGTATCTTGTGATACACCTGAAGTTCCGCCACATCAGGACGAACCAAGAATGCCCCATTGAATCGGAGCGCTTTCTCATCCGCGGTGATCTCATAGTCATTGGCTCCGGTCAGCAGCGGAATTCCCAGCGAATCTACAAAATCTTGCACCAGTCTCCGGTCGTACCACCGCTTTTCGAGATAGGTGGGCACCGCGGTTTCGGGCCACACCACCAACTTCAAAGTATCGCTGGCAATCGATGTGGTAAGCTGCTCATAGGGAATCAGGCTGTGCTCGACCCCAAGTTCCCACTTTTCCTCCGCCGGAATATCGCCCTGCACCAACCCCACAGTCATCACGCTGACCGCCGGCGGCAGATTTGCCCGTCGATGACGACCCCAGCTTGCGGGCAGAAGAATCCAAAGTACGATCAACAGCAAAACACCCGCGGATTGAGGCTTTGTCTTGCGCTCCTGCCAGGCGATCATCCCCAGAGCGTTGGTGGCGACCACCCAGAATGTAACACCATGCACCCCTGTCAGTTCCACGAACTGGATAAGGTCGAGGAAACTTGACTGACTCAGAGCGAATACTGCCCACGGGAATCCGCTTTCTCCGATGGAAAAGATCATTTCCGCTGCCGTCCAGATCAGCGGCGCCAATAACCAGCTGCCCGGTCCCCATCTGCTTCGGACCAGTGCGGTCAGCCAGGCGCCTATTCCCCAGATCAAGGGAAGTACAATCAGAACTCCGATCAAGGACAGCACTCTGAGAATCGGAGTGGCGCCGGTATTCAGCAGAATCCAGTACAGGGAACCGAGATAGTACACGAGTCCGGCACGGTAGCCCAGCCCAAAGCCGCCTCGATACGATTGTGCCCTCAGAGCCTGGAATAGCGGCAGAAGTCCGACCCACGCCAACCAGCCCAAAGGGAGTGGCGGAAGCGACAGCGCCATCAATGCCCCCGACAGCGCCGGCAACCCCACGGAAACTATCTTATGACGCGCCGGTGATGATCTCCCTACCTTCATCGACCGACCGATAGAACGTCTCAACGATCTCCATTATCTTTAGCGCCTCTTCGCCGCTGGATTGAAGAGGCGAACCATTCCGAATAACATCAACGAAGTGTCCCAACTCTCGTTCGAAGGACATCTGATAGAGTTTTGACGGTGTGTAGGATTGATGCGTAGCGACATCCACAGCTTCATGGCTGGTCACCCTGGTCAGGGTCAGGGGATTCAGTGTTGCGGTTCCTGCAGTTCCGTAGAAATGCGTGAATGCTTGGGTATGTGTGGAAGGAATCGCCCAGCTCACATCCAGAGAGAATGTGACGTTATTCTCCAGCTGCAGAATTGCGGTCGCTGTGTCCTCCACCTTGGCATGATACATCAGTCGGTGAGCCGTACCGGAGACGCGCTGCACTTTGCAGTTCGACAAAAGCCAGAGACACAGATCCAGCATCTGAATCCCCAAATCCATCCAGACGCCTCCTCCGGCAATCTCTTGATTTCTTAGCCACTGCGGTCGTGTCCATTTCCCTCGTTTTTTCAGCCACCCTGCCCGGACTTTGTATATATCTCCCAACTCACCGGCATCGATCAGTTGTTTCAACGACACGGCATCAGGACGGAACCGATGATTCATCGCCACCATCAGCCGCCGATCAGCCGCTTTCGCCGCGGAAACCATCTTACGAGCCTCTTTGACATTCCGGGCAATGGGCTTCTCCACCATCACGTGCTTGCCTGACTTCAACGCCGCAATAGCCAACGCCATGTGAGCGTGGGTGGGCGTCAAGACCAGTGCCGCATCCAGGTCCTCCCGTTCCAGGAGATTGGCGGGATCGCGGTAGAACCGCGGCACATCGAATCTGTCCGCAATGGCTCCAGCCTTCTTGATGTCGATATCGCACACCGCGCTGATCTCAACGTCAGAGAGCTGTCTCAGGTTCGGAAGATGCACCACCTGAGCAATGCTGCCCAGCCCGATAACTCCTATTTTAGTGATATGATTAGGCTTAGCCATGACTGCTGATACAATATGGGGAAAGAGGCGCTGGCATCTGTTGTAATCATAGTCTTGTGGTCAGAGAAGAGCGCCTGCACTTCGATCGGTTGGGTCAAACCCTGACGTGGACAGCTATTCCAGCGAATCCAGGTACGCTTGCAATATCCACTCCGCCGCTTTCCGATTTACGTCGTCTTTGTGGTAACCGGTTTTGACCCCTTGTCGGATCAATATGTCGCGTGCTGCCTTGGAGGAAAACCTCTCGTCCCACAGAATCACCTCCAGTCTCTGTGACGAAAACAGCTTTGACAGCTTCTCAGCCTGTGACACCAGTTTACCGCGGTCGCCTTTCAGGGTCAAGGGAAATCCTATCACGACAGTCTGGATCCCCTCGCGATGGATGATTTGGAGGAGTGATGCGATTAATGAATCCCAATCGCGGGCATCCAAAGCAGAGATTCCGGTGGCAAGCGTTCTCCCTGGATCGCTTAGCGCGACTCCCACCCGCCTCTCCCCCGGATCGAGACCCATGATCCTGCCGCTTCGGGGCTGATTATCGACCATCTAACGGGCGCTTCAACGCTTCTTTCAGCAACTTGCCCGGTTTGAAATGAGTTTTCCGGCGAGCGGCAACGTAGATCACCTCATTGGTCTTGGGATTGCGGGCTTTTGGCTTCGGTTTGGTCTTCTTCACTTCAAATACTCCGAAGTCCCGAATTTCGATTCGGAGTTCGGTCTGGGCACTTGCCATGATCTCCCGAAGGGTCATGAAGGTGTCATTCACGATGCGCGCCACCGTGTCGGGTCGTTCCCCCGATTTCTGAGCCACTTGCTCGACCACATCTTTCTTGATAATCGTTTTCATCTTGCTTGCGCGTCGCGTTAGTGCGGTCATGGATCACTCCTTTGGTTTTGGTTCATAATTCTACGACACAAGGGCGGTAAGAAGACCTTGTCCTGATTATTCGATGGACTCCTCATCCAACCGTCGGACCTCTATTACGCCTTTTACACTTCGAATACGTTTCATGATTCTTGTCAGATGCGCGAGGCTCTTCACTTCCAAAATCAATCGCCCCGCCACCAGCGTGTCCTCAGCCTTCATGTCGATGTAGATGATATTCACATCCAAAGGACTGATGGCTTCGGTGATATCATGAAGCAAATTTTTCCGATCTTCCCCCGTCAAATGGATTCGGACGTTGAATTGAACATCACGATCAGCATCCCATTCGACGGACACGATTCTCTTCGGTTCGTTTAGCAGGCTTTCGAGATTCCGGCAATCAGTCCGATGGATGGTGATGCCCTTGCCCCGAGTCGTGAAGCCGATAATCGCATCGCCCGGCAGCGGTTGGCAGCATTCCGCAAAGTGCACCATCACGTTTTTCAAGCCGTGGATGCGTACCGAACCATCGCGCCCCTTCCGAATGCGCTGCAGCAGCCCGGACAACGCCGGCTGACGGCTTTCTTCCGGAGTCAGTTTCCTTAGAACCTGTTGCAAGGCGACATCTCCGGACCCCAACGCCGCATACAGTCCGTCCACATCTTCATAGCCATAGGTTTCCGCCAGCAGCTTGGACGTCTGCTCCACGGATTTGACTCGCAGCTTCTGCAGTTCCTTAACCAGCATCTCCTTCCCAATCCGCACCGAATCTTCGTACTGGGCTTCCTTCAAGTACTTCTTGATCCGCTGTCGGGCTCTGGCAGTCCTTACGAATTTCAGCCAGCCGGCGTTGGGTCGCTGATGAACGGAGGTGATGATCTCCACGACATTGCCGGACGACAACTGATGAGAGAGCGGAACGATCTTGCCGCTGACCTTAGCCGCCAGCGCGTGATGCCCGATGTCGGAATGGATCGCATACGCGAAATCCACCGGCGTCGCTCGCAACGGGAGCGTAATCAATTTGCCTTTGGGGGTGAAGACAAAAATCTCGTCCGGGAACAGATTGATCTTCAAGGTCTCCATGAATTCCGTGGAACTCAGCGTCTCAGTATCACCCTCCAGAATCTGGCGCAGCCAACGCATGTGTTGGTCCAGCTCATCCGGCTTCGCCTTACCTTCCTTGTACTGCCAATGAGCGGCAATCCCGACTTCCGCGGTTTCATCCATTTCCTTGGTCCGAATCTGCACTTCCACCATCTTGCCTTCCGGACCGATCAACTTGGTATGCAGCGACTGGTACATATTGGATTTCGGAACCGCAATGTAATCGGAGAATTTGTCCATCAAAGGTTTAAAGAGGGAATGCACCAGACCAAGGACATAATAGCAGTCTTCTACGCGATCTACGATAATCCGGATTCCCAGCAAGTCATAGATTTCCTCGAACGATTTCCCTTGAGATTGCATCTTAGAATAGATGCTGTAAAGATGCTTGGGGCGACCGAAAACCCTGCCACGGATATTGATGCGATCCATCTCCCGACGGATGGGTATGATCGTCTGCTCGATCAATCGCTCTCGTTCTTCGCGGCGGAGGTCGACCTTCTGCACCAGTGTCCGATATTCCTTGGGATACATTACCTTGAAACTCAAGTCCTCCAATTCCCATTTGACCCGACCGATACCCATACGGTGAGCCAGTGGCGCATACACATCCCGAGTCTCAATGGCGATGCGTCTCTGCGTCCTCACCGGAAGATACTCGAGGGTGCGCATATTGTGCAGCCGGTCGGCGAATTTGATCAGGATTACCCGGATGTCCTTCGACATAGACAAGAGCATCTTCCGGAAATTCTCCGCTTGCTTCTCCTCCTGGCTCTTGAATTGGAGCTCCGATATCTTCGTCACCCCATCCACCAAGGACGCGATGTCATCTCCGAACTCATCCCTTAGGTCATCGATGGTAATGCCGGTGTCCTCCACGACGTCGTGCAAGAGTCCAGCGGCAATGGTCGTGGAATCCAGATGAAGGTTGGTCAATATCTTTGCGGCTTCGTAGGCGTGTTCGAAGTACTCTGCGCCGCTGCTGCGGAGCTGATCCTTGTGCGCTTCCCGTGCGAAATGGAAGGCGCGGCTGATGATCTCGGTATTGCCGGTAGGGAAATACGAGCGAAATTCGTCGAGGATTTCCTCCAGCGATATGATGTGATTAGCAGCCATTTTCGTTGGACCAGCTACTGGAAGTCGTTTAGAAAGGAGTGTCTGCAGGGGCGGCGTCCTTGTCTTCTTTCGAAGAGACTAATTCTTGTTCCGCCTCGAAACGACGCGTCAGAGGCTGGAATCGCACATACTTTTTCTCGAATTGCAGCAGGACTTTGCCTGGGGGACCGTTCCGATTCTTGCCGACTATGATTTCGGCGACGCCTTCGGCATCCAATTGTTCACCTCGTTCGTCTTCAATGGTTCTGACACCGTAGTATTCCGGGCGGTAGATAAATAGGACCAAGTCCGCATCCTGCTCGATCGCCCCGCTATCACGAAGGTCGCTTAGCTGGGGTCTTTTTTCGCCTCCGCGCACTTCCACAGCACGACTCAGTTGGGAAATTGCAATGATGGGAATATCGAGCTCTTTCGCCAGCGCTTTCAGGGATCGTGATATGGTCGCGATACCCTGCTGTTGGCTTTCCGCGCCCCTGGGAAGATCCATAAGCTGCAAATAGTCCAGGACGATCAAACCCACGTTGTGTTCGGACTTCACTCGGCGTGCCCGAGTCCGGACGTCCAGAATTCCAAGTCCTGGTGAGTCATCAATATATATGGGCGCTGACGCCAGTTTCCCGACCGACATGGACAGTTTCTGCCAATCCGGATTAGCCAGGTGTCCAGTGCGGACCCGATGTGCATCGACGCGCGCTTCTGAGCATAGCAGGCGCAGGGCAAGTTGTTGTGATGTCATTTCCAGGGAAAAAATCCCCACCGGAATCTGCTTTTCCATGGCGACACTGCTGGCAAAATTCAAGCACAGCGCCGTCTTACCCATCCCGGGGCGTGCCGCCACAATATTCAAGTCAGCCTTCTGGAATCCGGACATCAATTCATCCAGAACTGGAAAGCCGGTGCTGATCCCGGTGACTCCTCCTTTCTTGTGGTAACTCTCGATCGTCTCGAACGTCTCGGTCAAAGAGGGCTTGATCTGCTTGAAGCCGCGACGCTCTCGTCTTGACGTCAGTTGAAACACTTGACTCTGCATCCGTTCCAGCAGGTCTTCTGCTTCACAGCCCGGATCATAGCATTCCCCCACCACTTCAGTCGATATCGAGATCAAATGGCGGAGTAGAGATTTCTCCAGAAGGATTCTGGAATGGTATTCCGCATTGGCAGAGGTCGGCACAGAAGCCAGTATCTCCGCCAGATAATGCGCGCCGCCCACACTCTCCAAATGCTTGTTCTTCCGCAATTCTTCGGTGACGGTGAGCAGATCATAGGGCTCCTGTCTTTCGAAGAGGGCAAACATCGCTGCATAGATTTTCCGATGCTCCTCCCGATAGAAGCACGTTTCATCAATGACGTTGGCGATGCGCCACATGGATTCGCTGTCCAGCATTATCGCACCCAACACCGCCTTCTCCAACTCCACCGCTTGCGGCGGGATGCGCTGCAATTCATCTTGCCCTATCGGCACTGCGCTGCGCGTCGCTTTCTTCGTCGGACTCACGTCGCTGTCTCCTTCTCATCCAGGATCTTTCGGAGCATTTTCATGTCTTGCACGGTGTCACGTTTCAAACCGGGAGTTCGCAATATCGCCGCCGGATGGTAAGTGACAATCAGCTTCGACCCAACTCGATTGTACACTTTCCCACGGAGCCGATTGATGGGAGCCGCACTGTTCAACAGATACTGGGCGGCAATCCTTCCCAGCGCCACGACCACCTTCGGTCGAATCAACCGCAACTGCTGCTCAAGATACGGGATGCACAACGCAGTCTCCTGCGCCGTGGGATCCCGATTCTCGGGAGGACGACATTTTAATATATTGGTGATGTAGATGGAATCCCGCGGGACTTCGATAGATTCCAGAATCTTGTTCAACAACTGACCGGCGCGACCCACAAACGGTTCCCCCTGAAGATCTTCTTGCCGCCCCGGCGCTTCACCGATGAAGACCACTTCGGCATGATGATTCCCCACACCGAACACCAAATTAGTGCGCGTGTCCGCCAACGGACACTTGTGGCATTCCAGCATGTGATGATACAACTGATCCAGGGTCCGAATCGGCTGAGGTTTGCCCTCCGGCAGCTTCACGAACCATCGGTCTTCAAACAACGATTGCTGTTCGAAATACCGTCGTGCCTCCTCAAGCAGTGTGTTTGGGGGACTCATCTCCGAACGTCTTCCGCTCTGGACTTCCGCCTTTCCGCCACCAAGTCTAACAGATGAGCCGCAAGCTGCCGCTTGGATTCCAAGGGTCTGTCTTCAGTACGTCCATCTTTGTCGATAATCACCACCTGATTGGTGTCATGCCGAAAACCCGCTCCCGGAACGGTGGGATCATTGGCGACGATGATGTCCAGGTGCTTTTGAACCAATTTCCGCCGGGCTTCCTCAAGCAATTGCTCCGTCTCGACAGCGAATCCTACGCGAATCTGCGCATCCGAGGCAATTGGCAACGTTGCCAGAATATCCTCGGTGGGCTCCAATTCCAATACCACCATAGGCTCCGACTTTTTCAACTTCCGTTCCGATCGCATCCTGGGTCGATAGTCCGACACTGCGGCGGTCATGAACAGCACGTCAGCGGTCCCGATTTCTTCCCGCACGGCTTGAGCCATATCGCGCGTCGTCCTCACTCCGATAATCCGACATCCGACCGGTTCCGATATCTCGTGGGGACCCGTAATCACGGTGACATTGGCTCCCCGCGACATTGCTTCTTCCGCGATGGCAAAACCCATGCGACCGCTGGCGGGATTCGTCAGGATTCGCACCGGATCCCAGTGTTCTTCGGTCCGCCCCGCCGTCACAAGCACCCGGAGACCTTTTAAATCTTTCGTTTTCCAGAGGTTTTCGATGTGGACGAAGATTTCATCGGGTTCGGGCATTCGTCCTTTCCCTTCCTCTTCGCCCAGGTGCGCCATCGGACCGAATCCGGGATCCAGCACCACCCAATCCAGCCGCCTCAATTCATCCAGATTCTTCTGGAGCGCCGCGCTTTCGAACATTCGGGGATTCATGGCTGGGGCGATGATCTTCGAACCGGAATATGCCATGGCGGTCGCGGACAGCAAGTCATCTGCAATGCCATTGGCAATCTTGCCGATGATATTCGCCGTGGCGGGCGCGATCACGAATGATTCAGCCCACCGAGCCAATTCCACATGCCACGGAATGTCTGCCCGAACTGCTGGGAACATGTCCAGATGCACCGGATGACCCGACAGAGTTTCAAAGCTTTGCGTTCCCACGAATCTGGTGGCGGATTGCGTCATCACCACCTGGACTTGGGCGCCGGCTTTGACCAGGAGACGTACCAGATAGCAAGCTTTGTAAGCAGCGATTGAACCTGTCACTCCGAGCAGAATGTGTTTGTCGGAACAGGACATGACGCTATTTCTTATAGGCGGATTTAAGCTTGCCGTCCACCATCTCTTGCATGGCAAGCATGGTGGGTTTCTCGTAACGATAGAATTCCGGTTCAGGAGCATCTTCGTCCGGCGGTTCCTCTTCGGGCGTTTCCGTCATTTCAATCGTGCCGATCTGCCGGTCGATCTCTCTTTTTTGGACATCACCGATCTGGCGAGCCCGCTTAGCGACCACAATGATCGCTTCGTAGATGTTGTCTGCCAATCCTTCAAAATTCTCCGCCAAATATTGTTCGGTTGAAACTGACCCTTCTGCCTTCTTTACGCCCGCAACCTGGGGATTATCGGTCGCGGCTTCGTGACGATCTTCCGCCATAAACGATCCTCATCTATCTGATTGCCGTATGATTGATCAAGCCTATTTGTGGTACAGGAGTTTTCGGTCGATGACTCCAAGGACTTGGGTCACGGTATCCGCTAACGCATCATTCACCAGAATTGCATCGAAATCCCGGCTTTCCGCCATTTCCATGTTCAGTCGCGTCAAACGCTTCTCGATCTCCTCAGGGGTATCTTTCGCGCGTGATTTCAATCGCTGCTTCAAGGTCTCGATGTCCGGCGGGTCCAGGAAAATCAGCAGAGAATCGTTCGGAAACGCCATCCTGATTGACTTGGCACCGTGGACATCCACGTCAAACAGTAGGTTGCGTCCCGACCTCAAAACAGCCGCTACGGTGTTTTTCAGGGTGCCGTATCGGTACCCGTGCACCCATTCCCATTCAAGGAAGTCACCCCTCTCGATCCGCTGCGCGAATTCCGAATCCGACAAGAAAACGTAATCCTGACCGTCCACTTCGCCCGGTCGGGGATCGCGGGTGGTACAGGACACGGAATACTCAAACTCGGGACGACGCTTAAGTACCTCGTGGATAACTGTAGTCTTTCCGCCACCAGAAGGCGAAGAGATGACTATTAATATGCCGCGATTGCGGACAGGCGTCACTGACAGCTTCACCTACTCGATGTTTTGCACTTGCTCGCGAATTCGCTCGATTTCTTCTTTAAGGCGGACCGTACGGTGGGAAATATCTACGCAATTGGATTTAGATCCCAGGGTATTGACTTCCCGATTCATCTCCTGCAGGATGAAGCCCAGCCGTTTTCCACTGGCGGGCTCGTCGGAATCGACTGTTTCACGGAACAACTGGATATGGCTTTTCAACCGGACACATTCTTCCGTGATGTCCAATTTGTCCGCCATCAACGCCAGTTCGATTTCCAATCGACTGGGTTCCAACGCTTCTGGGAGTGTCAGTTTCGACACACGCTCCTTTAGCCGATTCAGGGTTTCGGCAGGAATATTCTTCGCCAGGGTCTCCACTTCCGTCGCGATGCGCAAGAGCAAATCCAGCCGATGTTTTAAATCCTTCGCCAATTCCTCGCCTTCCGCCAGCTGCATGCGGCGAAGATCGTCAATGGCTTGGCTCAGGGCATCCTGGACCACGGAAAGAAGCGTTTCCATCTCATCTGTGGTCTCTTGGGGCGCGAAGATGTCATTGAACATCAAAAGATGGCTGAGTGACACTTCCTCCCTCAATCCCAGCGAGGACACCAACGATTGCAGCATTTCCAGGCGGGATCGGGCGTGTTCTACATCGACCTGCAACAAATCGCCATCGTCACGATCTCGTGAGCACACGATCTGGACGGAAATACGACCCCGGGAGATCTTGCTCCGAATCAGGTCTTTCAGCTCATTCTCATAATTGAACAGTTCCCTCGACGTCTTCAGTGCCAGGTCCATGAAACGACTATTCACCGAGCGCAGTTCGACACGCACCGTGAATCCGTTCCGCTGGAGTTCGCTCCTCCCGTAGCCGGTCATGGAGTAGATCATCAGGAATCCGAAACGTAATGCATTTTCTTATTTTCAAAAAAGATAAAATACTAAAAAAATCTCTGCCTGTCAATGAAAAAATACAAATTTTTGATTTTTCCCCAGCCTATCTTTACCATTATCTTTAGCTTATGAGTACAAAAAATCCAGCCAACAGCCAAGCTGGATTTACCGAATAGATGGTTATATCAGTGTACTAAGCCCTGCGACACCCGCAGGTACGCCGCGTTTCGTACACACAACGTAAGCCAGAGATACCGACGCAGAGGCGCAGCCACCCTCTCTCGAAAGAGCACGGACCCAGAATTACCGAGCACCCCAAGAGATTCCTAACGATATCCGATGGGTGTCGCCCAGTTCCGTGTGGCTCAAGTATGCGTAGTCCGCCTGGACGCCGTACAACGACAACCCGGCGCCCGCAGTCAAGGCACCGCTGTCCAATCCCACTCTCAAGCCAAGAGTCCGTTCCAGGCTAAATTCCAGACCCAGATGCGAATTGACAGTCACTGCCCCAAACGCAAACTGGTCCGCAGTCTGTCGATTGGCAAAGCGAATATCCGCATCGGCAGCCGGAGTGATATCCGCCCCCAGGTTCCCGATGGAAAACACTCTTGCCACGCCAAGTTTCAGCGTCGGGATGATTGACTCTTTCTGACCGGTATCCCAGACCAACAGTGTGGTCGTGACATCCTGGATCATGGCTCCAGCCAGGATTTTTCCCGGAAGCGTCGTGCGAGCCGCCAGATCGAATCCTAATCCCCACGCCGAGTGGTCCGCCACCCCCTTGCGGATAATCTTGGCGTTGGCGCCCAGGTCAAATCCCTTGCTGATCTGTTTCCCATAGGACACGAATAGAGCAGTTTCCAGATCGCTGGTCGAACCGCTTTTATAGACGCGGTTGTCATCGCCAATCGGGGCTGCGGGATCTTCCAAAGCCGTGATGGGAATGTCCCCCACACCCAGAGCGATCAGACTCAGAGCCACTCCCTCCGTCTGGTGAAACGGCTGGGCGTACCCCAGATAGTTGTATGTAACGATTCCGGAAAATCGCTCGGAATGCATCAATGATGCCTGGCGGCGGCTTAGTCGTGACAATCCAGCAGGATTCCAGTATGCCGCGGTCCCGTCCACTGCTATCGCCACATGCGCACCGCCCATTCCCAACGCACGAGCGCCCACTCCAGTCGAGAGGAACTCCTCGGCATACTTCGCCGGAAACAGCCAATCTGCCCGAGCTGGCGTGACAACGACAAGCATCAAACAGACGACTGCGCAGGCAAATCCCGCCCCATGCAAAGACTTTATCCCGCCTCCACCGTGCTTGATCATGGGCGCCTCAACTACATCGTAAGGGCATCACAACAATTTCTTCAGATCGTACAAAGCTTTCAACGCATCCAAAGGCGTCATGGAATTCAAGTCCAGCTTCCGCAACGCCTCTTTCAGCGCTCCATTGTCGGCAGCAAACAAAGGCAACTGCCGCGACGACGGCTCATTCAACTCAGCCGATCCCGTTTCAGCGGTACGTTTGGAAACCAAGGTTCCCGATTCCAACTTGCTCAGGATATTCTCGGCTCGTTCGATTACAGTTCGAGGCAGTCCCGCCAGCCGCGCCACGTCAATTCCGTAGGAATGATCGCAGCCCCCCGGCTTGATCTTCCTGAGGAAAAGCACCTTGTCCCCAAACTTCTTTACCGCTACGTTTACATTTGTTACACGTTCCAGATAGCCCTCAAGTTCCGTCAATTCATGATAATGGGTGGCGAAAAGGGTTTTCGCCGCGACTCTCTCGTTTTGATGGAGGTACTCCGCAATCGCCCAAGCCAGCGACAATCCGTCGTAGGTTGACGTCCCCCGTCCCACCTCATCCAACAATACCAAGCTTTGCGGAGTGGCGTTGTTCAAGATATTCGCCACTTCATTCATCTCCACCAGAAATGTGGATTCTCCACCTGCCAAGTTATCTGATGCGCCCACTCTGGTGAACAAGCGATCCACCACGCCGATCTTCGCTTCGTCCGCCGGCACGAAACTACCCATCTGAGCCAGAATTACGATCAGTCCCACTTGCCTCAAATAAGTGGATTTCCCTGCCATGTTCGGTCCGGTGATGATCAGAATCTGGCAGGAAGCGGGATCCATTTCCACGTCATTCGGCACGAAACTCTCACCGGCAGGCAGCAGATTCTCCACCACCGGATGACGACCTCCGCGGATGACCAATTCCTGACCGTCGTGGATTTCCGGTCGCTTCCACCGCTTATCTATGGCTAAATCCGCCAGTCCCCTGGTGACATCAAGCCTTGCGATCGCCTGGGAGTTCTTCTGAATTACCACCGTTTTCGCGATAATCTCCTGCCTTAGCGCGTCCCACAATGCCTGTTCCCGTTCCAGCATTTTCTCGTCAGCGGACAGGATTTTCTCTTCCTGTTCCTTCAACTCCGGCGTGACGTACCGTTCCGCATTGACAAGAGTCTGTTTTCGGATGTAGTGGTCGGGGACTTTGGACAGGTGCGGCTTTGTGACCTCGATGTAATAGCCGAAAACCTGGTTATAGCCGATCTTCAAGGACGAAATACCGGTTCGATCCCGCTCATGCTTCTGTTGGTCGTGGATCCATTTCCGTGACGAGCTCCGAATTGTTCGCAACTCATCCAATTCAGGATCATATTTCTCACGGATCACATCACCCGCAGACACATTGGATGGGGGATCGTCCACCAAGGCGTTCTGAACGTGATCGACCATCACGGTTAGCGGATCCATCTCTTCGTTGATTTCTTTCAGCTCCTGGCATTGCGAATCCGCCAGAAGTGACTTCATACTTGGGATCCGCCGTAGCGCTGCGCTTAGCGATTGAGCATCTTTCGGAGACCCGCGTCCTCCAGCCAGCCGGGCAATCAAACGTTCCGGATCGCCAAAGCCCTTCAGAAGCTCCCGCAACTTGGAAAGCAGATCAGTGTCAAGAATGCACTCTTGGATAGCATCGAGCCGTTTGTTGATCTCGTCAACCTGTCTGGTCGGGCGCAACAACCGCTGTCTCAGCAACCGTTTCCCGGCGGGTGTCAAGGTGCGGTCAATGGTGACTAACAACGTGACTTGGGGGCGATCCCCCATGAGAGCCGAAACAAGCTCCAGATTTCTCCGGCTGGTTTCGTCCAGCACCATTTCCGCGCCGGACGCACCGCGGGAAATGTGATTAATCACATGGACGTCGCCCTTTCGCATTTGCTGCACATAATGGAGCAGGGCTCCGGCAGCGCCCAGCCCAAGTACCAAATCCTGGACACCGAATCCCGCAAGCGACCGTGTCTGGAAATGGCGCAGCAGGATTTCCTGTCCGAATTCTGGCGCAAATGTCCAATCCTCGCCGTGCGTGATCACGGCTGATGAGCCTGCCGGAATCAACGGTTTCAGCGTACTCGCCTGCTCTGCAGGAATCAAAATTTCTGCAGGTTCCAATGCTGTAATTCGATCCCGAAAATGCAGGGGCGACACGTCTTCTGCAGCGAATTCCCCGGTAGTTATGTCGGTATATGCCAATCCCATCGCCTGGTCTCCGGACACAACGGAAACCAGATAATTGTTCTTCCCCTTGTCCAACAGATTTTCGGACAGGGCGGTTCCTGCGGACACCACCTCGATCACGTCCCGCTTGACCAATCCTTTTGCCTTCTTCGGATCTTCCACCTGCTCGCAGATCGCCACCCGATAACCTGCTCTCACCAGCTGTTCGATATATCCTTCGGCGGCGTGATGTGGAAACCCCGCCAGCGGCACGTCCCCCGATTTCCCATATCCACGCGACGTCAAGGTCAAACCCAGTACTTCCGACCCAATCCTGGCATCTTCGTAGAACATCTCGTAGAAGTCCCCCATGCGGTACAGCAAAATCGTGCCCGGATTCTGGGCTTTCTGAGCATGATATTGGGTAAGCAGTGGGGTTGACATGGCAGAGGGTTAATAATATAACGACACAGATCAGAAGAACGAGGAAATGCCGGGAATCCTGATAGTCAATTGTCCGGAATAGAACGGGCGATGACGCGGTATGTCATGCGCTTCGTACGGGACAGTTGTTCTCCAGCCTGCTCAGCATCATCTTCGGTGGCAAATTGTCCTGCCCATACCAGGTACAGAGTTCGACCATTGACGGTTCTCCGCTGAATCTCGCAGGCGAGTCCGAAGGATTCCGCCTTTTGAGACAATTTCTGAGCATTCTTCAGATGCTCAAAGGCACCCAGTTGCAGTACGTACGGGTAGTCGAAGCGCGAGAACCCCTCGGGCTGAAATTGCGGCGCTCGGAAGGAAGGGTAATTCGTTTGTAGGCGCCGTTCCCATTTCGATGCTTCCTGGTAGTCTCCCAGCGATCGATAGTACTGCGTCAACCGATGCATCGCCCGCGGGACCACACTGGAATCGCTTCCTATCTCAATCAATGCCTGGTAATCGCGGGCGGCAATATGACCGTCCTTTCCTAAGGCGGCTTGGAAGAAAAGCGTCACGGGGCTATTGGGATGGCTGGCGGCGAACGGACCGTACATCAGTCTGACCGAATCCATTTTCGCCTCATCCCAGCATCGAATGATTATATCCTCCGTCACTGGGTCCCGGCTGGATTCATCGCCGAAAACCCACCTACCCGATACCAGAAGTGCCGCCGGAATCAACGCCACAACAAACCACCGCGCTAGTGATTGTAGCTTTCCCATGACTTGCATTCCGGGCAGAACCAAGTCGGTTCAGTGGTGATTCTGCCGCACACGCTGCATTCGAATCGGTAGTCAGCCGTCATCACTCGTTCCAAAACATCCTGAGTCAACGCCAGCACCTCGTCCATCGCTCGCATTTCCGCATAAATCGAGATGAGGGTGCGTCGAATCCAAAGACTGTCAGGATTCCTCTCCAATCCTTCCTTCAGGGTATCCAGTGCGGCAGTCGTCTCCCCCATCTTGAAAAGAAGTCTCGCAAGCGCCACGATGGCATGGACATTGTCCGGCTGGTTCGCAAGCACATTCCGGTAGTGTTGTTCCATTTCTCCGAACCGCCCCAAGTCGAACAGAACCGATTCCATGCCTTTGAAAGCAAGGTACGCTCTGGCGGGATGCGCCTTGATGAATTTTGCCCACACATGCACCGCATCCTGCACACGATTCTCCTTGATGTAGCTCTCCGCCCAGTTCAGGTATGCCGGCGCACATCCCGGTAGAATCTTGATCGCTTCCCGAAAACGCAACCGTGCCTCTCGACCTTTGCCGAGACGAAGCAGCTCGATTCCCTCTTGTGCCTTGATCAATGCCAATCGGTTGGGTTTGGTGTATCCGTCCAATTCTTGGAGCTTTTTTTCCTGCTCGAAGGCGCCGTGGAAATCGCCTCGTTGCTCTAACAGACTGCGCTTCGTCTCCAGCGCCCACCGATCCTTCTTGTTCTGCGCCAGAAGCGTATCAAGATATTCCAATGCCCGGACCACATTGTCAGCCTTCAGGTAATCGAGCGTCAGCATCTTATAGACGTCCCACCGTTGCGCGGGAGTCAGATTCGATCGCAAAGTCAGTTCGTTGTGAATCTTGATCGCTCGCTGGACCTTGCCAGTATCCCGATAGATATTCCCCAACCGCACAAACGCATTCACGTTGGAAGTGTCTTGCTGAGCCGCCTCTCGGAGCTTCTGTGCCGCCAGGGTCAGCTCGCCGTCAACCAAATGGCTCAGCGCTTCAGTGTAAGGCGATGTCGTAGGGTACAGTTTTCGGCTACGGCGTTGCAAGGAGTAGAACAGTGCCAATGCTCCTACGCCGCCCAACACAAGGATCATGATAAAGGCGGTTAGATTCATAGGTGAGCTATCCTAAGTCATTAGTGATAACCAGAAATCACTGCCAGGTTGTCAGAGGCATCTGCTCGTCCGTAAGGTGATTCCAATGAATAATCATGTGGGAGCATGGACTACGCACCGCCCTCATCGGGCACGCTTTCATCAAAATCATCGCCCAATGACAAACTCCTCAGGCTGTCCAATTCCTCCTGCAATTTTCGATTCTCACGTCGCAGGCGAGAAATCTCCGAATGCAGCTGCAATTGATGAAATAGCGCGACCAGGAGGTATACGAAGATCCCAGAGCAGAACGCCACATAGATTACCAGAAACAGTGGCACGTCCCAAGGACCCCAATGCAAGATCCTGACGGTGACTTGTTCGCTATTCTGCAGCGAAATTCCTAATACGACAATGATGATAATGGCGACGAAGGTCCAGCGAAATATCCACATGATTCCTCCGATACATGTACTGTGAGGAGACCGCAGTGCAAGATGATTCGGAACTCAGTCTGTATGATGATCTGGATTTGTCTATACGCGTCAATTCCCCGACCAGAGTGAATCCGCGGACTTCCTGGATTTTGACCTCGCAGAGATCTCCAATATGTGCTCCGTTCCCGGGGAAAACCACCACCTCGTCCTGGGGAGACCGCCCCATCAAATTCCCGTCCCCCTTCCTGGCAGCCGCCTCAATCAGAACCGTCACCGACTTGCCCACTCGGGCATCGTGCAGCCCTATGCTGATCGAACGCTGCCTGGCTATAACAGCCTCCAGTCGCGCGATTTTGACGGATTCCGGCACATCGTCAAGCAAGTGGGCAGCCGCAGTCCCCGCCCTGACCGAATACCGAAAACTGAAGACACTATGGAATTTGACCTCTTCCAATAGATTCATGGTATCCTGGAAATCTCGGTCGGTCTCACCGGGAAAGCCCACCAGAATGTCCGTGGAAATTGCCACGTCGAGAATGTGCTTCCGAACCATGGCGGTTTTTTCCAGATACTGGCTTCGGGTGTATTGCCGATTCATGAGATGCAAAATCCGGTCGGAACCGGACTGCGCGGGCAGATGAAGGGAGGGGCAGACCTGAGGTACCTCAGACATTGCATGAATCAATCGCTCGGAAAGATCCTTAGGATGGGAAGTTATGAATCGCACACGTTCGATCCCTGGCAGCGCCGCCACCTCCCGAAGCACATCCGAAAAATCATGATTGCCATCCCGATACGAATTCACGTTCTGCCCCAGAAGAGTGATCTCGCGAACACTGCCGGAGGACAATCCCTTAGCTTCATTGATGATCGATGCCAGCGGTCGAGATCGTTCACGTCCCCGGACGTAGGGAACCACACAATAGGAGCAGAAATTGTCGCATCCGCGCATTACCGCAATGAACGCTCTGGGACCTGTGACTGACGTCGGAATCACGTCATCATAGGATTCTCCTGAACCACCATGAAACACACTTTGTGGAGAACCGCTCCCGTCGATCAATTGCGGCAGTTTCCGATATTCATCGGGTCCGACGACCCAGTCCAGTCCTGGTATCTCATCAAACAACTCGCCCTTTCGTTCCTGTGCGATGCATCCCAGGATGCCCACCTGGACCCACGGGCGGGATTTCTTCAAATGTACCAACTGCCGAAGCCGCCCCAACGCCCGTTGTTCGGCATGATCCCGCACACAGCACGTGTTGACCAGGATTACATCCGCCTGCTCAGGATCGGACGTCCACTTAGTATCCGATGACCTCAGCAGGGATTTAATCAATTCGCTGTCGTACTGATTCATCTGACAGCCGTAAGTATGAAGATGGATCAGCAATGGGTCGGCTGACTCCTGATAATCAAGCGTTATACATAAGGATGCGTGAAGTAGAATGTCAACTGGTCGCCGTCTTTGACTTCCATGACCTCTTGGGGAATTCGCACCAGTGCGTCGTCTGATTTCCACGATTTCCACGATTCTGGGCTTTTCCCCTTGGTTTGCTCCAGCACGAATTTGTCATTCACGAAGTTGGCTTTGACCGCAAGAAAGAATTCTATGCCCTCCGGTTTGGTGAACGAGCCCTTGAATATGCCGGAATATGCCGCCGGGGTTGGATTTCGAGACCCCATCATCTTCCGAAGCAGTGGATGCACTAGAAGGTGAAACGCAGTTCGCATTGCGCCCGGTGGTCCGGGCAAGCCCACGACCAAACACGTCTTTCTGCGGGCGAAAACTAAGGTTCCGCCCGGCTTAAATCGCGCCCCGTCGATCAAGGTTTCCATCCCCAAGCCGTCTATCGCTTCGCGCAGGTAATCTTTGTCACCTTTGGCAGATCCACCAACCACCACCACCAGATCATCCTGCATACCCGAAAGAATCTTCTCGGAGAGCGCCGGCAGGCTGTCAGGGCAAATGCCCAGGTAGTGCGGTGACACGCCCATCTGTCGAAATAAGGTCAGCAGGCTGTAAGCATTGCTATTTCGTATCTGCCCGGAACGAGGATTGACCCATGGTTCCACCAATTCGTCGCCAGTGACGATCATGGCAACCGTCGGCGCCTTGTGTACTTGAATCTGTTGTATCCCCATCTCCGCCATCAAGCCGATCTCAGAGGCGCCGATCCGGGTTCCGGCGGTAATCACCTCCGCACCCTTTCGGTACTCCGCACCCTGGAACGTGCATCCGTTGCCTGATTCGACGGGGTTCCCGACATCGATATCCACACCTCGTACCTCGACATCTTCTGCTGGAATCACTGCATCAGCCCCAAAGGGCATGGTCGCTCCGGTCATAATCTTCATGCACTGACCGGCTTGAATCTCCGCTTTGGGAACAGCTCCTGCGGTGATGGTCCCCATGATTCGCAGAAGAATGTGAGTGGAAGCGACATCGGCGCTTTTCACGGCGTACCCATCGACCGACGACCGGTTGAATGGCGGAAAATCCGAGGTCGCGATCACCGGAGACGACAGCACTCGACCCACTGCCGTGGTGATATCCATCGTCTCCACTTCCTTGACTAGAGCGACTTGAAGGACAATGTGGAGGGCGCGTTCCCAACTGGGAGCCGGCTCACTGTGTGTCACTTTTCCTCCCCTCTCGAAGAATCCTTACGAGTTTCATATGCACGTGGATTTGGCAGAACGTCTGTCGAAATCGCAGAATGGATTTCACGGTTCACTTATTTGGAAGTCGCAGTGTCTGAAGCCTGGATACAATGTCTTTTCGAGCCAGGACAATTTGGTCGCCGGTGCGCATGTCCTTCAACGTGATTTCCCCGCGGTTCCATTCTTCCGGACCGGGAATTACCACGAACGGAATGCCTTTTCGGTCAGCATACTGGAATTGCTTCTTTAGCCGGGCGGCATCGGAGTACACCTCCACCGCAAGTCCCGCTTTCCGCAATTCCGCGGCAACCTGAAGACTTCGATGCGCTCCATCCTCGTCAAAAAGCACAACCAGCGCCTGAACGCATGCCGCGACCTCCGGTATCAATCCCAACTGACTCATCACTGCCAACATTCGATCCAAACCGATGGTGCTGCCTGTCGCTGGAATGTCCTTTCCCAGGAACATCCCGATCAAACGGTCATAGCGCCCACCGCCGGTGATACTGCCGATGTGCGGATAGTTCGGCAGCACCGATTCGTAGATGGCACCGGTGTAGTAATCCAATCCCCTCGCCAGAGTCGGGTCAAATTCCATTTGGTCTTTCGGAATCCCCAGAGCAATGGCGCCCGAAATGACTTGCTGGATTTCCCGAATTCCTTGCTGCCCAACTTCGGACGTCTTCAGCAAGGAATTGACTTCCCGCAACGCATCCGGACCACGATCCGAATCCAGAAATGGCATCACCCTGGCGAGCGCCTCATCGCCCAATCCGCCCGACCTTAATTCCTCCGCAACTCCATCGACACCGATTTTGGCAAGTTTGTCGATGGCGCGGCAAATCCACCCCGTCTGCGACAGATCGCCCACCGCCAGTTCTACCATCCCGTTGAGGATCTTTCTGGAACTGATTCGGATTGCGAATCGCGGGAAATTGAGCGCTGTCAGCACTTCGGAAATCATTACCAAGATCTCGGAATCAGCCAGCGGAGACTCCGACCCCACCACATCGGCATCGCACTGCAAGAATTCCCGGAATCGTCCCTGATGCGGCTGCGGTCGATCCGCCCGCCACACCGGCTGGATCTGATACCGTTTGAACGGCAACGGCAATTCCGGATGCATGGCGATCACCCTTGCTAACGGCACCGTCAGATCATATCGCAGAGCCAGGGTTTTTCCGCCTTTGTACGCTAACGGGTAGAGGAGCTTGTCACCCTCTTCACCTGATTTGCCGGTCAAGATATCCCAGAATTCCAGCGCCGGAGTCTCCAAAGGTTGGAAACCGTACTGTTGATAGACAGTTTCGATGACCTGGATCATCCGACGTTTAACTGCCATCTCAGCGGGAAGCGCGTCATGCGTACCGCGGAAAATCCTGGGCTCGATTGAAGTCGGATTGCTTGACTTGGATTCGTCAACCATTGCGGATTCTACCGTTCTTCCTCTGGCACGAAATCCTTTTCTCTGAAGATCTGGGCACTGAAAATCTCGATAATCGTTTCCGGGTCTTTCCATGCATCGGGCGGCAGGAACGCCTTCCTGCAAGTTTGCTGCAGGAAGGTCATACGATCCCAGCCTTGTTCCGTTGCGACTTGTGGCAGTAATACCCCGCGATTCATGCCTTTGGTGATCCAGATTCCGTGAGTGCCGATTTCGATGCCCGAAATATTTGTAATCCGCCGAAGCGGGGACAATGCGGAGATCTCAATCTCGATGTCCGCCAGTTCCGGCGGGGTTACGGGATGGAAACGGTAATCTCGCAATGCCGCAGCTTCCGCCATCTCACGTACGGTTTCGTCCAGCGGCTCTCGGGCTTCCATCATCCCGATGCATCCTCTCAAACTCCCTTTGTAGTGCAATGTGACGAATGCCCCCATCGGTTGTTTGATTGCCGGCGGTCCCTCCGGCAGGGGGGGCGGCTCGTCGCCCCTGACCACCCGTTCCACCGTCGTCCTCGCTAACAAAAGCAGAGTCTGTTTCTCCTCTTCATTCAACACAGAAACCTCCTGCCCTTCCTCTGCAAAAACGATAGGGGTTATTGCGATCAGTTGGAAAACCAATAGGATAAATACTGACGTCCTCATTGCTGTCTTCTCCGCGGTCAGTAGATCGCCACCGCACCGTATCCGACCACATATCCCCCCCGCTGACCGACCACATCGTTGGAATTAGTCTGTTTAAGCACCTGCGCCTTACTGGCTCCTTGCAGTTTTGCCGCCATAATTGCGACTGTTATTGGTCCTCCTCCACATGCCATGTACTTACTGTCCATGCCGCTGCACAGTCCCTCGGCATCCAACGCTTCGATGCGTTCCAGAGTGGCATTGTCGCTGCGGACACAATCGTCATACCGGTAGCCATGATACAAGTCGGAACTTGCGACGATCAATATCTTATGGTCGCCCGCCGCTTGGTGAATGGCATCGGCGAGTTTCCGACACGTCGAAAGACTCCGATCCGCCATCACCAGAGGGACAATCTTCAGATTGGGCACGGTTCTTTGAAGAAAGGGCAGCTCGATCTCAAGGGCATGTTCCTGACCATGTCCCGCGGGAGTGAAGTGCACTGCGGGATCCGACGCCTCGATTTTCTTCGCCATGTCCACGTCCACCGGAATCAAGCCCAACGGGGTCTGATAAGCTCCCCGGTCCCACACGGATACCCCATCAAACCACTCCTGGTGGGAAGGTGCGATCACGACCACCGTCTCGTAAGGGATGTCCTTGATCTGACGGTACGCCCAGGCTGCGGTCGGTCCAGAATAGGGGTATCCTGCATGCGGCGACACCAGAGCGACAGGATCTCGCGGAAGATGCGCATCGAGCGCCCGATCCAGATATTGGTCGATCTCGCGTGCCAGGGCATCGGCATTGCCCGGATACCACGACCCAGCAACTGCGGGTCGCCGGATGGTTTCAGAGGGAAATGTCTGCTCCGACATTGAGCCTCCTTCCGGAAGCTGCGCCAAACCTACTATTACAAATCCAGTCAGTGCGAAGAGAATCGGCGCAACTTTCCCTGATGATATTCGGAATTCCATGGCAGTTCGCTACCGCAAATGTTCTTGGTCAAGTCCAGATTCCCGGAATGGTCGTCCCGCAGTCCGGACAAGAGTTCCGGACGATGCGGTTCTGTTGAATCGTGAATCCACGCCGGTGAATTAGCCGTGCGTTGCAGTTGGGGCAGTATGTACTTTCCGCATCATGGGGTGGTACATTGCCCAGATATGCGAAGTGGATTCCGGCGTCTTTTGCGATCTTGTATGCCGTCTCCATCGTGGATAATGGTGTAATCGGCAAATTCATCAGCAAGTACTCCGGATGATACCGAGTGAAGTGGACGGGCACATCGGGTCCCAGCTCCTGAACGATCCACCGGCACATGGCACGCAAATCATCAGGTTGGTCATTCAATGTCGGAATCATCAAATACACGATCTCCGTCCACATTCCCCAAGACTTGAGTCTGACCAGGGTGTCCAATACCGGCTTCAGCTCGCCGGTGACTTGATCCCGGTAAAATGTCTCGGTAAAAGCTTTCAAATCCACTTTCACCGCATCCAGGACGGCGCACAGATCCTTCATCGGTTTCTCCTGGATGTATCCGTTCGTAATCATCACGGAACGGATTCCCCGCTTGTGCCCTTCCACCGCCGAATCGTACATATACTCGAAGAAAATCACCGGCTCGGAATACGTATAGGCGATGGTCGGTGCCTGCCAACGAGCAGCCGATTCCGCCACCATGTCTGGCGGAACATACACTTCGTCCACTTGACCGGGTCCGACTTGCGAGATCTGCCAGTTCTGACAGAATTTGCAATTGACGTTGCAGCCAACAGTGGCTATCGAGAAGGCTGACGTTCCCGGCAGGAAATGGAACAAGGGCTTTTTCTCTATGGGGTCAATGTTTCGGGAGCACAGTCTCCCGTACACCCGCGACCAATACTTCCCACCCTCGTTTTCCCGAACCCCGCAATATCCCTTCTCCAGATCGTCAACGGTGCATTCCCGGGGACATAGTTTGCAGCGCACTCGCGCATTCTCAAGACTCTCCCAATGACGCGCTTCTATCGTGTACCTGGCGTTATCATCATCCGCAAAGACCAGTGGCGACCAGCACATTCCGCCGGCACATAGGGCGCAAAACCCTCCGGTCGTCTTCAGAAACTGTCGTCGATTCATGCCGTCCATAGGCAGCCTCCCCCCTCTCGTTACACATCGATCTGCTCAATCCTTTCCATATCCGCCACTCCGACTCCCAACTTTCCGGCGGTCAGGATGTATCTCGGTTCGCGCTTCTCCTCGGTCAGCGAGGGCAATCCCATCTCCCGGCGTTTGTCCTCGATGACCGCCCACCCGATTCGATCCACGGCAACAGGATCAGTGGACAGCAGGATCGCGTGCTCATCCCACGTCCATCGCGGTTGGAATGGTGGTCCGCCATGACACTGTGCTTGAAACGCATCCACGATAACGAGACGGAGCTTGTCGCGGATCAAAGGGCTGTCGCTCAGGTCCGCCACATACGGATCGCCTACGTTGGGATGGTACTTGAACGGGTTATGCACAGTAGCATAGAGATTCTTCATACCGGCGGATACGCCCACGATGCCGTGATCTTTCAAGACCGGAAGATTGATGAGGTCGGTTGCCCATTCGGTGACGATCTTGGAAAAACGGCTGCCGATGGATCGGTGCGAATACAGGCGATCGGAGAATCCCATGTGCTCGCTGCCCATGACTTTGATCGGTCCGGATTGATCTATATAGTAACCGGCGCCAGCAAGTTCTCGATCTGAGCGATCCCAGATGAGAATGTTGCCATCGCGAACGCCGGCATCCAACAACTTCCGAGCCAAAGCCATCGCCAGCACCGGATGGGTGGACATGCGTTTCCCCGCCAAGGCATTGACTTTAATCGCGACCTTCGCCGTATTCAATCGACCAGGATTATCCGAAGCAATAATCGTTCGCCATACCTCACGGGGGTCGGAAGATCCGGTGATCGCTGTAACCCCTCGATCCAGCATCGCCGCTGTCCGAGAAGGATCCAAGTCGGCGCCGCTTAATGCGAGCGGATCTCGGACCACCATGACCCTGGATCTGCCTTGAGGATTCCCAAATACAGCCAGCGGATTCAGTTCGTCCAGCGCCAGTCCGATTCCAATGCCTGCACTTGTGGCTATAAATCTCCTTCGATCCATCTTTATAAAATAATGAATTCATTGACAAAATACAAGGAAAATCCGCACTAAGGTACGCAGAAATAGCGCGTTCCTTTCTTCTCCCCCACTCTTCGCAGGACTCCAGCGTCGCAAAGCGCGTGCAAATGACGCCGAGCGGTGGATTCAGACACATCAAACTCCGACGAAAAATCATGATTACGTATCCCCTGGGTCCCACGACGCACTATAAAGGACGCCAACGATGTCACCACTAGATTCGGAAGAGTTCCGGTGGCGATCTCCTGCAGTCGTGCCAGCCATGCTGATTGGGCAAGATCCGCAGCGGGACCGGGATGACTCAGCTCCTGCAACTGCTCGGAATCGATCATATTGTTGGGGGTCAGCAATGTCAACCGTTCCAACAAGTTCTTGAGTTCTCGGATATTTCCACGCCAGCTCTGCGCGGTCAGAATTCGCAGTGCGTCAGAAGACACCCCATACCGGTGACCGCCTCGATTCTTAGCGATGTCTTTCAAAATGTTCGCCACGATTACAGGGAGATCCTCGCTCCGTTCCCGAAGCGGTGGGATCATAATCGGAAAAACTGCGACACGGTAGAAGAAGTCCGGACGCAACTTTCCGGAATCGAGCAACTGCTCTGGGGAATGCTGGCTTGCGACAATCAGCCGGACATCGAATCGCACGGGTCCGGCTCGACCCAGCGGTTGGATATCGCCGGATTCAAGGAATCTGAGCAGCGCGACCTGGACTCGATGCGGAAGTTCCGAAATCTCATCCAGAAACAGAGTCCCTGAGTCGGCAGCGCCCAATTTCCCTTTGTATCCCTCTCGCAGTGCGCCCGTGAATGCCCCGGGACCATACCCGAACAATTCGCTTTCCAGTGTATTTTCCGAAATCGCTCCGCAGTTGATCGCCACGAAAGGTGCGCTGGCTCGGGGGCTCAACCGGTGCAGGGCACGCGCAAACACTTCTTTCCCCGAGCCGGTTTCGCCGCATAATAACACCGCAATATCGGTGGGCGCGACCCTATACAACAATTCCCGCGCCTCCACAAAGCGTGTTGCGCTGCCCCACAAGTAGGGATCGTCGATTCTGGATGGTACCTGCTGGCAATCCATAATTTCCCGGGTCTGCCAGTACAACACCGTCTCATCGTCCAGCGTCCGGCACACGGATTCGATTCGGTTCGAATCCACACCAGCCCGCGACAATAGATCACAAAACGATTCCCGGTCCCACACTGACACACTGTCCCGCACCTGGCCCGGGAGTGGTCGATTCGAGAATCGCTCCGCGACGACATTGATGCAGCCGTTGATGATCTCGGGAAGGACTACCGTCCCGGAGCCGTCAATATAGGGATGCATACGCCCCAAACATTGATTCGTCCATCGTTCCCAAATCTGGGGGAAGTGCGCTGCCAATTCCGGATCAATCTGCCGACACAACCAGTCGGCGATTGCCTTTAGCCAATTCTGAACGAATTCTGAGGCATGTTTTCTGTTTTTGTCCATGATAGTGCCCCCTGACGATAATGGTCGAGTCTCGAATTGTCCTTCGCTTCACCCATTTGCGCTTGCTAATTGATCCAGGAAGTGCCTATGCTCTCCCACGGCTTTCCTTTCCGCCGTCTCGCGGATCGAATTGATTTCTCCGAAGTAATCGGTGACGATCGACACGATGTCCCGATCCAGTTTATTGTCATTCGCCATGCCCACTAACACCGCCAGTGCATTGTGATCTGACATGCTCTTGCGGTAGGGACGATCTTCAGTGACCGCCGTGAAGACGTCCGCCACCGCCATGATTCGGGCACCGGTGGACAAGTCATCCGACTGGAGATGAAACGGGTATCCGGTGCCGTCCAGGTGCTCGTGATGATACGACGCCCATTCTGTAATCTGGTGCAACTCCTCTATGGGTTCCAACGCTCGGTAGGTATGATAGGTGTGGCTGCGCATAATCTTAACCTCGTCATCCGCCAATCGGGCGGGCTTCTCCAGAATCTCCGCCGCTATCGCCAGTTTTCCGATATCATGCAGGTATCCGGCGATCCGCATCGCCCGGCATTCCGCATCCGAAAATCCCGCCAACTTACTAATCGATTCCGAGGTCGCTGCCACGCCGCTGGAATGAGTTGCGGTGAAATGACTTCGAAAATCGATGATGCGCGCGAATACTCGAGACAGACCGGACAAATCATGAAGCGGCACTGTTCCTATCCCAATTTTCCGCGTCATGATTGTACTCAGGAGTGGGGACACAATATCGAGCCAGAACGATTCTCGGGATGCGGTCTCCAGGAAGACATCGACTAAATCAGGCTTGAACAAGTCGCCGGAGAAATGTCTGAATCGGTCGCAGATCTCCGGGATTTGACCAAGGACGCATTGCTGGGGATTGATCGACACCGCCACGCGATCCGCCAAATGTACAATATGACTGCTTTCGGGCACCGCCCCGCCCTTGAATGCTATCCCCTCGCCATTCTTCCACGGAACATGGTGGTAGCGGACGATCTCGGCAGCTTTTTGCAGCGGTTCCATCTGCTTCAGGAGCAGGTAGCCGCTCTCGGCATGCTCGTGCGGATAATCCAATTCGAAATGCAGCAACTCCAGCCGGTCTTTCAGGTAGAACGCCCCAACATCATGCAAGGTCGCCGCCAGCACCAATTCGTCACGCAGCTCCCGCGGAAGTCCCATTTTCTCCGCAATAGTGCAACTGATATAGGCGACTTGCTTGTGGTGATTCACCACCGCCGGACATACCAAATCCATCACGCTGGACATGCCGACGATCAGCTCAAACAACGGTACACGTACATCTTCACCCACAGCAGCCTCTCCTTTTCAGCCGATACCGGTCACTTTGCGTCGGTGCGCACAAAGCACTACCACTCCCCCCACCTTACCGGTGCAGCCTCTCCGGTCTTCCATACCTTGTAGCCTTTTTTGTGCGCCCAATCCATAGCAAGCACCGAAAGCGTTTCCATTCCGGAATTGACATACCCCTGAGCCATATTCCTCGTACCGCTGGCGTACAGCAAATTGGCAAGATCCTGGCTGGTCCCGGTTCTGCCGAGAGCCACGAATGCGCACAGGGCGTTTTCGATGACCCACGGCACGTCGGACTTGATGTCATTTATGAGTACTTGTCTGGTTTGATCCCAGGACCGAACCAGGTTCTTCTTGTCCTTCTTTGCGACCCATAGATGGATTTTGTCTTCGACAGAACGAGGTTCCCAACCCAGCTTCGTCAAGGCTTCCGCCGCCGATCCACTCAGCGACCAATCGCTCAAGGTGGACACCAGGACCGGAATGGCTCTTTGATCGTCGATCTTCCCCAACGCTTCCACCGCCCGACGCCTTACCTCATTGTTTCGATCGTTGACAATGGCAATCAACGGTTCGAGCGCCCGTTTGTCGCCAATTTCCCCCAGTGACCACGCGATATCCTTGCTCAACCAACCTGTTTCTTCTCTTAACTCCACCAGAAGCGGCTCCACCGCACGGCTGTCCTTCAATCTCCCCAGTGCCTCCACGGATCTCCAACGCACGTCTCGGTCGCCATCATGCAATGCTTTGATAAGGGGTTCCACCGCTCGGCGATCACCAATCCTTCCCAAGATATCCGCCATCTTGTTCCGGCATTTGCTCTCGGGAATCTGGAATGCATTTATTACCGGCATTACCGCGACGGAATCAATCCTGACCAGAGCCTGCATCGCCAAATCCTGGATTTGCTGGTCACCGCTTTGTAACACGGTTATCAATGGCTCTGCGGCTCGGTAATCACCGACATTTCCCAATGCATCAATGGCTGCCTTCTGGACATCGGTGCTCGGATCCTGAAGCTGGATAACCAACGGTTCAATTCCGCGACTATCCCCAATCCGACCCAACGCGGACGCCACTCGTGTCCGGACGTCAGTCCTCGGAGCGGAGGCAGCCAGCATCAGCGGTTTCACCGATGAGGCGCCGATAGCGACCAGCGCATCTTCCGCTGCTTGCTGCACCTGAGAATACTTATCTCCCAGCGCCTCGATCAGCGGTTCCACCGCCCGTTTCGATTTCAGACGACCCAGCGAATCTGCGGCGGCAATCCTCGCTTGCACACTGGCACCTTTCAGGTCGTCGACGTACTTGGCGACTTTGTCTTCGCAGCCGAGCCAGGCGATCGCAATCAGTATCACCCATACCGGTAGTCCCTTTCCGATCGCAGGAGCCATCTGATGATTCTTCATGGCATACCCCATCTCGATCACTCAAAAACTCTGACTCAGGTTAAGATATAATCCCCAGTAATGCCCGTCATCGGGCAATGCGACGTCAATGCGACCCACGACATCAGCGGGCAGAATCAATCGGAACCCGCAGCCGTAGCCAAGTTCAATGTGATCCCAGTGCAACCGTTCATACCACGTTGTCCCAACATCTGCGAAAATGGCGAATTCGACCGCAGGCTTCAATTCCGGAAGTGAATGGATGCGCGTCCGCAACTTGGAAAACGGATCCGGAACCTCATCCACCAAGGTTAGCCGGAGTTCGTTTCGGTACAATCCCATACCGCGTCCCTCAAATCGCCTCCACGGGAAGCCTCGCAAGTCCGAACCACCGCCGATCCGAAATAGCACCGGATCGGGCACGTCGCTGAAGATGTATCCGGCGCTTGCCATTTGCGCCCACACCAGCCTGGGAAACACGTGTCGTTCGGATCGATCCCATATCGGAACCGCGCCTCGAATATCGCCGATGGCTCGCAGGACGTAAGGATTAGCACCCGCGCTCAGATGCACGACATGATATTCGAGGCGGGTGTACATCCCTCGGATGGTATGATACCGGTTGTCCCGTCGATCCCGCGTAATCCGTACTCCGACGTAGGTTTCGTCAAGGTTAGTCCACGATTCCTGCGTGTCATTGAATAATGCGACGGCACCGGCGTGAAGCTCCTCCTCCAGACTGAAATCGAAGAACCGATAGGTCTTAAATCCAATCAGTCCTCCCACGCTGACGTCGTCGTTCAAGGATATTTCCGATCCTAATCGGAGATTTACTCCGGATCCCTCGACTTTCACAATGGGATTATGGTACTGTGTCTCGATCGGATCGTACCGATTCCAGATTTCCAAAAAGTAGGAAAGATACACGTCCCATTCCGCCCCCTTCCATGGTCGCACCGATTCAAAGGTGTACCACTGCGATCCACGGGTCGTGTAGGTTCCGGAAAATGCGACCCTTCCGGGATGTTGGTCGCGATAGAACACGTACAGCACCGCAACACCCCCAACATCGGTGTCATAGCTGATGCCGGGCAGCACGAAAATCCGGCACAACGCTGTCGATGCCATCAGCAGCGTACCAAACAAGATCAGGATTGTGGGTCGTCTCATGAAGAATGTCGCGACAAAATTTCCGGAGTATCTATATCGAGAAGAATGCCCGGGTCGTGGGTTTCCATAGATAGGATCCGCTCAGGATAGCGTGTCAAGATGTCTCGCAGGGTAGGAATCATCGAATGAGTCGTGTCAAGGTCATAGAATGATATGCTCAGAATCTCTCCCCACCATTTTCGCCCGATCAGGATTGGATGTCCGCCCCTGCCCTCGTACGTTGGTTTTACGATACGGTCGGGGAAATCCCAAATTGCCCTGATTAGCGTCCGGACGGTGTCGGGTTTAACCGCAGGATGATCTACCAACGCTACTACTGCCCCTATGACATCCATTTTCTGATTTCGCAGCCCGACTTGCAGGCTGCTTAACTGCCCGTACTTATACTCAGGATTAGTCCAAGCCTCAACCCCCTCTGGTAACCCATGCTCCCGGATCTCCTTCTCCGCCGCCCCCAGCACAATCCCGATTTCCCGTACTCCGCCATCACGAAGATAGGCTACCACTGCCTGCAAGAAAGTACTGCCACCCCAATTGCAGAGGGCTTTTGGAGAGCCCATCCGCTGAGATTCCCCCGCTGCCAACACTATTCCGGATACCGCAGGTCTGCTGCTAATCCACATACAGCGGCACCGCTTTGAAAGCCGTCACATCCACCAGACCACGATTCGTCAATTTCAATTCCGGAATCACCGGCAACGAAATGAAGGACAGAGCCATGAAAGGGTCATGCAGAGCCGAGCCAAGCCGTCGGCAAGCATTTGTCAAGCGTTCTACCGTCTTCGCAACCTCGTGCAATGGCTTTTCCGTCATCAATCCGGCAATGGGTAAGGGCATTGCTTCCACCAACGCACCTTGTTCGACGACCACCTGCCCGCCTCGGAGCTTCACGATTTCAATTGCCGCTGCGAGGATCTCGTCATCCGAAGTCCCTACTGCCACGATATTATGGGAATCATGGGACACGGTGGATGCCATGGCGCCTTTCTTCAATCCGAAGCCACGGACGAATCCCACGCCAACCTGCCCGGACGCCATGTGCCGCTCCACCACCACTGCCTTCAGAATATCCCTCGATATATCCGATTCCAAGTAGCCATCCACCGCTTTCAGTCGTGCGACCGACGCCTTGGTATAGATTTGATCGGGCACGATATCGATGACGCGGACATCTTTTCCCTTGTCCGCAACCTTCATGTCCTGAATCAGCATCCAGTGCGTATTGACCGTTGACCGGATTCCGCTATTCGCTCGTGGCAGCCGCTTGGCGATCATCCGCCCGCCACGCGCCACCAGCTTGCCCTTCTTATAGACGTCGCGAACTTTGAAATCCCGCAGGTCATCAAGCACCAGCAAGTCCGCCTGGTATCCAGGCGCGATGCCACCGCTGTGCTCAAGACGAAAGTATTCCGCGGCGTTCAAGCTTGCCATCTGCACCGCAAGAATCGGGTCCAATCCGTGGCGCATCGCCTTCCGAACAATTGCGTCCACATGACCATCGTCTCTGAGGTCCAACGGATGCCGATCATCGGTCACGAAGAACGCTCGGCGAGAATTAGTTGATGTGATTGCCGGCAGCAACGCTTCCAGATTGCGTGCGGTTGTCCCTTCCCGTATCATCAAGTGCATTCCGTTTTCCAGCTTCTCGCGCGCTTCATCGGGATCGGTCGTCTCGTGGTCGGAACGAATGCCGGCGGACACGTAGGCGGAAAGATCCCGCCCGGTCAATCCGGGAGAATGACCGTCAATCCGTTTCCGATTGGCGATCAATATTTTCTTCAGCACTTCCGGATCCCGTTCGATGACCCCCGGAAAATTCATCATTTCCCCTACACCCAGCACCCGATCGATCCCCAGAAACATCTCCAGATCTGCCGACGTCAACCTGGCGCCCGATGTCTCCATGTTGGTGGAAGGCACGCAGGACGGAAGCATCATATACACGTCCAGAGGCAGGACCTCGGTCTCGTCCAGCATGTAGCGGATCCCCTCCAAACCAAGGACATTAGCGATTTCGTGCGGATCAATCACCACGGAGGTGGTGCCCCGTGGAACCACTGCCCTGGCGAATTCCTGCGGCACCAAATAGCTGCTCTCAATATGGACATGCCCGTCGAACAAGCCGGGACAGACATAGGCGCCCGCTAAGTCAATCCGCTTCTGGGCGGGATAGTCTCCAAATCCAACGAATTGGTCTCCGTAGATCGCAATGTGGGTTTTCTGAATGCTGCCAGACAGCACATTGATCAGATGGGCGTTCATCAGCAACAGATCCACCTGACCATCGCCTTTGGCGACCTGCAGCCGTTTGTCGAGGTGTGCTAATGGTGTCGTCATGATCGAGCCAACATACGAAAAAACCGCCGGTCAATCGACGCTGTCCCATGTTTGGCGCAAAGCGCAAATACTTCCGGACATTGAAACCGTCAACCGACCATTGTCAAAACAAATGCACATGAGTATGAATCCCCTCGCGCTGGAATTTGACGATGAGGGAATCCAGATGCATTAAAGTGGAATCTACCCTCTGGTACAGGTTCGGTTCATATAGCAACTTCCCCACCGTTCCTTGCTGACTGCGAATCGCCGACGTGATTTCTTTCAGGTCCACCATAGTGACTTTCAAATCGGAAGATATGGACTCGATGTTATCGAGGGTTGTCAATGCTTTGTGCTCCTGCGCATCCATCACCGATTTCACGTGCTTTACCGAGCTATCCAATACCACGGCAGCTGACGAGAGGTGCGGCGCGGTCTCTTCCAGCAGCCGGTCCAAACGGTGGCTGGCTTGACTCAAGTTCGTCAGGCTTGATTTTAGATTCTGCTTTATCTCCGGGTCCCCCACCGTTTCATTAATTGATGTCAGTGTGGTGTTAAGGTTTGACAGCAGGTTCTCAACGTCATCTTTCATCCCACCTGCGATTGCCATCAGTTCGTTGATACCAATGCCGGGAGACCCGTACAGTGCAGAATCCGGTGGAACGTGGATCCCCGAGGTTCCGGGAAAAATCGACACCACCTTCCCGCCCATCAATTCCGGCGCATCGATGAAAATCCTGGCGTCCGCGTAGATAGTGACGTCGTTATCCAAAAGGATCCGGACTCTAACATGCTCCGGGAAGAGATCAATCGCATCTACTTTCCCCTTATTGACGCCGTTCACCAGCACACGAGCGCCCTTCTCCAATCCGGAAATATTGTCGAAATAGATGATCCGTGGATACCGTGACGACGTGAATTTGTACCCCTTGCCCCTCATAATTCCCCCCACAAGCACCACCAGCGCCACCAACATCGTAATCCCCACTCGAATTTCCGCTCTTGTCCGATTCATGATCTGTCCAATTTATCCATCAGTTTTTCCCAGGCGACCGGAGACGTGCTCGGAAGATCTTGACACCATACGTCTAATCCGGATCGCGCCAGGCAAGCGATTTGTTCCAGCTCCAAATCGGTCATGAAAACATAAGGCAGGAGTCTGATGCGATTCTTGCAGGAATGCAAGCCTCCGATATTGATGCTTTTCAGTCCTGCGCCCTGTTCCCACAAATCCAACGCCGCTTTTGGCGACTCGACCACGATCATCATATTCCGTGATACCGACGGGTCGTTGATAATGGGGATAGCATCCACGACTGTTTGAACCGCGAAATCCAGATTCGAGGGTACCGAAGCGCAGATTGCATCTTTCAAACCGGCATCTCTGGCAATCTCGTCGTGGACCAACCTCAAATGCCTGACGCGCAACGGTTCCGCCCATCCCAATACCACCTGACCGTGAATCAGACGATCGTCGATCCGTAGTAGCGGGAACTGATACCGATGGGCAATGCTGCTCAATAACGACATGACTTAGCGAATCCCTCTGATGGCATCCGCTTTGATGACCTCAATCAATTCCGTGAACGTCAGTTGATTCCGTTTGGTGACGAAAGATAACAGCATCGGGAGATTGACGCCGCTCACAAAGACCTGACGGTCGGCGGATTGACAAATAGCCCGAGCCGCCAGATGAGCCGACCCACCGAAATAATCGACCATGATGATTGCGTTCCCGTCGGGAGGGATCAAGGATTGAATCTGCTGGCATAGAGTGCCAAAACTCGCGTCCCGATTGGACAACACCTGAAGATTGTCTTGCGGTCCCGCGATGGATTCAACCGCACTTAGCAACTCCCGACCGATGTTTTGATGGGTTACCACCAGCCCGAACGGTTGCGGTGCCGCCGGGAAGGCACGATCTGACCTATTCGAAATCTCCATGGAGATAGTCTTTGAGTTGACTCTTTTTCAGAATCGCTTCGTTCAATTTCCTTCCGAAATCCCTCGCCGGATGGAATCCATAAACTTTCAGATGATGATTCAATGCGATGGTTTCCGCGATCACCGTGATATTCTTCCCCGGGAAAATCGGTAGGACGATTCTCGGAATATGGACTCCGAGAATCTCCCGGGTCTGGTCATCCAAACCCAGTCGCTCGTAATCCTCGGTGCTGTTCCAGTCCACCAACTGGACTTCCATCTCAACGCGCTTCTGGGCGCGAATTGCCCCGATGCCGAAGATGCGGCTGACGTCAATGATACCAACCCCTCGAATCTCCATCAGATGTTCCAGGAGCTTCGAACCCTTCCCAATCAATACACCTTCCGCGATCTTGGTGATCACCACCACATCATCCGCCACCAGCCGGTGACCCCGTTCCACCAAATCCAACGCGACTTCCGATTTCCCAATGCCACTGCGACCCGTGAACAGCAAACCGGTGCCATAGACGTCCACCAAAGATCCATGAAGGGTCAAGGACGGTGCAAACGCCTCATCAAGATAGTCACTGATCAGATGGGTGAGTTCGGTGGTTGAGAGAGGTGTACTGAATATCGCCACGCCCCGCACTTCGGCGACATTGATCAATTCGGGTGGAATCGTATTGTTGTTGCTGACAATGACGCAGGGGATATCGTACTTGAATGCCTTGAATAGTGCTTCGGCTCTCGCTTCCGGCGACAAGTGATTCAAGTACCGGATTTCGGTATTCCCCAAGACTTGAATACGGTCGTAAGTGAACAAGTCCAGGAATCCCGCCAACGCCAAGCCGGGTCGATGCAGATCTTTCTGATTGATCTGCTTATCCAATCCGGCGGAGGTAGTCTGCAGGGTGAGATCGATTCGGGTGCGAATCTCCTCGTAGAAGGACCTGACCGTGATCCCACTCATGATCCGCTCCGCATGTTCTGGGTCCCGCCGCGCTAACTCGTCACACTTTGTTGGGTCACACAGGGCTAACCCAACCTACGTGACTTGTTGCGTTGCGCTTCGCTAACCCAACCTACTTCAAAAAAGCAGCGGGGGGAGATTAATGTTTCCGCAACTTCGCTTTATACTTCTTTACCTGCTGCTCCAATTTATCCACTGTGAGATTGATGGACTTGTAGAAATCATCGGTCTGTTCGGTCGCCTTCAACACCGTGCCATACACTTTCAAAAGAATCTCGCAGGTCTTGTTCTCCTTTTGGTAACTCAAAATGATGTCGCAGTCAATTATGTTATCGAAATACTTCTTAAGCCGTTGTACCTCATTGCTGGCATAGCTTTGCAGCTTGTCCGAGGCTCGAAAACGACGGGCAGCGATACTTGTACGCATGGGATCTCCTTTCGTGCGATTCTCAACTGCCGAATGATGACATCCTGTCCCTGATTGTTGGGTTACGCTTCGCTAACCCAACCTACCTCAGGGGACCGTTGACCGGCTCTCTGATTCGGCTCTTGGATGAGCTTGCTTATAGACCTCTTTTAACCGTTCAATCGTTACATGTGTATAGATTTGTGTGGTGGACAAATTCTGATGCCCCAACAATTCCTTCACCGCTCGAAGATCGGCACCGTGATCCAGCATGTGAGTAGCAAAGCTGTGCCTGAGCAGATGCGGTGATAACGACGACGCTTCGCTGACTTGCTGCAGACGACGCTGCACGATTCGCTGCACCGTCCTCCTCGGAATACGATCTCCATCACGGGCAAGAAACAACGCCGGAGTATCTTTACCCAGAGATTGCAGGTAATCCTGTCGCTCCGGCAAGTACTTTTTCAGCGCATCACGACTCTTCCCTCCCAACGGCAGAATTCGCCCTTTCCGCCCCTTCCCCATCACGTATATAACACCTTCTTCCCACCGGATGGATCCCACATCCATTCCGATCAACTCCGCCAGCCTGATGCCGGTGCCGTAAAACAGTTCCAGGATGGCTCGATCCCGAATGTCACGGTAATCTGGCTCGGGGGGATCCTTGAACAGCGCGGACAATTCCTCTTCTGCTATCATGGACGGCAGTTTCTGCTGGGTGCGAGGCACGTCCACTCCCACCGCAGGGTTGGAAGACAACACTTCCCGACCGATCAAGAACCGAAAGAAACTGCGCAACGCTGCCAGCTTTCGTCGAATGGTGGCTCGAGACGCTCCCCTTCGGATCCAGAACGTCAAGAAATGCCGCACTGCCAAACGATCCGCCTGTGCTACGGTCACAACCCTTCTCCGCTGTTGAGTTTTCAGGAAATCTCCAAAATCCTGCAAATCCTGACCATAGGCAATCAACGTCTGTTCCGAGTAGCCTCGTTCCAGTCCGAGGTGCAGCAAGAATGACTTGACCCATTCTTCCAAACCTATGTTGGGATGGGTCGAAGCCGACCTATTTGTCTTCTTTTTCGTCATGGACAAGGAATTTGGACTTGCAGTTGGGGCATTGATGGAAATGTCCGCGCTGGGTGACCCGATCTTCCATCGCAGGAAAACCGCATTGGGAGCACGTCACCGCCACTATCGGATACCAGCTCACGAAATCGCATTTCGGATAGTTGGTGCAGCCGTAGAATCTTCTGCCTTTCTTGCTTCGGCGCTCGGCAATCATCCCGCCGCATCCTTCTCTGGGACACGTCACGCCGGTATCCAACGGTTGGACGTGTCGGCATTTCGGGTAATTGGAACATCCTAAGAATGCGCCGTACCGCCCTCGTTTCACCAGCAGATCCCCTCCGCATTCGGGACATTTCTTGTCCACGAGCACCGGAGCTTCCTGTTCCTCCACATTCCGGGTGTATCGGCACTTGGGAAATGCGGTGCAGGCTATGAATTTCCCCTTTCGCCCCCACCGAATGACCAACGGACTCCCGCATTCCGGGCACAATTCATCCGTCTCCTGCCTCGCCAGCTTCTTGATCTCCTCCTTCCGGGAATTCGCCAATCTCAACGATTCCTCGAAGGGTCCGTAGAAATCCTCCAGCACCCGGATCGAATTATTCCCCTTCTCAATGCCGTCCAGCTCTTGCTCCATCCGTGCCGTGAAATCGACGGAAAACACGTCGGGGAATTGATTCACCAATATCCGATTGACTGTTACACCCAAATCCGTCGGCGTTAACTTCCCCGAATTGCGTTCCACATATTTCCTATCCAGAATAGTGCTGAGAATTTGTGCGTATGTGGACGGACGACCGATCCCGTTTTCCTCCATCTCTTTGATCAGAGAGCTTTCGGTATATCTTGGCGGAGGCTGGGTAAAGTGCTGCTTGGATAACAAGTCCAAGAGCTCTAACGTTTCTCCCACGTTCAGCCGTTCCGGGATCGCCGGTGCATCGTCGGTCTTGTTGTTTTCCGTTGTCTCCACGAAAGCTTGTCGAAATCCCAGGAAAAGCACGTTGCTCCCAGACGTCCTGAATTCGTAGGGTTCTACTGCGATCACGATCGTGATGGTTTCAATCCTGGCATCCGCCATCTGAGACGCCACAAATCGATTCCAGATCATGTTGTATATCTCGTGCTGGTCGGGCGTCAGGAACTTCTTGACGGTCTTCGGATCCCACTTCATGGACGTGGGGCGGATCGCTTCGTGGGCTTCTTGAGCCGCCTTGACCTTTGCAAAATACCGTGGCTTGGCGGGCAGATAATCCTGCCCATAGGCGGTGAGGATAAAGTCTCTGACCATCTCGATCGCTTCCGGCGCGATCCGGCTGGAATCGGTACGCATATATGTGATCAAGCCGGTTGCCCCTTCGTCGCCCAATTCCACACCCTCGTAGAGGCTCTGAGCGATCCCCATCGTCTTCTTGGCGGGAAATCTGAAACGGCGGGCTGCTTCTTGCTGCAAAGTGCTGGTAATGAATGGCGGTGCGGGCTTTTGCGCGATCTGCTTCTTCTGGATATCCGCGACTTCAAACGTCCGTGGCTTCAGATCGTCCAAAATCCGCTTCGCCGCATCGCCATCCGGAATCTTGGCGGGTTTCCCGTAGATTTTCTCCAATTTGGCGGAAAACGCTTCTGTTCTTTTGCCCTGAAGCGAAGCCGTAATCGTCCAGTATTCCTGCGGGACGAATTTGGCAATTGCTTCTTCGCGTTCGCAGATCAACCGAAGCGCGACCGATTGCACTCGTCCGGCGGACAACCCTTTCGCCACGGTTTTCCACAATACTGGGCTAATCATATACCCCACCAGCCGATCCATCACCCGTCGGGCTTGTTGCGCTTCCACTTTGTTCCGGTCGATCACCCCAGGATGCTTCACCGCTGCCGTGACGGCATTCTTCGTGATCTCGTTGAACAAGACCCGTCCAATCCGCTTTTCGGGCACATCCAGCTGCAGGATCACGTGATGGGCAATCGCCTCCCCTTCGCGGTCGGGGTCGGTAGCCACGAGTATGAAACGAGCCTCTCTTGCGGAGGCTCGCAGATTCCTGATAATCTTTTGTTTTCCCGGAATTACTTCGTATTCAGGCTGAAAATGATCCTGGATATTTACCCCCAACTTCTTGGGAGGCAAATCCATGATATGCCCGATAGTAGCCTGTACTGAGTACTTATCTCCGAGGAATTTATTAATCGTCTTCGCCTTTGCCGGGGACTCGACGATTACCAAAGTGTCTGGCATAATCTATGACAAAATAGTGACCGCAGGAGCGACCGTATGAGGCATTAGCCTCGGGTTGATTGCCTGGGTCCGCTATGTTGAATAACAGAACGGAAACAATGATTTAGATGCGTCGTGGACAGAATCCGCCACAGTGAAGCTTTCGACCACATCCTTGGGTACCGTCAATGCACGGAATCCCGCCACGACCTCAGAAAGAACGGCATCCCCCTCAAATCACCACCGGACGCATCGACATCGAACAGAAATGACGCCACGATGACTTTGACATCATCTGCCGTGATGCGAGTGCTTCCCATAAGTAAGGAACGCTCAATAATCTGCTCCAGTTCCAGAGCATCAATCAGCCCCAAGTGCTTAAGCTGCAGCAAATACCCATAGGCTTCCGGGGTCAGTACCATTCGTTCGATCTCGTGGAGGACCCGCTCCGAAAAGGGCCAGTAGCACTGTTCCGTCTCACCCTTCCATTGCAAGTCCCTTTTGTGAATCCGATCGAACAGGTAGGTAATAGCCGCCGAGATTTCGTTCTCGGTGAATCCTCGTTTTACGAGATCATCGGAGATGATCTCAACCTCATCCAATTCCAACCTTCTGGACTGAATTTCACCGATGAGGTAGACCAAAATCTCCACAATTCTTTGATCCATTCGTCTCCCCTGTTATAGTTTCGCTCCCTCCTCCATAGAGAAAATAGCAAAAAAAATCCCGAAAAACAAGCAAAATTCTACAGAATCGAAATTTTCATCGACCATGGCATTTCTTGTATTTCTTGCCACTTCCGCAGGGACAGGGGTCATTTCGACCTACTTGCACCTCGACTCGAACCGGCTGCGGCTTACCTGCTCTCGCCGGAGATTCCTCACCACCCTGTCCGGCGGACGACTTCTGATATGCCATACCACTTGCTGAGCCATGCGTGTAGGACATACGCGATCGCTCGGTTTGAGTCGGGGGCGGACGGTCCACTTGAACCTGCGCACGGAAAACAAATCGAAGCGCTTCTTCGTTGATGTTCCCCAACATTTCCTGGAACATATCGAATCCCTCGCGCTTGTATTCGATCAGCGGGTCCTTCTGACCATACGCTCGAAGTCCGACCCCTTCCTTCAGCCGATCCATCTCGTAGAGATGTTCCTTCCACTTCTCGTCCATCACCCGAAGAATCGCAAATTTCTGGAGTTGGCGGAACATCTCCGTCCCAAGGGTCTCCTCCCGCAACTTAAACAGCGCGGACACCTTCTTGGTGATGAGATCTTTCAGCGCTTCCAGCGTCTGAGAATCCAAATCCGCGGGACCTTGTGTCAAGTTCAGCAGGAACGTCTTAAGCAGAGATTCCCGAAGCTTCTCCCAGTCCCAGTCTTCCGCTTGCACGCTGGGATCGACGCAGTTTGCCAGCAAATCATCCAGGAACTCGTCGATCATGGCTAATGTCTCTTCCGCAGGGTCTTCCTCCAACAAAGCCACTCGGCGTCGGTCGTAGATGATTTCCCGCTGCTGATTCATAACATCGTCGTATTCGAGCAGGTGTCTCCGGATGTCAAAGTTGTGGATCTCCACTCGCTTCTGCGCGCGCTCGATGGATTTGGTAATCATGGGATGGGTAATGACATCTCCTTCCCGGATTCCAAGCCGGTCCATCACACTGGCGATCCGTTCCGAGCCAAACAGGCGCATCAGATCGTCTTCCAAAGACAAGAAGAACTTCGACGTCCCCGGATCCCCTTGACGACCCGACCGCCCGCGAAGCTGCCGGTCAATCCGGCGAGATTCGTGACGCTCGGTTCCGATGATACGGAGCCCGCCTTCCGCAAAGTCGCGAATCTTGACGTATTCCGACCCGTTCCAGGGATAATCGCGGGAATCGGAAATCTCCTTGGGAATCATAATCACTTCGTTGGACGCCGGTCGTGTGCTGGATTCTCGCAAGGCTGTTTTCTCTTCCTGACCCTGGACCGGAGTGATGGTGGCGCCGTTCTCTTGCAACTTCTGCCGGATTATCTTGTCGATCTCCGGCTGCAGTTCTGCGACCACACACCCGCGCTTCAGGTTGGACCGGATCTGGGAAATCAAATCCTCGATGCTATCCTGCTGAAATCGAATGACTCCGGCGCCCAATTTGATGTCGGTTCCTCGTCCCGCCATGTTGGTGGCGATGGTGACCGCCCCGGGTTGACCGGCTTGCGCCACGATTTCCGCTTCCCGCTGATGCTGCTTGGCGTTCAAGACATTATGAGGAATCCCGCGGCGTTTCAACATCCGGGACAACGTCTCTGATACCTCCACGGATACGGTTCCTACCAGAACCGGCTGCCGTTCTTCGTGCAGGCGTGCCACTTCTTCGATAATCGCGTTGTACTTCTCCCTCTTGGTACGGTAGATCTCGTCCTGATAGTCGTGTCGCCGAACCGGCTCATTGGTGGGGATCACCACGACCTCAAGCTTGTAGATGTCGAAAAACTCGGTCTCTTCCGTCTCCGCGGTTCCGGTCATTCCCGCCAGCTTGTCGTACAGGCGGAAGTAGTTCTGGAGCGTGATCGTCGCAATGGTCTGGGTCTCACCCTCGATCTTTACACCTTCCTTAGCCTCAATCGCTTGATGCAGCCCGTCAGAGTACCGACGACCGGGCTGCAGACGACCGGTGAACTCATCCACAATAATAATCTTCCCGTCCTGGTTCACATATTCCACGTCCTTCTCATACAGTGAATACGCCCGGAGAAGCTGCGAAATGTTTTGAATCCGCTCCGACCGGTCGGCATAGAGTTCCTGCAGCTGTTGTTCGCTCTTCAGCCTTATCGCCTCGGGCACCGAGGTATCGCTACGAATTCGTTCGGTTTCTGTGGCAAGGTCAGGCAGCACGAACATTTCGGCATCGCCGCCGTGAAGCTTAGCCAAATCATCCCGACCCTTCTCGGTCAAATCGGTGACATGCCCTTTCTCGTCGATCGCGAAATACAGTTCCTCGTCGATCTCATGCATCCGCTTGTCACGGAGGAAATCATTTTCCACACGCCCCATCAGCCGCTTCGTGCCCATTTCGCCAAGCAGTTTTACCAGTCTGCGATTCTTGGGCGCACCGCGATACGCCTGGAGAATCTTGATCCCCGCCTGATATTCGTCGTCCGCATTCTGAGTCGCAAGCAAGTCCTCCGCTTCTTTCACGATCCGGTTGACCAAGTCACGCTGACGATTGACCAGTCTCTCCACTGCCGGATTCATCTCATGAAACTTATGGGTGGACACGGCTACCGGACCGGAGATAATGAGTGGCGTCCTGGCTTCGTCAATCAGAACCGAATCCACCTCGTCCACGATCGCATAGCGATGCCCGCGCTGCACCAGATCATCGGTATGGATCGCCATGTTATCGCGAAGGTAGTCAAATCCGTATTCGTTGTTAGTTCCGTAGGTGATATCACAAGCATATTGCTGTTTGCGAACTGGAGGCGGTTGGTCCGTGATTATACATCCTACCGAAAGTCCTAGAAATTCGAAGATTTTCCCCATCCACTGCGAGTCACGCTGCGCCAAGTAATCGTTGACGGTCACCAGGTGAGCGCCTTTCCCCTCCAGGGCATTCAAATACAATGGGAGCGTCGCCACCAGAGTTTTCCCTTCACCCGTCGCCATTTCCGCAATCTTGCCCTGGTGCAGCACAAGCGCGCCGATCAACTGAACATCGAATGGCACCATATCCCACGTGACTTTGATGCCCATCACGTCCCAAGACTTGCCCAGAAGCCTCCGACAGACATTCTTCACCACCGCAAACGCCTCGGGCATCAGGTCATCCACTGTCTCGCCATCCGCCAGCCGCTTCTTGAATTCCGGGGTCTTGCCCCGGATTTCCTCGTCAGACAACCCAGCGAGCTTCTCCTCGAGGCGGTCGATTTCCTCGATGACCGGGAGCAGAGGCTTAACCGCCCGAAGGTATTTGTCCCCTATTATTTTCGATATTATACCTGGCATGATGTCACTAAACCTGCACAATCCTTTGAATTCGCGGTCACACGCCCTCATGTGACGGAAAAGATACAATCTGGCTGGCAGACGAGGGCGTCTGCCAGCGGAGAATCCATGTATGAGCACGGGCGAGACGCCCGTGCCACACTGAACACTGTCAGATACCCCAGGTCAATCGTTCCGCCAGAAATCCTGGCAATCCCGCATCCCGAATCTTGGCAGCCGCGCTTTCGATGTCGTATTTCAACCGAACCCGTTCGATCTCCTGATTGTCCGTGTCGTAGATGACGAAAGACAATCGAGGGTCCCGGTCTCTGGGCTGCCCGACACTTCCGATATTGATAATAAGCTGTTTCTCGTCCTGAGACTCGAATTCCGCTGGAATATGAGAGTGTCCGATAAAGCAAATGGGCTCCTGGAACGCAGGAAAATAGCGGGCGGCTTCCTCCTTGGAGAAAATATAATTCCAGCGTTCCGGATTTGTTGGTGTCGAATGGACGCAGAAAATTCCGTGCGCGGAGAACGAATACGGCAAGTCTATCAAGAACCGTCGGTTGGTATCGGTCAACTGGGTGACGGTCCAGCGGATCGCCGCCTGAGCGTAAGAATTGAAATACTGCGTTGAGGTCAACCCCACTACTGCGGAATCATGATTGCCGGAGATGCACCGCACCGCCACTTTTCGTACCAAGTCGACGCAGGGATTGGGATCTGCTCCATATCCCACGATGTCCCCCAGGCAATAGACCTCATCGATCCTGCGATCGGAGATTTCCTGCAACGCAACCTCCAGAGCGTCCAGGTTCGAATGGATATCCGATATTAGCGCGATCTTCATCGATCCCCTCGTATATTGGGCATCTTACGCACGGACGGGCACGGGCGGGAAGCCCGTGCTGCTATTGTCCTTCGGTACCATGGGCATCCTGCCCATGGATCAACACGGGCGGGACGCCCGTGCCACTACTCCTTTTCCGTGCCATGGGCATCCTGCCCATGGATCAACGCAGATTGCACGTCCGTGTCACTATCCTTCGCCTGACTCGCAAGCAGCTCCTTGTACACCGCATCCAGGATCCCGTTGATGAACGCCCCGCTCTTCTCTGTGCTGAACCGCTTGGCAATGTCGATGGCTTCATTGATAGACACTTTGGGTGGGATGTCTGCGAAATACAGGATCTCGCACAACGCCATCCTGATCAGAATTCGATCCAGGGTCGCCAAACGGTCCAGCGCCCATTTTTCCACCTTCTGGCGAATCCAGTCGTCCAATTCGCCCTGGATCGCCACCGTGCGCTTACACAACGCCTTGATGAAATTACGGTACGGCTCGCCCGGATGGCAAAGGTCGTCTAAAATCCAGGTGATGTCGTTTCCCGTCATCTCGTGAGCGTACAAGATCTGTAGCGACTTCTCACGTGCCTCACGGCGCGATCCCATTGGAATTCCTTTCATGTGCCATGGGTAGGTTGCCCATGGCTAAGCCCGGGCGGGACTCCCGAAACACCAACTGTCGGGTTACGCAAGGCTAACCCAACCTACAAACTGGAGACCCGTGCCACCTTTTCAGCCCTTCGCGGGCTTCATGTCAAATTCCACCGGCGTCAGCCAGCCATAGCGGTCTTCCATTTGCCCATTGACGATCTCGAAGAACTTCTTCTGAAGTTCAAGGGTCACCGGTCCAGGCTTTCCTTCACCGATGGGAATACGATCGATAGACCGAATCGGGGTCACTTCCGCCGCCGATCCGGTGAAGAACACTTCGTCGGAAATGTAGAGTTTCTCCCGCGGCAGCAATTGCTCGGTGACTTCGTATCCGCTGTCTTTGGCAATCTTGATGATGGAATCTCTTGTAATGCCGGGCAATACACTGGCACCCAAAGGCGGCGTGTGAATCACCTGGTCGCGCACGACGAATATGTTCTCGCCAGAGCCTTCAGACACGTACCCGTCCTTGTCTAGCGCGATCCCTTCGGCGTAACCATCCTCCACCGCCTCCAATTTGATCAATTGCGAATTCATATAATTGGCGCTGCACTTTGCTAACGGTGGAAAGGTATTGGGCGCGATGCGTGTCCAACTGGACACTCGCACGTCCACGCCATTTTCCAGGGCTTCCGGTCCCAGATACTTACCCCATTTCCATGTCACGATCACGACTTCGATTGGACAGGCTCTGGGATCGACACCCAGACTATGGTAGCCGCGAAATGCGATGGGTCGGATATAGGCGTCCCGCTGCTTGTTGATTCTGACAGTGTCGATGCAAGCATGAATCACCTCGTCCTTGCTGAACGGCATCGGCATTCGGTAAATTTTCGCTGAATCGAAGAGACGGCGGACGTGGTCATCCAGTCGGTAGATGACCGACCCCCTAGGAGTATTATAGCATCGGAGTCCCTCAAACACTGCGGATCCGTAGTGGATCACGTGCGAGCACACGTGGATCGTCGCATCTTTCCAATTCACGAATTCCCCGGAAAACCATATCTTGCCGGTCTCGTCAAAAGTAGCCATGTCACTCCTCCTAAACCTATGTGCTTGAGCCCGTTATTTCTTATTCAAGAGGTAACGTGAGATGATCAAGCGTTGCATCTCGGACGTTCCTTCGTAGATCTCGGTGATTTTGGCGTCTCGCATGTGCCTTTCCACCGGATAGTCCGTCAAGTAACCGTAGCCACCATGAATCTGCACTGCCTGGCACGTCACCCAGCTTGCCGTTTCGGAAGCAAACAACTTCGCCTTAGAAGACTCCACAGCAAAATTCATCTTGGCGTCTTTCTTCCGACACGCGCTATATACTAATAACCGAGCCGCGTTCAAGCGGGTCTCCATGTCCGCCAGTTTGAATTGAATCGCCTGGAATTGCGCCAGGTATTTTCCGAATTGCTTTCGTTCCTGGACATACTTCAGAGACTCGTCCAGAGCCGCCTGGGAAATACCCAACGCCTGAGACGCGATCCCGATCCTGCCAGAATCCAACGCCGTCAATGCGATACGAAAACCCGAACCGTCCGGACCGATCCGATTCTCGATCGGGATTCGACAGTCTTCCAGCACGATCGAAACGGTATCGCTGGAGCGAATCCCCATCTTCTTTTCCCGTTTCCCCTGCTTCAGCCCAGGCGTCCCCTGATCAATCAAAAATGCGCAGGTGCCATGCGAGCCTCTCGTCTTCTCGGTGACGGCGAACAGCAAGTACACATCACAATTCAATCCCGTGGTGATGAAGTTCTTTGCACCATTCAAGACCCAGTGCTTGCCATCTCGAACTGCTGAAGTGGTCATGGCGCCGGCATCAGAGCCCGATTCCGGTTCCGTTAGGCAAAACGCACCTACTTTCTTGCCCGACGCCAAAGGTTTCAAGTATTGTTGCTTTTGCTCCTCATCCGAGAACATCTCCAAAGGATAGCAAATCAAGGAATTGTTGACAGACATGATCACGCCGACCGAGGCATCGCCCCGCGACAGCTCTTCTGTCGCAAGCGCGTAAGACACACAGTCCATACCCGCTCCGCCGTATTCTTCCGGGGTGTTGACGCCCATAAATCCTAATTCGCCAAGCCTGGTGATGATATCTCGGGGATAAACCTCCTGCGCGTCCCGTTCCGCCGCTCCGGGCATCAACTCCTTTTCCGCGAAATCCCGGGCAGTGTCCCGAATCATCTTCTGTTCTTCTGTCAGCAAATGGTCAATGTTCATCCGCCACTCCCGTACTATCTCGATGGTTAATTATATGGTTAATTATCATGACTGAGTCACACCTCGGCTTATCGACTATTGCTGGTAAGGGTAGAAGCCTCTGCCTGACTTCCTGCCCAGATACCCAGCCGCCACCATTTTCTTCAATAGGGGACACGGGCGATACTTGGAATCGCCCAATCCGTCGTGGAGCACCTCCATGATCGCCAGGCAGACGTCCAGCCCTATCAAATCCGCCAGAGCCAATGGTCCCATTGGATGCCCCATCCCCAACTTCATGATTCCGTCGATGGACTCCGCATCCGCCACCCCTTCCATCAAACAGTACACCGCTTCGTTGATCATTGGCATCAAGATTCGGTTGGACACAAATCCCGGGAAATCATTGGCGGGAATCGGGGTTTTGCCCATCGCTTCCGCCAGACTCTTCGTTTTCTGATAAGTTTCCTCCGACGTTCGGAGTCCTCTGATCACCTCCACCAGCTTCATCATCGGCACCGGATTCATGAAATGCATTCCAATCACTTTGTCCGGTCGCTTGGTTGCCGATGCGATCTCCGTGACCGAGATGGTGGAAGTGTTGGTCGCCATGATGACGTCTGTGGGCACTTTTCCATCCAATTCGGCGAAGATCTTCTTCTTGAGTTCCCGGTCTTCCGAAATCGCCTCCACCACGAATTCCGATGTGTCAATCTGCTCCCAATTATCGGAAAATGTGATCCGCGCCAGAGTCGCATCGGCATTGGATTGAGTGATACTCTCCTTCTTGATTTGCCGAGCGAGGTTCTTGGTGATAATGTCCTTGGCGCGACCCAGGAATTCCTGCTCGATGTCAATCAACAGCACGTTGAATCCGGATTGAGCCGCCACGTGTGCGATGCCATTGCCCATGGTGCCTGAACCAATGACTGTGATGTTCTTGATATCCATAAATCCCTCAAAAAGTCCTGTCCTGTCAGGTGAGGACACCTGACAGCACCGGAAATGTCCATATGTCCTTCTGTTGATGCAGATTTCCAGAATAGCCAGTCCTAAAGTGTGCTGTCACGTGGGGACACATGACAGGACTTCGAAACCAATGATTGTGATGTTTCTTATATCCACAAATCCCTCTCCAAAATTTTGATCACCGCATCTTGAGTGCTATGGATTAAATTACAATTCATGAAGAGATATCCCTATTTCATTGTCCGCTGGCAGTAGGCATATAGTGCGTCGTAGACAATCCACTCCGCCGCGTTCAATTCCTGGTCGTTCTTGAAACCCAGATGACGGAATCCTTCAGCGATTGCCTTGAGTCCCGCACCTTCCGCCTGGTTCCACAACGAATTATCGGTATCGGCACCGTTCACAATTTTGCCAAGCAACACCAACGCCGGGTTATTTGTCAATTGATATTTTTCAAGAATCGCCTCAAAGGAACACTTGCCGCCATGATGCCCTAATTCCACTCCGGGAACGTCGAATGGAATGGCTTTCAACCTGTCGGCTTCGGCAATTACTTGGTCGGCAGGCGCAAAATGAAATTCAGCGTCTTGGTCCACGAACTTCTTGATCAGCCATGGACAAGCGACACGATCGACTTTGACATTGGCGCGAGTTATCCAGCGCAACTTCTGCTCCGCTTCATGCGATTATTCTGGGCAGTCAGGTGTGGGTATTGACGACCGCTTTGAAAATCTCACTCAACTTCGATCGCCACAGCGGTCGCCTCGCCACCTCCGTTGCAGAGTCCTGCGATTCCGCGTTTCCCGCCGGTGTCCTTCAATGCGTGAATCAATGTCACCAGGATCCGGTTGCCGGAGGCTCCGATGGGATGACCCATTGCCACGGCGCCGCCCCAGATATTGACCTTCGCCGGATCCAAGCCCAGCATTCGATTATTGGCAATAGCCACCACCGAAAAAGCTTCGTTCAATTCGAAGAGGTCAACGTCTTTCTTGGACCATCCGACCTTTTTCAGCAACGCTTCGACAGCCCCTGTCGGAGCCGTTGTGAACAATTCCGGCGCCTGACTGTGCGTCGCCTGTCCGACGATCCTCGCCAGAATCGTCAGTTTCTTCTCTCTGGCATATTTCCGGCTGGTGACGACTGTTGCGGAGGCGCCATCATTAATCGAAGATGCATTCGCCGCCGTCACCGTCCCATCCTTGTCAAATGCCGGACGAAGCCCGGGGAACCGGTCAGGGTTGCCTTTTCCCGGTTCTTCGTCGGTATCCACTGCTAAGGGATCGCCCTTCTTCATGGGAATCTCCACCGGCACAATCTCTCGTTTGAACTTGCCAGCTTTGATAGCAGCCATCGCGCGATGATAGCTTTCCGCCGCGTAAGCGTCCTGTTCTTCCCGGGTAATCCCCTTTTCCTTGGCGCACAGGTCAGCACAGCTTCCCATGTGGATATTGTTGTAGACATCCCACAACCCGTCATTTATTATCATGTCCATCACCTTGCCGTGCCCCAGTCGAAATCCGTTCCGCGCCCCCGGCATGAAATACGGCGCCATTGACATGTTCTCCATTCCCCCGGCTACCACGACGTCGTATTCTCCCAAACGGATCAATTGCTCCGCCAGCATAACCGCCTTCAAACCCGAGGAACAGACCTTATTGATTGTCATTGCACTGACGGAGTCAGGGAGACCGGCGCCGATTGCCGCCTGCCGCGCAGGTGCTTGTCCGACGCCGCCTTGAAGCACCATGCCCATGACGACTTCTTGCACGTCTTCGGGTGCGACCCCGGCTCGCTTCAGCGCTTCCTTGATAACTATCGATCCCAACCTGGTGGCGGGGATATTAGCTAATCCTCCGTTGAAGGCTCCGATTGGAGTCCGCGCCGTTCCAACAATGACTGCCTGACGATCGTCCATTTGTGCTCCTTGATTCGCGAGATATATTGAAAAAACCAGCAGATCACTCCCTATTGCCTTTGCAGCAAGATCTGATTGCTTGCGCTCCGGCGCAGCACGCCAGTCCGTCTCCTCGGGACGTGCTGGAATACGACCACCGCTTGAAAATCCACTGCCCGACGGATCAATTCCCTCTTGGCGGCGACCAGATCAATCGGGGCGTGATCGTAGGTCAACACCCGATCCAGAGTCAGAAACTGCGGTGTAGGAATCATGTCTGCGGGAAACAAGACTGTGTCGCCGCCATCTTCCACCCACACCACTTGATGCCCAGGACAATGCCCTGCAGTCAACTCCACCTGAATTCCGGGGTACACCTCCTCATCGCCTTTCACCAACTGCAATTTTCCGGCGGCCTCCAGAGGCACGAAATCCTCGCCATGATAGCTGCCGCTGGCTTGCCCCTCGGGACTTGCCGCCCATTGCCATTCCGCCCGCTGCACAATGTACGTGGCATTCGGAAACGCCGGGACCACCTCCCCGCGATCGTTCAAAGTTGTCGAGCCACCTGCATGATCCCAGTGCAAGTGCGACAGAATCACCAGATCGACATCCGGAGGGGCAATCTCCAATCCCTTGAGGCTGGGAACCAGTTGCCGCGGAAATTCAACTGCATATTCGGATGCCAGATTTCCCAGCGGCTTGTCACCTAAGCCGGTGTCAATGAGTATCACATGATCCCCATCCTGTAGCACCATACAGGTAAGCCCCAACAGTAATCTGGCTTTCGATGATCTATCGACCTTCTTGCTTCGCCCCAATCTCAACAGCGTTTCTGCAGGTATCTGAAACAGTCCATCCTGGATCAGGTGCGCCGCAAACCGACCGATCCGGAACGTCTGAATATCATGAGTCATCACACTTTTTCACCAACCAGATTCCGTGCAATCACCAGCCTCTGGATTTCCGATGTCCCTTCCCCGATCTCACACAATTTAGCATCCCGAAGGAACCGTTCCACAGGATAATCCCGAGTGTATCCATAGCCCCCATGGATCTGGATAGCACGATTAGCGCAGCGAATCGCCGCTTCCGAGGCGAACAACTTCGCCATCGCCGCCGCCTGAACATAGTCCTCGCCTGCATCCTTCAGACGCGCCGCATGATATACCAATAGTCTGGCGGATTCCACGTCGGTCGCGATATCCGCCAGCATGAATTGAATCGCCTGGAACCGATTGATCAACCTGCCGAACTGTTTCCGCTCTCCGGAATACTTGATCGCTTGATCAAGGCACCCCTGGGCAATCCCCAGCGCCATCGCACCGATGGAGATCCGACCTCCGTCCAGTATCGTCAGGAACTGCTTGAATCCCTCCCCTTCCTGTCCCAACAGATTCTCCACGGGAATCCGGCAATCTTCGAAGTGCAGCATCGCCGTATCCGATCCCCGGACGCCCAACTTGCTTTCCTTCTTGCCGACAGAGAAGCCTGGCGTTCCTGCTTCGACGATGAGGGAGCTAATGCCTCTCGTTCCCTTGCTCTTGTCTGTGACCGCTGTCGCAACACATACCTGCGACACACTGGCGTTGGTGATGAATATCTTGGCTCCGTTCAACACATACTGATTTCCGTCTTTGACCGCCGTCGTTTCGGTACCACCGGCATCGCTTCCGGCATTGGGTTCCGTCAGCCCGAACGCTCCGATCCACTGCCCGGAACATAGTTTCGGCAGGTATTTCTTCTTTTGGCTCTCGTTTCCGAACATGTAAATCGGCGCCGTTCCTAACGACACATGAGCCGCCAGGGTCAATCCGGTGGAAGCGCAAACCCGGGAAATTTCCTCCACCGCAATCGCGTAACACACCGTGTCCATTCCAGCCCCGCCATATTGATCAGGGAAGCAAATCCCCATCAATCCTAATTCGCCCATTTTCTGCACGGTTTCCATCGGAAATCGTTCATTCTCATCAATTTCCGCTGCAATTGGTTTGGCTTCGTTCAGTGCAAAATCGCGAACCATGTCGCGAAGCATCGCCTGTTCTTCCGTGAAAAAGTACATGAAGCAACCTCAGTGTGGTTCCAGCAAAATCCGCAGAAGGGTTATCTGCCTGCTCGACGTCGGGCAAGATCGCCTATCATTCTTCACTTATAGTATCCAGTCGGTCGTAACCTCGCCCCTGCTCTTTCTTCTTCCGCTTCTCTAGGTCGTTGATCAGCTCCTGGTACTCCTCCTGCGACAAGTTGTAGGTGTCCAGCAGCTTCTCGAACTCCGCTTTCCAAAGTCGATTTGCACGCTTCTTAGGAGCTATCGGCTTGGCAGCCATAGGACCTCCCGGTTAGGTAGGGCAAGACTAGGTTCGGACAAACATACTAATCGCTTAAGCTCTGATCCAGCAATTCCAAGGGATGAAGCACCTTCAGTTGAAGCCTCTGACGATCGGCTTCTTCCCTTAGTTTCAAAACGCACCCGGGAGACGACGCCACCACCACTTCAGCTCCCGTCTTGACAGCCTCAGCGATCCTTGCGGACGTAATCGTCTCCGAGGTCTCTGGAAAGTACACATTGTACGATCCGCCGAATCCGCAGCAGTGGTTGGATCGCACTTTTTCCACCACTTGAACACCCGGGATCGCATTCAGCAATTGTCGCGGAGCGTCCGTCACACCTCTGGTGTGGGTCAGATGACAGGAATCATGGATTGTGACTCTTTGACGCACGGAAGTCAATTCGCCGCGATGATCATCCAACCGTTGCGCCACCAAAGTCAGAAGCTCCGGACATCTCATCTTGAATTCCTGATAGGTGGGGTCGTCTTCCCCGAATAATTGCGCATATTCGTGAGTAAAGGCGCCTCCGCACGTGCCGTCCGCGGTCACGAACATATCTACCCCTGCCCTCAGGAATACGTCGATATTCCAGCGCCCCAACTTTCGAGCCGTCTTGAAATCCCCATTATTGAACGCCGGAGCCCCGCAGCACAACTGCTCCTTCGGAATCACCACTTCGTATCCCAGTTTCGACAGCACCCGAATCGTCGACCGGGCGACCTCCGGCACAAAGTAGTTGCACATGCACCCCACAAAAAAGCCCACTCGTCCGATCGGAGGATCTTGAACTGCCGGAATCCTTTCCGGAAGATCCTCCAAGAGCGTCCGCGAATTCAAACGAGGTATGGTCAGTCCAGATCGCAGATGCTTATATCGAATCCGTCTGTGATAGGTCAAAGCCTGTACGGCTCGCGCCAGCGTCAATCCGAGTCGCAGCATTCCCGGGCGAGACAGAAATCCGCGAAGCGCCACCTGCTTTGACCACGATTGTCCCACTTCCCTCGCCAGGAAATTCCTGGATGCAATCCACAGCTTTTCGGTCTTGACTCCAGCGGGGCAGACCGTTTGACACCCATAACACAGCAAGCACTCGTTGAACATATCCACGATGTGCGAGTTCGGCGTCAGATCGTCGGACATCATCGCTCGAAGCAGATTGATCTTTCCACGTGCCGAGGTATACTCATCCCCGGTCATCAAATACACCGGACAAATCCCGTGACACAAACCGCAGTTGATGCACCGGTCCAGTTCCTTGATGAAATCATCACTATCGTAGAAATGAGACATGTCGTTTTCTGAATTTCGATTTTCTGTACGCACTCGCCAATGTCACGCTCTTCTCTCAACACGCACCGGCGCAAGGCGAATGAACGTGATCACGTCCCTTCGGTTTCCAGCTCCACAATCGGGACTCCCGCCTCCACCAAATCACCGACGGAATACCTGATCGTCTTGACAATCCCTTCAGAAGGCGACCGGATTTCGTTCTCCATCTTCATGGCTTCCACAATTACCAACGGCTGACCCTCCGACACCCGATCCCCCTCCTTGACCATCACCTTGATCAGATTTCCGGGCATGGGCGACGTGATGGCTCCGGACACGGCAACCGCACTTCGTCCCGCTCCGTGGTTATTAGAAGCACGCGCTGCATCGTCAAACACAAAAATCCTGCCTTCAATGCTGACGTAAGCCTTCCCTCCGGACTCCGCTACAAAAATCCGCTTCTGCTTGCCATTCGCAGAGACGCTCAGCAAATGGTCGGACAATTTCTGGGCTTCCAGCGAAAGCTCTTGACCTCCGACTTGAACTCGGAAATGTCCGTCTTTGCCGTCGACAATCACATCGACCGGTTCGCCGTTTTTTAGATATTGGTAATGCGACATTATTATTCCCTGATCACAAGACTAGTCACTGCTTCCGATCTGCCACGCTCCCAGAGTCTCCCAAGGCGAGGGCATTCGACTGGTCGTACCGACACGGGCTACTGGCGTTTGCAGGTGCTTCCACAATCCCACCGCAGCCAACGCTTGCGCCGCCAATTCCCCGTCTTCCGGCGTTGAAGGCGACCAGGGCGTCAAAAACTTCGGAATGAAAGCCGTGGTCGTGTTTCCCTTCTGGAACTCCTCGTGCCGGACGACATTTTTCAAGAATGGAATAATAGTCTCCACGCCCAAGATCACATAATTGTCAAGCGCCTCAATCATCCGTCGGCAGACTGCGTCACGATTCTCGCCCCAGCAGATCAGCTTCGACAGGATCGGATCGTAGTGCACGGTGACCGTCATTCCAGTTCGGATGCCGCTGTCCACCCGAATCCCGGGACCCACTGGCTCGTGAACCAGCAACAGATGACCACTGGAGGGCAAAAATCCCTGCGAGGGATCCTCCGCGTAGATCCGGCATTCCATGGCGTGACCCCGGGGCTTGACATCGTTCTGGCGCAGCGCAAGCTTCTCCCCCGCCGCAATCCGAATCTGCTGCGCCACCAGATCCACGCCGGTTGTGGATTCCGTCACAGGATGTTCCACCTGAATTCGGGTGTTGACTTCTAAGAAATAGAAATTCTTGTCCTCGTCCAACAGGAATTCCACCGTCCCTGCATTTCGATAACCGGCGATGGTCGCCACCTTGACCGCGGTCTCGCCCATTCGCTGCCGCAAAGCATCGTTCAACGCCGTGGAAGGCGTTTCCTCGACAATCTTCTGATGCCGCCGCTGAATCGAACATTCCCGCTCGTACAGATGAATCACATTCCCATCAAGATCCGCCAACACTTGAAATTCCACATGGCGGGGTTCCTCCAAGTACTTCTCCAGATACACGGTATCATCGGCGAATGCAGCTTTCGACTCTCGGCGAGCCGCCTCCAATGCGGAGGGCAAATCCTTTCGATCGTGTACGACACGCATCCCCTTCCCGCCGCCACCTGCCGCAGCCTTGATCAACACCGGGAACCCGATCTTGTCGGCTTCCCTGGCGATCGCTCGATTGTCCGCCGATGTGCTCATCATCCCCGGAATCAGAGGAATACCGTGCGCGCCCATCAACCCCCGGGACTCGACCTTATTTCCTAACAACCGAATTCCTTCGGACGACGGACCGATGAAGGTGATCGCTGCGTCTTCGCAAGCTTTTGCAAACCCGGGATTTTCCGCCAAAAATCCATATCCGGGATGTATAGCGTCGCATCCATGGTCCCTGGCGACTTGCAGAATCTTCGGAATGTTCAAATAGCTTTCCAGAGGCGGCGGATCTCCAATGCATACCGCCTCGTCGGCAATCTCCACGTGAACTCCGTCACGATCTACCGTAGAGTAAACCGCCACGGCTGGAATGTCCAATTCGCGGCACGCCCGAATCACCCTGACGGCAATCTCTCCGCGATTCGCAACCAAGATCTTTTTGAACATTGTGCGTTATCTGTATTAAATTCCGTGCGTATCCAGCTTTGCGGTGTCAGGCGGGGACGCCTGACACCACAGGGTAACATGCCGTCCTATTTCCCGTGCCGTCAGGTGTTCCCACCTGACAGGATCCTTCCCCCCTACCACCGTAGGGGGGAAAAACAAGGGGGGTTTCCTTATTCCCGTGCCGTCAGGTGTTCCCGCCTGACCTCAAATGCTTTAATCTTCCCTATCTCCAGTTTTCGACCACCCGGGTGTCCGCTTCTCGAAGAATGCCAGCATCCCTTCCTGACCTTCGTCCGACACACGAAGATCGGCAATCGCTCTTGAAGTATAGGACTTCATTTCCGGCACCGGCATTCCGGGAACCCGTCGCACCAGTTCCTTGCACATCTGCACCGCTTTGGGACCGCTGCTCAATATCAATTGCACTATTCTTTCCACCTCGTCATCCAGACTCTCCGGTGGGACAACCCGGCTCACCAAACCGGTTTCGTACATCCGTTGCGCGGACAAGCGTTCTCCAGTGATGAAGAACTCCGTCGAATGAGCCTCACCCACCTTTTTGATAACATAGGGTGAAATGCACGCCGGCACCAATCCGATCTTGACTTCACTGAAACTGAATACCGTATCTGACGATGCAATGGCGATATCCGCCACCGCCACCAGCCCAGTTCCTCCTCCGATTGCTGCCCCCTGCACCTTAACAACTATCGGTCGAGGGTAATTGTACATCAAATCCAGTAGATTGGCAAGCTTGATCGCATCCCGCAAGTTGTCCTCGAACGTGTACGCGATCATCTGCTTCATCCAATGGATGTCGGCTCCGGAACAGAACGCCTTCCCGTCGCCGCCCAGAACCACTACTCTGATGTCCCGCAATTTGCGCAAGTGCTCGAAGACCTCCGTTAATTCCGCGATCATCGTATCATTGAACGCGTTCCGGACCTCGGGGCGATTCAACGTGATTCGAAATACTGGCCTACTGTGGTCCGTGCGGATGGTTAAATAACGCATTAGGAAACAACTCCACGATGGATGAGATTGCTTTGCTGGGCTCGCAATGACGCCCCCTTTTTTGTTTCCCCCCGGATACCGGGGGAAAGGTTGAAGAGACCTCCCGTTTGTTCACCCCTGCTTGCGTACGGGGGAAGAAACGGACGACGACTGGCTATTGACCTTTCCAATTTGCCACCGCCGACCGAATGGCATTATCGAGCTTCTCCGGACTGTCCGAGCCAATAACATATCTCCGATCTTTGGCAGTCAACTCCACGCCTCGACCCATCTTGGCATTGACATACATCCTTTTGCCGCAGAAATGGATTCCAAAACCTGCCAGGAACGGAATTGTTACCACCCCTCCTACCACGATAGTATCGAGCCGGAGCCGCTTTTTCCAGATGGGGAATCCGAATGTTAATTGCGTGGGCGTGATCACGACAATCAACTTTCGGAAAAGCCAAATTACGATTAAGATTGCGACCATCATGATTTCTCCGGGTCGCATAGCCTGGTGGTCCAAGCGCACACCAAACGCGGCAGGAATAATCAGTCCCAGAGCGCACGCCACAAAGACCAGCACGATCAGCCAGGAATAAATCGGCTGTTTTTCCTGATAAAGAATTGACTTATCCATGACTGAATAGTCCCTCCTAAGTCAGGCGGCTTGTCCCGCATGACGTCAAATTTCGCCCGTGAGCTGGAAAAGCCCATCCTACATACGGAACACGCCCATGCGGTATTCTGGAATCTGAGCGTTCAGCGACATCGAAATTCCCAGCGCCAGCGCCTGACGAGTCTCCGTAAGATTGATAATACCATCGTCCCATAACCTCGCCGATGCGAAATACGGATGACCCTGCTCATCATATTCCTTCAGGATGGGTTTCTTGAATTCCTCTGCTTCCTTTTCCGTCATCACCGGCTCACCCTTGTGCCGGAGCTGATCCTGTTTGACCTGCAGCAACACATTTGCCGCCTGTTCGCCACCCATGACGGAAATCCGGGCATTGGGCCACATCCACAGGAGTCTTGGGAAGTAGCCTCGTCCGCACATGGCGTAATTCCCGGCTCCAAACGACCCGCCGACGATAACAGTGAATCTCGGCACCTGAGCATTGGCGGTGGCATGCACCATCTTGGCGCCGTCCGATGCAATCCCGCCATGCTCATACTGCTTGCCTACGATGAAACCGGTGATATTTTGCAGATAGATCAATGGTATTTTCCGCATCGAGCACAGGGTGATGAAATGGGCGGCTTTCTTGGCGCTTTCCGAGAACAGCACTCCGTTGTTGCCCACGATTCCCACCGGATAGCCCATGATGTGAGCAAAACCGGTAATGACCGTCGTGCCGTACAATTCCTTGAATTCATGGAATCTTGACCCGTCTACGATCCGGGCGATCACCTCTCGGATGTCGTACGGCTTCCGAATATCCCGGGGCACCACCCCATACAGTTCCTCAGGATCGTAATATGGATCTTCCGGCTCCCGGCGGTCCAGCTCGAACTTCCTGGGTGGATCCAGATTCTCGATGATATTACGGCAGATTTCCAAGGCATGTTCGTCGTTTTCCGCCAGATGGTCTGACACGCCGGAAATTCGGGTGTGCACGTCACCGCCGCCCAATTCCTCAGGCGTAACGTCCACACCGGTCGCTGCCTTGACCAGAGGCGGTCCTCCAATGAAAATCGTCCCCTGGTTCCGTACGATCACCGTCTCATCCGACATTGCCGGCACGTAAGCTCCACCCGCAGTGCACGACCCCATCACTACCGATATCTGGGGGATCCCCTTCGCGGACATCACCGCTTGATTATAGAAAATCCTACCGAAATGCTCCTTGTCAGGGAACACGCCCGCTTGCAGAGGCAGGAATACTCCGCCGGAATCAACCAGATAGACGCAAGGCAGGCGATTCTCCAAAGCGATCTCCTGGGCGCGGCAATGCTTCCTGATTGTCTCAGGGTAATACGTTCCGCCTTTGACCGTCGCGTCGTTGGCGACCACCAGCACTTCTCGACCATGCACTACCCCCACGCCGGTAATGACGCCTGCCGCCGGAGCTTCGTTGTCGTGCATCCCGTATGCCGCAAGCTGGCTGAATTCCAGGAACGGCGTATTGCGATCGAACAACTTCGCCAGTCGATCCCTGACCATCAATTTGCCGCGGCTGGTATGCTTGTCGATCATATACTGCGGACCCCCGCGCTTGATCGTGTCCAGCAGTGATCGGTAGACCGCAGCCAGCTTCTTGTGATACGCTGTGTTTTCTTTGAAATCAGGATCTTTGGTATTGATCCGCGATTCAATCCGGTACAATGAACCCTCTTAGAAAATATGATTTCCTGATCTATGTGCTCTTAGATGTCCTCACCTGACAGAACTTTTGTGCTGTCACTTCTCCGCAGGTGACAGCATTCCCTTCCCCCCTTCTATTGAAGGGGGGAATATAAGGGGGGTTGATCCTTGTTCTGTCGCGGTTTGTCCCGACTCCCCGAGGTGTAAGCCGACAGTTCCGTGGTGCAGGGTGTCCTCACCCTGCACGATCCCTATATTACGCCGGGACGCACTTATAGCCGTAGCAATGGATACCGGCATGCCCGTCGTCGCGGATTTTGCGGAATTCGACTTTGACCGGCATGCCGATCTGGATGTCATCCAGAGGTATGTCCACGATCTGGGTGGTGAATCGGACACCCTTCATCACTTCCACGATCCCGATGGCATAGGGAGTCTGATCGCCGAACCCTTCCGGAGCGACCCGGATGACGGTGAAAGTCAGCAACTCGCCATGATCGGGAAGGTTGATCGTCTCGAATTGCCGATTCTGGCATCCGTCGCACACCAGGCGACCAGGGAAAAACACCTTGCCGCAGTTGGTGCATTTCTTGGCTTCCAGCCTGTAACGGTACGGAGTCTCACGCCAATTGCGTGCCGTAATTCCGCTCATGTATAGTTCCTCCAGATTATCTCATAGGTTGATTCGTTCGGTCAGGAGGGAACACCTGACCGCACATGAGTTACTACGTCCTGCAGAATATCTCCACTCTGCCGGGATTCCTTGCGCACTTGGTGCTGTCAGATTGTTGCGTGCGGCAGGGTGTCCCCACCCTGAACGACTTTCTTCTTCCCCCCTGCTATTGTCCGAATGGACGCCCACGGCGCAGGGGGGAACAAAAGGGGGGTCGCATCTCTGTTCAGTCCGTTACCTTGCCTCCAGAACATGCACGACCGTGGATCCGCCCGATCCACCCATATTCTGTGCCAGACCGACTTTGGCGCCTTTGACCTGCCGCTCTCCTGCTTCGCCTCGTAATTGCAGCGTCAATTCCATGATTTGTGCCACGCCCGTGGCGCCCACTGGATGACCTTTGGACTTCAATCCACCGGAGGTGTTGACCGGAATCCGCCCGCCGATTGCGGACTCGCCGGATTCCGCCAGCTTGCCCCCCTGACCAACTTCGCACACGCCCAACGCTTCCAGGACACAGATTTCCGCAATAGTGAAGCAGTCATGGACCTCGATCACATCGACGTCCTTAATGGTCTTTCCTGCCATCTCCAGCGCACGTTTCGCAGCCACCTCGGTGGCTTTCAAATAAGTCAAGTCCTCGCGGGCATGCAAAGCAATCGTGTCGGTGGCTTGCCCGGAACCGGTGATTGCCACGACAGGATGTTTCTTGAATTTCTTCGCCATCTCCAACGGACACAGGATCACAGCCGCCGCGCCATCAGTAATCGGCGAGCAATGGAGAATCCGCAAAGGATCCGCCACCATGGTGGAACCCATCACCTCGTCCAGCGTGACCTCAAATGGAAACTGTGCGTTAGGATTCTTGGCGCCGTTCTTGTGGTTCTTGACCGCAACATGCGATAGTTGTTCCAGGGTTGTCCCGTAACGATGCATGTGAGCACGGGCGATCATGGCGTATAGTCCGGGGAACGTGACGCCGTGGAAACACTCGTATTCCTGATCTGCCGCAGTTGCCAGGGCATAGGTCGCACCGCCACCGTCCACATCAGTCATTTTCTCCACGCCACCTGCCAGCACGATATCCGACCAGCCCAAGGCGACCTGCATCATCGCCTGGCGAACCGACAACCCGCCAGAGGCGCAGGCTGATTCCACACGGGTTGCGGGGATGTGCTTCTGCCCCAGATAGTCCGCCATCATGGAACCAATGTGTTCCTGCCCCACGAAAAGACCAGGCGACATCGAGCCGACGAACATGGCGTCGATCCTATCGACTCCGGCGTCATCCATCGCCTTCAAAGCAGCTTCCACAAACAGGTCACGCAAGGGCACTTCCCACAGTTCGCCCCATTTATTCATCCCAACGCCTATCACGGCTACATCTCTCATGGATCAAGAACCTCCTTGTTGTCGAATTCGTGGCACTGTCAGGCGAGGACGCATGACAGCACCTGTGTATTAGCTCACCCTCACAACTTGAATTGTGTCATTCCCGCGGCTTGTCCGCCTAAGGCGGAAAGCGGGAATCCAGGTCATCATACTGTCAGGCGGGGACGCCTGACAGCACCTCTCACCAGTCAGGCGAGGGCGCTTACAGCACCTCTTGACTGTCAGATGGGGACACCTGACAGCACTCTTTAGCTGTCAAGCGAGGACGCGTGACAGCACCCTCACCGGTCGGGTGGGGACACCCGACCGCACTCTATGGCTGTCAGGCGGGGACGCCTGACAGCACATTGCTTGGTCAAGCATTTTTCAAAATCTTCCCGCGGAATTTCGCGTAGGTGCCGTAGTCCACGTACACCTTGTTCTCGTCCAATTGCGGACGGGTCAAGGGCGCTGCCTTTTGCACCGGCGGTAAATGTTCTGTGACGGTGTATATAAATCCGTCGGACCCGGAACCGGAACCGTAGGACACCATGAAGATTTTGTCGCCAGGCTTCGCCACATCCAAGACGGCGGTGAGCCCGATAGGCGAGGAACCGGAATAGGTATTCCCTAACCACGGCGTCAGCCACCCGGTCTCAATCTGCTCTTTCTTGAATCCCAGCATCTTGCCGACCCGCATCGGGAATTTCCCGTTGGGCTGATGAAACACTGCAAACCGGAAATCCGAAGGCTTCATCTTTGCTATCTCCAGCAGCCCATTGGCGCATCCCATGGTATGTTTGAAATACGCAGGCTCTCCAGTGAAGCGTCCGCCATGCTGCGGGTAGAATTCGTGTTCCCGCCGCCAGAAGTCCGGCGTATCGGTCATGTAGGAATAAGTGTAGTCCACCGTTGCCAGCACTTTCCCTTTTCCAAATATGAATGCAGCGGCACCGGCGGAAGCGCTATATTCCAAAGCATCACCCGGCGCGCCTTGAGATGTATCGCCGCCAATCCCCATGCCGTATTCGATCAATCCCGCTTTGACAAGCCCGTACGCTACGAACATGCATTCCGAACCCGCCTTGCAGGCGAATTCCATGTCGGCGCAGTGGATGGCAGGAGTGGCACCGATGGCTTCCGCCACTACGGTTCCCGACGGCTTCACGGCGTACGGATGCGATTCCGATCCAATGTAGATCGCCCCAATTTTCTGAGGGTCGATCTTGCACCGTTTTAATGCATTCCGGGCTGCCTCCACGCTCAGCGTAATCGTGTCCTGATCAGGCGTAGGCACCGATTTCTCGTACAGTTGCAGACCGCGTTTGTAGCTGGGAGCGTCGGCGCCCCACACCTTGGCGATTTCCTCCAACTTGATCCGATGCCGAGGTATGTAGGCTCCGTATCCCACAATTCCGATGAGTTCCAATGTAATCCTCCTTGCATGATCATACTATATAATATCAACCAACGTAAATCATTGCGGTTCCATGACCAACGTGACTTGAGCGGCAGCGCCCGGCGACACCGTGACTGTGTCAGACGCGGCAACATAGCCGGGCTTCGTGGCAACCACAACCACCTGATCCGAAAGTGCCACGTTGGTCGGCAGGTTGTTCTCATCTCTTCCGTCAAAAGACATCCCCCATTTCGCCCGAGTCATCTCAAGTCGAAAGGTACCTGACGCCCCGGTATTATAGAGAGGTTCCATATCAGAAAGGGCAATCGGTTCCCCGCGGTTCAGGAAAAAATATCGTTCGCCGATGTCATCTGAAGAAGTCATTACCCGCGCCACGAATAGTCCATTAGCGCGATGCTCACCGTCCCACGAAACCGCCGAGTCAGGCTGCTGCGGAATGCCGTTCCACACCGTGTCGATCGTCTCTTGATCTGCAGATTCCACCACAGCCCAGATCTGCCGCGAGCACTGCAATTGGAACGGAATGTGTACTTCGGCGCCGGGATTTGGGTAGATCGGGTAGATCTGCGACGGCGGCGGACCCGGAAACTGCTCGGAAGGAGTCAACGACAAGATGGGCTCTAAATCCACAAAGACCCCGCTGAAGCTGACCGTGGTCAGGCGAAAGTAGTACGTGATGCCGTTGTACACTCCGCAGTCGACGTACTCATAATTGGTGGCGGTTGGTGTAGTCCCCTGACCTGCCACGATTCCTGCCTGGAGGAATGGACCCTCAGCACTGTTGGAATGACCGACGACGAAATAGTGGTTGGCGGTTTCGGAAGCGGTTTGCCAATGCAGTCGGCAGAATCCGTTTCCGGGCTCACCCGAGAATGATACCAACTCCACCGATGCTTGCGTTTCCAGTCCCAGCCAATGATCCTCTACCTCACCGCCAGCCGAATCCACTCCGACATATCCGGTCCTCCCCAACATTTCTCGCGATAACCGCGCTCGAACCGCCCGACGACTCTCCATGGTCATATTGACCGCCGGCATTAACAATGTGTCCACATATATCGCCGGAGTTACCTGCCGGTTTTGCATCCACCATTCAGAGCTTTCCGCGCCGGAACACAGGCTATCGTCGTCGAAGTCGCCGTCGTCATTGCCGTCAATCCAGAGATTCAAGTACAATAGCTGCTGGAAATAGTTGGGACCTCCGGACACCTGTGTGCGCAGCACCACGGTGGGGCAGGGCTGTTCCAAGACCAGATCAAGAATCCTAATCCCGTCATCTGATGAGTCTGCGTCGGGAATATGCGGATTGGACTCTCCGGTGACGCCGGTGCCAAGCCAGGCAATGCCCGACAGCCGATGCGCCGGACCTCCGCCCATTACATCGAAAGTCGGATAAGGTTGATCGAAATCACCCAGATCGTATTCGTCATCGGAAGCGACTGGAATCGCAGGACTGACCCTTTCGGGCGTTGCGGCTGGTGCAACCATGGCAGTGGTGGTTATTTCAAACAGATAGATCAAGTGAATGTGAGCATCCGACAAGGGGTCTCCGGTCACGCCCGTGACCGTGCCAGTAATCACGACATCGGGGACGGTCGTCTCCGAATCGTCATTGCTGCAGCCAAGGAACAGCCACCCCATGATCAAGCTGAGCACGAATATCGCCGTATGTCTTACAATCAAGAGCGAACCAACAATTATGGCGCTGCATCGCTGCCCATGGGGTTCAGAATCACAATCCGGCGGTCCGGAGTCGAGGCAATCAACTGACCATCCCGATATGCAATCCCGCAAAAGTCTTCACTAAACAAACCTACAGTGCTTACGAGTCCAGTGCTGGGGTAGTAACGAAGCAGAAGAATGGCATCACCCTCATCTTCATGCCGGCACAAAATGTAGAACGTAGGGAAGAATGGATTAGGTTCGAAGGTCATAGCGAAATAATCATATCCTCCGGGGAAATCGATCTCACGATAGCCCTGAAGCCCCATGGTTTCCCGGTCAATGGAGTACATGCGAATGTGACCGGAATCAGTGGATTTCCACAACAACACATGGAGGCTGTCGTCGATGGAATCGTAAGCAATTCCGCCTTGCTCCCATCCATTCAATTCCGGTTCGGAATTGGACATTGCCTCGACGTTCCCGCCGAAACTGACCCGAAATCGATTGCCAAAGGTCTGCCCCACCAGGTAAAGGTGCCCTTGATCGCCAGCCATCGATATATACCCTTGTCCGTTCATCGACAGATCGACGGAGTCCTGGATCGTTCCAGTGGAATCAAGCTGGTACAAAAATATCCGGTTGCCTGGACCTTCGACTCCATCGTAATTGGTGACGAGGATATCGTTGCCACGCACGGCAATATCGTTCCAATAGTCATTGCCGATGTCAATGGGTCCGACCGAGTGTACCTCAATCTTTCCGCATCCCATCAGCAGGAAAAGCACCCCGGAAATCAACAATGTGTATCTCATGGTCACCTCCGACCGACGCCGGCACCGTCCTGGAAGCTACCTAATGTCGCGTATCCTGAGTTGAACGGTCTTCCGGTCGTTCCATTCGTTTTCTTCGACGACGTATACCATGTCAATCACACGAGATCCCGTTTCCAATCGCGTCAGATAGTCCCCCATGTTGAAGCCGATACAATCGAATACTTCGCCGTTCTGTCGCGCCCGGAATTTGAGATGATTGGTCCCGACGATCCTGGGTGTCCCGACGACCTCGACGCCATAGCTCACGAATAGCGGACGAGTGTTCTTGGGTCCGAACGGCGCAAAATTCCGGAGGTGCTTCACAATTTGAGATGTGATGTCGTCCAGACGGACGACCGCTTCTATCGCGATTTTCGGGATCAGGTCTTCCTCGGCAATCATCCCTCGGGCGACTTCATTGAATCGCTTGCGAAACTCTGTAAAGCTCTCGGCTTTGATGGACAGTCCTGCCGCATACTTGTGCCCCCCGAATTGCATCAGCAGGTCCTCGCACTGCTTCAAGGCATCGTAGATGTCAAATCCGGGAATCGATCGTGCCGACCCTTTCCCAATCCCATTCTCGATAGTGATCATAATCGTGGGTCGGTAAAACTTCTCGATGATCCGCGACGCCACAATCCCGATCACCCCTGGATGCCATTTTTCGCGCATCAGGACGATGGCTCGATCCACTTCGGGATCATAGGTGCTGTCGATCTCTTCCATCGCCTCGTCCAAGGTGACGTTGTCGATTTCTTTGCGCCGCCGGTTTTCCGACTCCAGTTCCTTAGCAAGCAGATTTGCCTGGCTAGCGCTGCGAGTAATCAACAGCGCGACGGCGCGCATGGCATCCCCTAACCGACCCACTGCATTCAACCGAGGAGCCATTCCAAATACAATCTGCCCCACGTCCATCTTGCCTATCCTAAGTCCCGCCACATCAATCAGCGCCTGGATTCCGACCTCAAGATTGCTATTAATCTTCAGGAGTCCTTCCTTTACGAACACCCGGTTCTCGTCGATCAACGGCACAATATCCGCCGCGGAACCGATGGCTGCCAGATCGATGTACTTCTCCAGGTAATGGAGATCCATCCCCATATGCTGAGTAATCCCCTGTCCCAGCTTGTACGCCACCCCCACTCCCGCAAGATCTTTGAACGGATACAGGCAATCTTCCCGTTTCGGGTCCAGGACCGCAGTGGCGTCCGGCAAGGTGGAACCTTGCTCGTGATGGTCGGAGATAATAATGTCCACTCCCAATTCCCTGGCAAGCTTCGCTTCATCGATGGAATTGATCCCGCAATCCACCGAGATGATCAGCTGCCCCCCCGCGGCGGCAATGCGCTCCACTCCGCCTGCGGAAAGACCGTACCCCTCAATCTGACGGTCCGGGATATAGTAGTGGACGTCACCGCCCTGGTCTTTCAGAAATAGATACAGCATCGACACGGCGGTGATCCCATCCACATCGTAGTCGCCGAACAGATAAATCTGTTCCTTATTCCTCAGAGCCCCTATGACGCGATCCACAGCCTTCTCCATATCCTTCATCAAGAAGGGGTCGTGGAGATTCGCCGTACTTGGATTCAAAAACGCTTGAACCTGATCAATCGTCCGCAATCCCCGGTTCAACAAAAGCTGAATAATCAGCTCAGGCGCCAGAATCTGGCGTTTCAGCTCGTCAACGACTTCGTGTGGATACTCCTCATAGAATTCCCATTTGAGTTGCATGGACAAGAATCTTATGTGAATGAAACAAAAACATCAATTGACATTCCCCTTTCGCATCTCATATCCGCAGCGCAGTCAAACGGGTCATTCGACTGCACTGTCGCCATATTCCACTAATCTGTCAGGCGAGGACGCCTGACAGCACTTCCAATGCTGCAGATTGTAATGGACCGAACCCGAAGAACTACGCACGGTGTATCCCAATCCTCGCATCCACCACTACGCATTGATCCGCTTCCGGAAACGCCAGAAATGGATTGATATCCATCTCCTGAATCACGTCAAAATCATTCACTAATTGCGACAATCTGAGTAACGTCTCGACGACTTTCTGGCGATCGATGGGAGGATCGCCTCGGAAATCATCCAGGAATTTCCTTCCTCTGACCTGATCGATCATCTCGTTCGCATCAATATCCGTCAATGGATGGATCCGAAATGTCACATCTTTCATCACTTCTACGAAAATTCCACCCAAACCAAACATGATTAACGGTCCAAACACCGGGTCGGTCATCATGCCCATCACGGTCTCGCGCCCGCCTTTCACCATCTTCTGAACCAAGAAACTCAGGTCTTTCTTCCCCTTCAGGCGCTTCCTCATGTCATCGTATCCCTGACGCAGCTCGTCATCAGACCGGATATCAAGGAGCACACCTCCTTCGTCAGTCTTGTGCAGGAGCTCCGGAGACAAGGCTTTCAACACGACAGGATATCCTATCCTGTCTGCGGCGTTCAACGCATTTTCCAATGTCGTCACATTCTCTACCTGCGGTTGAGGAAAGCGATAGGCAGACAGCACTTCCTGCACCTCTCGGTCGGTCAACCATTCCCGTCCGGACTTCACGGCTCGATCAATGACCTGCTTGGCAGCCTTGTGATCGACATCCTCGAAGCGCACGACCTTACCCGCCGCTCGTTCTCGAATTCGTCGAAACCGGGTCATCGCTGCCAGAGTGTATACAGCGGACTCGGGGTACAAATACACTGGCAGTTTGTGCCGCCGTAATTCGTCGATACCCGATCCTTCCGTGTCCCGCCCCATGAAACAGCACAAGACTGGCTTCTCGTGCTGCCTTTGACTTACTTCCACAATTGCCGTCGCCACTTCCCGGGCGTCAATCGTAATCGGATGCACAAAAATCACGATCACCGCATCAACCCCGTCATCAGTCAGCAGCAATGTCAACGTTTTCCGGTAGGTCTCCTCATCCGCCGATGCAATCATGTCCAGCGGATTGGAAAATGCCGCTTTCGCAGGCAGAAGTTCACGAAGGCTCTGCATGGTATAGTTAGAGAATTTGGCGACTTCCAATCCGCGGTTAACGACGGCATCGATTGCCATAATCCCTGGACCGCCGGCATTGCTCATAATTGCCACACGGTTGCCGCGAGGAATCGGTTGGTACGAAAACGCTTGCGCCAGATCAAACAGCTCTTCCACGGTATTGACCCGCAACACACCTGCTGCCTCAAAGAGGGCATCGGTGGCGACATCCGTTCCGGCTAAAGCGCCGGTATGCGACGATGCCGCTTGAGCCCCTGCCATCGTCCGACCCGATTTGACAGCGATGATCGGTTTCGTGCCGATAATGCGGCGCGCAAGAGTCGTGAATTTCCTCGGATTCCCGAAGCTCTCTATGTACATGAGAATCACTTTGACGCTGTCGTCATGTTCCCAGTACTCCAACAAGTCGTTGCCGCTCACGTTCCCCTTGTTCCCTAACGACACGAACATAGACATGCCCAGATGAATCTCAGCGGCATGCTCCAGAATGGCGTTTCCCAATGCTCCGGACTGAGACATGAACCCGATATCGCCGCGTAGCGGCTGGGCGCTGGCGAACGTAGCATTCACTTGAATCTCGGGATCGGTATTGATTATGCCCATGCAATTGGGACCGATGAGCCTCATACCGTATTTCTCGACTTGCGACACCAGCTCATCTTCCAGCTTCTTCCCCTCGGGACCGATCTCGGAATAGCCGGCGGTGATCATCACGATCCCCTTCACGCCCTTGCGTCCGCAATCCTCCATGACCAACGGCACCAACTCACTGGGGACCACAATCACCGCCATGTCCACTTCGTCCGGGATTTCCAATACCGACCGATACGACTTCATGGAATAGATATATTTCGCATTGGGGTTGACCGGAAAAATCATGCCGTTGAAGTGGTATTCCACTAAATTGTGCAAGATCTCGTGCCCGATGGAACCCCGTTCACGACCAGCACCTATCACCGCAATCGACCGCGGTTTAAATACGTAGTCCAACGAATGTGTCATTATTCCTCATCGTCCGATTTTTCTAATCCCCACGTAACAATCCTACCTGCCGCCGCCTCTTTCGCGTAACGTCCGGTATCCTCGCCAAGCAGGTCTCAACTACGCGGAATTATGAATTCGCGGTGCTTCATTCATAATTCACAATTCAACATTCAAAATTCCCAAAGGAGTGGGTCGGTAAGCCGAATTCTGTCGTGGACGGTCATTCATCTGGGATGCCGGTTGCCCGGCACCTCGTGCGGTCTACCCGCAGGTCAAGCGATGCGAGCCGCATCATCCCTGCTTATTTGACCTTGCTCCGGACGGGGTTTTCCGTGCCTTGGCTGTTACCAGCCAAGCGGTGAGCTCTTACCTCGCCTTTTCACCCTTACCGATGTCCCGACAACCTGTTTGGTTGTGCTGTCAGGTGTCCCGACCTGACAGCCTTCTCTTTTCCCCCCTGCAAAGTAGGGGGGAACAAAAGGGGGGTTCTTTCTTGCGCTGTCAGATGCCCTCACCCGACAAATCTCAATAGTGTGCTGTCAGGTGTCCCCACCTGACAGCCTTTTCTTTTCCCCTCTACAAAGCAGGGGGACCAAAGGTGGGGCGTTGCTAGTGGTGTCAGGTGGGGACACCTGACACCACAACCGGGTCAGGACATCGGCGGTATGTTTTCTGTGGCACTTTCCGTCGCCTCACGGCGCCCCGGTGTTACCGGGCGTCCTGCTCTGTGGAGTTCGGACTTTCCTCCCCGAGCCTTGCAGCCCAGGGCGACCGCCTAACCCACTCCAATTATGTCAATGTACAAGTCAATATCGACGATAGACATCAAACTGATGCAAATCCAGAGTTCGCCAGCCGATCCGCTTTCCGGTTCTCCGACCGCGGAATATGCACAAATCTCGCCGGAAATGGCAGCCCATCCATCAATTTTCGAACCCTTTCAAACAATGGCTTCAAATTCTTGCTCTTCACCTTATATTTCCCCGTCATCTGCCGAACCAACAATTCACTGTCGCTGTGGATAAGCACACGCGATACTGAAGACCCCGCTTCGGAATAGTGCGCAAGCCATCTTAGCACATATTCCAACGCCCGATATTCCGCGATATTATTGGTGGCAACCCCTATCTGGTGGCTGAATTCAAAGAGCTTTTCGCCGCCCGGGGACAGGACATAGCCTCCGACGGCTGCTTCGCCGGGATTTCCGCGGCACGCGCCGTCAATCCAGGCTTTCAAATAGGTGGGACTCGTCAAAATCCTTCTCGGTCCATCCGAATGCTGCCGGTAAGAAATGAGATCCTTCACTTCGTCCAGGATGACAGGTGCTTCGTTCCGGATGACAGCTCAGCCACTCACAGCTCATCCGATACCAGAATCCGCCCGCAGTTTTCGCAGAGGATGAAGTCTTCCATGTTGCGGACTTCCACAATCCGCTGAGGAGGAATCATGATCGAGCATCCTTCACAGGCGCTGCCGATAATCCGCGCCACGCCCTTGCCATCTTTAGCCAGACGGATTCGCTCATAGTGGGCATAAATCGGCTTCTTGATCCGCATCACGATCTTCTCGCGCTGGTGCTGGAGTTCCAATTCCTCGTCTTCCGTTTCTTTCATTTTCTGCTCAAGCTCTGCACTCTTGTCCGCCAATTCCGCCCTGAATTTCTCCAGCTCCTCGGACTTCTCCTCTAACAGGTTGGCGACATGATCCCCGCTGGTCATCAATTCCAAGATACGGTTTTCGCCTGTGGTGATCTCCGCCTTGCAACCATCCGTTTGTTGAGTGATGGCGTCATATTCCCTGTTGGTTGTTACAGAATACAGCTGGTTCTGGTATTTCAGCAATCTGATCTTTAGCATCTCCACGCCACCCCGGACCTCTCGAATCTCGGACTGTATCTGGCCTCTCTCTGCCTGTTTTTGTGCCAGGAAGGCATCCAGCTCCGCCACTTGATTCTTCAATCGGTCCACTTCCTGAGGCAAGTCGCCTCGCTCCAATTCCAGATCACGTAGCTGGTCATCGATGTCCTGGAGCTCTACCAAAAGACCGAGTTCTTCTTGGAGATTAACCTCCATATTGTCCTTTCCACACGATCTTATCTTTAAAGGTTGTCGCCGTTATCGGATTCTCAATAAAAAAAAAGTGCACCGGCTTTTCCGGGCACTCTTAGTATATTGGATACAAGGTGCATACCTCACGTATGATTAGACCCAGCTCTCGAGAAACGCGACCTATCATGATGGCACTCCCTGACAGAAAGACTTCAACGCAGAACTGCGCGTCCTACTCCGATTGCCTCACCAGTATGAAAGAACAATTCCCGCCCGTAAATAATATAATCACTTTAGGTTAGGCTGACGTTTCGGAACGCCCCTCACTGCGATTTATCTGAAAATTCTTCTGACCGAACTTTTAATATACCCAATAAATTTCCAAATGTCAAGCAAAAAAGAAAATCCATTTCCTTCTCGATTTCTCGGTAGAGGTTCCATAATCATGACGCGAATGAAAAAAATCAAAAGACGCCCTTGCTTCTATAAAAATTTCTTTGTATATTGACCAATCAAACCTTATTACAAAATCCTTCGCTGTGGAACAAACCCGTCCTCTGATTGATGTCAGCTTCTTCGAAAGGAGCGAACATGAGATTCTGCATACCCGTCCTTTGGAAAGCAAGCTTTGCGCTTCTAATTTGCCTCCTGATGTCTGGCATGTTATTCGCTCAAGGTTCTGCTCTTTCGCTCCGGACCGGCGACCCAACCGGCTGGTGCCCGATTGTCGATAGCACCGGAGCCCCTATCGATAGCGGCAGTTTTGTCGGTTTGTATTTAGTTGGGGATGATGGTCAAGTCGATCCGCCATCGGAAGAAATGGAAACCTGCGGCGGTCCCACGGACGATGACGTCAGAGCCGTCAACAATACGATCGGCAATGGCATGGACCACTTCGTCATGGGATACCAGGAACCCCCAATCGTTCCCGCAGGCAATCTCTTCTCCGGAAATGGTGCGATCCAGCTCCCCGACACCGGATTCGGTACCGAACCTGTCATCAACCGCGGCGACCGCTTCTACCTCCGAGCGTTCAACTCGGACAGTGTCCAGACCGCGACTCACTATTTTAATCTCCTCACCGTGGCAGGTGACACGACGGATTCTTATGTGCACACCGCCATCGGACCTGCTATCGTCTATGTTTGCTTCACCGAAGCCATTCCGCTCAATTGTGAGGGGACACCGGTGGCACCGGAAGAAACTCCAAACGTCATCACAGAATATCGCCTGTATCAGAATTATCCCAATCCATTCAATCCTGCCACCACTATCACATACGATGTGAAAGCCTTCGGGCACGTGACGTTGAAGATATTCAACCTCCTGGGGCAGCAAGTTGCGACCGTGGTTGACGACATGAGGGATACGGGGCACTATGCCGCCCATTTCGATGCCGCCCGTCTTGCAACGGGAATCTATTTCTACGAAATCCAAATCAACAATTTCCGCGACATCAAGAAAATGGTGTTGCTGCGCTAATCATTCCGAGGGATCGTATTCTCGCCGAACTTCAAGCATAACGACTTGCCGATAGGACCCACTGACATGCTGGTCACGGGCAAGGCGCCCGTGCCATGTTACAGGTTTCGATGATCGATTGAATGAGACCATGAGGGGATCTGAAGGAAGCCTTATGCACGCTTCGAATTCCATCCAGACTCCTCGACTCCGAAATCGCAGATCACTCCCGCTCGGGATAATTCTCCCACATCCCGCCATCCACTTGCACAATTTTCAGTCTTTAGTAAATGCCGAGCATGCCCAATGGGCAGCCGTCGTTTCTCCCATCTTTCAGAATTTAACCATGGATACATCTTGTTCTGGAATGCAGAGGTAACTATGAAGCAACTACTCGTCCTCATGGCAATCATTGCGGGTGCCTCCTTAGGTTACGGACATGCCAATTATGTAGGCTATTCGGGCGCCCCCGGTTCTAATGGTACCTGTGCCTCGTCGTGCCATGGAACCACCGGAGGGACGATTCAAATCACCGATTTCCCGGCAGACTATACCCCGGGTCAGACCTATTCGGTAACTATTTCGCACAGCAGCGGCAGCGCCATACGGCAGTTCAACGGAAGCTGCCGGGTAGGCACCGGATCCACCAATGCCGGCGTGATTGCAGCCGGAACCAACACAGCCACTTACAACACAGGCGGTGAGACCAACGGATTCCACTTATCTTCAATAGATCAGCAATCCGGCACATTCCAGTGGACCGCACCGGCGCAGGGAACGGGCGTAGTCAGGCTTTATATCGCCGGTCACCAGGGGGGCTACAGCGGTCAGAACACTGACCTCGTACTCGTCGCCAACGAGCATGTAGTCCCAGTCTCTTTTCGCAAGGCGCCCTATTTGATCTACCAAGGACTCAACACGGAAATGCGGGTGCTCTGGCAACTGGACGGCACCGCAACGTGTACTATCGCATGGGGCACTGACACCAATTACTCCATGGGCAGCGCCCAAACTACGGAGTATGGTAATGACCATCAGCACAGGCATGTCATCGGTAGTTTGGCGCCTGGTACGAAATACTACTACCGGGTCACGGTCGGAAGCGAGAGTGCCACAGGTTCCTTCCGGACAGCTCTGCCTGGCGATGCCACCCACTTCAAGTTCCTCGCTTACGGTGACACTCGGTCCGATCCCGCGATCCACGACCAGGTGGCGGAAGATATAGTGTCAACTTTCGTTGCCGACCCAGATTTTCAAACTCTGGCGGTCGTCGCGGGAGATCTCGTAACCGACGGGAATGCCGAAGCCGATTGGGACAACGAATTGTTCGATCCGGCACGAGGCAACGTCCAGTCCTTGCTGGCGAACCTGCCCTACCAATCTGCCATAGGGGATCATGACGGCTCGGGCGTCTTGTTCCAGAAGTACTTCCCCTATCCTTTCGTCGGTAGCAGATATTGGTCCTACGATTACGGTCCCGCCCATTTCGTAGTGCTTGACCAATATACTGATTACAGCCCAGGCTCCGCAGAGCTTCAGTGGTTCGAAAACGATCTTGCCACCACAGATAAACTGTGGAAATTTGTAGTCTTGCACGAACCGGGATGGTCTGCCGGAACCAACGAAAACAACATGGACGTCCAGGACTACATTCAACCCCTGTGCGAGCAATACGAGGTTGCCATCGTCTTCGGGGGGCACAACAATTACTATGCCCGTGCCACCGTCAATAATGTCCAGCACATTACAACCGGCGGCGGTGGCGCTCCGCTTGATACGCCGAATCCCACCTATCCCAACATTGTCGCCACTGGTATGTACCATCATTTCTGCAAGGTGGAGATCGATAGCAGCCGACTGAGCTTCACAGCCATTACGCCGGAAGGTACCGTTGTTGACACTTTCTCGATCACACTGGGCAGCACCTTCGTCCAGGGAAAGACCGAGGCGGCACCGGTCGAATTCTCGCTATCACCGGCATATCCAAATCCGTTCAATCCAACGACAACGTTGATTTTTGCGATTCCGACCGCGGCGGAGGTGACCTTGACGGTGTTCGACATCACCGGTCGAAATGTCGGAACTTTGGTGCAGGGATGGCAGTCAGCCGGAACCCAACGGGTCACCTTCGACGGATCGAACCTGGCTTCAGGAATCTATTTCGCAAGAATGCGCGCGGGCAATTTTGTCCAGATCAGGAAAATGGTCCTGATCAAGTAAGGATCTTCCATCATCGCACCGCATCGGTAGAGAGGGTACCAATGAAGCCGTGCGGCTTTCTGGCATCGACCATCGTGGCTTGCGCCATTGCCGCAGCGTCCATTATCGACGTCCCGGGAGATTACCCAACCATCCAGCTCGGATTGGACGTTGCGGCGGATGGCGATACCGTTCTGGTCCAGCCTGGATTCTACATCGAGAACATCGATTTCCACGGACGCAACCTCACGCTGGGATCCCTCTTCCTGACGACCACAGACACGTCATATATTCCGTTGACCGTGATAGATGGCGGCTCTTCGGGCCCGGTGGTCGTTTTCCAGAGTGGCGAAGACAGTACCTGCGTCATCACAGGCTTTACGATCCGTCACGGCGCAAGCTTATTCGGCGGAGGAATCCTTTGCCGCAATTCCAATCCCACCATTGACCACAACATCATCAGCGATAATGCCGCCCAGTCGGGAGGCGGCATATACTGCAGTCCCCATTCCAGACCGGTGCTGAGCTTCAACACGATCACGCAGAATCAGGCGCAAGGCGATTCGTCTGTCGGGAATGGCGGCGGCATCTGTTGCGATGGGTCCCACCCGATAATCACGCATTGCACCATCTCTGATAACTGGGCAAATCGCACCGGCGCCGGAATAGGCTGTTCCTGGTCCTCTGCCTCTATCGATAACTGCACCGTCACAGGAAACACCGCAAGGATTTTCGGTGGAGGAATCTGCCTCATCGATTCCCATCCCACCATCAATGCTTGCACGGTCGCCGGAAACTCGTCCGGGGACGATGGCGGAGGTGTATTCTGCATGCGGTCTGACCCCTCAATCGACAGCTGTGCCATCTTGCACAATACCGCCGTCGAATGGGGCGGTGGAATCTGCAGCGGTTGGGACTCCGATCTCTTGGTGAGAAACTGCAGCATCAACGGAAATACCGGCGGTGACGGAGGCGGCTTATACTGTTACGATTCGCATCTCACCGTCACCAGCTGCTCTTTCGATGGCAATTCGGCATCAGGAGGCGGTGGGGTATACTCGCACAACGATGGAGCCGCCATCTTCATGGGGTACGGTGCCGCCAGCAGCCTCACCATCTCCAGATGTACGCTGAGCGGAAATAACGCGGGACGCCACGCCGGAGCCATTTCCGTTGGCGTCTCCAGCACGTTAGTGGCTACCAACTGCACTATCACTGGCAATTCGGCAGCGCAGCAGGCGGGCGCGATTTGGTGCTACAATTGCACCCTGACCATGCAGAATTCAATCATTGAGGGCAATGTCGGAGACGGAGCCATACACTTTTCCGGAACCTCGACCGCATCGGCCACCTTCGGTGACTTCTTCAATAACATCGGCGGTGATTTCTCAGGTGGTACACCGGCAGGATTGGGCGCTGTCGTCGCGGTCAACGTCAATGGTGATTCCTGCGACGTTTTCCGCAATATCTTCCAGGATCCGCAGTTCGTGAGTCCGTCAGGGGGCGACTATCATTTGCTTGCCGGTTCGCCATGCATAGATGCCGGCAATCCCTTGAGTATACCTGACCCGGACAGCACCGTCAGCGACATGGGCGCGTATTACTATGATCAGGAAACCTGGATCGACTCTGCGAAACATCCGATAGCACCTGCGGGATTCTGCCTCTTCCCGAATTATCCCAATCCGTTCAATCCAAGAACCGTATTGGAATTCGCGTTATCCAATCCAACCAAAGTGACTTTAATCGTGTATGACATCACCGGTCGCAAGGTCTTGACCTTGGTGAGTAGCTGGCAAGGAGCCGGGGCTCATCAGGTGATCTTCGATGGATCGAACCTGGCTTCCGGAACCTATTTCGCAAGATTGAGCGCGGGGAATATCGCCCAGACCCGTGCCATGATCCTGCTCAAATAAGAAGCGATCATTTCGTCATCACATACCTTAATGGAGGGAATCGATGAGAACGCTTTGCTCGGTTGCAGCAATCCTGGTGGCATCCGGAGTTGCCTTTGCCAGGATCATCCACGTCCCCGGACAATACCTCACCATCCAGGAAGGCGTCAACGCCGCAAGCCCGGGTGACACAGTCCAGGTCGCGCCGGGAACCTACACTGAGAATATTACTTTTGCCGAAGGCGTCAACCTGTTCGGAGCAGGCTGGGACAGCACCACGATCGATGGCAGCGGGGTGACTGATGTCATCTCTGCCGTATACGTCGATAACGCCCGCATCGAAGGTTTCACCATCCAGAATAGCAACCAGGGGGGTGGCTCCCCGGGAAACATTGGCATTTTCTTTAATCCTCATTCGTCCGCCGGCACCAAAATCGTGCGGTATTGCCGCATCCGGCACAACGGCATGGGAATCGACATCTGGAACGACTTCGGCGGCGTCGCATTGATCGATCACAATGTAATCTGCCAGAACAACTACAATGGATTCCAACCCTATCTGGGCACCGTCTATCTTACTAATAATACCATTTCTTACAACGAGGGAGACGGCTATCACGACTGGTCTGGCGGTGGCGCCGTCTATATCAAGAACAACATTTTCGCTGGCAATGGTCGTTACGGCATATTCAAACACCGCGACACGCCGGTCTTCATCTCCTACAACGACGTTTGGAATAACGCCGGAGGCGCCTACTACGAAGGCTATTCCGGACCTTACACCCCATTCGTTCCCAATCCTGGCACCGGCGAAATTTCCACAAATCCCTTATTCGCAGATCCTCCTCAAAGCTTCCAGATCACGTGGGCGAACTTCCCGATTCCCGATTCCACCAAATCCCACTGCATCGATGCCGGAGATCCGACGAGCCCTTTGGACCCTGACGGAACCATCACCGATCAGGGGGCTCTCTATTTCGATCAGAGCATCCCGGACGTCACGGTAACATTGAATCCCTACGGCTATCCGATCGTGATCACGACCGAAGGCGGCTCGTTCGACTTCAATTTCTTGGTCAATTACTACCAAACGGTCAGTTCCCCGTTCGACGGCTGGATCATGCTCCAATCGCCTGATTCGGTCTGGCACGGACCTGTTATGGGACCGTTCCAGCTGCCGGCGCAGGAACTCGGTACCTTCTTTGACTTCGATACCACCTATCAAGTGTCCGCTGGACTGCAGTTGGGCACCTATGTCTTCGAAGCCCGGATCGGTGCATATCCTAATGTCGTGTGGTCTTCGGATTCACTCACGTTTGAGATCATCGAAGACACGACTTCCGTCAATCCCTTGCACCCCTCTGACATTCCGTCCGAATTCGCACTCTTTCCAAACGTCCCCAATCCGTTCAATGCGACCACCACCATCTCCTACAGCTTACCACGTGCTGCATTTGCCTCGGTGGAAGTTTTCGATATTCTGGGGCAGCATGTCGCGACATTGGCATCGGGCTGGCATCAACCTGGTATCTACTCCGTCACGTTCGGCGGATCCGATTTGGCATCGGGTATCTACATCTGCTGCCTGCAAGCTGAGCGTCGCACGAAATCTGGCAAAATGCTCCTGTTGAAATGATTCGCCCCTGGCGAAGCACCAATATCATCAATTAACTAATACAGTATGAGGAGGTTATCATGGGCAAGAAATTCTGGATCGCCTTTCCGGTCACATTCGTCCTGCTTTATGTACTGGAGTTGGTGTACCACGCTATCATTTTGAGTGGCTTCTACAGCAACCACACCGTAGGATTCCTGCCGATGGAGGTCTCACAGTCGCGGATGTGGGCGATGCCAATCGGTTTCTTGATCTGGGCATTCATATGGACGTACTTTTTCCATCGGTTCGCCACCAAGAAAGACGTCGCGAATGGGATCAGGCACGGGATCTCCTATATGATCTTCCTGTTCGTGCCGACAAGTTTCATCAACTACAGCGTACTGGCGATTACCGGATACTGCTACCTGTGGTGGACGATTGGCGGAATTATCGAAGGCGCCATTATCGGAGCCGTCATGGGTTCCATCATGGCGGAGAAGCCAGAGGCTGCGCCCGCCACCACACCGTGACCGCGATTGGAGAGAACGGGAAAGTTGCCGTCAAGAGATGGCTCGTGACCATATCCCTCACGGCATACAAATTAAAACCCGCCGTCACATACCTAACGGACGGCGGGTTTTCCACTCAAATTCTTAGAGTTTCCCTTGATTTCTATACACAGATTGCGTATAATTACTCCGTGATTTCCCTCACAAAATCGACTGCAATTCTATGCGCTTGACCGACCACCTGAGCAAAGGCGCCTGGGCGTTTGCCGATAAGTCCTTGCCTCTGGCGTACAGCATTCCTGCTATCCTCCTGATTATCCGCGTCCTTCCCAAGGAAGAATATGGATTCTTTGTCTTGATCCAGAGCATCATGCTGATGCTGGCGAATCTCTCCACGTCGTTTTCGTTGGTCCCCATGGTGAAATTCGCCTCTGAATCCAAAGACGACGGCTCTCTGGCTACCATGGGCTTCTTGACGCATGTGCTGGAGGTGGGGATTCTGACCCTGGCATGTCTTCTGTTCAAAGAACAAATCGGCATGATTTTCCATGAAGCCGGCATCGTTCCGCTGGTGATATATGTTCCTCTCATGGCAGCCGCCGGCGAAATTCGCTTCTACACGATGGAATTGCTGCGCATCCATTATCGAATCCAACACATCTTCTGGATCGATGTTGCCTATTTCGCTGCTTCGATTGTCTTCGTCATCATATTGACTCTTCAGGGCAGCTTCCTAACCGGGGCAGACATGTGCAAGGTCACGGCGCTGGCATTTGCTGCTTCTTCGCTTACCGGATTGGTCTTAGCTTGGGATCTGATCCCGTGGCGTCCCAGATTCAGTCTCTTTGCGTTGAAGAGGATCTTCGCCTTCGGCAAATTCACTTTTGGAACCGGATTGTCAAACGAAGTCAACGAGCGCGCCGACATCTTAATCATTGGCTTATTCCTGAATCCGGTCGCGGTGGCAGTGTACAACGTCGCCAAAATGCTATGGCGATTCTTCTCGATCTACAACCAGGTGGTGGCGCTGCTGGTACTCCCGGGGATCAGCAGGCTATATGCGCAAAATCGGAGGAGCGAGATCGCTTCAGTCTACGAAAAAACGCTCTCGTTTTCATATATTCTGATGATTCCGTTCGGAATCGTGATTATTGCACTCGCCAACCCGATTATCGCCATCATCTACGGGGACAGGTACTTGGCGAGTATTCCAATTCTCAGAATCCTCGCCCTATATGCTTTTTTTGCGGCACCAGCTGCCATCGGAGCATCGCTTCTGACCGGCATCGGCAAACCCGAAGCCGTGTTTAAAGCACGCTGGCTCGCGACGGTGGTTAATCTGGTAGTCTGTGCCGTCTTAACACTGCTACTGGGACCTGCTGGAGCCGCCGTCGCCTTAATCGCATCGATCGCGCTCTCCGCAATTCTGCTTCATCGCGACGTCGCCGAGAACATCACGTTCGACTTGAGCCGAGTTTTCAGCAACATCGCTGCCCTGCCTTCGGTGGCACGCGAACTATGGGCGAACTACCGCCGGAAACCCCAGTTGTAGCGCCACCTAACTCGTTCTTCGAGCCATGCTGGGGAAGACTCTGGAGAACGAAAGACCTAACACCCCGACCATGAACCACCAGACTGCCCCTACCTCCGCATCAGTATAATAGCATTGACTCCAGCCCGCCAGCCATAACGCTAACAGCGCGACCGCCGCCGCCCGCCCCAGGCTTGTCATCAGGCTTGGATTCTGGCTCTTCCATAGTTGCCACCCCATCCATCCAATCGTCCCCCACATCGCAACCGCCCCCAACATCCCTATCCCACCGGTTTCCGCCAGTCGATCCAATGGGTCGCTATGGGCGTGGCAAAAACTGATGATGTAAGCGCCCCCATGGTATATCTGAGGGAACACCGGCTGAAATCGCCCGATCCCGATCCCCGTGAACGGATGATTCAGAAACATCTGAATCGCTGCCCGCCACAATTCGAACCGCCCGGATTCCTTGAGATCGACTGTGGAGCTTAGCCGACCGGCGATTTCGGGCACAATCATCATGAGAGTCAGTCCCAACGCAAACACACCGCCTAACATCGCGACTGTCCGTCTTCGATTGCCCGTGCCCGCTGCAATCACAATCAGAGCAGCCGCGGCTGCCAGCCATGCGCCTCGGGCGTAGGTGGCGCACAACGCCAGACCAGTCAGGAAGGCGAAGGTCCGCCAGTGCCACTGGCGCCTCCCCACTGATTCGGACATCGCTAATGCCGCCACCAGAGCGAACACTGCAAGCTCCACGCCGGCAAGAGTCAGGGGAAAATCGAAGAAGCCTTCCGCGCGGTAGAAGCGACCGACTCTGGTCAAGGAATCCCCTACCATGACATTCCAGCCGCTGAAATGCTGCCAAAGCCCTAATAATGCCGCCACGGAAGCAGACACACCCAAACCCAGAAGCCATCTGACGACCCAAACTTCTCGAGCGCCCGACCAGAGAACCGACAAACCGACGAGTATCAGCCAATCGGAAGATCCAAAACCGAGCCATGAGACTGTAGGTTCCGGAGATGCTAAAATTGACGGCAATTGAGATATGATCCAGATAGAGATCGCGGCGACAAGGATTGTTGATGGCTTGGAAGATGCTGAGAATGGGCGAGCGGAAGACTTAGAAGGAGAAAGTGAATGATGCGATCGTATCAAGAATCGCAGGACGACTGCGGCAAAAGACAAGCCAACGAAAATCTAGGACACGGCGATGGAAATCGACGCGGTCAGCGTCCACCCCAGAATCAGGGCTGCAGGCAAGTCGTCGAGCCACCTTCTTGGGACTCGCTCCTGCCTGATGGTCTCATCCACGGATCTTACACCTGCCGGTCACAAGATCAAACGCACCGACAACCATCCCGACACCAAGACCAAACGACCGGAACACGATGAGTGGGAAGGATGCCAAGAACAACCGAGGACTTTTCCGAAGTATCCGAAATTGAAATGGCAGACTTAGCAGCTGATGTATCACGAGGGCAGCAAGGATTCCATACCAGATTGGGTGCCAGACAATTCCCGCCGGCACACAGAGCAGTCCCAACAAAATCAACGCAATCTGCGGCTTTTGAACTTGTGGCGTGTGCGAATCCCGAAAAAGCTTATTTCGGTGGCGAGTGATGGTAACAAGCCGCCAGTATCCATTATGGTACTTTTTCTTCAGAAATCTCTTCACCTGAACCGCGAAAAGGTGATAGACGATGGCATTGGGTACGAAGACCATGCGCAGAGCATCCTGAGATAGTCGATAGCTGAATTCCGCATCTTCAGCGCCCAAGTATTCCTCGTCAAATCCACCGTACTCCATGAAAACTTTTTTTCTGTACGCGGCAGAATATGTATCAACAAAATCAATCGACTCCTTTCGTGCCATGATGCGATATTTCTCCTCGTACTCTGCCTGAATGAATTGTGCCACCAGGGACGACTGCCGCGTCAAGTAAGCGCCTTTCACTCCAATCACCCTCGGATCATCCATGGGCGCTACCATCAGGGAAATCCAGTTGGGCGGGGCTTCACAGTCGCTATCGGTAAACAGAATCACCTCCCCTTGGGCATGTTTTGCCCCTATATTGCGAGCCGCCGATGGTCCACGATTGGGTTGAGTCAATAGGATGACATTCGGAAATCGCCTGACTACGTCCTCGGTCCCATCTCTTGATCCGTCGTCTACTACGATGATTTCGTACTGGTCACGAGGGACATCCTGGCGTTCAAGCGAGGCAAGCAGCCCTTCGATGGAACGCTCAGCATTTAACGCCGGAATAACCACCGAATATTTCTTTTTCCCCTTTTCGGTCTTATTGTCTGATTCTAACAAAGGTCTTCCCTTCCGGATAATCTGATAACAGGTTGCCGATTGCGGCAGTTACATCAGAGACCGAGATCGTATCCAAACATGGCGATTGCCCGTGATCTGATACTTCACCATCATCCGGGAGACTGATCGCGTTTGGAGAGTCATGGATTTTGGCTTGCGCAGGGTGAGCGGATCTGGCTCTCGGACATCCGGGGAAGTTGGAATCCCCGAAATTGGATACATGCCCCGGCATATTCTGCCAAAAACAAGGTGAGCAAGCGAGCTTCCCCTGCAGAAAACGAACATGTTTGATTCCTGGCGGAAGCAAAGCTTGCGGATGAGTGGGACCGAACAAGGCAACAGTCGGTAACCCCATCATCACCGCCATGTGCATCGTGACCGTGTCGTTGGTCACCAGCAGTTTCGCACGTTTCAAAACTGCCGCCGTGTCTCGCAGCGACAGTCCCCCGCATAAATTAGCCACTGACGGATTATCTCTGAACCAGGGTTCCGCCTCACGAAAGTCAACGTCGTCACCGACCACGACCACTCGACAGGCAAGCTCATCTGCCAATTGGGCGAACGATGCCATCGACCAGCGCTTCTGAGGCACTTCCCAGCCCCGGTTGCGTCCACCGCCCACCGAGAACAGTGCGAATGGGGTATCCCAATCAATGCCGGCTGCAGCCAGGAGTTTTCGTCCGTGGACATCCTCTTCAGACGTTATGTAGAGTTGAAGCGTTGTGCCACAGTCCTGACCGCCTATGGCACGGCTTAGTTCCAAATAGTCCAGGACCTCATACCGCACTCCGTTTCCCAAAGCGACCGGCACATGCAACAATGCTCCGCTGCCATTCTTGCTGAATCCAACACGGAAATTGATCCGGCAAGCTGTCAGTAGAGAGTGCAATCCCGCAGAACGACTGAAGATGATACCCAGATCGTATTGCTGCCTCCGCAGCATTCGGATGTATGGAAGCACTTGTTTCAACGATCGAGAAAATAGTCCTGTTTCCGAAATCGGTATAATCCGGTCGATGTCGGGGTTATGCTGCAACATCTCAACCGCCTGATCGCCAACCAAGTAATGGATCTCCGCATTCGGAAATTGTTTGCGAAGAGATCGGACAGCGGGAGTTGTCATCAAGACATCACCGGCGCCCTGAATCCGCACTGCAAGAATCCGCCGGGGCGAGAATCCTTCCGGAAGTCCGTCGTACTTGCGAACCAGATTCCTTGCAATCGGTTGGGCGGTCTTCCATCCCAGATACAGCAATTTTCTGTGCATCAGATACGCTCAATCGGCTATTTGAGCGACCTTCTCCTTGTAGTAGCCAGGTTCTTGCAGAATGCGGTCAACTTCCATAAGCACTCGATCCACGGTGATCGCCTCCATGCAGTATGACCGCGCTTGCACGCAGCGTCCACCTTTGCAACGCTGACAAGCTGGAAAATCCTGAATCACATGATCCAATTGACCACTCGGACCCCAGACAACAGGATCGCCGGGACCGAATAGAGAAATCACTGGCGTCCCCACTGACGCTGCCATATGGATTATGCCGGTGTCCACACTGATCAACAGATCCAAATTCCGAACCAGCGACCAAGTTTCCACCACCGAGAGCTTCCCTGCCACCGATCTGCACTGACCACCGATTGCCTTTGCCAGCCACTCTGCACCCGGCGAATCATGCAACCCACCAGTAATCAGCAGATTGGCGCCCCATGTCGTCGTCAATTCGCGCCCCAGAACAGCGAATCGACCCAACGCCCAATTCCGAATCGGATTCCCCGAAAATGGATGCAGACCAATCCGGCACCCGCCTCCGGCATCCCCAAGAAGGTCGACGGACCGCGCAGCGATGTCCCGCAGTTGAACCTGGTCCCAATTGGTGGGGGCAATCGGGATTCCGCCGCGACCACACATGTCAGCCCAGAAGTCAACAATATATGGCACGCCCTCGCTGACGTACTCCCACCCCGACCGATTGCAGCTATGATTCGGGACCAATGCCCGATTCAAGTTGTCGCCTCGGTGGTTGTAGCTGCATCCAATCTGCCAACGAGCGCCGGATCGAGCCGCCAACTGCATTGACGGTGCCTGGATTCCCAATACCACTACTAGATCCCATCTCAGGCTCCTAAGCGTTCGCAAGTCCTTCCAGAAAGACTGAACCGACTTGCCCGTCCCGGATTGTGGAATCACGGCGTCCGTTGCCCGATCTACCGCAGCCAGTTCCGCCAGATACCCAGGAACCAGAGTCGCAATGTGAGCATGAGGTAGCATCTGTCGAAGCCCACCAGTCACCGCCATCGCCACCACCAAATCGCCGATCCGTTGATTTCGCTGAAGGATCAGTACTCTCTTGATGTCTGCAGGATCCAATAAAGGATACGAATCCGGCAATTTCCGCCCCCACAATCTTCGGTAAACGCCTCCCTCGAGACGGCGCTTCCACAGCCGCTTTCGAAGCGCAGCCTCTTTCCGACGTTCCAACTCAATTTGTCGGGCGGGGACTCCCAACTGCATTTTCTCCAGAGGCATCGACCACCTCAGTCACTGAACAATCCGCAGCACCGGTGACAACCGGGGAATATTCCGGTCAACAGCTGTCGGCGGAACATCCGATACCGGCTGTTGTTCCAGATGTCACTGAACGCCATTTGACGGAGATTCCCTGCCACAAAGGACAGACACGGAGTGACATCGCCATTGGGCTTAATATCCGTCCGGAGCCAACGGGAACGACAACGATTCCTTAACGCCATGTCCGGCTGTTGGTAAAATTGGAGAATCTGAGCCGCATCCAGATTAGGATATACGTACACCGGCAAACGATACTGACCGGCAGACAAATCTTCGAGTTCGTGAGCGAGAGTGATTGGATCCGGAGCCTGCCCATCGACCAGGAATCCAGACAAATTGGGCGATTCCTGTTGAAAGACCTGTGCAAATCTGTCATTGTGACGGTGGAGAATCTCCGGGGTAATGGACCATAGATGTTGAAAACTCAGTGAATCTACGCCCCATTCCTGTGCCAATGATACCACTTCTCTCAGATTACCCTGATTCGCCTTGGTCAGGGTGCAATTAAGCCTGACATATGGCAACGGAGTGCTGTGGTGACGCCGGCGGATTTCCAAGAGCCTCGCCACCCCTTCGCGAACGGCGTCAAAAGCCCCTTCTTTCCGTCTGATCCGATCATGCACATCTTTGGGCCCGTCCAGCGACACCGACAGATCCTGTAATCCTGACCTCACTAACTCATCTGCGATGGAATCCAGGTGAGTCCCGTTAGTCCCCAAATTGACGCGAAACCCAATGTTTGCAGCGTATCGGACCAAATCCACCGCGAACGGCTCCAGCAACGGTTCGCCTCCGGTAATGGTCAATCGCGGTCGCCATACAGCCAACTCGTCGATGACGCGACACCATTGGTCTTTGCTCAGTGCCTGCTCCTCGTGATTTGCACCGGAAATGCCAGGGCGTACCCAGCACATCTGGCAATCGAGATCGCAGGCTTCGGTCAGCCACAATCCTATGGAATAGGGTAGCCAAGCCCGTCCTCTCCGCCACCGTTCCCAGAAAATCCGACGTCTGATTCGCAATGCACCTTCCGATGCCCAATCCCGGATCGGTGTTCTGAAGGCACGACGCAATCGATGCCGCCATAATTGTCGCTTATTTCCTGTCATCGATTTGTCACTGATGCCGACACCGGAACCGTCACCCGCCTCCGAGCCAAAACCTTGCAATACACTTCCTCGGTCTCGCGCGCCATTTGACGCGAGGTGAAGTTCGATAGAATCCGATGACGTGCGGCTTCTCCCATACCTCTCGCCCGTTTTTGATCCAGCAACAGGTTGATAATCGCTTCCGCAAGGGCACCACAATCCCCCGCCTCCACCAGCATTCCAGTTTCCCCTTCCACGACCAATTCCGTGATCCCGTCTACTCTGGTGGAGATCACCGGCTTGCCCATTAGCCCCGCTTCTAACAACACTCGAGGTAAACCCTCGCAGTACGATGGCAATACGATCACATCTGCGGCACGCATCAGGCTGCTAATGTCATCACGAAATCCGAGGAAACGGACGGAATCCCCCACACCAAGCTTCCGCACATTGTCCTTGCATTGTTGGAGCAGTGCGCCATCACCAACGAAGGCGCAGCAAGCCGACCCCACTTTTTCCAGGACCCGAGGCAAAGCGCAGATCACATCCAGTTGTCCCTTGCGAGGTCCGAACCAACCGACATGCATAAGTACAGGGCATCGCCGAGGAATAGCTAACTGTGCCCTGACCAAGTCTGAATCCATCGCACCGCTTCCCCATTCCGGATCGATACCATTGACCACATGTGTGACTCGATCCGATGCCAGCTTCAGAATCCTGATAGCATCGGCGCGGAGAGCCCTCGATACGGTAATCACATGATCAACCAGGTTGCGCAGCACCCATCCATATACAGGAAGCGTGCCGTCACGAAGAAGCTGCAAATCGTTGGTGTACTGGAACGGCGCATGAAGCGTCGAGACGCAAGGAACGCCGATCCACCTTGAGCTAATTCCTCCGAGCCAATCTGATAGCCGCACATGCGAATGGACCAAATGGATGCCACGATAGCGGAGAACTTGATTCAATCGATGCAATCCCGCGACATCCCATCGAGACATCAAAGGAATGTCTGCAGTCTCGAAGCCGTCTGCCTCGAATTTCCCCAGATACCCCGACGACCTTGGACCGCCCAAAATGGGCTGAAATTTGGTGAGATCCATCGCCCGAAAGAGGGTCCGAATTCCTTCCAGATTCCCGCCCCAATTGGAAGGTCCTTGCAAGTGCAACACGCATATCATGGCTCAGGCTCTTCCCGGAAACCCAGGTTCCGGCGCTCAATCCACACGTGGAAACTGCCTGTCTGGAATTGATAGAAAGCCTCGCGCAGCTCACGTTGCACTGTTTCCGATTGCAGACATGGACCAGTCACTGCATCGATCCACTGCCCGTCACGGTACACCAGCGCTTGCACATGGGAGTCGTCCAGGACTGCCGCTAAATCCTGATGCTCGCATACTGCACCCAGCACCCGGTGGGGAAAATGGTAACCCGTATGAAAAGCAACGTCCTTGGAAGCCACAATTTGAGCCCCGTCCGGAACAAAGGTTCGCAACAAGGTCGCCGCCTGTTTGATCCCGGCTTCGCCGTACAAATAGGCGGTATTATACGATGCGCCCGCTATGCACAGATCCTGGGAAACCCACCATGGCAGCAGTATCAATGCGCAAATCGTGGCGATCCCCAGCCGAACCGACCCCAGACGGCGCCACCACAATATCATAACAAGCCCGGCAAACACCACCACAGGCAGAGCTACTCGAACCAGATGATCCAGCATATCCTCAACATTAGCAATCTCCACCGCCGCCTGCTCCGGATATGCGTAAAATTGAAACAGCACGTCGCCTGCCAGTACTCTGAAAAACACCACGGACCCCAAGAACAATAATCCCCTGACCCAGAGGTTGTTCCCGATGATATCCCATCCTGTGAGCACCGCCGGCGCCAGCAAGATGATCAGGACTGTCGTCGCCGGCACCTGGTATCTCGGGAACCCGAAGGCATCGCCCCCGACAATCCAATAGAACGAGAGATTGATGACGACAAAACTACCCAGAGCTAATAATATGCGCTTGTTCCGCACCTCTGACTGCCGCACCAGAAGCAACCCCACCAAGAATGGCGAGAGCCACAATACGATCCGCACCAGGCGCTTAACCAATTCCCAGACTACATTGCCAGTGCCTGATTGAAACACACTGGAACCCTTGCCGACCAAGTGCCATAGCGGATCCAGTGGATGCAAGCCTTTTGCCAAACAAAAAGTCGCCCACGAAATCACGAACAGAATTACGCCGCCTGCAGTGGCTGCGAGAAAATCCTTCCACCGTTCCTTTCCCCACATGATCCACAGCGGAATCAACAGAAAGACTGGGGTTGTCAACTTCGTCCAGAGCGCTATTGCGAATAGCGTCATCAGAAAGATAATCTGACTGCGCTTCCGGCTCGTCTCGGAGCGGAGAGCCACCGTTAGGAAACCCAAGCACACGACCGGGAGGAGCGTATTGTCAATATCGAGAAGCAAGCCGCCCCGGAAACACAACGGACACAGCAGCACCATGATTGCCGCCGCATCGCCCACCAAAGCATCATGCCATAAGCGCCGAGCCAGCACTACTGCCAGGAGAGATGACGCGACCAGACATGACAGTCCCAGGAGCCGCCCACCCCATTCTGGACCTCCGGCGATTGAGGCAACTGCCAAGAGAAAGTGGTATAACTGCGGATGATGCAGGACCTCCGCTATCTCACCGGAGACGTGTGCCAGAGGCAGTCCGGAACTGACGTAGGATCGAGCGATCTCCGCAAATTCCACTTCATCTTCGATCAAAGGTTGTCTGCAAATCCAAAGAGCGCCAACCACGGACAGTATGATCGCCACAAGCAAGAGTCCCCGCCACCAAGACGTCCGTGCTCGTTCGTCCATTGCAGGCATGATCACTTCAGCGGCAATCCGATGATCACTCGAAGCACTTGCCCCGGGGTGAGATTATTCAAGTAATGACAGCAGTAGTCGCACGCTGGAAACGAATCCCGTTTGAGATGCCGTACAAAATGCTTGCGTCGGTCCCCGTTCCATACGTCGCCAATCGACCGCTTCGATAACGACCAATAATGATAATTAGACAACATCCCGCACGGATATACGTCACCCTGAGGATTGACCGACACGGTATGATGCACGTGCCCGCAGGGTATAACCGGCACTTTGCCGACTATCAGATGGTCTTCCGTCAGCGAGAGCAGCACTCTGGAACTCAGATTATGTCGAATCAGCGAATTGCGTCCGATCTTGCGTTTGAGCCCAGCTATCTGTTCCTTTGACATCAGCAAGTCAACGTCGGTGATCATGTATTGACGGGACGCGATCATTTCGCCTTCATATCGGGACTGTTCGACCACAGCTTTTGGGAACTGACAAACCGCCTGCAGGGTCAGAGCTACCTTCTCCTCTTTCGCAAATTGGATCATTTCGGGAATAGCATGAACATTAGCGACTGACACGGTAGTGTGGAACACAATCTCGGGAAGAGGCACATTCCTGATCATCGCCTCATTGCGCAGTTTGCGCATCCCTTCGAGCGCCACTTCAAACACCCCGCCGCCACCCCTGAGTCCGTCATGTACCCCCGATTCCGGACCATCCAACGACAGCACCAGCCTGTCCAGCCCCGCTTCGAGCAGCTCCACTGCACGCAGTGACAGGCGAAAACCATTTGTGAAGATCGACGCAGCCATCCCGCGGATTGAAATTGCGCGCAGGATTCGCCCGATATCTTCACGCATCAAAGGCTCGGCGCCGATCAGTAAAATGCGTCGCACCCCCAGGCGATACAAATCGTCCAGAATGCCGACCCAGAACGAGGCATCGCGCTCATTCCGTATTGGTTCCGTCCACACCCCGCATGAAATACACTGCATATCACAACGACTCGAAATGTCCAGACTTGCTTCCCACGGTCGATCCGACACCAAACACCATTGTCTGCGCAAATAGCGTCGAATACGCCCCATTCGCTTCCGACGTTTGAACTGGATTTTCCGTATCGGTGGAGATGTCTTGCCCAGTGCCCAGATAACGCGAATACACTGTATCAAGCTTTCGGGAACAATTGGCTCGCGCGCCCAGATTGGAGTCTCGATGACACGGAATCCGGCACGAATTGACCGATACAGCAATTCGTAACCTATGTTGGCTCCATCGCAACCCAGCGGGATTTCCTGTACGATCTCCCGTTTCAACAACATCATGGCACAGCGGGCGTCTTGTAGCACAAATCCGAAGCGCCGGCCGAGAAGCACGTGGCGGAACCATCGCTGAAACTTGTCGTATCCGGTGACCTGCCGCACTGTCCTACATCCTGACACCAGATCATAGGACTGGGTGTACTTCAGCAGTTCCTTGATGTCCCGAGGGTCTAAGCTGCCGTCGGCAGCGGTACACAATACCCAGCTACCATCAGCAAGAGCCATGCCGGTCCTCACTGCCTTGCCGTATCCCCCGCCGCTATCTATGCGATGGTACTTGATATGGCTGGCTCGCGATGCCAGTCGTCGCCCCACGATTTCCGAGTCATCGATGCTACCGTCATCCACCAGGATTATGTCATAGGGACGACCGAAACGCCCAAGTTCTCTGCGGATGTCACTCACGACGGAAGCGAGAGTCTGAGCATTGTTCTTAATCAGAATGACTATCGATAGGTATGGGATCTCTTTCATCAATTGGCTCTTTGCGACGCTCATCGCGTCGTCTTGTCATGGGCTACCGGTCACTCATCATTCGCCGGATTGTGAGATCTGACCAGGCATCGTCGTCTGAACGCAACAGGAGCAGAATCTTCAAAAACAATGACGAGTATCGCGTTTCGATCCGAGGATCAATGATCTGACCAGTACCGGCATGGATCATATTGACGTACCCGTGTTGAGTCGGATGGTACCTCATCTGACCTTGCGCGATTCGCACGGCGGCTTGATAGTAGTCGTCGTTCCCAGTTACCGACGCCAGTCGGTGTAAATTGACTGCAAAGTCAGTCTGGTGATCCATTCCGGATACCTGTGAAGCCGGCGACTCCGGCACCAAACCAGTCCGGTCATTTTGAATTCTCATCCAGAAGCCGGCGATTAAACGGGCTGTTTCCAAATCCTGGATCCGCCCGAACGAATCGTACACATCCAACAGCAATTCAATAACGTTCGCATTTCCCAGATTGACCTCATACGCTCGATGCCTGAAGCCATTTGCCACCCATTGAAAATACACTTTGCCATCGTCGTCAATCAGCAGCTCTCTGATGGCATCGACGACTCGGAATATGGCTTCTTGCAGTTCCTGCTGATTTTCGCCGATCCGATGCAACGCCAGGAGTCCTGCAATCAGCGCGGTATTGTGCTTGTACAGCCGCGCGGTGACCTCCCGTTCCGCGAAACGCCCGATGTCCTGCCAGATAGGGCTCAGCACAACGACCTGAGGCACCATCCCCCACGTGCGCGTGTAGGGATGATTCAACCAGCATCTGACAAGCTCTCGCGCTGAAGATAGAAATTCCGGATTTCCGGTAATCTCATGGATGTCAACCATCATCTCCACGAAAAGCAGGCTGTCCGACTCTGACAAGGGAGTCCGCCACCGAAACGGATACACCACTTCTTTGGACATCCAACCATCACGGAGATAGGTATGCAGGATGCGATGAGCAATGCTGTCCAACACTCTAGAAGTCACCAACCGGGAGTCTAACTGGTGCAAGAGCAACAGACCCAGAAGAAAATCCGTGCTATAGAACGGGTTCGACCGCGGCAAGAGACGGAGGAAGCCTCGTCTTGCATAAGGAGTACTGATGACATGCTTGCTTTCGAAAACCTGCATCGCCGCTCTGGTCTGCTTCGCCACATATTCCTTAGCTCCCGCAAGGTAGAGAAAAGGCAGATAATCAGCCAGGTCCGACAGCAACGTCATGCGCCCCGACGGTTTTCCTGCCGCATCCAACTGGAAAGGCGGCAAACCCGATGCCGGCGTCCAAACGTTTTCAAACCAGTGCACAATCTCCGAAATCGCCACGTCAATCCGCTGGCGAAACTCTGCCAGCTTGACTACTTCGAAAGCGCGTCCGGATTCCATTCTTGAACTCCCCCGAGTTGTGGTTCCGTCACAGAGATTCTCCGCCTGGTCCAGCTAAACTTGTTGAGATAGACGACATAATAGACGACCAGAAAAGTGCGAATCAACCGCCACCGACGCCGCCACGCGGGAACCTGATGCGGCAATTGAAGCGCTGGAATGTTCGGACGAGGACAATACTGTTCCGGCGACACCCCGTCGAACCCAAGGTCAGAAATCAGCCGGAGCGTCTTGCGAAAATCCTCGGTACGCTCGCCCGGAAAGCCAACCATTACATGGGTGATAATCAGCAACTCCGGAACATCATGGTGCAATTCTGTCACGCACCGGCGGAAATCGTCTATGGTGTAAGCCCTCTTCATGGACTTCAGTATTCCTGGACTTCCTGACTGCACTGGCAGTGTGATCGCACGGACTTTGCCCGATTGGAACAAAGGCTTCAGGCGATCGAACATCTTGATAAGCCAGACCGGCTCCAAATTGCGAATATAGATGTCGAAAGCACCTGGCTGCGAAATCAACCTGTCCAGAAGGCTCGCCATGTCAGTCCCCAGATCATGCCCATACGCCCCGGTGTCATCGCCGCACAGCACAAACGACTGATGCCCTTGTTCCAAGCCCGACCGGAACTCAGCTATGATTACGTCCATGGGTTTCGAAACCAAATCACCTTTGGCGAACCTAATCGCGCAAAACGAGCAGTGGTGCAGACACCCCGAGCAAATCTTGATGTAATGCCATTCTGGCTCCTCGAAGCAGTAGAAAACCCGCTTGAAATGCGGTGGCACCGGAAGTCTCCACCGCTGAAACGCATCCACCATCCTGCGTGCCGCATGGATTCCCTGCAGCCGACGCCTCATGTGCCGCGAATTCAAGGCACTGGAAGCCACGTCTTTAATTGACACCCCCGCATCCGTCATCTCATCGAATCGCGACATCGTGGCAGGCGTTATACGATCCCCATTCGTCAGCCCCTCAAGCACCTTCGAATTGATGTCAGGCAGACATCCGCATACAATCAACCTCGCATCCGGACGCTTTGCCCTTTCCAGCTCCTGGATTTTCCGAACGCTTTGTCGTTCCTTGCTGGAGATCACGCCGCAGGTATTGATAAGCAGCAAGTCTGCTTCTCCTGGTTGGTCGGTTAGCCGCCAGTCGTTCCGTCGAAAGAATTCGGCAATGCGTCCGCCTTCCAGGGCGTTCTCCACACAGCCAATGCTATGAATATATACCGTTCTCATGACTACTGCCGCACGAAAATCATGACGCCGCCAATCTCGCGATCTCGGTGGTAATATTGCTCCAGGAATGGAATCAGGTCTGGAGGAGTATCGAACCCGCACACGACTGCCGAAGGCACTCGGTTGGCAATTAGGTCTTTGACATCCTGCTGAGTCGTCAGACCCTCTTGATGAATCACTTCCGGTATATTCCGCCACTCCAAGCGAAAAGCAGGTCGCCCGAATTCGGTGTCTGGTACAGGATTGCGTCTCGCTGCAACCAAATAGGCGGGCCAGAAGGTCAGAATCCGATCATCGGGACCGGTGTGACTTTGGACATATCGTCCCACCTCTCGGACGGTCTGCGTGCCGTAAAGCGGCGCCAAATCATGTCTTTCGACCATCCGCCCCACTGCCTTCCCCACTCCCCACCCCCCATACGCCAGCAGCAAAATCAAGACAATCACCGGTCCGGTGGAATCCCGCGATTCCTTGAGTGCGGTTGCAGTTGCTGCGACCGCCCCGAAAACCAAGAATGGCGACAACTGCACCAGATACTGAGGCAGCAATGGCGGAGCCGTCAAGTAAGTCGCGAACAAAATAGCTGCCAGACCGATCCCCATCCAGATTTCCCGCTTGAAATCGGAGGGCAGATCGCCTGCCGATCTGGATATCGCCCTGAACCCGACCACACACAATATGACCAGCACCAGAATATCCAGACTGCCCAGATACTCCCCCAGCGCCTTGACTTTCTGCAATGCAAACTGCCACCAGGGATTAGGCAACCGGGCGGTGACATGGAACGTCAAATTCTGAAACCAATACCGCTTAGGATCAGCCACAAACAGCATCAGCGCCGGTATTGATGCAATGACCATCCCGACCAGCAATCCCGCGAAGCGACGGACTCTTCCCCACCCTGGAGCCAGCAACGCCAGCAACAATAGGTAGGGGATCGCTCCCGCCAGGACCAGTCGAATATTGAAGGCAATGCCAAATAACAGCCCTGCCAAAAGACAAGGCAGAAAAACCTTTGACGATCGCAATGCTCGAAACGACACCATCATCACGATAAAGGCTGCGACCAACACCAAATCGGAGGCGGCATACGTTTTGACCGCGGAATGCCAATATAGCCCCAGATTTCCGAACAACATCATTCCCCCAGCCAGCAATCCCAGGCGGCGATCCTGTGACCTGGCAGTCACCCACCAGGCGCAGAGTATCGCCAGTCCAATTGTGAACGCAGCAGACAGGATCCTGCCTCCGAGGATCCCGTCCCGGAATAATCCCACCGCCGGTGCATAGATGAAGGGCAAGTACGGGGCTTGCGGATAGAAGAAATCCTGGTATGGCAATTCGCCCCGAAACACTCGCCACGCTCCAAACAAGTAGAATCCCTCATCCCGATCCAAGGGACGGAATTCGATTTGGAGGCACACCAGGATTATCCCCAGGACCCAAATCAGCCAGGGCAATCCTTTCCACCCCAGCCACCGCTGCAAGAGATTCTCGCCGTGGTCAGCGCCGCTCATTCTTGACCAGTCTCATGAATACGGACCCGCCGGGGATTCTTCCAAATAACACACAGTCCAAATATGCCACCCATCTCAGTATCCAGAAATAGCTTTCGACAAGCACATTGGAATTACTTTTCCGATAGACTTCCTCCGCTGATTCCGGATCTTCCTGAATCCTCAGCAGACGATATGCGACATATTTTGCCAATAGGTGGAATCGCCGCACCAACGGATCAAAGAAATGCGAGGCGAATAGCCACCGATCCAGACGAAATCCTGATTCCCAAACCAGGTCTCGATGTTGCGAAGCTGTCAGACGGTTCCGATGTCCGTCCTTCGCCCAATCCGACCAATCCAGATCGCCCTTGGGCAGTCTGCCCGCGATCGAATACAACCATCGGCGGATCGTGAAGCCTCGGCAGCTCGTAAATATTCCCAGCACGGCAAAATCCGTCAAACTCCTATGAAGTTCCTTTAAATAAATTGGAATATCGGCAATCTCCAAATGTTCCTGATAATCCATACTCAACGCCCGGTCAAAAATACCGGTTTTGAAAGGCAGATGTCGAGCATCACCCGCCACCGCCCACATCTTTGGGTGACGCACCTTGCGCAAGGCATTCCGGTCAATATCCAAGACGACAATCGTTCGGAATCGCTCCACGTAATGGGAACTAGTATTGCCATTCCCCCCACCTACGTCCAACAATAAATAGCTAAGCTCGTAGGGTGCCAGGTACCGCGACATGATTCGAAAACGGAACCACCCGGACAGGTATAACCTCGGCTTCTTCCTGGATTGCGGCTGCGCCAGGCTCATTGTGAAGTCCGGCGAAAGTCGGTGACGATCTGCTCCAGAATTCCAGCCACGTATTCGGCATGTTGATCCCAATCGAACTGAGCGACTGCTTTCCGGCGTGCGCTGTCGCCCATCCGATGGCGCAGTTCCGGATCCTGGCACAGTTGAATGACTGCTTCGGAAAATCCCTGCGTGTCACCCGGCGGCACAAGCCTCCCTGTGACGCCATTTTCCACGATCTCCGAAAGCAAATCGTAAGTGGAGCACACCACCGGCAACCCGCAGGCTGCATATTCGAACAGTTTGGCTGGGGACCAAAAAAAGCCGAAATCGATCAATGGTTGATACTTGGAGGCGTCATACGGCGCAATGCCAACATCGGCGCTGCACAGCAACTCAGGCATGCGCGCATGATGCCATTTCCCTGTGAAAATCGTCCATTGACTCAGTCCCCTTCTCGTGATCTCCTCATACACTTTGCCTTTGCCGTCACCATCGCCGACGAACAAGAACCTCACTTCCGGCACGGCTTGCCGAACCTGATCAACCACCTCAGGCAGCATCTCCACGCCGTGCCATGACCGAAAACTCCCCATGAACAACACCACCGGCGCGTCGTGCAATCCCAGCTCCTCACGAATTCGCGTCCGCTCCGAACTCTCCAACAATGCGCCACGGGCAGGATGCCCGTTATACGAAGGCTTAAATCGTTCCGGGTCAGCCCCCCAATGCACCAACCAGGTGCGATCGCGAATCACCTCCGGCACGATTTCCTTTCTGGTGGCAATCGCACCCGAAGCTTGCCGATACTGCCATCGTTCCCACCGTTGAAGCATTTTGACCAAGAACGGAATCCAAAGGAATCGGCTGTGACGTTGCCGCCATTTCCAGATTAGCTCGCCCAGATGCGGATAGTTGACTTCCAACAGCAGCGGGATATGCTTTGACCGAGCGAGAATCGCCCCCAATCCACCGAATACATCATACCGTTCCACAACTGCATCCCACGAGCCCAACCTCAGCTTGGGCAACAGCGGTATGCCAAGCAAGGGAATCTTCTTCCCTCGCAATTCCATCGGGACTCGGCGAATACGCACGCCTTCCAGTTCCTCGTGCTTCGGTTGACCTGGACGTCGCCGACACAGCACCGTCACCCTGTGCCCCAGACGAGCCCAGCCGCGAGCGACGTACCAGGTATGAATGCTTCCCCCGTGATCGCCCGGGATATCTTCACCGGATATGTACAAGATATTCATTGTCGGCGAATGTCATCCTGAACGAAGTGAAGGATCTCGTGCTGCAGGGTGTCCTCACCCTGCGGTCCTGATTTGTCGGGAGCATTCCCGTGCAAGCGGGAATCCAGCAATGTCAGGATCGCGGGGATCCTGACCTACTCGCTGCTCGCTGCCCTCGCGTAGGTGCCGGCTTCGCCGTGCACCATGACCCCATCAGGCGCACGATAAATCCGCCAGCCGGCGGACAAGTCGGCGCCTACGCGATCACCTTCTTTCCTGTTTTCGTGCTGCAGGGCGTCCCCACCCTGCAGGATAACTACCTCGACAACACCCGACTCAGCGTGAATGCCCCCTGAGCCAAACGGCTGAAATACGTCCACGACGTCATTCTCTTGACATGATAACCCAGGATCGCAGGTCGAAGATAAAATTGGCGGAATGCTCTCTTTTCCCATCGGGCAATTGTTGCTCGATCCAATCCGTGCGGCACGAACACCGGATGCCAATAGGTCAATTTCCGCCAATCCTCGTCAAAAGACCCATACTTGCGTGCCTCAGGGTAAATCGGCGATCCCGGTAGCGGCGTAAAATGCGTAAAATGCATGCTGCTGAGCGGCAATTCGCAGGCAAATTCGACCGTCCTGCGAAGTGTGTCTTCGGTCTCTCCGGGATGTCCTAGCATAAAGAATCCTCGAGCCTGGATTCCCGCATCAGCAGTCAACCTAACCGCTTGGCGGATCTCATCCAGTGTGACTCCTTTTTTCTCAAGGTCCAAAATACCTTGATCGCCTGACTCAATACCAAATGCGATCTGCCAGCAGCCAGCATCTCCCATGACTGCCAGAATTTCCGGATCGATGGCATCCACTCGAGCATTGCACGACCAAGTCAGGTCGAGACCCGATGATCTGAGCCGCTCGCACAAATCCATCATCCGCTTCTTGTTGACCAGGAAATTCTCATCTCGGATTTCGAGCTCCCGAATCCCATATCGCCTCGACATCTCCGCCATCAGCTCAAACGCATATTCCGCCGAATACGCCCGGATCGTATTCCCAAACACCGCTGCCGAACAGAACGTGCAATGAAACGGACATCCCCTGGAAAGCACAATCGAATTCGCCGGCAGCCGGACATACCCCATAATGGAAGGGCGATAGTGGGTCGCCAAGTCGGGTAACAACTCCCAGGCTGGCATCGGCAGAGCATCCAAATCCGGCACCAATTCCCGTTTAGCCGTCACTTCGACCGTCCCATTTCGGCGATACGCGATGCCTTGCACACCATCCAAATCGCCACCATTATGGAGGGCTTGAAGAAGCTCCTCGATGGTGATATCGCCTTCCCCGACCACTGCGAGATCGAACGCCGGAAAACGTTGCAGAGTATCGTCGGGAAGCGCCGTTACATGTGGTCCGCCGATGACAACCGTTGCCTTCGGATTCTGGTGCTTGATCGCCTTCGCCAGGTCATGGGCATTGAAAATCGACATGGTGGCGGCGGTTATACCCACTATTTGGGTTCCCCCCTCCAATGCCGCTTTGGCAGCCGCCGAACAATCCAATTTCAACGCTGGCGCATCCACGATCGCAGGCTCCCACCCCGCCTGCCGTACCGATGCTGCCAGATGTGTCAGTCCATAGGGTGGTATAAAATCGCCGCCATTACGAAACTTGCCATACCGCTCCTGAGCCGTCAGCGGCGGATTGACAAAGGTTATCTTCCTATTCCTCGATGTCAGCAGGATGTCCTTTCTTCAAAAGAGATGCCATCCAAAAACTAACCACTAATAGGAGACTGACAATACTCAATCCAGCACCCAACCAGAACCGAGGCGGAGAATACTTCAAAGCAATGTGGTGCTTTCCGGGCGGAATCTCAAGCGCCATGAATAGGTAGTCGGCGCGATAGATCTTCTCGGATTGCCCCTCAATTTCTGCGTGCCATCCCGGATCATGGCTCTCGGCAATCCTCAGGATTCCGCCTTCTCCGTTGGTCTCGATTTCGATGTGACCCTGCCCCCAATGCTTGATGCGAACGTCGGTCTCCGTCCCGGTTAAAACTGCTCCTCTGGCATCTGCCTCGTCCAAACGTTCAAGCAGGACACTGCCTCGCGGATCGAAATCCGCATCCAACAATACGGACAGTGCTTCCTCGCTCTGCTGTAGATTACGCACCCGTTCCGGAAAACATGTCAGTGGTCGCGCATCAAGAACATCATAAATGAGGACTTCCCCACCTCTGATCAGTTCGAGATTGGTCGCTGGCAATGGTCGCCTGCTTATGATTGAATTGACCCCAGCCAACGATAGCAGCCGGTGCCCGCCGTTGCGAAATTCTTCCGTCATCGCCTGGGAATACTTCGCCTGCCTTAGGTCAAACAACGACCCCCGCACATCCGGCCGTGACAACCCTGAGAGCCAATTCGCATTCGTGGGTATCGCCTTTAATCGATGCCATTCACCCCCCGACTGATACATCGGATCAGAGTACACTCGCCCATAAGGCAATAATTCTGATGAAGTCACGTCCTGGTGCACCTTGTCAAATCGAATTGACGGAGGCATTGACCGGCACGCAAAAAATCCCATCTCCAGAAGCACTATCGTGGCGATCAGACTGCTCGGCAACCGGGCAAACACAGCGATCCCCAGAGATAACATTGCCATCAGCGGAACCGCCTGATCCATCTTCCAAGGCGATAGAGTTTGACGCGCAAAGGTCAGTGTCTGGTGGAGCCTTTCGCCGGTCAATCCCATCCATTCCGTAGTGTGTTCTGCGTCAGGTATCCTGGTGATTGCCACCAACAATCCTACTGCCAATACTACAGCCACGATGATAATGCTCGCCCCCCAAATCTTGTGCTTCTTCAGGCTGGTGGCTGCTACGTCCATCCCCATCCCACTCAACGCCGCAATCGAGGCTGCAGACAGCAGGAAAAACCTGGACGGAATCCGGAATCCTGGCAAGACTGGCAAATGTTGGATGCCTGACCACACCGGAGTATATTTGCCGATCGCCAGCAATGCCCCGCTAATAGCAATGATAGCTAACCAGGCGGCTCCGGGACGGCGTTTGACCACTGCGATAATCGCCAGTATCGTCATAACCGCCCCTACATAGGGACAAGCTTCCCAGAACACCCCACTTCCCCAATAGCTGCCCGGCGTCCATTCCTGACCGGAATCAAAAGTGACCGCCCGTTGAAATCCGAAAATCCTGGGGAATATCATCCCTGCCAGTTGAAGCGGGAATAGCGAATACTCGCTGGCCATCAGACCGTCAGACAACCTGGTCGATCGCCCCAGCAACTCCAGCGTTGCAATCACTTGCACAGCAGCAATTCCCACACCAACGCACCCTATCACTCCTAATCCTACAAGGACAGCAGTCAATTTGCCGGTCGTCAATCCACGCCCAAGACCGTACAAGACCATGCCTATTAGGGCGATGACCGTCAATTGGAAATGCCCTGCCAGGAGTCCCCAACCGATGGCACAACTCCCTAAGACAATCCCTCGACTCCACCGCCTGTTGACCATCCATTCCACTGACAGCCAACCCAACGGAAGCACCGGCGCCGCCAGCAGCAACGGCATCATGTCCAGGCGTGCGATCCAGAATCCGCCGAACGCATACCCGATGCCGCCAACCAACGCTCCCCAGACTGAGATCGTCTTTCCTCTCAGAAAGGCGTACATCGCCAAACCGCCGACCACCAAAGCCAGGACCCACCGAATCGGATACACAAGCTGTACTGGAAACAGCGCCGCCGTCCCCAGATTCAGCGGGTGGAAGAATCCTCCCTGGCTTTCAGCATGTACCGGAAATCCGCATCCGCCGTAATGACACCAGAATAGCGATTCCTGTCCCCGCAGCACTTTCCAATGATATTCCGCTAAGGGGACATTGGTCAACACCGTATCCTTGGTGGCGGGAAAACCATTCCACCACACCGGAGACAATATTGCCACGATTGTAATCACCAGGAAACAAGGCGCCAAAATCCGTATGGATCGACTCATGACGACTTCGCCCTTTCCCTCCAGCGAAATCCGCCGCCAAATCCTGGATACAGCAACGCACTCATTCCCTTGATCCTGGAACCAAGTTCCCTGGGCGTCCGCAGCGATTTCAAAGATCGCATCACATACCCCGGTCGCAAATAGTACGACCGATATGATCGCTGCATAATTCGGTATAATTCCTTCGCCGTGATGTCTTTGTCCCACACCGGAGGAGCAAAATCAGTGTCAGGCGAACTGGCGAAATCCCGCCATACGTCACCGTCAATAACTCCTTCCCTAATCGCCCAATCATAGATCGCGGTACCAGGAAATAGAGTGGTCACCGAAAATTGGGCATAATCCAGATCAAGCTTCCGAGCAAACCTCACAGTTTCCGAGATATCCTCTAACGTCTCGGTAGGAAATCCGATCAGGAAAAAGCCGTGGACCTGCAGCCCGTGCCGCTTGGCGGTGGCAACGGCACCAATCACCTGTCCAGGGTCGATACGCTTCTCCATTAGTTCCAATATCCTGGGCACCGCAGACTCAATCCCCAGATGCAGCCGAACACAGCCCGCCTGTCGAAGATGCCATGCGGTGTTGTCGGTCAAATGATCAACCCGCCCGCGCAGGCTCCATGTGACATCCAACTTCCGGCGCATTAACTCCTGGCAGATGGCGATGACTCGGTCATCGGACTGATTAAAGGTATCATCAAAAACGTGGAATTCGGAAATGCCTTGTTCCCGGCAGGACTCCATCTCATCCGCAAAACTTGCCGGCGACCGATATCGAACCTTTGTGCGTGGCACATCGCAAAATGTACATCGATACGGACATCCCCGGCTGCTCAAAATCGATGTGGACATTGGCGACCGCGAGGTCAATGTCCGATACCGGGTCACGTCCAATTTCGAACGATCGGGAGTCGGCAGCAGATCCAGTTCCTCGATAATCTCTCCATTTCCTCCGTTATGGTAGTCGCCATTACCGTCAATCCAATGCAGTCCGGGGATCGAATCAAATCCCTTGCCATTTCCAATCATTCCTTTGACGAACGCAGCAAACGTCCGTTCCGCCTCGCCGGTCAGCACATAATCCACACCAGGAAGACGAGCAGACTCTTCGGGAAACAGCGCCACGTGCGATCCGCCCATCACTGTGACAGCCTCCGGGCGATACTTCTTGACTGCCTTCAATACTTCCCACGCATCGATCAGATTCGTGGTAATCGCAGAAACGCCCACCACATCCGCACTCAGGGAAGAGGCGTAATTCCCGATGTCCTCCCAGCTTTGCTCACCCCATTGCGCATCAAGAACCAAAACATCAGCAAGCTTCTCTTGCTCGATGGACGCAGCCAGATACAGCAATCCAAGCGGCGGAAAACGAAATTCCCCCTGGCTCAAGACTCTCGGGATCCCAGCCTGGATCAATCCGAATCGCGGCGGATTAACCAGCAAAATCGTCACGGTTGCTCCCCCTGCATAATCCTCTGCCCCCATCCGGCATCTTTCCACGCCACCAAACCTTCCGCGTACAACACATCGATGTCCGTGATCCGAAAGCAGTCGATCGCGTCCTCAGGAGTCAAGACTATGGGCTGACCTTTGATATTGAACGATGTATTCAAGAGTACAGGCACACCTGTCAACCGGTCAAATGCGCTGATCAAATCGTAGAAGCTGGGATTGGTATCTCTGGATACTGTCTGCAACCGACCGGTGCCGTCCACATGAGTCACGGCGGGAATTTCGTCGCGTTTCTCCGGACGGATTTTCTCCACTAACAGCATGAATGGGGAATCGTGACCATGCACGAAGTATTCGCCCACCCGATCTTTCAGGATCGCAGGTGCGAAAGGTCGGAAGCTTTCCCGAAATTTGACCCGAGAGTTCAAAATATCCTTCATATCTTTCCGGCGGGGATCCGCCAGTATCGACCGATTCCCCAATGCTCGAGGACCCCATTCAGCGCGCCCCTGGAACCAGCCGACGACGGCGCCATCCGCAATCAAATGCGCCACAACATCGATAGGATTCTCGAGTTCCAAGAAATCGATGCGGTGTTGAACCAGAGCGCGGCGGACTTGATCCCGGGAATATGAGGGACCCCAAAAGGCATGATCCATGAGGGGAATCCGCTGCTCGCCGAGTTGATGATGCACCCATAGTGCAGCGCCCAATGCCCCTCCGGAGTCGTTGGCTGCAGGTTGGACAAATAGGTGGTCGAAACGTCCCGAGCCGTTCAGAATCCGCGAGTTCGCCACACTATTAAGTGCAACTCCTCCGGCGAGGCACAATCTGGACAAGCCTGTCGCGTTGTGCAAGCTTCTCGCCATGTCAAGAACCGTATCTTCAAGTATTGCCTGGGCAGTGGACGCGACACTGACGTACCGGTCCGACATCTCACCGTCAGGTAGTCGAGCAGGTCCCAAGAGCTTCGTCAGCCGTTCGGAATACCATCGCCGCTTCGTGTCGTATTGAAATCGAAAATACGACGGATCGAGAATCACTTCCCCGGCGCCATTGGAACTGATGACATCCCGGAATCGGTACCTGAGTCCCGGGCAGCCGTACGACGCCAACGCCATCACTTTGCCTTCCCCCTCTTTCTCTTTGAAGCCCAGGTACTGCGTAATGGCTCCGTAGAACATTCCCAACGAATGAGGAAACGGATCCCGCCGGAAAATCCTGATGCGATTGCCTTCCCCGACGCCCAGAGTCGCCACATCCCATTCGCCGGCTCCATCGATAGTCATGATGGCACCACGATCGAAAGCAGACGCAAAAAACGCCGACGCCGCATGAGCATCATGATGAGTCACAAAATGCGTCTGAAATTCCGCATCAGGCGCCTGAAATACATCCTTGAGGGTCGCCGGAATCCTTCGAATCGCGTTCCACAACGATAGACTGCCCAATATCTCTTTGGAAGGCTCCGCCCTCAAGCCAGCCAAGCACCTGGGGAAATTGCGAAGCATATACAGACCTCGCGTCCCCAATTTCGCCAGGGGATTCCACGGGACTGCCACATGATCCACTTCCGCCAACGTAATCCCAGCCGCGTCCAGACAATATCGAATCGCCTGTTGCGGAAAGCGTGAGGTATGTTTCCTGCCCACGAATCGTTCTTCTTCCACCGCCGCAATCAACTTCCCCTCGGCAATCAGAGCAGCCGCAGAATCGTGGGTATAGGCATGTATCCCGAGAATTATCACGCTATCGACCAGGAATGATTCGCGACAGAAGGCTTGACCAGGCTTCTTTGAAGGCAAACTTCAAAGGTCGGTAATAATACGACGTCCGATTGCCCATCAGATATTCCCGCAGGAAGAACCAGAGAATCTTGGGGCGCAAATAGAATTGCACCATCGCCCGACGTTGCGCCTTTACCAGTTCTTTCGAACCCAGATGGTCTGTGGCGATCACAGCATTCCCCCAGCGCCGAAACGCCGAAAGATCAGTGTCTTCAAACCGAATGCCAGCCTTGCGTTCCGCCATGTCCCACATCTTCGTCCCGGGATACGGTGTGGCGATATTCAAGCCGAAATGGTACATTTTCAACGACTTCGCAAAATCGATGGTCTGCCGCAGACTTCCGCTATCTTCCCCCGGCAATCCTATGATGAATGACCCGCGAGTCTCGATTCCGGCGCGATCCAGCATGTCGAACGCTCGGGAAATCTTGTCCAGCTTCGTTTTCTTGCCCGCCCGATCCAACATCTCCTGACTGCCGCTTTCCACTCCAAGCGAAATCTTGACGCATCCGGCTTCCGCCATGCGTTCCGCCACTTCTTGATCGATGGTATCACCCCGTGTGAAGCAAAACCATCGGATTTGCAGATCGCGTCTTTGCAGCTCGTCACAGAATTCCAAAACCCGTTTGCGAGACAAGGTGAAGCACTCGTCGTGGAAGATGAAATAGCGGATCCCATCTGTGTTGACAATGGATTCCAACTCATCGACTACCTTGAGAATCGACCGACATCGGACGATATGCCCGTGCATGGAATAGCAGAAAATACAATTATATGGACAACCTCGGGACGTGACCACAGTCGCGACAGGCTGCATCCCTTTGCCGCGAGCCGGATACCGATAATCAGCGCTTCTCAACAAGTGGCGAGCCGGCAAAGGCAGGGAATCCAGGTCCGAGATCAGCTCCCGTTTCGGGGTCAGAATAACCGCACCATTCCTTCGAAAAGCCAAACCCGGCAACGATTCCGACGGCACACCATTGGTCAATGAATCCGCCAGCTCTGCCATGGTAATCTCGCCCTCACCTCGGACTACGAAATCGATTCCGGGATAATCCTGCAACACATTCTGCGGCACGGCAGTGCCATGCGGACCGCCCAAAACCGTGACAACACCTAACTCATCGTGGACTCTCTTGAGAAATGCCGCGATTCGAGGAAATTCCGGCGTGGTAGCGCCCATGCCAACCATCTCAGGATTGTTATGTGCAATCTTTTCAAGCAATTGGTCATCTTGCAGACCCAGCACTTCGTTGTCGATGACTGCGACCTGATGCCCGCGCGATTCCAACATTGCGGCGACATAGAGAAGTCCCTCCGGCGGACGAATTTCGCGATCCTTGACGTCGTCGAATAGCCGGTAGATGTCTCGGAAAGACTGCCGGACCAGGGTGATCTGCAAGGGTGCGTTCGGCATTGCCCTAAATGATTGAAAAATAAGTCATGAGACTATAACTAATTAATATAGCAAAAACCCTAAACTATGTCAAGGGGTTTTTCCCGATCCTTGAGATCGCTGGGTGAATTGCTCATTCCACTGGCTAATTGCCGAATTGCCGAATTGTCAAATTGCTCGATTGTTCCATTCTTCGATTATTCGATTGCCAAGCCTCCCAGCCTCGTCGCACGGGCTTCCAGCCCATGCCGCAGGGAATCGTGAGTAGGATGCCCATGATTCGGTTCCGTCGTGACATTCCCAATTGACGAAAGGATAGTACTTCCTTTTTGATTCTTCCCGTGACACCAAGAATGGACCTGACTGATTGCGCAAACCGCCCTAAGCAAACAGGATTCGATTTAGCCACACGGCGGAAGAAATCTCTTGAAATTGACAGGGACAGGTGTTATATTAGTCTCAACATCCTTGTGATGATTTCGGAAGCACCAAAGAATTTAGAGGGCACCATTCTCAAAAGGCTAGACAAATTACACATTGAATAATTGGTAGGAGTCAGCATGAAATTCTTTATTATACCTATAATCATCATGTTTTTCATTTCTACTATACACGGTGAAGTCGAGTTTATTGTTTGTGGAAGTGAGCCCGGGGAGATTTTCTTCACCGCTGTGCATCCTAGATGGTCCGGCTACCGTGGGTTTTACTATAGTTCAGATATGGGAGCACACATCGAACTCAGAGATTCATCAAATTGCGATTATGGTTCATTAATTGCGGATGCTGCTGATCAGACTCTGCATTGTGTTCGTTTTTATCCGTCTCCTGCTGAGCGGGTTAGTTTTGATGGCGGTTTTAGCTGGACGGAGGTAAATCAGGTACTAACTCGCGCTTACGCCTCCGGGGTGATCTCAGGGGAAATCTACCGAATGGTGGAAAATAACTCCCACATATTGGAGAGAAGCGTCAACAATGGTGTTCAATACACTCCTTGTCTAGGTTCGGGATTCCCAGATTCAACTTTTATTTACTCGGCGGCTTTGGGAGTGGACTCAGGAGAGGTTTACATTTGGTCTGGGCATGGCTACTTGTATTACAGTGTCGACTACGGTGAGCATTTTGCCTTCCATGGTGATCTATATGCTATATGGGGGATCTATCCCAATTCTTTTATCATCAACGGTGCGGAACCAGGTGAGATTTATGCTTTTATTTATGATCCCAAAGTGATCTGGCGCATTACTGACTATGGCAACAATGCGGAACTAATTGCTGACTTCCCTCCTGTTTACAATTTTTGGCGCGCTAGTATTGCATCGAGCGCTCAACCAGGTGAACTATTTTTTCTCGCAATATATTGGGATGGGGGACCCGGTGGCACTATTCACATTTATCACACCACCAACTATGGGCAGGATTGGACCTTATATGAACATATTATGCAACCAGAATCTGTTCAGAATCCGAATCACACAAATCTACCGGCATCCATATCACTGAATGTGTATCCCAACCCAACGAATTCAACATTGCATATCTCTTATGACCTGCCATCTGGGCAGACCGTACAATTGAAGATGGTTGATATTCTCGGTCAAGTAGTGTGGCAACACAATGCAGGTTTCCAATTCTCTGGTTATCATCAGGTCACTACTACGCAAGATAATCTTTCGAGTGGTAGATACACCTTATTGCTTCAGACTGGCACTGAACGGATAACCAGGCAGATTGCGTTCGTCAAGTAACACAGAATTGGACTTGGAACAACCAATGCGACTCAAGTATTGTCCATTCCTCTCGATATAATATTAGAATATTCAATCATCAACGTGCTTATCAAGGCGACAATCATCGAACCGAATGGAACATGGCAACGTTCGTTCAGGATTAGAATATGAGTGGGACACTCAGGCTTGATTTGTGGCTATTCTACGCCAGGCTGTTCAAATCCAGAACCAAAGCCACGGAAGCGTGCCGGAATGGCAGGATCATGCGAAATGGACTGCCAGCGGATGCATCCGATCCGGTGTCAGCCGGCGACAGCATTAGAATCCGCGAAAGCGGCATCTACCGCCAGTACGAGGTTTTGGAGATTCCGCACAAGAACCTGTCCAAGGAGGACGCACGGCGGGTGTATCAAGATGTGACTCCGGAGGAAGTGGTGGAGCGATTCCGGATAATGCGCAACGACGAATTCGAACGACGGAAATCCGGGAAACCTGGAGCCCGACCGACCAAGAAAGAACGCCGCATGATCGAGAGGAACAAAGGGGGATATTAGAGAGAACAAATTCCAAACCGCAAGCTCCAAATCCCAAACAAATTCGAAATTCGAAACTCCAAGTCCGAAACAATTTCTAAATTCGAAGAATCAATTTCCAAACAGGTTCCAAACTCGTTCATCGTAACGAGGCTGGGTCCCCGCGTCCGCGGAAATGACACAGTTGGATTCAACATTCTCCGAGTTCCGACCTCATTCAACATTCAGGATCCAACATTCAACATTTATCTTAGCATCACCATCTTTCGTGTCAGCGTTTGAGTCGCGGATGTTAGCCGATAGAAATAGACTCCAGACGCAAGATCAGAGCCGTCGAACGCCACTCTGTATGTGCCTGCCTGAATGTGACCATCCACCAAAGTCCCGACCTCGCGACCCAAAACATTGTACACCTTCAACGTGATCATCTCGGGGCGGTCCAAATCAAATGCAATCGTCGTGGTCGGATTGAAAGGATTGGGGTAGTTTTGGTGCAACTGGAAATTCTCGGGGATTTCGTCTTGACGGCTGAGGTCGAACACCGGAGATTCCGGCGGCAAACCAGTGCTGTCCACGTGCAGAGGATAGCGGGGCATCAACGGCGTGGCGGGGATTTGATCGATGGGGATATACTGGCAGATGGCTGGATTGAGGGTCCAACCTCCTTCGTTATTTGCAATGCTTCCTGCATCCTTATCCAAGATGTAGAATAGATGCAAAGTGTCACTAACGACGGTCATATTACAGGTGATTTCTCGTTCGTGTATGCATGCTCCGGCTGCCGCCCCCGGAGCGTGTGTGTTGGTGACATTAGTGCCAACAGACCAATGGACACCGTTGTCGGTGGATCGGGAAATGTACGCTTCGCCTTGAGGATATCCATTCTCTGCTACGTCAGAGGTGTCAAATTGTTGATAAGTGATGAACAAATCACCAGTGGATTCGTCTTCGGCAATGCAAGGTCGCTGTACAAACCGTTGCCAGGCGCCACAGGCTTCCACAATATCATCGCCGAACCAACCATCCGCAACCAACGAGAAAAAACCCGTTGCATCACACCAGTGCCAGATCAGTGAACTGTTGACGGAGATCAATCTTCTGATTGCGTCGTAGTATGGAGTGGTAAAAGCGATATGGATATTGTCTTCGTCATCGAAGAAGACACAAGCATCAACATAGGTTCTTAAGGTATCGCCCAGGGCGGCTGTTGTATCTGGGAAGAGCGAGGTATCGGGATATATGAAATCTGTCACATTGAGATAGTCGTTGAAATCCCAGTTTAAGCCATCTTCAGAAACTACCAGTCGGACATCATTATTGAATTGATTAGTATCACTGAACACATCAGTGCGTAACCCACTATATACGAAAGCCACACGATCGGAAATTCTGCTGGCGGCGATATCTGCTGATATAGTTTCGACAATCTCGACGAATTGTTGATCGGTGTATTCGATTTCGACAGTGACAGGATTGTAGACACCACGACAGTAGTAGATACGATTGCGCCAAGTATAGAAGGGATTGTCAGTATTAATGAGATGTATCCGATTTTGCCTGTCAATGGCGATCTTGGGCCATATGATTTCTAATGCATTACTGCCTTGATAGACATATGGACATTCCCAAAACACGAATTGTCCGGCGGACAAAGGAATTGTGGCGACTGCGGCATGAGCCGTGAATCCAGCAGGCTGGGTAATCACATGGAACGCAATGTAGGGATTGTCTTCGTAGTCAATCGCCAGCGTCGTGTATCCCCCTCTCTCGGTTGATTCCACTGCCGTGCCACTGTCTCCAAATGCCCAGCCACTCTGAATATTCCTCACATTGTAATACACATGCCGGTTTGCTCCCTGATTATCCAATCCATTCATCCAGGCAACGTGAGGCCGACCTTGTGAATCCACGCGAATCATGCGGCCACACGAACCATTGTGCTGGTTGTCGTACCAGGTGTTGCCGACGGTGTCCACGTCGCCGATGTGTTGGTCAGTGGCGCGATTTCCCTCCGTCAGGTTACGCTGCGGTTGAAACCTGACGGGAACAGCATTCGGATTTTGGGTTAGGATTTGATCGGACGGAACAGAAGGCAGGTTTCGAATGGGGATTTTGTCTGATTTTGCATAAGTTCCCCCTGTGATCGCCAGCAGCAGAAACACCACCGCGACGATGACCCTTGCCCGGTTCATGATTTGCCCTCCTCATTGCCCTTGCGTGGGAATCAAGACGATACAGCCCTGGATTCCCTGCCGCAGTTGAGATCACCTATGGATAGAATTGAGTTGACCCGGGGAATCTTACAGGGTACAATATAACTAATGAGGGAATGGATGTCAAGAGGGAATTTGGGGAATGGGTGCGAACGATTGTCAAATTGCCAAATTGTCGGGTTGCTCGATTGCTCGATTGTCCGAAGCCGAATTGTCAAATTGTGGCTGTCAAGCGGGGACGCATGACAGCACTTCTGCATTGTTGGGAGGAACGATTGCTCGATTGCTCAATTGTTTGAAGCCGAATTGTCAGATTGTGGCTGTCAAGCGGGGACGCATGACAGCACTTCTGCATCGTTGTCCCCTCGTGTTTCTCACGTCAACAGGGATAGGCGGTGGAGGTTGGTGTCAGGTGAGGACACCCGACACCACGATACTTGAACTTCTCAGTGGCTATCGAAGCCTTGCAGGCGGCGCTCCTCGCAGATGCCAAGAGATTGATAGCCGTAAATAAGCTCACGATAAATGTCATATCGGAGGCTTTGCACTTGTTGCTTTTCCAATTCGGATAGAGAAACCCTTTTCGCCACGTAGGACTCGAGCCGTTCAAGGATACCTTTTGCAGTGGAGATTTTCTCCAGGGTCTGTTCGGGAGACGGGGGAGGTGGTACGTTCAGAATCCCGGGATGGAGGTCAAGCAGCAACGCCATCATCTGCCCTACACGAAACTGACGTTGGCTGAAGGAATCCAGGTCCATGGGATGGAGATGATAGCCAATAGCATCAGGCGCGTAGATAAGCCGCATGCCATGCTGCTTCAGGCGAAAGCCCAGCTCGATGTCTTCGCAGGCGGCATAACGAAAAGATTCCGAAAACAAGCCGCTTTGCCTCAGGAAGGACATTTTCAGTGATACATTTGATGTATAGAAATAGCAGAACGGGACGTCGTTCGGATTCGAAATGTGATGGAAGGCAAATTGGTGACCGTCCACCTCGGTGATGTACGTCATGAAGTCGGTCACTTCCAAATCGGGATGCCAATCGACGAAACCCAAGACTGCGACGCGGGGATCGGGATTGACTCGATGCGCGTTCAGGTGACTTTCGACCATTCGTTCGTGCGGGATGATGTCATCGCCCGTGATGAGTACCAGCTCGCCACGTGCCTGATCGATGGCTCGATTTCGGGCTCGAGCCGGACCGGACGGAGACTGAGTCAAGACGTTGATCCGAAACGGGTAATTGTGGCGATCATTCTCCAGTTCTGCGACCGTACCGTCCTGAGACCCATCATCCACGATAATCATGTCGAAGCTTTCCGGAGCGACCGACTGCCTGGCGTACGCTGCCAAAGTCCGTTTCAGCGTGTCTATCCGGTCGCGAGTCGGGATGATTACAGTCAGAACCGGCACGCAGGTTTCCCGATCACGGAAGGCAGTGCTCCGATCCAACTTCTTGAATACGAAATGATTCGGCAGTTCTACTGTCGGGGAAGCTGCCGAAGAGAAAATCGTCCCCATACAATTCCCCTGTCGATTGAAACGAAATCATGTAGTTCGCTTTACGATATTGCAAATTTCACGCCGGAAGAGCGTTCCTTCCAATTTCCTGTATATTATGGCTTTGTGTGATGGGTGCAAGAACATATTCAGTTCGAACGGCAAGTTTTTCCGATGCATTTTGGTTGCTGGCGAAATGTCTCAATGCCGATAATTCACTTTATGAGGCAGAGAAGTGACCATTTTCCTCGTGATTTTACGTTGACTTTTCGCAGCGGAATTGCTATATTATAAGATTAGAGTGGCGAAATGTTACGGGTACCAAGTGACCGAACGACGACGCATCGCGATACTGGCAGAAGGTCAATTCAGCCATCATACCTCCAAGACGGCAAACGGCGTAATCTGGTTTATTCCGGAACAAGTGGTCGCGGTCATCGATTCCACCAACGCCGGGAAAACGACCCAGGACCTGATCCAAGCCGGCGGAAGCATTCCGGTGGTTGCCGATCTTCAGGAATCACTTCGATATCGACCCAATGCGCTGCTGATCGGAATCGCACCTCCAGGCGGGGCACTGCCGGATTCGTTTAAACGGGTGATTCGGAAGGCAATCGAGAATGGTCTGGACATCTTGAATGGGCTGCACACATTTGTCGGTGACGATCCGGAATTGGTGGAATTGGCAAGGCGACACCGGGTCAAGATTATTGATTATCGCCGTCCGCCCGGAAATCTTCACATTGCGAGTATGCGGTGGAAGGGACGGAACGCGAAGGTAGTGCTGGGGATTGGAGTTGATGCAAACATCGGGAAGAAGTCCACTGCGATTGCGTTGTGGAAGGATTTTCTGAAACGGGGCTATCGAGCGGATTTCATTCCGACCGGTCAGACCGGCATGATGATTACGGGAAAAGGGGTCGCGGTCGATGCCTTGCCTTCGGATTTTGTGTCGGGGACAATCGAGGACTTGGTGATGGCATCGGCAAAGGATCACGAGGTCATTTTCGTGGAAGGGCAGGGATCTTTGGTGCATCAGGGATATTCCGCGGTGGCGACGGGTATCTTGCACGGGGCAATGCCGGATGCGATGATCCTGTCCTTGGAGGCAAACCGGTCCGAGAATGATTTTGGAATGGCATATCCTGACGTATCACAAGTGATTCGTTTGCACGAGGATATGGTCAAGATCTATCGTACGACGATGACGGTGGGAATTTCGTTGATCACGTACGGTTTGGATGAGGATGCGGCTCGGAAAGCAATCGAGGACACGGAACGGCGAACAGGACTTCCGACGACCGATCCGCTCAGATTTGGGGCGGGGGTCCTGACCGAAGCGATCATCGAACGCCTGGGACTTTCGATTAGAAAAGGGCGCCGGTGATAATTCGCAAAGCGGGCGATCTTGCGCCGCTTTCAATCTCGATGCAACTTAAGACCACAATCAGACAAGTGAGCTTGCGGCACACGTTCCGGATATCCCGGAATGCGCAGGATATCGTCCAGGTGGTTGATGTCGAGGTCAGCCACAACGGCATCACAGGCTTGGGGGAAGCTGCTCCGTCGGCGCGGTACGGCGAAGATGCGGTCACGGCGAGGAAATCGCTGGAACAATTGGATCTCAGCAGCCGGTCGCCTCTGGAACGGACGGAGTTATTTGGGGATCTGGATGATTATTTCAAAGGACAACGAGCGGCTCAAGCGGCGTTGGACATGGCGTTGTGGGATTGGATCGGCAAGAAAACAGTAATGCCGGTGTACGCATTGCTGGGACTGGATCCCAGGAAGGTGCCGGTGACGTCGTTCACTATTGGGATTGATGATGCAGAAGTAATGCGGCAGAAGATCCGCGAGGCGGAACATTATCCACTGCTGAAAATCAAGTTAGGAGGTGGGCACGATAAGGAAACGATCGAAATCGTCAGGTCAGAGACCGACAAGCCGATTCAGGTGGACGTCAACGAGGCGTGGGAACGACACGAAGCGGTGGACAAGATCAAATGGTTGGAGAAACAGAATGTGATTTTGGTGGAACAGCCATTGCCTGCGGATGATATCGAGGGAACGGCTTGGGTTCGGGAACGGGTGGAGTTGCCGATTTTTGCGGACGAGAGTGTGCGGCGGCTTTGCGACGTACCAGAATGTACCGTGGCTTTCGACGGAATCAACATCAAATTGATGAAGTGCGGGGGACCTACTGAGGCAATTCGGATGATCCATACGGCAAGAGCGCTGGGACTCAAGGTGATGTTGGGTTGCATGATCGAAACGTCGCTGGGCATTTCGGCGGCGGCGCATCTGGCGCCTCTGGTGGATACGGTGGACCTGGACGGGCACCTGTTGATTCAGGATGATCCGTATCAGGGATTGGGATTTGAGGATGGGAGGATTGTGCTGCCGAATAGGCCAGGATTGGGAGTCTTCCAAGAGCCCGAGATGTCAGGATCACAGGGATCCTGACCTACATCCCCTTTATCCTCCCGGAAACCGGAGAGAGACTAAAGGAGGCGCTCCTTCTGTACCCTATTGCATTGGCAGGGGGAAAAGACTGGAGCCATTCTTTCGTTCGGATTAGACTTTGGAGCCATGGAGGTTATCATGAAAGACGTAACAGTAACTGTAGTAGGTGGGGAATGCAACCAGAAATTCCATGAGGTCGGTGATTCATGGACTGTGGGAAATCTCACACCGGATGGGATGTGCACGTCAGCGTTTGCGGCGCTATTTCCGTTAATCTTGACGTGTCAGTGCGGTGGGAAATTCCATTGGGAGAAAGACCCCAAGGTAACCCATGCGATTTGTCCCGACGACAAAGGGTTGATTTTCGAAATCCAGGAAGCCTGAGACCATTGCAAGACACTACCGCCGTCACACGCCCTCGTGTGACGGGGTGCTGGCAGACGAGGGCGTCTGCCAGCGGAATCCTTGAGGAGAGCTGCGCTTGATCGGCCTAGCACGCTTACAAAAGGTGCTGACCTTTTTCGCCCATCCGGACGATGAGACTTTAGCCGCAGGAGCCACTATTTCGAAACTGACCGGATTGGGAGTTGAGGTCCATATTGCTATCCCTGCCACTGGAAATCCCGGTCGCAGGAAAATCCAAGCTCCTGTCTCTTTGGACAAGAGAATCGTAGAACTCAGGAAAGATTGCCACCGAGCCTTGAAAGTGTTGGGAGTTCCTCCCAAGCACGTATATTTTGGGGAATTTTCCGATAATGAAATGGACAAACACACTGTTCTTGAGGTGGTTCTCTGGCTGGAAAATATCCTTGGTCAAGTGAAACCGGACTTGATATTGACGCACCATCGTTATTGCACGAATATCGACCATCGAATTTGTCATGAGGCAGCCGTCGTGGCAGCCCGACCCTCAATCGACAAACACATTCCAATTTTGTGCGGGGAAATTCCCAGCAGCACCGGATATCTGCGACCGGCTCAATGGGAACCCAATTTGTACGTCGAAGTGACACAGGACGACTTGGAGAAGAAAATCAGAGCGATGGAAAGTTACAGAGGGGAAGTCAGGCGGGATCCTCATCCTCGGTCGCCGGAAGTGTTGAGAGCTTTGGCGAAAGTCCGAGGATCGGAGGCTGGATTTTTCTTTGCGGAAGCATTCGTGGTGCAGAGAATTTTCGGTTGATCGAATGCGCGCGACAGAGTCCCGCAACCCCACTCGTCAGTCAGGGGATTCAGAATGACCCACGATGGTGTCATCCAAGTGAAGCTAAGGAACGCTTGATAGAACGGAAAATCGGAAACAACATGGCACGGGCGACGGTGAAGCACGGACGGCGGCTTTTTTCTACGAATCACATCTTCATGATATCGGGCGTGATCGAGCTAGCGATTGGGCTCTCCATCGTTTCCGCTCAATCCGTTCCCAGGATACACAACCAGTCAGGATATCAATACCTGTCGCCATTACCTGGAGCAGCTCTGGTAACAAGAGGAACACGGATTATTTTGCGACCGGGGAAAGTTCTTGACCAGAAGAGCAGTGTCGATAACCGATGGATCAAGGTGACGGGGTCGATTAGCGGCGATCATCAGGGGCGGCTCTATCTTGCCTCAGACAACATGACGGTAGTGTTTAGTCCTCAAGAACCATTTGTCCCCAACGACACTGTAACGGTCACGGTGAGCAAAGGATGGAAAACATCGTCCGGTGCATCTGTACCTCCGATCCGATACGTATTCTATGTGTCACCGAAGACCAACCCAATCCAGAAGCCGGAGGAAGTCTGGTACACGAATTATTATGTGAGCAAGGAGGTGTACACCAAGGAGAAGATATCCGACAAAACCAGGTCGGGAAAAGTGTCTTTACCCACAGATTTCGTAACGCTCAACATCACCGGCAACAACCCATCGCCCGGATATCTGTTCTTTGCGCCGTTCGTCTTTCCGGATCGTGGGACCTCCATGTCCTACATGATCATCCTGGACCCTGGCGGCAAAGTGGCGTATTATCAGCGCGATTTCGACCCATACGGGAATCTCGAAGTTCTGTGGAACGGCAATTTGGCATACTACTGGACTGCTTCCAAGTTGTATTACATCATGGATCCAACCTATGCCATGGTGGATTCCTTTTCCATGGTCGGTTACGAAGCCGACGGGCATGACTTTCGGTACTTGAAGAATGGTCATGTGCTGATGTTGGCTTATGATCGAGAACGGTTCGATTTGAGCCAATCGATGCCCGGCGGCAAAATCAACACGGTGGTGGAAGGATTCGTGATTCAGGAATTGGATCAGAACCGAGAAGTGGTCTTCGAATGGAGAAGCTGGGATTATTTTCCGGTCACCGATGCCACTGACAGCGTGCGCATCGCGGACAGTTGGCTGGATTACGCGCACTGCAATTCCATCGACCAGGACGCCGATGGGAATCTCCTGATTTCGTGCCGGAATCTTGACGAGTGTACTAAGATTTCCCGGACTACCGGTGAGATCATCTGGCGGCTGGGAGGAAAGCTGTGCCGGAACAACCAATTCCGGTTCGTCAATGATCCGTTGGAGGGCTTCACTTTCCAGCATGATTTTCGACGCGTGGGACAGAATTATTTCGTGTTCGACAATGCCAATAATCACGTCCCCCCTATTCCGCGTGCCGTGGAATACAGGATAGACGAAACGGCAAAGACTGCCACGTTGGTATGGGAGTATCGATACATGTCGCCGGTGAAAGACAGCCACCAGGGCAATATCCAGCGAATGTCCAACGGTCATACACTGATCAACTGGGGCGGCAGTTTCTGGGAGGACAGCGATGTAAGGATCACGGAGGTCACTCCCGACGACAAGGTGGCTTTCCAGATGGATTTTGGCAAGAATCGCTACAAGACCTATCGGGCATTCCGGTCGGATTGGCACGGGCAAGCCAAAGTCCCGTATCTGGTGGTGGAACAGAATCCGGACGCAAATGTGGTTATTTTGACATATAATGTCTTCGGCACGAAGGAGTATCCCGCATACAATATCTATCATGGGTACGATCCTGAGCCCACCACTTTGCTGGGCACGACGGTGCAAAATCAAGTTGAACTGACGAATCTGGCGTACGGGAATCATTATTTCCGGGTAACGGCATTGGACTCCAATCTCCAGGAGACTGGATTCTCGAATGATGTGAAAGTGCGAATTTCTCGATCCGACGTTGCGGCAATGGGGCTCCCAATCCCTATGGTGTATTCACTGTCTCAGAACTATCCAAACCCGACTCGTTCCGGCACCACGATCTGGTATAGTATGCCCATCGAGACCTATGTCATGATTGCAGTCTATCGTCGAGACCGCGGGTTGGTCAGAGTACTGAGGAACGGTTTGCAGCCAGGCGGATATTATAGCTTAGTATGGGATACCTCAGAGGTACCGCCCGGGGATTACGTTTGCCGAATGGATTCAGGAAAGTTCGTCAAATCCATCACTATCAAGGTGGAGCATTAATCTTAAAATGTCACTTGATGTGGTGTCAGGTGTCCCCACTTGAAAATACATGCAGTGCTGCAGGGTGTCCTCACCCTGCAGCCATTCCCGTCACCCATTAGAGTGGTGTTAGGCGTCCCCGCCTGACACTGCCCGATGTCGTCTGATGTGGTGTCGGGTGTCCTCACCTGACACCACACAAGAGTGAAAGGAACAAGATGAGTTTGCCCCCTCACGGCGGAACGCTGATTAATCGTATTGCTTCCCCTGAAGTCAGGGATGAGATTCTTCGCTTCGTTCAGAATGACCGCGGCGGTAAAGTTCGGGACGACAGCGACACTGATGTGCTGCAGGGTGTCCCCACCCCAGAGCAACGTCATTGCGAGCGAAGCGAAGCAATCTCCAAAAAAGTGCTGCAGGGTGTCCCCACCCGGGAGCAACGTCATTGCGAGCGAAGCGAAGCAATCTCCAAAAAAGTGCTGCAGGGTGTCCCCACCCGGCAGCCAAGTCCATTGAATTCCCTGACCCTGAACGCCTGGGAGCAATCCGATTTGGAGATGATTGCCATTGGGGCTTTTTCCCCATTGGAAGGGTTTATGGACAAGAGTACCTACGATTCAGTAGTTCACACCGGTCATTTGTCCAACGGGCTCCCCTGGACGCTGCCAATTGTGCTTTCGACCACACCGGAGAAAGCCGGGAACCTGAAAGAGGTTTCGGATGTAGTGCTAAAGGATGAAAGCCAACATCCGTTGGGAATATTGCATTTAGAAGAGAAATACCCTTATGATAAAAAGGAATTTGCGCGGGAAATATTTCTGACTGAGGATGAGAATCACCCCGGAGTAGCAGTGGTGTATGCCCAGGGGGACGTCCTGCTGGGTGGAAAGATCACGCTGTTGGAACGCAAGAAACCGCAGCAGTTTTTGAAATACCGGTTAGATCCTGTGGAAACCAGGAAGGCTTTTCAGGAGTTAGGGTGGAAAACGGTGGTGGGATTTCAGACTCGGAATCCGATTCATCGGGCGCATGAATATTTGCAAAAATGCGCCATGGAAATCGTGGATGGGTTGTTGATTCATCCGATTGTGGGCGAGACCAAGAGCGATGATATTTCGGCGGAAGTGCGGATGCGGTGTTACGAAGTATTGATGGAGCATTATTACCCCAAGGATCGGGTGATGTTGGCGGTGAATCCAGCCAATATGCGCTATGCCGGACCCAAGGAAGCGATTTTCCATGCCATCGTGCGCAAGAATTACGGCTGCACACATTTCATCGTGGGACGCGACCATGCCGGCGTGGGGAATTATTACGGCACCTACGACGCCCATTACATCTTCGACAATTTCGACAAAGAGAAATTAGGAATCACGCCGCTGTTTTTCGAACATGCGTTTTACTGCAAATCCTGCGGAAACATGGCAAGCGTGAAAACCTGCCCGCACGGAAAAGAGCAGCATGTCTTCCTATCCGGCACCAAAGTCCGCGAAATGCTTCGCGCCAAGCAGCTTCCCCCTGTGGAATTCACCCGCCCGGAGGTAGCTAAGGTGTTGATGGAGGGGAGTTGATGGATTATGGTGTGAGGAAACCCTGCGGAGCAAAACTCAGCAGAGCCTTTTCCAAGTTTATACATATATTATGCAAAATAGGGCGAGGGAAAATGTGCAAGGAAGATGTCCTAACAAAAGATGAAGAACACCAATATAGTATCTTATTAAAGGGCATAGTGGAAAGCGCAGAAGCCTGTAAAAATATGCCTTCTGGTGAAGATGAACGATATATATTTGCACAGGGATTGGTAACTAAATTGTTATTTCACTGTGCATCAGCGTTCTATTTGCGTTCTGCAACGGATATTTCACATTTAGGGCTTCGAGTTCCGAAACCGCAAGTCTTTCTTGATTTTCCCTCTATTCTAGTTCTTGAGAGATCAGCGTATGAGGCGCTTTTAGTTTTCCATTCAATTTTTGTTAGTCCTAAAGACAAGGATGAGGAGGATTTCAAATATTATATTTGGCGTTTATTGGAGCCGTTGCACCTTCAAAGAATCGAATTCAAAGATCCTGAATATAAGAATAAACAGGTTGAACTCAAACCTATTATTGATTATCACAAGACGAAGTTGAAAAATAATAAAGTGTTTTTGGGTTTTAACCAGAAACTAAGAGGAAAAATATTAGACGGAGAACTAGGTTCAAATTTTTTAAGAACGGAGAACAATAAGTTTACCATAGCCCGCTGGTCAAATCTGGCAGAAGAGATAGGAATAAGGAGGAAGTGCGGCAAGGATAGATACAGATTTCTTTGCGACTATGCTCACTCAGGGAGTTGGGTGATTGACCAAATAATATCGGCGATGTCGGAAAAAGAAAAAAGGGAGTTTATATCTGTGTCGCTTAGACAGATGATGATAATTATGTCATTCATGCTGAATAAATATGTTGTAAAATTCCCCAGTGCAAAAATCGTTATTGAAAAAAACAAGGAACTCAAGAGCACAGTGCAGTTTTGGTATTGCGCAGGTTCACACGATCCTGATTCATCGGATCAAGACGATATAAAGTTGAGGAAAAATCCAGATTAACATTGCATGACCCTAGCCACCAGAAAAAAGCAAGGAATTCGTCATATTTACTCAATTGATTTAGGAAAAGATCCTGGATTCCTGCTTTTGCAGGAATGACACGTGAGAATATTATGCAACAAATAGAAAAAGTCTTAGTCCTTGGGTTGGATTGTATGACGCCGCAACTGGTGTTTGAACGGTGGAAGGATGATTTGCCGAATTTCAAGCGGTTAATGATCGAAGGGGTATGGGGAAAGATGCAATCGGTGACTCCAGCTATCACGGTGCCAGCCTGGATGTGCATGATGACTTCCAAAGACCCCGGGCGGTTGGGCGTGTACGGATTCCGCAATCGGAAGAATTATACATATGACGAAATGATGTATGCCAATGCTTTGGCGTTCCACGAACCGACGGTGTGGGATTATTTATCACGAGCCAATAAGCGTTCCATTGTGGTCGGGGTGCCGGGAACTTATCCCACCAAACCTATCAATGGCGAATTGATTTCGTGCTTCATGACGCCGGATACTACGGTCGATTTCACTTACCCCAAAACCTTGAAGCAGGAATTAATCGACCACGGCATCAATTATATCCTGGATACCGATGAATTCCGCACCAATGATAAAGACCGTTTGCTGAAGGAATTGTACCTGATGACCGAAGAGCGGATGAAAACAGTGCATTATTTGTTGGACACGCGGCAGTGGGATTTCTTTATGGTAGTGGAAATGGGCCCCGATAGGGTGCATCACGGGTTTTGGAGCTATATGGAGCCCGACCATCCTAAATATGTCAAAGGGAATCCTTACGAACATGTAATTTTCGATTATTATAAAACCATCGACCGAGAGATGGGGAAAATTTTAGCACGATTAGACGACCACACTGTGTTTATGGTGGTGTCCGATCATGGTGCGAAAACCATGGACGGGGGGATCTGTTTGAACGATTGGCTAATTAAAGAAGGCTACCTGACCTTGAAAGAAATACCAAAATCCCCCACCAATTTCAAAACGGGAATGGTGGATTGGAGCAAAACCAAAGCCTGGGGCAGCGGCGGATATTACGGCAGGTTATTTTTGAATGTGAAAGGTCGGGAACCGGAAGGGGCAATTCCAGTTGAAGATTATGAAAAAGTTCGCGCCGAATTGATTCAACGGATAGAAGCGATTCCCAATCACCATGGGAAACCGATTGGCACTAAGGTATTTCGACCGGAAGATATTTATCCGGTGGTGAATGGGATAGCGCCGGATTTGTTGATTTATTTTGGGGATTTGGATTGGCGGTCGGTGGGGACAGTCGGGAATCCTGCGATTTGGACGTTTGAAAACGACACCGGTCCGGATGATGCCAATCATGCGAAGTATGGGATTTTTGGGGCGTTGGGTCCAGGAATCCCCAGAGGAAAGCAGTTGACAAATATTCATATTATGGACGTGGCGCCCACGATTTTGGGGGCGTTGGGCAGACCAGTGCCGGAGGACATGCAGGGAAAACAATTACGAATTAGGAATTAGGAATTAGGAATTAAGAATGAGGAATTAGAAATGAAAGACATGGGTTTTACGGTTTGGTTTACTGGTTTGTCAGGGTCGGGCAAGACGACCATCGCCGAATTGCTGCAGGAGCAGTTGATTCGACGGGGACTGAAGGTCGAATTGTTGGACGGCGACGTGGTTCGGCAGAACCTGTCCAAAGGATTGGGATTCTCCAAGGAAGATCGGGATACGAATATCCGTAGGATCGGATTCGTGTGTGGCTTGCTGACCCGCAACGGAGTGGTTGCAATCGGCGCGGCGATTTCCCCTTACAAGGCAATTCGGGACGAAAACCGCCGTCAGATTGGGAATTTTGTCGAAGTCTATATGTCGTGTCCGCTGGAAGTGCTGGCTGAGCGCGATGTGAAGGGGCTGTACCGGAAAGCCCTGGCAGGAGAGCTCAAGAATTTCACCGGGGTGTCGGATCCGTACGAGCCGCCTGAGAATCCCGAAGTAGTTTGTGAGACCGATAAGGAAACACCTGAAGAGTGCTTGCGAAAAATCCTGACGAAATTGGAGGAAATGGGATATATCGCTCCGGACCGACGTGATTATACGCCGGAGGAGGAGAAGAAGATTGAGGAAAGGTTGAGGGCGTTGGGATACCTTTAAACAATTACGAATTAGGAATTAGGAATTACAAATGCTGTGTTGTCAGGTGGGGCACCTGACAACACAAAGAGATTGCTTCGCTTCGCTCGCAATGACTTTGCTGGATTCCCGCCACTCAGGGCAGGCTTATCGCGGGAATGACACGACAGAGCAATTGCGTGCTGTTAGGTGTCCCCACCTGACAGCACTGGAAGACTGGATTCCCGCGTTCGCGGGAATGACACCGCAGAATTCATCATTCAAAATTCAAAATTCAAAATTTTTGAGAGCTATGTCTCTGCTACGGAAAAAGAAACATGTGTTAGTCATCGGAATTGACGGCACCCCGTTCACATTTTTGAAGAAACATATCGAGGCGGGTGATTTCCCGACGCTGAAATCACTGTCGGAACAGGGTGCATTCGCCCAGATGGACAGCGTACAGCCTTGCATCTCGTCCGTGGCATGGTCCACGTACATGACCGGCAAGAATCCCGGGAAGCACGGTATTTTCGGCTTTGTGGATCGAACGCCAAATCCATTCAGGATCATCATCCCTAATTCGAAAAATATGACCTCGGAGACGTTGTGGGAAATCTTGAGCCGGAACGGGAAGAGGGTCATTGTGATCAATGTGCCGGTGACGTACCCACCTCGGCAAGTCAACGGCGTTCTGATCGGGTGCTTCCTGTCGCCGGATATTCAGAAAGCGGTGTACCCCCCCAGTCTTATGCCAGCGATACGGGCTCGGGGATACCGGATTGACGTCGACGCTTGGCAGGCGCGGACAGACAAGGAAGCTTTTCTCAATAACTTATATTATACTTTGAATAAGCGCCTGGAGGTATCCCAGTATTTGATGAAGGAAATCGACTGGGATTTCTTTCAATTGCACATCATGGAGACGGACAGGATCAACCATTTCTTCTGGGAACACTACGAAAACGAGGATCCGAAATGGTCGCCGCGGTTTCTGGATTTCTACCGGAGAGTTGATGCGGTGATCGGTGAACTTTTGGGAATGGCGCGCGATGGCGATCAGGTTATCATATTGTCAGACCATGGATTTTGCACCGTCAAGAAAGAAGTTTATTTGAATCAGGCTCTGGAGGAAAAGGGATTTCTGGTATTGAAAGCGGACGCGAAATCGGTGGCGGATATGCTGCCGGAAACCCGAGCTTACAGTTTGATCCCGGGGCGGATTTTTGTCAATCAGGAGGGTCGTGAGGAAAAAGGCACGGTCGAAATCGGCAGTCATACTGAGGAGATCCTTGAGGAATTGGAGGAATGGCTACTCACATTGAAAGATGATGGGACTGGCGAACGGATCATCAAGGAGACCATCCGCGGGGACAAGCTATATCACGGGGATCAGTTGCCCATGGCGCCGGATTTGATGGCGATCCCCTACGACGGCTTCGATATGAAGGGCAACGTCAAACCTGGGAAATTGACGTTTAAAGGGGACTTGGTGGGGACGCATACGTTTCATGATGCGGCGTTGCTGGTGCGAGGACAGCAATTATCGGTGGAAAGACCGCAATTGATGAATCTGATGCCGTCCATCTTGGGGATTTTGGAGGTCAATACGCCCAAAGATGTGGATGGAGAACCGATTTTTTAACATTTTGAGATAAAGGGAATTGCTAATCAAACCGGACATGAAAAGCCAGCCATGCTAAAGAAAATAAAAGAAATGCTGCCGGACCCCACCCGGTTCAGGATTCGATTTACGCGGAATTTTCACCGATATTTTCGCGATTTTTACTATGATTTTGTGCAATACACGAAATATTCGGCTTCCGTGTATCCCGCGGGGTCCAAGTTGAACCTTCAATCGCTTATTATTATTTGGTACCATGCATTGGAGAAGGGATTGGCATTGAAGAATCCTCGAAAGGATTTCGGCATCAAGAAATCCGATGTGTTAGTGGATTATCTGGAAAAATATGTGGACCGATATGGTTATGATACCATTGTAGTGATTTCCCTGAATGTGCTGCAGAAATATCGCGAATTCCAAACGAGCCATGGTATTACTCGCGACGAATTTGCGGCGAGGCTCTCGGTTCTGCGGGACAACATTCCCGAACCATATCGATCAGAAGACAGAGGAGGCCCAATTCCTGTTGACAGAGAAACCATCTGGAAATCGGCGAAGATTGATTTCGAAGGTTTTGCCAAGTCGAGATATAGTGTCAGGCAGTATTCCGGGGATCCGGTGGATGATGATTTGATCAAGCGGGCAGTCACGATGGCGATGAAGACACCATCGGTGTGCAATAGACAAGCCACGAAGGTATATATGATACGGGATGATCAGCTGCGGAAGACAATGCTTCGATTGCAGATGGGAAATAAGGGATTCGGAGAAGATGCTGACAAGCTGTTATTGATTACTTCAGAATTGAGATATTTCGTGCAGAGCGGCGAGAGACGAGAGCCTTATATTGGCGGCGGAATGTTTGCGATGTCGTTAATCTATGCGCTACACTCGCTGGGATTAGGCACATGTTGTTTGAACTTGAGTCAAAGCTGTCAGCTGGAAACTAAGATTAAAAAAGCAGCGGGTATCAGCGACTCGGAAGTGTTGATTATGCTGATCGCAGTGGGACACATTCCAGCTGAATTATCTGTGGCTGCTTCTCCGCGGCGCGACATTCAGGAGATTTTGACGGTTCGATAGCGGCAAATATATTTGGGTGCATGGTTTTTAGTTCGCGATCGTTGCAAAAAAAATATACCCTACTTGAAAGGTTGATTCGGCAATGAAGATAGGCATTCTGACATTCCATCATGTAATCAATGATGGTTCAGTCCTGCAAGCCTATTGTTTGCAGCGTTTGATAGAGTCCATGTTGCCTGAAGCCAAGGTGGAATTGATCGATTATAGGTCATGGAATTGGGAAAAACGGGAGTTGCGGAAAACCATCCGACGGAAATTCCCATTTGTGAGAGTTGACAATTGGAATAGGCGGAAGCACCTATTGAATTTTCTGCATAGGGAATGCAGGTTATCACACGGTTCTTGCACGACCGATAACCTACACAGAGGGGAAAAATTCATCGAGAAACAAGGGTATGATGTGATTGTAGTGGGAAGTGACACGGTATGGCAAGTGCCGAATCTGGCGATCAAGCAGGGAATCCCGCATGTTTTTTACCTTCCACATATCAATGATGTAAAAAAGGTGGCTTTTGCTGCCTCGGCTGATATTTTGGATGTCTCCATATTGGACCAAGACAATAACCGGGAGAAATTACGCGCTTGCGTGGCTGACTTCAATTATATTTCATACCGAGATGATTCGGCGAGGACGCTGTTATCGGAATTGCACATACCGATGGCCGATTGCCATTTTATTGCGGATCCAACGGTTTTATGGGATTTTTCATCTCTGGCAAGGCCTGAGGGGATAGATTTAGAAGACAAACAACCTCTAGCGGGGATTTCGGTGGCACAAGATGATGTCAAGGCTGAAGCCACGAAATGGTTCCGGGCTAGAGGTTATCAGGTGGTGAATTTTTTGGGAAATGTGATCGAGGGCCAAATACCGGTTCCGGACAGTTTCTACAAATCGATAGCCCAGCGGCTGTACTTTTTTCAGCATCTGGATGTGCTGGTGACCGATCGATTTCACAGCAGCATTTTTGCCATGAAACTCGCAGACGCACCGGTGATATTTATTGAGCCGAGCAAGAAGTACCAGCATTCATTCAGCAAAGGACGGGATCTGTTCCGGCGGTTAGGCATGGAAGAGATGGTATGGCCATATTCACCGGAATCGGGCGCTAAGATTCCAATCGACAAGTATTTGCAGAAATGGAACGGTTTACAGATTCATCCGAAGGAAGCAATCGGCAGCTTAAGGGAATTGTGTAAAGATGCGTTGGAACATTTGAGGTCGGAAATGATGAAGGTATAGTATGGGAATTCGGTGCGGTTATCTCCGATTTTGGAGTATATCGTCATAGATTCTCATCATCCCTTGGGCATACACAGGCGCGTCAAACCTCTCACGCACTACTTTTCCCGCTTCGGCTGCCATTGCGCCTCCCTTTTCAGGATCAAGCAACAAGGATTTGATCGCTTCAGCCAAGGCTACAGGGTTTTCAGGCGGAGGAAGCAAGCCGGTGATACCGTCCTCCAGAACTTCAGCAGTGCCTTCCACAGGGGTGGCAATTACCGGAACTCCCAAAGCCATGGCTTCCTGAATGACGTTCGGCAGCCCTTCGCCAAATCGAGAAGGCAAGACCAACATGTCCATGGCTGCAATCCACTGCTGAGGATTAGATTGATGCCCCACATAGATGACTTGAGGATCGAGTCCTAGATCTGTAGTCATTTCTTTTAGCACGTCCAAATAATTCCCGCCGCCAGGAAGCTTCTCGCCTCCACCGACCATGACCACCTTGTAAGGTACTGGACCTTTGCCAAGCATCTTCACTGCCTGGAGGAGATCCTGCGCCCCCTTGCGATGACGGAACAGCGCCAGCATCCCGATAAGTTTGGTGCCGGTATCCAGATTCAGGCGCTCGCGAACCGAAGGCTGCATGCCTTGTGACAGCTCTACAACTTTCTGGACGTCAATTGCATTGAGGAGCGTGGCGATTTTCACATTTGGAATTCCCTTGTTTACCAGATATTTCCTCAGACTCTCGGCGACGATTACATATCGATCGGTCCAAAGCTGCAATCTGGCTTCCAGAAAGGAATTCCAACGGTTTTTCAGAGTACGTTCACATTCTTCGATTGCCGGACTGTGGATATGAATCAGGACGGGCATGCCCAGTTTTCTAACTGCCAGAGTTCCGATTAGCTGACACCGGATGGTATGGGCGTGAACGATGTCCGCATTTACCCGCTGGCAGATTTTTCGAATTTTGGGCACAGCTCTCAAATCCCAGCGTGATCGCATTGGTACGATATCGACATCAAATCCCAGTCCTCGGGCGTGCTGAGTGAATTGTCCCTCATGGAGAGCGATTATATGAGGGCGATAACGGCTCTTGTCGTGATGGCGGCACAGAAAAATGACGAATTGCTCCACCCCGCTAAAAACCTCTGCATTTAAAATATGTACTACGGTTCGTGTCTTCATTCGGTCGCTATTTTGACGGTTTCCAAACTCCGCAACAACTGGTATCACCTAAGCCATTTAACCAATGGTTTTCCAAATGGGTTTGATTCGTTGACGGACTGCATCCCATCGATTCCAGTCGTCGCTATGCTGGGACATGATATCGTCAAACGAAAAGCCGGACAGGCTGAATCCATCCAGGATTGATTTTAGCGATTGATCGTCTGTCAGGAGCACCATCCCCGGAATCAGGGATTGTATGACGAGAGATGGTAGGAGCTCGTTGCCTCTAAAGCGATGGAGATCCTGACCCAATCCTGCTCTTCTCAACTTTAGCCTTTGCACCATTCTCTCGAAAGCAATCCGGCTGACCGGCAACCATCCGGCTTCGTATTGAATCGCCACTCTTTGCGATTTCCTGTTGGGATGAAAGGCACTCGGGAAGCCCGCCATGTCCTCCAATCGGAAATCGAATGTCTTCTGCAGCAGGATTTTAAAGGAATCGAAGACGAATCGCCGATAGGTTTTCCAAGGCATACCCAGCCAGGGTACGCCATAGATCCTGTGATCTGCGGCGTTCTTCAATGCCTCCGGCAATCCGTCGAGATTGACATGGAACGCATTGTGAGTGAGGAAACTATGCAGCCGGTTCTCGGTGGACGGCTCAAATTGACCGGATGCAACCAGCAGAGCGTTCATAGCGTTCAGTAGCGACTTGGGGATTGGCAGCGATTCTCCCCCGTCGCGTCCCTCGACCCAGTTTCGAAAGCCCTCGCGGTCAACCTGGAACAAGAATTCCCCCAGCCGATTAAATATCAACCGAAGACCTTCCCACGGGGGAATGTCCCCGGGCGTCAGACGATTCTTCCACAGATTGACATAACCATACAGTACCGTAGAACCGGCTTTGAAGTCGTACATGAAGCGCGTGGGTTTGGGATTCCCGAACGAGAGGTTCTTCATTCGATTGCGCTTGACTCTGCCTGGGGTCACCCAGAATAACGAAACTTCCGCATCCAGCTCTTTGGAGAGCTCTTCCGACAACTTCACGATCCGGTCCCGTTTCCATGCTTTCCAGGTGACTACAGCCACTTCGTAATCACTGATTACTTGCACCTGATTCGTGTCAATTCTCGCCGAGCCCTCTCCCCTGCCGAAACTGCCCGTCAGGACGATCGCTCTGGGCGCGATACGTCGGGAGACGGAGTCCACGATCCGATCCAGGTGCTTTCGTACTAATTCCTCCACCCTGGGATCTTCGTGAGCGGTGTATCGCACGACCGGGGAACCTCGATATACACGCTCGTGAGCTGTTTCGGTCATGTCCAGATCGCCTTGCCGTCGAGACCCTCTGGAATCGGTAGATCCAAGGCGGACAAGACCGAGGGCAAAACATCAACCAGCTCAGTGGATTTAGTGGTGTCAAAAGGCAGATTAGAGGCAATAAATCCATCCATGCCGGCATGATCCGGTGCATAGCCATGCATGGATCTGATGCTTCGGCTCCATCCCCAGATAGTTTTGGAGAACATGGCGGGGGCGTCCATATAATAGATTAAGTCGCCATACCGATTATCCGGCATGGAGACATGATATCGTTGAGAAAGTCCATCATCCAGGACAAATCCACCGTCAAGATCATTCAGGATTTCGCGGCATCTTTCTTCCTCGGCTGATTTTTCAAACCACAATCGCAAAAAATTGGCATCGATAATATGAAAATAGCGGTTGAGGTTGTCGTGATGATGCTCGAAATGTTCATAAATATCGACTTTGCGTTTGACATTGATGTGCCCATGGTCAGAAAAGGCGAGAATTCGCAGGTCTGGGCACTTTTTCCTTAATTCGGAGATTTTTCGTTCGATAATTTGGTCGAAACGAATTAGTTCAGAAATGGTCTGAGGGGAATCCTGAGTAAATTGATGAGAGAGTCCATCCACGTCGCCAATAAATAAATATGTCCAGGGTTTTAGGTCTCCGAATTGATGAGCATCGACCGCATCGGAAGTCCGAGCAGCTTTCTGGATCATTCCGACTATCTCGAAATCAACGTCAGCATTCCGCAGGCAGTCAAACACAGAGGGAGCCGTATCCAGATAATCAGGTTCCGACCAGAATTTTTTTTCAGCGAGATCGAGTCGACTCCAAAACTTGACTGGCAGATGAACGATAAAAGGCAAGCCAAAATAGCCTTTCGGATGATAAAAGAGTCGGGCGGTCTTGGTCAGAAAGTATCTGGCTGGCATATGATCAATTAACACCGGAAAAGGAAACAGCCGTAACCAACGATGCGGCGAACTCTCCGGAGCGAATTTCCATACAAACCAAAGCAGATGCTGATCGGGAAAGACTCCGGTGTACATTGAGGCATGACATGCAATGGAATATCCCAAAAGAGTCTTCATGCGTCCCTGGTACGGGAGAGAAGCCAGGAAAGGCATATGCTGGAGGCTATCGGGCTTCAAGCCATCAAGAAAAATTGTCACATTGGGAGGCATCCGTCCTCACCTAAGCATGTGAATAAAGTTAAGTAATTAAAACGTTTACACTTGGAATCGTAAGTTCGTATTAATTAATATAATGACTTTACGCAAAATAGTCAAGGCAAAAACGGGAAATGTTCCGACGGGGACGATCTCCGGGATAGTTGCGGAGGGCATTCGGTCAGTAATTTTCAAAATTCGATGGTGTTGACGAACCGGTGAATTCATCTTGACAATGGTTGTAATCTATCGTATATTTTATATTAACTTCAAGAATTGGCATCAAGCTAAGACAGCGGCAGTCTCGCCCAACATGTGAGGCAAGGATGAACCGTAACGTGCGCCTACCTGATACTGCAGTGATTTCCATTACTGAACGCTGCAATTCGCGATGCACCTTCTGTAAAATCTGGGAAATCGGTGATCCCTCCGATTTCGATTGTGCGTTGATCGACAAGCTTCCTTCCAGCCTCAAGAATATTGATCTGACTGGTGGTGAACCGCTATTGCATCATGATTTTGAGGTGATAGTCAAGATGCTAATCGGGAGAAATTGTGACATTATGGTGGTGACCAATGGATTGGTGCAGTTGAACAAATTCAGAGATTTATGGAAATTGCCCAATCTCGGTATTCGATTTTCGCTCGATGGGATGGCAGAAATCCATGATACTCTGAGAGGTATTCCGGGCAACTATAATAAAGTCTTGGAGCAGATAGAATATCTGAAATCCGATCGATTTCACAATATCGGTTTGTCTGCAACATTTTCCGATGCTAACATCGACCAGATCTCTGACCTATACCGCTTATCCAAACAATTGGAAATACAATTTGGGATTATGGTCGTTGGCAATTCTGAGACCTATTACAAAAAGAGCGATCACGCAATAAATGACGTGGACAAGTATGCGAAGCGTATCTGGTCGATCATGATTAGGGAACTGGCGTCATTCAACATCAAGAAATGGGGGCGAGTCATCTACATGAGTGAATTGATAGAATTCATCAAGGGCAAAACGAAGGTACTCAATTGCCCTGCGGGAAGCAAGTCCTTCTTTATGAAACCCAATGGAGAAGTCTATCTGTGCAATATGAAGAATATCTTGCTGGGGGATCTTGCCAAGCAGACGTTCGATGAAATCTGGTACTCGGAGAGCGCCGACAAGGCGAGGCGATTTGCCCAGAATTGCACGGAACCCTGCTGGACGATGTGTAATGCCAAATCCATCATTTTGGATAATAAGAAGAGATATCTGCGTAGAACCAGTTGGAGATTAATGAAGGGATTGCTAGGACGGTGATTTATGATTATTGGTTTTGCAGATAAGGGGATGATGGTAAGAAGAATAGCCTTGACATTGGGGAAATATTTTGTTAAATTTAGTGATAAATTGAGTCGCAAGTCCAACTGCGAATATTAGATCCGAACAACCGTCCTCAGAGTTCTCAGAGAGAGAACGCGGGCTCACGCCTGTATTGCAGCCGAAGTCGGTTTATCAAACGGCAGGCGGACATCTAACGGCTGGATTCTGTGCCATCAGATGTCCTCGTCCAACGGAATCCTGGCTGTCACATGAGGACACATTACGATACTCCCAGATAGCAGAGAATTTATGATAGGTTTACAGGAATTCTTCACGGGCAGCAAGATTCTGATCACCGGCGGTTTAGGATTTCTCGGCAGTAACCTGGCTCGCCGATTGACGGGACTGGGTGCGAAAGTCACGCTGGTGGATGCCATGTTTCCGCAGTATGGCGGGAACGAATTCAATGTGGCTGACATTCGTGACAAGGTGACGGTGCATATCGCAGATGCCAGGAACAAGGCTTTGATGGATTCGTTGGTCAGGGGTCAGAAGGTCGTATTCCATTTTGCGGCTCAGGTCAGCTATATCGATTCCTTTAACGATCCCCTGGACGATATGGACATGCATTGCGGATCGACGCTGGTGATGTTAGAGGCGTGCCGCCACCACAATCCCGATGCCCGGTTCATCTTTTCAAGTTCCCGGCTCCAGTTTGGGGCGATCGATCCGAATCAGAATCCCGTCAAGGAAAACACCCCCAATCGACCACGGTCGCTCTACGGAATTCACAAGGCGGCATCCGAGCAATACGGTCTCGTGTATCATATGAATTTCGGGATGCACACGGTATCTTTCAGGATTGCCAATCCTTATGGTCCACGGCAGCAGATGAAGCATTCCAAGTATTCGATTGTGGGGTGGTTTATCCGCCTGGCGATGGAAAATCGAACGATCAAGATATTCGGCGATGGGTCGCAATTGCGGGACTACGTGTACGTAGACGATATGGTAGAAGCGATGCTCTTGGCATCAGCCTCGCCGGGCTCGTCAGGAGAGGTGTACAATTTGGGTAGCGGTGTGGGGACATCATTCGGCGACATGGCAAAGGCAGTCGTGGGTGTCATGGGATCCGGACAGGTGGAATTCGTACCATGGCCCCCCAATTACGAAAAGAATGAGACCGGAGACTACGTGACCGATATCACCAAGGCGCGGAACGAGCTTGGCTTTGAGCCGCAAGTCTCTTTACAGGAAGGCGTCCGGAGGACGACGGAATACTACCGTCAGTACCGGCAGCACTACTGGACTTAGTCACGCTCAATTTTGAATGTTGAGTCTTGAATGTTAAATGCCGTTTGGATCTTGGTGCTTACGATTTGGAATTTGTTTCGGATTTGGTGCTTCGGATTTAGGATTTGTTTGAATTTTCGTGCATGGACATTGGGAGTTTCAACCCCGTGGCTCTTGATCGTAAGGTGATTCGTTGAATATACTACGCGACAGACGAGGGGAAGCATCAGCACAGAGTCTGCTGTTCCTCGGATTCCTGGTCGTGATGTCAGCTGCCACTGCATATTTCATCATCAACCTGAGCGTGGCAAAAGTCCTCTTCCTCTTTGCGACCGGGCTGTTGTGCATTCTCAGTTTCGTCAACGTCAATATCGGGCTGTTCTTCATCGTATTTTTCATGATGTTCCCCAATCTGATGCCTCGGCAGATGTTTGGAATTGTGGGCATTAATCCTTTTAACCTCCTGTTCGGAGCCATAATTGTAGTAGTGATTTTGAGAATCATCGTCCGAGGAAGTACCATTCGTTTTACGGAATCTTTTTACCTTCCTCTGCTATTGATTTTCTTATTACAGGGAATTGCAATTTTAAGATTTCAAAATGCTTCCCATATCCCCATTTTAGAGAATGCGCATTGGTTAACGCGCTTTTTCAAGCCGATGCAGTACGTGATTCTTCTAATACTCATAATAAATTTTATTCGCTCCAAACAGATTCCGTTATTGAGCATTATTATTTTACTAGGACTTTTAGTGGCAGGGGGCATTCTGTTTAGTGAATGGTTACGTTATGGATTTGCTATGACGACCTCATTGTCAGTGAACAGGACACATTTGCTATGGGCAAATCCAGTACTCGGACACAAGGTGAATTGGGGAACCATGTTCACTTTGAGTTTTTTCTTTGTGCTTGCCATATTAGGTCAGAGATTCTATCGTTGGAACCTCACCCTGAGAGTTCTATCCTGGGTCTCGCTAGGTTTGATTGGGTTCATGATTGCAATGTCATTAGCACGTGTAGCTTACGTCTGTTTTGTAGTTGGGATCTCTTACTTCTTTTGGAAAAGAGGTCGTTTTCAGCTTCTCGTAATCTTGATTATCCTGGCCCTAGCCGTGTCCATTTTGCCGGAAATGGTGCGCCTTCGTGCATCACAGGATCTACCGACTGCTTGGAATGTAGATACTGTAAACCGACTGTTGTCCGGGAGGTTAAACGCAATATGGATTCCCGCCGCCCAATCGTTTCTGGAGAATCCTCTATTCGGGAAGGGGTTCAATGGTGCTGGGGTCTATTTGTTAGGTCAAGCTCATTTTACTTTCCCACACAGCGGCTATATCGCCACACTATGCGATATGGGAATTGTGGGATTAGTGGTCATGATTTGGCTATTTGTTTCTCTCTGGCGGTATTGTGGTCGAATCTATCTCAATACCAAGTTTCAACTGACCAGACGCTTATCTTTAGGATGCAGAGCTCAAATTCTCATTTTAGCATTGTCCAATTTGACAAGTGATCATTCCTTCTTCTACAATCCAATTGTCGTGGCACCATTCTTTCCTTCAGTTGCAATGTTGTTTGCATTATACCGGCAGGAGCTGGAGTCCCAGAAAGCTGTGCCGCCTGTTTTGCATCAAGAAGAGATACTCTTTTCTCCTTCAAGATGATCGTATGTTTGCCACATAACCGCAGATAGAAATGATGAGAGAAAAAAGCAGTGTTGATCAAAACAGCTACAGAGAATAAAGATCCATCAAGTCTGGCCGCAAAGCTGAGGAGAAGGCGGTTTTCGCTGTTTCTGTCATTGCTTTCTAAAGTGGAGAAACCCATATCTATACTTGATGTCGGCGGTACTCAGAGGTTTTGGGAAGTTATGAATTTTTCCGCAGTTGATGACATTCACTTCATCCTCTTGAATGTAACAGAACCACCTGTGTCTCTCCCAAACTTTTCAAGCGTTGTAGGTGATGCCAGAAATCTCTTGTTTCCGGACAGGAGTTTTGACATTGTGTTTTCAAACTCAGTAATAGAGCACTTAAATCGATATGAAGACCAAATTAGAATGGCGCAAGAAGTGAGAAGGGTTGGCAAGCGCTATTTTGTTCAGACACCAAACAAGTATTTTCCGTTAGAACCACACTTTATATTCCCGTTTTTCCAATTCCTCCCGGTAGAGGTGAGAATCTGGTTATTAAGACACTTTGATTTAGGTCGTTTCAATAGGGTCTCGGACTATCAAAAAGCCAAAAGTATCGTTGAGGGTATCCGTCTATTGGGAAAGAACGAACTACTGCGACTTTTCCCTGATGCAAACTTCTTCGAAGAGAAAATTTCTGGGATAACAAAATCATTTGTGGCATATGGTGGTTGGGAATGATGGACGCAAACATCACCTCCTTTTACCAGCCCATGGTAGTGGCGCCCTTTTTCCTTACGATAGCCATGACATTCGCTCTGTACCGAGATGAGGTCGCCACTCGGCAAGAGGAACGCCCCACTCTGCTCGAGGAAGAAACCGCCTACCCACCATCGGTGGAATCAAAGATGGTCCTCGGCTAAGCGGTTAGATGCGCTCTACAGCATGCTGTTAAACGACCCGTTTGACAGTATCGCCCATGATTGGATTGTGCTGTCAGACGACCCGTCTGACAGCATACCGATAATTACCTCGATTCGACGTCTGTCATGCACTCTCTTCGGATCTGTTTATTCGCCGGCACATTCCTACCCAGAATAGGAGGTTCCGAGCTCTCTCTGCATTATCTGGCGCGAGGATTTCAGCAGCGCGGGCATTTGCCAGTGGTGTTGGCGCCGACGATCCAAGGCGATATCCGCCCCTGGAAAATCGACTACCCTGTGCATCGTTTTCCCAGAGCACGTCCCGTTTTCTTGATGCTCGAAAAACTGCGGCGTGATTTCGATATTCTGTACGTCAATGGGATCTATTCCGCGGGTTATTATGCGGCGAAGTTGCGCGGGTTTCTGAATGTACCGATCGTAGTATCCTGCCCGGGCGGTGACCTACAAGTCATCCCCGAGATCGGGCACGGGTTTCGCCTCGACGCCAGAGTCGATCGAAGGATTCGGTGGGCAGTACACCACGTGGATGCGCTGTTTGCGATCGTTCCATCCTTGCGGCGGACACTGGAATCACTGGGGGCGCCGTCGGACCGAATTTGGGATGTTCCGCATGGAAGCGATCCAAGCCGGTTTCAGAATGTGCCTTCAATCCGGTCGCTGCTCCCGATCCCCCAAGACTGTCGCATCGTGATACTCATCGGAAGAAACGATCCTCAGAAGGGATACGCGGATATGGTGCGGGCAGTCCCCCGGATTGTCGCCGAATATCCGCAGGTCCGGATCGTGATCGTGGGTCGAGACACGAACAAACTTCAACCGCTGGTCGATGAATTGGGGGTGGAAGAGCACGTGATCCTATCACCTCCGTTCACGTGGGATGAGTACCCTTCGTTATTGGTGGGAAGCGACGTTTACGCCTCGTCATCGCTTGCAGAAGGCTTCTCACTGGCTTTGGCGGATGCCATGACGGTCGGGATTCCTCAAGCGGTGTTCAATGTGGAAGGCTGTCGAGACGTCGTGAAGCACGAACAGACGGGATTGGTCGTGGAACCACGAGATCCACAGGTTTTTGCGGATGCGGTCGTCAGATTGTTGAAAGATGACAGTCTTCGAATACGGTTGGCGGAAGGTTCCAGGGCGGCAGCACGCCAGTTCACCTGGGACAAAATCGTGGACAGACATCTGGAGATTTACCAGCGATTGATTAACCAGCGACTCCGGAAGGAGTGAAGAAGCCTATGCGGAATTCCGACAGCGAACCGCTTCGCGTTCTCTTTGTGATTTCGAATCTGTCGTATGCAGGCGCTCAATTGCAGATGCTCACGTTATTGAGAAATCTTGACAGGAGCAAGATTTCCCCCGAAGTCTGTACGTTATCGGAACGGTCAGAGCTTGAGTTGGAAATCACCAAGCTGGGAATACCTTTGTGGAGAACGACCAAGCGATTTCGTTATGATCCCTGGATTTTCGTTAGGTTCGCACAGCTGTGTCGCCGCCGCCGAATTCAAGTCATCTATAGCTGGTTGGAATTCGACAATTTGGTGGGACGTGTCGGCGGGCGGCTGGCTGGGGTTCCATGCATTATTGCCTCCGAGTGCAATACCAACTACACCCTGCCTGGTTTGAGAAAGTATCTTGAAAAGTGGACTATCAGACTCTCGGACGTGATAGTCACGCCGTCCCTTGCCGGTCGGAAATTCCTTATGGAAGACAAGAAGGTCACGTCGGACAGGATTCGGGTGATCCACAATGGATTTGATTCAGGATCCCTGAAAATCTCGACGCCCGGCGAATTGCGGCGACGGTTTTCCGTACCATCCGACGCGATTGTCATCGGTTTGGCAGCCAGAATCAGACCGCAGAAGAACTTTGACCTGTTTTTCGATGTCGGCGAGAAGCTCACGACCGCTTCCCCCAACGTCTGGTTTCTTCATGTCGGAGATATTGCTCCGACATATGAGAGCTATGGAGAATGGGTACACGAGCGGCAGAAGACCTTGCGAAACGCGGAACGCATCATCCTTGGCGGATTATGTCGGGAGATGGGCAAATTCTACGAAGCAATTGATATTCTGCTGTTCACGTCGGATTATGAAAGCTCACCTACCGTCTTAGTGGAAGGGATGATGACGGGGCTTCCAGTCGTGTCCACCGATGTCGGAGATAACCAGCACGTGCTTGGAGATCAGGGTGGAATCATAACCGCAGTGGGGGATGAGCAAGCCTTGGTGGCAGGACTGACGAAGTTGATCGAGGACAGGGAACTCAGAAAACGGATGGGCGAATACAATCGGCAGCGGGCAACTGACTTGTTCTCTTTGAGGCGGATGATATCCGAGACCGAGCAAACAATTATAGACCTCTATCACTCGAAATTCGGACTTATCCGAAATCACGAAATGGCGTCGAATAGCCCTTGACGATCCCATGAGAGGACACCTTGGTCACTAACGTTGAGAGGATTCTGAAGAAGCGATTCAAAGATCATTCCGCCTCAGTGGCAATCGTCGGGCTGGGTTACGTGGGACTGCCAATGGCGGAATTGACAGCTCGAAAAGGTTTCTCGGTGCTTGGAATCGACACCGATCCGGATCGCATCAAACAGATTGACCAGGGGGAAAGTTACATTCGTGACGTACCATCGGATTCAGTCCAGGCGTTAGTGCGGTCAGGCAAGCTGCGGGCGACAAGCGACTATGCGCTGCTTCGGGAAGCCGATGTGGTCATCATCACCGTCCCCACTCCGTTGAATAAGACCGGCGATCCCGACATGGGCTTCATCCTCCGTGCCTTGGAATCCATGAGCCCTCAACTTCATAGCGGTATGTTGATTGTGCTGGAAAGCACTACCTACCCCGGAACCACCAAGGAGTTGTTTGAGCCGATGGTTGCGGACGGCGGGCTGACCGTGGGGAGAGACATTTTCGTCGCCTTCAGCCCGGAGCGGATCGATCCGGGGAATCCAGTGTACAGATTGGAAAATACACCGAAAGTGGTCGGGGGCGTGACCCCAAAATGTACAGAAGTAGCGTGCGCGTATTATGGCGAACTTGTCGATACCGTGGTTCCCGTTACGTCCAGCACGGAAGCGGAGCTGGTCAAAGTCTTCGAGAACAGCTTTCGGTCAATCAACGTCGGACTGGCTAACGAACTGGCGATCATCTGTCATTTGCTGGATGTGGATGTGTGGGAGATTGTCAAGGCGGCAAGCACAAAGCCTTTCGGATTCATGCCCTTCTATCCGGGACCAGGCTTGGGCGGACACTGCATTCCGGTTGACCCCAATTACCTGTCTTGGAAAATGCGGACGTTGAAGTATAGGACGCGTTTTATCGAATTGGCAACCGAAGTCAATACCCAGATGCCGGCATGGGTAGTCCAGCGGGCGATGGAACTACTCAATGAGAACGGAAGATCGCTGAAGAATTCCAGGATTCTGCTGCTGGGCGTAGCGTACAAGGCAGACATTGACGACACGCGAGAGTCTCCGGTCATCGACATCTACAGTCTGCTCAAACGGCACGGCGCCGTCGTCAAATATCATGATCCTTATTGCCCCCGTGTGATAATTGATGACCAGGCAATTGATTCTCAACCTTTGACCGCAGGACTTGTTGCACAACAAGACCTGGTGATCATCGGGACTGGTCATCGCTGCATCGACTATCGTATGGTGCTGCAACACGCCCGGTTAGTCTTCGATACCAGGAACGTGACCCGGGATCTCATCCCGAAGCCGCGTGCCAGAGTCGAATACTTGTAGGTTGGGCTTGTCCGCCTCAGGCGGATTGGCTTTGCCCGTAACCCAACACTCTTGCCGTGCTGTCAGGTGTCCTCACCTGACAGCCGCCCCACGCAGGTGTCATTCCCGCGAAAGGCGTGAGCCCCTCAGCGGCGGGAATCCAGGCAGGTAGGTCGGATTGGAGTTTTGCCCGTAGCCCAACAATTGAGATGACGAATTCACCCTCCACCCCGCCTGACTCTATCCTGGTCACAGGATGCGCCGGATTCATCGGATTCCATCTGACGAAACGGCTGCTCTCCGATGGTGAATCTGTGGTGGGGATCGATAACCTCAGTGATTATTACGACGTCGCGTTGAAAGATGCTCGGCTGGCGATCCTGCAGACACATGCGTCGTTCCGATTTCACAAGCTCGATTTGGCGGATCAGAAGGCATTGAACGAGCTGCGTCAAGAGGCTCGTTTTTCCACGGTTGTTCACCTGGCGGCTCAGCCCGGGGTTCGCTATTCACTGGTTAATCCCCGAGCGTACCTGGATGCGAATATTACCGGATTCTTCAACGTTCTTGAAGCCTCGCGGCTATCGGGAGTTACTCATCTCATCTTTGCATCTTCAAGCTCGGTGTACGGACTCAATAGCAAGATGCCTTTTTCCGCCCAGGACCCGGTGGATCACCCGATTTCATTTTACGCCGCAAGCAAGAAAGCAAACGAATTGATGGCGCATTCTTACGCTCACTTGTTCCGCTTGCCATCAACTGGACTCAGGTTTTTTACCGCGTACGGTCCGTGGTACCGACCGGACATGGCGCTGTTCAAGTTCAGTCGTGCGATTTACCTCGGGGAACCGGTGACGCTGTTCAATTATGGGAAGATGCAGCGGGACTTCACATATATCGATGACGTCGTGGATGGAATTCTGGGGATTATGCGGCATCCGCCCGCTGCAAAGCAATCCTGGTCGCAGGATCGTCCTGATCCGGGAAGCAGTTTGTCGCCATTCACGATTTACAACATCGCCGCAGGAAAACCAGTGGAATTGTCGTATGTCCTTCGGCTGATTGAAGAAGGAATCGGAAAGAAAGCAACCGTGACGATGGAACCCATGCAGCCTGGAGAGTTGCCGTCCACCTTCGCCGATATCACCGACCTTGCCCGGGATACTGGTTACCAGCCAAAGGTGTCGGTGGAGGTCGGGGTGGCGAGATTCTTGGAGTGGTTCCTGGATTATTATGGATCGGGACGTCCGATTCCGAAGTCAGACTGACACACTAACGCACGGGAGATCGTATGGCGATTCTTGTAACGGGCGGGGCAGGTTACATCGGTAGCGCTATCGTCGCAGACCTGGTCGCGGCGGGTACCGAGACGGTCGTACTGGATGATCTGTCGCAAGGACATCGAGCAGCGGTCGATCCCGGAGCCGTGTTTTACGAAAGCAATTGCGGGAACGCTCGATTGCTGGACCAAGTATTCTCGACCCATTCCATCACCTGCGTGATCCACATGGCAGCCGAGACCGTTGTTGAAGCGTCGATGCGTGACCCGTATCGCTTTTTCAATAACAATGTGGTAGCTGGGATAGGGCTATTGGAAGGGATGAGAAAACACGGCTGCGATCGAATGATATTTTCTTCCACCGCTGCGGTATATGGCGAACCGGAGACTGTCCCCATCACGGAAGATCATGCCAAGAATCCGATCAATTCCTATGGAGAGTCCAAGCGTCAATTCGAGAAAATTCTTTACTGGTATCACAAGGCGTATGGATTGAAATTCAATGCCTTTCGATATTTCAATGCGGCGGGAGCACATCCGACATATGGTGAAGATCATGCCAACGAGACCCATCTGATCCCGTTGGTCCTGTCCGTCGCAATGGGTCAAAGGGACGCGATCCGGGTGTTTGGCACGGACTATCCCACCCGGGACGGAAGTTGCATTCGGGACTACGTGCATGTTTGCGATTTGTCGTTGGCTCATCGGCTGGCATTGACGAATTTGGATCAACGCCCGGAGCGCTGTTACAACCTGGGTAACAGCGAAGGCGATTCTGTTCTTGAGGTTATTGAGGTGGCGAAAAAGATCACAGGAAGGGATGTTCCAGCGATCCTGGAAGGGCGGCGGGCGGGCGATCCGGCAGTGTTAGTGGCGTCGTCAGACCTGGCTCGAAAGGAATTGGGCTGGCAACCGAAGTACCCCAGGTTGGAAGATATTGTCGAGACCGCATGGGAATGGCATCAAGCACATCCTGACGGGTACAAGGGTGGCGCAGGCTTTGAGCCTGTGAAGGGATGAGAGTGGCGAAAAAAGTCCTGGTCACCGGCGGGGCGGGGTTCATTGGATCGCACCTGACTGAGGCTCTGGTTTTCCGGGGCGACGATGTGACCGTCGTCGATAATCTGTCCACCGGAAGGCTGGAAAACCTCGCAGCGGTCCACGATCAAATCCGATTTGTCGAGGGCGACCTCTCGAATCCGCAAGTAGCAAAGGACTCCGTTCAGGAATGCGAGATCGTGTTTCACCACGCGGCGATCCCGTCCGTGCAGAAATCGTTGGATGACCCCCAAGTATGTCACGCGTCGGGAACAACCGCCACGCTGAATGTTCTTTGGGCGGCTTCGGATGCCGCGGTTCGTCGAGTGATTTTCGCGGGTTCCGCGGCGGCATACGGTCGGCAGACTATGCTGCCTCATACCGAGACGATGCTGCCCGATGCCTTAAGTCCGTACGCAGCCACCAAAGTCGCCGGGGAGTACTACCTGAAGGCATTCACGTCTGGAAAGGGTTTGGATACGGTGACGCTTCGGTATTTCAATGTTTTCGGACCCAGACAGGATCCTAACAGTACGTATTCGGGAGTGATTGCCATCTTCGTTCGCCGGATGATGAGCGGGAATCGACCGATACTATTCGGAGACGGGGAGCAGATCCGAGATTTTCTATACGTCGATGATGTCGTGCAGGCGAATCTCTTGGCAGCAGATTATTCTGCCCAGCTCAACGGGGCTGTCTTCAATGTGGGGAGCGGCAGGGGAACCAGTATTGACGAGTTAGTGTCACAGATCAACCAACTTTTGGGGACGGAATTGGAGCCGATCCACCAGGAAGCAAGAACAGGAGAAGTCCGAAACTCGGTGGCGGACATCACGAAGATTCGGCTGATCTTGGGGTATGAGCCACGAGTGACGCTGCAAGAAGGACTGGCGAAGCTGATTGGCTCTATGGCTGCAGGGACTTGACCAAGGAAGTAGTAATGTAGGTTGGGTTAGCCCTGCGTAACCCAACACATCGCCTCAGGCAATCGTACCACGGGCATCCTGCCCGTGGCTGGTCATGGGCAAGATGCCCATGATACGCCCAGCTGTACACTGGGTTGACTCTGCGTAACCTCACAGAGATTATCATAACCACCGTTTCATTGTGCTGTCAGGTGTCCTCACCTGACAGCGACTAAGCCCGCAGGGCGATGACACCCTGCGGCACCAGAGTGTAGGTTGGGTTAGCCCTGCGTAACCCAACACCCGAGTCCGAAACCACCGTTCCGAGGAATCACATGCGGGTTTTAGTGACAGGAGGTGCCGGTTTTATCGGATCGCATACCGTCGATACGTTGCTACGACGAGGCGATCAGGTTCGTATCCTCGACAGTTTGGAGAAACCGATACATTTCAAGGGCAAGCCCGCCTATGTCTCTGCGGACGCAGAGTTCGTCCTCGGCGACGTACGCGACAAGGATGTAATGACCAGAGCATTAACCGGAATGGACAAGGTAATCCACTTGGCGGCGTATCAAGATTATCTGCCGGACTTTTCCAAGTTCTTTCACGTCAATGCGGTGTCCACCGCCCTGATTTTCGAGATCATTCTGGAACAAAAACTGGACATCGAAAAAGTGGTGGTAGCATCGTCGCAAGCCGTGATGGGTGAGGGAAAATACCGATGTGACCACGACGGCGACGTGTTCCCTGACATCCGACCATTGGAGCAGCTTCAGCGAGGGGACTGGGAAGCCAGGTGTCCTCTGTGCCGTGGGCAATTGTTGCCTGTACTTTCTGACGAACGAGTGATCAATCCTCAAAATCAGTATGCCATGTCGAAGTGCAGCCAGGAGATGATCGCCGTCAATCTGGGCAGGCGATATCAAATTCCGTCGGTGGCGCTCCGATTCTCGATTGTGCAAGGTCCCAGACAGTCGTTCTACAATGCATACAGTGGTGCGTGCCGGATTTTCTGCTTCAATCTGTTCTTCGACCGTCCACCCATCCTGTACGAAGACGGCAAGCAGATTCGAGACTACGTTAATGTCCAGGACGTGGTGCGGGCGATTCTCCTGGTGCTGGATGATCCTCGAGCCTCGTACCAGGTTTTTAACGTGGGCGGCGGCAAAGACTACACCGTCGAAGAGTTTGCCCGGACAGTGATCTCCGCCTTTGGCAAAGACATCCAACCCGTGATTCCGGGAGAGTTCCGATTCGGAGACACCCGGCACATTTCCTCCGATATTTCCAAGTTGCAGGCATTGGGGTGGAATCCGCAAGTCCCAATTGAGACCAGCGTGCGCGACTACATTGAGTACCTACAAAGGCAACCCGATCTCGAGGACTTGATGGAGTCTGCGCGGATCAAGATGAAGGAACTGAACATCGTGCAGGCAGTGAGGATTGGATAGTGTAGGTTGGGTTAGCCCCGCGTAACCCAACACACAACATCAAAGGAAATAACACAGCGAAGGCAATTGTTGTGCTGTCAGGTGTCCCCACCTGACAGCCATGGATTGACCGCGGAAGACAATCCGACGAAGGGCATTGAAAGCGTTCTTACTAACAGCCGGTCTGGGGACAAGACTGCGCCCCATGAGTGACCGCACACCAAAGTGTCTGTTACCGATTGCGGGACGGCCTTTGATTGACTACTGGTTCGACCTGTTCCAAGAATACGGGGTCGATGAGGTTCTGGTCAACCTTCATCATCTGCACGAACAAGCAGAACGGTATCTTGCGGCTAAGTCCTTCCGGGGCGCGATTCACACGTCCTACGAGCCAGAGCTTTTGGGCAGTGCCGGAACGGTGCTTGCCAACCGAAAATTCGTGGATACTGAGGATTGCTTTTTCATACTGTATGGGGATAATCTGACGAATGCGAGGTTGGACCGCTGGCTGGAATTCCACCAGAAGCATGGAGACGACCTGACGCTGATGCTGTACCGCACTGACAAACCGCATTTGAAAGGAATCGTGGAATTGGATCCGGTTGGGAAAGTACTTTCCTTCGAGGAAAAGCCAACTCATCCGAGATCGGAAATTGCCAGTGCAGGAATGTATATCGCAACCCCAGCTATTTTTGACGTATTTCCCACGCACAAGAAGCCATTGGACATGGCATTTGACATCCTCCCGAAGCTGGTAGGGCGGATGTGGGGGATGATGACCGAGGACGTGATCCTGGACATCGGTACTCCGGAAGATTACGAATTTGCACAACACCAGGCATTACAGTTTGTCATTGGAAAGAAGAACCCATGGTAATCACCCAGACACCCCTAAGAATCAGCTTTGCCGGCGGGGGCACTGATCTGGAAGAGTACTATCGACATCAAGACGGTAAGGTAATCAACTGCGCGATTGACAAATACATTTTTGTCATCATCAAAGAGAGGTTCGATGATCGGATCGTATTGAACTACTCCCGGAACGAGACGGTGGACCGCGTCGATGAGATCAAACATGAGTTGATCCGGGAAGCCATGAGGAAAACCGGGATGAAAAATGGCGTAGAGATCTCTACACTGGCAGACATCCCATCTGAAGGTTCAGGGTTGGGTTCCAGCTCATCATTGGTGGTAGGTCTGCTCAACGCGTTTTACCAATATCAGGGGATTCAAGTCACCGCGGAACGGCTGGCTGAAGAGGCGTGCGAAATCGAGATCGATATCTGCAAGCGACCGATCGGGAAGCAAGACCAGTACATCGCAGCGTACGGAGGAATCCGTACGATTACATTCAAGAAGGACGGTTCAGTGGACGTCGAGAAGGTCTGTCTCTCAGATCCTGATTGGCGGCGGTTTGGATCAAATCTCCTCTTGTTTTATACGAATACGACTCGCAATTCAGCGGATATTCTGACCGAACAGAGGGATCAGACAGCCGACAAGATGGAGACTCTGACCAAGATGCGGGAGTTGGTTGGCGAGATCAAGGACGCCATCTCGAACAATGCATTTCACAAGGTGGGTCGGAACCTCCATCTGGGATGGGAGTTGAAAAAACAGTTGGCGTCAAAGATTACCAATCCTCAGATTGATTACATATATCAGCGGGCTCTTGACGCCGGTGCGCTGGGAGGCAAGATTTCCGGTGCAGGCGGCGGAGGATTCTTGCTGCTGTACGTGCCCCGAGAACAGCAAGATTTGGTCCGCCTGGCGCTGGGGAACCTCTACGAACTGCCATTCTTCTTGGAACGCGACGGCTCGAAGGTTATTTTCAATTTCCGTCGGTACCCAGCGAAGTAGGCGTTAGTAACAACAACCTGCGGACTATCGCAGACGGGTCTGGCTAGGTTGCCTGACCTGGAAGGAAGCGGATTCATCAAGTGTGCTGTCGGGTGTCCCCACCTGACAGAAACCTAAAGGAAATTATGAACAACTTCATCCAGATGTATTCAAGTGTGCTGTCAGGTGTCCCCACCTGACAGAAACCTGAAGGAAATTATGAACAACTTCATCCAGATGTATTCAAGTGTGCTGTCAGGTGTCCCCACCTGACAGAAACCTAAAGGAAATTATGAACAACTTCATCCAGATGTATTCAAGTGTGCTGTCAGG